>Ga0209646_1000077_pt1 | contig 208262 bp, 177 predicted proteins | sample AraplaL_Col_mTSA_FD_184259 | JGI IMG/M metagenome (GOLD analysis project Ga0209646, IMG submission 184259) | Arabidopsis root microbial communities from the University of North Carolina, USA - plate scrape CL_Col_mTSA (SPAdes) (version 2) | ecosystem: Host-associated > Plants > Roots >...
TCAGCCACGTGTTCAACTACGACCTGCCGAACATCCCTGAAGACTACGTGCACCGCATCGGCCGCACCGGCCGCGCCGGCGCCACGGGCGAGGCCGTGTCGCTGGTCTGCGTGGACGAGCACGAGATGCTGAAGGATATCGAAAAGCTGATCAAGCAAACCCTGCCACGCGCAGTGATTCCAGGCTTCGAGCCGGACCTGAACGCGCGTCCGCAACCGGTGCAACTGCGTAGCGGCGGCCCAGGCCATCGCAACGGCGGTGGCGGCCGCAACGGTGGCGGCCAGGCGCGCGCCAAGACCGGCGGCGGTGGTGGTGGCGGTGGCGGCAACAAGCCACGCGCACCGGGCGCCGGCGGCGGCAACGGCGGCGGTCCACGCACAGGCACCAGCGCTCCGCGCTCGGCGGCCCAGCACCGCTCCGGCGGCCGCGGCCGATAAGCACTTCTAAAAACCACCTTCGGGTGGTTTTTTTTTCGCCCCGGCCGGGCGCGAGACGGCGCGCCGCACCAGCCGCATTTGCGGTTACGATAGCGGCTTCTCTGCCGGAGTCCGCCCATGCCCAAATTCGCCGCCAACCTGTCCATGCTGTTCACCGAAGCGCCCTTCCTGGAACGCTTCGCGCTGGCCCGCGAGGCCGGCTTCGACGGCGTCGAATTCCTGTTCCCCTACGCCTACGATGCGCATCAGCTGGCCGAGCGCCTGCGCCGCCATCAGCTGACCTTGGCGCTGTTCAACCTGCCCTGCGGCGACTGGAACGCGGGCGACCGCGGCATGGCCTGCGACCCGCGCCGCCAGGACGAGTTCCGCGCCGGCGTGCGCAGCGCGCTGGAGTACGCAACCGAGCTGGGCGCGACGCGGCTGCACTGCATGGCCGGCAAGACGCCGCCCGGCCTGGCGCCGGAACGCGCCCACGCCACCTACGTCGACAGCCTGCGCTGGGCCGCCGCCGAGCTGGCGCCGCACGGCATCAACTTGCTGATCGAGCCGATCAACCACTACGACATGCCGGGCTACTTCCTCAACCGTAGCCGCCAGGCGCTGGACATCATCGCCGAGACCGGCAGCCCCAACCTGTTCCTGCAATACGACATCTACCACATGCAGCGCATGGAAGGCGAGCTGAGCAACACGATCCGCGCCAACCTGCCGATGATCAAGCACATGCAGATCGCCGACACGCCCGGCCGCCACGAACCGGGCACCGGCGAGATCAACTACCGCCACCTGTTCCACCTCATCGACGAACTTGGCTACGACGGCTGGCTGGGCTGCGAATACCTGCCGGCCGCCGGCACCACCGCCGGCTTGGGCTGGCGGCAAGCGCTGACCAGCTGACCAGCCGATCTGCGCATTCGCAATACGAAAATATTCACGCAAGGCAACAATGTCCTCACACCTAGGGAGCGAACATGAAACTGAGCCGTGTAATCCTGATCCTCTATTGCCTGGCCCTGCTTGGCGGCTGCGCCAGCAGCAGTCCGCGCATGGCGGAGGTGCGCGCCTTCGCCGCGCAGTCGCCTCACCTGGGCGCCTACCATGAGCTGACCGAGCGCTACCGCACCACCTACCAGCGCGAGCAGCCCTTCCTGAGCGCCGCCGCCGACCAGCGCGAGCGCCAGCTCGACCAGCAGCGCCAGGCCTCCAGCGAGGACTTCGCCAAACTGCAAACCGGCGTGCAGGCGTACATGCAGGCGCTGGGCCAACTGGCCGGCGACAAGCAGTACGACCTGGAGGACCAGGTCAAGTCCATGAGCAGCGGCATCAAGGCCTGGCCCGACAACGGCATCGACGAGCGCCACGTCAACGCCTACGCCGGCCTGGCGCGGCTGATCGCGCGCGCGCTGACCCGGCCGGCGCAGGACAGCGCGGTGCGCGAGCTGCTGCGCGACGGCCACCAGGCGATGCAGGAGCTGCTCGGCGCCATGCGCACGCTGCTGCGCCTGTACGACAAGAGCAGCGACAACGAACAAAAAATCGTGCTCGGCATGCTGGAGACCGAGATCCCCTTCGTTGACACGCGGCGCGACCGCCTGCTGCTGGCGCTGTCCAGGTCGCTGCAACACGACAAGCAGGCTGAGTACCACCTGATCGGCGTGCGCAACACGCAGGCCCAGCAGAACCTGGCCACCATCGAGCAGAGCCACCGCGCCTTGTTCAACCAGATCCCGCAGCAATAAGGAGTTCGCCATGGCAGATCAGCACGATATCGAAGCGCTGGCCGACAGCCTGTCCGCCAGCGCCGACGCCCTGCACGCCCACCTGATGCGCTCGCTGCGCAAGCCGGTGCCGGGCGGCGGCGCGCCGGCCATGTCGCAGGGCGCGGCACAGGCGCTGTTTGAAAACGAGGTGCTGCTGCGCCAGCGCGCCAACAGCCTCTACCTGGACAGCGCGCGCCTGGCCGCCGCCGGCCTGGGCGGCGCGCAGCAGCAATTGCTGGACCTGGCCCGGCGCGCGCAGGACGCCATCGCCCGCATCGACCGCGTCAAGGACATGATCGACCTGACCGCCGAACTGCTGGCGCTGGGCGCGGCGGTCGCCACCGGCAAGCCGGACCATTTGGCCGCGCCACTGGAAAAACTCAAGCACCATCTGGCCGCCCTGCCCCCGCCCGGTTAAGGCCGCTGAACAAAATCGCGCCGCACCAGTCCAATACCGTAAGGAGCGTGCGGCATGAACGGACTCGACGACATTGAATGGGCGTCCCTGCGCGAGCGGCTGGAACGCGCGCGTACCGCCCTGCTCAGCCAGCTGGCGGACGACCTCGACCGCAACGCCGACGTGCGCGCGCCGGCGCCGCACGAGGCCGAGGCCTCGCCGGCCGACAACGCCAGCCAGCGCACCCTCAACGCGCTGGTGCACGAGGCGGCCGAACACACGGCGCGCCAGCTGCACATCGTGCGCCACGCGCTGGCCAAGTTCGACGATCAAAGCTATGGATTGTGCGAGCGTTGCGGCGAGCTGATCGGCTACTCGCGACTGAACGCGCGGCCGGAGGCGCGCCTGTGCATCGCTTGCCAGACGCTGCAGGAACAGCGCCGCCGCTGAATTTAATCGCTGAATTTAATCGCTGAATACCGACGCCGGAATCAGCCGGCGTCCTGCCACGGCTGGTTGCGGATCTTGGCCACCTGGCGCTGCGCCAGCAGGCGCCACAGCTGCAGCGCGTCGGCCTGGGCCAGCGTCATCACGCGCGGGCCGGCCAGCGCGATCTCGCAATCGCGGTCCGACCATTCGGCAAAGCGCACGCCGCCGCCGGTGAACACCTCGACCTCGTACATCAAGCCATCGTCATAACCGAAACGCAGCACGGCGCTGCCGGGACCGCCATCGGGCGCGGTGGTCTTGCCGCTGTAGACGTCGGCCAGGGCAGCCGCCATCTGGGCCTCGGACGGCGCCGCCACATCGCGGCCGTCTGGACGAGTGAGCATTACCCATGCGTGTGCCATTGCCGCATCTCCCCATTACAACGCGTTAGTCCGACGGCTGCCAGGTTCTTTGATTGTAGCCACTATCCTGCCCGAAAAGTCTGGCCGCGCAAGCATAGTCTCCGATAAGCAACAACGCAGCGCAAGCCCGGCGTGGTGCTGTGCGGAAAAAAAATCACCGCACGTGCGGCAACGCCACGGGCGAGGTCGTATAATCGATTCAGGGTTTTCGATATCCACCAGCTATCATTTCGCTAGGCGCCCATGCACGCAGCCACGCAAACGAAAGATCTCCCGTCGCTGACGGCCGCGCTGGAGCAGGCGCTGGCGCAGGACCAGCTACGCCTTCTCTACCAGCCGCTGGTGGACCTGCAAACCGGCGCCGTGGTCAGCCTGGAAGCGCTGGTGCGCTGGCAGCATCCAGATCAAGGATTGCTGGCGGCCCATGCCTTCCTGCCGCAGGCCGACGCTGCCGGCATGACGGCCGCCATCGGCCACTGGGTGCTGCGGCGCGCCTGTGTCGACCTGCAAGCCTGGCGGCGCGGCGGCCAGAACGACCTGCGGGTGGCGATCAACGTCTCGCCCAGCCAGTTCCGCGACCCCACCTTCTGCGCGGCGGTAGGGGGCATGCTCGACGAGTGCACCATCACCCCGGAGGCGCTGACGCTGGAAATCACCGAGACCGCGCTGACCGAGGCCGGCGATGGCTGCGACGAGCTGCTGGCCGCCTTCAAGGCGCGCGGCCTGACGCTCACGCTGGACGATTTCGGCAGCGGCCACGGCTCGCTCAGCAGCCTGAAGCGCTATCCCTTCGACGCCATCAAGATCGACGCCGACTTCATCCGCAACGTGGTCAACGACAGCCACGACGCCGCCATGGCCAAGAGCATCATCGCCATGGGCCACAACCTGGGCATGAAGGTGGTGGCCGAGGGCGTGGAGACGGAAAGCCAGTGCGACTTCCTGCGCCGGAACATGTGCGACCAGATCCAGGGTTACTTCTTCGCACCGCCGCTCGATTCCGACGAGCTGCACCAGCTGCTGGCCAGCGGCCGCGCGCTGCCGGCCCACCTGCTGCGCATGCACCGGCCGCCGCGCCGGCTGCTGCTGGTGGACGACGAGCCCAACATCCTGGCCGCGCTCAAGCGCCTGCTGCGCGTCGACCAGTACCAGATCTTCACCGCCGGCGACGGCCCGCAGGGCCTGGCGCTGCTGGCCCAGCAGCCGGTCGACGTGATCGTCTCCGACCAGCGCATGCCCGGCATGCTGGGCGCCGACTTCCTGCGCAAGGCACGCGAGCTGGCGCCCGACACCATCCGCATCATGTTGTCCGGCTACACCGAGCTGCAGTCGGTGACCGACGCCGTCAACGAGGGTGCGATCTACAAATTCCTGACCAAGCCGTGGGAGGACGAGCAGCTGCGCGGCCACATCGCCGAAGCCTTCCGCGTCAAGGAAATCGCCGACGACAACCTGCGCCTGCACCTGGAGGTGCGCAGCGCCAACCAGGAGCTGGCCGCGGCCAACCGCCGCATGGAACAGCTGCTGCTGGAAAAGCAGCGCCAGATCAGCCGCGACGAGATCAGCCTGAGCGTGGCGCGCGAGCTGCTGCAGCACCTGCCGCTGCCGGTGATCGGCATGGACGACAGCGGCATGATCGCCTTCATCAACGGCGCCGCCGCCGGCCTGTTCCAGCACAGCGGCGGCCTGCTGGGCAACGAGGCCAGCCTCGTGCTGCCCGAACTGTTTCCCGCCGAGGCCGAGCCCGGCGCCGGCCTGCCGCCCTACCACCTGGCCGACATCGACGGCCAGCGCTACGCCGTGATGTGCTACCCGATGGGCGAGCACTCGGCCTCGCGCGGCAGCCTGATCACCCTTAGCACCGTGGAGCCCGAACGATGAGCATCACTCCCACCCCCAATGAAATCGACCTGCAGCAGGCGGCCGAAGGCATGATCCTGGCCGCCGCCTTGCTCGACGCCCACGGCGGCGTGCTGCTGCCGCAGGACGCCACGCTGACCGCGGCCACGCTGGCCTCGCTGCGCCGGCGCGGCATCGAGCGCTGCGTGGTCTGGTCCGAAGCCGAGCCGGTCGATCCGGCCGCGCTGGCGCGGGCCCGCGCGCAGCAGCTGGCGCGGCTCGACCGCCTGTTCCGCCACAGCGCCGGCAGCGACGGCGGCGCCATGCTGCTGGCCCAGCTGCGCGCCTACCGCGAGGGAGCGCAGCCATGAACACCGACGACATCATCAAGGCCGTGCGCGACCTGCCGTCGCTGCCGGCGGTGGTCAACGAACTGCTGGCCACGATGCAGCAGGACGACATCGACACCCACGCGCTGGCCGCCAAGATCACGCTCGACCAGGCGCTCACCGCCAAGACGCTGCGGCTGGCCAACTCATCGTTCTACGGCATGCCGGCCAAGGTCACCACCATCCAGCAGGCGGTGTCGGTGCTGGGCTTCCACGCCATCCGCACGCTGGTGACGGCCTGCTCGGTGACCGCCAGCTTCACGCCCGCGCCCGGCAGCGAGTTCGACTTCCCGTCCTTCTGGCGCCACTCGATCGCCAGCGCCGTGTGCGCGCGCGTGCTGGCGCCGCATGTGCGGGTCAACCCGGACACCGCCTTCACCGCCGGCCTGCTGCACGACCTGGGCACGCTGGTGCTGGCCACCCGCTTCCCCGACGACTACCGCCGCGTGACCGCCCACCGCCGCCAGCACGACTGCACCGCCGCGCCGGCCCAGATGGCCGTGTTCGGCATCGACCACGCCAGCGTCGGCAGCGCGCTGGCCAGGCACTGGAAATTCCCGGAAGCCATCCAGGCCGCCGTGGCCGACCACCACCGTCCCGCCGAGTCCGGCCCGGCCACGCTGTCGACCGTGGTCTACGCGGCCAACATCCTGGCCCACGCGCTCGACCTGTCGGGCCAGGAGGACGACCAGGTGCCGCCGCTGTCGCTGGCCGCCTGGCAGTCGCTGGGCCTGAGCGAGGCCGCCTGGGCCGCCGTGTTCGCCGAGAGCGAGCAATTGTTTGAAACCATGTGCCAGATGCTGACCCCATGACCGCCGCCTCCTCCACCCCCATCGCGCCCGCCGCGCCGCCGCCCGAGGGCGCGGTGCATGACGGCATCGCGCTGTCCGAATTCTTCGACGGCCATCCGGTGGCCACCTTCGCCATCGACACCCGGCATGTGATCACGCACTGGAACCGCGCCTGCGAACACCTGCTGGGCTGGAGCAAGCAGGCCATGGTCGGCACCAGCAACCACTGGCAAGCCTTCTATCCCAAGCCGCGCCCGGTGCTGGCCGACCTGATCGTGGCCGGCGGCGACAACCTGATGGACCTGCACTATCCCGGCAAATACCAGGTGTCGGCGCTGATCCCGGGCGCCTACGAGGCCGAGGACTTCTTCCCCAACATCGGCGCCAGCGGCCACTGGCTGCACTTCACGGCGGCGCCGCTGCGCGACCACCAGGGCCGCATCGTCGGCGCCATCGAAACGCTGCGCGACGTCACCGAGCGGCGCGTGGCCGAGAACGCGCTGCGGCGCGCGCACGACAACCTCGAGCACGTGGTCGAGAAGCGCACCGCCCAGCTGGCCGACATGAACGAGCAGCTGCAAGAGGACATCCGCCAGCGCCACCTGGCCGAGGCCGAACTGCGCCGCAGCAACCTGGAATTGACCGCGCTGAACGACCAGCTGTCGCGCGCCCAGCAGCAGCTGGTGCAGGCCGACAAGCTGGCCTCGATCGGCCAGCTGGCGGCCGGCGTGGCGCACGAGATCAACAACCCGATCGGCTACATCTTCTCCAACTTCACCACGCTGCAAACCTATCTGGACCAGCTGTTCGAGATGCTCGACGCCTACCAGCAGGCCGAGGCCGACATCGCCGCGCCCGCCGCCGCCGCCCTGCGCGCGCGCCGCGAGCAGATCGACCTCGACTTCCTGCGCGAGGACATCCCGTCGCTGATGGCCGAATCGCGCGAGGGCATCGTGCGGGTGCGCCACATCGTCCAGGACCTGAAGGACTTCTCGCGGGTCGACGCCAACCAGGACTGGGTCTGGGCCAATCTGCACCGCGGCATCGACTCCACCCTCAACATCGTCGGCAACGAGGTCAAGTACAAGGCCGAGGTGGTCAAGGAATACGGCGACATCCCCGACATCCAATGCCTGCCGCTGCAGATCAACCAGGTGGTCATGAACCTGGTGGTCAACGCCGCCCACGCCATCGGCGAGCAACGCGGCCGCATCACCGTCAGCACCGGCACCGACGGCGAAGAGGTGTGGATCGACGTGGCCGACAACGGCAGCGGCATCTCGCCGGACACGCTGTCGCGCATCTTCGACCCCTTCTTCACCACCAAGGCGGTCGGCAAGGGCACCGGGCTGGGACTGTCGCTGGCCTACGGCATCGTGCAGAAGCACGGCGGCCGCATCGAGGTCGACACCGAGCTGGGCAAGGGCACCCGCTTCCGCGTGCACTTGCCGATAAACCAGCCCGAGGCCGCCGCCGGGGAGGCGCCATGAACACCGCGCTGGCGCCGGCCGCCGCGCCGGCCACGGCCACGCTGCTGTTCGTGGACGACGAGCCGAACATCCTGTCCTCGCTGCGCCGCCTGTTCCGCCCGGTCGGCTACCGCGTGCTGATCGCCGAAAGCGGCGCGCTGGGGCTGGAGGTGCTGGAGAAGGAACAGGTCGACCTGGTGATCTCCGACATGCGCATGCCGGAGATGAACGGCGCCCAGTTCCTGGCCCAGGTGCGGGCCCGCTGGCCCGATACCGTGCGCCTGCTGCTGACCGGCTACTCGGACATCCAGTCGATCCAGGACGCCATCAACTGCGGCGAGATCTACCGCTACATCACCAAGCCGTGGGAAGACGGCGACATGCTGCTGGTGGTGCGCCACGCGCTGGAGCGGCGCCAGCTGGAGCAGGAGAAGCAGCGGCTGGAAGCGCTGACGCTGCGCCAGAACGAGGAGCTCAAGGCGCTCAACCAGAGCCTGGAAGCCAAGGTCGAGGCGCGCACGCGCCAGCTGAAGGCCGAGCACGACGCCACCGCCGCCGCCAACAACAAGCTCAAGCGGAACTTCGTCACCACCATCAAGATCTTCTCCAGCATGATCGAGCTGCGCGCGCACAACAAGCCGGGCCACGCGCGCCTGGTGGCCGAGCTGGCGCGCCAGCTGGCGGTGCGGCTGGAGCTGGACGCGCGCGAGACCCAGGAAATTTTCATCGCCGCGCTGCTGCACGACATCGGCAAGATCGGCTTCTCCGACGAGCTGCTGCAAACGCCGCTGACCATGTTGCACGGCGAATCGCTGGGCCTGTTCCGCAAGCATCCGCAGCGTGCCGCCGAGCTGCTGATGCCGCTGGAGGATTTGCGCGGCAGCGCCGCCATCCTGCGCGGCCAGCTCGAGCGCTTCGACGGCAACGGTTTCCCGGACGGCCTGGCCGGCCTGGCGATTCCGCTGGGCGCGCGCATCCTGGCGCTGGCGGCCGACTACTACAACCTGCAACAGGGCGCGATGGTGCAGCGCCACCTGCGGCCGGAGGAAGCCAAGTCGCTGATCCTCGACGCCAGCGGCAAGCGCTACGATCCGAACGTGGTGGCGGCCTTCCGCCAGATCGTCGACGGCGGCAGCGACGCCGGCGCAGGGGTCGAGGTGCTGTCGGGCGAGCTATTGCCGGGCATGACGCTGGCGCGCGACCTGATCAGCCGCGACGGCCTGATGCTGCTGTCGGTCGACCACGTGCTGGACGCGCGCATGATCCAGCAGGTGCAGGACTTCGAGACCAAGAGCGGGGGCCGGCTGGCAATCTGGGTGCGCAATCCGAAGGGGGACGCATGAGCAAGATCCTGCTGGTGGACGACGAGGTCAACGTCCTCAACGCGCTGCAGCGCGCGCTGCTGCAGATGCTGCGCGACGCGCCGCCGCAGATCGAGACCTGCACCGATCCCTACGAGGCGCTCAAGCGCATCTGCTACTGCGATTTCGACCTGGTGATCTGCGACTACCACATGCCGCAGATGACCGGCGGCGAGCTGCTGCAGGCGCTCAGGGATGTGGCGCCGGACACGGTGCGCATCATGCTGAGCGCCTCGACCGAGTACAACACCGTGCTCAGCGCGATCAACCAGGCGCAGGCGTTCCGCTTCATGAGCAAGCCCTGGGATGCCGCCGAACTGGAGCAGAATGTGCGGCTGGCGCTGGCCCAGCGCGCGGCGCTGGCGGCGCCCCCGCCCACGCCGCAGGAACTGGAGGCGAAGCGGCTGGAGGCCGAGGAGCCGGGCCTGCTGGACGTCAAGCGCGACGACGACGGCGCCGTTATTCTGTAGCGGCGCTGTAGCCGGCGCTGTAACCGGGGCGGCCTATGCGGCGGCCTGCGCGGCCTGGGCCGGCTGCACCGGCAGATGCACCGTGAAGCGCGTGCCCTTGCCCACCACCGAGGCCACCTCGATGCGGCCGCCGTGGCGGTTGACGATGCCGTACGATAGCGACAAGCCCAGCCCGGTGCCGCTGCCGACCGGCTTGGTCGTGAAGAAGGGTTCGAAGATGCGGTTCAGGTTTTCCGGCGCGATGCCGCAGCCGTTGTCGCCCACCTCGATCCACACCCAGCCGTCGGCCGCGCCGGTGCGGATCGTGATCACGCCGGTCTCGCGCAGCGCGTGCGCGGCGTTGACCAGCAGGTTCATGAACACCTGGTTCAGCTGCGAGGCCAGGCAGGTGACCGGCGGCAGCACGCCGTACTGCTTCTCGACCTTGGCCTTGTACTTGATCTCGTTGCTGACGATGTTGAGCGTGCTGTCCAGGCCGTGGTGCAGGTCGGCCACCTGCCACTCGGTCTCGCCGACGTGCGAGAAATCCTTGAGCGCCTGCACGATGTCCTTGACCCGCTTGAGGCCGTCCATCGATTCGCGCACCAGGTCGGTCACGTCCTCCTTGAGGAATTCCAGGTCGGCCTGTTCGCGCAGCGTGGCCAGCTGGGCCGCCAGCGCCGGGTGCGGCGCGGCCGCCTGCTCGTAGCGCTCGATCACGCCCAGCAAGGTGCCGACGTAGTTCTTCAGCGAACCCATGTTGGAGTTGACGAAGCCGACCGGGTTGTTGATCTCGTGCGCGATGCCGGCGGCCAGCTGGCCGATCGACGCCATTTTTTCCGACTGCAGCAGCTGCTCGTGGGCGTTGCGCAGTTCGCCGATCAGCGCCTGCTGTTCGACGCCCTTGGCCTGCAGCGCCTCCTCCATGCGCTTGCGCTCGGTGATGTCGGTCAGCGAGCCGATCACCTCCAGCGGCACGCCCTTCTCGTCGCGGATCAGGCGCAGCGTGTCGTGCATCCACAGGTAGCTGCCGTCGCTGATGCGGAAGCGGTACTCGTAGGCGCGCTGGCCCTCGCTGAACACCAGCGCCAGGCTGGAGAAGATGTTGGGCGCGTCGTCGGGGTGGATGTGGTCGAACCAGAAGTTGGGGTCGGCCACCATCTGCTCGGGATGGTAGCCCAGCACGTTCAAGGCGTTGTTGCTGACGAAGGTCATCTTGAAGTCGCCGCTGGGCACGGTGCAGTAGATGATGGCTGGCGTGTTGTCGACCAGGTACTGCAGCCGCACCAGGGGCGAAGCCGCCTCGGCCACCGGCGCGGCACGGGGCGCGGCGGTGTCGGAAGAAAAATCGAATTCCTCGAATTGCATAATGGTAGCCTCGCGACGGCATCGGTCCTGCGCACTTTGCGGTCCATGCGCGGTGTAGATTGATTATGCCCTAGTTCCCGCGCGGAAGGTGATCAGTGCGACCAGTGTGGCGTCCACTCGTACGATGGCTCGGGCGGTGGCGGCGGTGGCGGCGGCGACATCCACGCGCGCGGATCGACCCGGTAGTATTTGAGGAATTCGGCGAACAGCTCGGCGTGGTGCTCGGCCATCTGGTAGGGCTTTTCGAAGAAGGTTTCGGTGGCGACGGCGAAGAATTCGGCCGGATTGGTGGCGCCGTAGTGGTCCATCACGCTGTGCTGGCGGTACATGGCGCTGTGGCGCAGGTGCTGGAAATCGCGCTCCAGCACTTCCGACCATTCGCGGTAGCTGGCCGGGTTGCCGAGGTACGGGGCGCCGTTGGCGCGGCCCGATTCGCTGTCGAGCTGGTGGGCGAACTCGTGCAGCACGATGTTGTGGCCGTCCGTCCAGTCGACCGCGCCGCGCTGCACGTCGTCCCATGACAGGATCACGCGGCCGTCGTCCCACGATTCGCCCAGCATGCTCTGGTGTCCCGGCGTGACCACCCCGCCCGGCCCGACCTCGGCGCGGCGCGCCACGAAGGCGCTGGGGTAGACCAGGATGGTGTGCAATGCGGGATAGACCTTGGTGGGGCGGTTCAGCAACAGCAGGCAGGCCTGGCCGGCGATGGTGACGGCCATCTCGTCGGTGACCTCCAGCCCTTCGCAGCCGATGAATTTTTTCTGGTGCAGGAATTGCACGACCAGGCGCTGCAACTGCTGCCGCAGGCCGGCGTCCATGCGCAGGTAGACCGGGATGTTACGCTGCAGGACGGCCACCGCCTCGGCCGGCAGCGGCTGCGCCAGCACCCGGCGCAAGCGCCAGCGCGGGTAGTAAAAAGGCAGCGCTATCAGCAGCGCCGTCAGGCCGATCCAGGTCAAAGCTTCCATGTGCCGCGCGTCCGTATGATGTATGTCCAGTCAGGGCTAGGTGGGGCGCCTTGCCGACATTTCAATATGCAAACAGCCGGGCGTGACCCGGCTGTCTCATCATACGCCGTGCGCGGCGGTCAGACGGTTTCTTCCTTTTGCATCGATGGCGCCGAGCCGAACAGCGCGGCCACCAGCGGATCGCGCATCACCGGGCCGCGGTTGACGCGGATCGCATAGTGCGTGTCGTCGGCCAGGATGTGGAAGTGGCGGCCGCTGCCGGCCATCGCCTGTTCGCGCAGGCCAGGACGCTCCTTGCGCGGTGGCGCGCCTTCGCGCTTCGGCTGGACGATGGCGGCCAGGAAGGCGCTGACGCGCTCCGGATCCGGCGTCAGCTGGTAGACGGCCTTGCCCAGGTAGGTGGCCGTGCCCTCGACGTAGCGGGCCAGTTCGATCACGCCCGCTTCGCGCAGGTCGCGGATGTATTTGCGGGCGCCGGACGGCGAAAATTTAAGGAACCAGGCGATTTCGTCGGCCAGCATCTCGTGCAGCTGCAATTCGCCTATCAGTTTTTGCATGTTTTCGATGCGGCGCAGGGTGGCCGAGGTCGAGCGGACACGCTCGATGGAAGCCATCGACAGCGCAGGCTTCCGGTCCAGGGGCGCCGGGGCGGGACGCTCCACCAGCATCAGCTTGGCCGTGGTGGTATGCATTTCCGGCGAGGCTTTCATCTCGTTCTGGACCAGATGTTGAGGTTGTCTAACTGCATGCATGGGATCACTCCTTATAACAATTGCCGAGATTAGTGGCAGCGGATGGCGTGGCGGGCGGCTGGCATCTCGCTACGGTCTCTGCATCTGACTCAAGAATGCCTTTTCGCAGCGCATTGGTCTGTGCGGCAACGAACATTAGCGAAAATACTGGGCACTTAAGCTGTGACAACGCGGTTTTATTTAAGTTTCAAGAAGTGTGATGAATTTGATACAGCGCAAGGCTTCGTACGCTAACGCACGGAAGAGCTGCACCAAACTGCTTATTCTCCGGTCGAACAGCGACATTCACTTTGCTGTTGCATCAGCACACTCATCACTAATCGGGAGCTCATTTTGAATAAGACTAAGAAAATCGCCCTCGCGACCGCAGCGTTATGCGCGTCGTTTTCCGCCCTGGCACAGGATGCGGTCATCAATCCATCGTGGTATATCCAGCCCAGCCTGAACGCCATGAAGCCCGATTCGGACTTCGGCGTGGACAAGCGCGGCTACGGCGCCGGCCTCAAGTTCGGCAAGGCGCTGAACCAGGACTGGGACCTGCAACTCGGCACCACCTATGCCCGCTCCCGCGAGAACGGCCAGCGCTACCAGCAGAACACGCTGGGGGTGGACGGCCTGTATATGTTCTCGCGTAAATCGTTCCGTCCCTTCCTGCTGATCGGCGTCGGCGCCGAGCGCGACAAGGCCAACCTGAACGCCTTCGGCGAACGCAGCAAGACCTCGCCCTACCTGAGCGCCGGCCTGGGCTTCCAGGCCGACATCAGCGACCAGGTCGCCTTCCAGGCCGACATCCGCGACGTGCACGGCTTCATCCGTGGCAGCGAGTTCCCTAACAGCAAGAGCAATAACTACTACGCAACGATCGGCCTGAACATCGCCTTCAACGCGCCGCCGAAAGCCGCGCCGCCGGCGCCGCCTCCAGCGCCGATGGCGGCCGAGCCGCCTCCACCACCGCCGCAGCCGGCGCCACCTCCGCCTCCTCCACCGCCGGCGAAGTTCGAGAAGGTGACCATGTCGGCCACCGAGCTGTTCGGCTTTGACAGCGCCAAGCTGGGCCCTAACCAGCCCAAGCTGGACGACATCGCCAACGTGCTCAACACCAATCCCGGCATCGACAACGTGGTCATCTCCGGCTACGCCGACCGCCTGGGCAGCGACAAGTACAACATCAAGCTGTCCGAGCGCCGCGCCAACGCGGTCAAGGACTACCTGGTCGGCAAGGGCGTGGCCGCCAACCGCCTGAGCGCTGTCGGCAAGGGCAAGGCCAATCCCGTCGTCACTTGCAACAACAAGAAACGCGCGGACCTGATCAAGTGCCTGGAACCGAACCGCCGGGTCGAGGTCGAACAGATCACCGTCGAACGGCGCGTGCAATAAGTTGAAAGACGACCCCGCTCCGGCGGGGTTTTTTTCTTATGAAACGAAACCTGGGCTCGGTGCTGAAATGCACCGTCACCGAATGGCTAGAACACCGCGCCAGCAGCAAGGGCGCGGCGCTGGCGTTCTACACGCTGTTCTCGATGGCGCCCATCCTGGTGCTGGTGCTGGCCATCGCCGGCTGGTTCTACGGGCCGCAGGCGGCGCGCGGGCAGTTGTTCAACGAGCTGCGCGGCCTGGTCGGCGCGCAGGGCGCGGAGGCGGTGCAACTGGTGCTGGCCGGCGCCCGCAACAAGGAGGAAGGCCGCCTCGCCACGCTGGCCGCCGGCGCCCTGCTGCTGTTCGGCGCGACCAGCGTGTTTGCCGAGCTCAAGGCCAGCCTGGACGATATCTGGCAAGTGCCGCCGCTGGTCCACGGCAACGCCTGGGACGCGATCCGCACCCGCCTGCTATCCTTCGGCATGATCCTGGTGCTGGCCTTTTTGCTGATGGTGTCGCTGGTGGTCAGCGCCGCGCTGACCGTGCTGGAAAACCTGTGGGATGCGTACTGGCGCGACGCCGGCATGGTGCTCACGGGCGTCAACTTCATCATCAGCTACATCGTCATCGCCGCGCTGTTCGGCGTGATCTTCAAGCTGCTGCCGCGGGTGCGGCTGTCCTGGCACGACGTGACGATAGGCGCGCTGGGCACGGCCGCGCTGTTCACGCTGGGGAAATACCTGATCGGCGCCTACATCGGCAACAGCGGCGTCACCAGCAGCTTCGGCGCCGCCGGATCGATGATCGCGCTGCTGCTGTGGGTGTACTACTCGGCGCAGATCTTCTTCCTCGGCGCCGAGTTCGCGCGCCAGTACGCGCTGCAGCTGGGCAGCCTGCGCTAAATCGGCCGGCGCAGGTAGGCGCGCGGCGTGGCCACCGGCAGGTCGGCCACCGGCATCGACGCGGCCAGCGCCTGCTGGTCCGCCTCGCGCACCTGGGCGTCCGGCGCCAGCACGCGCTCGATCACTTGCGGATTGATGCCTATGCCCTGCAGGAACTGCACCGCGCTGGCCGTGCCGATGTCGCGCTGGACTTCCAGCGCGTGCCGCACGATGAATTCCAATGAGTGCCAACCCGCGGTATCTGATGTCTCCGGCCGCCGGCGGCGGTCTTGTTCTGGACTCATGGCTCGCTCCTCAAAGTTTGCACTGCGTTTGTATTGCGTGGTTATTGCTTATCTTAGCCGTCTGCCGGATAGAAACAAGTCCCATCTGCACGCTAATCGCCCAGCAGCTCCGCCACCACTTCCATGCCCTCGACGCGCTCGGCCACCACCTTGACGATGACGATCAGCGGCACGCCCAGCAGCAGGCCGGACACGCCCCACAGCCAGCCCCAGAACAGCAGGCTGACGAACACCGCCGCCGCGTTCATGCGGGCGAAGCGCCCGGTCATCCAGGTCGCCACCACGGTGCCGACCAGGGTGGCGATCGCCAGCGAGGCGCCCATCACCAGCAGGCTGGTCTGCAGCGATTCGAATTGCATGAAGGCGGCCGCGCCGGTGGCCAGCATGATCAGCAAGGGACCGAAGTACGGCATCACGTGCAGCAGCCCGGCCACGATGGCCCAGGCGCCGGCGTTCTCCAGGCCGATCCAGCGCAGCGCGATCCACATCAGCAGCGACAGCAGGCCGTTGGTGACCAGCAGCATCAGCATGTATTTCTGGATCGACGAGTTGATGTCCTCCAGGATGTGCACGGTGATCTTCTTCTTGCTCAACGACGGCCCGGTCAGCTTGACCAGCTTGCGCTTGAAGGTGTCGCCCGACAGCAGCAGGAAGAACACCAGGAAGATCACCATGGTCGCCTGGCTGAGGAAGCCCATCACGCCCATCGAGCCGGCCCACAGCCAGTCCATCACCGGGAGCGTGCCGCTGTCCGGCGGCGGCGCGGCCTTGCGCGTGGCGCGCCGTTCCTGCGCGCCGGCGGTGGCCTGCTGCAGCTCGGTGGCCACGGCCTGGATGCGCTGCAGCGTGCTGGGCCCGCCGTGCAGGCGCTCCGACATCAGCCGCGACAGCTTGTGGCTGACGGTGGGCAGTTCCTCGACGATGGCTTCGAACTCGCCCTGCACCTTGTCGATCACGACGAAGGCGCCGCCCAGGATGGCGGCGGTGATCAGCGTGGCGCCGAGCGCGCGCGGAATGCGCAGCCGCTCCAGCCAGCACACGATGGGACTGAGCATATAGGTGATCAGGATGCCGAGCAGTAGCGGCACCAGAAAATTGCGCGACCATTGCAGCGCGTAGACAAACGCCACGGTGGCGATGACGCCGAGCGCCAGGCCGCGCGCGTTGACGTGCAGCGGAATGCGCTGAAGTTGATGCTCTTCGGCCGCCGGATCGATGCGGGGAAGTCCGGGCGGCAGGTTCATGATGGCTCGCAAAGAAGTGCCGGCGCGGCAAACCGCGCCGGCGGTACTGGCTTACTTGACGCGGATGTCGTTCTTCACGGACGTCACGCCCTTGATGCTGCGTGCCACTTCGCCGGCCTTGGTGATGTCTTCAGGCTGGGCCACGAAGCCGCTCAGCTGCACGGTGCCTTTGAAAGTCTCCACATTGATCTCGGTGGATTTCAGGCTCGGCTCGTTAAAGATGCCGGCCTTGACCTTGGTGGTGATAACGGAATCGTCGACATATTCGCCCGTGCCCTCTTTGGTCGAGGTCGACGCGCAGCCAGCGGTGGCCAGCAACGATACGGTGAACAGGGCAGTGGCGATTTTATGTGCGATTTTCATGGCATTCTCCTTGGTTGGTAAACAGCGGTTTGTCAGCCAGCAGGTCACGATGCCCGCTACCGATGCAGCCGTTTTACGCCCCTTCCCCTCCTGCCTCTGTTCGCTAACGTACACAACGCAAACATCGCCGGACTGAGTGCGCGAGCGCACAGACCCCGGCCCGGCCGCTGACTATTCTGGAACCACACTTTTTCGGGAGTACAACATGAAACACTCGATCCTACTTGCCACCGCGCTCATCGCCGGCAGCGCCGTGCTGGGCGGTTGCGCCAGCTCCGGCCAACCGCAGCAGACCACCTACGTCAACCCGTCGGACAACGCCGCCGCGTACGGCACCATCGATTCGATCCAGGTCGTGCAGGCCAAGTCCGGCACCAGCGGCGCCGGCGCCGTCACGGGCGGCCTGGTCGGCGCCTTGCTGGGCAACCAGGTCGGCTCGGGCAGCGGCCGCACCGCCGCCACCGTGGCCGGCGCGGTCGGTGGCGCCGTGGTCGGCAACAAGGTGGAGGAAAACCGCAACCAGCCACGCGAGCAGTACCAGATCAGCGTGCGCATGGATAACGGCGACTACCGCATCGTCAACCAGGACAGCGTCTACGACCTGCGCGCGGGCGACCGCGTGCGCCTGGTCGACGGCCGCCTGTACCGCTATTGAACCGCTATTAAACCACTATTGAAACCTGACGTTTAAACGAGGAGCACGACATGGGAACCATCATTCTGATCATTCTGGTCCTGGCACTAATCGGCGCCTTGCCCACCTGGCCGCACAGCCGCAACTGGGGCTATGCGCCCAGCGGCATCACCGGCATCGTGGTGGTCATCCTGCTGATCATGCTGCTCACCGGCAGGCTGTAACGACACAGGAGGACATCATGGCTCACTTTAAACAAGTCATCATCGCCGCGGCGCTGGCCGGCGCCGCGCTGGCGGCGCAAGCGGCCAGCAACACCACGCCGCCGCAGAACGCCCAGTTGCAGAAGTCGGAAATCTCCAAGGGCGATCCGGCGCGCTGGTACCAGGACGACACCAGTCCCGCCGCGCAGCTGCGCACGCTGCGCAAGGAGATCGGCGCCGCGCTGGCCGAAGCCAACCTGGCCTGCAAGCAGGGCCCGGCGGCCGAACGGCGCAGCTGCCTGAAGGAGGCGCAGGCCACCTACCGGCAGGACATGGCCAAGGCTGAGCAAATCCGCGAGGAAAACCACCAGCACTAGCCCGGCCGCTACTAGGCCGCCCGCTCCTGGCCGTGCACCGGCTGCCGCAACGGCGGCAGCTCGTGCACGACCAGCGGCGTATCTTCCGTCACAAAGCTCAGCCAGCCCGCCGCGGTGATCGCGCGCAGCGCGTCCTGGTAGCCCTGGTCCCAGCGCCATTCGATCGAGCCCTTGGAGAAGTTGATGTCCTTGGCCGCCATGTTCCAGTCGCGCCCCGCGTACGCCAGTCGCACCACGTGCAGCGTGCTGTCGCCGCCCAGCCCGGCCAATTCCTGCCTGCCCTGCTCCGACTGGGCCCGCTCCGGCAACTCCCCGTACAGCTCGCGCAGCTTCTGCTTGAGCTTGTGCGTGGCGACGTAGTCCTGCAGATGGCGCTTGGAGCGCGAGGCAAAGGTCACATCCTTCTGCCGCGTCTGCACCTCGTCCAGCGTGGTCGGCTCGGGGCCGTCGGCGTTCCACAAGTCCACCATGAAGCACAGCGTATCGACGTGCTCGTTATCGTCCAGCACGGTCTCCAGCGGCGTGTTGGAATACAGCCCGCCGTCCCAGTACAGGTCGCCGTCGATGCGCACCGGCGGGAAGCCCGGCGGCAGCGCGCCGCTGGCGCGGATGTGGTCGGCGTGCAGCGTCAGCTCGCGGTTGTCGAAGCTGCGCAGGCTGCCGCAGGTGACCTTGAGCGCGTTGACCGTCAGCCGCATGCCGCCCGGCGCGTTCAGGTAGTCGAAGTCGATCAGGCGGTTCAGCGTATCGCCCAGTTCGGCCGTATCGTAGAAGCTGGCCTGCTCCGGCTCGACCGGCGTCCCCAACGGGAACAGGCTCATGAAACGCGGCCGGAAGAAGCCCGGCACGCCGCGCACGATGGTGTCCCAGGTCTGCAGCAGCACGTTGGAGCGCCGCTGCGCGTCCGGCACGCGCGCCATGTCGTAGCTGTCGCGGTGGGCCACGCCGTCCCAGAATTCCTTGAGCCGGGCCAGCCGCGTCTCGTGCGGATTGCCGGCCAGGATGGCGGCGTTGATCGCGCCGATCGAGGTGCCGACGATCCAGTCCGGCGCCAGGCCGTGCTCGTGCATCGCCTGGAACACCCCGGCCTGGTAGGCGCCCAGCGCGCCGCCGCCCTGCAACACCAGGACCACGCGCAAGCGCTCGGGATTGAGTTCGTGTATCGCCTTGCTCATCTGCTGACTCCAATGAAAAAACGCCGCGGCTGCGGCGTTCGGGGTTTATTCCTGGTGGTCCTGCGGCGCCGCGTGGCGCCGCATTAGCCAGGCCATGCCGAGGCCGGCGGCCAGCGCCACGCCCATGGCGGGCTTGACCAGGCGCTTGCGGGCAATATACGAGCCCACCGTCAAGGCATACGGCACCAGCGCCTTGAAGTTGACACTCTTCAGGCCGCCCGGCTGCAACAGGCCGCCGAGGCGGGCCTGGGCCATGCCGATGGCCTGGTCGACGGCGCCATGCAGCAAGGCGTCCGGCTGCAGCGCGTTGCCCACCAGCGCCTTGGCGTGCACCACCTTGATACGGTACAGCTCGCCCTCGCGGATCAGGCGCTGCTTGTCCGCCTCGATGGCGGCGTGTTCAGCTTCTTTGCTCATCTGCTCTCCCGGTTACAACAGCATGTCGCGGTCGGACTTGAGCTCGGCCATCGTGGCCGGCATCGACAGCTTGCCGCTGCGTATCATGCCGCGCGCGTACACGATCAGGCCAAGCGCGATCAACAGGAACACGCCGGTGATGATGGGCAGGATCTTCCAGCCGATGCTGTCCCACGCCACATAAACGATGGTCGCCGTGCCGCAGGCCAGCGCGAAGCAGCACGCCACCACCGCCAGCGCGAACACCAGCACCAGCTGCAGCAGGTGATTGCGCGCCTGCGACAGTTCCAGCGCGGCCAGCTCCAGCCGGGTCAGGACCAGGCCGATGCTGTTGCGGGCGATATTGCCCAGCGAAGCGATCAGGCCCGGCGGGCGGTTCATGTCGTCGGACACGATGGCTTACTTGCGGCCGATGATCACGCCGATCAGCAGGCCCACGCCGGCCGCCGCGGCGATCGAACGCCATGGGTTTTCCTTGACGTAGACGTCGGCCTGCTTGGCCATTTCCTTGCTGGCGGCGACCGCGCTTTGCTGGGCTTCGTGGGCCTTGGCCAGTGCCGTGTCGAGCGCGCGCATGCCGCGGCCGCGCAGTTCCTCGGCCTTTTCGCCGGTCAGCGCGGTGGCGGCGGTGAACAATGCTTGCGCATCCTTGACCAGAGTTTTCACGTCGTTGTTCACGGTACTGATGTTTTGTTCCAGCATGATGGAGCTCCTGTTATGGTTGTGTGAAGTGAAAACTGTACAGCAAACTGCAAAATCAGCATTATCCCAGCAAATCGCGCATATCGTCGGCGTGTTCCTCTTCCACCGCCATGATCTTGATCAATAAATGGCGGGTGGTCGGATCGCTGGCGCCGATCTGCTCGATCATCTGCCGGTACGACTCGATGGCGACGCGCTCGGCGATCAGGTTGGCCTTGATCATCGCTTGCACGTCGTCAGATGCATCATACTCGGCATGGCTACGTGCGAGCAACGTTGCTGGATTGAAATCAGGCTGGCCGTTCAGCTGGATGATGCGTTCGGCCAGCCAGTTGGCGTGTTCCTGCTCCTGGGTGGCGTGCTCCAGGAACTCGGCCTTGATCGGGCCGTTGTCGCGCCCGGTGACCGTGTAGTAATGCCGCTGGTAGCGCAGCACGCACACCAGCTCGGTCGCCAGCGCGTCGTTGAGCATCTTGATGACAGCTTGCCGGTCGCCCTGGTAGCCGGCCGTCACCGGGCCGTCCTGCAGGTTGCGCGCGGCGGCGCGGATGGCTTCCTTGTCGATGCCGGTGGGAGTGGATTCAGCCATGATATGCATCCTTCAAAGTTAGTGGCGGTTGGCGATCGGCGCGCCGTTCTGCGACAGCACGATCTCGACGCGGCGGTTCAGTTGGCGGCTGCCGGCATCGGCGTTGCTGGCGACCGGGAAGGCCTCGCCGTAGCCGCGCGTGGCGATCTTGTCGCTCTTGACGCCCAGCCCGATCAGCGCGTTGCGCACCGACTCGGCGCGGCGTTGCGACAGCTGCAGGTTGTGGTCGGCGCTGCCGGTGCTGTCGGTGAAGCCTTCGATCAGCACCGCGCTTTGCGGTTCCTGCATCAGCACGTCGGCCATCTTCTGCACGGTGCGCATGCCCTCGGCGCTGAGCTCGGCGCGGTCGACGTTGAACAGCACGTCGCTCAGCGTGATCACCAGGCCGCGGTCGGTCTGCTTGGCCTGCAGGTCGGCCAGCTGCTGCTGCAGCGCGGCGTTCTTGGCGGCCTCGTCGCGCGCGCTGTTGGCGGCGGCGTCGGCCTGGGCGCGCGCCGCATCGGCCTCCGCCTTAGCCTGGTTGGCCTGCGACTTGGCCTGGTTGGCCTCGGCGGTGCGCTGCTCCAGGCGGATCTCGTCGCGCTGGCGGCCGGCGTTGGCCACCTCGCTCTCGGCCTGTTTCTGCTTGGCGACTTCCTGCGCGGTGGCGATCTTCTGCTTGGCGATGTAGGCCAGCTTGTCGATCTCGTCCAGGCTATCCTTTTTCGCGGCGGCGGCGTTGGCGCGGTCCAGTGCATCGGACGCGGCCTTGAACTCCAGCGGGGCGTTGGCCGCCACCGACGGCGTGCTTTGCGCGGCCATGAAGTCGGCGCGGGTCTGGTCGAGCAGGCTGGTGGTGGTCGGCGTGGTGCTGCAGGCCGCCATCACGGCCAGCGCAAGCGCGGCCGGGACGAGACGCATGGTTTTCAGGCTCTGGGATTTCATGATGGGGCTCCTTTATTGTTGGCTCGTGGCGTTGGTGCGGTTGAGCTCTTCACGCAAGGTACGGATGCTTTGCTGCAGCTCGTCCGCGGCCATGGTGGCCTTGGTCGAGCTGGCCTTGCTCTGCGCCAGCTGGGCATCGGCCGACGCCTGGTTGGCCAGGTCCTGCGCGGTGCGGTAATCCTTGGCCGCCAGCGCCTGGTTGGCGCGCATCAGTTTCTCGCGCGCCGATTGCATTTCGGCCGGCGCCAGGTCGGCCGCGCCGGCACTGGTGGCGTTGGCGACCGCCGCGCGCGAGACGGCGACGTCGGCCACGGCCGGGGTTTTCTGGCTGGCGCAAGCGGCCAGGCCCAGCAGGGCGGCAAGGGCGCACATGCTGGTGTAACGATGATGAATGGTCGTCATTATTCTTCTCCTTAAAAAATTCAGATCGCAGGTTGACGTTATAGGCCCATGGCGCGGTAGCTTCAGTACGGTGCCGCACATTCCGCGTCCGGCGCTGGCTAGTAAAATAGCGCCACTCCTATAAGAAAAAGGCCAACCATGCCCTCCTCCCCTTCCCGCCGCACCCGTATCGCGCTGGCCGTCGCCGGCGTGGTGGTCGCCGTGCCGGCCATCGCCGTGATCGTCCTGCTCAACTACGACTGGAACCGCGCCCGCCCCTGGCTCAACGACAAGGTCAGCGAAGCCATCGACCGCCCGTTCGCCATCCGCGGCGATTTGTCGCTGACCTGGGAGCGCCAGGGCCGCAGCGACGCCGACCGCAGCTGGAGCGACTACCTGCCGCTGCCGCACCTGGTGGCGCGCGACGTCCATGTCGGCAACCCGTCCGGCTGGGCGGCGCCGGCCGAGATGGCCAGCGTCGGCCAGTTCTCGTTCTCGATCGACCTGCTGCCGCTGCTGGAGCACCGGCTGGCGATCCCGGTGCTGCGCTTCGACACGCCGTCGGTGTGGCTGCAGCGCAAGCCGGACGGCGCCAACAACTGGACCTTCAAGCCGGCCGACAAGCCGTCGCCGTGGAAGCTGGACCTGCAGCGCGTGGTGCTCAACAAGGGCACGGTGCACTACAGCGACGCGCTGACCCGGGTCGACGCGGTGGCCGACATCGACACCGTCAACGCCGATCCCAGCTACGGCGTGGCGTGGACCCTGCGCGGCAAGTGGAACAAGCAGGACGTCACCGGCGGCGGCAAGGCCGGCGCGGTGCTGTCGCTGCAGCAGCAGGCCACGCCGTACCCGCTGGCGGCCAACATCAACGTCGGCGGCAACACCATCGCCGTGACCGGCACGCTGACCCGGCCGTCCGCGCTGACCGCGCTCGACCTGCGCCTCAAGCTGTCCGGCCCCAGCATGGCGCGGCTGTACGCGCTGACCGGCGTGCTGTTGCCGGAAACCCCGGCCTACACCACCGAGGGCCACCTGACCGGCCACCTGGGCGAGCGCGAGAACCGCTGGATCTACGACCAGTTCACCGGCCGCGTCGGCCATTCCGACATCGCCGGCAAGCTGGAATACCGCTACGGCCAGTCGCTGCCGCGGCCGCTGCTGACGGGCGCGGTGCAATCGAAGCTGCTGCAGTTCGCCGACCTCGGCCCGCTGATCGGCGCCGACTCCAACGCCAGCAAGCAGGCGCGCGGCGTGGCGCCGGTGCAGCCGGGCGACCGCGTGCTGCCGGTCGAACCGTTCAAGACCGAGCGCTGGACCGCGCTGGACGCCGACGTCAACTTCAAGGCGCTGCGCATCACGCGCGACAAGGACCTGCCGATCGCCAACCTCGACACGGTGATCGACATGAAGGACGGCGTGCTGACGCTGAAACCGCTGGACTTCGACATCGCCGGCGGCCGCTTCACGTCCAAGGTCAAGCTGGACGGCAGCGGCAAGGTCAACCGCGACGCCATCCGCGCCGAGCTGACCGCCGCCGCGCGCCACCTCAAGCTGCGCCAGCTGTTCCCGCGCATCGAGGAGATGCAGGCCACGGTGGGCGAGGTCAACGCCGACGTCTCGCTGTCGGCCACCGGCAACTCGGTGGCCAGCCTGCTGGGCACCTCGAACGGCGAACTCAAGGGCGTGATCAACGAGGGCAGCGTCAGCAAGCTGCTGCTGGAGGAAATGGGCCTGAACATCGGCAACGTGGTGCTGACCAAGCTGATCGGCGACAAGCAGGTCAAGCTCAACTGCATGGTGACGGACTTCGGCGTCAACAACGGCCTGATGCGCTCGCGGCTGTTCGTGGTCGACACCTCGGACGCCAAGATCGACGTCGCCGGCACCGTCAACCTCGACAACGAGAAGATGGACCTGACGCTGCGCCCCGACGCCAAGGGCGTGCGGGTGATCTCGCTGCGGGCGCCGATCTATGTGCGCGGCACCTTCAAGGAGCCGGCCGTCAGCGTCGACAAGGGCGTGCTGGCGCTGCGCGCGGGCGGCGCGCTGGCCCTAGCGGCGGTGGCGCCGGTGGCGGCCATCCTGCCGCTGATCAACGCCGGCCCCGGCGAGACCACCGGCTGCGCCACGCTGCTGGCGCAACAGGGCGGCAAGCCGGTGGCGCCGCCGCCCGGCAAGCCGCTGGAAAAAGCGCCCCGGCGCTAGGGCGATTCTATGTGTGCTGCCGAACGGAGCGGGCCATGATTCTTGCGTACGCTTCCGGTATTGGTGCAAGCCACTACTGTCGCGCCTCAATCATCAAGGAGAACATCATGAATACCAAACGCATCGTATCGAGCGCCGCCATCGTGGCGGCCACGCTGGGCCTGAGCGCTTGCGCGGGCATGTCCAACCAGGACCGTAACACCGCGGTCGGCGCCGGCGTTGGCGCCGTGGCCGGCTCGGTGCTGACCGGCGGCAGCGCGGTCGGCACCGTGGGCGGCGCCGCGGTCGGCGGCGTGATCGGCAACCAGGTCAGCAAACCACCGCGTTAAGCCTTAGAGAAACACCTTGGCCATGCCCATGGCCCCCTTGTCCTTGACCAGCTCATAGCAGCGGCAGGACGCCGCCTCCAGCCCGGCGGAATCGAGGATCTCGATATTGCCGCGGCTGTAGGTGATCAACTTCTGCTGTTGCAACGCACTGGCCGCCTTGGTCACCCCCACCCGCCGCACCCCCAGCGCATGCGCCAGGAACTCGTGGGTCAGGTGGAATTTCTCCGATTGCAGACGGTCGCGCGTGATCAGCAGGGTGCGCGCCAGACGCGCTTCCAACACATGAAAACGGCTGCACACGGCGATCTGGATCGCCTGCGCCAGCAGGATGTCGGTATAGCGGTACAGCAGCCGCTGCAGCGCCTCGTTGCGCTTGAACTCGGCGCGGAAGTCGGCCACCGCGATGCGGCTGGCGCGGCCGGCGCGCTGCACCACCGCGCGCACCAGCGCCAGTTCGTGGCCCAGCGCCACCGAGGCGCCTATCATCCCCTCCTGCCCGACCGCGCCCACCTCCAGCGTCATGCGGCCCTCGGCCACCGCCAGCAGCGAGATGAGACTATCAATCGGAAAGTAGACGTGGCGGATGGCCTGACCCGGCTCGTACAGCACCTGGCCGGCGTCCACCCGCACCGTGTCGCACAGCGCCAACAGCTTGCCCTGGTCGTCGTCGGCCAGGCTGGATAAAAGGCGGTTCAGCGCCGGCCGGGCCGGCGCCCTGTCGTCGCCGGTAAATGAGGAAGGATGGGTATGCATGGGGCCAGCGTAATGGCTGCGATTTCCCGTGTATGTACGGTGACGCACGGAAGCTGGACTAGACTTCAGCGAAAATCCGGCGTGCAATGCATCACTCTACACATCAATAACAGGAAACAATTATGGACACCCCAAACAACAAGCCCAAGCTCCACCCACTCATGGTCATCGCCGCCGTCGCGGTGGTGCTGTTCTGCGGCGTGGGCAGCGCCGCCATCATGGGCTGGCTGCCGACCTCCAGCGCCACCGTGCCTGGCGCCGCGCCGATGCCGGGCCAGCTGTCGTCGGTGCCGCCGCAGGAGCGGCAAACCGGACAACAAGCGGGACAACAACCCGCCGGCTACGCCAGCAACGCCGCGCCGTATCCGACGCAGCAAGCTCAGCAGCAGGAGCAACAACCGCCACAGGAGCGCGTGGCCCAACAAGGACCGGCCGTCTGCGGCAGCTGCGGCGTGGTCGAATCGGTGCGCTCAATCGAGCACCGTGGCCAGGGTAGCGGCGTGGGCGCGGCCGGCGGCGCCATCCTGGGCGGCCTGCTGGGCAACCAGATCGGCAGCGGCCATGGCCGTCAACTGGCCACGGTAGCCGGCGCGGTCGGCGGCGCGGTGGCCGGCAACCAAGTCGAAGGCAATATGAAGACCACCCACAGCTGGGAGATTGTGGTGCGCATGGACAATGGCAAGAAACGCGTGCTGCACCAGTCGGCGCAACCGCAATGGCGCTCCGGCGACCAGGTTAAAGTTGTCAATGGCCAGCTACGCTCCCTTTAAGGTCCCTTCCACCCCTATCGCGAAAGGACCATCATGGCGGAACTAGATCCCTCCCCAATGTCCCTTGCCACGCATGGTTCCTCGCACTTCGTCCGCTTCTACAAGGATGACAGCCTGCTGCTCGACGAGGTCGCCCCGTTCGTCAACCAAGCCCTCGCCGCCGGCGGCGCTAGCATCGTCATCGCCACCGCCGAGCATCTGGCGGCGCTGCGGCGGCGCCTGCGAGCCGAGCCGGGCGCAAGCGATCCCGGCACCCGGCTGGTGACGCGCGACGCCGAGCAGACGCTGGCCGCCTTCATGCTGGACGATTGGCCCGACGCCAAGCTGTTCGACGTCACCGTCGGCCAGTTGGTGCGCGACGTCGCAAAGGACTCGGCCACCATCCACGCCTTCGGCGAGATGGTCGCCCTGCTGTGCGAGCGCGGCAACTACGGCGCCGCCGTCCGGCTGGAAGAACTGTGGAACGAGCTGGCCCGGCGCAGCCGCTTCACGCTGTTCTGCGCCTATCCGTGGAGCCAGTTTCCCAACGCCGCCATGGCGGAAACCTTCCGCCACGTGTGCGCACTGCACGACCACGCCGCCCATTGCAAGGCAGAAGCACCGCCGCCGTCCCCCAATCCGGAGCAACGCCTGCTCGAACTGGAGCAGCAGGCGCTGTCGCTGAGCGCCGAGATCGCGCGCCGCCGCGCCGCCGAAAGCGCGCTGGCGCAACGCGAACGCGAACTGGCCGACTTCGTCGAAAACGCCGCCGAGAGCATGCACCAGGTCGGCGCCGACGGCACCATCCTCTGGGCCAACCAGGCGGAGCTGCGCCTGCTCGGCTATCGCTGGGAAGAATATGTCGGCCACCACATCGCCGGCTTCCACGCCGACGCGCCCGTCATCGAAGACATCCTGGCCCGGCTCAAGGCCGGCGACACCGTGCGCGACATGCCGGCGCGCCTGCGCTGCAAGGACGGCAGCATCAAGCATGTGCTGATCAGTTCGAACGGCCACTTCGAGGACGGCGCGCTGCGCTACACCCGCTGCTTCACGCGCGACGCCACCGAACGCCACCAGCGCGACGAGGCGCAAGCCCAGCGCGAGGCGCTGATGGCCGAACTGGCCGCCAGCAGCCGCGCCAAGGACGAGTTCCTCGCCATGCTGGGCCACGAACTGCGCAATCCGCTGTCGCCGATCCTGACCGCGCTGGAGGTGATCCGCCGCCAGGGCGGCCACAGCGTGGCGCACGACATCATCGGCCGCCAGCTCACGCACCTGATCCGCCTGGTGGACGACCTGCTCGACGTCTCGCGCGTCAACACCGGCACCATCGTGCTCAAAACCGAAACGCTGGACCTGGCGCAGATCATCGACAAGGCGGTGGAAATGGTCGCGCCGCTGCTGGACCAGCGCCAGCACCGCTTCAGCGTCGACGTGCAAGGGCCGCTGCCGGTGCGCGGCGATCACGTGCGCCTGGTGCAGATCGTCGCCAACCTGCTGACCAACGCGGCGCGCTACACCCCACCCGGCGGGGACATCCGCCTGGCCGCCAGCGGCAACCAGGAAAACGTCTATGTCAGCGTGGTGGACAACGGCATCGGCATCGCCGCCGACGCCCTGCCCCATGTGTTCGACCTGTTCTACCAGGACCGGCGCAACACCGACCGTTCCGCCGGCGGGCTGGGCGTGGGCCTGGCGCTGGTGCACAACCTGGTCGGCCTGCACGGCGGCGGCATCGAGGCGCGCAGCGAAGGGCCCGGCCAGGGCAGCGAGTTCCGCGTGCGCCTGCCGCGCCTGGCGCAGACGGCCGATGCCGCGCCGGACAGCGACGCGGCCCAGCCCGGCGCCACCAGCGCGGCGCAACGCAAGCGCATCCTGCTGGTCGACGACAACCTCGACGCCGTCAGCCTGATGGCCAACCTGCTGGAGCTGCACGGCCACCAGGTCGAGGTGTTCAACGAACCGCTGGCCGCGCTCGCCCATCTGGACCGCTTCCAGCCCCAGATCGCCGTGCTCGACATCGGTCTGCCGACGATGAGCGGCTACGACCTGGCCGGCCACATCCGCCAACGCCTGAATGGCCACGGCGTCCGCCTGTTCGCGCTGACCGGCTACGGCCAGGCGATCGACCGCGAGCGCGCCAGCGATGCCGGCTTCGAACAGCATCTGGTCAAGCCGGTTCGCGCCGAGCACATCCTGGACCTGATCGCCGGCGAAGCGCCGTGAACAATTGCCGATTCGATGTCATCTTAGTACGCCAGCGTACAGAAGGCTCAACCCAGTTGGCACACAATGGCTCTACACAAAAACGAAATGATTCATTAACCCGAGGAGAGTCACATGCTCTATACCATCGCTGTCGTTCTGCTTATCCTGTGGCTGCTGGGCCTGGTCACTTCCTACACCATCGGCGGCTTCATCCACATCCTGCTGGTGGTCGCCATCATCATGGTGCTGCTGCGCCTGATTAGCGGACGCGGCGTCTAGCCCCCACCGCCCCGCATGCGGCGCTCCACCCAACGGTGGCGCGCCGTTTTCATTTGCACGGCGGCGTTTTGGTTTATGCTGACGCTACCTTACCTTCGGGAGCCGACATGAAGCGACTGATACTTTCCCTGGCCGTGCTGGCCGCCGCGCACGCGTCCGCCGAGGCCATCAAGCCCGGCCTGTGGGAGCTGCACAACAAGGTCAAGACCGGCAATGCCCAGACCGACCAGGCGATGAACATGGCGCTCAAGCAGCTGGCCAACATGCCGCCCGAGCAGCGCGCGCAGATGGAGGCCATGATGAAGCAGAACGGCGTCTCCATGCCCAAGGCCGGCGGCGACGGCGCCATGGTGCTGACCGCCTGCGTCACGCCCGAGATGGCGGCCAAGCAGGAACTGCCGGTGAATCAAAAAGGAAAATGCAGCTCGAAGAGCGAGCCGGTGGCGGGCGGGCTGAACATCTCGTTCAGCTGCGTCGACCCGGCCTCCAGCGGCCAGGGCACGCTGCGCTTCAACGGCGACAGCGACTATGTGATGAACATGAACGTCACCAGCGAGGCCGGCGGCAGGCCGCAGACGGTGCAGGTGGAATCGACCGGACGCTGGCTCAACGCCAGCTGCCCGGCCAAGCCCAACTGATTACTCGGTATCGGAGAACGCCATGTAGCGCTGGAAGGCCAGCGTGGCGATTGGACCAACCGGCAAGGTGCGCGCCTCGTAGCGGATGCACGGCGTGACCTTGCCGTAGTTGCCGGTGTTGAAGATCTCGACCGCCGTCTCCAGCTCCTCAGGGCGCACCGAGCGCTCCTCTACCACGATGCCCTCCTTGGCCAGCAAGGCGATCACGCGCGCGCGGGTGATGCCGGACAAGAAGGTGCCGTTGGCCACCGGCGTCACCACCTTGCCTTCGGGCGTGACCAGGAACAGGTTGGCCGATGCGAACTCGGCCACGTTGCCGGCGTTGTCGCACACCACCGCATTGTCGAAGCCGCGCTGCTGCGCCTCGCGGATCGCCTTGCTGGTGTTGGCGTACAGCGCGGAGGCCTTGGCGTCGGTCGGCGCCATCGACGGGTCGGGACGGCGCAGCGCCGTCAGGCAGGCCGAGAAGCCGGTGAACTTCGGCATCGGCGCGTCGAACAAGGTCAGCGCGAAGGCGCTCTTCTCCGGCACCGGCACCAGCAGGCCGTCGGTGCCGAACACCAGCGGACGAACGTACAGCTCGGCATCCGGCGGGAACTTGGCCACGCCCTCGCGCACCAGTTTTTCCATCTCGTCCACCGACAGCGGGCACACCAGGCCGAGCCGCTCGGACGAGGTGATCACGCGCTGCAGGTGCAGGCGCAGGTCCGGCATGTGGCCGCGGATCGAGCGCGCGCCGTCGAACACGGACGATCCCAGCCACACGCTGTGGTCCATCGCGCCAAACAAAGGGGTGTTGCCTTCGGACCAGCCGCCGTTGAAGTAAGTCAGATACATGCTTGTTCCTGATGAGTGCTAAAACGAGCAATTTAGCACGGATCAGAAAGCGTGGCGCAGCCCGATGTTGATCGCCCGGTCGCCATGGCCGGCGCTGGTGGCGTTGCCGACCGTGTAGCCGGCGCCGTTGCGGTTCTGGATGCGGGCGAACGCGCCGTACAGCTCGGTGCGCCGCGACAGCGCGTAGCTGACGCCGACCGCGAACTGGTTGGCGTCGCGGTTGGCGCCGCTGCGGTCGTCCTTGTGGATGTAGGAGGCCAGGAAGGTGGTGGCGCCCATCGGCACCGCCACGCCGACCAGCACGTCGCGGCTGTTGTTGGACGGCGTGCTCTGCGCGACCGCGCCGTAGGGATTGGACATGTCCCACGGCGAGCTGCCGTTGCCCCGGCTGTGGCCGTACGCGGCATAGCCGACGAAGCGGCCGAAGTCCACATTGGCCGCCACCAGCGTGTTGCTGGCCGACTGGTCGACCGCCGACGCGGCGCCGCTGGCGTCGAGCGCGTTGTCCTTGCGCTGGTGGGTGACGCGCAGGTTGACGGTGCTGCCGGCATAGCCGATGGTGGCGCCGTAGGCGCGGTTGGCCTTGCTGTTGTAGGGCGACTCGCCGACGCTGTAGATGGCCGCGCCGTTCCAGCCGTTCTTGCTGCGCGGCGACTGGTACTTGATGGTGTTGTCGTAGCGGCGCGTGGTGTAGCCGACCAGGTTGGCCGCGCTGCCGGCCGTGCCACCGTGGAAGGGATCGGCCACATCGGTCAGCGTCTCGTACAGCAGGTTGTACTGCCGGCCCAAGGTGACCGCGCCCAGCGGCCCGTCCAGCCCGACGTAAGCCTGGCGGCCGAACAGCTTGCCGTTCTGGTCGGAGGCGCCGGTGTCGTTGAGGATGCCCGCCTCCAGCGTGTAGACGGCCGACGTGCCGCCGCCGAGGTCCTCGCGGCCGCGCACGCCGAGCCGCGAACCGGTGGACACGCCGCTGTCGAGCCGGGTATGTGCGCAGGGTCCGTTGCAGCCGCGCTCGGCCACCACGCCGGCATCGAGCAGGCCGTAGACCTGCACCGACGATGGCGCTTGAGATGAAGCCTGAGATGACGCCTGCGCCGCCGCGACCAGCGGCGCCAACCCTGCCAGCATGATGTAAATCGATTTCATGATGAGCCTGGAAAACGTATGCCGTTAAGCTCATGGTAGGACAGCGGACACGGCACCTCTGTGCGCGGGACCACGTAGCCGGCATATTCCCGTCCCCGACCGCCATTGCCCTGTCGCCACTTGATTTTCCCAATGGACAGCCAACGTTCGCCACCGTACATACTTGGCATAGTTATACGACTATACTGCGGCTTTGTACCTATGCGGTTCGTCCGCCTCACGCATGCTTGAAATCCTTGAACGCATCGCCGCAGACAGCAACAACATCGGCCTGATGGTCGAGCTGTTCGACACCCTGCGTCCGCAGCGCGCCACCGACGGCGCGCGCGCCACCGCCAACGTCCGCACCCTGTGCCAGCTGTTGAAGGGCAACCCCGCCCACGCACAGGCGCTGGGCCGCTACGCGCGCACGTTGCTGTCCAGCCGCCGCCACGCCAGCCTGTACACCGAGATCGGCGTGCTGTCCAACGACGGCTTCTTCACCGAATTCAAGCGCCGCATCGCCTACCGCATCCTGCCGCCCGCGCTGGGCGACGAATACCTGAGCGACGCGCTCGACCAGGTGGTCTACAAGCGCACCGACCACCTGTGGATCGCCGCCGTGCCGGCCGCCGACTGGCTGGCCCTGATCGACGTGATCAGCCTGCACGACGACGAACAACAGCAGCCGCAGCTGATGCTGCCCGGCCTGCTGGAGGCGATCCGCACGCTGTCCTACCGCGTGTGCGCCATCGGCCTGGAACCCAAGCTGACCAATTTCCACACCGAGATGGAGACCTACGAGTCGCCGTTCATGGTGCAGAACTTCGAGGTCAACGCCTATCTCGACAACTACCAGCGCATGCTGGCCGGCGACGAGGCCGCGCTGGAAGACGCGCGCCACCTGCTGGTGATGCTGGACCAGTGCGACGGCGTGGTCGCCAAGATCCGCAAGAAGGCGCTGAGCCAGGGTACCAGCATCGCCCTCACCTACCTGCTGGTGACGCTGACGCAAAGCATAGACCGCCTGCGCAAGCTGCTGTTCCTGGTGGACGTCAGCGGCGAGCTGCCGGCCGCCGCAGCGGCCGAGCTCAACCTGCTGGCCGCCACCCACGCGCCGCACCAGCAGGAAGGCCCGCCCAGCCCGCGCCGCAGCGCCGCAGTCGGCCTGGGCCTGGAGCTGATCAAGGCGCACAACCACAAGTACCAGCTGCGCGACCTGATGCACGACAATATCGACCTGCTGGCGCGCAACGTCACCGAGAACGCCAGCCACACCGGCGAGCACTACGTGGCCAGCCAGCGCAAGGAGCTGACCGGCATGTTCGTGTCGTCGGCCGGCGCCGGCCTGGTGATCGGCTTCATGGCGCTGTTCAAGATTTTGATGTCCTACCTGCGCGCCGCGCCGCTGGTCGAAGCCTTCCTGTTCAGCATGAACTACTCGCTGGGCTTCATGTTCATCCATTTGCTGCACTTCACGGTGGCCACCAAGCAGCCGGCGATGACGGCCTCGCGCATCGCGGCCGGCCTGCACAGCAAGGACGGGCGCAACATCGACATCGACAGCATGGCCGAGCTGTGCATGAAGGTGATCCGCACGCAGAACATGGCGGTGCTGGGCAACCTGGCCACCGCCATCCCCACCGCCTGGCTGATCGCGCTGGCCTGGCCGTGGATGACCGGCCACCACCTGGTGTCGCCGGAAAAAGCCATGCATCTGCTGCACGACATCGACCCGATCCACGCGCCCACGCTGATCTACGCCGCCATCGCCGGCGTCTGCCTGTTCGTGGCCGGCCTGATCTCCGGCTACTACGACAACAAGGCGCTGTACACCCGCTGGTCGCAGCGCATCGCGCAACTGCGCGGCCTGCGCTGGCTGCTGGGGCAGGAACGCCTGGCGCGCCTGGGCGTCTACATGGAGAACAACCTCGGCGGCCTGATGGGCAATTTCTTCTTCGGCATCCTGCTCGGCGTGATGCCGCTGCTGGGCTTCCTGCTGGGCCTGCCGCTGGACATCCGCCACGTGACGTTCTCATCAGCCAACTTTGCGACGGCCATGGTCGGACTGGACTACCATGTCAGCTGGGAACTGGTGCTGACCTCGGTGGCCGGTTTCCTGGCCATCGGCACGGTCAACCTGCTGGTCAGCTTCGGGCTGGCGCTGTGGGTGGCGCTGCGCTCGCGCCAGGCGCGCTTCAAGCAGGGCTGGCAACTGCTCAAGGCGCTGGGCCGCCGGTTCCGCCAGGGGCCGGTATCGTTCTTCTTCGGCTCCGAGGCCGAGGAAGCTGAGTTGTCCGAAACTGCGGTCGTCACGGAGAAAGCCCACAAATGAAACTTGCGCGCATGCGGTTCTGGTTACCCCTCTGCCTGATGTGCTGGGGCCTGCTGGGCGCATGCGCATCGCTGCCCAACGTGACGGCGATGAGCGACAAGCTGGAGCCGGCCGCCGTGCCCAGCGTGCAGGGCGTCAACGGCAACCTGAGCCCGGAGCGCGGCAAGGCGCTGCTGGCCAAGCGCTGGCCCAAGGCGACGCTGGACCTGCAGGCCCAGGCCGCGCTGGAGGAAGCCGCCACCGGCGTGCCCCTCATCGCCGGCAACAAGTGCACGCTGCTGTTCGACGGCCCGCAGACCATGACCGAGATGCTCAAGGCCATCAACGCCGCGCGCAACAACATCAACCTGGAAACCTATATCTTCGACCAGGACGAGCTGGGCCTGAAGTTCGCCGACGCGCTGATCGCCAAGCAGCAGCAAGGCGTCACGGTCAACATCCTGTACGACAGCGTCGGCACCATTGGCGTGCCGGCCGAGTTCTTCGACCGCATGCGCAAGGCCGGCATCCGCCTGGTTGAATTCAATCCGGTCAACCCGGCCAAGCTGAGCGGCGAAAGCTGGAAGCTCAACAACCGCGACCACCGCAAGGTGCTGATCGTCGACGGCAAGGTCGCCTTCACCGGCGGCATCAACATCAGCGCGACCTACGCCAAGAGCTCGCTGTTCCGCTCGGCCTCGCGGCCGACCGACAAGTCGCAGGTGGGCTGGCGCGACACCCATGTCAAGGTCGAAGGGCCGGCGGTGCAGGCCTTCCAGTGGCTGTTCGTGCAGCACTGGGTGGCGCAGGACAAGAGCGACCTGGCGGACGCCGACTACTTCCCCAAGCCGGTGGTGGCCGGCGACAAGGTGGTGCGCGTGCTGGGCAGCGACCCGGGCGGCAAGTTCGAGATCTACAAGGCCTACAACCTGGCGATCCAGGAAGCCAAGAAGAGCATCCACATCACCTCGGCCTACTTCGTGCCGGACCGGCAGACGGTGGACGCGCTGATGGCGGCCGCGCGGCGCGGGGTGGACGTCAAGATCGTGCTGCCGGGTGTCTCCGACAGCGGGCTGGTGTTCTACGCCGGCCACGCGTTCTACGACGCGCTGCTCGACAGCGGGGTCAAGATCTACCAGCTGAAGCTGGCGGTATTGCACGCCAAGACCGCCGTCATCGACGGCAACTGGTCGACGGTGGGCTCGACCAACATCGACACGCGCAGCTTCCTGCACAACAGCGAGCTCAACGTTGTGATCATGGGCGACGCCTTCGGTGGCGAAATGGAGCGCGCCTTCCAGGAAGACCTGCGCGACTCGGTGCAGATCACGCCGGAAGCGTGGCACCACCGTCCGTGGGTCGACCGCCTGCGCGAATTCGCCGCCCGTTTCATGAACTACTGGCTTTAAACCACCCTCAGGCTTCAGCGGTCAGCGACCAGGTGTCGCCGCTGCGCTGGAAGCGCTCGGTGTGCGAGACTTCGAAACTGCCGGTGCCGTCCACCCAGCTGTAGCGCAGCACCTCCACCTTGTCGTGCTCGACGCGGATGACGTTGAAGGAGTTCGACTCCCCCCGCCCGCGCGTGGACGTGGCCGTGCCGGCCTGCACCATCAAGGCCGCGTAGCCGCTGATCTCGTAGCGCTGCGCGGTGTTGTGCGCATGGCTCACGTGCAGATGCCCCGCCAGCAGCAAGTCCACCCCGCACTCGGCGAACGCCCGCATCGCCAGCGGCGCGCGGTCGACCAGGTCGCCCTCATCCAGCGTCTCCGGCATGTCGAACGGGTGATGGGTGACGACGATGCGCGTCAGGTGCGGATCCACCGCGCTCATGCGGCGACGGATCTGGTCGATCTGCTCGCGGTTGATGCGCCCGTCCTTGAAGGTCAGCGAGCGCGCGGTGTTGATGCCCAGCACGGCGATCTCATCGTCCACATACTCCGGCGTCAAATCCAGCGTGACGTAGCGCGTGTACTTGCGCAGCGGCGCCAGGAAACGGCTGGCGACGTTGTACAAGGGGATGTCGTGATTGCCCGGCACCACGATCTGCGGTCCCGGCAAGGTGTCCAGGAAGGCCCGCGCCGCCTGGAACTCCTCGGTCTTGGCGCGCTGCGTCAGGTCGCCGGACACCACCACCACGTCCGGCGCCAGGCTGGCCGTCAAGGCTTGCAGCGGCCGCAGCACCTTGTGGTCGACACGGCCGAAATGCAGGTCGGATAAATGTACGATGGTGCGCATGCGGGCCTCCTAAGCTAGTCCGGAACGATGACGCTCAACGCCCCCGCCCGCGAGCGGTAGCACAGCGGCGGCTTCATCAGCGAGACTTCGCCATCGGTGGCCACCCGCATGCGATGGTGGCGCGTCTCGATGGTCAGCTCGGATGCCGACAGCACGTCGAAATCGCGCGTCTGCCCCAACTTGCCGAGCATGGCGCGCAGGCCGTAGCGCAACAGCCCCAGCCGCGACGGCTTCTGCGCCACGTACAGGCAAAGCTTACCGCTATCGAGTCCCGCGCGCGCGCCCAGCGTCAGGCCCTGCTGGTATTCATTGTTGCCGATGAAGACGAAGGGCGTGCGGCGCAGATGCTCCTCGCCATTGATCTTCAGCCGCACGCTCATGAACGGAAAGCGCCGCAGCGCCGCAAACAGCGCTCGCCCGAACGCCGGCCACTTGCTGCGGCCCAGATGGCGCTGCTGCTGTTCGCGGTCGCGCACGATGTCGGGATAGATGCCCAGGCCCGAGTTGTTGAGGAAGATGCGGCCATTGACCTCGCCCACATCCACCGCGCACGCCCTGCCCTGCACCGCGTTGGCCACGGCCGCGTCCAGCTCCAGCGGGATCTTCAAATCCTTGGCGAAATGATTCAGCGTGCCCAGCGGCAGCACCCCGAGCCGCGTCGTGGTGCCAACCAGCACCGAGGCCACCGCGTTGATGGTGCCGTCGCCGCCGCCCGCCACCACCACCGGCGCGCCCTCGGCCACGGCCCGTTCGGCGCGCGCGATCATTTCCTCGCCGCTCTTGGCCAGCGTGATGTCCGGCTCGACACCGTGGCTGCGGAATTTCTCGGTCAGCGCGACGGTCCAGCCGCCGCAATAGCCCTGCCCCGCGCTGGCGTTGACGATGACGACGATGGTGTCCAGTGCATTCTCCCGGAAATAGTTTATAAGGTTTTGGCTTCGCGCCGCCGGCGCAGCGTCGAGATCGCCGTGATGCAGACCGCCAGCCACGCCACGCTCTCGGCCATGGCCGCCAGCACGTCGCTCAGATAGTGGGCGCCCAGATAGACGCGGCTCAACGCCACCAACAATACCATCAAGGCACAGGCCGCCGCCGCACCCAAGCGCACATGCCAGTGCGGGCGCGCGATCATCACGTAGCTCGCCAGCAGTCCGTAGAACAAGGTCGCCGCCGAGGTGTGGCCGCTGGGGAAGCTGTACGTCATCAGGGTCACCAATGGCTCATCGAACATCGGCCGCGCGCGCTGGAAATGATATTTCAGCGCCACATTCAGCATCGCGCCGGTGGGCACCGCCACCAGCAGCGCCAGCAGCCAGTAGCGCGCTTGCACGCGCCAGAAATACCAGCCCAGCGCCGCCACCAGCACCACCATGCCGACGCCGGTATGCACCAGCGACACGCCCAGCATGAAGCTGGTCATCGGCTCGAAGGCGTGCGCGTGGAACCACTGCGCCACCTGCATGTCCAACACGGTGATCGCTTCCTTGCCCATCACATCCTCGGCCAGTTCGCCAAAGATCGACACGGATATCAGCAGCAAGGCCAGCCCGGCGGTCAGATGCAGGCCGAATTCGCCTCCCGGCGACAGTCTTGCTTCAATGAAACGGATGAATTTACTGAAAATTTGGTGCTCCAAGGGCCCTAGCCGTGCAAGTTGTTGGAAAAATCACGAAAAAACGAATTTACTGTTTATTTGCACAGTACCTGTTTATTCATACAGTAGTTATGCTATTCTGAACTCCTCGTTAAACACTACTCCTCCAAAAGGAAACGTCATGACTACACTGCATAGCAGCTTTAGCTCCCGCTTCGGTCTCGAATACATGCCGACCTCATTCCTGGTGCGCATGGGCAAACGCGAACTGCTGGTGTGCCGTGACTTCCGCAAGCGCTACTACGCGGTGAACCCGATCATGGAATGCGACACCGGCGTGCAGGCAGGCCATCTGGAAGTATTGATGTTCCGCCGCTGGTTGTTGATCCTGTCGAAGGCTCACTAATGGTTGCCGGTGCCAGTTGCCCGATCCAGTCGCAAGACAGGCCGGCCGACGCCGCTGCCTCGCTCGCGCTCCTCACCTGGGTTTGGCAACTGGCGTACCGTCATCAAACAGATTCGCCTCGTACCACAGCGTCACAAACAGCACCATCACAACAGGACCGATAAACAGTCCGACCAGGCCCAGGGTCTCGACCCCGCCCAGGATACCGAACAGTACGGCCAGGAACGGCAGCCGCGTGGCGTTGCCGATCATGCCCGGCCGTACAAAGTGATCCGCCACGAACAGCACTATCGTGCCCCACACCGCCACCGCGATGGCGGCCGGCACCGCACCGTTGAACACCAGCACCGCCGCCGCGCTGACAAAAGCCACCGGCGCACCAAATGGAATGATCGCCAGGATACCCGTCACCGCCGCCCACAGAGCGGGGGACGGCAGGCCTGCGATCGCGTAGCCGATGCCGATCAGCACACCCTCCGCCAGGCCCACCAGCACCAGGCCGTTGACGGTGGCGCGGATCGCCGTCGGGATTTTTTCAGCGTAACGCGCCCAGCGCTGCTCGCTGAAGCAATGGCTGCCGATGGCGGTGATCTGGCGGTTCAGCGCCTCGCCGTCCTTGTAGAAGAAGAACAGGCACAGGAAGGCCAGGCCGAAGTCGACCAGCCGGTGCATGAAGCCCACGCCGGCTACCTTGATCATGTCGCTGGCCGAATGCAGGCCGTTGATTTCGCGCTCGGACAGCAGGTGCGACAAGCCGTGCGGCTGGCTCAGCGTGGCCTGCCACCAATCGCTGATCCACTCGCCCACCACGGGCAGGTGCTGTACGAAGGCCGGCACCGGGATGCCGTCGGTGTTGGCGGTGACAATGTAGTTGGCCAGTTCCGGCGCCTGCTTGGCGGCCTGCGCCACGCCCAGCGACACCGGCACGATGAAGACAGCGGCGCAGATCAGGGTCAGCGCGGCGGCGGCCAGCACGTCGTGGCGGCCGAAGCGCGCGCGGATGCGTTTGTACAGCGGCCACGTCGCCACGCACAGGATGCCGGCCCACACCAGCGGCAGGAAGAAGCGATGCATGACGAACGCCGCCAGTGCGATCAAGGTCATGGAAAAGCCGGCACTGAGGATGTCGCGCTGGGTTTCGGTCATCGGATTGTCTCCTGGTAAATATTTGGGGCTATGGTAAGCGTATTTGGCCCGGCCGCGAACGCCGGTGCAAAGTTTTAATTATTTTCTAAGCCTGTTTCGACGCCTGCTCGCAGCAAGTGCGCAGGAAGTCCCGCAACTGCAGCACCGTCGGCGTGATCTGCGCGCGATGCATGCACAGCATGTTGAGCGGCGCCGGTTCGCCCAGTATCTCCGGCATCAGGATTTGCAGGCGCCCGCTGCGGATATCGTCCGCCAGGTCCAGCCGCGACTTGTAGGCGATGCCCAGCCCCGCCACCGCCCAGCGCCGCACCACGTCCGCGTCGTCTGCGCTGCGGTTGCCGCTGACGTGCAGGGTCAGCGGCTCGGCGGCGGCGTCGCGCTGGAAGGTCCAGCGGTCGTGCACCACCTCGTCCACCATGAAGCGCAGGCAGTTGTGGCGCAGCAGCTCGTTCAGGTCCTTGAGCCTACCGTGCTGGCGGATGTAGTCCGGCGAGGCCACTAGCACGCGGCGGTTGTCCGGCGCCAGCGGCAGCGCCACCAGGCTGGAATCGTCCTGCCGGCCGTAGCGGATGGCGAGGTCGACCGGCTGCCGGTACATGTCCGACACCCGGTCGCTGATGCTGAGCTGGAAGCTGACCTTGGGATAATGCGCCTGGAACAGGTCCAGCCAGCCCACCAGCATGTTGCGGCCCAGGTCGGACGGCATCGAGATCTTCAGCGTGCCGCCCAGCGTTTCCTGGCCCTGGATCAGTGCGTCGTGGCCTTCCTTCAGCAGACGCAGCGCCTCGCGCGCGTTGCCCAGGTAATGCTCGCCCTCCTCCGTCAGCCGCAGCGAGCGCGTGGTGCGGGCGAACAGCCGCAGCCCGAGCTCCCCCTCCAGCCGCTTGACGGCGGCGCTGGCCAGGGCCGGCGAGATCTCCAGCTCGCGCGCGGCGGCCGACAAGCTGCCGCGGTCGGCGGTGCGGACAAAGACCGTCAAATCATCCAGTCGCAGCACTATCTTCATTCCTTTGAAAGTGTTTCGCTATTCAGCCTCTTTTTCAAAGCTGCGAAATAAATGATGATACTCCCATCTTAAATCGACCGGAGCATTCCATGAAAGCCGTTGCCTACCGCAAGTCCCTCCCCATCACCCACGACGACGCCCTGATCGATATCGACCTGCCGGCGCCGCAAGCAAGCGGCCACGACCTGCTGGTCGAAGTGAAGGCCATCTCGGTCAATCCGGTGGATGTAAAAATCCGCGCCAACATGGCGCCGGCCGAAGGCGACAGCAAGGTCATCGGCTGGGACGCGGCCGGCGTGGTCAAGGCCGTCGGCCCCGACGTCACGCTGTTCCAGCCGGGCGACGAAGTCTGGTATGCCGGCGCGCTGATGCGTCCCGGCACCAACAGCGAGCTGCACCTGGTGGACGAGCGCATCGCCGGCCACAAGCCGCACAAGCTCGACTTCGGCCAGGCGGCCGCGTTGCCGCTGACCGCCATCACCGCATGGGAATTGCTGTTCGAACGGCTGGAAGTGAGCCGCGACAAGGGCGCGTCCGGCCAGTCGCTGCTGGTGATCGGCGCTGCCGGCGGCGTCGGCTCCATCCTGGTGCAACTGGCGCGCCAGCTGACCGGCCTGACCGTGATCGGCACCGCCTCGCGCCCCGACACGGCGGCCTGGGTCCAGGAACTGGGCGCCCACCACGTCATCGACCACACCAAGCCGCTGAACGAAGAGATCGCCCGCCTCGGCCTGCCACCGGTGACCTACGTCGCCAGCCTGAACCAGACCGACCACCATTGGAACGCCATCGCCGAACTGGTGGCGCCGCAGGGCAAGGTCGCGCTGATCGACGACCCGGCCGCCGTCGACGTGCGCCTGCTGAAGCGCAAGAGCGTCTCGTTGCACTGGGAATTCATGTTCACGCGCTCGATGTTCGCCACGGCCGACATGCAGAAACAGCACCAGCTGCTGAACGATGTGGCCACGCTGGTCGATACCGGCGTCATCAAGACCACGCTGGCCGAACGCTACGGCAAGATCAACGCGGCCAACCTGAAGCGCGCGCACGCCCTCATCGAGAGCAACCGCGCCAAAGGCAAGATCGTGCTGGAGGGTTTTTAAACGGCCGGCGCTTCGCCGCTGCGGGCGCGCTCCAGCGCCTGGCGCGCGCGCAGCATGGCCAACGCCGCGTTGTCGTGCTCGGCCAGCGCATCCTGCATGGTGCAGGCGGACACGCACGAACTCTCCAGTATCTGCAGGAACAGCGCCTGCCGCCGCCGCAAGCCCGGCGACTGGTAGCCCAGCTGGTCGAACATGCGGCCGACGTCGAGGCAGTAGCTGCGCAGCTCCCACATGGTGTTCTTGGTGACTTCGATATCGTTGCGCATGCTGAGGTCGACGTCGATCAGTTCCAGCTGCGCCGCACCCTCGCCCGCATAGGCGCGGATGGCGGGCAGCCACTGCTCGAACTTGCCGGCGATGCGCCGGATGCGGACGATTTTCTGGTCCAGCGTGCGACAATAGTGCCAACACAACCAGCACACCGGCAGCCGCGCCAGGATGCGCGGCAAACCGACCGATTGCAGGGTGCGTTCAAGTTTCCTGACGGCGTCGAGCAAACGACGCGTGCTATCGCTGACGGGAGGGGAAGACATGGTGGATGCTCCTGTAGGAATTCAGGAACACAGTAGCTGCCGCACCAAACCTCGCGTTTGATGCGGCGTAAAGTCCACGCAGATTTATTCGGCCTTGCGGAACATGGCCTTGATGCCGCGGAGTCCCTGTCGTATCCGCGCCTCATTTTCGATCAGCGCGAAGCGCACATACTCGTCGCCGTAGTCGCCGAAGCCGATGCCGGGCGACACGCACACCTTGGCCTCGGCCAGCAGCAGCTTGGAAAACTCCAGCGAACCCAGGTGGCGGTATTGCTCCGGTATGCGGGCCCAGATGTACATCGACGCCTTCGGCTTGTCCACCGGCCAGCCGGCTTCGCACAAGCCCTTGTGCAGCACGTCGCGGCGGCTCTGGTACATCGCACAGATCTCGCTCACGCAGCTCTGGTCGCCTTCCAGCGCGGCGATCGCCGCCACCTGCACCGGCGTGAAGCTGCCGTAGTCGTGGTAGCTCTTGATGCGCGCCAGCGCCGCCACCAGCTCCTTGTTGCCGACCATGAAGCCGATGCGCCAGCCCGCCATGTTGTAGCTCTTGGACATGGTGAAGAATTCCACCGCCACGTCGCGCGCGCCGGGCACTTGCATGATGGATGGCGCTTTCCAGCCGTCGAAGGTGATGTCGGCATAGGCCAGGTCGTGCACCACCAGGATGTTGTGCTGCCTGGCCAGCGCCACCACGCGCTCGAAGAACTCCAGATCCACGCACTGCGCGGTCGGGTTGGACGGGAAGCCGAGGATCATCATCTTCGGCTTGGGATAGCTCTCGCGCACCGCGCGCTCCAGCTCGTCGAAGAAATCGACGCCGGGCGTCATGCGCACCGAGCGGATGTTGGCGCCGGCGATCACCGCGCCCCAGATGTGGATCGGGTAGCTGGGATTGGGCACCAGCACCGTGTCGCCCTGGTCGAGCGTGGCCAGCATCAGGTGCGCCAGGCCCTCCTTGGAGCCGATGGTGACGATGGCTTCGGAATCGGGATCGAAGTCGACCTCGTAGCGGTTCTTGTACCACTTGGTGATCGCGCGGCGCAGGCGCGGGATGCCCTTGGAGGCCGAATAGCCGTGCGTGTCGGGACGTTGCACGGTGTCGACCAGTTTTTCGACGATGTGTGCCGGCGTGGCGCCATCGGGATTCCCCATCGACATGTCGATGATGTCTTCGCCGCGACGGCGCGCCGCGAGCTTGAGCTCGGCGGTGACATTGAAAACGTAGGGAGGCAGGCGATCGATGCGCGAAAAGCTGCGCGGAGTTTGGGTGTCAGTCATGGATGTCTCACGTAAGCGCCCGGAACCGTCCGAGCGACGTCGATGCAATGTTGCATCGGCATCCATACTAGCCGAAGGGTTCGGCTTTTTGCAATAGCCTTTTTAGGCGCTGGCTTGTTTTTCCTGGTCGCTGAACCACTCGAACAGGATCAGGCCGACGATGGAGGCGACCGGGAACAGGCACACGCAGATGATCACCCACAGCACCGGCGAACGTCCCAGCCGTTGCGCCGACATGCCGATGAACACCAGATGCACAATGAAGCTGACCGCGATGCCGACGCCGGCCAAAATCATCAGCGGCACCGAGTCCAGGGTGTGCTTGTTCAGCGGCGGCAGGAAGGCGGCCACGCACAGCACCCACGCGATCAGCGAGACAGTGGCGGCGGCGATCGGTTGTTGTGCTCGGGCGATTTGCATAGGTGACTCCTCCAGTAAGCGGCTATGCTGCCACGAACTAGTCACAAATGCAACGCGGGTTATTTGGTGGGAGGTAGTTGGATGACGATGGGCGCCGGCGCCGCGCAAGGAGGTGCGGCGCTATTCAACACAAAAGTCATGGCCGTGATGGCAGCCAGCCCGTTGCAGGTGACCGTGCCGACGATCCACTTGATCATCGTGGCGCTGAATTGGACCAGGTCCGCCTTGGTCACCATATTGGCCTCAATGCGGTCCAGGTGGGTGTCGATCCTGTCGAAACACTCGCGCATCTCGACGACAGATCCGCCCGGGCCGGTAACTTTGGTTTGGATGTTCATCCAACCATCTTAGACACCCGCGCCAGCCGCACGCAAGCCCAGCGGGTTCAATTCAACGCAAAGAAGTCAGCGCCGAGGCCAGGACGATGCTGGCGATGGCCAGCCATTGGGTCAGCGTCAGATGTTCGCCCAGCACCACGAAGCCGGCCAGTGCGCTGAGCGCCGGCGCGGCGCTGCTGAACATGCTGAAGGTGCGCGACGACAGCGTGCGCATCGACAGCATCTCCAGCGTGTACGGCAAGGCGCTGGACATCACCGCAATCGCCAGGCCGATCAACAGATACGCCGGCGTCAGCAGCGCCGTGCCGCCGTACCAGCCGCCGATCGGCACGATGAACAGCGATGCCGCCAGCATCGCCCACGCCACCGACTGCCCGCCATGCATCACCGACACCCGCTTGCCGTAGACGATGTATAAGGCCCAGCAAACTGCGGCGCCGGCCGCGTACATCACGCCGACCGGATCGAGCTGGTCGACCTTGCCGTGGATCGGCAACAGGAAATACAAGCCCACCGCGGCCAGGCAGACCGCGGCGAAATCGCGCGGCCGGCGCGACGACAGCACAGCCACCGTCAACGGCCCGGCCACTTCGATCGCCACCGCGATGCCCAGCGGGATGCGGTCGAAGGAGCGGTAGATCAGCAGGTTCATCAGGCCGATCACGCTGCCGTAGATCGCCACGTTGACGCCCTGCGCCCACGTCAGCGGCGTGCGCCACGGGCGGAAGATCAGCAGCATCAGCACCGCCGCGATGCCAACCCGGTAAGCCGTCACGCCTTCGACACCGACCAGCGGGAACAGATGCTTGGCCATCGCCGCGCCGAAGTTCAGCGACAGCTGGCTGGTCAGCAGCGCAAACCCCGCCAGCAGCGCGCTGCCGCCCGTGTGTTGTTTGGTATCGGCCATCCTATTTCGCCGACAGGCCGAGCTTCAACGCGACCGGTTTGCCGGCGCCACCCTCCACCGGTTCCGGCCCGCTGGTCTGCGCGGCGGCGGCATCAACGCCCTCACCCTTCAACGCGGCCAGGATTGCAGCCGAACGCTTCGCGCCCAGTTGCGGCAAGGCGTCCGCCGGCAACGGCTGCTTCTGCTCCAGGCGTTCCTGCAGCTTGGCGTAGAAGGCGGTCGCGTCCGCCACTTGCGGCTCGCCCTGCACCAGCTTGCCCAGACGCTGCAGCATCGGCAGTTTCTTTTGCGCGGCATCGGCAGCGGCATCGGAAGCCGCGGCGCCGGACGATGGACCGGCTGCGGCTTCGGCGGCCTTCTTCTGCTTGTCCAGCTCGGCCGCGCCGAAGCGTTCGGCGTACAGGTCGCGCACCGCGCCGCGCACCTTGCGCTGGCCCATGTCGAGCGGCCCCGGCTGCTCGCCCGCCGCCAGCTTGATGTCGGCGCGCGCCAGCACCACGCGGCGCAAGGCTTGCGCACGCAAGGCCGCGCCATCGGCCTGTTCGCTGTACTGGCCCGGCACCGACAACTTCAGCTGCGACTTCTTCGCCAGGATCTGCGCCACCTGCTTGAGTTTCTCGCGCTCCGGCGGCAGCACCGTGTCGCTGCCCGGGTCGAAGTCGATGGACTCCAGCTTGTCACCGCTCATGCCGAACAGATTGCCCAGCGCGCGGAACGGCGAGGTGACGATCTTGCTCATGATGTTGCCGATCGCCTTCCACACCACCGAGCCGTAGCTGAACTGCGGATCGTTCATATTGCCCGAGACCGGCACGCCGAGGTCGATGCGGCCGTCGCTGTCTTTCAGGATGGCCAGCGCCAGTTCCAGCGGCAGCTTGAGCGCGTCCGGGCTGTCGATGCGTTCGCCCAGGGTCAGGTTGTCGAGCACGATGTGGTTGTTGCCTTCCAACTGGCCCTTGGCGACCTTGTACTCCAGGTCCAGCGAGATCTTGCCCTGTGCGATCTTGTAACCGGCGAACTTCATGCTGTACGGCGAGGCCGATACCATGTCGACGTTCTTGAACACGACGTTGATGTCGGTGTTGTCGGCCGGGACGAAGGGGTTGAGTTTGCCGCGTATGCGCGCCAGGCCGTAGTCGTCGACGCGGCCGTCCAGCTCGATCTGGCTGCTGGCGTCGCGCTTGGACGACAGGCCGGTGATCACGCCGCCCAGTTCATAAATCTTGGCGCCGAATTGCGGCCGCAGGCTCAGGTCGGTGAAGGCCAGCTTGGCGTTCTCGAAGCGCACGCGGCGCACCTTTACCGGGAACGGCTCGGCGGCCGGCGCGGCGGACTTGCCGGTGGACGCGGCGTCCGGTGCCGATGCGACGGCGGGCTTGCCGGCGGGCGCTGTACCCGGCGCCGACGTGGCGGCCGATTTGCCGGCGGGCGCAGCGCCCGGAGCCGACGCGGCCGGCTGCGTCACCAGCAGGCGCTGGGCGTTGAAGCTGCGGTCGTTCTCGATGATGAGGGTGGCGTCCGGCTCGATGACGCGCAGCTCTGCCACGTCCAGCAGATCCGGCGACAGGCCGAAGACCAGCTTATCCGCGCGCACCGATTTCCAGTGGGCGAAGCGGTCGTTGTCTTCCTCGTTCAGGGCGAGCTCGGCCACTTCCAGCGAACCGTCGTAGCGCAGGCCGGGGTCGGCCTTGCCGCCGGCGCCGGTGTGCAAGCGGCCTTGGCCCGAGATGCTGCCATCGGCGATCTTCAGCTTCACGTATTTGGACAACAGCGGCTGCACCGGCGCAATCGCCAGCTTGGTCAGCTTGAGATCGGTATCGACCGCGCCGGTGGAAGGCACCACTTTGCCCTTGGCCGTCAGCTGTCCGCCCTCGCGCAGCGCGACCGCGCCGTCGAATGCCAGCGGCTTCTTCAGGTCGGTGCTGGCGTCGGTCAGCTTGAGGTTGAAGTCTTGCAGATTGCCTTTGATACCGCTGCTCGCGTCATCGTAGCGCGCGCCGAATTTGTTGAATTCGACGGTCTTGATATTGGCGGTCCACGGCGCCGAGGCTGGTGCATCCTTGGCCGCCGGCTGCGCGCCGCTGCCCGCTTTCGGGAAGGTGTCCAGGAACAGGAAGCGGCCCTTGCTGTCGCGCGACAGGTCCAGTTGGCCGCCGTCGAAGTGCAGACGGCCAAGGCTGGCGCGGTGCGCGGCCAGGTCGATCTCGCCGCCTTCGAAGCCCAGTTGCGCCAGCTTGAGCGGCGTCATCGCGCCGCTGCTCAGCGCCAGGTTGTCCACCGAGAAGGCCGCGTCGGCGATGTTCAGCTTGAGGCCTTCCGCCGTGGGTTCGGCCTGCAATTGCAGGTTCAGCTTCAGTTTGTCCGCGTTGAATTTCAGCGCGGGGCTGACAGTCTCGTCCACCGCCGCCACGGCGATATCGTCCAGCGCGAGCTGCTTGAGCTGGACCTTCCAGTTGCCCGCCGGCGCGGGCTTGGCCGCAGCAGCTGGCGTAGCCGCCCCCGCAGACACGGACTTGGCCGCAGCAGCTGGCGTAGCCGCCCCCGCAGACACGGACTTGGCCGCAGCAACAGGCGTCGCCGCCACCGGTGCGGACGTGGCGGCTATCGCAGACGCGGACTTGGCTGCCGCCGCAGATGCGGAGACGGCAGCAGTTGCTGGCGCGGGCTTCGCCGCGCCCACGGGCGCGGGTTTCGCAGGCGTCGGCGCAGGCACCATCAGGTTCGCCACATCCAGTTCGCCCTTGGCATCGCGGCGCACAGCCAGCGTCCCGCCATTGACATGCAGCCCGCCAACGGTCACCGTGCGCTTGAGCAGATCCACGCCCACATCGCTGACATCGAACAGCTTCAACTTGACGAACGCCTCGGCCGCGCCATCGCGCTTGACCACCAGATCGTTCAACGCCAGGCCGGCGCCGGACAGATTGGCCTCCAACTGCCCATCCTTGTAAGCGAACTTGTACGGCAGCTTGGCCGACAAGCGCCCATCAACCACCGCCACCCGCGCAAACGACTTCAGATAAGTCGACATCCCCGGCAGCGCCACGGCATCAAGCGTCAGAACGCCGCTGCCGCCGATCGGATTGAGCGCATTCGTGCCCTTCCAACGCAGCTTGCCGCCCAAGCCAGCGTCGGCGCTCAGCGTGTAATCGCCATTCTCATCGGGCAGTGTGCTCAGGTTGTTCAGCGTGAACGCGATAGGCGCAAAGGTATCGTTGTAACCGGCATGCCGGTCACGCATATCGACCTTGCCCTGCTCGAGCGCGAAATGCTCGATGATCAGGCGCGGCATGCCGCTGTCGCTGTCATCGTGCTTGCGCTTGTTAAGCGTCTCGACAAACTCGGCGATATTGAACTTGCCGTCCGGCGCAATAGCCAACTGCACCGTCGGCGCAACGATGTGGATATCGGCGAAACTCCAGGCGCGGCGCAGCAGCGAGCGCCACTGCATCTCCACCTCCAGCGCGCCAACGCCGAACAACGGCGCACCATTGGCCTCGGTCAGCTGGAACTGCTGCACGGCCAGCCGCAACGTAAACGGATTGAAGCTGACTTCGCCGATGCTAGCCTTGCGCTCCAACTCCGTCTCGACAAACTTTGGAAGCTGGCTCTTGATCGCATAAGGCAGCAGCCAGCCGCCCGCCAGCGCGTACACACCCACCGCGCCGGCCACGCCCACGCCCCATCGCTTCCATCGTTTGTTCAAAGCCTGCAAACTATTCCCCTGAAAATTTCTCTCACAGGCAACAGTATAGCAAGCATGGCAATACCGGGCTTAGTTGAACACGGAACAGTATTGCTGGTTGTCCTCGATATTCTGGCCCGGCTGGCCATCGGCCGAGATCACCTTCAGCCAGCCATCCGGCTTGGCTTGCGTCGGCTTCTTGCCGCAGTTGGTGTGTACCCAGTGGATGCCGACGCCGCCGTCCGTGTACAGCTGGCCGCAGGCTTCCACCCGGTCGTTCACGCGGATGCCGCTCAGCGAGGCCGGCACGGTCTTCTGGTTCGGCTCGAAGCCGCTGGCGAAGACGTTATCGATAGCGACATCGTAGACCTTGCCGTCCTGGTCCGACTTCATCTTCAGGTGCGTGTGCGACAACTCCACACCCTTGCGGAACTGACCGTGAGAAAACTTCGGTCCCTTCACCACCACGCCGCTGCGATAACTGCCGGCGGACGCCGCGCACGTGGCGGCTTCATCGGCATGGGCGGCAAACGCACCTAGCAACGCGCAAGCAAGCAAAAGCTGTTTCATGTGATCTCCTTGATGAGGTTAAGAACAGCCATTATCCCTCACCCGCTACTTGCCGCGCCAGACCGTGCCGATGGACAGCGACGCCAGCTTCTTGCGCCGTCCGTACCACAAGTTGACCACGCCGCGCGAGACGAACACCGCCGAGAACATCGACGTCAGGATGCCCAGGCAATGCACCACCGCGAAGCCGCGTATCGCGCCGGAGCCGAACACCCACAACGCCACGCCGACGATCAGGGTGGTCACGTTGGAATCGAGGATGGTGGCCCAGGCGCGGTCGAAGCCGGTGGCGATGGCCTGCTGCGGCGTGGCCCCGCCGCGCAGCTCCTCGCGGATGCGCTCGTTGATCAGCACGTTGGCGTCGATCGCCATGCCCAGCGCCAGCGCGATCGCCGCGATGCCGGGCAAGGTCAGCGTGGCCTGCATCAGCGACAGCAAGGCCAGCAGCAACAACAGATTGCAGGCCAGCGCCAGCACGCTGAAGAAACCGAACAGCATGTAGTAGCCGATCATGAACACGGCAATCGCGGCGAAGCCGTAGATGGTCGAGTGCAGCCCTTTGGCCACATTCTCCGCGCCCAGCTGCGGGCCGATGGTGCGTTCCTCGATGATCTCCATCGGCGCCGACAGCGCGCCCGAGCGCAGCATCAGCGCCAGGTCGGCCGCGTTCTGCGCGGTGCCGACGCCGGTGGTGCGGAAGTGCGCGTTGAGCTCGCTGGTCAGCGTGGCCACCGAGATCACCTCCGGCTTGCCGGTCTTCTCGATCAGCACGATGGCCATGTGCTTGCCGACGCGGTCGCTGGTGGCGGCCGACATCTTGCGTCCTCCCGCCGTGTTGAGGTCGATGAACACGGCCGGCTGGTTGTTCTCGTCGGAGCCGGCGGTGGCGCTGGTGATGTAGTCGCCGGTCAGCACGACGTCCTTGTACAGCACGGCCGGCGCATCCCTGCCCATCGTGTACAGCTGCGAGTTCAGCGGAATCTCCGCGCCCATTTCCATGCCGCGCGTGATCGTCTCATCGACCATGTGCACTTCCAGCGTGGCCGTGCGGCCGATGACGGCGCGGGCGCGCGCCACGTCCTGCTCGCCAGGCAGTTGCACCACGATGCGGTCCGGCCCCTGCTGCTGGATGATGGGCTCGGCTACACCCAGCTGGTTCACCCGCTTGGACAAGGTCGCGATGTTCTGCGCCACGCCATCGTTGATGGTCTGCTGCAGCGCCTCGGGCTTGAGCCGCACAACGGTCTTCAACTGAGCGCCGTCGGCGACATCGGCCAGCAGCAGCTCGGTGCCCTGGCCGGCGATCAGGTCGTGGGCCTTCTGGCGCGTGGCCTCGTCGCGGAAGGTGATCTCTATCGTCTCGCCAACGCGTGTCATCCCGCCATGGAACACGGACTTGTCGCGCAACACGCTGCGCAGCGAGGACTGCACGCCCTGTAGCTTCTTGTCCAGCACGGCCTTGGTGTCGACCTGCATCAGGAAGTGGACGCCGCCGCGCAGGTCCAGGCCCAGGTACATCGGCAGCGCGCGCAGCTTCTGCATCCACTGCGGCGTGTCGGACAGCAGGTTCAGCGCGACCAGGTAATTCGGATCGGCGGTATCGGCGTTCAAGCCTTTCTCCAGCACCGACTTGGCGCGGAACTGCGTATCGGGATCGGCGAAGCGCGCGCGCACCGAGGCGTGGGCGCTGTCGAAGGCCACGGCGCTGAACGGCACCTGCGCCTGCTTGAGCACCGCCTCAACCTTGCCAACCAGCTCCGCGCCCACGCGCACGCTGGCCTTGTCGCTGCTGATCTGCAGCGCCGGCGATTGTCCAAAATAATTGGGCGCGGTATAGAGCGCGCCCAGCAACACCGTGATCACAATCACGATGTACTTCCACAGCGGGTAACGGTTCATTCTTAATCACTTTTTAAGAAAAGACCGACCTAAACTGCGGCTGCCTGCATCGATTGCAAGCCCGACAATTAATTATTTTTCACATCCCCCGCCTGGCTGTATTTGCGGAACTGTTCGCGCATGTGGCGCAGCTTGGCCGCCAGATTGGCATCCTGCATCGCGTACAGGTCCAGCCGCGCAGCGTAGTCCGGCGTCATCATCCAGCCGAAGGTCTCGGCCTTGTCCTCTTCCTGGCCGTAGCTGGAATACAGGCTGACCACGCCCGGCTTGGCGTGGCCGACGTCCTGCAGGTTCTTGCCGTAGAACGTGGCGCCGCCCTTGCCATAGGTGAGCTCCGCCGGATTGAGCGCCAGCCATGCGGGATCCGCGTGGTAGTAGTCGTTGTGCTCGCGGTAGTCGATGAAGTGGTAGAACTCGTGATGCACGCGCATCTCCATGCCGGCCGGGCACAGCTTGGCGCTGTTGTCGGCGTAGGCCACGCTGTCGACCTCGGCCATCGGCATCGCCAGCCGGCGCTGGCCACCCACCGCCAGCTCCTTCACCAGCACGATGTTGTGCAGGCGGACGTTGGCGAAGAACGAGGACGGATAACGCTCCAGTCCAGGCAGCACCACGCTCAGCAGGCGATGCAGGCGTTGGCGGTCCTGCTCGCTGTCGGTGAAGGCTTCGGCGGTCGCGCCTTCGCTGCTCAGCTCCCACTGCGCGTTCAGGTTCAGCGCGGCCAGGCGGCGCGTGGCTGCCTCGCGCAGCTGCGCCAGCGTGGCGTCGGCTGGCGCGACGCTCGGGTATTGCAGGTCCCAATGGCATTCGACGCGCAAGGCGTCGTTGTTGTGGTCGATGGGCGCGACGGTGCTGCAGGCCGACAGCAGCAGCGCACTCAGCGCAAGAAGAATTCTGTACATGGAAAAACTCATAAAGCGGCGCCGGCACTGGGCCGGCGCCTGGGTTGATTACTTGAACTTGTAGCTGGCGGTCAGCTGGACGTAGCGGCCGAGCTGGCTATGGTAGGAGGTGCCGTAGCCCTGCAGGTAAGCCAGCTGGCTGGCGTCCATCGGCGCTTCCTTGTTGGCCAGGTTCTGCACCGACAGCGACAGCTCCAGGTTGCGGAAGCCCTTGTAGCCGATGTAGGCGCTGGCCGTCAGCCACGAGTGGACGTCGCACAGTTGCGGGTTCGCCGCCTGGAACGAGCAGGCCGTGTCCGGCGTGCTCTTGACCGAGTAGCCGCCCACGTAGTTCCAGTTGACGCTCGCATCCCACGGGCCGCGATCCCAGGCCACGCCGGCGCGGCCGCGGTTCTTCGGCTGCAGGTAGTAGCCGACGTAATCGACCGGATCGTTGCCCGGCACGTCGGTGCTCTCGTAGCTGTTCATGCGGTTGTAGCTGGCGGTCAGCGACACACGGCCCCAGTTGCCCACGGTGAAGCTGCCGCGCGCGTCCACGTCCACGCCACGCGTCTGCGTCGACGACAGGTTGGCGGTGATCAGGCTCAGGTGGTCAAGCTTGCCGCTGACCGGATTGCGCACGATGCGGTCGGCAAACTTCGCCTCGTTCTCCAGCAGGTAGCTGGCGCTGATGGTGGACAGCTCGTCGCGGCGCTTGATGTGGTACGCGTCGACCGACAGCGACCAGCCCGGCACCGGCTCGGCCACGAAGCCCACCGTCAGGCTCTTGGATTTCTCGGCCTTGATGTCGGGATTGGCGCCGGTGGTGTAAGCCACATAGCGTTCGCAATCGTCGTTACCGGCCGTGAACACCGGGCAGCGCTTGGGATCGAGCACCTTGGTGTAGCCGTTGGTGTTCCCGGCGTGCAGCTCCGGCAGCGATGGCGCGCGGAAGCCCTCGGCGTAGGTGCTGCGCAGGGCCAGCTGCGGCAGCGGGCTCCATTTGATGCCGGCCTTGGGCGTGAAGGCCGAGCCGAAGTCGCTGTAGCGGTCGGACCGCGCGGCCAGGCTCAGCTCCACCGTCTTGAGTACCGGCGCAGACAATTCGCCATACGCGGCGGTCACGCTGCGCGAGCCGTTGGCGCCGGTCATGCCGATCAGCTGGATCGAGCCGTCGGTGAACAGCTGGTCCGGCATGGCGTCGAATTTCTCGTGGCGGTACTCGGCGCCGACCGCGATCGACAGCGGTCCGCCCGGCAGCGTGAACAGCTCGCGGTTGCCGTGCACGTCGACGCTGCTGGTGCTGGTGTCGGCGTGGTTGTTCAGCTCGGGATACAGGCGCGCCATCAGCGACGGATCGTTGCCGCTCGGGTTGTGCAGCAGGAAGCTGTTGCGCACCAGGCCGTCCGCGTCGAGCACGTCGTTGATCAGCACCTTGTCCTGGATGTAGCCGTGGTAGCGCGTGTCGGTCAGCGAGCGCGAGAACATGGCCGCCGCTTCCACATCCCACTTGCCCAGCGTGCCGCGTGCGCCCAGCGTGCCGCGCATGTTGCGGCTCTCGCTGGCGATGGTGGTCGGCACGTCGTTGAACACATAGCGCACGCCCACCGTCTTGCCCCACTTGTTCTGCGGATGGCTGGCCGGCAGCAGCAGGTAGCTGATGGTGGTGCCCGGCGCGTTGCCGTACAGGCCGTACTTGTCGACCAGGTCGTTGGTGTAGGCGCCGTAGGAATTGGTGGCGTAGCTGTACATGCTGGACGCCTGGCGGCTGCGGCTGAGCGCGGCGTCGCCGAACATTTCCCAGCCACGGCCCAGGTCGTAGGTCAGCGCGCTGTAGATGTTGTCGCGCTGGCTCTTCGATTGCAGCGTGACGGCGCTGGTGTTGTCGTTGATGCAGCGGCCGTTCAGCGGCGAGCCGGCGTCCACCAGCGCCGGGCAGTCGCCGATGATGCCGAGGAAGCTGCCGCCGGTGGTGCCGGACGCGGTGTAGGCGTTGCTGGAGAACGAGGAGCGGCGGTCGGCCAGGCCGTAGCGGCGGAAGTCGGCATCCTTGGTGCGCGGGCGGGCGTTGACCAGCACCGGGCTGGTGTCGCGGTGGGACAAGCTCAGCAGCCAGTTGTAGCCGTCCTGCGCCAGCGTGCCCTTGCCGTAGGTCAGGCCGATGTCGCCGGTGTTGCCGTCGTGGTAGGCCGAGGTGCCGCCCGAGACCTTCAGCGCCAGCCCCTCGTAGTTCTTGCGCAGGATGATGTTGATGACGCCGCCGATGGCGTCGGCGCCGTAGATCGCCGAGGCGCCGTCCAGCAGCACCTCGATGCGTTCGACGGCGTCAACCGGGATCGAGTTGGTGTCGACAAACGATGCCGAGCCGAAGCCGAACGGCGCCACGCGGCGGCCGTTGATCAGCGTCAGCGTCGAGCCCGCGCCCAGGCCGCGCAGCGAGATGCCGGCCGAGCCGAAGGCCTGGCCCGGCGTGCCCTCCGACGTGTAGGCGCCGCTGTTACCGGCCGGCAGGTCGCGCAGCACGTCGCTGACGGTGGCCGCGCCGGAGCGGGCGATCTGCTCGGCTGTGATAACCTGCACCGCCGACGCGGTTTCCGCATCGACGCGCTTGATGCGCGAGCCGGTGATTTCCACGCGCGGCGGCGCTTCGGCGCTGGCCTGGGCGGCTGCGGTCAGGGGGGCGGCGCCGGCGCACAGCAGGGCGACGGCACGAACGATGGGACGAATTTGCAACATGGACACTCCGTGACAGTTTGATGAAAGGACTTCAACTGACACGGAGTGTGTTTTGTCGCCGTGCTCAGGTCACGGACAGAACTGCTGTTTTTGTACTAAGCTGCTGGCATTCCCATGCCGCAGTGCAAACTGTGGGGCGCTGACCACGCCGGCGGCAGCGTTCAAGAACGCACCGCGCCGCTCAGCGCCGGCCACTGCTTGCCGCGCGCCGGCCGCGCCGCCGGCGCCGCGCCGCGCCCGCCATCCTTGAGGCGGAACACGCTCACCAGCTGCGACAGCGTGGCGGCCTGCTCCTGCAAGCCCTGCGCGGCCGACGCCGCCTGCTGGACCAGCTCGGCGTTCTGCTGGGTCACGGTATCCATCTGCGAAATGGCCTGGTTGACCTGCTCGATGCCGACGCTCTGCTCGCGGCTGGCGTGGGTGATCTCGGCCATCACGCCGGCCATGCTCTGCACGCTTTCCAGCACCTCGTTCATTGTCGCGCCGGCCTCGGCCACCAGCTTGCTGCCGTTCTCCACCTGCCCGACCGATTCGCTGATCAGGTCCTTGATCTCCTTGGCCGACGCCGCCGAGCGCTGGGCCAGGTTGCGCACCTCGGTCGCCACCACCGCGAAGCCACGGCCCTGCTCGCCGGCACGGGCCGCCTCCACCGCCGCGTTGAGCGCCAGGATATTGGTCTGGAAGGCGATGCCGTCGATGACGGCGATGATGTCGGCGATCTTGCGCGACGAGGTGTTGATCGCGCCCATGGTGTCGACCACCTGCGCCACCACCGCGCTGCCCTTCTGCGCCACGTTCGCGGCCGAGCTGGCCAGCTGGTTGGCCTGGGCCGAATTGTCGGCGTTGTGGCGCACGGTCGAGGTCAGCTCCTCCATCGAGGCGGCGGTCTCCTCCAGCGAACTGGCCTGCTGCTCGGTGCGCGAGGACAGGTCCAGGTTGCCGGCGGCGATCTCGCCCGACGCATGGGTGATCACGCCGGTGGCGCCGCGCACCTCGCCGACGATCTTCTCGAGGTTGTCGCGCATGGTGCGCATGCCGTACAGCAGGCTGGTGGTGTCGCCCGAGCGGGTCTCGACCGTCACGCCCAGGTCGCCGGCGGCGATCTGGCTGACGATGTCGGTCGCGTAGTCCGGCTCGCCGCCCAGACTGCGCGTGATCCAGCGCGTGATCATCAGGCCGCCGGTGGCGCCGAAGGCCACGCTGCCGATCACCAGCCCCAGTATCCACAGCCGCGACGAGTTGTAGCGGCGGTCGCCCTCGACCGCCTCCTGCCTGCCGCCGTCGGTGTAGAAATCGACCAGCTGGTCGACCTGGCCTCGCAGGGCGACGATCAGCTTGTTCGACTCGCCGCGGATCAGCGCGCGCGCCTGCTCGTCGTTGTTGGCGCGGGCGGCGGCCCGGATCTTGGCGTCCTCCTCCATGTAGCGCGCCCACATGTCGACGAACTTGGCGTACATGCCTTGCTCCTCGGCCGAACTGGCCAGCACCACGAACTCGTCCTGCATTTTCTTCAGGTCGACCAGGTCCTTGGCGATCACCTGGTCGTATTTGTCCATGTCAGCCTGGCTGGACGAGATGATGTATTGCAGCTCGCGGGTGCGGATGCGCGCGATCTGCGACTTGATGTCCTCGATCACCCGGATGCTGGGCATCCAGCGGGCGGAAAACCGCTTGGACGTATTATTAACCTGAGCCAGCTCCCAGACGGACAATACCCCCACCAGCACGGTCAGCGCTAATACGGCGGAGAATGCCAGCCCCAGCTTTTGTCCTAGACGCAACGAATTAAACCATTTCATTATGCTAGTCCTTCAACGTTTAATTTGATAGTAACTGGCCGCATGGCGGAAGAGGACGCCATTCAATCATAGCGCATGCGGAATCGGTCAAGCGCCGGGTATTACGGCCTTGTAGACTATTCGCAACATATTGTTTTCAAAGCATTTATTAATATCAACAGAAGGAATAATAGTTTCCGTGACACATTAAAAACAACAGTAAACCGAATAGCATGGCTTTAGAATATCCGAACTTCTCCAAAGCAACATTCGGTTTAATCAAAAAGGAATTATTATGTCCAGTTCATTTAATGCAATTAATAATGTCGCTATTACATCGGCGGATGTCAGCTGGGGAAGCGATTTAAATGCCATCTATGAAATATTAAGCCGCCGTTTCAATGGATTTAATGAAAACGGGTTTTATGCCCATCCGCAAGAGGTGTCGCTGCGGGCGGAATTGAGCGAGGTGGGCGCGCTGCGCCGGCTGACCCGGCAGCTGCGCGGACAGGGCACGAACGGCGTGGTGCTGGGCGGTCTCGGCCTGCAAGGCCTGAGCGAGGACCGCCGCAACGCCGCCCTGTACGCGCTGACGCTGATGCTGGGCTTCCCCACCTCCACCGACCAGCGCACCGGCCGCGTGGCGTGGGACGTCAAGTCGCGGCCCGAGGCCCACAGCGCCGCCCGCTTCACGACGTTTTCCGAGCGCGTCGGCAGCGCCGACATGCACACCGACTCCTCGTTCTATCCGATGCCGGAGGAACAGTTCATCCTGTACGTGGTGCAGGCGGCCAACTGCCAGGGCGGCCACTCGCTGCTGATCGACGGCGAGGCCATCTACCAGACGCTGCAGCAAACCGCGGCCGGCCGCGCCGCTTACGAACTGCTGCGCGAAACGCCGGTGCCGTTCCGCGTGCCGGCCGTGTACGCGGCGGGCGACGCCGCCGTCGAGCATTTCGTGGCGCCGGTGTTCGGCCCGCCGCGCCGCGACGGCGACCGCTTCACGCTGCGCTGGCGCTACGACGCGATCCAGAAAGGCCTGGCCGTGCGGCCGGACCTGGCCACGCCGGCGCTGGTGGACGCGCTGGCGCTGCTGAACGAGGTGGCCGAGCACAGCGCGCCGCGCTTCAAGCAGCAGCTGCCCACCGACACCCTGCTGTGGGCCGACAACCACCGCGTGCTGCACGGCCGCACCACCTACACGGACGAGCGCCGCCACCTGATCCGCATCCGCATGTCGGACGTGCCGAACGCCGAGCGCATCGGTCCTTCCGGCGTGGTGCGCGATTGAGCGCGGGCGCCTGCGCCGCCGCCGAGACGGGCCTGCCGCCGGCCGAGCGCGCCTGGGCCATGCTGTCGCTGATGACCGGCGTGGCGCTGGCCTCGCTGGACACGGCCATCGCCAACACCGCACTGCCGTCGATGGCCGCGCAACTGCACGCCACGCCGGCAGCGTCGGTATGGATCGTCAATGCCTACCAGCTGGCGATGGTGGCCACGCTGTTGCCGTTCGCCGCACTGGGCGAGATCGCCGGCTACCGCCGCGTCGCTTTAAGCGGACTGGTGCTGTTCACGCTGGCCTCGCTGGGCTGCGCGCTGGCGTGGTCGCTGCCGGCGCTGGTCGCGGCGCGGCTGCTGCAGGGCCTGGGCGCGAGCGCGATGATGGCCGTCAGCACCGCGCTGATCCGTGCCATCTACCCGGCCGAGCGCCGGGGCCAGGGCTTCGGCACCAACGCGCTGGTGGTGGCGGTGGCGTTCGCGGTGGGGCCGACCGCGGCCTCGCTGATCCTGTCGCTGGCGTCGTGGCCGTGGCTGTTCGCGATCAACGTCCCGCTGGGCTTGCTCGCGCTGGGCGCGGCCAGCCAGGCGCTGCCGCAGACCGCGCGCGCCGCGCACCGGCTCGACGCGCTGGCGGCGCTGTACAACGTCGGCGCCTTCGGCCTGGCTATCCTGGCGCTGGGCGACGCCGCCCACGGCAACGCGCCACAGCGCCTGCCGGCAGAGATCGCCGGCGCGGCGCTGTGCTGGGCATTGCTGCTGCGCCGCCAGCGCGGCCACGCGGCGCCGCTGCTGCCGGTGGATCTGTTCCGCAAGCCGATGTTCGCGCTGTCGGCGCTGACGGCGTTCTGCACCTTCGCCGTGCAGAGCCTGGCCTTCGTGTCGCTGCCCTTCTTCTTTGAGCGCACGCTGGGCCGCTCGCCGATCGACACCGGCTTCCTGATCACGCCGTGGCCGGCGCTGGTCGCCGTGATGGGGCCGCTGGGCGGCTGGATGAGCGACCGCTATCCGGCCGGCACGCTGGGCGGCATCGGCCTGGCGGTGCTATGCGGAGGCATGCTGTTGCTGGTCGCGTTGCCGCCCGATGCGTCGGCGCTCGACATCGGCTGGCGCATGGCCTTGTGCGGCGTGGGCTTCGGCTTCTTCCAGGCACCGAACATGAAGGCCATCATGGGCAGCGCGCCGCGCGCACGTGCGGGCAGCGCCAGCGGCATCGTCGCCACCGCGCGCCTGAGCGGCCAGGCCACCGGCGCGGCGCTGGTGGCCTACTGCTTCACGCTGTCCGACGCGCGCGGCACGGTGTACGCGCTGATGGTGGCGGCCGGCTTCGCGGCGGTGGGCGCAATCGTGAGCTTCTCGCGCCAGCTGCTAAAGCAATAAGAAGTTGTTTCAAAATGAGCGCAGCTAGGCGTGGCGCCGAAGACAGTGCGAATGCACGGCGAGGTGCCACAACGACGCTGCGGTCTTTTTGAAACGACTTCTAGTTGCCGCGCTGCTGGCGGAACTTAGCGGGCGGGGTGCCGAAGTGGCGGCTGAAGGTGCGCGACAAATGGCTGGCGTCGTGGAAACCGCAGGCCTCGGCGATGTCGGCCATCGCCCGGCCGCCGGCCAGCAGCATGGTGCGCGCCTGTTCCAGCCGCATCTTCATCAGGTAGCGGTGCGGCGGCAGGCCCAGCGCCAAGTGGAACTCGCGCGAGAAATGCGCCTCGCTCATGCCGCACAGGGCCGCCAGATCGCGGTTGCTGACGCCGGTGGCCAAGTTGGCGCCCATGTGGGTCAGCACGCGCCGCAGGCGTCCGCCGCCCAGCGTGCTGGACTGCGGCGCCGCCGCCGGCCGGCTGTAATGCTCCAGCAGGTAACTCAGCAGCGCCACCATCAAACCGTCGCAATACTGCGACTGCAGCGGCCCGGCCATGGCATCGGCGTTGAGCATCCGGCGCACCAGTTCCATCACGTGGCGGTCCGAGGTGAACTGCTGGGCGCCCAGGCTCAGCGGCGTTTCGCGCAGCCCGTTCAGGTTGTCGATCAGCGCGGCCGGCACGAACAGGTTGACGATGTCGCAGCTGCTCAGCCGGCTCCACTGGCTGGCGCCGCTGGGCGGACAGATGCGGAAGCGCTCGGCCGCGATCACCCCGCCCCACACCGGCTGGCCGTGCAGCCAGATGCGGGCGTCGACCGGCTCCAGCATGATGGCGATGCGGTAGTCGTTGGGATGCGAGCTGATGGTCTGAATCATCGCGTCCGGCTGGTTGCTGGTCCAGCGCACGATCGAGGCCCTGGAGCTCGGCAAGGGACCGATGCAAGTATGTAGCGGCGTGTGGACGCCGCTGCGCAGGAACCAGTCTTTCAACACTTCGGTATTGTCTATCGCGGTACCCATGGGCTCGTCTCGGCATATGGCGAAAGGCCGATTATCAAGCCCGGGTTCCGCCATGTCAAATAATCAATTGGCGGGATGATGCATCCACGCCGCAATCTGGTCGACCACTTCCTTTTCCTGGCCGATGTAGCCGTGGTAGTGGTAGCTCTCGCACGGGTCGCCGCTGGCCGGGCCGCCGCCAGTGACCATCACCAGCTTCTTGACCGGGGCGTTTTTCAGTCCCTTCATGATCCAGTCCGTCTCGTGCGGGCGGCAGATCACGCAGGCGTCGCTGGCGTGGTGCACCACCAGCACCGGCAGCTTGAGCGCGGCCAGGTTCTGGGTCGGCACCGCGCCCTCCTTCTTGAACGCGGTCACACTGGAGGTTAGCACCAGGCCGGCGATGTTGGGGTCGTCCCCGCTGCCGATGGCGGCGTACGTGGCCGAGATCGTGCCGCGGCTGGTGCCGACCAGCCACACCGGCGCCGGGTTCTTGCCATGCACGAAGTCCAGCACGGCGCGCACGTCGGCCAGGTGCTTGGGGCTGACGCGGTCGCTGTAGTCGAGCGCGGGGGTGTCGCTGGGCAGGCCGAAGATGGCGACGTTGTAGCCGTCGGCCAGGAACAAGGCCACGCTGCGGGCCAGAAAGTTGTGGCTGGTGGGCTTGCCGTCGACCACCTTGCCGTAGCCGCCGTTACCGCCCGTGAACAGCAGCACCGTGGTCTGCGCGCCCTCCTGCGCCTCCCAGTAGACGCTGGTCTCCACGCCGGGCCGGGTGGGAATGCGGAAGGTCTGGCCGTCCGCCGATGCCGTGCAACTGATGACCGCCAACAGCAACCAACCCCACCTGCGCACTCTGTTCATCGACCGCTCCCCGAATGGAAAGCATGAAAATATCATAACTTCCCCGGCTAGTCGCGCTGGTCTCCGAGGTATTTTTTATAGATCGCGTTGAAGCGGCCCGAGCTCTTGAGATGCTTCAGGCCGGCGTTGAAGTCGTCGCGCACGCCCTGGTCGCGGAACACCGGACGGTAATCCATGGGATTCAGCTTCACGAAGTTGTGCATCGTGACGGGCTTGGCGTGGAAGTTCTTGCTTCCCTTGAGCAGCAGGGTGAAGTACTTGTAGATGTTCTTGTCGCTGAGCGCGACGTCGTAGTGGCCGGCGTTCAGCGTCATCACTTGCAGCGACTGATTGTTCTGCTCGAAGTAGTGCCCTTCCCTCTTCACCTCGTCCAGCCAGGCCGGGTAGCGCTTCAAGGCGCCGGCAAAGGCGATGACGGTCAGGCCGTGCAGGTCCGCCGGCGTCCGGATCGAGATGTTGCGGGACGCTAGCGTGATGAAAACGTTATCATAAAAGACCGCGGGATCGCCGTAGAAAGCGCCCGCCTTGCCCATGTCCTCGCCCAGGTCGGTCATCGCCGCGTCGACGCTGCCGGTCTTGAACGCCGTGGGGATGCGGGCGAAGGGATAGTACTTCGGCTTGAGCGTGTGGCCGCGGAACGCCAGCGCTTCCCGGAAGATCTCCAGCTCGATGCCGGAATCGGTTTCGGGAAAACAGAATGGCGGGATCTTCTCGCCAAACGCCATGCTCACTTCGGCCGATACCGCCAGCCCCGGACAGGCCAATCCCAGCATCACGGCGCCTTGCAGCAGAGGCGACGTACATTTTCTAAACAACCGCATACCCGCCATCTCCAGAATCTCATGCGGCTATCTTAACGAGTTCGCCTCCGTTTCCTCAAATTTTATTCCTCCGTACTGTGGCGCCAACAACAGATGGTTGCCAGCCATGCTAGGCCGACAACGCGCTCCAGGCTTTTTGCACCGTGAAGTTGATGACCGGTGTGCTGGTGTCGGCCAACGAGGCATCGACGTTGCGCAGCGTGATCTTGAACGCGCCGGCCCGCACCGTGCGCTCAATCTGCGTATTGATTGGCGCCGTGCCGTCCTGGAAGGTGACGTTCACCGTGTCGTTCAAGCCGACCATGGCGTTGTTGACGATGAAGGTCGCTGTGGCGCCCGCCGCCAGCGGCGCATTGTTGCCGGTCACCTGCCCGGCCATCGTGTTCAGGGTCACGGGCGTGATCCGGCTGGTGGCCTGGGTCACCTTGTTGGCGGCCGGGTAGACCGGTTCGGTGATGCCCGCGTTGGCCGGCAGCTCGTTGCCATAATGCGCCACGCCGGTCGAGTTGGCGCCCAGCTGGATCGTCGCGCCACCGCCGCCTGCGCGGTTGTAGGTCGACCTGGTCATGGCGATGCGCAGGCCGGCAACGCCCGTGCCGGCCGCCGAGAACACCAGCTGGTTGTTGGGTCCGTTGTCCACGTTGTCGTGCTTGGTGTTGAACATGGTGACGTCGGTGCAGCCCAAATAGCAAAACAGGTCCGAGCGCTGGCTCGACGCCACGTTCACGCCATTGTCCTGGAACACCGTGTCGATGACCTGCACCTTGTCCGCGTAGCTCACGTAGATGCCGCCGCCGCGATTGGCGGTGAAGGCCGCGCCGCCGACCTGGATGGTCTTGTACTGCGCCACGCCATCCGATTGCAGGTGCAGGCCGGAACCCGCCGCGGTGCCGAGCAGCTGCTGGGAGGTGAGGAAGTTCGGGTTGCCGCCGGCATTGCGGATACGGGCGTTCGGGGAAATCTTGATGTCGCGCGCACCGCCGGATGGTCCGGCAATGTTGAAGTGGATATTCGGGCCGCCGCAGGTATCGAGCACGGCGTCGATCGTCACATCCCTGATCGAGGTATTGCTGCCGACGTTGAAGTTGACATTGGCGACGCCGCTGCGCACCACCTGCCCCTTGACGGTGACCGCGTTCCCCGTGCCCAGCAGCACGCCATACAATTTGGAGTCCGCGACAAAATTATCCAGTTCGATGTTGGCGCCCGCTCCGCCGATGCCATAGACGCAGTTCACCACCGTATTGCCCTTGATCCGCAGCCGGTTCGACACGCGCGCCAGGTTGCCGCCGGATGGGACGATGGTGAGGAACTGGACGTTGTAGTCGAAGCCTTGCTGAAAGGTGCGGCCGGCGAAGGCGATGCTCGCCTCGGCATCGTTCAGCGTCATGGTCGAGCCCAGGATGTCGACCAGATTGTCGATGCCGTGCACGCCGCGGCCGATATTGACGCGGATGTAGTTCTGCCCGGCGGCGGCGATGGCCAGCTTGATGCGGGCATAGTCCCCCAGCGCGCCGCCGGTAAAGTTGGTGGTGGCGATCGTCGCGCCGTAGCTTCCCGCGCCGACCGTGAGCGCATTGCCCGCCGTGTTGGCAAAGCCGCTGCCGGCGATGAAGGTCAGCGTGCCCGGCTGCACCGTGCAGAAGTAGGACGTGGCGGGCACCTGGACGTCCAGCATCGCTTTGAAGTTCGCCAAGGTGGTGGCCAGGTCCGGACCGATATTCACCTGGTAGCCGGTCGCGCCCGATGTCACGAACGTGCAGGCGATGCCGCCGTTGATCAGGACCGTCTTGCCGTTGGTCGGGTTACCGTTGTAGAACGCCATTGACACCGAAGCCTGGATGTCCTTCCCGAAATACATTTTGCCTGGCGAGGCGACGTTGACGTTGCCCTTGCAGGAGGCCACGAGATTGCGCTCGGCCGTGGCGCAGGTGGCGTATTGGATGCCGCAGCCGTTCTCGTCGTAGATGAAGTTGTCCGAGATATCCACGTCCTGGCCGCCGAACGCGAAGAAGATGCCCGAGTTGGCGAGGTTGGTGAACGTCACCGGCACATCGGTGCCGTTCAGCGTCGCGGTCTGGCCGGCGACGAAGGTGAAGGTGTTGCCGCCGGACGTGCTGGCAACCGACGCGACCAGATCGCCGCCCTGCGCGCCGACGCCCTTGACGATGGCGATGACGTTCATCCCGACCTGCGGCCACTTGCACGACATTGCCGCGAAGTCGGCCGGCGCGATGGTGAGCGTATTGGTGTTGGCGTTGATGGTGCCGGGACAGTTGTAGACGAAGGCGGCGCCGCGGCCATTGCGGTAGCTGATATTGCCCTTGCAGCGGAGGATGGAATTGCCGGCCGATCCTTCCGCATGCAGGTGGCAGGCACGGGAGCCGTTGTCGTGGAAGATGTTCCGGTTTTCCACGAAAATATTCGAGCAGTTGCCCACGCCGATGATGCCGTGGAAGCCCGCGCCGGTGAATTCGCACTTCTCGATCCAGACGTTGGAGCAATCGATCAGGCGAACGCAGTTCCACCACGAATCGTTGTCGGTGGAATACGCGAACGAGCGCGGGTCCATCGGAAACTGATAATCGAAGGTGCAGCCCGAGATGTAGATGTTGCGCACATTGTTTGCGTACAGCAGATTCGCCTGCTCGTTCTGGTCGTTGCAGTCCCAGACGTATTTGATATTGGTTTTTCCGATGCCCTCGCCGATGATCGCGCAATTGTCGGGGATGGAGCGCATGGTCTGGATGCCGTTGACGATGGCCACCTGCGGCCAGTAGTGGTCGCCCGCGCCAAGCACGATGGTCCCGTGGCCGACTTCGCGTATCGCATCCAATGCCTGGTCGAGCCTGGCGCAGTCCTCGGCGCCGGTCACATCGCCGGCCGGGGCAATGAAATGCTTCTTTGAATGCGGCAACAAGCCGGCGAAGGACAGGTATTTGACAAATTCGCCGTAGCTCATTGCGGCACCCAATCGGACTCGGCGGTCAACAAGCCGGCCGTGTAGCTGTAGGTTTTGACGTACACGCAGCCTTCGAAGGTCCAGGTATCGGTCGTCAGGCTGCCGGCGGCGTTATAGCCAAAAACATGCGAACCGCTCGACACGCCGCCCAATCCTGGCGTGGCGACGACCGTAGCCGTCGGAACGGACTGGCTTGACTCTTGCGGGTGGGAATATCCAGCAACGGAGTGAACAGCAACTGACTTGACCATGGTTTTCCTTTTGGACGACTTGAAAAAAATATACCGATTGCTTTTTTAGCATGATACATCTTATCCAACAGGAAACAATGTTTACTTTGCGAAAATAATTTGGGCGCTAGTAGCTCATTTGGGAGGAGTGCAAATCGCTATTCTCGTGGACGAAACGCATAGGCCAATGCCGCCACTGCGCCGCCCGCTGAGCAGCCGCCGAGAGTCATTCTCAACGGTGCATCGTTAAACAATATCAAAAACGGGACCAGTGCCCCGATAGAACATGCAATCCAGAGTTTGAGGGCCGCGAATTTTCGCAGTAAAAAGTATATAGGCAAGCCAACAATTATGATGCCGGCAAACGAAGCTGGCACACCGACAGTGACACCAAACAAAATTCCGACGCCCAGGTCGCTGATCAGGCCTGCGTCCGAACTACCTAATCCAGAGACCGCCATGGCAGGAATGCTCGCTAACGGAGAAAGCAATAGCGACGCCCATGGCATCGAATATCTTTTTGAATCGCTGAGCATCAGTTGATTCCTATCTATATCTCAGACTCCAGGAACTTATCTTTGAAGTTTGCGAAAAGCATTTTCCGAATGAGCGGAGCTGGTGACGATCTTCCAGTTGGCAACCAAATTCGATGCTCGATTCCGTAGACCTGAATCGAGAGCTGGTAGGCACTCCGCCAACTGTTTGGATTTTTTGTGAAAATTACTGAATCTATTGCCGACAGGAGAAAGTTCTTCTTTACCCAAGGCACGCTCCCGTAGCAAATGAGTATGCCTTTATCGATTTTTATGAGCGGTGTTCTTCTTTGATAAATTCCAACGATTACGGCGAAGATTCCCAGAGCGCAAAGCAGTGCTATCGCAAGGAAATAGAAACCATTGAAGTTTCCGTTTTGGTGGCGCAGCCAAAAACTCAAGGGCAAAGAAGCGAATATAAATGGGAATATAGAACGATTAGTATTTCTCCAGCGATGCAGGATCGAGTCCTTGGCGGCATTGGACCCGCGAGTCTTGGCCAGCAATTCATCACTTATTACGTCAGCCTGTTCTTTTGAAAGCATTTTTATTCTGATTAAATTTCGAAAAGATCATGTTCGCTCCTGGCTGCTGGCACGCGCAGCAACAGTTGCCCGCTTCGGCGAACTCGCATTCTTGCAAAGCATACCATCTTGCCGAACGGAAAAATACGTGAATTCCCACGTCATCACTGCCGGCAACCGGAGATTTGTTGCTGATGGGAATTGCCGCTGGGAAAATTCGGCGAGCCGCTGGCCACGATGCTTTGAGATGCGTGGTGAGGCACGCGCGCCCACGGCGCGCGAAGCTGCCGCTACGCGGCAGCAGTCGGGCGATTCGGAGAGGGCTGGGCTTGCAAGCCCAGCCCTTCGAATCTCACCGCTTCCGTCCAAAAATGCAAAAACCGCCCAGTGGGCGGTTTTTGTATTTTTTTGGCGGAAGCGGTGAGATTCGAACTCTTATCTTAACCTTGCTCTCCAGAGGAGCACATTAATCGTTTAAAAACAATGCCTTACAATAGTTTTTACGTTGCAAATAAATTGCAACATGCAACGCAGACGCGGGATCTATAATTTCTTCGTAAACAATGACTTATCTCAGAATACTGTTGCAAATAAGGGATAGAAATTGTCCAGGATCCTCGCCTAAAGTTCTATCAACACACAGTGCATCTTAGTGTCGTGTAACAGGATCTCCACGTCGGAGCCTGCAATTCAGAAATTCAGTCACAAGCATGCATATGCGGCGCGCAGAAACTTCAATTATGCACCGCAGAGCAAAGGCCGTAGCTAATGAAGCCGGGATCTGGGCTGCACCGAACAAACTTGCTGTTGAATAATTGCGAAGGTTATTACAGGATTTGCTAACAGATGGATTAGGACTTGATATCGATTGCCTGCGTTAGGCATGTAGTGACCAAAATTCTTTTAGCCCTGCCAATAATGTGAGAAAATTGATATCAGGAAATCAAATCACTTTCTCTTAAGGCAGGACAATCCATGAAAATTTGTATCGATGGTCAGGAATTGGCGGAACCTGAATTTTACATAGAACAAATGAAACGCCTTGTAGAAATCCGTGGAACTCGCGATGTAAATGACGCTGAGTTTGCCTTGCCAATCATGTCATTTTTTTGCGGGCAACCTGTTTCAAAACCAAAAACAATGCTGTTTTCGGGACATATTTGGATCTTCCTCGAAGACAAATATATGCAAAATTATGTCAGTAAGGACCCGCAATTTTTCTTTGATTGGGTATGCACTTTATTCTATTATTTTTCAGAAATGGCTGCATTTCCGCCGATTGCACGGTCAATCTGGATCATTTGCTGGAACATGCTCAACATGCTATCCGCACCGCTGAGGGATGATGTCACCCTAAGCGCTCGGTGTCAAATGGCAGGCTGGGCCGCCTCCTACGACAAGCAGTTCGCGGAACAGTCTCTCATGTACATAAAAAAAATGAAACTGACAACGCGGTTTAAAGCTTACCAGTCATTATTTCTTTCAACAACGATCAATAAGAGTCAAAGCGATTTTATTTATCATATAAATAATGCCTTAGCACTAAGCAAATATCTGTCCCCGATCCACAAGTTGCAAGCGTATATTCACTATTATTGCAATGTCGATACAACTTCAAAATTTTTAAATAACATCATCTCCGCTTTAAATTGGAATGAATTAGCAGACTATCGATTAGGGAAAATGGGAAAGCTGGAGGCAGTAATTTGGGCGATGCAAAACAAAAATAATTACGAAGATCTTCTTTTTCTACAACGCTGCCTTAAATTTGACATTAGACGCGAAGACTTTCAGACGTCACACGCATTTTTATTACCATCGCTGGGAGATGTTTTCGTAGCATTAAAGAAACTTGAAAAAATCAGTTACCCATCAAGAAATAACGGCGAGAGTTATTTCAAATTAATGCAAATTTGCAATAGGTTAAATGGGGTTGTTATTTCTCTCAAGGGAGAGGAAAACATGGAAGTTTCCGATGAAATCGATGATTTTGACGACTATGGAAAACCAAACCGTAACGGCGATTTTAATGATCTAAAAAATGAAGTTATTACTCACTATTTTCTAGATAATGACTTCTATAAAGAACTAAATCTAGTTTCTTTAGTTCCATCACACAACCACCCAATACAAGGAGCACTCTGTTCACTTAATGTCGCTCCTCCTACAATCTCCACTAGCTTAAGAGATCTTCCTGATGAGAGTCAAGAGCGGCACTTCGTCTTTTTCTTATCATCGGCAACTTATACCCATGACGTGGAGTTAAATTGGATCCGCTCGATGTTTGGCAACTGCGCAGAAATATATACGGATCCCACTTCTGAATTACTATTAGACAAGATTGGTGACAACCAATACACGCATATCTATATTTCGGCTCATGGGCAACGTGACCATTGGGAAAGAAGTGCCGATCATATTCATTTCTCCGATAACTCTATAGTTTCGGTCGACCAGCTTAACGTAAAACGGGAACGAAGCTCCAAAAGAAGAACACTCATTATCAACATATGTGATGGTGCCGCAGCACGAATAAGCTTTAATATTAATAACGGAGGGATCGCGGCGACGTTGGCGTCCGGCGATCAGGTCGTGGTTTCGCACCTTTGGCCGGTCGATCCAAGATATGCCGCGATTTTTGGTCTGCTTATGTTAGATCGGCTAACTTTTGAGTCGGCCAATCAGGCTGCGCTGAATATTTATAACCTACTCGACCAACCGAATTTGGAGATTTCGAAGGCCGTTGACGCTTTGGGCAGTCATTTTTCTGAGCTGGCTCAAATGATCGCAAATACTGAATTTGAAATTAGAGATTTTCGAAATATTGGTTCGCTCGCAATTTATGGATAACTTTAAAATTCCCCAAGTACAACTTCGTCGGCTTCATGATGCAGATGCCGTTTCACAATTCTATGAAATACTGTCGGACGCCTCTATTTATACTTATATCACAGCTCCGGCTCCAAGAGATATTAACGAGTTTTTAGGTCGTCATCGGCCAACTCCATCAAACATGGTATTCGGCGCATACTTCAGAGCTGAGGATGAAAACCATGTCGGATTATTAGAAATTAGGCTTGATGATATGGAGAGCGCATCCATCGGCTACTTTGTAGGCGTCACCTATTGGGGAAAAGGATTTGCATCTGCCATGATTCATCTTGCTACCGAAGAGGCGCGGACCATGGGTTTGAGAAAAATATTCGGTATCGCCGATAGTCGAAATACTGCCTCTATCAGAGCACTGGAGCGGAATGGATTTGTGAGAAATGGGGAAAGGCTTACGATGCTAAAAATGAAAGCAAGTACCGACATCGTGTTGTCACGCGTTTTATAAATATAATATTTTCTCCTTATTTGAATCTTCTAATAAAATACTGTAACGCGACAGTATTTCGTGGGGATTTTAAAGCAGATGAGTCAATATTTCACAAACCCTAAAAATATTCTCATGAAAAGGAGTACCGATTTGCGTTTCGCTCGCCGAACAGATCCGCTTTCACTATCGACGTAGGCAGCATGGAATCATATGCGATGGAGATGAAAGCAGACGATATCCGCAATATTACCGTAGAGGCGAGGCCCAAGATGGAGCCGAGGACGAGCTAGAAGGTAGCTAACCTGGAATATATTAATCCATACCATTGTTATGCAAGCTAACAATGGCGGAAGGTCAGGGATTCGAACCCTGGAGGACCCTTCGGCCCCGCCGGTTTTCCGTACCACTACGACTTTCGCCGCCAACCGCATTTTGCTAAGTTGTTTGGGGTCTGGACTTTGCCTTCACCATAGCTATAAATAGCTTTAGGTGGGAGCCGTCAAGTCTCTACACGTTCCTAAGTTCCCCTAGGCTTCGCTCGGCGTTACCTCAGATTTCTCTAGGGGCTTCTCCGAATTTGACTCCATCCATTCATCTCGTTTCCAAGATGACGCTCGAATTAACAAGACCGGTGCATTCAACCACTCTGCCAACCTTCCATGCGAAGCATCATAACATAAACGCTTATTAATTGCAACAGCGCATGAATAGATTCAAAATTTATTCGCGATACCATAAAATAGATTTTTAGATATGTACGATTGGAAAGATTTAGCTAATCGGTTCATCGAATCTGAAGGACTCGATTTTCGCATAAAGATTACTGCGTCCATTATTTCTGCCACAAGGATTGGCCTTGACCACAATGATTTGTGGCACTACATAAAGCCACTGTTATTAAACATGTTCGAAAAATATGGAAGGAAGATATGGCCAGATTTTGGCATTGCCATTTCCAATGCACATAGTATGGAATCATGCTGGTTACGGGAGCCACTAGAACGCGAGAATTCAATATCGATCAATCAGCCCAATCTATTTAATGTCGTGCCTTTTGACTTGGTTGTTGAATGGTGCAAGTCGGCTCCAGATGGCGTTTGTAGCGTCATGCGCAGACGTACCGCGAGGCGAGCAAATAAGTCTACTTATAGTCGCGCTATTGGAACATTCTGGTGATAACGAAGCGATAGGCCAAGCGCTATCCTCGAATATATCGTCCCGTGGATGGTCTGGATCACTCGTTCCCTACTCGCAATCTGATAAGAAATCTGGAGCAACTGTTAACGTACCCTGATCCCTCTGTTAGAGCATGGGCGAACAAAAAAAACGTCGTATATTGAAGCAGAGATTCTGTCCGAGTCGGTGAGGGATGCGGAACAAAATATGAATTGACTCTACGACTGTGCGCATTTTAGTCAAAGAATAGCTAGCCCTTTGTCAGCTAGCCATTTCTGGGAGACTTATACCGGCTGAGCTTTGGCAGCGAGGCAAGGCACTTGTAACGGTCAAGTGCTGCGGTGAGAACGAAAGAATTGTTGGAGCTGTTATACAGATCGTCTGTTCTGTGAGCTTGCTCAACGTTTAGACAACTTCTCCGACATTTGCGCGACCCAGTCACGCACCCACTGCTGGTCTTCAGGCTTGAGACCTTTGAGCATCAGAGAAATATCGGCGCCAATATCCGTGCGGCGGGTTGTTCCGGCTCGCACAAGTTCAAACGTCGGGACATCCAGCACTTCAGCGATCTCTGCCAAACGCGCCAATGTTGGCAACGTCGAGCCACGTTCAATGCGTGAGATCGTTTCCCCCTCCACCCCAATAGAACGAGCAAGCTGTTCCTGAGTGAGTTGCCGGCGCGCTCTTTGCGCTGCGATGGCCTTTCCTACGCTCGTCTTCAACCCTTCGGCCAGCGTTGACTTTTTCATCGACCCCATAACCTCCGTATTCGTCCGTCAGCAGTATGGTCGGTTTGCGGCGCGCCCGTAACGACGAAATATGTGGCAATGCCACACCGCATGTGGTTAAATGCCGCTTGGAAATATGTATTGAATCGTAATCGGCAAAAATTCGCCCTATTCCGTCGTGGAGCATTTTTTGAAATCTAATTATTCAATGCACAGAATGAACATCTGTGTCGCTGGATCAGCCCGCCTTAAATCTTTGACCTGGGCTTCGCTAAGCCCGACCGAGGAGTCATAGGAATGAACACAATCGTGGTGCGTGGCCAGCTAGGAACCCTCCCCGCAGGGATTTGGATTCAAGGTAGAACGAAATTCGCATACCTGGACATCGGTAACGAAAGGCTAGACGACTGCTGGGTACTGGACTATCTGGCTGGCAGTTTGGAAAACCAAGTCGGCCACGAGGTCGAGTTATCGTTTTGCCGCCTAGACAAACATTCGGTTCATCTTTGTGCGATCAAAAAAGTCAACGGAAAGATTGAACGCATGCCGGATCTTTCTCCGGTTTTGGTGAAGGAAACGATCGTAACCTCGGTCATTTGGGGGCTGATAACGTTCATCTCAACCTGGTTCATCGCGCCGTTCGCGCTGGTTCCGCTGCTGTTCGCGCTCAATAAAGTAATGCCCGATCTGAGCGAAAAATTCCTAGCGCCGATGATGTTTTTTGGCTTTTTTTGTATCTGGGCAGCGCAACTGGTTTGGGTCGTTTTCTACAGCAAAAAACTGTCCCCTCGCGTCCGCAGCCGCGCCTTGATGTCAGCTCGCAAAGCGCTGGACTAGTTAGGCCCACTTCAGTTTTCTCAATCCATAGAAAGAAATAATGCGTAAGACAACACCTGCTCTTCTAGTTTCCGCAGCATTTATGACCCTTGTGTCGGCCTGCGGTGGCGGTGGCGGCGGCGGTGGCACCGCCAGCCCCCCAACCGCGCCGAGCACGCCGACCGGCCCAACTGCACCGATCGTCACCCCAGGCGATTCCCAAACCACCGTTCCTGCGCTGACCTATTCCACTGGCTCTCAAGAGTTCCAGTTTGTCACGGCACTGAACACCTTCCGCAGCCAAGTCGGCCTTGGCCTGCTGGCGCAAAACGCCAAGCTCGATACCGCTTCGGCTAACCATCTGGGTTACCTGCTGACCAATGACATCAACAACGGCGGCACCGTCAACCTGAACACCTTCGATCCGGTTACTGGCCGCTCGATGCTGCACATCGAAAACGGCGCTCTGCCTAAATTCACTGGTGTGCAGGAAGCTGACCGCGCCAAGTTCGCATCGTATGACGGTTCCTACACTGGCGAAGAAGTCACCTTTGGCGGTGGCCAGGGCGGCGCTGTGGCGCTGGGCACTCTGGTTCAGACGGTATACCACCGAGCTGGCCTGATGCTGCAAAACGTCCGTGAAATCGGTGCGGCAGTTGGCACCGATCGTTCGCAAACCGTGGTCATGGAGCTGGGCCTGAAAACGAACCAGTCGGTAGCCAGCGATTATGTCGGTGTGTACCCTACCAACGGCCAAACCGGCATTGCGCTGCATGCCTACGTCGAAGCACCGAATCCGTTTCCAGAATTGTCTACCTCGACCGATGATTTCCCAAGCAAAACGTCGTTCCCTGTAAGCATCTCGGTCGTAGCGGGCAACACGCTGGCCGTGACTTCCTTCACGGTGACCGAAGCCGGTCAGAGCACCCCGATGGATGCCCGTCTGATGACCCGCGCCAACGATCCGAACGCCTACTTGACCAGTAACATGGCTTTCCTAATCGCCAAGGCACCCTTCAAGACTAACACCGTCTATAACGTCAAGTTCTCCGGCACAAACAACGGCGCGAACCTGACAAAAGAGTGGTCGTTCACAACCAAGTAATTCAGCAGCGAGGCGGCTTATCGTTTAAGCCGCCTTCAAATTTAGAGGCCAGAAATGCAGAACGATTTTTTTGAAGTCGGTATCGATGACGTCCTATTTCACTGTGATGTGGTGCTGCCAGAGCGGTTTTCGAAAGACCAGAAATTCTCGCGATTTATTTCTTCCAACTTGTGCTTAGTCGTCGATTTTCTTACCACCCGTTACCCTACAGAAGCAAGGGTGACAATGCAGTCCGGCTTCGTGGATGGCGACGGATATTTGATGAGAAACGTATCGAAAATTTCTTCCGGCCATCGGCCGGACGGCGAGCACTTCCTCATATGCGATTGCGACGGCGAACAAGTTGTCGTGGGTGCACTCGATGATGTGACCAGTTTGGAACATATGAAACTCGTGTGGCCGAGGCCACACCCCTTGTCGTGGGACTCTTTGGGGGCTACACGCGATATCAGTTTTTAACTCGATCTTTGCCGGTGTACGCCAGGATTGCAGCCGCAGCGTTGATGGGAACGTTTCAGAGTATATGCTCAAAATTTATTATTGGAAGATCTTGTAGTCGGGGATTCCAGCACCCGTCATGCAATATGCAATCGAAATGCCCATCTCATCTCATGCACTGGGCCGATGTCACGCTCAGCCAGATTTAAACGCCTTCGGCAGCAGCTTTCCGCAGATGTGGCGTCCGAAAGAGGATCATTCGAAAATGCTCCGCCTTCTTCCTTCGCTGCGCGAAGGATCGCACGATGATCTGCTAGCGCGGCCATAGGCGCGACGGCAACCATCTTGCCGTGCACGAGGCTGGCCACCGATTCATTTTTAAAAACGAACAATCCTGCTATTGCCAGCTCATCGTTTTCTTGGAGCGAAGACAGAACATAGTAGATGATCGAAAGTGGTTGATATTTTTGTCGAACTCAAATTGCGGATAGAGCCGCCCCTTCTTAGCTTGGACGCTGAATATCCGGTGGCTCCCTCCCTAAGCATCTAGTAATTTCTTCATGCCCTCGCCGACGTCTGGCACGAGCTCCTGAAGATCCTTCACCATATACCAGCTGCACGCAACAAGAATTTTTTCAAACGTCTGGCGACGCGCTGCTATGCGTTCCTCGTACTCCATATAGCCACTAAAAAGTCGCCTGTTGACCGATTTCACCATAATTGGATGTCATGCGAATTGAGCTCCTGCCGACTCGATTCGCGCAGCTGCTAGAACGGCTGCCTCTTGGGTTCCAAGCACCTCAAACGGTGCGACTGGCACGCCAGCGTCATCAGCGATCCATCCGTTCCGAAACGCGAACCAGCCACAAATCGCCCAGTTATCTTTCCTCGATAACAACGCTAGTATTTTCTGGATTATGGGAACCGGACAAAGATGAAGATCGAATTGGAATTTTGCGTATAGCACCTGGCTCTCATCTTCAACACTAAAAATCCTCTTCTCCTGCTCCCATGTCGCCACCCTAGCGACAGCGTCATGACCTCGATCTTCCATCAGCGCGTACAACTGAGCTGGTGTGTACCAGGTAAGCTTCTTCCGCAAATTCTCAATCGTCCGGCGACGGGCCGCTTGCTCTTCCTGGTTGACCGCCACTGCGGTCATGACCCAGCGAATCTCCCCTTCCGACAGCGGCCACTCACCGCTCAAAACTTTCTGCCTGAGTCCACGTTCGGCGCGATCCACGTTAAACGTTACTGTCCAGTCAGGATGTTCTTCCAGCTTACGCCGACAGTAGGCGTCCAACCGATCGACCAGGTCCGCGCAGAATTCATATCTCTCCGCGATGTCGTCTTCTGAAGGGGTAACCTTCAGCACCCCGTCTTTCTTCTGTAATAGCACCTTGGGCTGCATGCCACCTACAGCACCGTAGGAACGGGGAAAGGTGGCTGGAATTTTCGTTGTCGGCATCGCATCTCCTGCAAAAGAATGACGATGCCAGCAGAGCGAAAAATGGTCAATTGAAGTTTGGTGCCGTGCATAGAGACTAGGGTGCCAACGTTAGAGAAACCAGCACAACAAAATAATCTTGGATATAGTCCGGTTGCTGAAGTAGCCCAGTCTGCGTATAGTTTTGTTCGAATTCTTTACTGCTAAATAGCGCTCGTTTTGGAATTTTTTTGATCTGTTATCGTCGGACGGTGTTGCGTGAGAAATGCAGTCGTCTGGTGAGGGACACCAGATATGAATGAAGTTCCGCATCGTGGTTCAAAGCCATTACATGTACAATTGGATTTTTGAACAACCACTGGATTATTTCGATGACCGCCACTTACGCAGAGCTGAAAGCTAAAATTGTTGAACTTGAAAAACAAGCCGCACAAGCGCGTACTTCTGAAATATCGGGGGCAAAGGCGCAGATCCACGAATTAATGAAGGCATATGGTTTGACCATTGCTGACTTGGGTGGTGCGGCGAAGCCGGTGAAGGCCCGCAAAACAGTGGACGCGAAGTATCGCGATACGACATCGGGCAATGAGTGGACGGGACGTGGACGCGCCCCTAAATGGCTGACCGGCAAAAACAAAGAAGACTACTTAATCAAATAAACGGGTCTTCCCGATGCATAACGATCCAGAACGCACCACGGCCATTGGAATGACGAGATACGCCTTCGAATTTCTGGAGGCGGCTCGAACAGTCGATGACAAAATTGGTGCTCAGGATGGCTATGAGGTAGTTCCACAGATCCCTGTACTTTACCTAGCTGGTCACTCAATCGAACTGTCTTTGAAGGCATACCTCCTCAGTCGGGCTGTCACGCTCCGAGAGGTGCGCCAGCTTGGCCATAGTCTCCATGCTTGTCTTCGAAAAGCTAAAGAATTGGGTTTGTTAGATATCGTTCAATTTTCTTGCAAAGAGATGGGTTCGGTTGAAATTCTCGACGGCCTTTACTCAACTAAACAGCTCGAATACATCGTCACGGGAGCAAAGCGCTTTCCGATTTTTGGACCTGTGGGATCTTTTGCGATCAAACTCTTTAACGCAGTCGCTGAAACGGTCGGCTTCAACAAGCGCTTCTAAGGTAGCAGCGGTTACGTCAACGGCGGCATCTTATTCGCTATGCATAGTTGGCCGGAGCTTTGCTCGTCGCTAACGCTCATCATAATTCCTTATTGACTGGCAAAAAACGCCGTAGAAATTCATGGTCTAAAGGCAATATCCCAAGCTTTCTGATTTTGAATTAAGTGTTTGATTTTTAATGGTTTTCCCACGGAAACGAGTTTATTGCTAGATTCTTGGGAAAATTATTTTAAATCAAAGACATATGCACAAATCAGTCCTTCGATTGCTCAAGTAGTCGTAACCGTTGGTAAACGGCTATCTTCTGACCGCTTGTGGGAGCATGATCGGCATCCTCGTGCCAATCCAGCATCTGGACTTCCGAGGCTTTCACTCCCCGCTTCCACAGCAAGTCGGCCAAGCTCACCGCGTCGGGATGGGATAAGCGCTCATAGCCTGGAAGCTCGGCAACTAGCTCGTCATCAACAAGAAAAATTTTTGCGTTCACAAAAGACTCTCTGGGCTAGCTTACGCCTCAAGCTGGCTGAAGTGCTATGAGCCTGCGGCAGTTTTGGCTGCACTCCTCAACAGCCAACCAATGGGATTTTATACGCCTTCACAGCTAGTCCAGAACGCCGCAAGACCCAAAGTGACAGTTCCGGCTGCAATGTCGCCATAAGCGGCTGAGAAGTAGCTTTGGCGCCATCTGAAGGCCGCTGGCAGGCTGTACGCCTGGGGCTGAATAAGATCCACCAATCTGGCAAGCGAACATTTGAAGCCCTTTGCCAGCGCCCTTGCGTTGGTATCATTTAGCGGCAATCGCCGCCAGGCACTATGGCTTGCATCTGGCAGCTCTCCAACTAAAGGACTACTCCGTCCCGCAGAAATCGAGGTCGACGAAAACACCTTGACCGGTCCCTCGGAAACGGAAAATCTTGTCGCAGATTACCGGTATTTGGACTTTCAATAGGACGCCATCCATTGACATTTTTTCGTGAACGCTCTCACAAACGACGGTATGTGAGACAGGCCCAGCCACAGAAGCTTGTAATTTTTAAAAGCAGCCGTCCGTTGCGTTTAGCCCATCAGCAGTGATTATCGATGGCTCACGTTCAGGTAAGAGCCAATAGTTTGTCGCACTCTGCAATTACATATCTAGGAATAGTATCGAATTTCGTTGGATCAAGCTGACAAATGAACTCATTCTCTATATGATAGCTTTCATTGATGAACTTCTGGATAACCGAATTTCCAACTTCAAGCCCCAGCAGCCGGAAGACTTGGAGTTTTTCATACCCATTGATAGATGCGCCATACAGCGACTTAAGAGCGCCAACATCACTGATTTGATTCAACAGATCGGCGTAAGAAAAGGTATGCAGCGATTCGGAAATTTCAGCGCAACCACTTTCGAACTTAGCAACGTCCATTTCGGGATGCTCGCCATTTAATCCCCGCGCCTCTCTCGTGTCTGTTGGGCGCTCTCTTTTTTTAAAAACATTGGAAAGTACCTGATAAGCATCACCCTTATTATTCGCAATCTCATATTTACGCCTCATGTAAATCAATTTTATGACATCATGTTTTTCCGAAGCGATGACACTCTCACAAATTTGAAAAAAGGTTTTAACATCGCTCTTTCCAATGGCCAGTTCAACAATATTACCTGCCTCGAACTTAAGAAATGCGGACGAAGTTTGATTGTTAAATTTTTCCTCAAGTGACCTGATGGTGTCGATGATCGGCTCTACATCATGAGTTAACATCAAAACCGTCTTACTTTTAAGGCATAAATCAGCATCTCTACGAAATAGCATTTCCAAAATTGCATATTTTTTATTTTTATCGAATGACGAGATTGGATCGTCGAGAATAATCAGATCGGGCTTTTTCGCAAGACACTCATACATGAAGAGAACAATGGCAAACGCATTTCTTTCTCCAAAGCTAAGGTGCTGACTGCCGCCGCTGAGATGTTCTTCGTGATCGACGTGCAGCAACTTTAGCTGAGCTTGGTCATCCTCACCAGCAATACTCACCGCATAACGGTATCCAGCATACTCCAGAAATTCATTGATGTCTTTTAGGTGCCGGGTAACGGTCTTATTCATTTCTCTTCGTTGTTGATTAATCTTTCCCTGTAGCAGACCCGCTTGCGCGATAACTTCATCAATGCAGCAATTAATCGGAGCAATAGCTTCCCGCATTTTATTTGACGAAAGTTCAGCGAAAAACTGCAAATCGAGCTTATAGGCAGGAAGTTTTTCAGCGACCTTTTCACCATCTTTGAACTGGAACGCAGAAAGCGTTCTCAATTTTTCTAATTTCTCTGTAAAAGTGTCTATCTGGGTTTTCACGGTTACAAGAAATGTCTCGTGTTCCTTCTCAATCCCATCCTTTAAATTCGCTATTGCGGCAAGCTTGCCCTTAGCTTCGTCGGAAAAGTAATCACCGAGCTTCTCAATCACGGAAATTATCGCAACCAGGTTCTTGATCGTATTCTTATCATACTCCTGCCCGACCTTTTTGATCTGATCCATTTTGTCGGCTGCATGTGAGGTGCAAAAAGGGCAGTTATCCGACAGTTCGACAAACTCATATCCTTTGGTTTGCCAGTCGATCCAACCGACGCTATTCCCACCCTGAATGAAAGCGGTGTACGGCTCAAGGCCAGTCGGGATATGTTGAAGCTTATTGCCCGACAGCAAGCCCTTCATGCCTGTTGATTTTTTGTCCAATCCGGTTTTGCTCAATTTGAAGGCACCTCCCATCTCATTGAGAGTTGCGATCAGCGACTCAAACTCCTGATTTCCTGAAAACAGGCGTTTAATATTGCCGACCAATTCCTCAATTTCCTGCTCCCTCTGTTTATACGAATCTGTCCTAACGAGAATATCAAAACTATTACTGAGCAATTCCTTTTTAAAAAGAAACTGATCGACATAATCCTCATTGAAACACATTATTGAGTTGAGCGTTCCAATCACTTTCACTTGCGGTTGTTTATTTTCAGGATTGTGCCCCCTAAGCTTAAACGGCATCAGTTCGCTCATCTGCTCGATATTCCCTCTAAGGGCAAACGACACCGCTTTCGCAAGGGTGCTTTTGCCGGTTCCATTAGGCGCAAATTTTATATTTAATTTTTGAACCGCCAAAGAAATAACCGCAGAGTCAAAATTATTACAGTTATTGACCTCTATCTGTACAGGATCCATAATTACTCCATTTCCAGTACTTCGGTGGAAAAAACGACGGAGCCACTTGCGCAGGAGATCATTGCAAATGCACTCGGACGGGATTGCGCTCTGTTACTCAAGAAGTACGCTTACAATTGCACTGCGATCGCTGGGATCCGATGCGTAATAATAAGAAGTCACGATATATCATCTACTGCAACCTCCCGGTGATAAACCTTACACCTTCGTTTTACGATAAAGTCACTTACGCTACCAACTGCAACGTCTCTATCGGACGATATAAACCCGCCCCAGGCGAGTTTCAACGTGTCTTCAAGCGCAGTTTGAAGAGATCGAGAGAACGATCGATTTTCTTTCTCACCTAACGTGATAGCCCACTTGGGTGTCTCATTCGACGCAATTTCGAGTAGATCATCGGCAGCTTGGAATTCATTATCAAATTCTCGTTTAAGCACGTCATCATCATCGTCATGACTTACTTTATCATCGTGAACATGTAGACAATCTCGGCTCTTTAACTCCTCAATAAATTCACGAAAATTAAAACAAGCACCCCCTAAATTTCCAAACACTAATCCATCATTTCCAGCTCCGAAACACGTCAATAAAGCGCTTGTTAATTCATCCAAGTTATCAGTTCGGCCTAATCCGTCTTTTTGCGAGTTCGCCCATTTAACTAAGCTATCAACATCTATATCGGGAGATGCACTTTTTCTTGCCAAATCAGATTGAGGTAGTGAAAAAATCAAGCCGGACATGCCTGAGACTATTCCTGCGTATACGCCTTTCACCACTCCAACACCAGTTTCCGACTCATGGAAATATGATACCCGATGAGTTTGAATTGCACAGCGTCCAATTAATTCACCAGTTGCCGAATACACATCCTCCAAGTGCGACCAATTTCCAAAATGATCTGGATTCGAGTGGCGAAACGATTTAGGTGAAATTCTTTGCAGCAACTTTAGTGGATCCAAGGTCTTCCAATCGTTTGCCGCCACAATCCGTTCTCTAGGTTCGTTACCCATTTTAAGGAATAAATTGATATCTATTGCAGGGGCGAGCCGAGCGCAAGTCTCTTTAAAGGTAAGGCGCTCAAAGTTTGTGCCCCACGAAATGATGGGGCAGAGCTTGTTGAAGGTGGCCTTCGAAATCAAAACCGATAGCTTCGTACCATGACGTTTTAGCTTTTCGTTAGACGACGGTACGCGTAAAACAGGACGGCGATTCGTCCCAGCAGAAAAATCCAACAGCCATTGATCACTTTCTCCGTCTTTTATTTCATACCGTCGCGTAGTCACCTTAACCCTTTGTCCCAACATGAAAACGGAAAAGAATCCGATGCCGAACTGCCCAATCGCTTCAAATTTTGTTACGGGCAAAGCCGCCCATTCCGATCTCAAATCGCCACTTCTCCAAAGAGAGCGTCCAAAATCTAGCAATACCTCAGTCAAGACATAACGACTCATTCCAATTCCAGTATCGCCCACATGGAGCCAGTAACTATCCGAATTTTCCTCCTCCAACAATATCTCTATCGCACCGTCTTCTTCGCTTAATCCACCCAGCATTCGGCAAGCGTGGACAGCATCGACTGAGTTTTGGACAATTTCTCTTAGCGCATTCGATGGATCATCTCCATACAACTTGCTTCCGCCAAATCGTTCTACCATCGATTGAATATCAGTAATCTTTATACTCGTGTCTACTGGCGTCCACCCTTCTGTTGGAACAATTCGAGCAAATGCTTCTGGGTTATAGGAAAAGGCGACCGAACGAACCGCGAGTCTTTCGCGATGAAAATCAGCCAATAGCCTATCCGCAGCTCTTAGTTCCCTATCGATCATTCTGCATGCATCGAAAGCCATCCACCAAGCATCCTGCTCTGCGGCTGGGAACGGACTACCGGAAACGGTAAGATCATGTCTGGATTCGTCGGGATCCCGTTTTACGCTGTTCATCCTGGATTGGAATTGCCAGTGCGGCAATGAGCTTCCCCCCGGCTGTACCAGCGCCATGAGGAAACGTGGCGCTCGTCGAGCGTCAAGATGCGCTGCATCGGCTGTCCTCAACAAGATCGCCAACTTAAAGACGTCTACAGTCCATGGAGCTGGGTGTAAGTAGGATGGTGCTGTCACGGTTCTCTTGCTCAGGGGTTCCAGCTCGTGCGGCGAAAACCAGTGACTTTCCGCGATCTGTCCTATCGCGTCACCAAACGCAGACCGAAGATCGTCGTTCGCTAGGAGGTGCATTGGGCCATTCTGAATAGAGTGCCATTCGACTTTGGCCAGATTGCGCGCTTGCCTTGGGTGATTCACACGGAGGACCTCAAATAGGATGAGCTGAAACTGCTCGCTACCTGGTTCAAGTGCAGATGAATCTACTTTGGCTAGCGCACAAAAATACTCCCAATCTGGCAACTGCCGAATTTCAGCAATGCCACCAGGGTAGGCAGCTATGCAGTGTGCGGCGTCATGTAGCAGAAAGGCTCCCCCTAGTACGAATGCCTCTGCGGGGTTCAAGGTATAGTCGTCTCCCGCGATTTCTGAAGCGACCCACCACAGCGCATCTAAGTGGGAGATATCATGAACAGTAAGTGACGGCATATCCTTGTGGATTTGCGCCACTAATGTTGCGACTCGCGCACGAAAATCCGAAAATGCACTGGCTAATTTTGATCGCTGTTCGTCTAAATTATCACCTACGACGTTAAATGCATTTGCCCACAGCGGAGATAGTTGGTAATCGTTCATTTTCCTAAGCCCAAGGTGGGTTTTTATACATGACAATAATTTCAAAAGAATGAAGTCAGCTCGCTCAAAAAACGATTACGGTATCCGGGGAAAAACAAATAAAATTCACCAACGGGATTAATAGGTAATTTTCCGTGAGCGCAATAAACTATCACCTGTACCCGTGCTCACAAAACCAAACGCTATCAGCAAGAGCACTAAACATGGCCGATCTCCAAGAGTTCAAATGTATTTGAGATTCGGACGTTGCGCAGGACCTTAGGAATCTTTGCACCTCATGTACTCCTCCTGCACCGATGTGATTTGCAAGAAGGCCGACCAAACTCGACAGCTCGCTTGCAGCTAAAACAGCATATTTATGACCTAACTTGAATGCTCTAAAGTGAGCTTCAATTCGTAATTTATTTTCTTCACTCCAACCATCTGGAGGGGAAGTATAAAACCTAACCGCAACTGGGTTACTATTAATCACCTCGGCTTTAAGCCACCCATCAATAATGTATGGAGCGCGGTCAAAATATGGGTGTAAGGTCTGTTCTCCTGCATTTACCGCAAAGGCAGTCAGCTTTCCTGTATTGCAGTCTCTGCACGCGGGTACAAGGTTAGCAGGTAGAACTGAAAATTGCGGAAACGCGCCTTTAGGCAAAAAGTGGTCAAGGGTCGCGGCCACTCCAGCGCCACAAAGTGGACAGACTCCCTTAGGTGCTGAGGCAATCAGAGCGTCGTAGTGCATCCGTCCAGCTGGAGTTCTTACGAGGTTGTATGTATAGAGCGCTTTCACTTCCGACTTCGTTACAGCTCCAAGAAGAATTTCGTCGTTGGCATGTCTCTCAGGCGGTATGAGATAGAGTCTAGCGAGCGCGGCCTGTGTTTGAAAATTGACCCCGCTGTCGAGAAGGTCCCCTTGAATTGCGTAAATGCGCCGTTTCAAATCTTCGTTCGAAATCGTTTCTATGCACGCATTTAGGACCTCCGTAGGCGTGACGGTCGGAATCGCCATCGCCCTCACGACTCCTCCTCCCGAGACGCGAGCAATGCTCGCAGAACGGCTCTTCCTTCGAACCCGATTTGGCCATCGTACTCTGCAACGATCTGGTCGTAAGACTTCCCCTCCGCGACACTTTCAGCAAAAAGATGATGGAAACCAGACTTTGAGACCTCCAATTGGAAAACCGCCCGCGTTAGCACTCCAACATTTTCGCCAAAAGTCTCGCTATCTGGCCGCTCCGCATTGGCTATCAGCCGATTGCGCCTAAGCATCCACACACAGCTCTTCGGGACTTCCTGTAATACGACAGGGGAATGGGTCGCAATGATACCCACCGCGTTTCTATTGCTAAGAAGATCGGAAAGCGCTCTAGTAAAAGCAGATAAAAGTGGTGGATGCAGATGACTTTCCGGTTCATCCATTAATACCAATGTCTTCTCATCAACCTTCTCTACTAACTTCGTCATAGTTAGCAAAACAACCGCATGGCCTGAACTCATTTTTTTAAACAACTTATATTTCAGATCACTTAATCGGTCGGCCCCGCCTTCCTCTGCAAACCGCGTCAAATCCATATCGGCAAAGTTCTCATCTGACTCAAGAAACCTTATCGCGCGCACCCAACGCATCTTTTTTTGCGGCAGGCTAAAACAATTTGCCAAGCTATTTGCGAAATCGTCGCAAAATTTGTCTATATCTTTATGCTCGCTCTTCAGCCCATTCTTATCTCTAACAACCTTCTTCAATCCTATATACGAATACTTCAATTCGTTAGATTGGGTATCGGTATCCAATGGTGGCGTAAAAGGATCAAACGCACTAAACGATACTGAAACCAGAGCCGTGAAGAATTCATCATCAATCAGCGAGTAATTTTGAGTGGAAACATCCCAAAAATGTCCTGCCCCACGATCAATTTTGTGATCTTTTACAATGGCTGAGATCATACCGTTTAATAAGGTGGTTTTTCCAATACCATTTCTCCCAATCAAAACATGAATGTTCGTAGACGGCTTCGAATCCGGTAGAACCTCAAATCTTAATTCGATCCCAGCAGTCTCTTCATCAGGCATCACTTTATAAACAAATTTATATGGAGTTTGAGGAGCACCGCCATTGAGCACCCTACGAAACTGCTCTGTAATAGATGAATAGCTGACCCCACGGGTAAGCGAATCATTAAACGACTTTTCAGTGGAGAACTGCCGTAGCGCTGTGTCGTTAAAGACCAGGTCATTTAGACCAACAAGAATTTTCCTGCTTATGTCGGGGGAAAGCTTGGAAAGCTTTTCATAGTAATCAACGTCCTGTCCAAGCGAAAAGAATGTGCGTGGCAACTCATCAAAGTCGGAGTCCATCTCGTGGGCCGTCCATCCACCCATCTGGTCTTGAAATCCAATCTTTATCTCGCCGATATACAATTGCGAACCTGATTCATCACACCAAGTCACCGCAAATTGCGTCTTGAACCCGAAATCATCCCAGTTATTGGGGTTTAGGAAGACACAGCTTTGGCCAAAAGGAACGGAACGTTTGTATACCCCGTACTCTAATTTTATGAAGTTCAATTCCATGTCCCGTGATCTTTTGATTTAAGTAGTACCTTGCTCTTCGCGCACCCTATATCGCGGCATCGCACGGCGATACCCTAGCATCGTCAAAAATTATGATATCGTCAAGCAATTTTTCCAACTATAAAGATCGAAGGCTTGGTAGCTTTTGCTGAGTTAGAAAGTAGCGCTGCCGATCGCCCGTCGCCGTCGACGATGGGTTGCGGAACTGATACGTGTCGGTAGCGGACCATGGTGAAATGAACGCGTTTCGTTGTGGGTGAACTATTACACTAACGCTGGGTTCGCTGCACACTTCCTAATCGCCATGGAGGAGTACACAGATGAAACACGTAGAACTGGAATGGGGAGACTTAGTCCAAGACTCTCCACGAGGACAAGTGATGTTCGTATCAACGCCGGACACAGGGAAGTTCATTTCGCCGAAGGCGTCAGTAACGGTGTGTACTGCATCCGGCGCGACGGAAACGAAGAACGGTGAGAAATCTACCCAAGTCAAATTTGGGCTATCCGGATTAACGTGTGGAAAGCTATTTTGTTTGCTCAACAAACCGGCGGTTCGATAGTTCATCAGAAATGCCTACTTGTCGCTAAGCCCTTGCCCCGCCAACCAGGATGGCAACGTTGCGAGACAACCGTTCGTGTAGTACATTTTTCCAAGCCAGGTCGAGCCAATGTGCGACTTGGTCAAAGCCAGCCGTGATACGCATTAGCAAGTCATCGAGGTAACTTGTTGCCTCCGCTGCACTCGTAAATCCGAAACGATGTGCGTCAGCCAACACCGCGTCCCGAGAAATGTCGAAGCGCCCCTGCGATAGCTGCATGTGAAGACGAGCTGGCGTCTCCACCGGGTTAGGTACTACGTCAAAGGCCGGGGCGAGTCGCCAGCGGCGCTCCGTCCTGTTATAGACAATGGCATGATTGCGCACGTGGTCGTCATCATTGCCGCATATCGCATTAAACACCATGCGCCCAAACAGTTCGATACGGTCTTCAACGGGAACACCTGCCAACCTCAACTCTTCGGCTAAACGCGGATAGCTCCAGCGGTCCGTCTGGAGAAGCCCCGGATATTCGGCCTGCAACAAGGACGCGGCGCTCACGCACATGTGGCGCTGCTGGCCAGTTCGGTCAAACCGCAGTACCCGTACCGCGTTCCTGCCGCCAGCGGCTGGGTGAAAGACAGTTTTGGCAAAATTTAATCCGCTTGCCGCGCCCCACTGCTGACCAACGTGCTCAAGCAGGGGAATATTGGCAGCGTCTGATGCAATCTCCGGCTTAACCAGCCAAAACTGACCATTGTCGCCTTGCACGGTGGCTTTCGGCCGCGCACCACCGATGCTAGCCGTCTGGACCAACCTTGCACGAATTTTTACGCGCATCGTAGGACGGCGTTCTGCGAGTGCCGCCAATTCTTCAATAACTTCATTGAGTTGAGGTAAACCAAAAGTGTTCACCTTCGCGTCCGGAGGCTTCGCGCCTAGACCTACGGCAAGCGCGCCCCAACGGTCAAGGTTGCTGGCTTTGAGCAAGTATTGTAGTGGCGGAGCGTCTTCCGGCAGATTATGTTCTGGACGCAGTAAAGCCTGTCCCCATGCATCCGGGCAGGCATCTCGTAAGACATCATGCAAGCCTTGATACCGTGGTGCTGTGAAATCACTTCCAGGCAAAAACGGTAAGTTTCGCGGGTCAATAGCCCAGGTAAGCCCGGCATCAATGTAAGAGGGTGCATACTTGAAAAACCCTTCTCCGGGGCTGCCTGACTTGTACCGGCCAACTGTAACCCACTCGCCGCTATCGGGCCGTTGCAAGTAGGCGTATATCGGTTTAGAAATACTCAGCATCGTCAGCTCCTTTTTTCAGCAAGCTAAGCTTGACGCGCTGACCGTATTCGCCTTGCCAAAGTTCCGCTGGCAGCGCTGGTGCCGCCTGGTCAACGATGCCTAGCGCCAGTAGCGCTGTCAAATATGCTCCCGCACCGGCACCTGGGTCTCCGTTTTCCAGCCTGAGCAGCGTTGTCCGGGAGATACCCAGTCGGGCAGACAAATCAGCAGCCGTGATACGCTGACGTAGGCGCTGAGTGTTGATACATTTACCCCATATAGTGAGGCGTTCCTGCACCAGTGTTGGCCAACTTTCAGCCTTGGATAATTTCTTTGGCATGTTCTTTGTCTGTTCATAGATAGGACATTATAGGATGTAACGCTCTATCTATGAACCATGCCTCACGCGAAGTGTGCATAGATGTGACTTTTTTCACTATAGCGACCCATCTATGACCCGTGTCGGCATCTTTACCGGACTTTTCTAGCTTGTGTGGGAATTCACACTGAAATCCGGATACCCCAAATTTGCAGCTCGTTTGCCGTGCAAAATAACTGATCCAGGCGACCCTGAGCAGCTATACGAGGTCGTTACTCAAGAAACTATCAGAACACTTTGCCGCATTACCTTGGCTGCGTTCGATATGCCGCCGCATGTGCAGCGACAGCAGTACGAGTTGGCGACTTCGACCTTTGAAATGTGGATCGCTACCGTTGGTGACCAAACTGTCGCAGCCGACCGCGCATATCTTGAGCTGTTGGTAGAAGAAAATCCGATCGCTCACGCGGACGCTCCCCGTCAAAGCCCCGCGCCAGTCGCTTCCTCGAAGTCCTGAAGTGTGTGCATCAGCTACGTCACGACATCGCGGCTCCGTACAACTGGAGTTTTTGACACACTATTAGAGACAAACGACGAATGGAGGGAAGAGGTCTAGCGCGATCGCGACCACGCCGCACCGATCATCGTTCTTGATCAAACCGAACAACGGTGTGGCCTAGTCGGCTCATACGGCATGCGACCTAAGCGAAAAATAGCTGACGACAAAGACGACTACCAAACAGTGAACGCGAGGGACGACTTCTTGACGCGCCAGTACAACTACAAAGACTTTTGGAGAAAAAGAATCTTTGGCTCGTGCCTATGATGGGTTTCTTCGAACTCAATTGGGAACAGAAACGTCATGAACGCTGAAAAATCGGGATGGCAGATGGAAGCCCGTTCGCAGTTGGCGGTCTATGGCGTGAATGGGGTGAGTTGGACTGCACAAAACAATCAGCTTCACACAAATCACTGTGAATGCCGACCAACTTCCGCTGATACGCCGTTTCCACCGCCCCAAGGAAGAAAAACAGTCCCTCGTCATCGTAAAACAGTCCCTCGTCATCGTTCCACCATGTGAATACGACAATTGGCTTAGCTGCCGCGATCTCGAACGCGCCCGTGCCTTTCCGCAACTTTACCCATCCGAACTCATGGCAGCCGAGCCAGCGCTTGTCATCAAAACGGAGGCAATATAATATTCCTTAGTTTAATGCATTAAATTAAACTAAGAAACTATCGCCCCCCCTTGATCGCCTCTGCATTACATGGGCAAGAGTTTCTATTTCTTTTCTGACCCCATAAATTGCAGTAGCAGTTCTTCGTGTTCCTTTTTCCAACTGATATATGAATTTAGTCGCTGCGCCCCTACGATCACCCGTTCAGTTGAACGGCCTCCACGCTGCTCAATCGAATTAGTTTCCAAATTCAAAGTCATAATATCACTCTGTCTATCGAGCACCGCAGCTAAAGCCATAGATGTATCAACAAACGCCTGATAGTAATCGCCATCGTTCTTTGAAATAACTAATTCACTTTTCAGTTTTGCTATGTTCTTTTTATTGAGCGCTTCCATTTGCTTCAATTTTTGATTCAAGTTAGAACACGTCAATTCAAGCTCAAGGTTCCGTTTATTGATATCCTCTAACGACATCCCAACAAGTGCGATCTGTTGACGCCTCGCGAGATCCTCTTCGAGATATTTTTCAAGCAGTTCGGAGTACACCTTATTCCGCTTCAGGTTCGATTTGTGAATACCGGTCTCTATCTCCATATAGGCGCGAAATTTCTGGATCGTCGCAAATTCTGATTTTCTTAACCGACATTTTCTTAACGCATCTTCGATCTTTTCTATGTACGTATCTTTACGATCGTTGTTCATAATCATCAAAGTGGAATTGCCACGCAGTTCAGCCATCAATTTTCTCCAAGCAACATAGAGGTACGCGAATAACTATCGGCTTGCAGCAGCTTTTGCCCGACATCCTCTATAGACAGGCCGTGGGTACGCATCACAGACTTCAACATGCCCGCCACTTCGGCCACGGCGGTAAAGTCGCCAAGATCCGATAGAAAATTATCGATCGAGTTTCCGGCCAGGATTCGCTTTCGGAGTAACGCAGCCGTGGCGCGCAATTCTGGCGTCTGTGCAAACGGATAGGCGTTGCCATCAGCAATTCGTTCCAAAACAAACTCCATCGGCTTACTTGGCTTGGTAATACACTCCAAGTGCCGTCGAACCATTTCTGGTTGATCAACCAAAAAAACGACATGTTCCCCTGGACTCACAGGAGCTTCTCGATCTTTCAACAGTTTCAGCAAGACTTCCTCAGAAAATTGCCAAGCTATCAACTCATTCGCGTCAGCCTCGATTTGGTCATATAAGTCGTCAGCAGCGCTGATTTCGCCGCTCGCACGCAGCGCTTCCATGTGCGCCATGTTATATTTAATTGTCCCATATAGAGTATTCTTCTTCGCACTGATAGCTGTGAGATGGTCAATACATTTCATTGCCAATGGACATTGACCACAGCGGCCTGTTTGGCCTGTCGACTTCACAACCTCGTCTGGACATTGCCCCCCGACAGGGCAAATATGCGTTGGAAAAAACCGCATTAATGACATCGGGCCATTTCTCAGAGCGGCAATTTTTTCGGCAGACATTCTCGTCGTGTCAGACAAGTTCCATGCAGTGATCGGGGGCATGAAGGAGAACTGTGCCATTGTCGTACTTTGGTCTGCCCTAAAACTCCTAACTAGTGCACTATCCTCTCTGTCCGCATGAATGTGAACAATTGATTCCTTATCAAATCGTTCGAACTCACCCTGCATTATGCGATCCGAATGCTCCAGTTTCGTTCGAAGATCTGAAATGTCTGGTGACTGATAAACCCGAGTGGTTTCAATATTGCTGTGACCCAATTGCGACGCGATCTCTTCAATTTCAAAAAATCCTTCCCTATTCGTCGCGAACGTGGCTCGACACGCATGCGGAGTGTTAATTGCATACAATGTAGTTTTAGAGCCACCATTTTCATGGTATTCAACAACCTCTTCTACGAATTTCGTCTTTTTACCAGTTTCAGACTGGAAAAATATTTCAAATCCAGAAAGTAATGACACCCAAGTTTTTCTATAATTAGCAGAAATTGGATTTTCAGAAGAAGCCGACCTGAATAACGGAACCACAGGAGCAAACCGCGAATTTTCGCGCCCCATGTAGTTAACTTCTTTATCGACCAGTACCTCATCAATACTTTCCTGAAACTTTTGTTCACGACGTAGCATTGCATGAGGACGATAAACAATTTGAGTAATAAAAGGCTCCTCCTTGGTCTTATCCGTATTGACGAACAACGAATAGACGTATGAGTGCCCATTTGGAACAGCCCGATATTCTGGCGATAGGGGATATTCTGAATTCTGATTGTTCCAAATCCTTCTATCAAGCCACCTGATCCCAGCGAGCCGAAGTCCAGTTTCAACTGCTAGGGTTAAAGCGCGATGCTCTGTTAAATGTGGAACAAACCTATCTTGATTACCATCTGACGATCTAAATGTACGAGTATTCCATACAAAAACATTCGGCACGACAAAGATCGGAATCGTCTTTTTACCGACCACAATATAGGGAATATAGCCAACGTCCGCACAAGAAATATTTTCTAACGATGACATTTTTTTGGCTGAGGCATAGTAAATTCTCCCGGCCATACACTCGTCCTGGAGAAATTCTCCCATCGCTTCAACCGCGTATGCATACTTAGTCAAGTATCGATTTGCAACCTTTGCGAAGACCACCTTAGTTGTCTTACCAGGTCTACTGATTCGTGGAGCGTCAAATTCGCGTTGGATCGGGTTACGGAATTGCATCCCGGCCATATCCTCGTCTTCGCCGTAGTATTGTTGCACATAGGCGAAAAATAATTCGAGATCAATAATCGCACTATACTGCGTGCTCTTACCTTTTCGCCGGGAAAAAATCAGCTCTATTAGCCCAACGGGCAATCGGCTGATTGGCTGCTCAAGATCTCGCTGGACGAATATAAACCGCTTAAAGTCCTTTGGGCTCAGAGGAAGCGAAATTACCGAATCCGGGTGAATTTCTTTCCACCATGGCAAATAAAGGAACAGGTAATCACACAACAACGCAAGCGAGCTGTCGGCTGAATCACTCTCGTACCCTTTAATATTTTGTCTATAATTTCGATAAGACCGAATAGCTTTCAACCACTGCGCCGATAATATCGATAGATCAATATGCTCTCTGCCCTGATAATATGGCAGCATTCCTATTTCATCAAAATATCGTCTTTCAGAGGTTCCAGCGATGAACATTTCGAAATAACGCAATACATCGTCGTGTAGCTCCGATTTTCCGAGGGTTAAAAGCTGATTTTTTAAATTGACGCTTGCTGGCACACCGCGACCCGATTGGTCGCTTCTATATTCACGTTTTTTTGGAACGTCAACTTTCCTTTTTTGATAATGCGACAATCCAATTTCATGTGCAGCGCCTTTACTCAATGACCAGCTTGAATAAGTTTTAATATCATCTAATGTATATCGAACTCTATCTGGAAAATATTCGTGCAAAACGTTAGTAAAAATCGTCCACGGAACACCAATCGCAGTTGTGAAGCTATCACTAGCGTTCTTAATGCATTCCAGTTGCTTGGCGTGCATTTCTGAAAATTTGTAAAGATCGAAATCTTCCACTCTTTTCCAATCAGTTGCACGAATTATTCTGGGCATGTAATAGAATATCCGGCGTGCTTCCTTGTCGTTTAGATTATTATCATTAATCTGCTTGCCTTTATTGTCCACTTCAAACATTTGAGTAAACTTCATCAGTTCATTTCCATCAACCGCGGAAACGAAATGAGGGCCTGTCTCGAAAGTTGTTGGGAGAATTATTGCGCCTTGCTCCCACAATTGGACGAGGAGCATCTTGACACCTTTCTTAACGTAGGCTATTCCGTGCGCGGGTGGGGCGGTTCCATTCCCATATTCTTTCATTACATCAAAAAATTGACGAGAATACTCATTTCTACTACTCATTTGAGAGAACTCAAATGCGCTTAAAACGAAGCGTTGGTCGAAATGCGTAGCCTTTGGTATATTTCTTGGTCCAAATACAAATTGGAAACCATGTTTTCCATTCCAATTTATACTTACCGGCTCTTCGCCATTGCTTTTAACAAGACTTGCAAGAACATGCGAAATAGCCAAATGCACTTGAGCTGAAAGATTTACCACATCGGTAAATACGATAGCGGAACTTAAATTAATCATCAGTTGGGAAGCAATGGTAGTGAAGTGAAGTCGTCCGAATCAGCCATCATAATCCGATCGGAAATTTCCAATTTTCTGCGAATTTGGTCGCGCTTTTTTCGCGCATAAATTGCGGTCGCAATGACGTCTTTGTGCCCCATAAGAGTCTGAACCTCTGCTAACGAAAGTCCGCGTGTTCCATCGCCTACCGGAAAATCGTTGTGCATATATATCGCATACATGTGACGCAGAGAGTGAGGCGCCCATGTAGTTCCATCGACGCGGGGCGGAATACTAGCTCGCTTGCACGCATTTCGAAAATTCTTGAGCAATGCAGCATCGCTGACGTCAATAAACGGATCACCACGCCTAACTGTTTCCACATACTGGAATATATAATGCGGGCCAGCCGTCCTGGGAGGAATGTATTCATGTCGCACGTAAAGTTCAAGGGCTTCAAAAAACGCGACCTTGAACTTGTAAATCAAGAACGTAAACGAAGTAGCCCGTCCCTTGAAACGAAGTACATCTTGGCGCTTTATATCCCGTCCGCTCCGAAGCCCGTGGGGGTCCATCACCAATATCTCTTGCGTTGCAATCGCGATATGATCCCACCTCATTGCCTTTACTTCGCTCGTGCGAAGACCAGACGCTGCAAGCAAAAGCCAGAATGCCCTGTCACGATATGTCGACGCACCAGTTGCAAGTGCTAGCACGAGTTCGAATGGAAATGCCTTGTACTCGGGGTCGTAGTCTTGAGTTCTTTTGGATTTTTTATGCAAGCCTCGCGGACGCGAAACGCCATTGCTCCGAAATCGAATAACGCTGCCCAGCATGGAGTTTTGCCGCATGTTGCGCATCTCCCGAGGCGAGATTTGAACGTCTCTTTCGAGGGCTTCGAAGAGTATGCGGTGGTTGTCCTGATGATCGATGCCCAACAAGGAGGCTTCATGAAAAGCTTCCGCTGCCAGCTTTTCTGACAGATTCAAAAACATATTTATCGCCGCAAGCGTGTTATCGAAGCTTCCTTCTGCCAACGGTGCAATATCGAGCGTTTCGAGAACTGGAATTAGCCAAGCATCTTCAGGATTTCTGCCAGACTGAATTTGTTCCAACTTGACAACTCCACCCGAAGCCAAAATGTGGGGGTAAGCATCCAATACGGAATTGATGTGGCGTCGGGTTGCGGGAACTCCGAACGCACCGGCAGCGATGAGATAGTCGAGAAAGTTGGCAATGACCTCAGCATAGCGCTTGCGTGTAGCAAGGCTGAAGTCGAGCATCTTTTTACAATAATAGGAAAAGGCAACAATTTCATTGCCGTCAAGATCTGTAAGGATCCAACTGTCCATTCCGAGGCGGGAAAGTGGACTTTTAACAACAAATTTCAGACGAGACAATGCAGCTTCCTTGGCAATTTCCTGGCAGCATTGTACGCCATTCGTTGCAACAAGCAAGTAACGCTAGTGCGGAGATCAGGGGAGAACGAGGAGGTTCTACGTTGCAAATCTTAGATGGTTAAGATAAGAACTCACGAACAGTTTAACCCGTCGCTAGTTTTCAAGACTAGTGCCTTCAACCACTCGGCCACGCTTCCTAAGTGTGCAGCATTATACAGATTTCACCCCCACCCGGGGGCCTAAACCGCCTTTTTCCACCCCGACCGCACTGTTGTGCGATATCAAAAAAAATTACAAAATCACACAATAATTGTTTTTTGAAGAACATGTTGCAATCTTGAGCTCGTCTGGATACTATATGGTTTAATAATAAATTGAAACAGATTTTTCCAAAAGAAACAATGTCTTACGGAAATTCTTCGAACACCAACCTGACATTTTGACGAGAACCCATGAACTTTAAATCCACCATCCTGGCAGCAGCGCTGCTGGTGAGCTCCGCAGTTGCTTCGGCTAACACCGCCATCGCGCTGACTCCTTCGCCGACCATCACGAATTCGTACTCGGGCACCTTCGCCGGCTACGCAACCACCAATGTCTTCGATCTGGACCTGACCCACTTCGCCAGCGCCAGCAATCTTGTCGCCCAGGTGTCGGCCAACTTCACCGGCGGCGCCGGCTACGACGTGACCGGTGTCACCCTGGATGGCCTGAGCTTCGCTCCGATCACCAACGTGACCTTCGGCAACAACGGCTTCGATTACTGGCTGCTGCAACTGCCGGTGCTGAGCAACACCCTGCACCACATCACCGTGACCGGTACGCCGCTGGTCAACACCCAGGGCTTCGTCGGTTCGCTGTCGTTGAACGTGACGCCTGTACCGGAACCAGAAACCTACGCAATGCTGATCGCCGGCCTGGGGCTGGTTGGCTTCATGGCACGCCGCCGCAAGGCATGATGCACGCCGGACGCCAAGGCGTCCGGTTCACGCAATAAAAAACAGACCTCGCGAGGTCTGTTTTTTTTATTGCCAGCCCGCCACCCGCTCAGGCCGCGCGGCTGGTCTGATCGGGCGTCCAGTTCTCGCGCAGCGCCTGCTCGAACGCGTCGGCCTCCAGCGGCCGCGAGAACAGATAGCCCTGCACCTCGTCGCAACCCGAGTTCTTCAGGAAGGCCAGCTGCTCGACCGTCTCCACGCCCTCGGCAATCACCTTGTGCTTGAGCTGTTGGGCGATGCTGATGATGGTATTGGCGATCGCGCAATCGTTGGCGTCGCCGGGAATGCCGATGGTGAACGAGCGGTCGATCTTCAGCGTGTCGATCGGGAAGCGCTTCAGATAGGACAGGCTGGAATACCCGGTGCCGAAGTCGTCTAGCGACAAGGTCACGCCCAGCGCGGTGATACGGTCCATGATGCCGATCACGCGGTCGATGTTGTTCATCAGCGTGCTCTCGGTGATTTCCAGCTCCAGCCACGACGGCTCCAGCCCATAACGCGTCAGCGTGTCCTGCACCCTGCCCGGCAGCGTGGAGGTGAACTCGCGCGCGGAGACGTTGACCGCCAGCCGGATCGGCGGCAGGCCGGCGTCCTTCCACAGCTTGGCTTGCGCGCAGGCCGCCTCCAGCACCCATTCGCCGACCTGCACCACCAGCCCGGTGGCCTCGGCCAGCGGGATGAACTCGGCCGGCGGCACCAGACCGCGCACCGGATGGCGCCAGCGCACCAAGGCTTCGGCGCCGATGATCTTGCCGCTGTCGATGCTGAACTTGGGCTGGTAGTGCAGCAGCAGCTCGCCGTTGCCCAGCGCGTGCCGCAACCCCGATTCGATCCGCATGCGCTCCTGCATGCCCTGGTTCATGTCCTGGCTGTAGAAGGCCACGTGGTCGCCCTCGGCCCCGCCCTCCTGCTTGGCGCGGTACATGGCGATGTCGGCCAGCCGCAGCAGGGTCTCGGCGTCGCCGCCGTCCTGCGGGTAGACGCTGATGCCGATGCTGCCGCCCACGCGCAAATCATGGCCGTCGATCAGGATCGGCGTGTTAAGCGTGCCCAGCAGCTTTTGCGCGACCATGCTGGCCTCGAAGTGCTGGCCGATGTCGAACAGGCCAACCGCGAATTCGTCACCGCCCAGCCGCGCCACCAGGTCCTGGTCGCGCAGCACGGCGCGGAAGCGGCGCGCCACTTCGCACAGCAGCTCGTCGCCGATCTTGCGGCCCAGCGTGTCGTTGATCAGCTTGAAACGGTTGAGGTCGATGAACAGTACGCAGCCGTGCAGCTTGCTGCGCTGGGCCACGGTCAGCGCCTGGTCGACCAGTTTGGTCAGCAGCGAGCGGTTCGGCAGGTTGGTCAGCGCGTCGTAGTAGGCCAGGTGGTGGATGCGCTCCTCCGCCATCTTGCGCTCGGTGATGTCGGTCAGGTAGGCGATCAGGCCGATGGCGCGGTCGTTGATGTCGCGCAGCGGCGACAGCGACAGGCTGGCCCAGAACACCTCGCCCGATTTCTTTTTGCGCCGCACTTCCATCAGCCGCCCGCCCTGCTCCAGGAAGGTGTCGTCGAAGCTTTCGTCCTCGTCGTGGTACAGGAACAGGATGTTGCGCCCCACCGCTTCCACCGCGCTGTAGCCGAACAGGCGCTCCGCGCCCTTGTTCCAGCTGATGATGAAGCCGTTCATGTCCATGGTCAGCACGGACTCGTGGATGTGGTCGAGGATCTGCGCCTGGTGCTGCAGCTGCGATTCCACCTGCACGTAGGCGTGCGTGGAGCGCTGCGCCAGCGCGTGCACCTGCAGCACGCTGCCGGCCAAGTTGGCCAGGCTGGCCAGGTGTTCGCGGTCGAGCGAGCTGTACTGCGCGCGCCCGGACACCACGAAGCGGCCGAAGTATTCGTCGTCGAACACGATGTCCTGCGTCAGGCTGGGCACGGCGTCGTCGTTGGCGGCCAGCACCTCGATCACCGGCGGCTTGAGCAGCATGGCGTGGGTGTCGGCCGGCAGGAATTCGCCCAGCGGACTGTTCATGACGCTGCGCACGATGCGCCCCAGCTCCTCTGCCAGCGCCGCTCCGCGCAAGCGCAACACCGCGTCGCACAAGGCCGCGCTGTTGTTCAGGAAGTCGGAGACGGGATGCGCGACCATGGCTTAGATGTTCCTGCTGACCTGGATCGCCCAGTGGTAGGCCTGCAGCTGCGCCTGCCAGTAGGTGGCGTGTTCGATGCCGGCCCGGTCCAGCGCGGCGCGGTCGTGGCGTTCCACCAGCGCCAGCAGCTCGCCCAGCGGACCGGCTCGGTCCAGCAGCGCCATCACCACGTCCAGGTCGAGGCTGAGCGCGGCGACGATTTCCGTCATCGGCATGCCCAGCAGGACGTCCAGCAGCGAGAACACGCCGGCCACGAAAGCCATGTCCTGCTGGTCGCGCTCCCAGCCGAGCGCCTTGCTCAGCGCTTCCATCTGGGCGGCGCGCACCGCCGCCAGCGGCAGCAGCGGGTTGGCCATGCCGTCGTCCTGCTGGCGCGCGTACAGCAGCAGCTGCAGCCAGCGCTGCAGCTGGCGCCGGCCCAGCACGTTGATGGCCTGGCTGAAACTGTGGATGGGCGAACTGAGCGCGAACGCAGCCGAGTTCACCAGCTTGAGCAAATGGTAGGACAGCGCCGGATCCTGCTTGAGCAGCACTTCCAGCTCGCGCGAGTCGGCGTCGCGCGCCAGCAGGCCCAGCAGCGCCAGCAGGCGCTTGCGCGAGGTGCCGTCGCCGGCGCTGGCGTCGTGCGAGGGATGCAGGGCGAAGTCGCCGGCGAACCAGCTGAAGCCGGCCTTGGCGCATTCGGCGATGCGCTGTTCGCTGCCCATGCCGGTGGCCAGGTGCGGACCCGGCTGGGCCACCAGCGCCAGCACCGGCGGCAGTGTCTGTGCGGCGTCGATCATCAGCGACTTGGCGCCGCACAGCGTGGCGGCCATGCCGGCCACGCCTTCGATCATGATGCGGTAGCCGGCCTCGGCGTAGCCGGACAGTTTCTTTTGCACCGCCGGCTCGGCGCAGGCGTCGGCTTGCACGCGCAGGATCACGCGGTTGGGTGGCAGGGTTTCCAGTTGCGACAGTTCCAGCAGGGCCGGCTGCGGCACCGGCAGGATGCAGTCGAGCGGCGCCAGGGCGGCGAATACATCGGGCGTCTTGAGCAGGGTGAGCGCGGCCTGGAAGGCGTCGCCCGAGTCGGCGGACAATTCAAAAGTCAGCGCCACCCACTCGTTGTGAGCGTTGGACACCGCTTGCAATTCCACCAGTGGAAACTCAATTACCATAGGAAAGTATTGTTATTTTCGATACGACCAGTATAGAACCAATTTATCGCGCGGGAAACATTTTCTTATATACAATTGCAGATACACAACCCGTGCAGGAATATAGCAGATATTGCCGCACAAACACGCACTGTTAGAAATTGCTTAACGGAATTAGAAGCGCCGCTCTGGTTTTACAACAGCATACGCTACCGGGCTTGCTTTTTACTGCGCATGCTGCACTGCGAACCGGATCAGCTCGGCCTGCCCCTCGATGCCCAGCTTGCGCTTGATGTTGAGGCGGTGGGTTTCCACGGTGCGCACGCTGAGGTCGAGCGCGCGGGCGATCTGCTTGTTCGATTCGCCGTTGGCGATGTGGCGCAGCACCTCGTGCTCGCGCGAGGTCAGCTGGTTGTCCTGGGTGTGCGGCTGGGCCAGCTGGCGCGCCAGCGCGGCGCTGTAGTAGATGCCGCCGGACATGACGGTCTCGATCGCCACCACGATGTCCTTGCCGGGCGCGTCCTTGAGCACGTAGCCGCGCGCGCCGGCCTGGATCGCCTGCGACACGTATTCCAGCTTGTCGTGCATCGACAGGATCAGCACGGCGATGCGCGGGAACGCTTGCTTGAAGCGGGCGGTGGCCTCGATGCCGTTGGCGCCGCGCATGTTGATGTCCATCAGCACCAGGTCGATGTCGCAGCGGGCGGCCTGCTCCAGCGCCTCGGCCGCGCCGCCGGCCTCGGCCACGACCTCGAACTGCGGCATCGCCTCCAACCGCGCGCGCAGGCCGTCGCGCACCAGGGGATGGTCGTCGACCAGCAGGATTTTGATGGTGGCTGTCATGTCTTTAATCTTTATAAACGGTATTAACTGTATTAACGGTATTAGCTGTTGTTGCCGGCGAAGGCCGTGACCACCGTGCCGTCGGCCGACGAGGCGATGTCGAAACGGCCGCCGATGGCGTCCATGCGCTCCATCATGTTGCGCAGGCCGATGCCGCGCATCGGATGCAGCGCGATGCCCTCGGCGTCGAAGCCGTTGCCGTCGTCGCGGATGCACAGCGTCACGCCGCCGTGCTCGCCGGTCAGCGCGATGTCGATGCGATGGGCGCCGGCGTGGCGCTCGATGTTGGTCAGCGCCTCCTGCGCCAGGCGGAACAGCACGGTGTTGGCCACGTCCGGCAGCTCGTCGGTGACGCCCGTCGCCTCGAAGTGTACCGGGGTTCCGCTGCTGAGCGTGTACTCCTGGCCCAGGTGGTGCAGCGCGGCCGCCAGGCCCAGGTCGTCGAGGATGGCCGGGCGCAGGTTGTGCGAGATGCGGCGCACCTCGCCCATCACGTTGTTGAGCTGCTCGGCCGCGTGCTCGAAGGCCGCCTGCGCGGCCGGCTGCTGGCCGTTGCCCGCGCTCAGGCGGATGATGCCGGCCTCGATCTGCAGCTTGATCGACACCAGCCACTGGCTGATGCCGTCGTGCAGGTCGCGCGACAGCCGCGCCCGCTCCTCCTCCTGCGATTCGACCACGCGCTGGGCCAGCACCTTGAGCTTGGCGTCGGCCACGCGCAGCTCGCTGATATTGAGCGCCAGCCCGGAGCTGGCCACCGCCACCGCGGCCGCGATGGCGATCGCGGCGATCCACAGCATGGTGTTGTGGATGTTGCCGGACTGCTGGACATCGATCTTGGCCAGCGCCCGGTCGACGTCGTCCAGATAGATACCAGTGCCCATCATCCAGCCCCATTTCGGCATCGGGATCACATAGCCCAGCTTGGCGCCGGACTTGTGGGTCGACGGCTTGACCCAGCGGTAGCGCTCCAGCCCGCCGCCGGCGCGCGCGCGGGCCAGCAGGTTCTGGATGGTGGGCTGGCCCAGCTCGTCGCGCAGCCCGTACAGGTTCTTGCCGACCAGCTCGGGCTGGCGCGGATGCATCAGCGTGTTGCCCTGCATGTCGTAGACGAAGAAATAGCCGTCGTCGCCGTAGCTGAGCGAGGACAGGATGCGCTTGGCCTCGTCGCGGGTGGCCTGGTCGTCGCGGCCGGATTCGTACAGGTGGGCGATGGAGTGCGAGGCCAGCGCCACGTAGTGCCTGAGCTCGGCCTCTTTGCTGCTCAGGTAGGCTTGCTGGATGGTGTCGCGCTGCTGCTGGGCCAGCAGCACCGACTGGTGGCGCACCGCCAGCGCGATCGCGCACAGCGCCAGGATCAGCGGCGTGATGGCCAGGAATATGACTTTTTGCCGCAACTTCATGACGTGGGTCCCGAATTATTCTTCTGTAGCGCGATTCTACGCTCCCGCCGCCTGCGGTTACTACGTAGTTATACCGAGCCGGCTTGCGTAATGCTGCGCTTGCGGGGGATATCAGCTTCGTGAATACTGGTCATAAGCTGCCAGAATTGAAAGCCTGGTGAAAGCTGGAAGCTTAATCAGTTGAGAGCAGCACCCAAAACTTTGGAGGAAGCATGAAAACACTGCACCACACCGCGCCCCCGACCCTGGCCAGCCGCCTGGGCTGGGCCGCGCTCGCCCTGTGCGGCGCCGCGGCGCTGGGCGTCATCGCGCTCAAGCGCGGCGAGTCGATCAGCGCTATCTGGATCGTCATCGCCGCCGTCTGCGTCTATCTGATCGCCTACCGCTTCTACAGCCTGTTCATCGCCGACAAGGTGCTGGGCCTGGACGCGCGCCGCATGACCCCGGCCAACAAGCTGAACGACGGCCTCGACCACGTGCCGACCAATAAGTACGTGCTGTTCGGCCACCACTTCGCCGCCATCGCCGGCGCCGGCCCGCTGGTCGGCCCGGTGCTGGCCGCGCAGATGGGCTACCTGCCCGGCATGCTGTGGATCCTGGCGGGCGTGGTGTTTGCCGGCGCGGTGCAGGATTTCATCGTGCTGTTCATTTCCATGCGCCGCGACGGCCGCTCGCTGGGCGACCTGATCAAGTCCGAGCTGGGCCAGATCCCCGGCATGATCGCGCTGCTGGGCACCTTCATGATCATGGTCATCATCCTGGCGGTGCTGGCGCTGATCGTCGTGAAGGCGCTGACCGGCTCGCCGTGGGGCAGCTTCACCGTCATGGCCACCATCCCCATCGCCTTGTTCATGGGCGTGTACACCCGCTACATCCGCGTCGGCCGCATTGGCGAGGTGTCGATCATCGGCTTCGTGCTGCTGATGGCGGCCATCTTCGGCGGCCAGATGGTGCAGGAAAACCCGGCGCTGGCGCCGATGTTCACCTTCACCGGCACCGAGCTGACCTGGATGCTGATCGGCTACGGCTTCGTCGCCTCGGTGTTGCCGGTGTGGCTGCTGCTGGCCCCGCGCGACTACCTGTCGACCTTCCTCAAGATCGGCACCATCGTCGGCCTGGCGCTGGGCATCATTGTTGTCGCTCCGTACCTGAAAATGCCGGCCATGACCAAGTTCATCGACGGCACCGGTCCGGTCTGGGCCGGCTCGCTGTTCCCGTTCCTGTTCATCACCATCGCCTGCGGCGCCGTGTCCGGCTTCCACGCGCTGATCTCGTCGGGCACCACGCCCAAGATGATCGAGAATGAAACCCACGCCCGCTTCATCGGCTACGGCGCGATGCTGATGGAATCGTTCGTCGCCATCATGGCGCTGGTGGCCGCCTCGACCATCGAGCCGGGCGTCTACTTCGCCATGAACAGCCCGGCCGCGCTGCTGGGCACCACGGCAGAGTCCGCCGCACACGCGGTCTCGCAGATGGGCTTCTACATCACGCCGGAAATGCTGACCCAGACCGCCAAGGATGTCGGCGAGGCCAGCATCATCTCGCGCGCCGGCGGCGCGCCGACCCTGGCCGTGGGCATGGCGCAGATCCTGTCGGGCGTCATCGGCGGCAAGGTCATGATGGCCTTCTGGTACCACTTCGCCATCCTGTTCGAGGCGCTGTTCATCCTGACGGCGGTCGACGCCGGCACCCGCGCCGGCCGCTTCATGCTGCAGGACTTGCTGGGCGCCTTCGTGCCGGCGATGAAGCAGACCGAGAACGTGTTCGCCAACCTGACCGCGACCGGCCTGTGCGTGGCGGCCTGGGGCTACTTCCTGTACCAGGGCGTGGTCGATCCGCTGGGCGGCATCAACACGCTGTGGCCGCTGTTCGGCATCGCCAACCAGATGCTGGCCGCGATCGCGCTGATCCTCGGCACCTGCGTGCTGTTCAAGATGAAGCGCGCCAAGTTCGCCTGGGTGACCATGGTGCCGACCGCCTGGCTGCTGATCTGCACGCTGACCGCGGGCTTCCAGAAGATCTTCGACGCCAATCCTAAGGTCGGCTTCCTGGCGCACGCCGCCAAGTATCAGGCCGCCTACGCGGACGGCAAGCTGCTGGCGCCGGCCAAGTCGGTGGCGCAGATGCAGCAGGTGATCTTCAACGATTACCTGGACGCCTCGCTGGCCGGCTTCTTCGTCATCGTCGTGCTCAGCGTGCTGGTGTTCGGCATCCGCACCGTGATGGTGGCGCGCGCCTCGGCCAAGCCGACCGCGCAGGAAAGCCCGATGGTCCTGATGCCGACGGTGCAGTGATGCTGGGCGAGATCGCCAAGGCCGGCCGCTATCTCGGGCAAAGCATGCGCCTGATGATGGGCCTGCCCGAGTACGACACCTACGTCTCGCACCGGGAGACCACCCATCCGGGCGAGCCGATGATGAGCTACGAGGAGTTCTTCCGCGAGCGCCAGGAAGCCCGCTACGGCGGCGCGGGCAAGCGCGGCGGTTGCTGCTAGATGAAAGGCCGGTTCCCCCGAACCGGCTTTTTTTTATTTTGGCGGGGAACTTCCCTGCCGGCCTCCGTGTCTAACTCCGCTGAGCCGCGTTGCCGGCCATTCCCGGGAGACACATGTCGCATCCTTTCTCATACCAACAGGCGTTCGCGCGCAACATCGGCTGGGTGACGCCAGCGGAACAAACGGTGCTGCGCGGCAAGCGCATCGCCATCGCCGGCATGGGCGGCGTCGGCGGGGTGCACCTGCTCACGCTGGCGCGGCTGGGTGTGGGCGCCTTCCACATCGCCGATTTCGACACCTTCGACATCGCCAACTTCAACCGCCAGGTGGGCGCCGCCATGTCCACCTTGGGCCGGCCCAAGGTCGAGGTGCTGGCGGAGATGGCGCGCGACATCAATCCCGAGTTGCAGCTCACCAGCTTCCCCGGCGGCGTCAACCGCGACAACCTCGCCAGCTTCTTCGAGGGCGTGGACCTGTACGTGGACGGGCTGGATTTCTTCGCCTTCGGCGCGCGCCAGGCCACGTTTGCCGCCTGCGCGCGGCTGGGCATTCCGGCCATCACGGCCGCGCCGCTGGGCATGGGCACGGCGGTGCTGAACTTCCTGCCGGGGCGCATGACGTTCGAGGAATATTTCGGCTGGGGCGAGCTGCCGGACGAGGAGAAGGCGCTGCGCTTCCTGGTCGGGCTGGCGCCGGCCGGGCTGCACGCCGGCTACCTGGTCGATCCATCCAGCATCAACCTCAAGGAGCAGCGCGGGCCGTCGACCATCATGGGCTGCCAGCTGTGCGCCGGCGCCGCCGCCACCGAGGCGCTGAAGATCCTGCTGAACCGGGGCCCGGTCGACGCCGCGCCGCGCGGCTACCATTTCGATGCCTATCGTAACAAACTGGTCCGCACCTGGCGTCCGGGCGGCCACCGCCACCCGCTCCAGCGGCTGACCATGATGCTGGTCAAGCGCCGGCGCGGAGATCAATCATGAGCAAGATGGAGCAACACCTCGACGCCACGCTGGAACAGATCCTGGAGCTGGCGCGCTGGGCGCCCAGCGGCGACAACACCCAGCCGTGGCGCTTTGAAATCCTCGACGCCCGCCGCCTGGTGGTGCACGGTCACGACACGCGCGACCACTGCGTCTACGACCTCGACGGCCATCCCAGCCAGATGTCGATCGGCGCGCTGCTGGAGACCATGGCGATCGCCGCCAGCGCCCACCAGCTGGAGATGCAGGCCACCCGCCACAGCGAGGCGCCCGAGAGCCGCCCCACCCTCACCGTCGAGTTCACGCCGGCGCCGTTGCTCGAGCCCGATCCGCTGGCCGACGCCATCCTGCCGCGCAGCGTGCAGCGGCGCGCGCTGAGCCGGCGGCCGCTGACGCCGGCCGAGCGCTCGGCGCTGGAGGCGTCACTGCCGCCCGGCTATGGCGTGCACTGGCTGGAAGGCGCGCGGCGGCGCGCGGCGGCGCGGCTGATGTTCCGCAACGCCAAGCTGCGCCTGACGATGCCGGAGGCGTGGCAGGTGCACAAGTCGGTGATCGAATGGGACGCCCGCTACAGCGACGACCGCATCCCCGACCAGGCGCTGGGCGTGGACGCCGCCACCGCCAGGCTGATGCGCTGGATCATGCAGCGCTGGCAGCGGGTCGAGTTCTTCAACACCTGGCTGGCTGGCACGCTGGCGCCGCGCCTGCAGATGGACCTGATCCCCGGCCTGGCCTGCGCCGCCCACTTCGTGCTGACCGCGTCGCGCCGGCCTCAGCGCGTCGACGACTACCTCGACGCCGGCCGCGCCATGCAGCGCTTCTGGCTGACCGCCACCGCCCAGGGCCTGCAGCTGCAGCCGGAGATGACGCCGCTGATCTTCGCCCGCTACGTGCGCGAGGGCCGGGTGTTTTCCGGCACGCCGGGCATGCAGCAGCGGGCCGAGGCGCTGTCGCGCCAGGGCGCGGCGCTGACCGGGGCGGCGGTGTGGGAGACGGCGGTGTGCATGGGCCGCATCGGCGCCGGCAAGCCGGCCTCGGCGCGCTCGCTGCGGCGGCCGCTGCGCGACTTGCTGGTCGGGCCGTCGGGCAGGCGCTGAGGCGCACTGACGGCGTTCTTTACAGTGGCGCCCCGCGCCGGCCGCGCGCCGCGCCCAAGTCCTTGATTTTGCACGGGCCGCCCTCGCTGGCAAGGCTTTTGCTCGGGGTTCGCAGACGGCGCCGATTCCTGCGCCGCGATCGAGCCAGGGGGACACACATGAACGTCATCAAACCGGCCGTGGCCGCCGCCACTATCGCCGCCACGATCGCCGCCGCGCTGGCGGGACCAGGCGCGGCCCACGCCGGACCGGCCGTCGGACTGGACCCGACCGGCAGCGGCGTCTACACCAGCTACGCCGACCTGTGGACCAACGCCAGCAACACCGCGCTGGCCACCGGCTTCATTCCCGGCGTGACGGTCGGCGCCGCCACACCGCTGGCGGCCGACAGCGGCCCCTACCTCAGCGAGCTGCGCTCGCAGATGGTGATCAGCAGCATGTCCAGCGGCGCGGCCGACGCCACGCCAAGCGGCCTGAACAGTGGATTCGAACTGAGCGCCGTGGTGCGCTTCCAGGAGCTGGTCGACCGCGAGACCGCCACCACCGCCCACTTCGCGCTGCCGGACAGCCAGTCCGCCGAGATGGACGTCGATCCGCTGCATGCCGGCGTGCAGAACATCGCTTTCTTTTTCGACCGCTACGGCCCGGGCGCGACCAGCAAGGCGGTGCCGGGCGACGGACCCGGCACGGTGCGCTGCTACGGCGCCGGCTCGACCTCGGCCGGCTGCGGCGGCGCGGGCGACCCCGACGGCGACGGCCTGCTGATCATGTCCGGCCACCTGATCTTCAACGAAGGCAGCTTCGTCAACGGCCCCTACGGCGCCACAGGCGTGTTCGACATCCGCTTCATGATCGACTACGCGGACGCCAACTACCTGGACATCGTCAGCGGCGCGGTGCTGCAGGACAAGCTCAGCGGCGCGGCCAGCATTCCCGCCGACTACGCGCCAGCCACCATGTGGGATGGCGCCGTGCCCAGCTACGTGCCGCTGATGCGCTTCGATGGCACGCGTTCGTTCGCCGTCGCGCCAGTGCCGGAACCGGCCACGTTGGCCCTGCTCGGCCTGGGCTGCGCCGGCCTGGCCTTGTCCAGCCGTTGCCGCAGCCGTTGCCGCGACCGCAGCGGCAGTAGCCGCAGCCACAGCAGCAGCAGCCGGACGGCAGCGTGAATCGCCGAGCGCCGGCCGCCCGCTGGCTCAGCCCTGGCCGGCCACCGCGCGTTGCACCGCCGCCTCGAAGCGCTGCGCCATGTCGTAACGCTGAAACAGCTGCGCCACCTGCACCGCCGCCCCGCGCGCGGCCGGTCGCTCCAGCAGGTCCAGCACGGCGCGGCGCACACCGTCCTCGTTCAAGCGGTCCGACCTGAGCAGGGTGCCGGCGCCCATCGCCGCCACCGCGCGCATGTTCAGGTACTGGTCGAGGTTGCCCGCTATTCCCAGCACCGGCACGCCGGCCGCCAGCGCCTGCTGGCTGGTGGGGCTGCCGCCGTTGCAGACCACCAGCTGCGCGCGCCGCGCCGCCTCCTCGCCCGGCAGGTAGTCCGCCACGTGGGCGTTGTCCGGCGGCTCGCCCGGATCGGCCTGGCCGGCGGTGGCGGCCATCACCCGCACCGGCAAGGGCGCCAGCGCCTGCAGGATGCGCGGCAGCAGCGCGCCCTGCCCCGAGCTGCCCAGCGTGACGTACACCAGCGGCCGTTCCGCCGGCAGCGCATCCCACCAGCCGGGCGGCTCGGTGGGCGGCGACCAGGTCACCGGCCCCAGATAGGAATGGTTGGCCGGCAGGCCGACCGCCGGGAACATCTCGGGAATGTCGGGATACAGCACGTAGTCGGCGTCGGCATACACGCTGCGCAAGTCGTAGCCCAGCGAGGGCAGCCGGTAGGCGCGCCGCACGCGGTTCAGCGGCAGGCTGTGCAGCGCGAACGCCAGCGGCCGCACCAGGCGGAACAGCCGGTCCGCCAGCGCGATCGGCAAGGCTCGCGCCAGCCCGATGGCCGGCACCGTGTAGCGCTGCGGCACGTAGGGACTCCAGTAGGCGTTGATCAGCCCGATGTACGGCACCTGCGCCACGCGCGCGCTGACCGACAGCGACAGCCGGAAATCGCCCACCACCACGTCCGGCCGCACCGCCTGCAGCAGGCGCAGATCATCGTGCACATAATTGTGCAGCGTGGCGGCGTCGTACACCGGCTTGCCCGCCGCCAGCGCCGCCAGGAAACGCGCGCTGGAAATGCTGGTCAGCGGCCAGCTGCTGAGGCGGCTGCCCTGCAAAAAAGCCGCGTAGCCGGGCGCGCAGGCGAAGTGCACGTCGTACTGCTGCGGCGACAGCGTGCGCGCGAGCGCCAGCGGCCGGCCCACATGCGCCAGCGTCACCGCCTCGGCCACGAAGAGGATTTTTTTGCGTTCCATCGCGCCAGCTTGCGCCCCGGTCCACGACGTTGTTTGAGCCGGCGCAAAGGTGCGGGGATTAGACGCACATCAAGATCGGCCGGCACTGAACGCTATATTTTTCCTATTGGCACTTATTTGACCCGCTTGCCGCGCCGACGATTTCGGCGTCCACCGTTTGCTACCGTCCACAGCGATGTTCAATTTCGAGCGTTCCGGTCTGAGCCAGAAACTCACCATCCTTTCAGTGCTGTCCACCGGGAGCGCGCTGTTGCTGGTCTTCATCGCCTTTGCCGCCACGTCCGTGCTCAGCCGCACCGACGACGAGCGCAAGCAGCTGTCCGCGCTGGCCGCCGTGATCGGCAACAACAGCGCGCCGGCGCTGCGCTACGCCGACGGCAAGCAGGCGCGGCAGACGCTGGCCACGCTGGCGGTCGAGGACGAGATCCAGCAGGCCGTGCTGTACGACAGCACCGGCAAGCAGCTGGCGCGCTACAAGTCCGCCGCCCTGCCCGCCGAGCAGGACGCGCCCGAGCAGCTGCCGGCCGAGGACGCCGTCCAGGAAATCCGCACCTACCAGAGCGGCCCGCTGTGGGCGCCCGCGCTGCGGCTGTATCGTCCGGTGCGCGACAAGGACGAGCTGGTCGGCACCGTGATGATCGAGAGCGCGCAGACCCGCATGTGGCTGGACCTGTTCAAGAACCTGGCCGCCGCCGCCGTGGCCGCCATGCTGTCGTTCATGATGGCGCTGCTGACGGCGGCCCGCTTCAAGGGCAGCATCGCCGAGCCGGTGGGCCAGCTGATCGCCGCAGCCCAGCAGGTCAGCCGCGGCCAGCCGACGCCGCGCATCGTCCACCAGCGCAGCGACGAGCTGGGCGCGCTGACCGACAGCTTCAACGACATGCTGGCCCAGGTCGAGGCGCGCGACGGCGCGCTGGCGCAGTACCGCGACCAGCTGGAGCGCCAGGTCGGCGTGCGCACCGAGCAACTGGAAAAAGCCAAGAACGCCGCCGAGGCCGCCAGCCAGGCCAAGAGCGCCTTCCTCGCCACCATGAGCCACGAGATCCGCACGCCGATGAACGGCGTGCTGGGCATGACCGAGCTGCTGCTGGCCACCCGTCTGTCCGAACAGCAGCGCCACTACACCAGCATGGTCAAGCGCTCGGGCGAGCACTTACTGGTCATCATCAACGACATCCTGGATTTCTCCAAGATCGAGGCCGGCAAGCTGACCGTCGAATACATCCATTTCAATTTCCGCGAGCTGCTCGACGACATCGACAACGTCTTCTCGCCGCAGGCCCAGGCCAAGGGCATCGAGCTGGAGCTGGCGATCGCCTACGACATCCCGGTCGCCATCTGCGGCGATCCGAACCGGTTGCGCCAGGTTATCTTCAATCTGCTGGGCAACGCGATCAAGTTCACCGAGAGCGGCAAGATCACCGTCAAGGTCAACGTGGTGCAGGAGGACGCGCAAACCGTCGGCCTGCGCTTCGAGGTGCACGACACCGGCATCGGCGTCTCCAACGACGCGCGCGCCCGCATCTTCGACTCGTTCTCGCAGGCCGATGGCTCGACCACCCGCAAGCACGGTGGCACCGGCCTGGGCCTTGCGATCTCGAAACAACTGGTGGAACTGATGGGCGGCACAATAGGCGTGGACCATGCGCTAACTCAAGGATCGATCTTTTGGTTTGCCGTAAATTTTGATAAGCGTCGCATCGATGTCGACGATCCTTCTTTCCACGCCACTCAGGAATGCCGCGCTTTGATTGTCGATGAGAACCCCTCCAGCCGAGGTGAGCTGGAACAGCTGCTGGCCAGCTGGCGCGTCGCCTCCACCAGCGCCACCGCCACCGACACTCTGCCGCGACTGCGTCAAGCGGCGGCGTCCGGCCATCCCTACGACGTGGTGCTGCTGGACATGGAATTGCCGCGCACCAGCGGTCTGGCGCTGGCCGCCGCCATCCGCGCCGAGCCCGAGCTGGCCGGCGCCCGCCTGCTGCTGCTGAGCACGGAGCGCAACGCCGCCGACGGCGTCCAGCGGCGCGAGGCCGGCGTCGCCTTCCAGCTGATCAAGCCACCGCGCGCCTGCGACCTGTTCGACTGCCTGCAGGCCCCCGTGCGCGCCGCGCCGCCCGCCCCCCGCACGCCCGAGGCGCCGCCGGCCGCCGCGCCGGCCGCGCCGCCGCTGGCCGCGTTCAGCCCCGGCCCAACGCCGGCGCCGCGCGCGCGCAAGCGGCGCAAGGTCTTGCTGGCCGAGGACAATCCGGTCAACGTCGAAGTGGCCGGCGCCATGCTCGAAGGACTGGGGCTGGAAGTGAGCCGCGCCTGCAACGGAGAGCAGGCGCTGCAGGCCGAGCAGGCCGGCGAGTTCGACCTGATCCTGATGGATTGCCAGATGCCGGTCATGGACGGCTTCGCCGCCACCACCGAAATCCGCCGCCGTGAGCAGCAGCGCGGCCGCGGGCGCAGCGTGCCGATCATCGCCATCACCGCCAACGCGCTGCAGGGCGACCGCGAATCCTGCCTGGCGGCCGGCATGGATGACTACCTGAGCAAGCCTTTCACGCAGCAGGCATTGGGGCAGACCATCGCCCGCTGGATCAGCCTGCCGCGCCTGGCGCCGCCCGCCCCGGAATTGCCGGAAGTGAAGGAAGCGCCAGCCGTGGCCATGCCCCACAGCGAGATCAACCGCCAGGCGCTGCAGAACATCCGCGCGCTCAGCGCCACCAACGGCGACGCCCTGCTCGACCGCGTGCTGCACGCCTATCTCGACGACACCCCCAGCCACCTGCACACGCTGCGCCAGGCGATCGCCGCCGGCGACACCGGCCAGTTGCGCAAGGCCGCCCACAGCCTCAAGTCCAGCAGCGCCAACGTCGGCGCCGACGCGCTGGCGCAGCGCTGCCGGGAGCTCGAACAGCTGGGCCGCAATGACACCACCGCCGGGGCCGCTGTCCTGCTGGCGGATATGGAACGTACTTTCCAGGCCGTGCGGCAGGCGTTGGGAGCTATCCTGGAAAAGGAAACATGAAATGGCAACGCCCACCTCCCCCAAGCGCGGCCTGGTCCTGGTCGCCGACGACGATCCCGTGATGCGTATGCTGATGCTGGAAATGCTGGCCCAGGTCGGCCTGGACGCGGTGGAAGCCGAGGACGGCCTGCAAGCGGTGGAATGCTTCCAACGCCTGACACCGGACCTGCTGCTGCTCGACGTCGACATGCCCGGCATGGACGGCTTTGCGGTGTGCCGCGAAATCCGCCGGCTGGAAACCCAGACCACCGTGCCCATCATCATGGTCACCGGCGGCGACGAGCTGGAATCGGTGACCAAGGCCTACGAGGCCGGCGCCACCGATTTCGTCTCCAAACCGATCAACTGGCCCATCCTCGGCCACCGCGTGCTATACGTGCTGCGCGCCAGCGACGCCATCACCCGCCTGCGCATCGCCGACGCCCACCACCGCGCGGTGCTGGCGGCCATCCCGGACACCTTCTTCCGCATGAACAAGGACGGCTACTACCTCGACTACGAACAGGGCCACGAAGCCAGCGGCGTGTTCGCCAGCGACCAGTGCGTGGGCCGCCACCTGAACCAGGTGCTGCCGGACGACATCGCGACCCACATGCTGGAACAGGTGCAGACCGTGCTCGAGACCCAGCACATCCGCTCGCTCGACTACGAGCTGCCCATCCCCGGCGCGGCCCCGCGCGTGCGCCAGGGCGAGCACACGGGGCCGGCGCCGGTGCGGCATTTCGAAGCGCGGCTGGTGGCCACCGGCCCCGACGAGGTGCTGGGCCTGGTGCGCGACATCAGCGAGCGCAAGCGCACCGAGGAGCAGATCCGCCGCCTGGCTTATTGCGACAGCCTGACCGGCATCCCCAACCGGCAAGCCTTCCTGGAAACGCTGGAGGCCGAGCTGGTGCGCTCGCGCAAGGGCAACAAGAAATTCGCCGTGCTGTTCATGGACCTGGACGCCTTCAAGCGCATCAACGACACGCTGGGCCACGACGTCGGCGACCATCTGCTCAAGGCCGTCTCCGAACGCCTGCGCGAAACCACGCGGCCCAGCGACCTGGTCTCGCGCACCGAGGTCGGCACCAACAACCTGGCGCGCCTGGGCGGCGACGAATTCACCATCCTGATCCCCGACCTGGAGCGGGTGGAAAACGCGCTCAACGTGGCCCACCGCGTCAAGGAGGCGATGCGCCGGCCCTTCCTGCTGGACACGCACGAAATTTTCGTCACCGCCAGCATCGGCATCTCGCTGTACCCGGAGGACGGCGAAGACTGCAACTCGCTGCTCAAGTTCGCCGACACCGCGATGTACCACGCCAAGAACTGCGGCAAGAACAACGCCAAGCTGTACAGCTCGTCGCTGACGATGCAGATCATGAGCCACGTCAAGCTGGAGGTGGGCCTGCGCAAGGCGCTGCAGAACAACGAGCTGTACCTGCTGTACCAGCCGCAGATCGACGTCGCCAGCGCCCAGATCGTCGGCGTCGAGGCGCTGGTGCGTTGGCGCCATCCAGAGCGTGGCATCATCTCGCCGACCGAGTTCATCCCGCTGGCCGAGGAGACCGGCCTGATCGTGCCGATCGGCGAATGGGTGTTGCGCACCGCCTGCCGCCAGGCGATGGCGTGGAGGACGGCCGACCAGCGGCCACTGCGGGTGGCGGTCAACCTGTCGGCCAAGCAGTTCAAGGACGAGAACCTGAGCCAGATCGTGCTGTCCACGCTGCACGAGACCGGCCTGCCCGCCGACCTGCTGGAACTGGAGCTGACCGAAGGCACGCTGATGGACGACGCCCGCGCCACCATGGTCACGCTGGAGCAGCTGCGCGGCATCGGCGTCTACCTGTCGATCGACGATTTCGGCACCGGCTATTCGTCGATGAACTACCTCAAGCGCTTCGACGTGCGGGCGCTCAAGATCGACCGCAGCTTCATCAGCGGCTTGCCGCAGGATTCGGAAAACGCCGCCATCACGCGCGCCATCATCGCCATGGCGCATGGCTTGAAAATGGCGGTGGTGGCGGAAGGCGTGGAGACCGGCGCGCAGCTAAGGCTGCTGGAGCAATACGGCTGCGACCTGGCGCAGGGCTACTACCTCGGCCATCCGTCGCCGCCGGAATCGATCGACCTCATGCTCTGCAACCAGTTCGCGCTGAACGCGGCGGCGGCCAGCGATAACGGCCATATGATGATCTTCCCCGCCCAGCGTTGAAGGCCGCTTACAGCACCCCGTCCTGCTTCATCGCGGCGATGTCCTCGGCGCTGTAGCCCAGCGACCGCAGCACCTCGTCGTTGTGCTGGCCCAGCGACGGGCCGATCCACTTGGTGTGGCCCGGCGTGGCCGACAGCTTGGGCGAGATCGCCGGCAGCTTGACCGGCGTGCCGTCGGCGAAGTGGTGCTGCTCGAACATCCCGCGCGCGACGAACTGCGGATCGGTCATCATGTCGCGCACCGAGTAGATCTTCCCGGCCGGCACGTCGGCCGCCTTCAGTACCGTCAGCGCACTGTCGATGTCCTGGGTGCCGCACCAGGCCTGGATGGCGTCGTCGATCTCCTGCGTGCGCTGCACGCGGCCGTCGTTGCGCTCCAGCTGCGGATCGCCGGCCAGGTCGATGCGGCCCATGGCCAGCATCAGCCGCTTGAAGATCGCGTCGCCATTGCCGGCGATGACGATGTTCTCGCCATCCTTGGTGGTGTAGGTGTTCGACGGCACGATGCCCGGCAGCGCGCCGCCGGTGCGCTCGCGCACCACGCCGGCGTGGTCGAACTCCGGCACCAGCGATTCCATCAGGTTGAACACGGATTCGTACAACGCCACGTCGACCATCTGGCCTTCGCCCTTGAGGCGGCCGCCGGTGGCGTCGCGGTGGCGCAACGCCATCATCGCGCCGATCACGCCGTGCAGCGCCGCCACCGAATCTCCGATCGACACGCCCACGCGCACCGGCGGCCGGTCCGCGTGGCCGGACACGTAGCGCAGCCCGCCCATCGATTCGCCGATGGCGCCGAAGCCCGGCAAGTCCTTCATCGGCCCGGTCTGGCCAAAGCCCGACAGGCGCACCATGATGGTGGCGGGATTGGCGGCCTTCAACTGCTCATAGCCGATGTCCCACTTCTCCAGCACGCCGGGGCGGTAGTTCTCGATGATGATGTCCGCCTCCAACGCCAGCTGGCGCGCAATGGCGCGGCCGCGTGCGTGCTTGAGGTTGAGCGTCAACGATTTCTTGTTGCGCGACTGGACCGACCACCACAGCGAGGTGCCGTCCTTCAGCACCCGCCATTTGCGGATCGGATCGCCGCCGTCGGGCGACTCGATCTTGATGACCTCGGCGCCGAACTCGCCCAGCATGCGCGCACAAAAAGGGCCCGCGATCAGCGTGCCCAGTTCCAGTACCTTGATGCCGGCCAATGGGCCTGCGGTGTTCTTGTCAGTCATGTCGCCCTTCGGTCCAGCATGGCGCGGGCGATGGTGCCCGCGTCCACGTACTCCAGCTCGCCACCGACCGGCACGCCGCGCGCCAGACGGCTCACGCGCAGGCCGCGCGCCTTCAACAGCTCGCTGATGTAGTGCGCGGTGGCCTCGCCCTCGTTGGTGAAATTGGTGGCCAGCACCACTTCCGTGACCAGGCCGTCGGCGGCGCGCGCCACCAGTTTTTCCAGATGGATGTCCTTGGGGCCGATGCCGTCCAGCGGCGACAGGCGGCCCATCAGCACGAAGTACAGGCCCTTGTAGGTCAGGGTTTGCTCGATCATCAGCTGGTCGGCCGGCGTCTCCACCACGCACAGCAGGCGGCGGTCGCGCTGCTCGTCGTTGCAGGTGTCGCAGACCTCTTCTTCCGTGAAGGTATTGCACAGCGCGCAGTGATGCACGGCGTTGACCGCCTGGTGCAACGCGCGCGACAACATGTCCGCACCTTCGCGGTCATGCTGGAGCAGGTGGAAGGCCATCCGCTGCGCCGACTTGGGGCCGACGCCGGGCAGACGGCGCAGCGCTTCCGTCAGAAATTCCAGCGATTTGGACATGGTGCTTTACGTTGCGGCAGCCCTTAGAAAGGCATCTTGAAGCCGGCCGGCAGGTTCATGCCGGCGGTCAGGCCGCCCAGCTTTTCAGCGGAGGTGGCTTCGGCCTTGCGCACGGCGTCGTTGAAAGCGGCGGCCACCAGGTCTTCCAGCATGTCCTTGTCGTCGGCCAGCAGCGACGGGTCGATCGACACGCGCTTGACGTCGTTCTTGCAGGTCATCACAACCTTGACCAGGCCGGCGCCGGACTGGCCTTCGACTTCGATCAGGGCCAGCGCGTCCTGCGCCTTCTTCATGTTGTCCTGCATTGCTTGGGCTTGTTTCATCAAGCCGGCCAGTTGGTTCTTCATCATGATGGGATTCTCCGTGGATTGAAAATTAAACAGGTGTTCAGTTGGCCGCGGCCGACGCCAGCATGGCGGGCGGCGGCGTGATCGAGCCGGGCACGACCCAGGCGTCGAACTCGCGGATCAGGCTGTTCACAAAGGGATCGTTGGCGACCGTGTCCTCGGCCGCGCGCTGGCAGGCTTCGCGATGGGCCTGCGCCTCGGCGCTGGCGGTGTACCAGACGGCGCCCAGTTCGGTGTCCACACGCACCGGGCGGCCGAAACGTTCGCTCAGCGCGACGGTGAGCTTCTCGACGTTGCCCGGCGTGCGCCAGGTTTCGATCGGCACGCGGACCTTGAAGACCACAGCGTTGCCGTCGATGCTGCATTCGATGAGCTCGGCCTGCATGGCCAGCTGCTGGGCCACACCGCGCAACGGCAAGGCGGCCGCCACGGCGGGCCAGTTGCCGTCCCAGTTCAGCTCCGGCACCGGCGTGATCACGTAAGCGTGCGGCGCCTTGGCGGGCGCCGGCGCGGCGCGGGCCGGCATGACGACAGCTTGCGCCTCGTCGGCATAGGCCAATGACGGCGGCGCCTGGTGCTGCGACGGCGCGCGCGATGGTGCGTGCGACTGCGTTTGCGATTGCACGTGTGACGGTGCACGGGATGGCGCGGGCGAGGATGCGTGCGACGGCGGCTGGTCCGGCGCGTAGGCAGGCGCGGAGTGCGCTACCGCGCTATCGTCGGAAAATTCAGTGACCCAGGGCGGTAGGTCATCCTCGTCGTCAGCCTGCTGCGGCGCAGGTTTGGCGGCGGGCGCGGCAGGCGGTGCGACTTGCTGCGGCGCGACCTGACGGACCGGCGCTTCCAGCACGACCGCTTGCGCATCGCCGCCCATGGTCGCCGCAGGCGGCATGTCTTCCCACGGTGCGGGGCGCGAAGGCGCGACCGCAGCCGGAGAGATCTGCGCGGCAGGCGGCGCGTAGGCAGCGCTTGGCGCGTGCGGTTGCGAAGGCGACGCGAACGCGGCGGGCTGCGATGAAGCGGCAGGCCCGGCATCCGGTGCGGCGCCGAACGACGATGTCGGTGCGCCGCTCGACGGCGCAGCAGCAGGTGCCGACGCGGACGGCGCGGCCGCAGCCGGTGCTGGTGCGGCGCTGGCCGACGCGGATCGCGCGCCCGGCTTGGACGCAGCGCGGGCCGCCTCCAGGGCAGCGTTGATGGCGGCACGCGCGGCACTGATCGGCGCTGCTGGAGCCGCTGGTGCAGCCGGAGCCGCCGACGTCGCGGACGCAGCGTGCTCAGCCGGCGCGCTGACCGGTGCAACGGCGGCCGGTGCAGACATCGCAGCAGGTGCAGCAGCAGGCGGATGCATCGCCGCCGGAGCAGCGGCAGGCGCTGGCGCTGGTGGCGCGACATGCGCAGATGGCATCGCACTGGCAGACGGGTTAGAAGCAACCGCAGCCGGCGCAGCAAAGGCTGCCGGAGCAGGCGCCTCCGCCCGCGCCATCGCGGCAGCCGCACCGGCCACCACCGCCGCCGGCGTCACGCTGGCGTGACTAGCCTGCAAATGCGAAGCCGCACGCGCAGGCGGCGCCGCCGCGGCACGCGCCGCAGCCACCGCCGCCGGACGCGACATCGCCGGCGCCGCAGCCGGTTGCCCCTCCGCCCCGCCTACGCCGGGCCGAAAGGCCAACATGCGCAGCAAGGTCATCGAGAAGCCAGCATACTCATCCGGCGCCAAGCCCAATTCATTCCGGCCATGCACCGCGATCTGATAATACAGCTGCACCTCTTCCGCATCGAAGGCCGCGGCCAGACGCACGATATCGGCGTACTCCGGCAAATCCTCCGGCAAGGCAGTCGGCACCGTCTGCGCCAGCGCGATCCGGTGCAGCAACGTGCCCAGATCCTGCAAGGCGCCGTTATACGACAGACTGCGCGTAGCCATCTCATCAGCCACGGCCAGCAAGTCCGCGCCATCCTGCGCCGCCAGCGCATCAAGCAGACGAATCAGATAAGACTGATCCAGCGCACCCAGCATGCCCTGCACCGCATCGAGCGTCACCGCGCCGGCCGCGTAGGCGATCGCCTGGTCGGTCAGCGACAACGCATCGCGCATCGAACCATGCGCACCAGCAGCCAGCAGACGCAAGGCAGGCGCCTCGAAACTGATGCCCTCCTGCCCCAAGATATTGTCCAGATGGCCGATGATGTGCCCCGGCGGCATCTGCTTCAGATTGAATTGCAGACAGCGCGACAGCACCGTCACCGGAATCTTCTGCGGATCGGTGGTCGCCAGGATGAACTTGACGTGCTCGGGCGGTTCCTCCAGCGTCTTCAGCATCGAGTTGAAGGCGTGGTTAGTCAGCATGTGCACCTCATCGATCATATAGACCTTGAAGCGCGCATTGCTCGGCGCGTACACCGCCTGCTCCAGCAGCTGCGCCATCTCGTCGACGCCGCGGTTGGACGCCGCATCCATCTCGATGTAATCGACAAAGCGGCCGGCGTCGATCGCCGTGCACGCCTCGCACACGCCGCACGGCGTGGCCGTGATGCCGCCATTGCCGTCCCGCCCGACGCAATTGAGCGACTTGGCCAGGATGCGCGACAAGGTGGTCTTGCCGACCCCGCGCGTTCCGGTGAACAGATAGGCGTGGTGCAGGCGGCCGCTGTGCAGGGCGTGCGTGAGCGCGCGCACGACGTGCTCCTGGCCGACGAGCGTTTCGAAATTCTTGGGGCGGTATTTACGGGCGAGGACTTGATAGGACATGCTGGGATTTTACCGTAGATAGCGGATGCAAAGGGCCTATCCTGCTCAGCTAATAAGATGCGGCGCAGGGTCGCCAAAACGGCAATTGTAACAAGGCGTGGCCGGATTTGGTAATCGACCCGGACCGCCCTACAATGTGTTTTTCTTTTAACATGAAAAATCCATGAAGAAACTTGCCCTGCTGCCGCTGCTGTTGCTGTCCCTCGCCGCCCACGCTGACGAACGCGAATGGGTGCCATATAAGAAGCTGGTCGAACAACTGCGCCTCGACAAGTTCTACGCCATCCCGGCGGCCGAACGCGACAAGATCAACCTGTTCATCGCCATCAAACCCGCCAACAAGGCCTACAAACCGTCCGACGTCGTGCTGACCGTGGTCAACGGTAGCGAGCGCCACGTCCTGACGCCGCTGTCGCCCGACTACCGCCTGACGCTGGTGCCCAATCCGAAATGGATGACGGACGACGTCAAGATCATGACCAGCCTGCCCAAAGGAGAAAAGTCCTCCGCCAGCTACGACGTGGTCACGGTGCTGCCGGAAGGCACGCAATGGCAGTATGCGCAGGTGATGAGCAGCGTCAGCCAGACCAACCAGGCGATCAAGAAGATGGCAGGCGCGTTCAGCATGTTCGCGCCCAGCGTCAAGTCGGTGCTGTTCAAGTTCAACAAGCCAGCGCAGCTGAAGGTGGGCGCCACGGCCTACAACACCGACGCCAAGAACCAGATCAAGCTGACGCCAGACAACGCGCTGATGAAGGATAACCCGCTGATGGTGGCCTCGGAACGGCCGCTGGAAGCGCTGCTGGATGATGAGTAAATAAAAAAAGCTGCCCTTGGCAGCTTTTTTAATATTCCCGAAGGAGGCGAGCCTGATCTGCGGCACTTATGGTTAATAGCCGTGGCTGCTTCGTTCCCGACCTGACCAGGTTAGCCATGCCACAATGCGCAGGGGCCCGCCGAGGGCAATTATAACCTACAGCCCCAACTCCTGCCAAATCTGATCGACGCGCGCCTTCACCTCGGGCGTCATGCTGATCGTGGTACCCCACTCGCGCGTGGTTTCGCCCGGCCACTTGTTGGTGGCGTCGATGCCCATCTTGCTGCCCAGGCCGCTCACCGGCGAGGCGAAGTCCAGGTAGTCGATCGGCGTGTTGTCGACCAGCGTGGTGTCGCGGGTCGGATCGACGCGGGTCGTGATGGCCCAGATCACCTCGTTCCAGTCGCGGATGTTGACGTCCTCATCCACCACCACGATGAACTTGGTGTACATGAACTGGCGCAGGAAGCTCCACACGCCGAACATCACGCGCTTGGCGTGGCCGGCGTACTGCTTCTTGATCTGCACCACCGCCATGCGGTAGCTGCAGCCCTCGGCCGGTAGGTGGAAATCGGTGATCTCCGAGAACTGCTTTTGCAGCAGCGGCACGAACACCTCGTTCAGCGCCAGGCCCAGGATGGCCGGCTCATCGGGCGGCTTGCCGGTGTAGGTCGAGTGATAGATGGGATCGCGGCGCATCGTGATGCGGTCGATGGTGAACACGGGGAACGAGTCCTGCTCGTTGTAATAGCCGGTGTGGTCGCCGTACGGGCCCTCCAGCGCGTGCTCGTAGCCGCTTGGATGATTCTCGTCCGGATAGATATGACCCTCCAGCACAATCTCCGCCGAGGCCGGCACGCGCAGCTCGCTGCCGATGGCCTTGACCAGCTCGGTACGGCTGCCGCGCAGCAGGCCGGCGAACTGGTATTCGGACAGGCTGTCCGGCACCGGCGTCACCGCGCCTAATATAGTGGCGGGATCGGCGCCCAGCGCCACGCAGATCGGATACGGCTGCCCCTTGCTCTGGATGGCGTGCTCGCGGAAGTCCAGCGCGCCGCCACGGTGAGCCAGCCAGCGCATGATGACCTTGTTCGGCCCCAGCACCTGCTGGCGGTAGATGCCCAGGTTCTGGCGCTTCTTATTAGGCCCCTTGGTGATCACCAGGCCCCAGGTGATCAGCGGCGCGATATCGCCCGGCCAGCAGTGCTGGATCGGCAATTTGGCGAGGTCGACATCGGCGCCCTCCCACACGATCTCCTGGCACGGCGCGCCGCGCAACTCCTTGGGCGCCATGTCCCACACGGCCTTGACCAGCGAGCCCATGCCCATCAGGTCCTTGAAGCCCTTGGGCGGTTCCGGCTCCTTCAGGCGCGCCAGCACGTGGCCGATCTTGCGCAGCTCGCTGACGCTGTCGGCGCCCATGCCCAGCGCCACGCGGCGCTCGGTGCCGAACAGATTGCCCAGCACAGGCATGCTGTGTCCGGTCGGATTCTGGAACAGCAAAGCCGGCCCGCCGGCCCGCAAAGTGCGGTCGCAGACCTCGGTCATCTCCAAATGCGGCGAAACAGGGACCAAAATGGGCTTAAGTTCGCCCATTCGTTGCAGTTGAGAAATAAAATCTCGCAAATCAGAATATTTCATTGTTTTTTAATTTTTTCTTACAGCGCAGCATACTGTTTAAAAAGACAGGTCAAGTAGTTGATTTTATTGGTTTTAGGCGCAATACAAGCAAAAAAGTAAGATTTATAAGTTATAGCTTTTGATCGCGTTAGTATTGACTTGATATAAAACGGCTTCTACAATTTGCCCTACTTGAAGAGAACACGGTTCAGCACGGGTTGAGCCCGGTAAGCGGACCACACAAATGTGTTGCTCATTCATTCACGGAGTCGGGGCTCCACATGACATTTTAAGGAGTGTTTTCAAAAGGCGTCTGCCTTACCCCCGAAAGAAGTTGTATTGCGACTGATCGAATACCACAGGGAAACATCAGCTCAAGCAAGCAATGACGGCGTCCAACGCGCGCTCCCAGCGGCGACGGACGATGATATTTCTGATGCACGGCATTAGCACCCGGTTAGCTGCGTTCAACGCTGGCGGGGACCCGCTTTTACGGACATTTCAGGGGAACTCTATGATTAATCGTTTCAACGGTGCAACGCAGTTTGCCCGCACCATGGCTCGCCAGCCAGCAGCGTGGTTCTCCACGACTCGCGTTTCGGCAAAGGGTGTGTTGACCACCGCCCAGCACACTCTGACCATCCTGGGTGTGACCGCTTTAGTAGTAATGGCAGTACTGTTTGTCCGTCCCGACCTGGCCAAGGCACTGAGCAACAGCCTGAACCACGAACCGGAAGTCGAAGCTGTCGCCGTCGTGGCGCCGCCCCTGTCGGCCCTGATGGAAACGCCAGCTGCGGCACCGGCCGCCAGCACCGCCCCGCTGACCGCCGAAGAAAAAGCCCTGCTGGGCACGCAGAAGCAGCAGCAATGGGTCACCTCCTGGCTGTCCAAGCGTTACCGCGTGGCGGGCGACGCCGCCAACATGCTGGTGTCCACCGCCTACCTGACGGCGCGCGAGATCAAGCTGGATCCGCTGCTGATCCTGGCTGTGATGGCGATTGAATCGGGCCTGAATCCGTTCGCGGAAAGCCCGGTCGGCGCGCAAGGCCTGATGCAGGTCATGTCGAAGGTGCACCACGATAAATTCCAGGAAATGGGTGGCCTGCAGGCTGCGCTCAATCCGGTGGCCAACATCCGTGTCGGCTCGCTGATCCTGAAGGACTATGTCACCCGTGGCGGCTCGGTCGAAGCCGGCCTGAAGATCTACGTCGGCGCCGCAGCGTTCGAACACGACGACGGCTACGGCTCGAAAGTGCTGGCCGAGTACCAGCGCCTGAAACAGGTTTCGGCAGGCAAGAAAGTGCCGACCATCACGCCGATGATGGCCGCAGCACCAGCCAAGCCCACCCCGCCGGTCGCGGCGGTCGACAAATCGGTCAGCGGCACGCAGATCGCCGGCCTCTGATTTCGACACGTGAAGCAGAACTAGCCACCTTGCGAGGTGGCTTTTTTACGTCTGGACGATCAGTGCGGACAGGTGCCGACCTTGGTTTTGACGCCGTCCCGGAACGGATCGCGGCCGCCGGTCAAGCTATTGGACTCCATCACCGCACAATAACTGCCGTCGCCCGAACGCACACGCGTCATGAGCCGGCCATCGGGCGTGGTGAAGTTTTCGAACGTCGTACCCTCATCCCCCACGAAGGCTCCACCCAGCTTGGCCGCCAGCACCGTGGTGTTGTTGGCGATCTTCTTGTCGTGCGGATTCCAGGCCTCCTTGCGCAGCTGACGGTCGACGGCGGCGGCGCTCTTGAGCGAGCGCTGCATCAAGTCCTCGGCCGGCTTGGCAGGCGGCTGGGCGAACGGATCGGGCGGCGGTGTGGTCTGTGTGATGGCTTGCGGGGCTTGCGGCTGCGCCGGCTGCTGGATTGGCTGCGGTTGCGGCGTGGCCGGCAACAAGGTCAGGCGCGGCGCGGACGGCTCATGGATGGATCTCAGCTGCCTGAGTGGCGCCTCCGGCCGCCGCTGCGGAGGCGGCACAAAAGGAGGCAGGATGTACGTAATGCCCGGCTGGGGCGCCGTAGGCGGCGTCAACGGCAACCGCTCAGGCGCGCGCCAGCCCATAAATGCCAGCACGTGCGCGCCGGCGATCAGCGCCAGCCAGCCACGGCGGCGCCAGTCCGGCGTCCGTTCCAGGGTATGCAGTTCGATGATGCGCCTCGACATTAATTGAAAATCAACGGATTCTGCGGCGTAACGCCCTACCCGTCAAACCCCAAATAAAAAAAGCCGCCACAAGATACCTTGGGCGGCTTCTGACAGTACCGGACGCTGCTTAGCGTTTCTTGTCGGCGGCGACTTCGTCGGGGCGGACCCGGGCGGCCAGCTTGTCCAGCACGCCGTTGACGTATTTGTGGCCGTCGATACCGCCGAACGACTTGGTCAGCTCGACCGCTTCGTTGATGACGACGCGGTAAGGGATTTCCAGGTTGTTCTTCAGCTCGAACGCGCCGATCAGCAGCACCGCGTGCTCGATCGGCGACAGTTCCGCCACGCCGCGGTCGACCAGCGGCGCGAAGCTCTCGCGCAGCGCCACCGAATCCTTGATCGCGCCGTACAGCAGCACCGTGAAGTGGTCGCCGTCGGCCTTGTCGAAGCCGTGCGCGGCGCGGATGTTGTTCACCACGGTGGCGGCGTCTTCATTGTTCAGCAGCCACTGATATAAACCCTGCAACGCAAACTCGCGCGCACGATGGCGCGGCGTGCGGTTCTTGCTGGGGTTGGCGTGCAAAATTTTATCTGTCATGGTTATACCTGTTCTTAAATACTTACAAAATCCGGCTCAGTGCGCCGGCGCATACCGGCACACTCCGCCGTTCCTACCTGTTCTTACTCGTCGTCGCCCTGATCCTGGTGCAGCTCTTCCAGCGCGATGGTCAGATTGGCCATCTCCACCGCCACGCGCGCCGCATCGGTGCCTTTTTCGGCCATGCGAACCTCGGCCTGCTCGTCGTTCTCGGTGGTCAGGATCGCGTTAGCGATAGGAATACCATAATCCAGGCCAATGCGGGTGATGCCGGCGCCCGATTCGTTCGAGACCAGCTCGAAGTGGTAGGTTTCGCCACGGATCACGGCGCCCAGCGCGACCAGCGCGTCGAACTGCTGCGACTCGGCCATCTTCTGCAGCACCAGCGGCACTTCCAGCGCGCCCGGCACGGTCACATGCAGCACGTCCTCATCGGCCACGCCCAAGTGCTTCAGCTCGGCCAGGCAGGCCGACAGCAGGCCGTGGCAGACATCTTCGTTGAAACGCGCTTGGACGATGCCGATACGCAGGCCGTCGCCGGACAAATTGGTTTCGTAGCTTCCTACAGTCATGGAGTGCCTCTTGTATGTTGGGTTGAATTAGTTCGGTTTGGCCATGTAGCCGGTCACTTCCAGGTCGAAGCCCGTCATCGACGGCATCTTGCGCGGGCTGGCCAGCAACTGCATCTTGCAGACGCCGACTTCACGCAGGATTTGCGCGCCGATGCCGTAGCTGCGCAGGTCCATGCTGGCGGCGCGGCCCTTCGGCTTGGTTTCCGGCTTGCCCAGCGCGTCGAACTGCGCGAAGAACTGCTCGGCCGTCTCCTCGCAGTTGAGCAGCACGATCACGCCGCGCTCGGACGCCTTGACCGCCGCCAGCGACGACGACAGGTTCCACGAGTGGGTGGTCGCTTCCGATTCCAGGATGTCGAGGATGGACACCGGCTGGTGCACGCGCACCAGGGTTTCCTTGGTCTTGTCGATGTCGCCGTGCACCAGCGCCAGGTGGGCCGAGCCGCTTGGCTTGTCGCGGAAGGCGATCATGCGGAAATCGCCCTGAGCGGTCTTGAGCGGACGCTCGCCGATCTTCTCGACCAGCGACTCGTTGCGGCTGCGGTAGTGGATCAGGTCGGCGATGGTGCCGATCTTCAGGCCGTGTTCCTTGGCGAATTCCAGCAGGTCCGGCAGGCGCGCCATGGTGCCGTCGTCCTTCATGATCTCGCAGATCACGGAGGCCGGGGTCAGGCCGGCCATGGCGGTCAGGTCGCAGCCGGCTTCGGTATGGCCGGCGCGCATCAGCACGCCGCCTGGCTGCGCCTTCAGCGGGAAGATGTGGCCGGGCTGGACGATGTCCGACGGCTGGGTATCCTTGGCCACGGCCACTTGGATGGTCTTGGCGCGGTCGGCCGCCGAGATGCCGGTGGTCACGCCCTCGGCCGCTTCGATCGACACGGTGAAATTGGTGCCGAAGGCGGTGCCGTTACGGGCCGACATCATCGACAGGTTCAGCTGGTCGCAGCGCTCTTCGGTCAGGGTCAGGCAGACCAGGCCGCGCGCGTGCTTGACCATGAAATTAATGGCTTCAGGCGTCACAAAGTCCGCCGCGAGCACCAGGTCACCTTCGTTTTCCCGGTCTTCTTCGTCGACCAGGATCACCATGCGGCCAGCGCGCAATTCGGCGACGATTTCTTCGGTGCTGGAAATTGACATTTTTAATCCTTTGTAGCGGAGCTGGAACAGGGCGCTATTTTAAAGGATTTACGCCCGCCCCACCGCAAAAGGCCGCTTTTATCCGCCAAATGACCGACTTTGGCGGGCGCCTTCTGGATTATTTGCCAATATTTCAGCGATTGGACCGCTTATTTGCCGGCGGCACCCACCGAGACCATGCGCTCGACGTAGCGGGCGATCAGGTCGATCTCCAGGTTGACCTGCTTGCCCACTTCGAGGTGCTTGAGGGTGGTCATGGCGATCGTGTGCGGGATCAGGTTGATCGAGAACTGGCACACCAGGTCCTTGCCGGCGCCGATGTCGGTCACGCGGTTGACCGTCAGCGAGACACCGTTGACGACGATCGAGCCCTTGAAGGCCAGGAACTTGGCCAGCTCGTGCGGCGCTTCGATCACCAGCTCCCACGATTCGCCCACCGCCTCGAACTTGCGCACCACACCGAGGCCATCGACGTGGCCGGTCACCAGATGGCCGCCCAGGCGTTCGCTCAGCGTGACGGCTTTTTCAAGGTTCACCTCGGTCAGCGTGTCGAGGCCGACGGTGCAGTTCAGGCTTTCGCGCGAGACATCGACGCGGAAGTTGCTGGCATCTTTTTCCACCACGGTCATGCAGGCGCCGTTGATGGCGATCGAGTCGCCCAGTGCGACGTCGGCCAGCGGCAGGCCGCCGGCGTTGATGTCCAGGCGCACGCCCGCGAACGAGCCGCCTTCCAGCGGCTTGACCGATTCAATTTTGCCGATAGCGGCGACAATTCCAGTAAACATGTGAGTGCAATCTTAATGATGAGTGAATCGTGCAAGGATACGCAAATCTTCGCCGATCTGCTTGACCTCGTGATATTTCAGCTGCTGCCGCTGCGACAGCTCGGCCAGCGCCGGCAAGGCGAACATGCCCTGCGCATCGCCCAGCAGCATCGGCGCCAGGTAGACCAGCAGCTCGTCGACACAACCTTCGCGGATCAGCGAGCCGTTGAGCTTGCCGCCGGCTTCGACGTGCAGCTCGTTGATCTGGCGCCGGCCCAGTTCGCGCATCAGCTCGGGCAGGTCGACCTTGCCGCTGGCGTTGGGCAGCAGGATGATTTCCGCGCCCGCAGCCCGCAGCGCGGCCTCTTTCTCGGGATCGGCCACGGCCGCCGCGATCCAGGTGCCGCCGCCCTGCAGGACCTTGGCGGACGGATCGATGTCGAGCTTGCTGTCGACGACGATGCGGCGCGGCTGGCGCGGCGTTTCCACCGCGCGCACGTTGAGCTGCGGATCGTCGGCCTTGACGGTGCCGATGCCGGTCAGGATGGCGCAGGCGCGCGCGCGCCAGGCGTGGCCGTCGGCGCGCGCTTCCGGTCCGGTGATCCATTGGCTGACACCGTTGTGCAGCGCCGTCATACCGTCCAGGCTGGCGGCGGTTTTCATGCGCACCCACGGCAGGCCGCGCGTCATGCGCGAGAAGAAGCCGATGTTCAGTTCGTATGCCTGCTCGGCCAGCAGGCCGACGCTGGTCTCGATGCCGGCGGCCGCCAGCTTGGCCATGCCCTGCCCGGCCACCAGCGGATTCGGATCTTCCATCGCAGCCACCACGCGGCCCAGGCCGGCGCGCACCAGCGCGTCCGAGCATGGCGGCGTGCGGCCGTGGTGGTTGCAGGGCTCCAGCGTGACGTAGGCGGTGGCGCCGCGCACGTCGTGGCCGCGCGCCTGCGCATCCTTGAGCGCCTGGATTTCCGCGTGGTCGCTGCCGGCCTGCTGGGTGACGCCGGCGCCGATCACCACGCCGTCGCGCACGATCACGCAGCCGATGTGCGGATTCGGCGAGGTGGTGTACAGCCCTTTCGCGGCCCACTCCAGCGCCAGCGTCATGCCTTCGAGATCGTTGTTGATGTTCACGTTGTCCTTAGTCCTTGGCGCTGGCGCAGCTGGCGTCGCCCGCCGCCGGGTCGCACACGCGCGCCCGGCCCAGCATATTGATCTTGATGTTGCGCACGTCGTCGCCCCGCGTCAGCGACAGCGTGCCCCAGCGCGCGGCCAGGCTGTTGCTCGCGCTGCAGGCGCGCCCAGCGCCATTATAAGCAAGATATTGCGGCGTTGCGGCCGACGAGAACGCCGCCGTGATGGTGATGTCTTCGGCGACCGGCCCGTGCCGGGTCAGCAGCAGCTCGCCGGCGTCGTGGCGGCGGTTGCCGTTATCGTCGACAAACACCACCCAGCCTTCGCGCCAGGACGTGCCGGCCGGCTCCAGCGGCGCCATCAGAACCTGCCCGCCGCGCGCGATGGCTTGCGAACGGGTCAGGTTGATCGCCGCCAGCAGGTCGTTGACGGCCACCCGCAATTGCTGCTGCTTCAGCCCGGCGTGATAGCTCGGCACGGCGACGCCGAGCAAGGTGGTGATCAGCGCCAGGACGATCAACAGTTCGATCAGCGTGTGTCCGTGCGGGGGATGTGGGTGCATCGCGACGTCCTCATGGCCAGCAGCGGGTGGACGGGCCGGTCGCCAGGCGCAGGCCGCTGCTGGTGAGCTTGAGCTGCCGGCAATCCTCATCGCGAAAGGCGCTGTCTACCATGGCGGTGCCGGGCGTGGCGATCAGTTGCACGCACTGCGAGATCGGCTCGCCGTCGCAAGCCTTGCCTTCGATTTCATACGCGCTAGTGGGTGCGCCGTTGCTGCTCCACCACTTGAACTGGCGGGCTTCCGGCTCCGTGGTGCTTGATGAAAAAGCGATGTAGGTGTTGGCCTGCGTGTAGAACCGTTCTTCCTGCTGCATCAATTTCAGCATCGCCGCCTGCGCTTCGGAGCGGCGTGCGCGGATCACGTGCTGCTTAAAACTCGGCATCGCCTGCGCGGCCAGCACGGCAAGGATGACCAGCACCACCAGCAGCTCGATCATGCTGAACGCCTGCTCGTGAAGGGGCTTCATTTGATGGCCTCATGCAGCTCGCGCCAGTTGGCAACTTCGCGCCAGCTGAGCCGACCGGCCCGCAAGCGCACCTTGACCGCGCCCGCCACTGCAACCGCCCCTGCCGATACGTTGGCCACCGCATAGTTCTTCGTCACCACCACCTGCCCGGTCGGATCGGGTGCACTGAGGCTGGACGATTGCGGCACGAGCGCCAGCAACGGTGTGTAGGTCGGTAGCAGCAGGCCGACTATCGGCGCGGCCGGGTCGATGCTGGCTGTGCTGCGGCCCTCCGACAGGCCGCTGAGTGCATTCAGCACATAGGTGCGGCTGCGTGAGGCATCACATTTGTCCGGGCCGGGCAGCAGCGTGTTGAACACCACAGCGCCGCCTGCCAGCGCCCCGCTGCCGATGCTGCGCTCGCCCGTTCGCGACGATTGCAGGAAGTCGACGTACCAGCCCTTGCTGCCCGGCGCGATCTCCGCGCCGCTGATGTTGAACAGGTCTGCGGACGAGGCGTCCAGCACACGCTCGGTCAACTGCCGCCGTCCGGCCACGACATCCATCGGCACGGACAGGCTGTCATGGATGCCATAGAACGACTGGGTTACGAAGCCGCCGGCCGACAAGTCAGTCCTGTCGAACAACATACCGGTGCCGAACAGCACCATGTAGCCGCCGCCTGTGGCGTAAGCCAGCATGGGCCGCTGCGCAATCGGCTGGCGGCGGCCATCGGCATCGCGGGCGGCAAACAGCGCTTGCACCGCAACGCTGGGCCAGCCGGTGAAATCGAAGCGCCACAGGTTGCCTTGCAGGTCGCCGGCGTAGGCGTAGCTGAGCGCTCCGTCGCGGTCGAAGGTCAACGCCGGGGCGCTCAGGCCGTTCGCCATCGATGAATCGGAGATCGGCGTGGTCCATCGGTAGTAGTTCGCGTTAAGCTTCCAAGGCGCATCGCGCGGCTTGTCGAGTGCCAGCAGGAATAAGGCGCCCTTGCCGGCGCGGCTGGAGTGGCCGTCGCTGGCGTAGTTGTTCAGGCCGCTGGACGCGATGGCGAAATAGCGATAGCTGGCCACGTCCCCGCCGTGACTGGTGCGCACCTTGGCGATTTGCGGGAGCGTGGTGAGATTGCCCATCATCGGGTCATCACGGTCGGTGAATTCCCACAGCGCGGATGCTTCGTTCAACGCCTCGGGGTCGGTCACGTCCAGCGCGAACAGGCCTTGCGCGCCGCCGCCCATCGCGGAAATCAGCACGGTGCGCCAGTTGCCGGCGATCAGAGCGTCGCCGCTGACTGCGGGGCCGTCGACGTAGGCGCGGTGTACGTAGCTGGGGCTTGGCAAGCGATTCAGTGCCGATATCAATGCGTCGGGCAAATAAGCGTAGCGTTCGATGCCGCTGGCGGCGTCGAAGCCATGCAGCATGCCATCGTTGGCGCCAAGGTAGATCATGGGGCGGCGGGCTTTGTTCCGTTCGCGAAAAGCCATATAGCCCGCATCCAGCGCAGCGCCCGAAGGCGGGGCGACCAACACAGACGTACTGTTGATCGAGTCACCCAGCACGCTGCTGCGCCGGCGGAATAACGCGCCCTCGTCGCCGCGGTCGCCGCGCAGATAGGCGACGCGCCGTTCGCCCAGTCCGTCGCTGGTGGCGTGCGGCGCCGGTGCCTGATCCAACATCGCCTGCTGTGCGGCCGACAAGGCGGGCCATGCAAATGGAATGCCTGCCAGCCTGCCGTCCGCCTGGACGATGGCCGTGTAGAGCTTGCGCGCGTCAGGCTCCGGCAGCGGAGCGCGTCCAGGCGCGCCGGTCAGGATTGCGCCGGCATCCCAAAGCGCCGCACCGGACGAAGCCGCGCCGACCGCCGGCAAACTGATGCGCTCAAAGTGACCGCCACTGTCTCCCGCGTCCAACGTCGCGCTGAGCAAATCGCCGAGCGGGGCGGAAGATGCTGCTACGCCGGGCGTCCGGACGGCTGGACCGAACGGCGCGGCTGGGACGGGCGCCGCCGGGCCAGGCGACGCGACTGAGCCGGCCGGAGGGGCTGCGCTTGGCGGCGCTGAACCGGTTGATGAGACCGAGCCAGACGACGCCGCCGGTGCGGCCAGCACGGCCGGCGCGGCCAGCAGCAACGAGGCACCCTCCATCCGCGCTCCCGCAGCGGGCGTTGCGGCGCGGCAGGCCGCAGTCAAGGGTTCGCTACCGATATTGATCAGCGGCGGCGCGGCATGCACGCCAGCGGCCAACATCGGCAGCAGCATCAACAGCAAGGCGAGCAAAACCCACGACCACATGCGCCCACGTCCAGGCATCGCGATTTGCATATCCCCTCCTCACTCCGGCTTGCTGTACACGGTTTGCAAGACCACTTCCGTTCCAGGTCGTGCGCCGAAACCGATCACCGTCACGCGGTAGCAATAACTGACGGCCGACGCATCCTCGCCCGGCTGATGGCACGCCATGCGCTCGATCAGATATCGCGGCTTCCTGAACGGCAGCGCACCTTCCGCTGTCAGCATCTCCGCCCCGGTATGCTCGCCGTAACCCACCGTGCAGGCGCCACCGTCCTCCGCCCCGGACAGATCCACCCGCTGCCACGCGGGTGCCGCATCGCAGGCGCTGACCGCCACCGTGCCGGATTGAATATCGCGCTCCGCATCTGCCAAGGCATCCTCCGCCGCTTGCAACGCCACTTCCCGATCACGCTCGCCGCGCGCCGCCTTCTCGCCCTGCAAGCTCATTTGCGCCGCCGACACGCCCAGCAACATCACCAGGATCAGCATCATCAGGCACATCAACACCGCCACGCCCCGCTGCCTCGCCATGGCTACCCGCTCCGGTTGCGCAACGCCACCGTCATGCCGACCACCCTGCGCGCCCGGGCTCGCTGCGACGCCGGCAGACTGCCCTCCACGATGCGCACGCCCTCGTCGTCGCTATGCGCATCGGAATACGCGGGGCCGAACAGGTCGTATTGCGCCGCCCCGGTATCGGCGCGCGTGTTGCCCTCGCCATGCAGCAGTAACGCCACCCTGACGCTGCACACGCGCTTCCAGAAAGTCTTGCGGCGGAAATCACGCAAGCGTTCATCCGCCGTTGCGCCAGTCAGCGCCAACGCGGCGTCCATCGCATCGATGCCGCTGGCGTTGAGGTAGGTATTGGGCACGCCGTCAGCCGGCACATCAGTGTCGAGCCCATACAGCACCTGGAAGGAATCGACACCGCGCACGATCGCGTCCGCACCCCAGCCGGCGGCGCCACGGTACTTGCAGCGCAGCTCGGTCTCGCCGGTGCCGTCGTCGGCGACGTAGAAGATGCTCCAGCCGCGCGCATCGGGCACGTCGGGCGCGGCCACACCGAAGCCCGCGCAATTGAGATTGGAACCGTCGCCATTGCCGCCCACGCCACTGCCGGAGAAACGCAGCGCCAGCACATCGCTGCCGTGCGCCACCGCCGGCAATAGCCCCGAGATGTCCACGCTGCCCCGGCTGATGCTGCGCGCATCCAGTCCGGCCACGGACGCCGGCGCCGCATCATCCAGTTCTACCGGCGCCGCCTTGCCATCCCAATTCACGTAAGCGCCCTGCCGTATCGCGCGCGCCAGGATGTCGAGCGCATGGCGGCCGCCATCGTTCAAGCCGACGTACTCGTCGTGGTTGCGGTAACTGCTGCCGGCCGACAGCAGCAGGCCGCTGGCCAATAAGGTCACGATCAAACCCAGCGTCACGGCGATAGCGAACTCGACGACAGTCCAGCCGCGAACAAGACGCGCATTCATCGCGTCGCCCCAACAACCAGCGCCAGCGCCGGTGCGAAATCGCCGCTTGCATCCTTGTGCGGCGTGCCATCAGGATTTTTTTCACGCCATCCGACCTTGACCACCACCGGCGCACCCGCCCCGCCGCCGCAAGCCCAGACCGTCTTGCCGCCGCCGTCCCGGCACACGCGTACCCTGCCCGCAGGCAGGTACTGGCTCACCTGCATTTTCGCCTCATACAAATCGAACATCGCCAACTGCGCGCTGTCGCACGCGCCGCCATAGCACAGCGCCGACGGCGCCGGCGGATGAGGTTCCGCCAGCGCATCGTAATCAAGCAATAGGTAGGGATTGGCGCCATCGGCCAGATGCATCTGCGCGGCATTGGCCCGCATGCGTTCAGCCAGGCCTGCCGCGACATAGCTCGCCTGCGACAACAACGCCGCCTGATGCCGCGCGCGCAGCGCCGACAGTTGCATCGCCACGCCGCCAACAATGCCAAACGCCAGCAACAGCACGGCGATCAGAATCTCCAGCAGCGTAAAGCCCGGCATATAAGCGCGCGTGCACATCGCACACCTCCGCAAGTCGACGAGGACAGTGCTAGAAGTTAGCAGTGACTGCTGCTGAGAGTATGAGGTGTATCAAAGGTGCGCCAGCCGCAGGCTGGCGGATAACGCGCGGGAAACTCGCGCGGGAAACTAAGCCTTGCGCGGCTTGCGTTCCTGCCCGACTTCGGCAATGGCGTCCTGGAACTCGGCCAGGTCTTCGAAGTTTTTGTAGACCGATGCAAAACGGATATACGCGATCTTGTCGAGACGCTTCAGCTCTTGCATCACCAGCTCGCCGATGTAGCCGGTATCGACTTCGCGCTGTCCGCTGGTCAGCAATTTTTCCTCGATCGACAATATCGCCGCATCGACGGCAGGCGCCGCCACGGGACGCTTGCGCAAGGCCAGCGTCAGGCTGCCGCGCAACTTGGCCGACGAATACTCGGTACGGCTGCCGTTCTTCTTGACCACATACGGCATCACCAATTCGATGCGCTCATACGTGGTAAATCGTTTATCACATTTTCCGCAGCGCCGGCGCCGGCGTATGGCGTCCCCTTCCTCGGATACACGCGTATCGAGAACCTGGGTATCTTCATGCTGGCAAAACGGACATTTCATATTGGCGCTATTCGATGACGCGACACCGGCACAAGCCGGCGTCGCGGTGCTACAGATTACTTGGCGTAGACAGGGAACTTGTCAGCCAGAACCTTCACGGCCGCTTTCACGCGGTCGATGGTCGCTGCGTCGTGCGGGTTGTCCAGCACGTCGGCGATCAGGTTGCCGACTTGTTCCGCTTCCGCTTCCTTGAAGCCACGGGTGGTGAAGGCAGGCGAACCCAGACGAATGCCCGAAGTCACGAATGGCTTCTGTGGATCGTTAGGGATACCGTTCTTGTTGCAGGTCATGTGAGCCGCGCCCAGGATCGCTTCCGCTTCCTTGCCGGTCAGGTTCTTCGGACGCAGGTCCACCAGCATCACGTGCGACTCGGTACGACCGGAGACGATGCGCAGGCCGCGCTTGATCAGGGTCTTGGCCAGCACGTCGGCGTTGATGACGACCTGTTGCTGGTAAGCCTTGAACTCAGGCGTCAGCGCTTCCTTGAACGCGACGGCCTTGCCGGCGATCACGTGCATCAGCGGGCCGCCCTGGATGCCTGGGAAGATGGCCGAGTTGATGATCTTCTCGTGCTCGGCCTTCATCAGGATGATGCCGCCGCGCGGGCCGCGCAGCGATTTGTGCGTGGTCGAGGTGACGAAGTCGGCGTGCGGCACAGGATTAGGGTACAGGCCGGCTGCGATCAGGCCGGCGTAGTGCGCCATGTCGACCATGAAGTAAGCACCAACAGCTTTGGCGACAGCGGCGAAGCGCTCGAAGTCGATCTTTTTCGAGAACGCCGAGGCGCCGGCGATGATCAGCTTAGGCTTGTGTTCCTTGGCCAGCGCTTCCATGGCGGCGTAGTCGATGTCCTCTTCCGGGGTCAGGCCGTAGGAAACGACGTTGAACCATTTGCCGGACATATTCAGCGGCATGCCGTGGGTCAGGTGGCCGCCTTCGGCCAGCGACATGCCCATGATGGTGTCGCCTGGTTTCAGCACGGCGAAGAACACGCCCTGGTTGGCTTGCGAGCCCGAGTTCGGCTGCACGTTGGCCGCTTCCGCGCCGAACAGCTGCTTGACGCGGTCGATCGCCAGTTGCTCGACGACGTCGACGTATTCGCAACCGCCGTAGTAGCGCTTGCCTGGGTAGCCTTCGGCGTATTTATTGGTCAGCTGGGAACCCTGCGCTTCCATGACGGCTGGCGAGGTGTAGTTCTCCGAAGCGATCAGTTCGATGTGATCGTGCTGACGGGTGTTTTCTTTCTGGATGGCGCCGAACAATTCCGGGTCAACGCTGGCGAGGGTGTGATCTTTTGCGAACATGAAAAAACTCCAATCGAATTGAGTAACTTGTTACTGGCAGGTTGGATCGAATGAGGGAAGCCGATAGCGGAAAGGCAGCCTCTTCGTGCAATTCCATCGATGGCTGCCCAGGCGAACGGCTGTTGAAATCTCACGTTTCCCGGTGGATGCCCACCTTTCGCCGACCGGCCGCCACGCACCAAAATGGTGATGACCGGAGCTTTTCGCCAGTTACGTGAGACGTAATGGAAGCCTGATTGTAATTTATGCGCCAGATTTGAGCAAGGAAATGATTGCTTAAAAGGCAATCTTGTGCCGATTTTGATAGTCGCGGCTAGCCATACTGCCATTTCGGCTACACTTGACCATCGTTTCCACTCCAGCTTCAACTTAACCTCAAGGATAGAACATGATCGTCTTCATCACGGGCGCCACCGCCGGCTTCGGCGCCGCCATGGCCCGCACCTTCGTCCAGAACGGCCATAAAGTGCTGATCAGCGGCCGCCGCGCCGACCGCCTGGAGGCGCTGACCGCCGAGCTGGGCGCCGCCGCCCGCCCCATCGTGCTGGACGTGACCGACAAGGCCTCGATCAAAAGCGCGCTGGACAGCCTGCCGGCCGAGTGGGCGCAGATCGACGTGCTGATCAACAATGCCGGCCTGGCGCTGGGCGTTACGCCCGCGCACGAATCGTCGCTGGAGGATTGGGACACGATGATCGCCACCAATTGCAGCGGCCTGGTCGCCATGACCCGCGCCATCCTGCCGGCGATGGTGGCGCGCGGCAGCGGCACCGTGATCAACCTGGGCTCAGTGGCCGGCGATACGCCCTACCCTGGCGGCAATGTGTACGGCGCCACCAAGGCCTTCGTCGAGCAGTTCACGCTCAACCTGCGCGCCGACCTGGTCGGCACCGGCGTGCGCGCCACCAACCTGGCGCCCGGCCTGTGCGGCGGCACCGAGTTCTCCAACGTCCGCCTGAAGGGCAACGACGAGGCGGCGGCCAAGGTCTACGAAGGCACCGAGCCGCTGACGGCCGAGGACATCGCCAACACCGCCTACTGGATCGCCACGCTGCCGGCCCACATCAACATCAACCGCATCGAAATGATGCCGACCTGCCAGGGCTACGGCCCGCTGACGATCAAGCGCAACCTGTAAACCGTTTGCACCGGCGAATCGTTTCATCCCTGAAGCGATTCGTAAGCGGTTGTTACAAACCTTGGCAAGTTGCCGGGAAAACGCTTTACTATCGCGAATGCAATTTTTGGCGTCTTCGTGAAAAATCCGCAGAAATAACGGTTTTAACGTGAATAACGCCGTGGCAGCTTCAACGACAACAATAAAATCGCGTAGAATGTTGCTCAATCTTACCAGTAGTCAAAATAACATGCCTGCAGAGTTTATCTGGAACGTACGGGTCTATTACGAAGACACCGACGCCGGCGGTATCGTCTATTACGCAAACTACCTCAAATTCTTCGAGCGCGCCCGCACCGAGTGGCTGCGCGCCATTCACGTCGGGCAACACGCGCTGCTGCAGGAACACGACGTCTTGTTCGTCGTCAAAAGCGTCACCGCGGAGTATCATGCGCCTGCCAGGTTGGACGATGAACTAAAATTAACACTTAGTATCGAAAAGCTAGGCCGTGCCTCGATTCTGTTCGTGCAGCAAGCCTGGTGCGGCGAACAATTGCTCAACACCGCCCGCGTCAAGGTCGGCTGCGTGGGTTCCGACCTGTCGCCGCGCGCCGTCCCGGCAGCGGTGGCCGAAAAAATGCGTAGTACCATCAAAACAGACTGAACCTATACATGAACGTCACCCAAGACCTCTCTTTCCTGTCCCTCATCACCAACGCGCACCTGATCGTGCAGTTGATCATGGCGCTGCTGTTCGGCATCTCGCTGACCAGCTGGACCTACATCTTCAGCAAAATGTTCGCGGTGCGCTCGGCGCGCCGCCTGACCGCCGAATTCGAGAAAACCTTCTGGGCCGGCGGCAACCTGCACGCGCTGCACCAGAACGCCGGCAAGGACCGCGCCAACAGCGGCCCGCTGGCGCGCATCTTCGAAGCCGGCATGGGTGAGTTCATCAAGAGCAAGGCCGCCTACACCGCCGCCCGCGAGAGCATGGACGCCGGCGCGGTGCTGGACGGCGCCCGCCGCGCCATGCGCGCCGCCTTCCAGCGCGAGATGGATGTGCTGGAATCGCACCTGGCCTTCCTGGCCTCGGTCGGTTCGGTGTCGCCATACATCGGCCTGCTCGGCACCGTCTGGGGCATCATGAACGCCTTCCGCGGCCTGGCCAATGTGCAGCAGGCCACGCTGGCCGCGGTCGCCCCCGGCATCGCCGAAGCGCTGATCGCCACCGCCATCGGCCTGTTCGCGGCGATCCCGGCCGTGGTCGCGTACAACCGTTTTTCGCACGACATCGACCGCCTGGCGATCCGCTTCGAGAGTTTCGTCGAAGAGTTCTCCAACATCCTGCAACGTCAGTCGCGTTAAGAAGGCAGAGCAATCATGGCTTCCTCTTTCTCCAGCAGCATGCGCGGCGGCCGCGGCCGCAAGTTCAAGTCCGAGATCAACGTCGTGCCGTATATCGACGTGATGCTGGTGTTGCTGATTATTTTCATGGTCATGCCGTCGGCCAATGACCCGAGCGTGGTCGACCTGCCGAGCGCCGAGCGCTCCACCAAGCCGCCCAGCGATTACGTGCAGGTGATCATCAAGCCGAACGGCGCGCTGTCGATCGGTGTCAAAGGCAAGGGTGAAGAGGCGCCGGAAACCGCGCCCAACCGCGACGCGCTGGTCAAGAAGCTGCGCGCCATCCACACCGACCATCCCGACTATCCGGTGCTGATCGCCGGCGACAAGGAAAGCAAGTACGACGACGTGATCCAGCTGATCTCGGAAGCGAAGAAGATGGGCATCAACCGGGTCGGTTTGTCGACCAAGTAAATCACAGTGCATACGATGAAACCCGCAACGGCAGGCGGCCCCTACAAAGTGCCGCGACAAAACGAAGGCTGGCGCTCGGTCGCGCTGGCCGGGGCCATGCACGCCGTGCTGCTGCTGTTCCTGTGGGTGGGCATCAGCTGGCAGAACAACGAGCCGACCACCGTGCAGGCCGAGATCTGGGACATGAAGGTGCAGGAAGCCGCGCCGGCGCCGCCGCAGGTCAAGCCCGAGCCTGAGCCCGAACCGGAACCGACGCCGGTGGTCAAGGCCGCCCCGCCGAAACCGGTGGAGGCGCCGCCGACGCCCAAGGAACCGGACATCGCGCTGGAACGCCTGAAGCTGAAGAAAAAACTCGAACAGGAAAAACTCGAGGCGGCCAAGGAAGCCAAGCTGAAGAAGGAAGCCGAAGAGAAGCAGGCCAAGCTGGAAGCCAAGAAACTGGCCGACAAGAAGGAAGCCGAGCAAAAGCTGAAGGACGAGAAGGAACAGGCCGAGAAGGACAAGAAGAAAGCCGCGCTGGCCGAGAAAGCCGCCAAGGAAAAAGCCGAGAAGGCCGACAAGGCCGCCCGCGACAAGGCCTTCGCCGCCGAGATGAGCCGCATCACCGGCAACGCCGCCAAGGGCAGCACCGGCACCGCCGCCACCTCGACCGGTGGCAAGGTCGACGGCGGCTACCAGGCGGCCATCCGCGCCAAGATCAAGAGCAACCTGGTCTACGGCACGGTGGACGATTCGCTGAGCGCGACCTACCAGATCACCCAGCTGCCGACCGGTGAAATCATCGGCGTGCGCAAGATGAAGAGCAGCGGCTCGGCCGCCTACGACAGCGCGATTGAAAACGCGATCGCCAAATCGTCACCACTACCCAAGAAAAAAGATGGTACGGTAGAGCGCGAGTTTGTCGCCGATTTCAATATGAAGGATATGCACTGATGTACACCATGAAAAAACTGAACCAAGCGATCCTTACCGCCGCGCTGGCTCTGGCCGCCGCAGGCGCCCACGCCCAGATGCGGATCGAGATTTCCGGCGTCGGCAGCAACCAGATTCCGGTCGCCGTGGCCGGCTTCGCGGACGAGAACATCGCCCCGCAGCAGATCTCCGCCATCATCAAGGCCGACCTGGAGCGCAGCGGCGCGTTCAAGCTGATCGACGCCGGTGTGATCACCAGCATGAACAACATCGACTACGGCACCTGGAAGGCCAAGGGCGCCGACGCGCTGGTGGTCGGCACCGTCGCCAAGTCGGCGGCCGGCGACTATGAAGTGCGCTACAAGCTGTTCGACACCGTCAAGCAGAGCGAGCTGTCGCAACTGAACGTGGCGCGCGCGCCGCAGTTCACCCGCCTGACCGCGCACAACATCGCCGACGACGTGTTCCTGAAGCTGACCGGCATCCGCGGCGCCTTCTCCACGCGCATCGCCTACGTCAAAGAGTACGACAAGCGCCACTACGAACTGCTGGTGGCCGACGCCGACGGCGAAGGCGAACAGATGGCGCTGCGCTCGAACGAGCCCATCATCTCGCCGTCGTGGTCGCCGGACGGCACCAAGGTCGCCTACGTCTCGTTCGAACAGAAGAAGCCGGTGGTCTACGTGCAGAACCTGGTCAACCGCGCGCGCACCGTGGTCGCCAACGAAAAAGGCAGCAACTCGTCGCCGGTGTGGGCGCAGAGCGGCAACAAGCTGGCCGTGTCGCTGTCCAAGGACGGCCACACGCAGATCTACACCGTCAACGCCGACGGCAGCAACCTCAAGCGCGTGTCCAACAGCGCCGGCATCGATTCCGAGGCCAACTTCGCGCCGGACGGCAGCATCTACTTCATGAGCGACCGCAGCGGCGGCCCGCAGATCTACCGCATGAACGCCGACGGCGGCGAGGCCAAGCGCGTCACCTTCACCGGCAACTACAACATCAGCCCGCGCGTGTCGGCCGACGGCAAGACCCTGGCCTACATCTCCCGCCGCGACGGCAACTACCAGCTGTACGTGATGGACCTGGCCAGCGGCCAGGAGCAGCGCCTGTCCGACAGCACCGACGACCAGTATCCAAGCTTCGCCCCCAACGGCAAATACATCATGTACGCCACTCAAGCCGGCGGCCGCAAATCGCTGGCTGTGGTCTCGGTGGATGGACGTGTAAAGCAACGCCTGACCACCCAGGCGGGCAACATCAAGGAACCCACTTGGGGTCCATTCATGCAGTAACATTTACCTTTCATCTCTAGGAGAATCAAATGCGTAAACTCAGTAGCCTCGCTTTCATCGTCACCACCGCCGCCATCCTGTCGGCCTGCTCGTCGACCCCGGTCAAGGTTGCAGAGCCAGCCAAAGTGGAAGAGCGTCAGATCGAAGCCAAACCGCAGCCGCAGGCTGACACCCGCACCGTGGCACCGGTCGAAACCAAATCGCTGGATCCGCTGGACGATCCAAAAGGCGTACTGGCCAACCGCAGCGTGTACTTCGACTTCGACAGCTACGTCGTGCGCGACGACGGCAAGCCAGTGGTGGAAAACCACTCGGCTTACCTGGCCAAGAACAAAGCCCGCTCGATCCTAATCCAAGGTAACACCGACGAACGCGGCGGCGCCGAGTACAACCTGGCCCTGGGCCAGAAGCGCGCCGAAGCCGTGCGCAAGGCCATGACCACGCTGGGCGTGTCGGAATCGCAGGTCGAAGCCGTTTCGCTGGGCAAGGAAAAGCCTAAAGCCTCCGGCTCGAACGAAGAAGCATGGGCGCAAAACCGTCGTGCAGACATCGTCTACAAGTAATCGAAAGCACTACCCTTTTGCCGGGTGACAGGCATAATACGGGGCGGCACGCGGATAACACCGCGTCCCGCCCCGTTTCCTATTAGATTTGTGTGAAAGCGTCCGACATGAAGAAACTCTCCAAATCCGGCCTGAGCGCCGTCCTGCTGGCCGCACTGACCTGGCTGCCGCTGCAAGCCCACGCCGGGCTGTTCGACGACGACGAAGCCCGCAAAGCCCTGCTCGACCTGCGCGCCAAGGTCGAAGCCATGCGCGCCGAGCTGAACGCCCGCATCGACACCAAGTCCGACAAGTCCAGCACGCTGGACCTGGTCTCGCAAAACGAACTGACGCTGCAGGAAGTGGCCAAGCTGCGCGGCCAGATCGAAGTGCTGAGCAACGAGCTGGCCAACGCGCAAAAGCGCCAGAAGGATTTCTATGTCGATTTGGACGCCCGCCTGCGCAAGCTGGAGCCGCGCGAAGTGACCATCGACGGCAAGACCGCGCAAGTGGACCCGAGCGAACAGCGCACCTATGAAGCGGCGTGGCAGACCTTCAAGTCGGGCGACTACAAGGCGGCGGGCACCGCGTTCACCGAGTTCGTGCAGCGCTATCCGGGCTCCAGCTACGCGCCGGCCGCGCAGTACTACTTGGGCAGCTCGTACTTCGCGCAGCGCGACTGCAAGAGCGCCATCGCGGCCCAGCAGCAGGTGCTGAAGAACTACGCCGACAGCCCGAAGGCGCCGGAAGCCATGCTGATCATCGCCAGCTGCCAGACCGAGCTGAAAGACAAGGCCGCCAAGAAGACGCTGCAGGATTTGATCAAGACCTATCCTGACTCGTCGGCAGCGGCCACGGCCAAGGAACGCCTCGGCGGCAAATAATTACTCGGGGGTATTTGACAGCCGGACTCATTACCCCCTATAATCTCGCTTCTTCGGGGGTCGTTAGCTCAGCTGGTAGAGCAGCGGACTTTTAATCCGTTGGTCGCAGGTTCGAATCCCGCACGGCCTACCATTCGAAGAAAACCAAGGTTTCACACCTTTGGGTCGTTAGCTCAGCTGGTAGAGCAGCGGACTTTTAATCCGTTGGTCGCAGGTTCGAATCCCGCACGGCCTACCAAGAATTTTAGCAGTACAGAACAGGGTTAGTAAGCTATGGCTTCCTAACCCTTTTTTGCGTTCACAAGAAAAATATTACCCACTTGGGTAATATTTTCTCGATCACCTCCCCGCCCTCACCGCTCTCAGTTTCATCATGCAGGACTGAAAACAGGACGCCGTCTTGTGCCAGTCCAGCGCAAAAGTCGGGCGACAACAGCGATTAATTCAGCGTCTCCTTAGGCGACAACTAGCTTGAAAAATTCCACTCCTGTGAAAATTCGCGCATTTTCTCAGACTCACAACAGAGTACTCTAATCAAACTTATCAAGAAGATGAGAACTAGAATCTGAAGGGATGGCGTGCTCCTGTCGCTTAGCGACTTCCTCCAACACTTGATTCAAAATCCTAAAGGACGCAACAATGAAAAAAAGAGAAAACTTTGCGGGAGCCATTGGTGCCTGGGTGACTTCTGAATTGCATCCGGAGGGAGCTACTTACAGCTCACCCAACAGCAATTTCAGTTCCATTAAGCTCAACGGGATTTACGGCACCCTCGATTACCTCAGCATCGGTTGGTTTGGTGTGGATATGAGCAACCCTTCCAGTCCTACGCTAAGTACTAGTAACACGTATCTTGCTCAACAGGTGGCAGATGCCCGTGCACAAAACCCGGGCATCATCATATTTGCTTTGCTGGCCTATACCAATCAAATCACCACCGATCTGCAAACGATCATCGCCGATCCCACCCTGCTGACCACCTTTGCGACCAATGTGGCCGATTTTCTGGGCAACAACGGCCTCAATGGTTTCGACATTGACTGGGAACAGCCTACCAACAGCCTCACTCAGGCGCAATGTGGCGCCTGGCTCAACGCTCTGGGTACGGCTTTCGGGGATACGTATTATCTGGCCGTTTCGGCGAGTTCGAATCAAGGCCCGTCGAGCGTCGATAACCTCAATGCGGACGCTGTGAATGCCCATGTGGATGTGTTCAACTTGCAAAGTTACTGGGTTAGCGATCCGAGCGTATTTATTGCACACGGCATCAATGCCGATCTGTTGGGATTCGGTGCCTATTTCGAAAGTGAGGTCACTGCGCTTAATGCCTATCAGCAATATGCTGCAGGCATTCAGTACCAGGGTCAGCAATACCCCTACCAATCCATGATCAGTTGGCGGCTTGATTCTTCCAACTGGCCTTTCGAACAAAGTCAGCAACTATTGCTACGACAATACATGACCGGCCAACCGAATATGGTTGCGTTCGACGATGGAGCCGTCTTGAATGCGCAAACCACGCCTACGCTTATCGAAAGTATCGTTATCCGCAGCGGCGATGTCGTGGATGCCATCCAATGTACCAATGCCAGCGGCGATGGTTTGTATGTGGTACAACTATTGCAACACGGCGGTGATGGTGGCAATGGGAACAATCCGATCGACCTCACAAATGGCCTTACGGCTTTCAGTTACGTTACCGGCAGCTGGTACGGACAGCAAGTTATTGCGCAGATCACCATTAACGGCACCAGCTATCCTGATGCGGTAACCTCTTCAGTATCCAACCCGCAAACGCATCAGGTTACAGCGCCCGCTGGGAAAACCATTATTGCCTTCAGCGGGCAAACCCAATATGTGAACCTTGCGGGCGGCGGCTTCACATGGGTGCTGGCGGAGATTAACCCCGTTTTTGGATAGCACACCAGTCGAGGCCATAAGGTACGCCAATAGGATGCGCCGACTTTTGTGATATGGCTCAATAGATCCTGTCAGTCAGATGTGTTGCACTCCTGCCGGCGTATAATCATCAAACTATGAGCGAGAACCCTCCCCCCACCGAGTCCGAGTTCGCGACAGCTGAAGAAGCCGAAGCCTACGATCATTGGTTTCGGACGAAGGTGCAGAAGTCGCTTAACGATCAGCGCCCCACTGCCTCCCACGAAGAAGTAATGGCCGCGCTCCGAAAGATTGTCGAAGCGAAGCGTGACATCAATGCTTCCGATCCGATGGCAAACTGAAGCGCAAGCAGCTCTGGCGACCATCCTCGCCTACATCGCGGAGCGCAATCAACAAGCCGCAACCGACCTGTACAACGAAATCAATCGTGCTGTCTCGGAGGTGCTCTCGCGGCCTTCGGCGCTGGTTTTATATGGTAGAGCAAGCTCGTGAGATTACTTTCGACATCGGAATTCGCGACAAGGCTGGCGACGCCTTACACGGATGCGGCGCTGGCCACTTCCGAACTACTGCTGGACGCCAAGCCCACCGGGCTGATCGTGACGGGAGCCGTGCTGGAAGCGGCTGTGGAATGGCATGGCTATCGCATTGCTTTCTTCACCGATGACATTCCCTTCGAAGACATGCTGCGGATTTATATGTTCGATGCCAATATGGCTTTGGTGGATTCCGCAGTGCTCGGCGCGATGTATTCGACCGGCACGTTTGCTGAGCTGAGCCTGCAGCCGCCGAATGCGCTGACGTTTCGCTTCTTCGGCGGCACCGTCTGGCGCATGGTGCTGCTCACCGGGCGGGAATTTGTCCTACCCTTCCTTTCCGATCCAAGCGGCGTGAACCGGAAATTCAAATTCTTCAGGCACTTCCGAATTGAAGGCAAGCCGCAGCCGGAAAGCGTGAGCAGGATTTCGGTGCAGTCCGAGACGACAGCGCGGGCGCAGGTTTTAACGCCACTAGCGCGCCGCGCCTCGAAAAAAGCGCGCACAAAAAATGGTATAAATCGTTTTTAATCAGCGCCAGATTTAATCGGGAATGCCAGTTGCGTCATTTGCTGTCTCCATAAGGCTTTTCTAGAGATTCCACCTGCTTGGCTTCCCCTTACTTAAACTTCAAGAATCATAGGATCTGCGGACAACTTCTCATGTATGAAAAACTGACTTCGGTGTGGAAACAAGCCAGAGCGCAAACACCGAAAGTGGTGCCACCCACAAGTATTTGGGCCATTCGGTCTAGCCTCCGGCTCAGGGGCTCTATTCTGAAAGCCACCGTGCTGTTTGCTCTGCCGCTGGCGCTCGCCAATGCCAGCATCTGCTACGGCACGCCGGCGCATGGCCGCCTGCAAGATGGCGTGCAGCTTCCTGCGCAGGGCAAGAATTTTGTTCCTTACAGCAGTGTCGGCGTCGCGCTGGGCCGGACCTATGTGCATGAGAGCGTCCGCGATATCGTAGTCGACGCTTACGACGCCGTGTATCAAGCCGCGCCAGACAAGCGCTTCATGTACGGCGAAACAGGTCTGGCCAACGGCGGGCAAATCAAGCCGCATCACACTCATCAGGCCGGGCTATCGGTCGATTTCATGGTGCCCGTCCTCGACAGCAAGAACCAGCCGACGCTGCTGCCGTCGAATGCGCTGAACAAGTTTGGCTATGGTCTTGAGTTTGACTCGAACGGCCTGCTGGGTGATCTGCATATCGACTTTGAAGCCATCGCGGAGCACCTGCACCAATTGGCCGACGCGGCAGAGAAACGCCATGTGAAAATCGAGCGGGTGATCTTCCAAAAAGAACTCGCGGAACGGCTGTTCCGCACGTCACGTGGGCGCGATTTGCGTACCACCCTGCCCTTCATGAAAACCACGCCATGGATCAGGCATGACGAACACTATCATGTGGACTTCTCACTGCCGTGCCGCCCACTCAACGCCTACCGCGGGCGATCGCCGTGAAAAGTGTTTTGCACTCCCTCCTGCGTATAATTATTCAATTATGAGCGAGAACTCTTCCCTATCGAGTCCGAGTTCGCGACGGCTGAAGAAGCCGAAGCTTATGATCATTGGTTTCGGGCGAAAGTACGGAAGACGCTTGACGATCAGCGTCCCACTGCCGCCCATGAAGAAGTAATGGCCGCGCTCCGGAAGATTATCGAAGCGAAGCGTGACCCCATTGCTTCTGGTCCGATGGCAAACTGAAGCGCAGTTGGATCTGGCGGCGATCCTCGCCTACCTCGTGGAGCGCAACCAGCACGATATGATAGCGCCCCAGTGCAGGCAAAGATTATCACGCCGCTACAACGCCGCGCTGCCAGCGATGCTAGCTAAATCACAAGACGACATCCTTCAGTGATTGCGCTACACTGGCTCTATCAAGCCTTGAGTAAAGGGAGATTCAAATGGGCACGATACAAAATGTCGACGATCACCCCGATCTAACTGCTAATCCTGAGCCGCCCCTCCCTTCGCAGGAGGAACGTCGCCGTCGGCGCGCTGCCGCATTGAAGGCAGCCGAAGGTCTGTGGAAGAACCGCACCGATATTCCCAAAGATGGCGTCGAATACCAGGAACAGTTGAGGGCTGAATGGCGCTGATCCTGTTTGATACAAACATCTTCATTGATATGCTCAACGGAGTTCATGAGGCTACTATCGAGCTTGGAAGCTACGACAATCCCGCGATCAGTATCATCACTTACATGGAACTGCGTTCAGGCGAGATTCTACGGCCTCTGGACAAGCCGATTTTGGACGCGGTACTAACCGAGTTTAGTGTGCTGCAACTGGACCTGCAAATCGTCGAGCACTCAATCTCCATTCGCGGAAATGGCTTAGTCACCCCTCCCAAGATTAAACTTCCCGACGCAATCATCGCAGCGACCGCTCTATCCTACGGGACGCCACTGATCACTCGGAATCGCAAGGACTTTGCCAACGTTCCCATCGTGATCCATACGCCATATGAACTCGCCCCCGTCACCGGTATCGTATCCGACATCAAGGGGCCATACATCTTCCCCGAGAATATAGGAAACCCAACGCTCACGCGCATTCGGTAATACCCGAATCGCCGTATCAAGGCGCCATGCCATCCAGCTCAGCGACCTCATCATCAGGCAACACAAACGAACCTGCCGCGATATTCTCGCGCAAGTGCGCCAGCGACGACGTCCCCGGAATTAACAGGATATTCGGCGAGCGGCGCAGCAGCCACGCCAGCGCCACCTGATTGGGCTGCGCGTCCAACCGCGCGGCAACGGCCGACAACGTCGCCGACTGCAATGGCGAAAATCCACCCAGCGGAAAGAACGGCACGTAGGCGATGCCATCCTTCGCCAGCGCATCGATCAGCGCGTCATCCTGCCGGTGCGCCAGGTTGTAGTGATTCTGCACGCAGACGATCTCGCACATCCCCCGCCCCTGCGCCACCTGCGCCTCAGTGACGTTGCTCAGGCCGATCTTCCGCACCAGCCCCTGGCGCTGCAGCTCGGCCAGCGCGGCCAACGGCTCCTCGATCGAGCCCTCGGCTGGCTGCATCGGATCGATCATCGCCCGCAGGTTCACCACGTCCAGCACGTCCAGTCCCAGGTTGCGCAAGTTGTCGTGCACTGCCTGCTTCAATTCATCGGGAGAGCTGGCGGGCAGCCAGGATGCATCCGCACCGCGCCGCGCGCCGATCTTGGTGGTGATGACCAGGTCGTCGCGATAGGGGTGCAGCGCTTCGCGTATCAACTGGTTGGTGATGTGGGGGCCGTAGAAATCGCTGGTGTCGATATGATTTATACCGTTTTCGACTGCCGCCCGCAGCACGGCCAAGGCGCCGGCGCGATCAGCCGGCGGGCCGAAGACGTGCGGCCCGGCGAGCTGCATGGCGCCATAGCCCACGCGGTTGACCGTGCGACTGCCGAGCTTGAAAGTGGTGAAAGACTGGTTCATCTGAATTCCTCCTGTTTAAGTAGAGGCCAGTGTAGACGCGCAGCCGGCGTTCGATAAGTAGGTATAATCAAGACAGCCTGTACGAAATTCCGCACAATGAAGATAGACCTCGCCGACCTCACCGCCTTCCTCGCCGTCGCCAATGCAAAGGGCTTCCGCGAAGGCGCGCGCGCCAGCGGGCTCAGCGCATCGGGGTTGAGCGAGGCGGTGCGCCGGCTTGAAGCGCAAGTGGGCGTGCGGTTGCTCCACCGGACCACGCGCAGCGTCGCCACCACCGAGGCGGGCGAGCGTCTGCGCACCCGGCTCGGCGCCGCGCTGACGGAGGTGGAAGCCGCGCTCGATGCCGTCAATGACTACCGTGGCCGCCCCTCGGGCACGCTCAAGCTCAACGTCCCCATCAGCGGGGCGCGCCTGATACTGCCGGCCATCGTCTCGCGCTTCCTGGCCGCGTATCCGGAGATCCGGCTCGACGTCACCGCCGACGATAACTTCGTCAACGTGCTGGAGGCCGGCTGCGACGCCGGCATCCGCTACGACGAGCGCCTGGAGCAGGACATGATCGCAGTGCCTATCGGCCCGCGCATCCAGCGTTTTGCCGCGGCGGCCGCGCCCTCCTACCTCGAACAGCGCGGACACCCCGTCCATCCGCGCGACCTGCTGCAGCACGACTGCCTGCGCCTGCGTTTCGCCGGACGGGCCATGCCGCCGTGGGAATTCGCCCGCGACGGCGAGACCGTGCAGATCGACGCCGAAGGCCCGCTGTATGTGCAGGGCGGCGCGATCGCCGACCTGCTGGTGGACGCGGCGGTCGGCGGCAGCGGCATCGTGTATCTGTTCGAAGACTGGATGCGCCCCCATCTCGACAGCGGCGCGCTGGTACCGGTGCTTGAGCCGTGGTGGCTGTCGTTCTCCGGCCCCTTCCTTTACTACCCGGGGCGCAGGCTGGTCCCCGAGCCACTTCGCGCCTTCATCGACTTCATCCGGGAAGCGGATCGGCAGCGGCCATAACCGCGCAAAAAAAAACGCCAGCAGAAGCTGGCGTTTGATTTTGCGTGAGACGCTTATTTGGCGCGGCGGCGACGGGCGATGACGCCGATCAGGCCCAGGCCGGCCAGCATCATGCCGTAGGTTTCCGGCTCAGGTACGGGCGAGGTGAAGTACGAGCGTTGGCCAGTGTAGAAACCGACGTTCGAGAACCCTGGAATGCTGTTCGAATTCGCCGCGTTGTTGAGCCAGTTGATGGCCCAGCTGCCGGTCAGCTTCTGGCCGGCCAGGATGGCCTGGTCGTTAAACAGGAAGCTGCCGACGTTATTGCCGGCGTGGAAGGACAAGACCAGGTCCAGCGTGGTGTTCTTGGTCGCGCTGGTGTTGGTGACCGTCCAGGTGCCGCTGGTGTGGCTGGCTGCCTCCGTGAAAGAGAAGCTCAGGCCGTCGGTTGGTGCCTTGTCGATGAACGTCAGCGAGTTGGTCTTATCGTTGAATTCGACCGTCTCAGCCAGGCTCCAGCCCTTGGTTGCCGTGCCGGAAGCGGTCACGAAGGCGCTGTCAAAACCGGAGCTCGACTGGATGGGGTTGATCTTGCTGCCTTGTACCAGCGTGTATTTGTCCGCATTGTCCCCGGCCAGCTTGACGTCTTTCTCGCTGGTCTTGCCAGGACCGGGACTACCAGCCTGCGCGACAGCGGCGACAAGGGTGGTGCTCAACAAGGCAATCTTAAAGATGGTTTTCATTGTATAAGTCTGGCAAGGTTGGCAAAAATTTCTATTTTGAAATTTAAATTTCCTAAATGCATGATCGAAAGATACCAGCCTGGCCAAATAAGTGCAAGAAATATATTTGTAAGTTCTACAATGCAACAAACTCAGCCCGGGCGCCCCTCGCCTACTGATGCGCTTTGACAACAGTCAATTGTTAAAGAGTAAAGCGCCGTGTATTGTGGTGCATCTGCTGTTGCTCGCCTTTCGATATGAAACCGTTCCCTTCTCCGCGCGCCACGCGCATGCGTATGGCAGACTTCCCGTCCGGCTGGCTGATCGCCCTGGCTTTATCGGCCTGGCACCCTGCGGCGCTGGCCACAGCCCAGCCGGAGGATGAGGACTTGGCCCTGTACGGCATGGACCGCTCCGCCATCAGCCTGGCGACCGGCTCGGTCCAGGCGCTGCGCCGCGCGCCGGCGGTCGCCACGGTGGTGACGGCCGAGGATATCGCCGCCATGGGAGCGACCGACCTGGACCACGTGCTGGAGGCGGTGGCCGGCATCCACGTCACGCGCGTGGCGACCATGTATGCGCCCAACTACATCATTCGCGGCATCGGCGCGGGCGGCGTCACCAATCCCCAGGTGCTGGTCCTGCTCAACGGCCTGCGCATGAACACCGACTACAACGGCGACAAGGGCAATATGTGGGCCAGCATGCCGCTGACGAATGTGGCGCGCATCGAGATCATCCGTGGCCCCGGCTCGGCGCTGTATGGCGCCGACGCCTTCGCCGGCGTCATCAACGTCATCACCAAGACGGCGGAACAAATGCCGGGGCTGCGCGTGGGCGCGCGGGCCGGCTCGTTCAACGCGCGCGACGCGTGGCTGGAATACGGCAGCAAGCAAGGCCAGCTGTCCATCGCGGCCTACCTGCAAGCGGGCCACACCGACGGCGCCGGTACGCTGGTCGAGGCCGATGCGCAGACCCTCAACGACCGCCGCTTCGGCACCCACGTGAGCAAGGCGCCCGGTCCGATGAACACCGGCTACAACGCCTACGACGGCAGCCTCGACCTGTCCTGGCAGCGCTGGCGCTGGCGCACCAACCTGAAGTGGCGCGACAACGTCGGCACCGGCCTCGGCGTCAATTCCGCCCTCGATCCCGACCACAAGCCGCGCAGCGGCTATGCGGCCAGCGAACTCTCGTGGACCGCGCCCGATTTCGCCAACGACTGGAGCTTGGGCGGATCGCTGAGCTATATGTTTTTCACCGAGCAGACGCCGGGCGGGTTGGCATTGTTCCCTGCGGGCGCGCGCATCGGCCCCAACCTTTTCCCGAATGGCATGATCGGCGGCCCCGGCCGCTGGGAGCGCAACCTGCGCAGCTCGGCCTTCGCCACCTACAGCGGCATCAGCGGGCACGCGCTGCGCGTGGGCGCTGGCCATGACGACCTCTACCTGTACGGGGTCGAGACCATGAAGAACTTCCTGATCAGCCCGGCGGGCATACCGATCCCGACCGGCGCCGTGATCGACTACGGTCCCATCCAGCCGCACATCCGCCCCCAGCGCCGCAAGATCAACTACGTCTACGCGCAGGACGAGTGGCAGTTCGCGCGCGACTGGGCGCTGACGGCAGGCGTGCGGCACGACGACTATTCCGATTTCGGCGGCACCACCAACCCGCGCCTGGCGCTGGTGTGGGATGCCGACCTCGACATCACGGTCAAGCTGCTGCACGGCCGCGCCTTCCGCTCGCCCAGCTTCAACGAACAGACCGGCATCAATCCGGTCAACATGGGCAACCCGCAGGTGCGGCCGGAGACCATCAGCACCACGGAGGCGGCGCTGGCCTGGCAGGCGCGCGCCGACCTGAACATCAATCTCAGCCTGTTCCGCTACACGCTGAAGGACCTGATCCGCTCGGTGCCCAATCCGGCGCCGGCGCCGGGCGCCACCTACCAGAACAGCGGCGGCATGGACGGCAACGGCGGCGAGATCGAGCTGGCCTGGGAACTGAGCCCGAGCCTGCGCTGGCAGGCGAACTACGCGCGCCAGAACGCGCACGACACCATCACCCACGGCGATCCGGGCTACGCGCCGCGCCATCACGCCAACACCCGCCTGGACTGGACGCTCGGTCCGGGCTGGCAATTCAGTCCGCAGCTGAACTGGGTGGCGGGCCGGCGCCGCGCGACCGGCGACGCGCGCGCCCCGGTCTCGGACTACCGGACCGTGGACGCCGCCCTCACCCGGCAGTTGCCGCACGGCTGGACCGTGACGGCCACCGTGCGCAACCTGTTCGACGCCGACGCCCGCGAGCCCAGCCTGGCGCCCGGACTGGCGCTGCCGTTCGACCTCCCGGTGTCGCCGCGCACCGTGGCGCTGCAGTTCAGCACCAAACTCTGAGCGGCGCCGGTCTCTTTACGATCCGGCCGAATTCGCGGCCACCGTAATGTGAACCGTCAACTCCCGCGCCGTATTCGGGAAATACTTGTTAACGCCGAAATCGGCGCGGTTCAGCTTGACCATGGCGTCGAAGCCGGCCTCGGTCGCCTTGCCCATCGGGTCCTGCTTGATCTTGTTGACCTTGCCGTCCAGGACCACCAGCTTGGTCACGCCGTGCATGGACAGATTGCCGCTGATCTTGAGGCTGTCCATCGGTCCCTTCTCGATCTTGGTGCTCTTGAAGGTGATGTCCGGGAAGATCGCCGCGTCGAGGAACTCCGCGCTGACCAGTTGCCGGTCGAGGGCGGGCACGGCGGTATGGATGCCGTCCACCGCCAGCTTGACCGAGACCGAGGACTTGCTCAGGTCTTCGTCCAGCACCAGGTTGCCTTCGATCTTCTCGAACCGGGCGACCGGGTTGGTATAGCCGTGGTGGTCCCAGCTGAACACGACGGCGCTGTGATCGGGATCGATGGTCAGCGTCTCCGCGCTGATGGCAGGCAGGGCGAACAGCGAGAACAACGGCAACACGAGGTATTTCATGGCTTACTCCTTTAAATGTGGTGAACCGCCACAATGCCGCCGGCGCCGCCGGAAGTCCTGAAATTGGCCTGAAAGAGTTCTGAAAGTCCCTGAATTCCCCGGGATATAATGCGACGCTATCAAAAATACAAACATCGGAGCGGCATGGATATTTCAGGGATTGCAAAGCTGCGCGTCGGGGCCTGGGTTGTGGATACCGCCTCGGGCGAGATGGTGCGCGACGGCGAGTCGGTGCGGCTCGATCCGCGCACCCTGCGCCTGCTGCTCTGCCTGGCCGGACGCGCGGGCGAACTGGTCAGCGCCGACGAGCTGCTGAGCCAGGTCTGGCCGGGCGTGATCGTCACGCCGGATTCGGTGTACCAGGCGATCGCGTCGCTGCGGCGCGTGCTGGGCGAGGCCAGCTACATCGTCACCGTGCCGCGCCAGGGCTACAAGCTGGTGGCCGAGGTCGGCCCCTGGCGCGCGCCGGACGAGCTTCCGGCGCCGGCCGAAACAGCCGCGCCGCCCTCGCACGCCACGCGCAGCCGCCTGGTTTTCCTGGCGACGGCCTGCATTCCCATTGTGATCGGCATCGTCTTCTGGCTGCACAACACGCTGGCGACCGAGCAGCACGCTCCGGCGCTGGCACTGGCGTCGCAGAAATCCATCGCCGTGCTGCCGTTCGCGGACCTGACCGACGGCATGTCGAACGAAACCTTCGCCGACGGCATGACCGAGGAATTGATCGGCAGGTTCAGCAAGCTGCCGGGCTACAAGGTGCCGGCGCCGAGCGCGGCGTTTTACTACAAGGGCAAACAGGCGCCGCTCGCCGAGGTCGCGGGCAAGCTGGGCGTCGTCTACATCCTCGACGGCAGCGTGCGCAAATCCGGCAGCACCTTGCGCGTCGCGGCGCGCCTGATGAAGGCCGACAACGGCTTCATCCTGTGGTCGGAAACCTACGACAAGCCGGTCGACGACCTGTTGATGGTGCAGGACGACATCGCCGAGGCCGTCACGAAAGCACTGACGGCAACGATAGACCGGGGCGCTGGCGGCCCCGCGCGGTAGCCAGCTGGACGAGGCGTCCCAGCGGCGTCTCCACCCAGCGGAAAAATGCGGCGCCGGCGGCCAGGCTGGCGCTCCACGCGATGAGCATGCCCGCGCCCTGCCAGAACGGCCCTTCCGGCACAAACCGGCTGAACGCCGCGTTGACCAGCAGGCAGACCGGGAAATGAATCAGGAACACCGAGTACGATATCCGCCCCATGCGGTTGATGGCGGACCAGGCACGTCCGGCCGACACCGTTTCGACACGGCCGAACAGGTACAGCAAACAGGCGACCACCAGCGCCAGCGCGACGCGGCTGCGGAAATCCAGGAACAGCCCCGCCGTCACCGGCACCACGGCCATCGCCAGCAGCAAGGCCACGGCGCCCGGCGCCCGGCGGCGGTCGCTGGCCCACCACGCCATCATGCCCAGGCCATAGCTGCCGAAGAAATACGGCGCCCAGTTGTCCCAGTCGGCGTCGAGGTTGAAATGCAGCAGCGACAAGGTGATGCCCAGCGTGGTGATGACCGGCATCAGCCACGGCATGGCGCGCCCGCCGGCCACGCGGCCCGCCAGCCACAGCCCCAGCGCCGCGACGGCATACAGTTGAAAATCGATGGCGACATACCAGGCGCCGGCCGACAATGATGGATAGCCCAGCACGCCATGCAGCAGCAGCGCGTGGGCGCTCAGCTGACTGAGAGTGGCTGGCGCGGAGACCGAACTGTGGGTCATCCAGTTGCCGGCCCAGGAGGAGGCGACGGCGGCCAGCAGCGTGGCGGCCATGAACGGCGGCGCCAGCTTGGCGTAACGCCGGCGGATCGCGCCCAGCGGATCGGCCAGCCCGGCGGCGCCGGCCGGTGACAGCGATTTGGCCAGCAGGAAGCCGCTGATGACGAGGAACACCTGCACCGCGATGCGCGCGGGGCCGCCCAGCCATTCGATCAATTCCGGCAGCAGCGGACGCACATGGTCGGCCATCGGGCCGTAAAACGCCAGATGGTGCAGGACGATCAACTGCGCCGCCCCCGCCTTCAACAGATTAATCAAGCCAAACTGCGGCAGGACCTTGCCGGCCCCTCCCCTTGCTACATTCATTCCCATCCCTAAACATCCAGGCTTGCGCCAACCGGCCGCCATAATAGCCGAGCTTGGCAGCTTGATGGCGCATGTTTGGTGAGAATGTGTGTATATCCTTGTCAGGGCCGCTCACGCGGTGCGGCGCATCGGTTGCATCGCGCCGTACATCAGCGTCCGCCACAGCCATTCCAGCGGACCGTAGCGATAGTGGCGCAGCCACCAGGCGCTCAATGCCATCTGCGCAGCGTACACAACCAGGCCGAGCAGGAACACCGGCGCGGCGCCAATCTGGCCGAACTGCCCCAGTCCATAGCCGAAGAAGATGACTCCGAAGATCAGCGACTGGGCGATGTAGTTGGTGAACGCCATCCGGCCCAGCGGCGCGAACGCATGCAGCACGCGGTGCCGCGCCAGCAACAGGATCGTCGCAGCGAATCCAATGGCCAGCAGGGTCTGGCCCATGCCTGCGGCCGCATCCAGCATCGACAAGGCCGCGCCGCCGGCGAACCCTGCCACCGCGACGGCGATCAACAAGCGGCGGTGCTGGTCGGGCCGGCGCGCGACACCGGTCCGCCACGCCAGCGCGCCCAGCAGGAACAAGGCCAGCGTCCGGGGGAAGATAAAGATGTGCAATGGCAGCAGATACGGCAGCTCGTCAAGACTGAAGCGGCGTATCTCGGCAAAGCTGCCCGACGCGAACACCTGGTTGGCCAGCGCGACATGCTGCTGGAACCACGCCGCCTCCGGCCACGGTATCCCGACCGGCACCATGCCGACGTACACATACAGCGCGAACATGCACGCCGCCGCGACCGCCAGCGCCCACACCGGCGCCGCCAGCAGCGGCAGCACCAGCAAGCCGCCCAGCGCGTATTCGGTCAGGATGTCGCCATTCCAGATCAGCAGCAGATGCACCAGCCCGAACACCAGCAGCACGGCCAGCCGCCGCGTCAGCCAGTAGCGCGGACGCCCGGTCCTGGCCAGCCGTTCGAACTGCACCGCCAGCCCCAGGCCGAACAGCAGGGAAAACACCGCGAAGGCCTTCATCTCGAAGCCGGCGCGGACCAGGGTTTCGACCAGCCCGTCCCACTTGCCGGCGCCGGGATCGGGCGGCAAGAATTGCTGGAAGATCGAGACACGGAATTCCGACAGCAGGTTCACCACCAGCACGCCAAACAGCGCGATACCGCGCAGGATGTCGATCGCGTCGATGCGCTCGTTTGCGCCATCCCCGCGCGCCATCAGCGGCGGAACTTCTTGGGCTGGCGCTTGCGCAGCGCGGAGTTCTGGTCTTGCAGTATCGCGTCCACGCGCTCGGACGCCTGGCGCGACAGCTGCTGCGCGCGCTCGGTGTCGGGGAAGTATTCGGGCTGACGGTAGGCCAGCCACGCGTAGGCCGAGTACATGCGGCAAGCGTCCTCCACCTCCTGCAGCGACATGTAGTGCAGCGGCACCTGCTCGGTCTTGATCGGCGTGATTTTCTTGGCGGCCAGCGCGGTGGCCCAGTGCTCCCACGCGCGCTGCATCGACGGCACCTTGGACGAGATCGGCACCAGCGACAGCGCGAACTTCTCGGCCACCGTCAGCTCCAGCGTGTCGAGCCAGGCCGCGCGCTCGAACTGGTCCTCGGTGATGCGCGGATAGAAGAAGCCGTCCGGCACGTCGATGTTGTGGACGAAGCGTTTGAGCAGCTTGGCCAGCGCGTGCTCGTTGGTCACCGACGAAATCCGGTGCAGATGCTCCAGCGTCGGCGCCACGGCGAAGCCGGTGGTCTTGAGCGGCACCGGCTTGTCCTTCAGCAGCGAGCGCACCACGTTGTGGGTCTCGTTGTCGTAGCCGGCCACCAGGCCTTCCTCGTGCACGCCGAAGCGCCCCGCCCGGCCGGCGATCTGGCGCGCCAGCGCGGCCGGGATTTCTTCCTCCTCGTAGCCGTTGTACTTGACCGAGGTGGTCATCACGATGCGGGCGATCGGCATGTTCAGGCCCATCGCGATCGCATCCGTGCCCACCACCACGTCGGCCGCGCCGTCGCGGAAGCGCTGGGCCTGCGCGCGCCGCACCTCCGGCGACAGGTTGCCGTACACGGTGGCCACCGACAGGCCCAGCTCGGTCACCATGTCGCGCCACATCAACACCTCGCGGCGCGAGAAGCAGATCACCGCGTCGCCCCGCCGCAAATTGCTCAGCTTGCGCACGGCGGTGGGCTCGACCGACAACGGCCCTTTGCGCTTGAGCACGTGGACTTCCAGCTCGCACTCCAGCCGCGCCGCCAGCACCTCGATGGCGCGCCGCGCTTCCGGCGCGCCCACCAGATATACCACCTGCGCCGGCGCGCCGCAGACGGCGGCGGTCCAGGCGGCGCCACGGTCGCGGTCGGCCAGCATCTGGATCTCGTCGATCACCGCCACGTCGACCGGGGTACGGGTGTCGAGCATCTCCACCGTGCTGGCCACGTGCGTGGCGCCGGACACCAGGCGGCGCTCCTCGCCCGTCACCAGGCTGACGGCCAGCGGCTTGCCGTGCGCCTCCATGGCCTGCAAGCGTTCGTAGTTTTCCAGCGCCAGCAGGCGCAGCGGCGCCAGGTAGACACCGCTCGGCGCCTTGGCCAGCGCTTCGATGGCCTGGTGGGTCTTGCCGGAATTGGTCGGGCCCAGCAGCGCGATGAAGCGCCGCTTCATGCGCCGCGCCACGTCGAACGAGGCCGGATATTCGGCCAGGTTGATGCTCTGGCGGGTGCGCTCGGCGTGCTGCTCCTCCATCTCGCGCTCGACGGCGTGCTCCAGGCGTTGCCGGATGCGGTCGAAGACGATGCCGGCCGGCTCGGATATCTGCATGTCCGCCAGCGCGCCGAGGAAAGGCTGGGCATCGAGGCCGCAATCGTCGCAGGCGTCGGCCATCTCCTGCACGAAGGCGCTGACATAGCCGCGCAGCTCTTCGCCGACGGCGTCGCTGGCGCGCTCCAGCAGCAACTGGGAGCGGGTATCGGCGTCCATCTTGCGCCATTTGGACGCCTTGGCCAGCACGCCCTGCGCCGGCACCAGGTCGTAGGCGACCTGCAAGCCGTTGTACGAGACCACCCCGCTCAAGCGCAGGAATACGCGGCCTTCCTGCCGCGCCAGCACGACGCCCCGGGCGCTCAGGCCCAGCCGGTGCATCAGGTCGTCGTCTTCCCCCTGATCGCTGTCTGTGGCGGAATGATGCGGCGCGGGGGAGGAATTGCTCATATGGGATATTCGGGTAGGTGGGCTGGAATTTTAGCAGATCGTTACAGTTGGTGAGAAAGCTAAGCCGACGACCCACCTATAATATTCCGCCTAGGCAATCCAGCCTACAACAACATATACAAAACAAAAAGGGAAAACATGGGCATGGTATTCTGCCGCGGCTGCGGCAAAGAAATTCACGAGACAGCACCAACTTGCCCACATTGCGGCGCGCCGCAACATGGCAACGCCGCCTCCGGCCCGCGTTCGGATAAGGATTATGTTGTCACCGTGCTGCTGTGCTTCTTCCTGGGCTTTTTGGGCGTGCATCGCTTCTACGTCGGCAAGGTCGGCACCGGGCTGTTAATGTTGTTCACATTCGGCGGCTTCGGCATCTGGACGCTGATCGATTTTATTATCGTCGTCCTGGGTAACTTCACCGACAGCGACGGCCTCAAAATCAGCAACCGCTAAGCGCGTTTTTGTCTTTCCTCCGGATTTCTGGCACCATAGCCCGGTTTACACCGCCGCCGTGCCAGAAATCCCGCCATGCCCTTCTCCATCGCCACAGCCGTTCATCATGAATTGCTGATTAAAAAAAGCCGCTTTATTGCCTGCGTTCAGCCCATGACGGACCGGAGCGCCGCGCAAAAGGTGGTGGCTGAATTATGGGCGCAACATCCGGGCGCCGCCCACGTATGCTGGGCATTATTAGCCGGCGGCCAATCGGCTGCGGTCGATGACGGCGAACCAAGTGGTACCGCCGGCCGTCCCATGCTTGATGTATTACGCCACCAGGATCTGGAAGGTGTATTAGCCACAGTGGTCCGATATTTTGGCGGCGTTAAATTGGGCGCCGGCGGATTGGTGCGCGCTTATACCGACAGCGTGGCCCAGGCATTATTAAAATCAGAGAAAATCGCGATTATCAAGCTGCATTATCTGATCTGCACCGCGCCTTATGCGATGGAGGGCATGATACGCCGCGAAATTGAACTGGCCGGCGCCACGCTCGATAATGTCGCGCATTCCGACCACGTTCAGTTCGAATTCAGCCTCCCCGACAGCGCAGCCGCGCCACTAGTCAGCCGATTGAATGAGGCCGGCCACGGCCGCATTCAATGGATCACTCCCGACGACGAATAAGACGTTCAGCGGCCATCGCCGCCATCCGCCCTTCACAAGCTGTTTTTTGGTATATTCGCGCCAATATTTGGCACGGCTTCACTCTGGACGCCGATCCAGGTGGCTTTGTGCCACAGCGTTTCAAGCGGTCCCTGCTTGTGCCCACGCAACCACCAGACGCTGACCTGCCGTTGCAGCACCGCCAGTGTCAGTCCGATCGCCAGCGCGAAGCTGGCGCCGGTATATTGATACATCCCCAGGCCGAAACCATAATAAATCGACGTGCCGACAATGGATTGCACCACATAACTGGTCAAACTCATGCGGCCCAATGGCGAGAATATGCCCAGCCAATTGCCCGCATAAGACAGCAGCGTAAAACTGGATACCAGCACCGCCATGAACGCCACATTCGACCATGAAGTCACGATCACCAATAATGGCCGGCGCACCGCCGCGCCGATATGCCACAGGTCAGGATTGCTTTTCAGCAGATACAGCGGAATAAACGCCAGCACGGCAATCAGCAGGGTTTTACGCCAGAATGCCTTGTTCTGAATGGATGGAATAAACAACCCTTTTCTTCCGGCCAGCATACCCAACATGAATAATGCCGGAATCTGGAATACGCGGCCGTTTTCCCAACTCCAGCGTATTACGCCGATTTTCCCGTTGCTTAAATTTCCCACCCAGACATCGAATGGTGAACCATGCGCCATATATTTTTCAGCACGGCCGAAATATGCCCACGATGCGGGATCGGCGAGTTTCTCATCCGGATTTGGTAAGGCCTGAAAGAATTCCACCCAAGCGTGCGGCAATAGCAATAACAATATGGCGATGCATAACACCACGCCGCTGCGCAAACGCGCCACCGGTATCAGCGCCAGCCCCAATACGGCATAAATGCTGAGAATGTCGCCGTGATAAAACATGGAATTGAACAGGCCGAATCCCAGCAATAACACCATGCGCCAGGCGAAGCGGGCGCGGAAGTCTTCGCCGCGCAGTTCCCGGTTATGGTCCTGGATGTAAAACGTCAAGCCGAACAGCAGCGCGAAGATCGCGTACGACTTGCCGCCGAACAGGAAGAACAGGCTGTCCCAGATCATCTTGTCCACCGCCACCAGCCAGGCCGGCAATCCAGCGGGAAGAAAATAAAAATCGAAGTGCTCGATGTTGTGCAAAAGCATGATCGAGACGATGGCGAAGCCGCGCAGGGCATCGATCACATCCAGACGGGAAGAGTTGGCGCGCATGATGTTCCATCAACCTTGGCAAAGTGAATAGAATGCCAAGTGTAGAATGGAACCGCTCCCAACGGTGCGATTTTTCAGGCCCGGCGGGCCGCCGGTGCGCAATATTTGGCGACGGTGAGGACCATGTCCTCGAACTCGATCGGCTTGGCGATGAAGTCGTCGACGCCGGCGGCGCGGCATTCGTCGCGCTCCGCTTCCAGCACATTGGCGGTCAGCGCCAGGATCGGCAGGCTGCGGTAGCCCTGCGCGCGCAGCAGGCGCGTGGCCTCGTTGCCGTCCATGACCGGCATTTGCATATCCATCAACACGGCGTCGTAGAACGGGCCGTTCATCACCTGGTCCACGCCTTCGCGGCCGTTGTTGGCCACGTCCACCTCCGCGCCCTCCAGCTGCAGCAAGGCGCAGGCGACTTGCTGGTTGAGCGGGTTATCCTCCACCAGCAGCAGCCGCAGCCCGGCCAGCCGCAGCCCCGCCGACGCGGAGGCGGGCGCGGCGGCTGGCGGCGCAGCGTGCAGCGCGCCGTCGCCTGGCGCGACCCGTTGCAGCGCTTCGTACAACATGGCCGGCGTCAGCGGCTTCATCAGCACCAGGTCCAGCACGCCGGCCTCCTGCTGCATGCGCTGATGCAGTCCGTGCGTGGCCTCGGCCGCGGCCAGCGCGACGAACGGCGCCGACGTCTGGCGACGCAGGCGCACCACGCCGTCCCAGCTGTCCACACCGTCGAGCAGCAACAATTCAAACTCGGCGCCGGCCCGCAGCAGGGGCAGCGCGCCGGCCAGATCCGCGACCCAGTCGGCCTGGCCACCGAAGCCGGCGATCATCGCCAGCAGCAGCTGACGCGACTGTTCACCGGCGCCGACCACCAGTACCTTCAATGGCAACGGCGCGCGCGGCGCACCCTGCGCCGCCCTGCCGTACGACAGCGTGAACGAGAACGTGCTGCCCTCGCCCGGCACGCTCTCGACCTGCAGCTCGCCGCCCATCAGGCGCACCAGCCGCTGGCTGATGGCCAGGCCCAGGCCGGTGCCGCCGAAGCGGCGCGTGGTCGAGCTTTCCGCCTGCGTGAAGGAATCGAAGATGCTGCCCTGCTGCTCGGGCGCGATGCCGATGCCGGTGTCGCGCACGGAGAAGTGCAGCCGGACATGCTCGTCATCGCCGTCCAGCAGGCGCACGGCCACCACCACCGAGCCGCGCTCGGTGAACTTGACCGCGTTGCCGGCCAAATTCACCAGCACCTGGTTGAGCCGCAGCGCGTCGCCCAGCACGTCGGACGGCAGCGCCGGGTCGAGGTCGAACAGCACTTCGACCGGCTTGTCCTGCACGCTGGCGCCGAGGATCAACGCCAGGTTGCGCAGCATCTGCTCCAAGTTGAACGGCACCCGCTCCAGCACCAGATTGCCCGTCTCGACCTTGGAGAAATCCAGGATGTCGTTGAGGATGCCCAGCAACGAATGGGCCGCCGCGTAGGTCTTGTCGACGTAGTCGCGCTGCTGCGGGCTCAGCTCCGTCAAGCGCAGCAGGTGCTGCATGCCGAGGATGCCGTTCATCGGCGTGCGGATCTCGTGGCTCATCGTGGCCAGGAACTGGCTCTTCACCCGCGTGGCCGTCTCGGCCCGGTTGCGTTCGACCAGCACCGCGTCGCGCTCGCGCGAGAGCTCCTCGGTGCGCTCGCGCACGCGCGCCTCCAGCGTCTCGTGCCCCTGCTGAATCGCCTGCGACATGTGGTTGAAGGCGCGCGTGGCCTGGGCGATCTCGTCGTCGCCCACCACCTCCAGCTGGCCGCCCAGCTGGCCGGCCGCGATCATCTGCGCACCGTGCGTGAACTGCGCGATCTGGCGGATCAGGTAGCGTCCCAGCAGCAGCGAGAACAAGGCCACCATCGCCATCTCCAGCGCGGCCAGGCCCAGGCTCCAGCGCTGCGCCGCCGCCAGCGTCCGCTCCAGGCTGGCGACATCGAGCCCGATCCGCACGCTGCCATACGTGACGCCGGCCACCGCCACCGGACTGCTGACGGCGAACATGCCGTCGGCCGCCTCGGACAGCGACGCGTGCGGCACGAAGGGCCTGGCCAGCGCCTCCGGCCGGCCCGCCTCCACCAGCACGCGCTGGTCGGCGTCGAGCACCTGCGCGTACAGCGTGCCCTCGGTGCCGCTGAGCTGGCGCGCGAACGATTGCAAGCCCTCCAGGTCGTGGCTGATCACCGCGTCGCGCGACATGGCGGCGAAGGTCTCGGCCGTCACGCGCGCGTGGCGCAGCACCTGCTGCTCGTTGGACTCGCGCAAAAAATGCAGCACGCTGAACACCAGCACGCCCAGCAACAGCAACTCGATCAGCGCGATGCCGAGGATGGTCTTGGCGCGGAAGCTCAGGGCCAGGCGCATGGCCTATTCCTGGATCCTGGCGTCGGCCGGCGAAATCGCCAGCCGGCGCACGTCGTCCCAGTCCTTGTCCTGGGCCGGCTCGAAGCCGTCGAAGCCTATCCCGGCCAGCAGCTTGAGCTGCGCCGCGTCCAGGTTCATGCGCATCATCGCCGCCAGCACGCGCTCGCGCACGGCCGGGTCCAGCTGCTGACGGGTGGCGATGGCATGCGTGGTGAATGGCGGACTGGTCCACAACACGCGCAGCTCGCGCGAGAGCCGGCGGTCCAGCAGGTCCAGCGTGCGCGGCACACCGCCGCCGGCCGGATACAGGCCCTGCACCACGTCGCGATACACCGAGTTGTGCGACTTGACGAAGGCGGCCTTGAACGGCACGCCCTGGCGCCGCAGCTCGGCCTGCACCAGCAGGCTCGCGCCGAACGCGGCCGGCGTGGGGAAAGCCAGCGTGGCGCCGGCCAGCTGCTTCAGGTCGTGCAGCGGACTGTCCTTGCGCACCACCAACAGGCCCCGCAGACGTTCGCCCTTGGCGCGCGCCAGCGCGTGGTAGCCGGGCCGGGCGTTGTAGACCACGAAGTGATACGGATTCATGTAGGCGAAATCGTATTCGCCGGCCGCCAGACGGCGCTCGAAGGTGGGAACATCCGGCGCGGTGGCAAAGGTGATCCTGACGCCGGCCAGTTCCGACAGCGCCATCAGCACCGGCATCCAGTTGGCGGCCATCTGCGAAGGCGACTCCTGCGGCACCACGCCGAAGGTGTAACTGGTCTGTTGCGCCGACACCATACCGGGCAGCGCCAACATCAAGCAACCGGCACACAGCCAGCGGAGCAATCGATGGGCCATGGGTAGCGTATTTCGCAAGAAATCGGGATTTTTGATCATAGCATGACGCCCCAGGCCCCGATGCAATTAATTGCCCTGGAATAAGTCTTAATGTATATTAACGACCCTCAACCTGACGCACGGCCGATCCGCCCAATCCCTGCGGACGCCAGCCTTCCTGGCCATGCCCCCGCCAACGCGTCCAGCCCGCCCAGCGGGGACGCACGTTTTCACGAGAAACGGAACAACAACATGAACATCAAGAACCTCAAAGTCGGCACCCGGCTGGGGCTGGGCTTCGGCGCCATCCTGCTGATGCTGACCATCGCCAGCGTGCAAAACATCGTCAGCCTCGGCACGCTCAACGACGGCACCGACGCCATCGTCACCGACAGCTACAGCAAGGTCGCGCAGGCGCAGACCCTGATGAACCACAGCAACCGGATCGCCCGCTCGCTGCGCAACGCCCTGCTGATCCACGACGACGCCAAGGCCGCCAAGGAACTGGCGGTGATCGCCGACAAGCGCAAGGATGTCGAGGCCGCCACGCAGAAGCTGGCCGGCCAGGTCAAGTCCGCGACCGGACGCCAGATGTTCGCCACGCTGCAGGCCGCGCGCACGCCCTACGAGGCCGCGCTCGACGAGGTGATGCGCAAGCGCCGCGCCGGCGATCTCGACGGCGCCGTCGACTACATGCTGGGGCCGATGCGCGAGCTGCAGACGGCGTATATGAACAGCCTCGACGCGCTGATCGCGCACCAGAGCGAGGTGATGGAAACCAGCCGCGTCAAGGCCGACGCCACCTACGTCCAGGCGCGCAACCTGGCCATCGTGATGGGGCTGCTGTCGCTGGCGGCCGGCGTCGCGGGCGCCGTGCTGATCTCGCGCCAGCTGCTGCGCCAGCTGGGCGGCGAGCCGGACTACGTGGCCGGCATCGCCAGCCAGATCGCGGCCGGCGATTTGGCCGTGCCCATTGCCACCCGCCAGGGCGACCAGCGCAGCCTGCTGTTCGCGATCACGGCCATGCGCGACAGCCTGGCCCGGATCGTCGGCCAGGTGCGCGGCGGCGCGGATTCCATCGTCACGGCCGCCACTGAAATCGCCGCCGGCAACCTCGATCTGTCCTCGCGCACCGAGCAGCAGGCCGGCTCGCTGGAAGAAACCGCGTCGTCGATGGAGGAGCTGACCGCCACCGTCAAGCAGAACACCGAGAGCGCGCGCCAGGCCAACACGCTGGCCGCGGCCGCCTCGCAGACCGCCCTCGCCGGCGGCGCGGTGGTGGCCGACGTGGTCCACACCATGGGCGAGATCAACGACTCGGCCAAGAAGATCGTCGACATCATCAGCGTGATCGATGGCATCGCGTTCCAGACCAACATCCTCGCGCTGAACGCAGCCGTGGAAGCGGCGCGCGCCGGCGAACAGGGGCGCGGCTTCGCGGTCGTGGCCTCCGAGGTGCGCACGCTGGCGCAACGCTCGGCAGCCGCGGCCAAGGAGATCAAGGCGCTGATCGACGACTCGGTCGGCAAGGTCGCCACCGGTACCGAGCTGGTCGGCGAGGCCGGCGCGACGATGGAGAAGATCGTCGCCGCCGTCAAATCCGTCACCGAGATCATGAGTGAGATCAGCATTGCCAGCCACGAGCAGGAAGCCGGCATCGAGCAGATCAACCAGGCCATCGCCGAGATGGACGCGGTGACGCAGCAGAACGCCGCGCTGGTCGAGCAGGCCGCCGCAGCGGCCGAGGCGCAGCAGGACCAGGCGCATCAGCTGGTGCAGCTGGTGGGCGTGTTCAAGCTGGCCGACGACCGCCGCGCGGCGCCGGTGTCCCGCATGGGCCAGCGCAAGCCGTCGCAGCTGGCGCTCGGCGCGCCGCGCTCCGCCGCCGCAGCCTAAGCAGCCGTCGTCATTCCCGCGAAAGCGGGAATCCATACTGAGCGTCAGCAATCCGCGTTCCATGGATTCCCGCCTGCGCGGGAATGACGGCGGTGGCGGTGCGCTACAATCGGCCGATGAGCCAACTGCCTATCGACCTGCTGGAGCCTGCGGACTTCGACGATTTCCTCCGCTACCTCAACGACCACCTGTCCGACAACGGCCGGGGCGACACCGCCTACTTCCAGCCGCTGCCGCGCGCCGACTCACGCTTCCCCGCCGACAAGGCCGACGCCTTCCAGGCCGGCATGCGCACGCCGCTGGACACGGCCGGCTGGCGCCGCGTCTGGGTGGCGCGCGCGGACGACGGCCGCATCGCCGGCCACGTCGACCTGCGCGCCCATCCCGAACGCCACGCCACCCACCGCTGCCTGCTGGGCATGGGCGTGGACCGCGCCTTCCGCCGGCTGGGCCTGGGCGGCCGCCTGATCGAACACGCCGCGCAATGGGCGCGCGCGTCGGGCCGGCTGGACTGGATCGACCTGCAAGTGCTGTCCGTGAACGCTCCTGCGATCGCGCTCTACCGCCGCAATGGCTTCGTGCAAACCGGCGAAATCCCCGACCTGTTCCGCATCGACGGCCAGAGCCTGGCCTACACCAGCATGAGCAAGCGCCTTGACACACTCAAATGAGAATGGTTATCATTCAAATATTTAACTGAGAAGCCTGCCGCCGCCAGCCACATTCTCGCTTTGATTGTGGGATACGAATGGAAAAGCATAACTTGGACCGGCTGGCGGTCCTGATGGGCATGGCGGCGCCGTTGGCGGCACAGGCACAAATCGCGGCGGAGGCGGCCACGGCGGTCCTGCCGCGCATTGAAATCCACGGCGAGAGCCTGGGCGCCACCACCGAAGGCACCGGCTCCTACACAACCGGCAAGGCCAGGACCGCCCTGCCCCTCGGCATGGCGCTGCGCGACACGCCGCAATCGGTCTCGGTGGTGACGCAGCAGCGCATCGAGGATCAGGGCCTGCTGACGGTGACCGACGTGGTCAACAACGTCACCGGCGTCTCGGTCAACCAGTACGAAACCAACCGCGCCGGCTTCACCGCGCGCGGTTTCGACATCGACAACCTGCAGATCGACGGCATCCCCACCACCTGGGACCAGCCCTGGAGCTCGGGCGAGGTGCTGGGCAGCCTGGCCACCTACGACCGCGTCGAGGTAGTGCGCGGCGCCACCGGCCTGATGACGGGCGCCGGCAATCCGTCCGCCGCCATCAACCTGGTGCGCAAGCGCGCCAACAGCAAGGAGCTGGCCGGCACGGCCGAAATCGGCATCGGCAGCTGGAACGAGCGGCGCGCGATGGCCGACGTCTCCACCGCGCTGAACCAGGCCGGCAGCGTGCGCGCCCGCGTGGTCGGCGAATACCAGGCTGGCGACAGCTGGATCCACCTGATGCGGAAGAACAGCCGCACCCTGTACGGCACGCTGGAAGCGGACCTGGGCCGCAAGACCGTGCTTTCGGCCGGCTACAGCTACCAGAAGACCGATCCCAAGGGCCCGATGTGGGGCGGCCTGCCCTACTGGTACACCGACGGCGGCCTCACCGGCTGGGACCGCTCGAAAACCTCGGCCGCCGGCTGGACCCGCTGGGGCACGGAATACGGCAACTTCTTCACCAACCTCGACCACGAATTCGACAACGGCTGGAAGCTGCGCGCCAGCTACAGCCACAGCGATCGCAAGGCCGATTCCTACCTGCTCTACCTGTCCGGCATCCCCGACCGCGCGACCGGCGCCGGCATGGGCGCGTTCGCGGGCTCCTACCAGACCCACACCAAACAGGACGACTTCGGCCTGCACGCCAGCGGTCCGTTCGCGCTGGGCGGCCGCAAGCACGAGGCGGCGTTCGGCTATATGCATTCGAAGCAGCAGTTCAACGCCGACAGCCGCGCCGCCGACTTCGGCCCCGGCGGCGTGCCGGACGTGGGCGACTTCAACCGCTGGAACGGCGGCTATCCCGAACCGGCGTGGGGCCCCTCCACCTTCTACGAAAGCAGCGTCACCACGCAGCAGGCCGTCTACGGCGTGGCGCGCTTCTCGCTGGCCGATCCGCTCAAGCTGATCGCCGGCGCCCGCCTGAGCGACTACGACAAGACCGGCCACGGCCTGTACGCCGCGCCGTACCAGCTCAAGCACAGCCGCCAGCTGACGCCGTACGCCGGCCTGGTCTACGACATCAACGACAGCTACTCGGCCTACGCCAGCTACACCAGCATCTTCCAGCCGCAGAACCTGAAGGACTTCAGCGGCAAGACGCTGGACCCGATCGAAGGCAAGAGCGCCGAGGCCGGCATCAAGGGCGAGTTCTTCGAAGGCCGCCTGAACGCCTCGCTGGCGCTGTTCCGCATCAAGCAGGACAAGCTGGGCCAGGAAGCCGGCCTGGTCGACCGCGACGGTGCCGGTCCGCTGGCGCCGGAGGCCTACTACCGCGCGGCGACGGGCGCCACCAGCCACGGCGTCGAGTTCGAAGTGGCAGGCCAACTGGCCAAAGGCTGGAACGCCAGCCTCGGCTACACGCGCTTCCACGCGGAGGACGCGGCCGGCGCCGACATCAACAGCGTCTACCCGCGCAAGCTGCTGCGGCTTTTCACCACCTGGCAGCTGCCGGGCGACTGGAAGGCGCTGACGCTGGGCGGCGGCGTCAACTGGGAAGGCCGCGCCTACACGATCGATCCCAACGCGCCCGCGCACAGCGGCGGCCGCATCGAGCAGCCGGCCTACAGCCTGGTCAACCTGATGGCGCGCTACGACATCAACCGGCAATGGTCGGCGCAACTCAACATCAACAACGCGTTGGACAAGCGTCACTTCGGCATGTTCGCCGCGTATGGCGCGATCACCTACGCCGCCCCGCGCAGCGCCGCGCTCAACCTGAGATATCGCTTCTAGGCGGGTGTCCGTATCCGGACGGTGTTGAACGAAGGCGGGCAAGCATGCCCGCCGCGCGCGGCCCGCCCGATCGCGCGCAAGCCTTGATTTTGCTGGCTTTGCGCGCATCGCCGGCATGTGGCACGGCTATTGCAATAGAGAGCACAACTCTAGCTCACTATCGCATCCCATGGACCAGGCCCTCAACCCCGATATCCTTTCCCGCCGCAGGCGCAAGACCGCGCTGGTGGTGGCCGCCGTGCTGGCCTCGCTGTGCGCGGCCGCGTGGGGCATCAACCGCGTGGTCAGCCCCAGCGTCGACGCCGGCAGCGTGGTGCTGGCCGAGGTCCGCGTCGGCAATATCGCCAACACCATCAACGCTTCCGGCATCGTCATCCCGGTGCACGAGGAGCTGGTCTCCAGCCCGATCCAGACCCACGTGGCCAAGGTCCACGCCAAGCTGGGCCAACAGGTCAAGGCCGGCGAGCTGCTGCTGGAGCTGGACAACCGCACCATCGTGCTGGCGATGGACAGCATCAAGGAACAACTGGCCCAGCAGGAAAACCGCATCCTCGCGCTGACGCTGGAGATGGACCAGAAGCGCAAGCAGCTGGTCAGCTCGATCGAGCTGCTGGAGCTGGACCTGCAAGCCACCCGCGTCAAGCTGGGCCGCTACCAGACGCTGCGCAAGGCCGGCGGCGTCTCGGCCGAGGACTTGCTGACCGCCGAATTGAACGTCAAGCGCAACGAGATCCAGCTGCGCCAGCAGCACGAGCAGATCGAGGACAGCAAGCGCGTCACCTCGTCCAGCATCGAAGGGGCGCGGCTGCAAAAGAACATCCTGCAAAAGCAGCTGCAGCAGCAACAGGAGCTGCTGGCGCAAACCCAGGTGCGCGCGCCGTTCGCCGGCATGCTGACCTGGCTGCTGGCCGACGAAGGCGCCAGCCTGGCCACGGGCCAGCTGGTGGCCAAGGTCTCCGAGCTGAGCAACTACAAGGTCGAGGCCTCGCTGTCGGACTTCCACGCCCGCGCGCTCAGCGCCGGCCAGGCGGTGCGCGTCGAGCAGGGCAATGTGCGGCTGGACGGCGTGGTGCAGACCATCCTGCCGGAAATCCAGAACGGCACCGTCAAGCTGCTGGTCACGCTGGCCCAACCCAACCACCCGATGCTGCGCAACAAGCTGCGGGTGGAGGTGAACATCGTCACCGAACAGAAGCAGCGCACGCTGCTGGCCGACTACGGTCCCGCCTTCAACGGCCGCGGCCCGCAGGACATCTTCGTGGTACGCGACGGCATGGCCCGCAAGACCACGCTCAACATCGGCGCCAGCGACGGCAAGGCCGTGGAGATCCTGTCCGGCGCCCGCGCCGGCGACCGCCTCATCATTTCAGACACCACCCGCTACAAGGACCGCGACAGCATCCGCGTCGCCCAATAACCCGCATCGAAAGGACTATCATGATCCGCCTGAGCAACGTCAGCAAAACCTACCAGACCGACAAGGTCGAAACCCTGGCCCTGAAGGACATCGACCTGCATGTCGAGAAATCGGAATTCGTCTGCATCATGGGCCCCAGCGGTTGCGGCAAGAGCACGCTGCTGAACCTGATCGGCCTGCTGGACCGTCCAGGCAGCGGCGCCATCCACGTGGGCGGCGCGCCGGTGGCCTCGTACAAGGACAAGCACGTGGCCAAGCTGCGCAACAACACCTTCGGCTTCATCTTCCAGAGCTTCCACCTGATCAACGACCTGCGCGTGATCGACAACGTCGAGCTGCCGCTGCTGTACCGCGACCTCTCGGCCAAGAAGCGCCAGCGGCTGGCGCGCGAGGCGCTGGAAAAGGTCGGCCTCGGCGCCCGCATGGACCACTACCCCAACCAGCTCTCGGGCGGGCAGCAGCAGCGCGTGGCGATCGCCCGCGCCATCGTCGGCCAGCCGCAGGTGCTGCTGGCCGACGAGCCGACCGGCAACCTGGACAGCAAGATGGGCCAGGAGGTGATGGACATCCTGCTCAAGCTCAACAGCGAAGGCACGACCGTGGTGATGGTCACCCACGACGAGCAGGAAGCCAAGCGCGCCAGCCGCATCGTGCGCGTGTTCGACGGCCAACTGGTCGCCGCTTAAGCTAAGGGGACGCCATGTTCAGGAATTATCTGCTGACCGCGTGGAAGGTCTTCATGCGCCGCAAGCTGTTCACCGCCATCAACCTGCTGTGCATCGTGCTGACGCTGGTGGTGCTGCTGGTGGTCACGGCGCTGCTGCAGAACGCCTTCTTCCCCAGCGGCGTCGAGGGCAAGAGCGACCGCTTCGTGCAGGCCGTCATGATCGAGGCCCGCCACACCGAGGGCAAGGGCGTGCGCCGCAGCCCGCTCGGCTTCAAGCTGATCGACAAGTACATCAAGCCGCTGCCGGGCGTGGAGGCGGTGTCGGCCACCACCATGCCGGAAACCGTGTCGGTGTACCAGGAGGGCCGCGTCAGCGAACTGCTGATGCGCCGCACCGACGCCGAGTACTGGAAGATCCTCGACTTCAAGGTGCTGCAGGGCCGCGTGCCGGACCAGGCCGACGTCGACCAGGGCCGCTTCGTGGCCGTGGTCAACGCCAGCACCGCGCGCAAGCTGTTTCCCGGCCAGCCGGCGCTGGACCAGAAGATCAGCATCGGCGGCCAGTACTTCACCATTATCGGCGTGGTCGAGGACGCCATGCACCTGAACGCCTTCTCCGACATCTGGGCGCCCGTCACCACCTTCCCGTCAACCGACTACCGCAACCAGATCTTCGGCAACTTCGCCTTCATGGTGCTGGCGCACACGGCGGGGGACCTGCCGCGCATCCGGCACGACATCGAGGCGGCCGCCAAGACCGTGGTGTTTGACGATCCCAAGCAGTACAACATCGCCCGCGTCTGGGGCGACAGCAAGCTCGACCTGTTCGCCCGCATGCTGCTGCAACAGGAAGGCGCCGATTCCGGCGCCGGCAAGCTGCTGCTGGTGATCGGCGGCCTGATGCTGCTGTTCATGGCGCTGCCGGCGCTCAACCTGGTCAACCTGAACACCGGCCGCATCCTGGAGCGCAGCAGCGAGATCGGCGTACGCAAGGCCTTTGGCGCCACCAGCGCCCACCTGGTGCGCCAGCTGGTGCTGGAGAACGTGCTGCTGTGCCTGGCCGGCGGCCTGATCGGCCTGGCCTGCGCGCGGGTGGTGCTGTGGTGGCTGGAGGGCTCGGGCCTGATCCCCTATCTGCATGTGGAACTGAACCTGGCCGTGTTCGGCATGGGCCTGCTGCTGGCGACCGTGTTCGGCCTGCTGTCCGGCGTGCTGCCGGCCTGGAAGATGTCCCGCCTCGACCCCGTCCATGCCTTGAAAGGAGCCGCATGATGCTGCGCCACTTATTGAAACTGATCTGGAAGCGCAAGTCGCGCAATATGATGCTGTCGCTGGAAATCCTGCTGGCCTTCGTGGTGGTGTTCGCCATCGCCGCGTTCGCGCTGCGCAGCTACCAGCTGTACCGGATGCCGACCGGCTTCAGCTACCAGGATGTGTGGTCGGCCTCGCTCAACGCCCGCAACGAGGGTGGCGTCGAGGCCGATCCGCTGATCTATGACAAATTCCGCCAGAGCCTGAAGGCGCTGCCGGAAGTGCAGGAAGTCGGCTTCAGCAGCTTCCCGGTCTACCAGTCGTCGAACTGGACCAGCGAATTCACGCTGCGCGAAGGCAAGCGCAAGTTCGTCTCCAACCTGTTCGAGATCAGCGACGAATTTCCCGCCGTGGTCGACATGAAGCTGGCTGAGGGCCGCTGGTTCTCCCGGGCCGACGATGGCGCGGCCGAGCGGCCGGTAATCATCAACCGCAGGCTGGCGCAGAAGCTGTTCGACGGCAAGCCGGCGCTCGGCCAGGTGTTCAGCGAGGACGAGGACAATCCGAACAAGGCGCTCAAGCAGTTCAAGGTGGTCGGCATCGTCGACGAGTTCCGCAGCCAGGGCGAGTTCATGTCGCCGCCCAGCTTCATGCTGGTGCGCCACCAGGCGGGCGCCGGCGAAGGCGGACTGGAGGCGATCCAGCTCAAGGTGCGCCCCGGCACGCCGCGCACCTTCGAGGCGGTGCTCAACCGCCAGCTCAAGCTGGTGCGCAACGACTGGAGCTACACCATTTCGCCGGTGGCCGACATGCGCACCTCGATGCTGAAGGCGCAGACCATTCCGCTGACGGTGCTGGCCGTGATCGCCGCCTTCCTGCTGGTGATGGTCGCCTTCGGCCTGTTCGGCGTGCTGTGGCAGAACACCACCCAGCGCATTCCGGAGATCGGCCTGCGGCGCGCGATCGGCGCCGATTCCGGCCACATCTACAGCCAGATCATCGTCGAGCAGATGCTGCTCAGCTCGGGCGCCATGGCCATCGCGCTGCTGTTGCTGGTGCAGCTGCCGCTGACCGGCGCGCTGGGCGACAGCCTGAACTGGACGGTGTTTTTGATGGCGGCGGCGCTATCGGCCGGCGTGATCTATCTGCTATCCTTGCTGTGTTCGCTCTATCCGGGCTGGCGCGCCGCGCGCCTGAGCCCGACCCAGGCGCTGCATTATGAATAGGCCAGTTTGAATCGATGGAATCATCCCGCAAACCACGCATCCTGATCGTCGACGACGACAGCGCGGTACAGGTGTCGCTGGCGCTGCTGCTCAAGCAGTCCGGCTTCGACACCGTGTGCTGCGACGACCCGCGCCAGGCGCTGGAGCAGCTGGCCCGCCAGCCGGCCGACCTGGTGCTGCAGGACATGAACTTCTCGCTGCGCACCAGCGGCGAGGAAGGCTTGCAGCTGCTTTGCGACATCAAGCAGCTGCAGCCGGCGCTGCCGGTGCTCTTGATGACGGCCTGGGGGTCGATCGCGCTGGCGGTCAAGGGCGTGCAGGCCGGCGCCGCCAACTTCTTCACCAAGCCATGGGACAACGCCCAGCTGATGGAGCTGATCCGCACCACGCTCGACACCGCCGCGCCCGCCCCGGCCGGCTGTCCGACGCGCGCCGCGCTCGACGTCCAGTTCGATTTCAGCGGCATCGTCGGCGAGCATCCCCGGCTGCTCAAGGTGCTGGCCACCGTCGGCCAGGTGGCGGCCACGCGGGCGCCGGTGCTAATCATGGGCGAAAGCGGCTGCGGCAAGGAGCTGATCGCCGACGCCCTGCACCGCAACAGCCCGCGCGCGGCGCAGACCATCGTCAAGATCAACATGGGGGCGATCACGCCGTCGCTGTTCGAAAGCGAGATGTTCGGCCACGTGCGCGGCGCCTTCACCGACGCCAGGACCGACCGCAAGGGCCACATCGCCAGCGCGCACGAGGGCACGCTGTTCCTCGACGAGATCGGCGAGCTGAACCGCTCGGACCAGGTCAAGCTGCTGCGCGTGCTGCAGGACCAGACCTACCAGGCGGTCGGCGCCAGCCGCACCGAGCGGGCCGACATCCGCGTGGTGTCGGCCACCAACCGCGAGCTGGCCGAGCTGGTGGCGGCCGGCGAGTTCCGCGAGGACCTGTTCTACCGGCTCAACCTGATCACGATAAGGCTGCCGCCGCTGCGCGAGCGCCGCAGCGACATCCCGCTGCTGGCGCGCCACATCATCGGCCAGGTGTCGGCCAGTTACGGCCTGGGGCCGGCCACCATCGCGCCGGCCGCGCTGGAGTGGCTGAGCGCGCAACCGTGGCCGGGCAATATCCGCCAGCTCAAGCAGACGCTGGAGCGCACCTTGCTGTTGGTCGGCAAGAGCGAACTGAAACAGGCCGACTTCATCGCCACCGAACAGCATGAGCATGGCGGCGCGCTGGGCGGCCAGCGGCTGGGCGTGGACGGCATGACGCTGGAGCAGGTCGAGCGCCACATGATCGCCAAGGCGCTGGAGCAACACCAGGGCAATATCTCGCGCGTAGCCAAGGCCTTGGGTCTGAGCCGCACCGCGCTGTACCGGCGGCTGGAGCGCCACGGCCTGGGCGGTGGCGAAGCGCCCGAGTCCGGCCACGAAGCGCGCGCATGAGCCTGCGCCATCAACTGTACGCCTACCTGGCCGCCGCCCACCTGCTGTTCCTGGGTCTGACCATCACCCTGTTCAAGCAGTCGCCGTTGTGGATGCTGGGGCTGGAGGCGGCCGTGCTGCTGAGCTTTGCGCTGGGCGTGCGGCTGATCCGGCGCGCGCTGGAACCGCTCAGCTACACCCGCCACTTCCACGACCTGCTGCAGGACCAGCACTACGCGGCGCGCCTGCAGCAAAGCGGCGATCCGCAACTGAACGAACTGGTCCAGCTGTTCAACACCATGCTGGGCGCGCTGTACCAGGAGCGTTTGCAACTGGGCGAACAGCAGGGCTTCCTCGACCGCCTGCTGGAAGCCACGCCGAGTGCGGTCATCGTATTCGACTTCGACGGACGCATCAGCCTGCTCAACGCCAGCGCGCAGGCGCTGCTCAAACGGGACGATGCGCGAGGCCAGCCGCTGTCCGCCTGCCTGCCGGCCGACAGCGGCGACTATCCCGGCCTGCTGGCCCAGCTCGACGCGCTGCCGCTGGGCGAAAGCCAGCTGCTGACCGACACCGACGGCCGCCGCTACCGTGGCCAGCGCGGCCGCTTCTACGACCGCGGCTTCGCCCGCCACTTCCTGCTGGTCGAAGAGCTGACGGCCGAGCTGGAGAGTTCGGAAAAAGCCGCGTACGACAAGCTGATCCGCGTGCTCGCGCACGAGGTCAACAACACGGTGGCCGCCACCGGCTCGGTGCTGGACTCGCTGCTGTACTACCGCAGCCAGCTGGCCGAGCGCGACGGCGAAGACTTCAGCACCGCCATCGTCGCCGTCAAGCGGCGCAACGTCAGCCTGGGCGAGTTCATCGAGCGGTTCACGCGGGTGGTCAAGATGCCGGCGCCGGAGCTGCGGCCCAACGCCGTGCGCGACGTCATGGACGACATACTTTATTTGTATCGCGAGCCCTGCCGCAGCCGCGGCATCCACATCGGCTGGCAGCGCTGCGACGACGTGCCCGCCATCGCGCTGGACCGGCACCTGATGGAGCAGGCGCTGCTCAACGTGGTCAAGAACGCGATGGAAGCGGTGGAAGCCGGCGCGGGCGGCGACAAGCGCATCGACCTCGTACTGGCGGCCGAGGACGGCGGCATCCGCCTCTCGGTGATCGACTCAGGCAACCTGCTGGGCGACGTCCCAGCGCGGCAACTGTTCACGCCCTTCTTCACCACAAAAAAAGGCGGCCAAGGCATCGGCCTGCTGTTCGTGCGCGAAGTACTGAACCGTCACGGCTTCAGCTACCGTCTGGCCGCCACCGGCCAAGGCACAACCCGCTTCGACATCTGGCTCCAACCCGGGGGTCAAGTCTGACATTCGGACACGGCCTCTGCCGTACAGCTTTGGGGTCAAGTCTGGCATTCGGACACGAGCTCTGCGGTAGCGACCGCTACCGCAGAGCTCGTGTCCGAATGCCAGACTTGACCCCAATATCGTTTGGCGCATATGGTTATCGCCAAATATTCGTTCGGGCGCCCCAATCGCATATAAAATGGCCGCTTCTTTACCGGCCTCGGCCACATTCCTTCTCGCAGCAAAGGACAGCCCATGACGATCAACGTAATTCTTAACCTGCTGGCGGCACTGGTCCTGCTCGGCGTGCTGTACGCGTTGCAGCGCAGGCATGCGTCGTTCTCCGTGCGGGTGTTTACCGGCATGGGCCTGGGCGTGCTGCTGGGCGCGGCGCTGCAGGCGCTATACGGCGCCGCCTCCCCTGCCCTGCAGACCACCGGCGATTATCTCGACATCGTCGGCTCCGGCTACGTCAAGCTGCTGCAGATGATCGTCATGCCGCTGATTATGGTGTCCATCATTTCCGCCATCCTCAAGCTCAAGGGCATCAACTCGCTGGGCAAGATCAGCGCGCTGACCATCGGCATGCTGATGCTGACCACCCTCATCGCCGCCGGCCTCGGCATCCTGATGGCCAAGGTGTTCCACCTGAGCGCGGTCGGCCTGACCGCCTCCGCCGCCGATGTCGCGCGCGGCGTCTACCTGCAGGGCAAGGTCGAGGCGGCCCAGGCCATCTCGCTGCCGAGCATGCTGCTGAGCTTCATCCCGGCCAATCCCTTCCTCGACATGACCGGCGGCCGCAAGACCTCGACCATCGCGGTGGTGATCTTCTCGGTGTTCATCGGCATCGCCGCCACCGGCATCCACGACAAGAAGCCGGACGTGTTCGCCTCGTTCGAGCGCTTCATCCAGGTCGCCCACGCCATCGTCATGCGCATCGTCACGCTGGTGCTGCGCCTGACGCCGTACGGCGTGTTCGCGCTGATGGCGCAGGTGGTGTCGACCTCCAGCTACACCGACATCCTGCACCTGATCGACTTCGTGCTGGCCTCGTACAGCGCGCTGATCCTGATGTTCTGCGTGCACCTGGCGATCGTCTCCGGCGCCGGCCTCAACCCGGCGCGCTACGTGAAGAAAATCCTGCCGGTGCTGACCTTCGCCTTCACCTCGCGCAGCAGCGCCGGCGCCATCCCGATGAGCGTGCAGACCCAGACGCTGCGCCTGGGCACCTCGGAAGGCATCGCCAACTTCGCCGCCTCGTTCGGCGCCACCATCGGCCAGAACGGCTGCGCCGGCATCTACCCGGCCATGCTGGCGGTGATGATCGCGCCCACCGTCGGCATCGATCCGTTCACGGCAAGCTTCATCGCGCCGCTGCTGGCCATCATCACCATCGGCTCGGTGGGCGTGGCCGGGGTCGGCGGCGGCGCCACCTTTGCCGCGCTGATCGTGCTGTCGTCGATGAACCTGCCGGTGGCGCTGGCCGGCCTGCTGATCTCGATCGAACCGCTGATCGACATGGGCCGCACCGCGCTCAACGTCAGCGGCTCGATCGCGGCCGGCACCGTCACCAGCCGGGTGTTGGGCGAGACCGACCTGCGCGTGTTCGACAGCGACGCCGAGCTGCCGGTCGACAGCGACCGTAAGGCCGCCTGAGCCGGCTTGCCCCCTGCGGTTTCCACCCCCCGCGAAAAATCGTGGGAACCGCCGGCCGGCCGCGCGGTCTAATTTTTTCCCTGAGTTGAAAGGAAAAAATGATGACTACGATCTCCCTGACTTGCCGACTGTTATTGGGCGCGGCCACGGCGGCCGCCTTGCTGGGCGGCTGCAACAAGCACGCGGCGGACCAGCCACCTACGCCTGCCGTCAACACGCCGGAACAGACCACCCCGGCCACTCCGCCCAACAACAACAGCACCACGCCCAACAACACCACGCCCACCACGCCCACCACTCCGCCTGCGGCCACGCCGCCGGCCCAGGGCAGCGCGCCGCCTGCGACCACCCAATAGGCGTAAAAAAAGGGCCCGAAGGCCCTTTTGCGCGCTGCGCGGTGGCGGCTTAGAACTTGTAGTTGTAAGCGATACCGATCAGCGACAGATGGGTCTTGTACGTGCCGCGCGTGGTTTCGCCGTTGCCCGTGCAGGTGGTCATCAGTGGATTGCACTTGTTGGTGTAGTTCATCGATGCATCCTTGAAGTCCAGGAAGCTGTAGGCCAGGTCGATCGACGAACGGGCATCCAGCTTCCAGTTGGCGCCGATGGAGTACTGCATGCGGTCGCTGTCCGGCAGCGCTGGGTGGGTCAGCTCGGCGTTCTTGACTGGCGACTCGTCGTAGGCGATACCGGCGCGCAGGGTGACGTTTTCGTTGTAGGCGTAGTTGCCGCCCAGCGAAACGCGCACAGTGTTCTTCCACTGCTGACGGATCACTTCGGCGCCTTCGCTGGTGCCTGGGAACTGGATGTCCAGGTCGCCCATGCGGTTGTGGCGCACGAAGGTCACGTCGGCCATGCCGGCCCATTTCGCGTCGAACTGGTGGAACACGTTGGCCGACAGCGTCTCAGGCGTACGCAGCTCAACCAGCGCGGCCGAGTTGGCCTTGTTCGACGTCTTGGCCAGCACGCCGTTGACGATCGGGCTGGTGGTCACGTTCGAGAAGTCCCACACGGTGCTGCCGCGCAGCTTGTGCGAGATCGACGAACGGTAGGACAGGCCGAAGCGGGTGTCCTTGTCCAGCGTGAACATGTAGCCCAGGTTGAAGCCCCAGCCCCAGTCCTTGCCGTCGTTGGAGCCGTGCGCGTCCTTGGCGGTGGCCAGCAGGCGGGGATCGCCGCCCAGCAGTCCGATCTGCTGGGCCAGCGCGGCCGCTTGCGGCGTGCCGCGCAATGCAGCGATCGAGCCCGGCACGTCCACGGCCTGGCCCAGGCTGGCCTTCATGAACTCGGCGTCGATGCCGAAGCCGAAGGCGTGGTGCTCGTCCAGCTTGAACGAGGCCGATGGGTTCAGCGTGATCGATTCCAGCTTCACGTCGGACAGCGCGTAGCGGCCGGTCCATTCGCTGCCGTAGTTGATCTTGGTACCGTATGGCACGAACATGCCCACGCCGACGGTCCACTTGTCGTTCAGCTTCTTGCTCAGGTAGAAGGACGGCGCGGTGACCGAGCTGGGCACGTAGTCGTTGGCGGCTGTGCCGCCGGTCGGGGTGCCGGTGAAGCGGGTCGAGCCGCTGTCGGTGAAGGTCGAGTGCGGCACAACCACGGTGGCGCCGGCGGTGATCTGCAGGCCATCCAGGCGGGACAGGCCGGCCGGATTGTAGAAGATGGTCGATGCGTCGTTGGCTTCGGCGGCGTTGGAGTCAGCCGTGCCCTGGCCCGATACGCTCTGCGAACCGAAACGGTAGCCGGACGCCTGGGCGCCCACGGACATGGCGCTCAGAGCGGCGGCGATGATCAGGGGGAGGTATTTGTGTTGCATTGTGGTCTCGCTTTATAAGTAGGCGGCTCTGCGCCAGGTTTTTCTGGATTTCTTGCGCCAAAACCGGTGCAGGAAGGCCAGCAGCATACTACATTTATAAAACTATTCAAAAGGCAAGTCGTTAGAGTTAAAACTCTAATTTAAACCTTGAAACCGAGCAGTTGCTCTGCATTGTGGCTATTAAAAAAGGACCCGCAGGTCCTTTTTTAATGTCGATAAAACAATGACTTAGTGCGGATCCAGCGCGCCGGACGGCACACCGCGGCCACCCTTGCCCGTCACCTTGTACACCACCCACATCACCATGCGGAACACGAAGCGCACGAAGATCAGCGTCAGCAGCGCCTCGACCAGCGTCATGACCAGCGCCGGCGCCGCCGTCCAGCGCACCGCGCGGCGCTGGAACTTGGCCAGCGCGCGGTCCTTGGCGATCTCGATGCTGTCGTAGAAGGTCGGCACCACCAGCAGGGTCAGGATGGTCGAGGTGATGGTGCCGCCGATGATGGCGATCGCCAGCGGACGGTAGAACTCGCCGCCCTCGCCCAGCCCCAGCGCGACCGGGAACATGCCGGCGATCAGCGCGAAGGTGGTCATCAGGATCGGACGCAGGCGCATGCGGCCGGCGTACATCAGCGCGTCCTCGCGGCCGTAGCCCTCGGCCTCGCGCTTGCGGGCCGCGTCCAGCAGCAGGATGGCGTTCTTGGCGACCAGGCCCATCAGCATGATGACGCCGATAAAGCTCATCAGGTTCAGCGTGCTGTGGGTGATCAGCAGCGCCAGCACCACGCCGATCAGCGACAGCGGCAGCGACAGCATCACCGCCACCGGCGCCGTGAACGAGCCGAACTGCATCACCAGGATCAGGTACATCAGGCCGATACCCATGACCAGCGCGATCGCCATTTCCGTGAACAGCTCGGTCTGGTTCTTGCCGTCGCCGCCCAGGTCCAGGCCGTAGCCGGGCGGGTAGTCGATCGAGTTGGCCAGCTTCATGGCGTCGGCCGTCACCTCGCCGGGCGAGCGGCCCTGCACGTTGGCCGACACGGTCACGGTGCGCTTGCCGTTCTTGTGCTCGATGGTGGATGGGCCCTTGCCCATCGTGATCGTGGCGATCTGGTCCAGCGGCACCATCTGGTTGGTGCCGGTCACCGAGATCGGCAGGCGCTCGATGTTTTCCGCGTTGACGCGGTCTTCCGGCGCCAGCCGCACCGCGACGTCGCGCGATTCGCCGGTCGGGTCGACCCAGTCGCCCACCTCGACGCCGGCGAACGCCACCCGCAGCGATTGCGCGGCGTCGTTGACGGAAATGCCCATCGAGTTGGCCAGGCCGCGATTCAGTTCGATCTGCAGCTCGTTCTTCGGATCCTGCTGCGACAGGCCGACGTCCACCGCGCCCGGCACCTGGCGCAGCTTGTCCATATAGTCGTTGGTGATTTCCATCAGGCGGCGCGAGTCCGGGCCGGTGAATTCGATCTGCACCGGCTTGCCCGCATTATTCAGGTCGTCGACCACCGAAATCTCGGCGCCGGCGATATGGCGCATCTTGTCGCGCAGCTCGGCGCCGATCTGGAAGGCGGTGCGCTTGCGGAACTGGCGCTTGCCGATATCGATGTAGATGCGGCCGCCGCCGGCGTTGATGTTGGAGTTGGTGTCCTTGGTCTCCGAAATCGTGCGGGCAATGGCGGCGATGGTCTCCATCTTGCGGCGCGCGATCTCCACGCTGCCCGACGGCGGCATGCGCACGTCGATGGCGATGGTGCTGCGGTCGGCCGCCGGCAGGAAGCTGGAGCCGCCGAACTTGGCGTGCAACACGATGGCGCCGACGAAGGTGCAGAAGGCGATCGCCGTCATCCAGCGGCGGTGGTGCAGCGCCCAGGCGATCACGTTGCCGTAGCGGTCGGACTGGTGGTCGAACCAGTCGTTGAACTTCTGCAGCATCTTGCCCAGGCCCTTTTTCGGCGCCGTGTGGTGGTCGACCGGGTCGCCCCAGTAGGCCGACAGCATCGGATCGAGCGTGAACGAGATGCCCAGGCTGACCAGCACCGAGCAGGTCACCGTCAGCGCGAACGGACGGAACCACTCGCCGGAGATGCCCGGCATGAAGGCCACCGGAATGAACACGGCGATGATGGAGAAGGTGGTCGCGGCCACGGCCAGGCCGATCTCGGCGGTGCCGTTCAGCGCGGCCGTGCGGCGGTCAAAGCCCATCTGCATGTGGCGCACGATGTTTTCCCGCACCACGATGGCGTCATCGATCAGCACGCCGATCGCCAGCGACAGGCCCAGCAGGGTCATGAAGTTCAGCGTGAAGCCGCACAGCCACACGGCGATGAAGGCCGCCACCACCGAGGTCGGCAGGCTCATCGCGGTGATCAAGGTCGAGCGCCACGAGTTCAGGAAGGCGTACACCACGAAGATGGTCAGCACCGCGCCCAGCACCAGCGATTCGATCACGTTGTTCAGGCTGCGCTGGGAATCGTCGCCGCCGTCGCGGGTGATCTCCAGCTTGGTGCCGGCCGGCAGCGTGGCGTTGACCGCCTTGATTTCCTCGCGCAGCTTGGCCGCCACCGACACCGTGCTGGCGTCGCGCGAGCGGGAGATGGCGATGCCGACGTTGGGCTTGCCGCTGCGGATGCTCACGCCGTCGACTTCGGCAAAGCCGTCCTCGATCGTGGCCAGCTGGGCCAGGCGCACCACCTCGTCGCCGTTGCGCTTGACCACCACGCCCTCGAACTCGCGCGGGGTGATGATGCGGCCCACCAGGCGGATGCTCTTCTCGTCGAGCACGCCGCGCACCTTGCCCACCGGCGCGTTGGTGTTCTGGTTGCGCAGCGCGTTGACCACATCGCTGACCGAGACATTGTATTCACGCAGCTTCTCGGCATGCAGCAGCACCGACAGCTCGCGCTTGAGCGAACCGTTGACCTGCACCTGCGACACCCCGTCCACCGCGCGGAAGCGGTCCGACAGCGTGTCCTCGGCCAGGCGCGAGATCTCGGCGTGGCTCTGGCTGGTCGACGACAGCGAGATCTGCATCACCGGATCGGAGGCCGGGTCGATGCGTTGCAGGATGGGCTCGCGCATCTCCAGCGGCAGCTTGTAGCGCACCGAGGCGATCGCGTTGCGGATCTCGTCGGACGCCTCGATCAGGTTCTTCTTGAAGCTGAACTCGATGAAGATCTGCGCCGAGCCTTCGTTGGCCGCGCTCTCGATCTTGGTGGCGCCGGAAATGGCCAGCAGCGGCTTCTCCAGGCGGTTGACGATCTCGCGCTCGACCGTGTCGGGCGAGGCGCCCGGATACGGCACGCTGACGATGATGAACGGCACCTCGACGTCCGGGTTCTGGTTGACGCGCAGCTTCTTCAGCGCCAGCAAGCCCAGGCACATCATGGCGACGATCAGGACGATGGTCGCGATCGGCCGTTTGATACTGAAATCGGATAAGAACATGGATCAGTTCCCTTTCGGTGCGGTGCTGGAGGACGGCGCGGCCGAGGCCTGCGCCGCGCCGTTGCCGGACGCGGCCACCTTCGGCGCGGTCAGTTCGACGCCCTGGCCATCCTTGTAGCCGGAGTTCGGCACGCGCAGCACGCGGTCGCCGGCGGCCAGGCCGCTGCGCACTTCCCACTGGCCGGTGCGCGGATCGCGCACGCCGATCGACAGCGGCGCCTTGCTCAGCGCCTTGCCGTTGACGCGCCAGGTGTAGCTGTGGTCGCCGCTGGTGACCAGCGCCGAATCCGGGATCATCAGCGCGTTCGAGACGTCGGACTCGACCCGGCCCTCGGCGTACAGCCCGGCCACGCCCGGCATATCCTTGCCGGCGAACTCGACCAGCACCTCGACCTGGCGCGTGACCGCGTTGGCCGACGGATCGACCCGCTTGACGCGGCCGCTGAAGTCGCGGTTCTGGTAGCCGTTGATGCGGAAGCGCACCGGCTGGCCGACCTTGACCACGCCGATCTTGTCGGCCGACACCAGGCCCTCGAAGCGCATGCTGGCCGGGTCGATCACCTTGATCAGTTCCTTGCCGATGGCGGCGGTGTCGCCGTTGGACACCTTGCGCTCGCTGACGATGCCGTCGAACGGCGCGCGCACCAGGGTGCGGGTCAGCTGCTGGTGGGCCGCGACCGAGCGCGACTTGGCGGCCGCCAGCTCGCTCTGGGCGTTGTTGCGGCGAATCTCGGCATCCTCCAGCGCCTGGGTCGACACCATGCCCGACGAGCGCAGCGTCTTCTGGCGCTCGAACATGCGGGTGGCCTGCTCCAGCGACTGCTGGGCGGCGCGGGTGGCCTCGTCGGCCGAGTTCAGGGCGTCGCGGATCGAGGTCTCGTCCAGGCGCACCAGGATGTCGCCCTTCTTCACCGCCTCGCCGTTTTCTTTCATCACTTGCAACACCACGGCGCTCACTTCGGCGCGCAGGTCGGCCTTGCGCTCGGGCTGGACCGAACCGGTGATGACCGGACCGGACGCCAGCGCGTTCGATTCAATGGTCAGCAGGTCCTCCGGCGCCAGCGCCAGCACGGCCGGGGCGGCGTCCTTGCCATCCTTGCCGCCCTTGGCGGCGGTGGCCGAGGCGCTGGCGCCCGCCTTTTCAGGCTCCTTGGAGGACTTGCCGCAGGCAACCAGGGCTGAAGCGACGGCGAGAGCTAGAAGGGTTTTGCGCAACATACAGTTCTCCGAGAAAGTGGCACGTGGGTGCTATGAACAGCTTATAAAGTTTTAGCCAGACTACAGGGCGCAGAGTATCCCCGAGTGTCCGTAACCGGTCAATGCAAGTGCGACTGGACGGCAAAAAACGTGGCTGAATTGCCAAATAATGGGATAAACGGTGAATTGTCAGAAGTATCAGGATAGGCCGGAGGGGCCAAAAGAACAGGAAAACCGCCGGGGAAGCGGACCGGCGCGCCAGGACGGCGCGCCGGGTGGGCCGGATCAGCCGCGGCCGAACACGGCGTGGATGACGTGGGCGATGGCGATGCCGGTGCACAGGCCGCCGGCGATCTCCACCAGCGTATGGCCCATGCGTTCGCGCAGCCAGTGATGGCCGGCGTCGTCCTTGGCCACGCGGTTGATCGCCGCCGCCTGCTTGCCCACGTGCTGGCGCAGGCTGTTGGCGTCGATGACGACGATGAAGCAAAGCGTCACCGCCACGCCGAAGGCCGGATGGCCGATGCCCTCGCGCAGCGCGATCAGCGTCGCCATGCTCGACACCACCGCGCTGTGATTGCTGGGAAAGCCGCCGTTGCCGACCAGGTTGAAGGCCCACTTGCGCGCCTTGGCGCTATTAATCAGAAACTTGATCGGTCCCACCGTGATCCAGGTGATCAGCGGGGTGACGAGATAAGCGATGTCCATCGATGGTTCCTTTGCATTTTTTGTGGCGACATTATCGCAGATGACTCCCCAGCGACGTAAGCAACTAATATAAAATTCAGCCCTGTCCCCATTTCCATAAAAACAACGATGCAACACTTCAGACTCTCATTTGCCGTCACCCTGGTCCTGATGGCGCTGGCCGCCTGGTGGGGCTACCAACATGGCGGCACCACCGGCCTGCTGCAGGCGGTGTGGGTGGCCGCCGTGCTGGGCGTGATGGAAGTGTCGCTGTCGTTCGACAACGCGGTGGTCAACGCCTCGGTGCTGCGGCACTGGGATGCGTTCTGGCAAAAGCTGTTCCTGACGGTCGGCATCGTTGTGGCCGTGTTCGGCATGCGGCTGCTGTTCCCGCTGCTGATCGTCTCGCTGGCGACCGGCCTCGGGCTGGCGGACGTGTGGCAAATGGCCACCGCCAACCCGGCCGAATACTCGAAACACCTGACCGGCGCCCACGCCCAGGTGGCGGCCTTCGGCGGCGCCTTCCTGCTGCTGGTCTTCCTCAACTTCCTGTTCGACGAGGAAAAGGAACTGCACTGGCTGGGCTGGCTGGAGAAGAAAATGGGCCAGCACGGCACCGAAACCCTGGCCGTGCTGCTGGCGCTGGGGGCTGTGTTCGGCTGCGTCGGCCTAGTGCCGGTGGAGGAAAAGTACACGGTGCTGGCGGCCGGCGTGATCGGCGTGGTGGTCTACCTGGCGGTCCGCTGGATCAGCACGCTGCTGGAGGAAGAGCCGCCCGAGGACGACGACGACATCACCGAGGCCGGCGTCGGCGCGGTGGTGGCGACGGTGGCGCGCGGCAGCTTCGGCGGCTTTCTGTACCTGGAAGTGCTGGACGCCTCGTTCAGCTTTGACGGCGTGATCGGCGCCTTCGCCATCACCAGCGACGTCGTCATCATCATGCTGGGGCTGGCCATCGGCGCCATGTTCGTGCGCTCGCTGACCGTGTTCCTGGTACACAAGGGCACGCTGGAGGAATACGTCTACCTGGAGCACGGCGCCCACTATGCGATCGGTATTTTGGCACTGATCATGCTGGCCAGTGTCAAATACCATGTACCCGAATGGCTGACCGGCCTGTCGGGCGCGGCCTTCATTGCCGTGTCGCTCTGGTCGTCGATCCGTCACAAGCGCCGGCTGGCCGCGTGATAAGATTAAAAACATTGCACTCAACTCAAGCGTAACCATGACCACATCCAAACGCGTCACCCTCTACCTCGCCGGCCTGCTGGGCGCCGCCCTGCTGCTGTTCGCCGCCTACACCTGGGTCATGCTGCATGTCTCCTACTCGGATGGCGAACGGGCGGGCTACCTGCAAAAGTTCTCCAGCCGGGGCTGGGTCTGCAAGACCTGGGAAGGCGAGATCCTGCTGACCTCGATGCCGGGCGCGATTCCCGAGAAGTTTGAATTCAGCGTGCGCGACGACGGCGTCGCCCAGCAGCTGATGTCGGCCACCGGCAAGCGCGTGGTGCTCAGCTACGCCCAGCACAAAGGCGTGCCGACCCAGTGCTTCGGCGAGACCGAGTACTACATCACCAAGGTGCAGGTTCAGCCCTGACCGCCATGTCCAAGCGCCCCGCCCTCCTGCTCGCCGCGCTGCTGACGGCGGGCGCCGCCTCCGCGCAAGACCTGTCGATGCAGGGTGGCGCGCTGCGCGTCAGCGGCAATGGCGAGCGCTCGTTCGCGGTCGGCGTCAACTACGTCCAGCCGTACGGCGACTACCTCGCGCTGAGCCTGGGCTACCTGAATGAGGGGCATCCGCACAACCACCACCGCGATGGCGTATCCGGCCAGGTGTGGCTGCGTACGCCGGTCGACCAGCGCGGCATGTCGTGGGGCGTGGGCGTGGGCCAGTACTATTTCTTCGACACGTCGCGTCCGCGCAGCGGCGGCGAGGCCTACGTCAACGACCACGGCTGGGCGCCGATCTACAGCGTGCAGGCCACCTGGCACCATCCCAGCAACTGGTACACGCAGGTGCAGCTGAACCGCGTCGTCCCGAGCGGCGCCAAGGATCCGACCACCTCGCTGCTGGTGGGCGTGGGCTACCGCTTCGACACCGTACGCGGCGACAAGCTGCACCTCGATGGCGGCAAATCCACCGACGACACGCTGACGGTGCTGGCCGGGCAGAGCATCGTCAACAGCCTGGAGTCGGAGCGTTCGCGGGCCGGGACCATCGAATACCGGCGCGCGATCGGGCGTTATGTGGACTGGACCGTGAGCGGCCTGCGCGAAGGCACCTCGGCCGGCACGCACCGCAGCGGCGTGGCGACACAACTTTGGCTGATCCGCTCCCTGAACCGCGAAGTGGAATTGGGGATGGGCGTGGGGCCATACCTGGCCTTCGAGCTGCACGACGTGCCGGGCACGCGCTCGCACCAGGCGGGGCTGGTATCGGTAGCGGGGCGCTACCACTTCAACAAACGGATAGTCGGCACGCTGTCACTGAACCGCGTGATCACCGACTACCACCGCGACGCCGACCTGCTGCTAATCGGCCTCGGCTACAACTACTAACCAACAACAACTTGGGGTCAAGTCTGACATTCGGACACGAGCTCGGCCGCACGCGGTGGGGTCATGCGGTGGGGTCAAGTCTGGCATTCGGACACGTCATGCGGTGGGGTCAAGTCTGGCATTCGGACACGAGCTCGGCCGCGAACTTGGGGTCAAGTCTCGAACTTGGGGTCAAGTCTGGCATTCGGACACGAGCCCTACCGTAGAGTTCCGCTACGGTAGGGCTCGTGTCCGAATGCCAGACTTGACCCCAATTTTTTAGCGGGCGCGCCAGACGGCTTTGCCGGCTTCGGCTGGAGCCGTCAGGCGGGCGGCTTCCTTGCGGGCGCGTGCGGCGTCCAGCGTGGCGATGCCTGCGCCCTCTTCCGCTTGCTTGCATTCACCGGCGGCGGCAGCCACTTTCGCCTGCACTGCAGCCAACGCTTTTTGCGCAGCGGCGTGACGGCGGGTTTCCAGTTCCAGCAATTTCTGCTTGGCGGCGGTCATCGCGGCGGTGGTGTCGGCCACTTTGCGCTGCATCGCTGCGTGCGCTTGTGCAGCCTCCAGCAGCGCCTGCTGCGCGGCGGCCTTGTCGGCCACTGCCTGTGTGGCGGCCTGCTCGGCCAGTTCGCGCTGATGCATCGCGTCGGCTTCGGCCTGTTCGGCGTCGGCACGCTGGCGCGCACCGGTCGCCACGTTGCGCTCGGCTTCCAGACGGCCTGCGATCGCTTTCGATGCGCGGATTTCCGAGGCCGTGGTCAGACGCTGCTGCGTCAGCTTCTGGTCGATCAGCGCCAGCGATTGACGCTCGGTCTCCACGAATTCACGTTCAGCCAGCAGCAACGCTTCGGCGGCGGCAGCCTTTTCCTGCTCGACACGCGCACGCTCGGCATGCACCACGCCCAGCTCAACCGCCAGACGCGCCTGCGCCGCCAGCGCCTGACCGGCGATGGCTTTCTGTTCCGCTTCCAGCGATACCTGCTGCGCCATCACGCGCGCCGCTTCTGCTTCCTTGTCGGCGGCGGCGGCCAGGCGCTGCTCGGCCTCCGTCTGCTCGCGATACGCTTCGGTCTGCGCGCGCTCGGCGGCGATGCGCTGCTGCGCCGCGTCGCTGGCTTCCTGTTCGGCTTGCAGCTTTTCCTTCAGCGCGGCGATGGCTTGCTGCTCGGCGGCGGCGCGGGCCTGCTCGGCCTGCAACAAAGCTTCGGCCTGCGCGGCCTTCTGCATGGCCAGCGCGTTGGCCTGGTCCTGCGCTTCGACATGCAGCGCCAGCGTGGCGATTTCCTGTTGTTCGGCGGCGTTCTGGCTGGCGGCCAGCTCGGCGGCGGCGCGCGACAGGGCCGCGCGTTCCTCGGCCAGCTCGGCGGCACGTTGCTGTTCCAGGCTGTCGGCGCGGGCTGCCTCGGCGGCGGCTTCGTCGGCGGCCTGACGCAGCTTGGCCTGCTCCAGCGCATGCGCTTCGGCCTCGACCTTGGCATGGGTTTTCAGTTCGGCTTCCTGCTCGGCCTGCACGCGGGCCAGTGCGACGGCGCGCAGCTGGCTGTCGACCTCGATACGCGCCTCAGTGGCGGCCAGGATGCTGGCATCGGCGTCGCGGCGCGCCTGGGCGCTGGCGGCGGCCACCATTTCCAGGCGTTCGCGGTGGATCGCGGCGTCACGGATTTCTTTTTCGGTTTGCAAGCGCAGATGCAGCGACTGCGCGGCGCTGCGTTCGGACTCGGCCTTGGCCAGCGCGATCTGCTCACGCTCCTGCTCCAGATGCGCCAGCGCACGGGCTTCCTCCAGCGCGCGCACCTCGGCGGCGGCGCGGTTGAAGGCCGATTCCAACGCGATCTGGTCGGCGCGTTCGCGCTGCACGGTCAGGTCCAGCGCCTCGGCTTCGGCTTGCGCCAGCATCTGCGCGGTCTGGCGGGCGGCGTGGGCGTGGCGCTCGCGTTCGCGGGCCAGCGTGGCCACGCGGGCGTCGGCCGAGGCGATGCCGACCACCTCTTCCTTGGCGGCCTGCACAGCGGCCACGCGCTCCACCGCCTGCAGACGGGCTTGCTCGGTTTGCGCAGCCAGTTCCTCGGCGGCGCGCGCAGCCTGCTCGGCCAGCTCGGATTCAGCGGCGATCTGTTCGTGGGCGCGCTTGCGGCTTTCGTTCTCTGCTTTGGCGCGCTGCTCGGCGGCCACGCGGATCTGCGTGTCGGCTTCGACGCGGGCGCGCAGCTCGGCGGTTTCCTGTTTGACAGCGTCCAGGCGGGCCACGCTGGCCTGGGCGGCGGCGCGCAGCGATTCGAGGCGTTCGCGGTTGGCGGCTATCGCCTCTTCCGACGCTTGTGCATTTTGCAGCGCGACAGCGGCGGCGGCGGCATCCATGGCGGCGCGGTCTTCGGCCAGCGCGCGGGCGCGGGCTTCGGCGTGGGCGCGGTTCTCGGCGGCGCAGGCGGCCTTGGCATCGGCCTCGACGCGGGCGATCGCTTCCTGGATCGCCTTCATTTCCATCGCGGCGCGCGGGGTGTGGCTCGGTTCGTCCGGGTCATGCAGCGATACCATGGGGAGCAGAGTGACGCTGTCTGGTGCGCTGTCTTGTTTGGCCAGTTGTGCTTGCATGAGAGTTCTCGCTAGACGATATGCCCCGGCACCCACCGGGACTTCTGAGTTCTCATTATCAAGCAGCGGTCAGGCAAGCCGAACCGCAAGGAGAGCGGGAAAAGCCCGTCAATTCGCTAGATCGGCAGCGGCGGCTCGTCCATCAGCGAAATCTGCTCCTTGAGCTCGAGGATGCGGTCCTGCCAGTAGCGCTGGGTGTTAAACCACGGGAAAGCCACCGGGAAGGCCGGATCGTCCCAGCGCCGTGCCAGCCAGGCCGAGTAATGGATCAGCCGCAAGGTGCGCAGCGCTTCCACCAGATGCAGCTGGCGCGGCTCGAACTCGCAGAAATCCTCGTAGCCGGCCAGGATGTCGCTCATCTGGCGCACCTGGTCGGCGCGCTCGCCAGACAGCATCATCCACAAGTCCTGGATCGCCGGCCCCATGCGGCTGTCGTCGAAGTCGACGAAATGCGGGCCGGCGTCGGTCCACAGCACGTTGCCACCGTGGCAATCGCCGTGCAGGCGCAACTGCGGCAACTCGCCGGCGCGGTCGTAGCAGCGGCGCACGCCGTCCAGCGCCTGCGCCGAGACGCTGGCGTAGGCCTCCTTCAGATCGACCGGGATGAACTGGTTCGCCTGCAAATAGTCGCAAGGCTCGGTGCCGAAGGTGGCGATGTCGATCGCCGGCCGCTCCAGATACGGCTTGATCGCGCCCACCGCGTGGATGCGGGCGATGAAGCGCCCGGTCCACTCCAGCACCGACGGATCGCTGAGCTCGGGCGCGCGGCCGCCGTGGCGGGTGAAGACGGCAAAGCGGAAGCCGTTGAAGTGATGCAGCGTGGCCCGGTCCGGCCCCAGCGGCAGCGCCGGCACCACCGGAATCTCGCGCGCGGCCAGCTCCTCGGTGAAGGCGTGCTCCTCCAGGATGGCCGCATCGCTCCAGCGGCCTGGGCGGTAAAACTTCACCACCAACGGCTGCGCGTCCTCGATGCCGACCTGGTAGACGCGGTTTTCATAGCTGTTCAGCGCCAGCAGGCGGCCGTCGCCATGCAAGCCTATGCTGTCGAGCGCGTCGAGCACGCACTCGGGATTGAGCGCGGAATATGGATGCGGCGCCTGTTCCTGCTGGCTGTCGGCCGCGCCGGCCAGCGCATCGGCCATGCCGGCGGCCAGGGCCGCGGCGCGGGCGTCTTCTTCTTCGTCGTCGAAATGATCTTGGTTCATCCCCGCATTGTACGGGGCGCGGCGTGTATACTGTCGGCTTCAATCCAATAAAAAGAGCAAGCCATGCAACTCGACCAGCCACTGAGCGAAAAAGAATTCGACGAACTCGACAACTTCCTGTTGTCCGACCGCAGCCCTGAAGATGCGATGACGATGGATATGCTGCACGGCTATCTGACCGCCATCGCCATCGGCCCGGAAACCATCATGCCGGCCGAATGGCTCAAGCGCGTATGGGGCCAGGAAGAAACCGACATCCCGAAATTCAAGAACGAGAAGGAAGAGGAACGCATCCTCAACCTGATCATGCGCTTCATGAACGAAGTGCTGGTGACGTTCGAAGTGGCGCCGAAAGAATTCGAGCCGCTGTTCGTCGAGCACGAGCACGAAGGCCAGACCCTGATCGACGCCGAAGCCTGGTGCTGGGGCTTCTGGGAAGGCATGGAGCTGCGTCCGGGTTCGTGGGACGAGATCTGGGAATCGGACGTGCAGGAACTGATGAAGCCGATCTACCTGCTGGGCGCCGACGAGATCGAGGAAGAGGAACTGCCGCTGGTGGAAGACCCGGTCAAGGCGCACAAGCTGGCGCAGGAACTGGAAGCGAACCTGCCATCGATCTACAAGTTCTGGGTGCCGCGCCGCAAGGCCGCCGTCACCACGCTGGTGCGTGACGAGCCCAAGGTCGGCCGCAACGACGACTGCCCTTGCGGCAGCGGCAAGAAGTACAAGAAGTGCCACGGCGCCGACAAGGCGGAGTAAGCTCCTCCCCTGCATGCCCCATCAAAAATGCCCGGATCAACCGGGCATTTTTACATCGGCGCACGTTTATTTCGAGGCTTTGCGGCGGCGAGCCATGAAGCCGATCATGCCCAGGCCGGACAGCAGCATGCCATAGGTTCCCGGTTCCGGCACAGACGAGACCAGCGAGACTTTGTCCAGCAGGGTCCCCAGCGAATCGGAGTTGCCGAGGGCCCGGAAGGTCAGCAAGTCCGCGCCGAACATGCTGCCGGTGACGGTCAACGTCTGCGTGGTCCAGGTGCCGTAGCCGGCGCCATAGGTGCCGATCACCTCGCCATCCCACATGACCTGCATGCCTTGCGACTCGGCGGCGACGCCCGGACGGTCTTGCAGGACAAAGCTCAGGATGTAGGTCTGGTTTTCCTGGGTGCCGGCGACCAGCTGTGACATCGAGCTGTTCTGGTTGGTATCGAGTTCGACCATGTTGTGGCCGTCGGCGCCCATGAAGTAGATATTATTTTGCACTTCGATGCCGTGGGTCGGACTGAACCAGCCCTCGATTTTGCCGAAGTTTTCCGCTTGATGGTCGGCCACGGATAGACCGAAGCCCAAATTCTCAAAGCTGCCGTTGACGATCAGATCGGCGGCCGCGTTGGCGCTGCCGGCACCCAGCAGTCCGGCAACGACGGCGACTTTGACAAGTATCTTCATCATGGTGCGTTCCTTTTTATCCGGGGGGGTAACTTGTTAAAATGTATTTTCATAAAGACATTTTTAATTATAACATTGGTAATTATAAAAAGTTACATCCAAACTTCCTGACAGCAAAACTTCTGACGCAAATTGTCAGCACCGGCCTGACGTTTTTTGTCCAGCACTGGCAAATTTTGTCGCCGCCCCTTCCAAATCAAACACTTAGCGACTGGCACAGATGTTGCTGAATGACAATCTGTCGCCTGAAAATAACAATGAGGAGAAGCCGATGTCATTTTTACCAACACGTATCTGGCCGGTCGCCTGCCTGCTGAGCCTGAGCGGCTCGGTCTGGGCCGCCACCGCCACGGTGGAGAGCACCGCCAAGGGCCCCGTCGCGCTGGGCAGCAAAGTCTGGTTCCTCGGCAGGGTCGACGGCCAGGGCGTCTACATGAATTTCGCCGTCAACGGCATCCCCGGCGGTAATGCCACTTACGGCAAGCTGAACTCGCAGAACGGCGAATACATCGCGCCATCCGTGCTGCCGGCCAACGCCGTCATCACCATCACCGGCACCACCACCAAGGACGCCAAGCTGGGCGCCAACCTGTCCGCCAGCACCACGCTGACCTTGAAGCTCGCGACCGCACCGACACCGCCTCCAACGCACACGCCCGAGCCAACGCCGAGTCCGACGCCTGGCCCGACGCCGACGCCGGCACCAACGCCCGCCCCCGCGCCAGTCCCGCCACCGATCGGCCAGCAGCCCGCGCCGGACGCGGCCAGGATCAGCGCCGTGCGCCTGCTGGAGCAAGCCACCTTCGGCGCCACGCCGGCCGACATCGCCGCGGTCAAGGCCAACGGCCAGGCCGCGTGGCTCAAGCAGCAGTTCGCCATGCCGGCCAGCGCTGTCCCCGTCACCACCGACATGAAGGTGCTGCAAAACACCTGGTACAAAAACATGGCCGCCGGCCCCGACCAGCTGCGCCAGCGCATGATCTTCGCCCTGTCGCAACTGTTCGTCATTTCCGCCGACAAGAACCCCTACGCCAACGAAATCCAGCCCTGGCTGACCACGCTCTCCAACAACGCCTTCGGCAACTTCAACACCCTGCTGCGCGAGATGACGCTCAATCCATCGATGGGCAAATACCTCGACCTCGGCAACAGCGTCCTGCCGTCGCCCAATGAAAACTACGCCCGCGAAGTGATGCAGCTGTTCACCCTGGGCCCGGTCATGCTGAACCAGGACGGCAGCGTGCAGACCGACCGCAACGGCGACCCCATCCCCACCTACGACCAGGCCCGCATCGGCGACTTCGCGCGCGCCCTGAGCGGCTGGACCTACGCCGGCAGCAGCACGACCGGCATCAACTGGGAAAACTTCAGCGGCCCGCTGCAGCCGCGCGACAAGTTCCACGACAAGGGCAGCAAGACCCTGCTGCTCGGCGCGGTCCTGCCCGCAGGCCAGACCGCAGTGCAGGACATGGACGGCGTGATGCAGAACCTGTTCCAGCATCCCAACCTGCCGCCCTTCATCGCAACGCGTTTGATACGCGCCTTCGTCACCAGCAACCCCAGCCCGGCCTACATCGCCCGCGTGGCCGACGTGTTCGCCTACGGCGCGGCCGGACGCGGCGACCTGCAAGCCACGCTGACCGCCGTGCTGACCGATCCCGAAGCGCGCCAGGACCAGCCGGCCGCCACGCAAGGCCACCTGAAAGACCCGATGCTGCAATCGATCGGCCTGTTCCGCGCGCTGGGCGCCAGCGTCACCGATCCCACCAACCTGTTCTGGGACTACTTCCTGCTGGGCCAGAAGATCACCGCCGCGCCGAGCGTGTTCAACTTCTACTCGCCGATGACGCGCCTGCCCGGCTCGCCGCAATACTACGGCCCCGAGTTCCAGCTGTACGCGCCCAGCCTGGCCGTGGCGCGCGCCAACTTCCTGTTCAAGTTCATCTCCGGCGAATACAAGGGCATGGTCAACGTCGACATCACGCCATTCGTCAGCGTGGCCGGAGACGCCACCGCGCTGATCAACCTGGTCGACGCCAGCCTGCTGGCCGGACGCATGTCGGCCACCGCGCGGCAGGCGATCGGCGCGGCCGTCAACGCCTCGGCCGACACCCGCCAGCGCGCCATCACCGCGCTCTACCTGGCCGCCATCAGCGCCGAATTCGCCGTCGCACAATAAGGAGCCGACCATGACCCAGCATTCAACCTCCCGCCGCCGCTTCCTCGGCGCCAGCGCGCAGACCGGCCTGATGGGCGCGCTCTCCGCGCTCGGCCTGGCGGGCATCGCCACGCCGGCGCGCGCCGCCGTCACCGACTACAAGGCGCTGGTCTGCCTGTACATGGCCGGCGGCAACGACGGCAACAACATGATCGTCCCGCTCGACGGCGCCCGCTACGCGCAATACAACGCGATACGCGGCAGCCACGGCCTGGCGCTATCGACCGCGGCCAAGACGCTGCTGGCCCCGCGCAGCGCGACCCTGCAAGCCACGGGCAATCCGGTGACGCAGCCGTTCGGCTTCCACTACGGCATGCCGGAGCTGGACACGCTGTACGGACAAGGCCAGGTAGCCGCCATCCTCAACGTCGGCAACCTGCGCCAGCCGCTGAGCAAGGCGCAATACCTGACCGGCGCCGGCGTGCCGTCGCAACTGTTCTCGCACCCCGACCAGACCATCCAGAACCAGGCCGGCACGCCCTCGTCCGCCGCCACCGGCTGGGGCGGGCGGTTGATCGATGTGCTGGGTACCGGCGGCCACCTGGACGCGATCTCGGTCGGCGCTGGCGGGTTGTTTATCGAAGGCGCCGGCACGCACGGCAATCTGCTGCCGGGCAATGGCCAGCTGGACCTGGCCGGCATGAACTTCTGGCCGCAGAAGGAAGCCGACGCGCGGCGGGCGGCGCTGGTGCAAATTCTATCGGCGCAGCATCCCAACCTGATCGCCGGCGCCGCCGACAAGGCGCTGCTGAACGGCATGGACCTGGTGACAGACCTGAAGAACGCCAACAGCGGCGCGCCCTTGTCCACCGTGTTCCCCGGCACCGCGCTGGGGCAGCAACTGAAGACGGTCGCGCAACTGATACGCCTGCGCGCGCAGCAGGGGCCGGGGCGGCAGGTGTACTTCGTCTCGCAAGGCGGTTTCGACACGCATGGTGGCCAGGCCTACCAGCAATTCGACATGTTGAGGCAAGTGTCGCAGGCACTGGCCGCGTTCCAGCTGGCGCTGGCGGAAATCCACGCTGCTCAGCAGGTGACCAGTTTCACGATGTCCGAATTCGGCCGCACGCTGCAGCCCAACAGCGGCGGCACCGACCATGCGTGGGGCAATCACCACCTGGTGGTGGGCGCCGCGGTCAAGGGCGGGCTGTACGGCCAGTTCCCCGACTTCACGCTGGGCGGCAAGGACGACGCCACCGGGCGCGGCGCCTGGATACCGCAATTCTCCAACCAGCAATACGGCGCCACGCTGGGCCGCTGGTTCGGCGCCAACGACGACATGCTGCACAACCAGGTCTTCAAGAACGAACTAGCCAGCTTCCCGCAGTCCGACCTCGGCTTCATGCTCTAACACAATTGGGGTCAAGTCTGGCATTCGGACACGAGCTCTGCCTAAAATTGGGGTCAAGTCTGACATTCGGACACGAGCTCTACCCTACGCGGCCGCTTATGGCAGAGCTCGTTTTTCGATGGGCGCTTCCATCGCCACGCCGGCGGTGCCGCAATATCCGGACCTGCTACCCCCAGCCGGGGAGCAGGCGCCCGGTGCGTTTCTGGTAATCGGCATATTGATTGCCGAAGTGATCCAGCATCATTTTTTCTTCGTAGTCGATCCGCAGATTGTACAAAACCAGGAACGCCACAAGAAACGCGGGGCCGGCGATCCAATTCCCAAGCAACAGCATTTGAGCCAGCCCCATCAGGAAGACGCCGGTGTACATCGGGTGGCGGATGTTTTTATACACGCCCTCGGACACCAGAACGTGGGCATCCTTGACTTCCAGCGTCGGCGAAAACTGCCTGCCCAGGTCGGCGTGCGACCGCCAGAACAACCCCAACCCGACCACAGCGATTGCGCTGCCGATCCACCCGGCGATGGGAGCGACCGTGTGGTTGGCGACATCCAGCCAAGGGGAAACGAAGTAAATCAATGGCAACGTCACCGATCCGGTGAAGACCAGTGTCAGGCAAAATTTCTCGCGCGCGTTGGTGCGCGACTCGATCGCCTTGATTTTCTTCCCCTGATACTCGCGGGGAAAGCGGATCAGGAAACTGACAAACACCATCGCGATAAACACGTAATCAAAAACACTGAAGTGGCGCATGGGCATTCCTTCGAAGGAAGTTGTCACGGATGACAATATGCCAACACCCCATCCTGGGGTCAAGTCTGACATTCGGACACGAGCTCTGCAGTAAGCGGCCGATACGGCACAGCTCGTGTCCGAATGTCAGACTTGACCCCACCTAACGGCACAGCTCGTGTCCGAATGCCAGACTTGACCCCAATCGGTGACCCCACTCAGGCCCCCAAGCGGAATTACTCCACCGTCAGCTCATCGGGCACGTTGTAGACGAAGGCTTTGCTGTCGAACATCAGCTTCCACGACTTCGCTTCCATCGGCGCGCCGTATTGCGTGCCTTTGACGCTGACCGTCAACGGACCAGGCAGCGGGCCGACCACGTCGGCGGTGCGGTAGGTCCAGCGACTGTGCTCGCAGCGCAGCGGCTCGGTTTCGTCCATCGCCTCGGCCTCGTGCACCTCCTGCTCGGTGGTCTGCTCCTGGTTGCCCATCGCCTCCACCGCCTTGCGCCACGTTTCGTGCTCGGCGTTGGCCTGCGCGCAGTCGCCAGGCTCGGCGTCGACCGCGGCCTTGAACCGCGCCAGCAAGGCGATCTCGTCGCCATGCGGCGCCAGCATCACGTTGCTGATCATGACCTGTTCGCTGCTCGGCTTGGTGCCGTTCTGCACCTTCAGCACCCACCCCCACGTGCGCTCGGACAAGGCTTCAAAGCGCACCTTCTCCGGCGTCACCGGCACGTCGCTTTCGTAGCGGAACGGCGAGCTGATCTCGACCAGCCCGCCACCCGGCTTGGTGTCGGCGCGGATCTGGAACACGCCGTAGAAATTGCGCCCGTCGCCCTTCAGCGAGAGGCCGCTGGCGACAAAGAACAGCTCGTCGCTGGCGCCCACCGCCTCGATACGCGCCTGCTGGATCACCCGCACCAGGAAGGGTTCGTTCGACTCATCCACATACACCCAGCCCTTTTTCTCCTGCGAGTATTTGCCGTAGGTGCGCGTCATCGCCTCGTCGATGGAAGCCGCCTCGTCGATCTTGATCAGCTGCGGCTCGGTGCTGGCCTTGTAGAACGCCGCCGCCAGCAGCGCGATCAACAGCACGCCCAGCACGGCCAACGTGTACAGCACATAGCGGCCCCACTTGCGGCGCTTGGGCGGCGGCGGAGTTTGAATGGGAGCGTGCTCGGCGACGCCAGGCTCAATCAGATCAGACATAATAATTCCCGCAAAGAGATTGCTAATTTAACATTTGCAGAATTGTAATGCCAAAAGGAAAAACCGTGCGCGCGATAGACTTACTTGACTTCCCGCGCCACCCAGTCGCGCAGCGGGACGCCGCCCGGCATGCTCCGGCATAAATAGCCCTGCGTCGTCTCGGTCAGCTGGAAGCCCTGTGCCGTCCACACCCAGGTCCAGAAGCTGGCGCAATCGAACAGTCCCCGGCCCTTGGCGTAGCTGCTCAACTTGCCGCCTTCGAGCGACGCGTTCATCAGGCCGCCTTCCTTCATGCCCGGCAGTTCCAGCGGTTTGAGGTCGTAAGGCGGCTTGTCGCGGGCCACCCACAGCCCGTAGCCTGACTGATAGGCCGCGCGGTCGCACTCCAGCACCACCAGCACTTTGCCGCCCGGCAGACGGTGGATGCTCTGGTCGCCGCCGGAATCTCCGCGCGCCACCTCGCAATCCTCAACGGGTATCGTCTTGACGATGGCGGCCAGCAGCTTCTCGTCGCCCTTTTGCGCGGGCGGCAGCGGCACCGGCCGCACCGTCGGCGGCGCCAGCGCCGGCAGCACCTCGCTGGCCGGCCGCATGCCCGCCTTGACCAGCGCCGTGACCGTGCCCACCCGCCCCTGCACGTCGTCCATCTTCAGCAGCACCGCCTTCAGGCCGGACAGCGACAGCAGCCACTGTTGCTTCCCGGCCGACACCTTGGCCGACTCGGCGTTCAGCAACTGCGGCATCAAGCGCGCGATCTGCTCCGCCGTCATTCCGGTATCCGCCTTCAGGCCTCCCAGCGCCAGCTTGCCGACCGTGATGGTCAAGGGACCGGCGTCCTTGTCGTCGGGAGTCACCACCATCAGCTTGGCCTCCAGCGCACCGGCGGCGCCGGCATCGCGGCCCAGCCACAGCGCCACCGGCGCGCTCTCCGATTCCTCGCTCTGGAAGCCGACCGCCTCGCAGCGGCGCGTGTTATCGCAGGCCACCTCCCAATCCTTGGCGCCGAACCGCACGCCGTTGTATGGCGCGGCACCGGCAACCCCAGCCGCCAGCACCGACGTTATCAAAACAAGTTTCAATATTTTCATGCTTTCCCCCACAGGCGAAAAAAAACAGGTTCAACGGAACCTGTTTCGATGAAGCGCGCAGCTTACAGCTTGATGAAATGCTCGCGGTAGTATTTCAGCTCGTCGATCGACTCGATGATGTCGGCCATCGCGGTATGCTTCTGATGCTTCTTGAAGCCGCCGACAATTTCCGGTTTCCAGCGCTTGCACAGCTCCTTCAGCGTCGACACATCGATGTTCCGATAGTGGAAATACGCTTCCAGCTTCGGCATGTAGCGCACCATGAAGCGGCGGTCCTGGCCGATGGTGTTGCCGCACATCGGCGCCTTACCCTTCGGCACCCACAGCTTCATGAACTTGATCAGTTCCTCTTCCGCCTGGGCCTCGGTCACGGTCGACGCCTTGACGCGGTCGATCAGGCCCGAGCGGCCGTGCGTGCCCTTGTTCCAGGCATCCATCTTGTCCAGCGTCTCGTCGCTCTGGTGGATCGCGAACACCGGGCCCTCGGCCAGCACGTTCAGGTGCATGTCGGTGACCACCACGGCCACCTCGATGATGCGGTCGGTATCCGGCTCCAGGCCGGTCATTTCCATGTCCACCCAGACCAGGTTGAATTCATTCTGGCGCGGGGTGATGGCCTCTGGTGCGGAACCTTCTGGCAAATCGTTAGCTTGTGACATAATTCTCTCTTGGCTTCATTAATCCGAATCCGCCATTTTCTCACAGGCATAGAATGTATTCACTCGCGTTTTCGATTTTGTTTGTATCTTTCATCATTTTGACGCTGATCGTGCGCTTCTGGCTCGCCTCGCGCCATATCCGCCATGTGCTGGCGCACCGCAGCGCCGTGCCGGCCGAATTCGCCGAGAAAATCCCCCTGTCCGCCCACCAGAAGGCCGCCGACTACACCGTCGCCCGCACCAAGTTCGGCCTGGTCACGCTGCTGGTCAACACCCTGGTGCTGGTCGGCTTCACGCTGCTGGGCGGCCTGCAATGGCTGTCGGTCGCAATCCTCAACCTGACCGGCCCTGGCATGGTCTACCAGCTGGCGCTGCTGGCGGCGTTCGCCGCCGTGTCCGGCATCATCGACCTGCCCTTCGACTACTACAAGCAGTTCGGCCTGGAGCAGCGCTTCGGCTTCAATAAGATGACACCCGGCCTGTTCTTCGCCGACATGATCAAGGGCCTGCTGCTGGGCGCGGCCATCGGCCTGCCGCTGGTGTGGGTCATGCTGACCTTGATGGAAAAATCCGGCAATCTGTGGTGGCTGTACGCCTGGCTGGTGTGGAGCGGCTTCCAGCTGCTGATGATGGTGCTGTTCCCCACCGTGATCGCGCCGCTGTTCAACAAGTTCACGCCACTGGAAGACCAGTCGCTCAAGGCCCGCATCGAAGGCCTGATGAGCCGCGTCGGCTTCGCCTCCAAGGGCCTGTTCGTGATGGACGGCTCCAAGCGCAGCGCCCACGGCAACGCCTACTTCTCCGGCTTCGGCGCCAACAAGCGCATCGTGTTCTTCGACACCCTGCTCTCGCGCCTGCAGCCGCAGGAGATCGAGGCGGTGCTGGCGCACGAGCTGGGCCACTTCAAGCTCAAGCACATCATCAAGCGCATCAGCATGATGTTCGCCATCTCGCTGGCCTTCCTCGCGCTGCTGGGCTACCTGAAGAACCAGGTGTGGTTCTACACCGGCCTGGGCGTCGATCCGATGCCGGGCCAGAGCAACGACGCCATGGTGCTGCTGCTGTTCATGCTGGTGCTGCCGGTGTTCACCTTCCTGTTCGGCCCGCTGACCTCGATCAGCTCGCGCAAGCACGAGTTCGAGGCCGACGCCTTCGCCGCCCAGCACACCGACGCCCGCGACCTGGTCTCGGCGCTGGTCAAGATGTACGAGGACAACGCCTCCACCCTGACCCCGGACCCGCTGCACTCGGCCTTCTACGACTCGCACCCGCCGGCCAGCGTGCGCATCCGTCACCTGCACGCGGCGGCCGCATGATCGCCAGCCACGCCGACCTGTTGAACAGCCGCAGCCGCCCCGCCAAGGACGCGCTCGGCGCCGACGAGGCCGCGCGCCTGCTGGCGCTGCTGCCCGATTGGTCGCTGCAGGACGGCAAGCTGGTCCGCACCTTCGACTTCACCAACTACTATCGCACCATGGCCTTCGTCAACGCGCTGGCCTACCTGAGCCACGCCGAAGACCACCACCCGGAAATGACCGTGACTTACAAAACCTGCACCGTCCGCTACGACACCCACTCGGTCAACCAAGGCCGGGGCGGCCTGTCCGACAACGACTTCATCTGCGCGGCCAAGGCCGGCGCGCTGTACCAGACGGCGGCGGTCCAGCCATGAGCCAGCAAGCCAACCAGCAACTGACCGCCACCATCATCGCCGCCCACGGCCGCCACTACCTGGCCGAGGCGGACGGCGTCAAGCTGCAATGCGTCACGCGCGGCAAGAAGACCAACGTCGCCGTCGGCGACCTGGTCCGCATCACGCTGACCTCGCCCGACCAGGGTGTGATCGACAAGATCGAGGAACGCAAGACCCTGCTCTACCGCTCGGACCAGTACAAGTCCAAGCTGCTGGCGGCCAATCTGACGCAGCTGTTCATCGTGGTCGCCACCGAGCCCGGCTTCGCCGACGACCTCGTGTCGCGCTCGCTGGTGGCGGCCGAGGCGGCCGGCATCACCGCCCGCCTGATCCTCAACAAGACCGACGTCACCGAATCGCTGGAACGCACCCGCGAGCGCCTGCAACCGTACTCCTCGCTCGGCTACCCGGTGCACGAGGTGTCGGCCAAGGCCCGCCCCGAGGAAGCGCTGGCCGTGCTGAAGCCGCTGCTGGCCGGCCAGTCGTCGATCCTGATCGGCCAGTCCGGCATGGGCAAGTCCTCGCTGATCAACCTGCTGGTGCCGGACGCCGACATCGCCGTGCGCGAGATCTCCGCCGCGCTCGACACCGGCAAGCACACCACCACCTTCACCCGGCTGTACCAGCTGCCGGAACTGGGTGCCGGCTCGTCCATCATCGACTCGCCCGGCTTCCAGGAGTTCGGCCTGTACCACCTGAGCGAAGGCATGCTGGAGCGCGCCTTCGTCGACTTCGAGCCCTACCTGGGACAGTGCAAGTTCTACAACTGCCGCCACCTGATCGAGCCACAATGCGCGATCCTGGCCGCCGTCGCCGAGGGAAAAATCGCCAAGATGCGCCACACGCTGTACGGCCAACTGTTGCATGAATCGTCGCAAACTCTATATTAAATAAAACAATTGTCGTAGCACACGCACAACCTGCATTTGCGGACTATAATTCCCCAAGGCAATTATCTGCGGCCCGAGGACCCCGATGGACATGTACGCGGTCGACGACGAAGTAGCGCACTGGGAAGCGGCCCTGCAGCCGCTGCGGGGACCTGCGCGCCTGCCGGTGCTGGTGCCGCTGGCCTGGCACCTGCGCCAGCGCGACACCGCGCGCGCCGTCGCCCTGGCCGCCGAGGGCCGCCAGTTGCTGCCCGCCACCGCGCTGCCGCCGGACGACATGAGCCTCATCTCCGCCCGGCTGCAGCTGGTGCAGGCCGAAGCCGTGTGGCTGGCCGGTGAACTCGACGACGCCGACGCCCTCGCCGCCGTATGCCACGAACAGCTGTCACGCCTGGGCGACCACGAAGGCCGCGCCGACGCCCACTGGCTGCGCGCCTGGATCGCCATCGACCGCGGCGACCACCGCACCGGCGACCACGAACTGGAACTGATGGCCGCCGCCGCCCGCGCATGCGGCGACGATCAGCGTGCCGACATCGCCGAAGCGGCCATCGCCCGCTGGGCCGTGCTGCAGGACCTGCGCACGGCCGAACAACGCTGGGGCCAGCGCTTCTCCGCCAACGAGGCGCCACAGCATCCCGGCGTGGCGGCCTGGGTGTACGACTTCTTCGGCCTGTCGGCCAGCCAGCACAGCGACCACGGCACCGCCGCGCGCCACTACATCCACTGCTACGAAACGGCGCTGGAGACGGGCCAGGTGCGCATGGCCGTCATCGCCGCGATCAATATCGGCCTCAATTTCACCATTCTCAACGACCACCACTCGGCGCTGGAATGGATGCAAAGCGCGCTCGATCTGGCGCGCCCCACCGGCTGGCCGCGCAGCATCGGCGCCTGCCTGATGCACACCGCCGAAACCATGCGCCGCCTGGGCCGGCTCGACGCCACCGAGGAGCTGCTGCACGAGGCGCTGCAGATCATGACGCCGCTGCCGGGCGCGCGCAGCTACGCGCACGCGCTGTCCTACCTGGGCGACCTGGCGCTCGACAAGGCCGACTACGACGGCGCGCTGGACGCCTTCCACCGCATGGCCGCGCGCGCCGACGCGCTGGGCCAGGCCGATTTCCAGTCGATCGCGCGGCGCGGCCAGGCACACGCGCTGTGCTTCCTCGGCCGTCCGCAGGAGGCGCTGGAGATGGCCGAGCGCGCGGTCGAACTGGCGGCCGAACAAGCCAACCGCGACAACCACGTCGCGGCCCTACGGGTGCTGTCGGTAATCCACGAGCGCCACGCGCTGCCGCCGCCGCCCGGCATGACCGAGCAAAACGCCACGCTGCACTACCTGCACCAGGCGCTGGACGTGGCCTCCGCCATCGACGGCTACACCCTGCCCGGCGACCTGCACGACGCGTTGGGGCGCGAGTACGCGCGGGTCGGCGACTACGCGGCGGCCTACCGCTCGGCGCAGGCGGCGGCCGCCGCGCGCCACAAGACCCACAGCCAGGAAGCCACCAGCCGCGCCATCGCCATGCAGGTGCACCACCAGACCGAGCACGCCCGCGCCGAGGGCCAGCACCACCGCGAGCTGGCCGCTTCCGAGGCGCGCCGCGCCGAAGTGCTGCAGCAGACCAGCGACACGCTCGAGCGGCTGTCGGCCATCGGCCAGGAGATCACCACCCACCTTGACGCCGCCGCCGTGTTCCAGGCGCTGAACCGCCACGTCCAAGGCCTGCTGCCGGCGCACAGCTTTGCCATCTACCTGTGCGACGCCGGCGGCGGCACGGTCAGCCGCGCCTTCGGCATCGAGAACGGCCGGCCGCTGCCGACCAACACCATCGCCGTCGACAACCCGCGCGCCAACTCGGCGCGCTGCGTGCGCGAGCGGCGCGAGATCTACGTCGAGGAAGCGGGGCCGGACGACATCTTCCTGGCGCCCGGCACCCAGCTGATGGTCAGCGCGCTGTACGTGCCGCTGGTGGTGGGCGAGCGCGCGCTGGGCGTGATGACGGTGCAGGCCATGCACGCGCGCGCCTACGGCGAACGCGAACGGCTGATCTTCCGCACGCTGTGCGCCTACGGCGCCATCGCGCTGGACAACGCGGAGGCCTACCGCCAGCTGAAGGACGCGCAAACCCAGCTGGTATCGCAGGAGAAGCTGGCGGCGCTGGGCTCCCTGATGGCCGGCGTGGCGCATGAATTGAATACCCCGATCGGCAACAGCCTGCTGATCGCCAGCACCTTGATCCAGAAAACCGAGGAGCTGGAAATCCAGGTCAATGGCCCCGGCCTGCGCCGCTCCGAGCTGGCCGGCTACCTGGCCGACGCCCGCAAGGCGCATGAACTGGTGATGCGCGGCCTGACCAGCGCGGCGGACCTGGTCAACAGCTTCAAGCAGGTGGCGGTCGACCGCACCACCGAGCAGCGCCGCGTGTTCAACCTGCAGCAGGTGTCGCACGAGGTGATCGCGACGATGATGAACCGCATCCGCGCCGCCAACCACCGCATCGAGATCGAGGTGCCGGAACTGATCTCGATGGACAGCTACCCCGGCCCGCTCGGCCAGGTGATCGCCAATTTCATCAACAACGCGCTGCTGCACGCCTTCGCGCGCGAGCGCAGCGGCGGCATGTGGCTGCAGGCCTCCACGCCGGCCGAGGGCCGCGTGCTGATCACCTTCCGCGACAACGGCGGCGGCATCGCGCCGGAACACATGTCGCGCATCTTCGATCCCTTCTTCACCACCAAGCTGGGTCAGGGCGGCAGCGGCCTGGGACTGTCGATCAGCTACAACATTGTCACTTCGCTACTGGGCGGCCAGATCTCCGTCCACAGCTCGCGCGACGGCACCGCCTTCACGCTCGACCTGCCGCTGACGGCCCCGGAGCACCAGACCCCGGCCACCACGCAAATCTACAACTAGTAATCGCAGCAGCAATCGCAGGACCGCCAAGCCTGTATAGACAGGAGAATCTGCGGCAATCCGCCCTATCCGCCGAATTGCCTTTATAATTGTCCGGCTAAGCCGGCCAGGCACACCGCCCCACGCCCGCACATCTGTCAGTCGTTACTATGCCTATCCAAAAACCGATCAAGCATTACCTGCAGTTTTCTGATTTTTCGTTAGCCGAATACGAATACGTGATTGAACGCGCGCACCTGATCAAGCGAAAATTCAAGAACTACGAAATCTACCACCCGCTGATCGACCGCACGCTGGTCATGGTGTTCGAGAAGAACTCCACCCGCACCCGCCTCTCCTTCGAGGCCGGCATGCACCAGCTGGGCGGCGCGGCGATCTACCTGAACACCCGCGATTCGCAGCTGGGCCGTGGCGAGCCGGTGGAAGACGCCGGCCAGGTGATGAGCCGCATGTGCGACATCATCATGGTGCGCACCTTCGGCCAGGACATTATCGAGCGTTTCGCCGCCAACTCGCGCGTGCCGGTGATTAATGGCCTGACCAACGAACACCATCCATGCCAGGTGTTCGCCGACATCTTCACCTACTACGAGCACCGCGGCCCGATCACCGGCAAGACCGTGGCCTGGGTGGGCGACGCCAACAACATGCTGTACTCCTGGCTGCAGGCGGCCGAGGTGTTCGGCTTCCACGTGAACGTGTCCACGCCCAAGGGCTACGACATGGACATGTCGCTGGTCTCGACCGACCGCTACACCTTCTTCGACAACCCGTCCGACGCCTGCCAGGGCGCGCACCTGGTCAACACCGACGTCTGGACCAGCATGGGCTACGAAGAGGAAAACGCCGCCCGCCTGAAAGCCTTCGACGGCTGGATCGTCGACAGCGCCAAGATGGCGCGCGCCGCGCCGGACGCGCTGTTCATGCACTGCCTGCCCGCCCATCGTGGCGAGGAAGTCTCGGCCGACGTCATCGACGGCCCGCAGTCGGTGGTCTGGGACGAGGCGGAGAACCGCCTGCACGTACAGAAGGCCCTGATCGAGTACCTGCTGATCGGCCGCGTAGAAAAAAACGACTAACACTTCACACCAATTGGAACTAGCATGAGCGATATTAAAAAAGTAGTCCTCGCCTACTCGGGCGGCCTCGATACCTCCGTCATCCTCAAATGGCTGCAAGATAACTACCAGTGCGAAATCGTCACCTTCACCGCTGACCTGGGCCAGGGCGAAGAACTGGAACCGGCGCGCGCCAAGGCCATCAAGTTCGGCATCAAGCCTGAGAACATCTACATCGACGACGTGCGCGAAGAGTTCGTGCGCGACTTCGTCTTCCCTATGTTCCGCGCCAACACCGTGTACGAAGGCGAATACCTGCTGGGCACCTCGATCGCGCGTCCGCTGATCGCCAAGCGCCTGATCGAGATCGCCAACGCCACCGGCGCCGACGCCATCTCGCACGGCGCCACCGGCAAGGGCAACGACCAGGTGCGCTTCGAACTGGGCGCCTACGCGCTGAAACCAGGCGTGAAGATCATCGCCCCATGGCGCGAATGGGACCTGCTGTCGCGCGAAAAACTGCTGAAATACGCGGAAGATGCCGGCATCGAAATCGACATGAAGCACAAGAACGGCGGCGCACCCTACTCGATGGACGCCAACCTGCTGCACATCTCCTTCGAAGGCCGCCACCTGGAAAACCCGAGCGCCGAAGCCGAGGAATCGATGTGGCGCTGGAGCGTCAGCCCCGAGGCGGCGCCGGACCAGCCGGAATACCTGGACATCGAATACGAGAAAGGCGACATCGTCGCCCTGAACGGCGTGCGCATGTCGCCGGCCACCGTGCTGACCGAACTGAATCGCCTGGGCGGCAAGCATGGCATCGGCCGTCTGGACCTGGTGGAAAACCGCTACGTCGGCATGAAATCGCGCGGCTGCTACGAAACCCCTGGCGGCACCATCATGCTCAAGGCGCACCGCGCCATCGAGTCGATCACGCTGGACCGCGAAGTGGCCCACCTGAAGGACGACCTGATGCCGCGCTACGCGTCGATGATCTACAACGGCTACTGGTGGGCGCCGGAGCGCGTCGCCATCCAGACGCTGATCGACCACACCCAGGCCACCGTAAATGGCTGGGTGCGCGTGAAGCTCTACAAGGGCAACGTGATCGTCGTCTCGCGCGATTCGAAGACCGACTCCCTGTTTGATATGAACATCGCCACCTTCGACGAAGACGGCGGCGCCTACAACCAGGCCGACGCCGGTGGCTTCATCAAGTTGAACGCGCTGCGCATGCGCATCGCCGCCAATGCGCGCCTGAAGCGCGGCCAATAAGCGCCGTAGCTGAAAACGAGGGACCGCCGGCTGGCGGTCCTTTTTTTTTGTCCTCCACGATGGGCGGCAAAATGTTACATTGTTTCCACCACCAAGCCCCAGTGGAGCACTTATGCTTAAAAACGTCCGTATCAAATCAAAACTCGCCATCGGTTTCGGTGCCGTCGTCGCCACCATCCTGGTGCTGCTGGCCATGGCCTACATCAACTTCAGCAAGCTGTCCGAGGCCCGCCAGTGGGACCGGCACACGCTGGACGTGCTGCACGAAGCCGACCGCACCTCGATCGCGGTGCTGGAACTGCAATCGGCCGAACGAGGCTATGTGCTCAGCGCCGAGGAGAAGCTGCTGGCCGGCGGCGCCGAAGCCGAAGCCGCGCTGGAGCAACGCCTGCAACGGCTGCTGACGCTCACCGCGGATAATCCCGTCCAGCAGGAGCGCCTGCGCCGGCTGCACACCATGGTCAACGAATGGCTCACGCAGGTCTACCATCCGCTGCTGGACAAGCGCCGCGCGCTGGGCCAGAACACCAGCGCGGCCGACCAGCTGGGCCACGGCGCCGAACTGCGCGCCGGCGCGCGCGACGTCGGCGCCATCCGCGCCCTGATCGACGAAGCCGCCGCCGAAGAAACCCGCCTGCTCGACGGCCGCACGCGCACCTCGCAAAACCTGCAGGAGACCATGTCGATGGTGCTGATCCTGGGCGGCAGCTTGTGCGTGACGCTGGCCATCGTCATCGGCCTGGTGCTGGCTGGCGCCCTGCTGGCGCCATTGAACAACCTGACCCACGCGCTGGGCCGCATCGCCGCCGGCGAACAGTCGGCGCGGGCGGCGGTGCTGTCGGGCGATGAAATGGGCCAGGTGACGGGGGAATTCAACCGCATGGCGCAGGCCATCCAGGACAGCCAGGCCAGCGAACTGGCGGCCACCAACCTGCTCAAGTCCAAGGTCGACTCGCTGCTCGGCGTGGTCTCCAGGGCCGCCGCCGGCGACCTGACCGGCAAGATCGAAGTCGCCGGCGAGGACGCCATCGGCCAGCTGGCGCATGGCCTGGACCGCATGTTCGAGAACCTGCGCGCCCTGCTCAACAACGTGCAGAAGGCCGGCATCCAGGTCACCACCTCGGCCACCGAGATCGCCGCCTCGGCCAAGCAGCAGGAGGCCACCGGCATCGAACAGGCGCAGACCAGCGCCGAAGTCCTCGCCACCACCAAGGAAATCTCGTCCAGCACCGCGCAGCTGTTGAAAACCATGGAAGACGCCACCGCGGTGGCCGACTACACCACCAACGCCACCGCCGACGCCCAGACCAACCTGCGCCGCATGGACAGCACCATGCAGCACATGGTCTCGGCCACCGATTCGATCAACGCCAAGCTGGCGGCGCTGTCGGAGAAGGCCTCCAACATCAACAGCGTTTTGGTCACCATCACCAAGGTGGCCGACCAGACCAACATCCTCTCGCTCAACGCCGCCATCGAGGCCGAGAAGGCCGGCGAGGCGGGACGCGGCTTCTCTGTGGTGGCCACCGAAATCCGCCGCCTGGCCGACCAGACCTCGGTCTCCACCTGGGACATCGAGCAGATGCTCAAGGAGATGCAGTCGGCGGTGTCGGCCAGCGTGATGGGCATGGACAAATTCTCCGAAGAGATACGCCGCAGCGTCGGCGAGGTGCGCCAGGTGACGGACCAACTGTCCGGCGTGATGGACCAGGTGCAGAAGCTGGCGCCGCAGTTCGACGTGGTGCTGCAGGGGATGCAGTCGCAGGCGGTGGGCGCGCAGCAGATCTCCGAAACCATGATGCAGCTGAGCGACGCCACCCGGCAGACGGTGGAATCGCTCAAGGCCACCAGCGAGGCGGTGCACCAGCTGCAGTACGCGGCGGGCGATCTGCAATCCAGCGTCGCCAACTTTGCGGTGACTGCTTGAAGCGTGGGACAATGCCGCAACGAAGGCGGCGCCTGGAGAAAAAATGTTGAGAGACTTGAGCATCAAGACGAAGCTGTATCTGGGGTTCAGCGCCATCCTCGCCATCATCCTGGCGCTGCTGGCGATGGCCTACATCAAATTCAACAGCCTGTCCGACGCCAACGCGTGGGACAGGCACTCGATGGAGGTGATACAGTCGATCGACAAGATGCGCAACGACCTGCTGCAAGTGCAGGTCGAGGCACGCGGCTACTACCTGAGCGGCACTGCGGCGCGCCTCGAAAACACCCACAAGGAACTACGCGACCTGCCCGGCTCCCTGCAGGCCATGCAAAAGCTGGTGGCCGATAGCCCCAACCAGGCCACCCGCTTCAAGCAGCTGGCAACCATGATCACCGCGTGGACGCGCGACGTCATCGAATCGCAGCTGGCCATGCGCCAGCAGCTGGGCGACAAGCCGGGAGCGGCCGACGCGATGGGACACAACGCGCAGCAAAGTGGCGGCAATGTCGCCATCCACGACATCTACCAACTGCTGGACAACGCCGCCGACGACGAGCGCCGCCTGCTGGCCGAACGCTCCGAGGCCGCGGCCCGGCTGCAGGAGACCATGCGCCTGGTGCTGAGCGGCGGCGGCCTGGCCTGCGTTGCGCTGTCCGCGATGATCGCCTGGACGCTGGGGCGTTCGCTGCTGACGCCATTGAACAACCTGACCCACGCGGTGGGCCGCATCGCCGCCGGCGAACAGTCGGCGCGGGCGGCGGAGGGGAACGCCGATGAACTGGGCCGGGTGGCGACGGAGTTCAACCGCATGGCGCAGTCCATCCAGGACAGCCAGGCCAACGAACTGGCCGCCACCAACCTGCTCAAGTCCAAGGTCGACTCGCTGCTCGGCGTGGTCTCCAAGGCCGCCGCCGGCGACCTGACCGGCAAGATCGAAGTGGCCGGCGAGGACGCCATCGGCCAGCTGGCGCATGGCCTGGACCGCATGTTCGAGAACCTGCGCTCACTGCTCAACAACGTGCAGAAGGCCGGCATCCAGGTCACCACCTCGGCCACCGAAATCGCCGCCTCGGCCAGGCAGCAGGAGGCCACCGGCATCGAGCAGGCGCAGACCAGCGTCGAGATCCTCAGCACCACCAAGGAAATCTCCGCCAACACCTCGCAGCTGTTGAAGACCATGGAAGACGCCACCGCGGTGGCCGACTACACCACCAACGCCACTGCCGACGCCCAGACCAATCTGCGCCGCATGGACAGCACCATGCAGCACATGGTCTCGGCCACCGATTCGATCAACGCCAAGCTGGCCGCGCTGTCGGAGAAGGCCTCCAACATCAACAGCGTTTTGGTCACCATCACCAAGGTGGCCGACCAGACCAACATCCTCTCGCTCAACGCCGCCATCGAGGCCGAGAAGGCCGGCGAGGCGGGACGCG
>Ga0209646_1000081_pt1 | contig 201708 bp, 180 predicted proteins | sample AraplaL_Col_mTSA_FD_184259 | JGI IMG/M metagenome (GOLD analysis project Ga0209646, IMG submission 184259) | Arabidopsis root microbial communities from the University of North Carolina, USA - plate scrape CL_Col_mTSA (SPAdes) (version 2) | ecosystem: Host-associated > Plants > Roots >...
GCGGTAGATCACGCCGGCCAGCAGCACCGCGGTTTCCACCACCACCAGCGCCGCGGCAACGGCGGCGACAACGTGCATCGCGCCGCGGTTGACGCCCGCCAGCAAACGCGCCAGCGGGTTGGCCGGCAAGGATGCGGCGTAGTTCATTGCAGCGTCCATTTACGCCAGTTTCCCGGTGTATTTCTCCAACAGCGCCCACGCCTCGGGACCAAACTTCTTGTGCCATTCGGTATAGAAACCGGCGCTGCGCAACTTGGCGCGAAAGGCTTCGTTGTCGGTGTCGTTGAACTGCATGCCCTTGCCCTTCATCTCGGCCACCAGCGATTCGTTCAGCGCCTTGACGTCGACGCGCTGCTTCATGCCGGCTTCGTTGATGTTGCGCGTGACGATGTCCTGCAAGTCCTTCGGCATCTTTTCAAACGACTTCTTGTTGCCCATGAACCAGAAGCCGCTCCACACGTGATTGGTCATGGAACAATACTTCTGCACTTCATAGAATTTGACGGTGGAGATCACTGCCAGCGGGTTCTCCTGGCCTTCGGCGATCCTGGTCTGCAGCGCGGAATACACCTCGGCGAAGTTGATGCTGGTCGGCGCTGCGTCGAACGCGCGGAACAGCGAGGTCGCCAGCGGGCTCGGCGGCACGCGCAACTTCATGCCCTTGAAGTCTTCCGGTTTGGTGATCGGGCGCGTGCTGGTGGTGACCTGGCGATAGCCGTTGTCCCAGCAGCGCTCGAAGGCGAACAGCGAGGTCGTCGCGGCGATCTGCTTGCGCACATAGGCACCGAGGTCGCCGTCCATCGCCGCCCAGACCTGGCTGTAATCCTTGAAGGCGAAGCCGACGCCGCTGATCTGCCCGGCCGACACCAGCGTGCCCAGCACTTCCGGCGAGATGGTGAAGAAGTCGATGGCGCCGGCGCGCACCTGCGACAGCATGTCGGTATCGGTGCCGAGCTGGCCGTTGGGATAGACCTGCAAGTCGACGCGGCCTTTGGATTCGGCGGCGATCTTGGCGGCCATTTCCTTGGCGCGCACGTTCATCGGATGCGTCATCGGCAGGTTGTTGGCGTACTTCAGCGTAAATTCAGCGGCGGCGCTGGCCGGACCTGCGTACAGTCCGGTCGCGGCGGCGGCCGAAGCGATGGAAGCGGTTTGCAGGAAGCGGCGGCGGGTCATTGCGTGCATGGCGATATCTCCTGGATTGTTATTGATTTGTCTTGAATCTCGACCGAGGAAGACGATGCCGGTGCCGCCTAACCATGCCTGCGCCGACGGCATCGTCGGCACCCTGGAAAGCGAGGCCGTCTCCCTCTATATTTTTGATGTTATTTGATTTAACCTGATTGCTTGAAGCAGAGAGTATTCCCTCATAACCGTACTAGTCAAAGCTGATTAATGATGGTTTTTGATGTTATTTTGATTCAGTGAACCAAGCCGCACCATGCCGACTTCCTTTGCCCCCATCGACGCTTCCGGCACCGGCCGGGCACGCGTGACCGACATTGCGCGCGCCGCCGGCGTCTCCACCGCCACGGTCGACCGCGTGCTGAACCAACGTCCCGGCGTGCGCGCCGCGACCATGCAAAAGGTGTTGAAAGCCGCCGCCGCGCTGGACTATCTGCCCGAAGCCGATCTTTACAAGGCGATGCAGCCGCGGCCGATGCGGCTGGTGTTTTTGCTGCCGCCGCAGAGCAACCGCTTCATGCAGATGCTGGGCGACTACATCGCTTTCGCCGAAGACCAATTGGCGCCGTTCAACGTGAAATGCAAATGCCATCACATCGAAGGCTTCAATCCCAGCGTGCTGGCCAAGCGCCTCTTGCACTACGGCCGCCAGGCCGACGGCGTCGCCTTCATGGCGCTGGAGCATCCGCTGGTGCGCGAAGCGGTCAACACGCTGGTCGCCGAAGGCATCCACGTGGTCACGCTGATTTCCGACCTGTCCAACTCGCGCCGGGCAGCCTATGTCGGCATGGACAATCGCGCCGCCGGACGGACCGCCGGCTATCTGCTGGGGCGCTTTCTCGGTAATCCCAAAACGCCGATGAAGATTGCGATGATCGCCGGCAGTCTCAGCTATCGCGGCCATGAAGAGCGCGAGATGGGTTTTCTGCATGTGCTGGAAGAGATGTTCCCGCACCTCCAAGTGGTCGGCCTGCGCGAAGGTCATGACGACGCCGACACCAACTACAAGCAGGCGCGCACCCTGCTGGAACAGCATCCCGACCTGGCCGGCATGTACAACATCGGCGGCGCTTCCGACGGCGTCGGGCGGGCGCTCAAGGAAAGCGGGTGCGAACAGAAGATTGTCTTCATCGGCCATGGACTGACGCCGGACACGCGCGGCTTGCTGATCGACGGCACCATGGATGCGATTTTGACGCAGCATCCGCAGAACATGATTCTGAATTGTGTGCGGATATTTGGGAATTTGCGGGAGCGGCGGGAGGCGCTTGCCGGGGTGGAGGCGGTGCGGATCAGCGTTATCTTGCGGGAGAATTTGCCCTAGGGGAATTGTGGCGGTGGGGTGAGTGGTGTTTTGTTCCGACCTGACTTCTTCGGTAACTTTCTCTTGTCGTTCTTCGGACTACCCTGCCGGGCTACCCCCGGCAACCCCGGTGGCCCGAAGAAAACACCCCTCCAAGCTATCAAAGAAAAACAATGCCAAAAAGAAACTCAACCTCCAACATACCCATCATCCCGAAACTGACAGAATTGTCATATTTCCGTCAGCCTCCGGTTGACAGCCTCCTCGTACAGTAATGGTGTAGAAAGGCGTCGACAGTTATCCTGCCGACGCCCGCCGTCAGCTCCTTTTGATCCCATGTCGTCCAGCCAAATGCCCGTTCAACCATGTTTCGGAATCTACCAATGACAGCGACCGCCAAATCGCCACCCCGCCCCGCATCCAAGCCAACCCTGGCATTGTCCGCAATCACGCTGGCCGCAGCAGTCTTGCTCGGCGGTTGCGCGGTCGGCCCGGATTACGTTCGTCCGCAAATGGATCTGCCCACTGCCTATAAAGAACAGGGGCCATGGAAAATCGCCGAACCCGGCCAGATCGACAGCAATCACCGCTGGTGGGAGGCCTACAAGGACCCGGTGCTGAACGACCTGATCGATCAGGCCAACAAGGCCAACCAGAATATCCGCTTCGCCGAAGCGCAATATCGCCAGGCCCAGGCCACCGCCGCCATCGCGCGCGCCAGCCTGTGGCCGACGCTCGGCGCTTCCGGCGGCCCCAGCCGCGCGCGGACCAACAGTGCTACGTCGGGCAGCCGGCTGACCGATACCTATGCCGTCGGCCTGAATGCTTCGTGGGAAGCCGACATCTGGGGCCGCGTGCGGCGCTCGGCGGAAGCCGGCGACGCCACCAGCGAAGCCGGCGCCGCCAGCCTCGCGGCGGCGCGCCTGAGCATCCAGGCGACGCTGGCGCAGGATTACCTGCAATTGCGCGTGACCGATCTGCAGAAGGATTTGTATGCCCGCACCGTCGCCGCCTACACCCGTTCCCTGCAACTGACCCAGCATCAATATGAGGCCGGCGTCGCCCTGCGCTCCGACGTGGCGCAGGCGGAAACCCAATTGCGCTCGGCGCAGGCGCAACTGATCGATCTCGACGCCACGCGCAACCAGCTGGAACACGCCATCGCCATCCTGGTCGGCAAGGCGCCTGCGGTATTCACGCTGGCGCCCGTGACTACCGACGGCGCAGCATTGCAAGCAAGCATGCCGCTCACGCCGACCGGCTTGCCGTCCGATCTGCTGGAGCGCCGTCCCGACATCGCCAATGCCGAACGCCTGGCTGCCGCCGCCAACGCCAATATCGGCGTGGCGCGCGCGGCTTACTTCCCGACGCTGACGCTGAGCGCGACCGGCGGCTATAGCGCGGTCGCCTTCTCCCAGTTGTTCGATACGCCAAGCCGGGTCTGGTCGCTGGGCGCTGCCCTTGCCACAACCTTGTTCGACGGCGGTGCGCGCAGCGCCCGCAACGATCAGGCGACGGCGGCCTTCGATGCGTCGGTCGCGACGTACAAGCAAACTGTTCTCGGCGGTCTGCAAGAGGTGGAAGACAACCTCTCCACATTGCGCGTACTGGATCAGGAAAGCCGGGTCCAGGATCAGGCGGTCAAGGCGGCGCAACTGTCTGAACGGCTGGCGCTGAGCCAGTATCAGGCCGGCACCACGACGTACCTGTCGGTCGTCACGACACAAGCCGCATCGCTGACCAATCAGCGCACCGCCGTGACCTTGCTCGGCCGCCAGCTGGTTGCCAGCGTGGCGCTGATCAAGGCGGTCGGCGGCGGCTGGCGTGTTGGCGACATCAATCAGGCAACGGCGGCAAGCTCTCCAGCTGCCGCCAACTAAGAAAAACAATCTTGCGAGTTAAAGTATGACTACTTCATTCATTCAAAAACCTTCCACTCTGTTGATTTCCGCTGCGGTTGTCGTTCTCGTGGGGGGCGGCTCCTGGGCCCTGATGCATCGCACCGACGCCGTCGCGGCGCCTAATCCGCAAGCGCAGCAAGGTCCGGCGATTTCCGTGACCACCACGAAAGTGGAGGAGCGCGACGTGCCGTTGTACCTGGCCGGCGTCGGCACCGTCACCGCCAACGCCAGCGTCACCGTCAAAGCGCGCATCGACGGCCAACTCGACAAGGTTGCTTTCACCGAAGGCCAGGACGTCAAGGCCGGCCAACTGCTGGCGCAAATCGATCCGCGCGCCTTGCAAGCCCAACTGGCGCAAGTGCAGGCGCAGCAGGCCAAGGATCAGGCGCAGCTGACCAACGCGAAGATCGACTTGCAACGCTACACCACGCTGCGTCAGCAAGACGCCGCCACGCAACAACAGCTCGATACGCAAAAAGCACTGGTCGCGCAGCTGGAAGCCGCCGTCAAGACCGACGAAGCGCAGATCAGCTACGCCAAGGTACAGCTCAGCTACACCACCATCAACGCGCCGATCAGCGGCCGTGTCGGCGCGCGCCTGGTGGATGCGGGAAATATCGTCCACGCCACCGACGCCAACGGCCTGGTGGTGATTAACCAGATCGATCCGATCACCGTACAGTTCACCCTGCCGGAAGAAGCGGTGCCGGCCATCAACCGCGCCCAGCTGACCAATCACAAGTCGCTCAAGGTGACCGCCTACGCGCGCACCAACAACAAGGATCCGCTGGGCACCGGCAACCTGATTTTGCTCAACAACCAGATCGACACCACCAGCGGCACGGTCCAGTTGAAAGCGCGCTTCGCCAACCCGCAGCACACGCTGTGGCCGGGCCAGTACGTCAACGTCAACCTGCAGATGGATGACCACGGCGTGGCGCTGACGCTGCCGGCGGCCGCCATCCAGCGTAACCAGGAAGGCACCTACGTCTATATCGTCAAGGCCGACGAGACTGCCGCGATCCAGCCTGTCGTGGTGGCGCGCATCCAGGACGGCATCGCAGTCATCACCAAGGGCGTGGAAACGGGACAACGCGTCGTGCTTGACGGTCAGTACAAGCTGAAGCCGGGCAGCCGCATCGTCGAAGGCAAGACCAACGCCGCTGCTGCGAAAGGATCCGCAAAGTGAGTGTTTCCGCTACCTTCATCAAGCGTCCGATCGGCACCACGCTGCTCGCGATCGCTATCCTGCTGGTCGGCATCGCCGTCTGGCCGCTGCTGCCGGTGGCGCCGCTGCCGCAGGTCGACTTCCCTACGCTCCAGGTCTCCGCCAGCTTGCCCGGCGGCAGTCCGGAAACCATGGCGTCCAACGTGGCGCAGCCGCTGGAGCGCCAGTTCTCGCTGATTGCAGGCCTGACGCAGATGACCTCGCAGAGCGCGCTGGGCAGCACCCAGATCACCTTGCAGTTCGACCTCAACCGCAACATCGATGCCGCCGCGCTGGATGTCCAGGCGGCAATCAATGCCTCGACCGGTCAGTTGCCGACCAACCTGCCCAACCCGCCGACCTTCCGCAAGATCAATCCGGCCGATTCGCCGATCATGATCATGTCGGTGCAGTCGGACGCCTTGCCGCTGACGCAGGTCAATGACTACGCCGACAATATCCTGGCGCAGCAGATCTCGCAGATTTCCGGCGTCGGCCTGGTCAGCGTCAACGGCCAGCAAAAACCTGCCGTGCGCATCCAGGTCGATCCGGCCAAGCTGGCGACCATGGGACTGAGCCTGGAAGACATACGCGGCGTGATCGCCACGACCACCGTCAACCAGCCTAAAGGCACCGTCGACGGCCAGCATCAAAGCTTCACTGTCTACACCAACGACCAGCTGCTGAGCGCCGAACCGTGGAACGACATGGTGTTGGCCTACAAGAACGGGGCGCCGATCCGTGTACGCGATATCGGTACTGCAGTCGACGGCCCCGAGAACAACAAGATCGCTGCCTGGGCCTTTGCCGGTGCGGCAGCAGCTCCCGATAGCACACTGACCAACGGCCGCTCGATCGTGCTGGCCATCACCAAGCAGCCGGGCGCCAACGTGATCGATACCGTGGGCCGCATCCAGGCGGCGATGCCGCGTCTGCGCGCCGCGATCCCCGCCAGCGTGCACGTCAATACGCTGATCGACCGCACCCAAACCATCCGCGCCTCGGTGGAAGACGTCGAGTTCACGCTGATCCTGACCATTGCACTGGTGGTGATGGTGATCTTCGTGTTCCTGCGCAACGTCGCGGCGACGCTGATCCCGAGCATCACCGTGCCGCTGGCGCTGATGGGCACGGCTGCAGTGATGTACCTGGTCGGCTACAGTCTCGACAACCTGTCGCTGATGGCGCTGACGATTGCGGTCGGCTTCGTGGTCGACGATGCGATCGTGATGCTGGAAAACATTTACCGCTACGTCGAAGAAGGCATGTCGCCGATGGAAGCGGCGCTGAAAGGCTCCAGCGAAATCGGTTTCACCATCATCTCGATCTCGGTGTCGCTGGTGGCGGTGTTCATCCCGCTGCTCCTGATGGGCGGCATCGTCGGCCGTCTGTTCCGCGAATTCGCCGTGACCGTGACGCTGACCATCGGCGTGTCGGTGATCATCTCGCTGACGCTGACGCCGATGCTGTGCTCGCGTTTCCTCAAGAACAGCCATGCCGAACAACATGGCAAGTTGTACCAGCTGTTCGAGCGTTTCTTCGACATCATGCTGAACGGCTACAAGCGCGGCCTCGACGTCGTGATGCGTCACCAGTTCATCACCTTGTTGACTTTCATCGGCACGGTGGCGTTCACTGCGTTCCTGTTCGTAGTCATTCCCAAGGGCTTCTTCCCGCAACAGGATAACGGCGTGATCGTCGGCTTTGCGGAATCGGCGCAGGACATCTCTTCGGAGGCGATGCGCCGTCGTTTGTTGCAGGTTGCGGAAGTGGTCCGCAAGGATCCCGACGTCACCGGTTTTGCCATGAGCGCCGGTTCGACGACGTTCAATACCGGCAACTTCTTCATTGCGCTGAAACCGAAGGATCAAGGCCGAACCGCCGACGCCGGCGAAATCATCACGCGCCTGCGTCCGCAAGTCGCCAGGATCCAGGGCGTGAACCTGTTCATGCAGGCCAGCCAGGACATCAACGTCGGCGGTCGTCTGGCGCGTACGCAATATCAGTACACGCTGACCGATTCCAATCTGGACGAGCTCAATACCTGGGCGCCGAAGGTGGTGGATCGCCTGCGCAAGATGAAGCAACTGACCGACGTCGCGTCCGACCAGCAGAACAATGCGGCCACCGCGACCATCACCATCGACCGCGCACGCGCTTCCAGTTTCGGCATCTCGCCGTCGCTGATCGATGCGACGATCTATGATGCGATCGGCCAACGCCAGGTGGCGCAGTACTTCACGCAGATCAACAGCTACCACGTGGTGCTGGAAGTCACGCCCGAGCTGCAGAAGGATCCGGCGCTGTTCAACAAGCTGTATCTGACCTCGCCGATCACCGGCCAGCAAGTGCCGCTGTCGACCTTCATCAAGGTCGACACGACCAAGACCGCGTATCTGTCGATCAGCCACCAGAGCCAGTTCCCGGCGGTGACGATTTCCTTCAACCTGGCGTCGGGCGTGGCGCTGGGCGAAGCGGTCGACGCCATCAACCAGGCGCAGGCGGAAATGGGCGTGCCGACCACCCTGACCGGCGCCTTCCAGGGCACGGCCAAGGCCTTCGGCGATTCGCTGGCGTCGCAGCCTTACCTGATCGCGGCGGCACTGATTGCGGTGTATATCGTGCTGGGTCTGCTGTATGAAAGCTACATCCATCCGCTGACGATTCTGTCGACGTTGCCGTCGGCCGGCGTGGGCGCCCTGCTGATCCTGATGGCGGGCGGCTACGATCTCAGCGTGATTGCGCTCATCGGCATCATCTTGCTGATCGGTATCGTCAAGAAGAACGGCATCATGATGATCGACTTCGCCCTGACTGCCGAGCGCCAGCACGGCATGAAGCCGGAAGAAGCGATCTATCAGGCTTGCCTGCTGCGCTTCCGCCCGATCATGATGACCACCATGTGCGCGCTGCTGTCGGGCCTGCCGCTGATGCTGGGCCATGGCGCCGGCTCCGAACTGCGCCGTCCTCTCGGTTATGCGATGGTCGGCGGCCTGGTGTTGTCGCAGGCGCTGACGCTGTTCACGACGCCGGTGATCTATCTCTATCTGGATCGCGCGCATTACTGGTACATGAACAAGAAGGAAGCACGCGCAGCACGCAAGGCCGCCAAGAAAGGTGCGACACCTGTAATAGAATCGCATTAATACATGCCCATGAACGCGGTACCAGGAGCAGGAATGAAAGTTCTGATTGTCGAAGACGAGCACAAGATGGCGGAGTACCTCTGCAAGGGTCTGACCGAGCAGGGGTGCACCGTGGATCTGGCCGCCAACGGCATCGACGGCCAGCATCTGGCGATCCAGCACGATTACGACGTGATCGTGCTGGACGTCATGCTGCCCGGCCTGGACGGCTTCTCGGTGCTGCGTTCGCTGCGCACCATCAAGCAGACGCCGGTGATCATGCTGACGGCGCGCGACCGCGTGGAAGACCGCATCAAGGGCTTGCACGACGGCGCCGACGATTACCTGATCAAACCCTTCTCCTTCCTCGAACTGCTGGCGCGCCTGCAGGCGCTGACGCGGCGCGGCCGCGCGCAGGAGCCGGCGCAGCTGCGCATCGGCGACCTGCAGATCGACCTGCTGAGCCGCAAGGCGTTCCGCCACAATGTCCGCATCGACCTGACCGCCAAGGAGTTCGCGCTGCTGGCGATCATGGCGCGGCGCCAGGGCGAGATCCTGTCCAAGACGGCGATTGCCGAACTGGTCTGGGACATGAATTTCGACAGCAACACCAACGTGGTCGAAGTCGCCATCAAGCGCTTGCGCGCCAAGATCGACGCCCCCTTCGAACAAAAGCTGCTGCACACGATACGCGGCATGGGATATGTGCTGGAGCCGCGCACCGCGGTGGCCGCGCATGAATCGCATGAACCGCACGATGACGAGGAAGACGGATGAAGCATTCCATCATTACGCGCCTGGTGATGATGTTTGCCGCTTCGGCGCTGATTATTTTTTCGCTGATCGGCGGCGTGCTGTATGCCGTCGTCAAGAACGAGCTGTTGCGTCATGAACGCGACGGCCTCGTCACGACCTTCAACGATATCGAATACATGGTCTCGCGCATCGGCACGGTCGATCGCTGGGCGCGCGTGCAGGCCAAGCTCGACACGCTGACGCCGGCCGACGGCAAGGTGCGTTTCTGGGTGTTCAGCGACGATCCGCGCTTCAGCTACGGCAAGGATCTGGCAGAGCTGCACGAATTCGATTACGACCCCAAGAATATCGGCAGGCTGCGCATCAAAGGCAAGGAGTTTCCGCTGCATACGCTGACCAAGATCCTGCCCGCCTATCTCGACCGCCCTGCCATCCGCCTCACGGTGGGCGTCGATACCGAGCCTTATTTCGAAACGCTGCGCACCTTCGTCGCGGCGATGATCGGCTTGTCGCTGATCGGCGTCTTCCTGGTGATCCTGTTCGGCTACTGGATCGCGCGCACCGGCTTGCAGCCGCTCAAGAAAATGTCGGACAAGGCGCAGACGCTGAGCCCGAAAAACCTGTCCGAACGCTTGACCGTCTCCGCGTTGCCGGATGAATTGTCCGACCTGGCGCAAGCCTTCAACGGCGCGCTGGACCGCATGGAAAATGCCTATAAACAGCTGGAAGCCTTCAACGCCGACGTCGCCCATGAGCTGCGCACGCCGCTGGCCAATCTGATCGGCGAGACCCAGGTGGCGCTGTCGCGCGAGCGCAGCGCGCCGGAGTTTGAAACGGTACTGCAATCGAACCTGGAAGAGCTGGACCGGCTGCGATCCATCATCAACGACATGCTGTTCCTGGCCCGCTGCGATCAGGGCGAAGCCGCCACCAGCCTGGTGCACACGCTGATTGCCGACGAGGTGCAGAAGACCATTGAATTCTTCGAATTCGTGCTCGACGAAATGCAGATGACGGTGGAGGTCACCGGCGACATCCACGCCAGCTCGATGATAGAGACCGCCCTGTTCCGCCGCGCGCTGACGAACCTGTTGCAGAACGCCATCCAGCATTCCCCCGCCGGCGCCCGCATCAAGGTATCCATCGACGCACAGAACAAGGATGTGCAGGTCGCCGTCTCCAATCCCGGCGAGCCGATCGAGCAGCGCCATCTGCCGCGCCTGTTCGACCGTTTCTACCGCGTCGACACGGCGCGTCGCGAGATCGACGGCATCCACGGCCACGGACTCGGGCTGGCCATCGTCAAGGCGATCGCGCTCATGCATGGCGGCACCGCCTTCGCGGCGAGCAGAGGCGGCATCACGACGATAGGCTTTACGGTCGGCGGCAAAGCGGCCTGAGGCGGACTGATTTTCGCGCAACCGGAGAAATAACCAAGGGATGTGAAACAGGAATGTCGGCGACGATGTGAATGCGATCGTCGGCGATTTGTTGAATGCTTCCTGAAGAAAACTCAAAGGAAGAGGCGAGCCTTGTCTGCGGCACTTGCAGGAAATGGCTGTGGCTGCTTCGTTCCCGACCTGACCAGGTTGACCATGCCACAATGCGCAGGGGCCCGCCGGCACGAATTGTACCTCATCTGCGCCGCCGGCGCGAGCGCTGTTCTTGCGACGGGATAAATTGCGGCGACCGCAAAGATCGCCGCGTGCTTTTGATGAGGCGCTATCCGATATTGTTTATATACCGAGCTCGTCCCAGATACTGTCCACGCGCTTCTTGACGGCATCCGTCATGGTGATGACAGTGCCCCACTCGCGGTTGGTTTCGCCCGGCCACTTGTTGGTGGCGTCGATGCCCATCTTGCTGCCAAGGCCGCTGATCGGTGAGGCGAAGTCGAGGTAGTCAATCGGCGTGTTGTCGACCATGACCGTGTCGCGCACCGGATCGACGCGCGTGGTGATGGCCCAGATGACTTCTTTCCAGTCGCGGATGTCGACATCCTCGTCGACCACCACGATGAACTTGGTATACATGAACTGGCGCAGGAAACTCCACACGCCGAACATCACGCGCTTGGCGTGGCCGGCGTAGGACTTCTTCATCTGCACTACTGCCATGCGGTAGCTGCAACCTTCCGGCGGCAGGTAGAAATCGGTGATTTCGCTGAACTGCTTTTGCAGCAGCGGGATGAACACTTCATTGAGCGCGACGCCCAAAACAGCCGGTTCATCGGGCGGTTTGCCGGTGTACGTGGAGTGATAGATAGGATCGCGGCGCATGGTGATGCGGTCGATGGTGAAGACCGGGAACCAGTCCTGCTCATTGTAGTAACCGGTGTGATCGCCGTACGGACCTTCCAGTGCGTGCTCGTAGCCGGAGGGATGCGACTCATCAGGATAAATATGCCCCTCCAGCACGATCTCGGCCGAAGCCGGCACGCGCAACTCGCTGCCGATGGCCTTGACCAGCTCGGTGCGGCTGCCGCGCAACAGGCCGGCGAACTGGTATTCGGACAGGCTGTCCGGCACCGGCGTGACGGCTCCTAATATAGTAGCCGGATCGGCGCCGAGCGCGACGGCGATCGGATAAGGCTTGCCGGGGTTGGCGATGCAGTGCTCGCGGAAGTCGAGTGCGCCGCCGCGATGCGCCAGCCAGCGCATGATGACCTTGTTGCGGCCGATGACTTGCTGGCGATAGATGCCGAGATTCTGGCGCTTCTTGTTAGGGCCTTTGGTGATGACCAGACCCCATGTAATAAGAGGGGCGACATCGCCGGGCCAGCAGTGCTGGATCGGCAGGCGGTCGAGGTCGATGTCGTTGCCTTCCCAGACGATGTCCTGGCACGGCGCCGAGCGCTGCTCCTTGGGCGCCATGTCCCACAGCGACTTGACCAGCGCGCCGAGTCCCATGACGTCCTTGAAACCCTTGGGCGGCTCGGGCTCTTTCAACTTCGCCAGCAGATGGCCGATGCGCCTCAGTTCGCTGACATCTTGCGCGCCCATGCCCAGCGCCACGCGGCGCGGGGTGCCGAAAAGATTGGCCAGCACCGGGATATTTTTACCTTCGACCTTGTCGAAAATCAGCGCCGGCCCCGAGGCGCGCAAAGTGCGATCGCAAATCTCCGTCATTTCCAGGCAGGGAGAGACCGGTACGGAAATACGTTTTAATTCTCCGGAAAGTTGCAGTTGCGAAATAAAATCGCGTAAATCTGTGTATTTCATTTTTTTTTCGCTGGTTTTCTTGAGTACAGCCCTTAGATGAGATAGACCGGGCAAACGGTTGATTCTATTGATTTTTGGCGGGATACCCCCTCAAAAATAAGACTTAAAAGTTATATTAAATCGTTTTAATAGTATTGACTTGATATAAAGTGGCTTCTACAATTCGCGCACCTTGATCAAAGGAGCCGGGTTAGGAACCCGAATCAGCTCGCAAGGTTTCACGGGAACGGGGTCCCACTGACATTTGTAAGGAGTGTTGTCAAAAGGCGCCAGCCTTCTCCCCCGAACTTGGTTGTATTGCACTGCACCGGAGCCGACGGCCCAGCAGTAACCGCAAACAACCCGTAGCTTGCCGTAACGCTTTGCGACGGCAGTGTTTTGATTGTGATGCATGTAGCCAGTAATCCGGTTTTTCACTCTTGGCCGGTTTTGCTCTATGTAAGTTGCAACATTCAGGAGGTTCAATGTTAAACCAACCCATCGAGGCGCAGTTAAGCTCCGCCGCCGATATGGTTGACCATTCTGCACAATGGGCGAAGTCCATTCCAAGCAGGATCGGTCGCTTTTTTACTGCGGCGCACTATGCCGTCACTTTGCTCGGTATCGCTGCTTTGTTCGTGCTGGGCATGATGTTTTTCAATCCCGATTTCGCCGACAAGCTCATGGCTTTGTCGCCCTTCTCGGACAACCAGCCGGAAGAAGTCGTCCCGGAAGCGCCATCGCTGGCAAATCTGATGGACGTGCCTGCCCCGGCGCTGACTGCAGCAAGCCCGGTGGCTGCCGCCGCCGTACCGATGACCGAAGAGGAACGCAAGATCATCGGCACGCCGCGCCAGCAAAAACTGGTGACCACCTGGCTGTCGAAGCGTTACCGCGTGGCGGGCGACGCCACCGACATGCTGGTGTCGGCGGCCTATCTGACGGCGCGTGAAATCAAACTCGATCCGCTGCTGATCCTTGCGGTGATGGCGATCGAGTCGCGCTTCAATCCGTTCGCGGAAAGCCCGATGGGTGCGCAAGGCCTGATGCAGGTCATGTCCAAGGTCCACCACGACAAGTTCCAGGAACTGGGCGGCGTCAAGGCGGCGCTCAATCCGGTCGCCAACATCAAGGTCGGTTCGCTGATCCTGAAGGAATACGTGACGCGTGGCGGTTCGGTCGAAGCCGGCCTGAAGAGCTACGTCGGCGCGGCCGACATGGAGAACGACGGCGGCTATGGCCTGAAGGTCTTGTCCGAATATCAGAACCTGAAGGAAGTCGCGGTCGGCAAGAACGTCTCGATCTTCACGACGGCGCTGATCAAGCCCCCGGTGCAAGCCGTGCGTCCTGCCCTGCCGGCGGTGACGCCAGCCAAGCCGACCGCTGTCGGCGACATGGCTGCAGCAGCGCCGAAGAAGCCGGGCACGAACATGACGGAAGAAATCGCAGCACTGTGATTTCTTCACGCATGACGTGAGCCGGCTGAACAGGCGGGCATAAAAAAAGGAGCCTCAGGGCTCCTTTTTTATTTGCAGCGAATTATTTCCATCATCTCGTCCGTCGACTCCCCTGCTCGCGGGCTTATCGCTCGGCCAGATATTTTTCCAGACGGCGCACGGCTTCCTGCAGATTTTCCATCGACGTCGCGTACGACAAACGGATATAGCGATGCGCCGTGGCCGGGCCGAAATCCAATCCCGGCACCAGCACCACGCCCGCCTTGTTGAGCATGTCGATGGTGAGCTGATCGGCATCGTCGCTCAGCGCGCTGCAGTCGGCATAGACGTAGAACGCGCCGTCCGGCATCACCGGCACCTTGAAACCGAGGCGCTCGAGTTGCGGCACGATGTAATCGCGGCGGCGCTTGAATTCCGCCTTGCGCTCTTCATACAGCGCGGTCGATTCCGGCGCGAAGCAGGCGATGCCTGCATGCTGTGCAATCGAGGATGCGCAGATGAACAGATTCTGCGCAAGTTTTTCGACCTGCGGCACCAGGCTTTCGGGCAGCACCAACCAGCCGAGACGCCAGCCGGTCATGTTGAAGTATTTGGAAAAGCTGTTGATGACGATGACGTCTTCGCCGAGCGACAAGGCCGAGAACGGCGCACCGTCGTACGACAGGCCCTGATAAATTTCATCGACGATGGTGAAGCCTTTTTTCTCGCGCACGAGGTCGACGATCTTTTTCAATTCTTCCGGCAGGATCGAGGTGCCGGTCGGATTCGACGGCGACGCCAGCAACACGCCTTTGGTTGCCGCAGACCAATGTTCCCGGACCATGCCTGCGGACAACTGGAAGCGATGTTCCGGTCCGCTTTCGATCAGTTTGGCCTGGCCTTCAAAGGCGGCGACGAAATGGCGATTGCAGGGATAAGACGGGTCCGGCATCAACACTTCCGCACCTTTTTCCACCAGCGCGGCGCAGGCCAGCAACAAGGCCGCTGAGGCGCCCGCTGTGACCACAATTCGCCCCGGTACGATGTCCAACCCATACACGCGCCGATAATGCGCTGAAATCGCTTCTCGCAAAGCCGGCAAACCGGTTGCCGAAGTGTATTGCATCTTGCCGTCCGTCATCGCTTGTGTCGCGGCGGCAACAACGGCAGGCGCGGCGGTGAAGTCCGGCTCGCCGATGCCCATGTGGATGATGTGCCGGCCTTGTTGCTCCAGGGCAGCGGCCATCTTGGCCAGCTCCATCACATGAAAGGGCGCGATGTTGTCCAGACGTGAGGCGAGATCGTGAAAGCTCATGGGAATCTGTAGAAAAGCGGAAGTCGCCGCGCCGCGATCGTGCCGGCGGCGACGGCGTGAAAATCAGAGTCAAAACCCGCCGGTCAAAATCGTCAAAGCGAACCGGCAAAGGGGATCAGCGGCGGCCGGCGCCTACTTCGGTTTCGCGCACTTTGGCGGCGAAACGGTCGAGCACGCCGTTGACGTACTTGTGACCATCGATACCGCCGAAGGATTTGGTCAGTTCAACGGCTTCGTTGATGACGACCTTGTACGGGATCTCGATGTTGTTCTTCAACTCGAAAGCGCCGATCAACAGCGCGGCATGTTCCACCGGCGACAGTTCGGTGATGGGACGATCGATCAGCGGCGCGAGACCGGCGCGCAAATCGGCGACCTGCTTGATCGCACCGTACAGCAGCACGTCGAAGTGTTCGGCATCGGCCTTGTCGAAACCATGCGCTTCGCGGATGTGCGCTTCGATGGCGCCGGCGTCCTCGTTGTTGAGCAGCCATTGATACAGGCCCTGCAGCGCGAATTCGCGGGCGCGGTGACGCGGCGTGCGGTTCTTGCTCGGGTTGGCGTGTTGAGTTTTATTGGTCATGATGAATAGGGTAAAACCGGTTCGATACTGGATACAAAAATGGAAAGATGCATCGTCATCGGCTCAGGCATTGCCTGCCATGGTGCGAGCGCCTTTTCCGGGAGGCTTATTCTTCTTCCGTCACCTGCGCCAGCTCGTCCAGCGCCAGCGCCAGATTGGCCATCTCGACGGCGACGCGGGCCGCGTCGGCACCCTTGACTTCCATGCGCGCTTCAGCCTGCTCGTCGTTTTCCGTGGTCAGGACCGCGTTGGCGATCGGGATGCCGGCATCGAGGCCGACGCGCGTGATGCCGGCGCCGGATTCATTGGACACCAGTTCGAAATGATAGGTCTCGCCGCGGATGACGGCGCCCAGCGCGATCAAGGCGTCGAATTGGTCGGTCTCGGCCATCTTTTGCAGCGCCAGCGGAATCTCCAGCGCGCCCGGCACGCTCACGTGCAGGACGTCTTCGTCCTGCACGCCCAGGTGTTTGAGTTCCGCCAGGCAAGCCGCCAGCAGGCCGTGGCAGACGTCTTCATTGAAACGCGCCTGTACGATGCCGATACGCAAGCCGTCGCCATTCAGATCCGATTCGTAAGTACCTATAGTCATGGCTTTTCCTTATACGCAAACTTGCGCTTCTGTTGATGGTGAATAGTGTTGCGGCAATGCATCCGATGGAGCAAATACAGCGATATGAACTGGCTCAGACTTCCGGCTTGGCACGATAACCCGTGACTTCCAGATTGAAACCGGTCATCGACGGCATCTTGCGCGGACTGGCCAGCAGCTTCATTTTGCAGACGCCCAGATCTTTCAGGACCTGGGCGCCGATGCCGTAGGTGCGCAAGTCCATGCGTTCGGCGCGCGTGGGCTTGACGGCATGCGTGTTGTTCAAGGCCGCGAACTGGGCAAACATCTGGTCCGCCGATTCTTCGCAATTGAGCAGCACGACCACACCGCTCGGCGCCGCCTTGATGGCCGCCATGGCCGAGGCCATGTTCCACGAGTGCGTGGTCGCTTCGGTCTCCAGCAGATCCAGGATCGATACCGGCTGATGCACGCGCACCAGGGTTTCTTCGCCGGGACGGATGTCGCCGTGCACCAGCGCCAGATGAGCGCCGCCGCTTGGCGTGTCGCGATAGGCGATGGCCTTGAAGCTGCCGTGCACGGTATGCATCTCGCGCTCGGCCACGCGCTCGATGATGCTTTCGTGCTGGCTGCGATAGTGGATCAGGTCGGCGATGGTGCCGATCTTCAGTTTGTGCTCTTCGGCGAATTCCAGCAAGTCCGGCAGGCGCGCCATGGTGCCGTCGTCCTTGAGGATTTCGCAAATCACGGCCGCCGGCGTCAAACCTGCCATCTGGGTCAGGTCGCAACCGGCTTCGGTATGGCCGGCGCGCATGAGTACGCCGCCCTTTTGCGCGCGCAGCGGAAAAATATGGCCGGGCTGCACGATGTCGGCCGGCGTCGCGTTCTTGGCGGCTGCGACCTGGATCGTGCGTGCGCGGTCGGCGGCGGAGATGCCGGTAGTAACGCCTTCGGCGGCTTCGATCGAGACGGTGAAGTTGGTGCCGAACTGGGTGCCGTTGCGAGTCGACATCATCGACAGGTCGAGACGGTCGCAATGTTCTTCGGTCAAGGTCAGGCACACCAGGCCACGCGCGTACTTGACCATGAAGTTGATGGCTTCGGGCGTGACGAAATCGGTGGCCAGCACCAGGTCGCCTTCATTTTCACGATCTTCTTCGTCGACCAGGATGACCATGCGTCCGGCGCGCAGTTCGGCGACGATTTCTTCTGTTGTTGCGATAGGCATAAAGAATTCCCTCTGTAGCCCCGTATTTTAAAGGATTTGCGGTCGGCCCACCGCTTCATTCATGCCCCATCTGCAAGGCGGATGACTTATTCCAGCGTGACCAGTTGCGTATGCGACAACGCTTCCATCAGCAAGGCCGGATCGCCCAGCGCCAGCCGCTTGGAGTCCGACAAGGTCTGGCGGAAGGCGCGCGCGCCGGGCATGCCTGCCATCAGGCCGAGCATGTGGCGCGTGATGCTGTTGAGGCGCAGGCCTTTGCCGCCGTCGCCGTACAGCGCCAGTTGCGCGCTCGCATAGGCCATCATCGCTTCGATCACTTCGCTGCGGTTGGCCTGGACGCCGCCGTCAAGTCCAGCGTAGTAACGCGCGTCGAAACCGGCCATCAGGAAAGGATTGTGATACGCCTCGCGCCCCAGCATGACGCCGTCGACGTGCTTGAGATGCTCGTCGATCTCCGCCACGGTCTTGATGCCGCCGTTGATCAGGATTTCCAGCTCGGGGAAATCGCGCTTGAGGCGATAGGCGTAGTCATATTTGAGCGGCGGGATTTCACGGTTTTCCTTCGGGCTCAGGCCTTTCAGGATGGCGTTGCGGGCATGGACGATGAAGGTCTTGCTGCCGGCGTCGGCGATCTTGCCGACGAAGTCGCGCACGAAGTCATAGGATTCGACGTCGTCGATGCCGATGCGGTGCTTCACGGTAACGTCGATGGAAACGGCGTCGCGCATGGCTTTCACGCAATCGGCGACCAGCGTCGGCTCGGCCATCAGGCAGGCGCCGAAAGCGCCCTTCTGCACGCGTTCGGACGGGCAGCCGCAATTCAGGTTGATCTCGTCGTAACCCCATTGCTCGCCCAGCTTCGCGCTTTTGGCAAGGTCGGCCGGCTCGCTGCCGCCGAGTTGCAGGGCGACGGGATGTTCTTCTTCATTGAAATTGAGATGGCGCCCGACATCGCCGTACAACAGCGCTCCGGTCGTGACCATCTCGGTGTACAGCCAGGTATGGCGCGTGATCTGGCGATGAAAGACGCGGCAGTGCCGGTCGGTCCAGTCCATCATGGGCGCTACACTGATTGTTCTCGGTCCGTAAGACATGCACTTTTCCTAATGAGATCCCAACATCATGCCGGGAAGCTACACACCATATTCATCGTCGAACTTGCTTGAGGGCCGTAGCGAGAGGCCTGCAGGCGAGTTACAAATAGAAAGCCCGCAACGCTTGCACGTTGCGGGCTGGTGTCCCCTCTATCCTCTTGAGAGATAGGATTTTTATACTGCGGGGGTGATTCTGCACCACAAACCAGCATTAGTCATTTCGCATCGCACAATTTCGGTGCTCGGATAAAAATCCGGCAGAAACTGTAGGCAAATGACATCACTTTTCTACAACAGCAATTCGAGAATGGCAGGCGCAAGCGCCTGCCCGCAAGAGATTGCCATAAAAACCATCGAGGCAAAAAAAAACCCGCTCACCTTGCGGTTGCGGGCTTAAATCCAATTCTTTAGGAGGAAATTGGAGGAGACAGGTGTAACTATATGGCACTGCATCATGAATGTCTGCTTTTTTGTGCTGATATCAGGTATTCACAAAACAAATATCAACACTTCGCAAACTGCCCGGATGCCCTATCTCCGCCCTTCCAGCCCAGGCCAGGCGGCAAACGGCGCCCGGACTGCCACGCTGCTTATCCTTACGCCTCGCGGGATGCCTTTTTACGCTCATGCTCCTTCAGGAAACGCTTGCGCAGGCGAATGCTCTTCGGCGTGACTTCAACCAGTTCGTCGTCGTCGATGAATTCAACCGCGTATTCCAGCGACATTTCGATCGGCGGCACCAGGCGCACGGCTTCGTCGGTACCCGACGAACGGACGTTGGTCAACTGCTTGCCCTTGATCGGGTTGACGACCAGATCGTTGTCGCGCGAGTGGATGCCGATGATCATGCCTTCGTAGACCGGATCGTTGTGGCTGACGAACATGCGGCCGCGGTCTTGCAGTTTCCAGATCGCGTAAGCAACGGCAGCGCCGTCGTCTTGCGAAATCAGCACGCCGTTGCGACGGCCGCCGAGTTCGCCCTTGCTGTTGTCCACCGGCGCGTAGTCGTCGAACACGTGGCTCATCAAGCCGGTGCCGCGCGTCAGCGTCATGAATTCGCCCTGGAAACCGATCAGGCCGCGTGCAGGGATACGATATTCCAGACGGACGCGACCCTTGCCGTCCGGTTCCATGTTTTGCAGATCGCCGCGACGGCGACCGAGTTCTTCCATGACGCCGCCCTGGCTGGTTTCTTCGACGTCGACGGTCAGGTTTTCATACGGCTCGTGGCGCACGCCATCAACCATCTTGAACACCACGCGTGGACGCGACACGGCCAGCTCGTAGCCTTCGCGACGCATGTTTTCGATCAGGATCGTCAGATGCAATTCGCCGCGGCCCGACACTTCGTAGGTCGAGTCGTCGTTTTCCGCCTGCACGACGCGCAGCGCCATGTTGGACTTCAGTTCGCGGTCCAGACGGTCGCGGATCTGACGCGTGGTCACGAACTTGCCTTCGCGGCCGGCCAATGGCGAGCTGTTGACCATGAAGTTCATGGTCAGGGTCGGTTCGTCGATCTTCAGCATCGGCAGGCCTTCAGGCGCGTCCGGCGCACAGATGGTGGAACCGATGCTGATTTCTTCGATGCCGTTGATCAGGACGATGTCGCCGGCCAGCGCTTCTTCAACCTGCACGCGTTCCAGGCCGCGGAATGTCAACACCTGGTTGATGCGCGCCTTGGTCGGCTTGTCGTCGGGACCGTTCATCCAGACCACGTCTTGCAGGCCGCGCACGCGACCGCGCAAGATACGGCCGACGCCGATCTTGCCGACGTAGGACGAGTATTCCAGCGAAGTGATTTGCAGTTGCAGCGGACCGTCCGGGTCATCTTCACGCGCAGGAACGTGTTCCAGGATCGCGTCAAACAGCGGCTCCATGTTGCCGTCGCGGACGGTGTCTTCCAGACCGGCGTAACCCTTGAAACCCGAGGCGTACACGATGGGGAAATCCAGTTGCTCGTCGGTTGCGCCGAGCTTGTCGAACAGTTCGAAGGTGGCGTTGACGGCCTTTTGCGGATCGGCGTTTTCGCGGTCGATCTTGTTGACCACGACGATAGGCTTCAGACCCAGCGCCAGCGCCTTGCGCGTCACGAAACGTGTTTGCGGCATCGGGCCTTCTTGCGCATCTACCAGCAACAGCACGCTGTCGACCATCGACAGCACGCGCTCGACTTCACCGCCGAAGTCGGCGTGGCCCGGGGTGTCGACGATGTTGATGTGGGTGCCCTTGTATTCCACGGCGCAGTTCTTCGACAGAATCGTGATGCCGCGTTCTTTTTCGATATCGTTCGAATCCATCACGCGGGCGTCAACCTGCTGGTTCTCGCGGAAAGTACCCGACTGACGCAGCAGTTGGTCGACGAGGGTGGTTTTGCCATGGTCAACGTGGGCGATGATGGCGATGTTGCGAATAGCGCGTTTATTGTTTGACATGATTGAGTTAGTTTGGTCTGCCGAATCCTGAGAGGCGCGCATTATAGCATGTTGCGACGCACGAACTTAAAAAGCCTAATAATTTCAAAGAGTTGCTGTACTTTCATTCCCACTGGCGAGTACCGCAATTACTGCTGCTACAAACCGCTAGTTCGACACCGTCGAAATCAGCCGTTCCGGCGCCAGGATGCCGAATTCCTGCATCAGCCCGGTGCCCAGAAGGCGCCCGCTGCTTTCCTGATAAACCCGTGCCCGGCCTGATTCTGCGGGCAATGCAATACCTTCCTTGCCAAGCGCCAGACGCTGCCCGTGCAAAAAGCGCTCGGTCAGCACATCCGTCAGCATCACCGCCGGAAAAGTCGTCAGCAAACCATCCACCGGCAGCAAGGCTTGCGTACGCCGGCCGTCTTCCAGCGCGATGAACTGGTCGAGCGTCACGCTGCCCTCCAGCGTCAACACACCGACGCCGGTGCGCCGCAACTGATTCAAATGGGCGCCGCAACCGAGCAGCGCGCCGATGTCTTCGCCCAGCACGCGGATATAGGTGCCCTTGCTGCACATCACGCGAATCCGCAAGAACGGCGCTTCGTAGCCCAGCAGTTCCAGCTGATGAATCCTTACCTTGCGCGCTTCGCGTTCCAACGTGATGCCGGCGCGCGCATATTCGTACAAGGGCTTGCCGTCGCGCTTGAGCGCGGAATGCATGGGCGGCACCTGTGAAATCTCGCCGCGAAACTGCTGCAACGCCGATTCGATCTGTTCGAGGCTGACATCGACCGGTTGGGTGCTCAGCACTTCGCCTTCGGTGTCGCCGGTATTGGTGACGATGCCCAGATGCACAACGGCTTCATACGTCTTGTCGGCTTCCAGCAAATCCTGCGAAAACTTGGTCGCCTCGCCGAAGCACAGCGGCAGCAAGCCGGTCGCAAACGGATCAAGCGTACCCGTATGTCCGGCCTTGAGCGCGTTGAGCAGGCGCTTGGCCTTGATCAATGCGTCGTTGCTGGACCAGCCCACCGGTTTGTCCAGCAGCAGCACGCCGTGTACGGGCACGCGCGGAATTTTGGGAGGGCGGGGTTGCGAAGGCGAAGAATGCGCCATGAGTGTCAAATCCGGAGAAATCGTCAATCGATGCGGCGATGGCATGCCTCGAATCTGAAGCATCAGGCCATCGCGGAAAACTCAGTTTTCGTCGGCATCCTTGGCGCGCGTGGCATTGGCCTCGTCGATCAGGCGCGACATTTCAATGCCGCGCACGGTCGAGTTATCGTGCACAAAATGTAAATCAGGCAACGTATGGATGGTCAGGCGACGGCCCAGCTGGCCGCGCAGGAAACCCGACGCCTTGGACAAGCCGGTCAGCGTATCCTGGATGGCCTGCTTGTCGTCCTTCAGCGTCGTGAAGAAAATCTTGGCATGCGCATAGTCCGGAGTCACTTGCACTTCGGTAATCGTGACCATCCCCACACGCGGGTCTTTCAACTCGAATGCGATGATTTCCGACAGATCGCGCTGAATCTGATCGGCGACGCGCAGACCGCGCCCTGGAATGGATTTGCTGTGTTTTGCCATGCTGAGAAACTGACCTCGGCCGACTCGCCATGGCGGGACGGCATAAAAATTCCGTGATGCTATTGAATGAAACAAGGCGGGTGTTTGCAGCGCAGACACCCGCCCTCGTGACGACTGAGAAAATTACAAAGTACGCGCGACTTCCTGTACTTCGAAAATCTCCAGCTGATCGCCTTCCTGGATATCGTTGTAGTTCTTCAACGACAGACCGCACTCGAAGCCAGATTTGACTTCCTTGACGTCGTCTTTGAAGCGCTTGAGCGAATCCAGTTCGCCGGTCCACAGCACCACGTTGTTGCGCAACAGGCGCACCGAGGAACCGCGCTTGACCAGACCTTCGAGCACGTAGCAACCGGCAATCGAACCGACCTTGCTGACCACGAACACCTGGCGAATCTCGACCAGACCCAGGGCCTGTTCGCGCTTCTCCGGCGCCAGCATGCCCGACATCGCCGCCTTCACTTCGTCTACCGCATCGTAAATGATGTTGTAGTAGCGGATGTCGACGCCGTTGGCTTCGGCCAGCTTGCGGGCGGAGGCATCGGCACGGGTGTTGAAGCCGATGATGACCGCCTTCGATGCCACCGCGAGGTTGACGTCGTTTTCGGAAATGCCGCCGACCGCCGCATGCACCACCTGGACACGCACTTCGGCGTTGGACAGTTTTTGCAGCGATTGCACCAGCGCTTCTTGCGAACCTTGCACGTCGGTCTTGATGATCATCGGCAGGTTCTTGACCTCGCCTTCGGCCATCTGTTCGAACATGTTTTCCAGCTTCGCGGCCTGCTGCTTGGCCAGCTTGACGTCGCGGAACTTGCCTTGGCGGAACAGACCGATTTCGCGCGCCTTGCGCTCATCCGTCATGACCAGTACTTCTTCACCGGCGCTCGGCACTTCGGTCAAGCCCTGGATTTCAACAGGGATGGACGGACCGGCTTCGGTAATGCTCTTGCCGCTTTCGTCCAGCATCGCGCGAACGCGACCGTAGGCCGAACCAGCCAGCACGACATCGCCGCGCTTCAGGGTACCGGACTGCACCAGAATCGTTGCCACCGGACCTCGGCCCTTGTCGAGCTTGGCTTCGATGACCAGGCCCTTGGCCGGGACGTCGACGGCGGCTTTCAGTTCCAGCACTTCGGCTTGCAGCAAGACGTTTTCCAGCAGGGAGTCGATGCCCTCGCCGGTCTTGGCAGACACGGAGATGAATGGCGACTCGCCGCCGTATTCTTCCGGCACGACGCCTTCGGCAACCAGTTCCTGCTTGACGCGATCCAGATTGGCGCCCTGCTTGTCGATCTTGTTGATCGCCACGACCAGCGGCACGCCGCCGGCCTTCGCGTGAGCGATCGCTTCCTTGGTCTGCGGCATCACGCCGTCGTCGGCCGCCACCACCAGAATAACGATGTCGGTCGCCTTGGCGCCACGGGCACGCATCGCGGTAAACGCTTCGTGGCCCGGGGTATCCAGGAAGGTGATCATGCCGCGCGGCGTTTCCACGTGATACGCGCCGATGTGCTGGGTAATGCCGCCGGCTTCGCCGGATGCAACCTTGGCGCGACGGATGTAATCCAGCAGCGATGTTTTACCGTGGTCGACGTGGCCCATGACGGTCACGACCGGTGCGCGCGGCAACAGTTCGGCGTCGGGATGTTCGGCGCCCTCTTCCAGCAATGCCTCAGGATCGTCCAGCTTGGCAGGATGCGCGCGGTGGCCCATTTCTTCCACCACGATCATGGCGGTTTCCTGATCCAGCACCTGGTTGATGGTGACCATCTGGCCCAGCTTCATCAGATGCTTGATGACTTCGGAAGCCTTGACCGACATCTTGTGCGCGATTTCGGCGACAGTGATGGTTTCCGGAACATGCACGTCCTTGACGACCGCTTCGGTCGGCGCCTGGAAATTGCTTTCGTGGTCGTCGTGATGCGAATTGCGGCGGCCCTTCGGACCTGCACGCCAGCCGTCGCGGCCACCGGTACCGGTGTTGCCGCGCGTCTTCATGCCGGTGCCGCGCTTCTTGGCGGCGTCGTCTTGCCAGGTCGACGAAACGTTGGCCGACTTGATCGACTTCTTGTCGACGGCGACGGGCGCCTTCTTGTCGTCCTTCTTCTCGCCAGGCTTTTTATCGGCCGGCTTGTGCAAAGTGCCTTCGGATGTCTTGGTCGCAGCAGGCGCCGGCGCGGGCTCGGGAGCCTTCACCACGCGACGCGGCGCATTCATCATGGCCTTGATCTGTGCAACTTCGTCCTCCACCGCCTTGCGGGCACGTTCGGCAGCGGCGGCGCGTTCGGTGGCTTCCTTGGCGACCTGAGCAACCTTCTTCTTGGCTTCTTCGGCGGCAGCGCGCTTCTTCTCTTCCGCAGCAGTATCTTCCGCAGCCTTGGCAGGCGCGGGCGTACCGGCGCTGGCCTTGGCTTTTTCAGCCGCTTCCGCAGCGGCCTGACGTGCTTCTTCTTCAGCAGCTTGTCTGGCTTCCTGTTCGGCTTTTTGCGCTTCCAGTTCTGCAGCCTTGGCTTGCTGGATCTTTTCAGCCTCGAGTTGTGCCAGACGTTCTTGCTTTTCACGCAAATCGGCTTCCTGACGGGCGATCAGCTCAGCGTGACGACGCGCTTCTTCAGCACGACGCTCGGCTTCCGCCGGATCGGTTGCAGGGGCAACGGCCGGAGCAGCCGCGACTTCTTCCGCAGCAGGTTCGTCGCGCTTGATGAAGGTGCGCTTCTTGCGCACTTCCACTTGAATCGTGCGCGACTTGCCGGTGGAATCGGCTTGCTTGATTTCAGTCGTTTCCTTACGGGTCAGCGTGATTTTCTTCTTTTCGCCTTCCGGAGCTGCTCCGCGCACGCGGCGCAAGTGCTCCAGCAGGCGGTCCTTGTCTTCTTTTGACAAAGGATCGGACTCGGAGCTTTTTTCAACTCCTGCAGATCGCAGCTGGGTCAGTAGCAAATCCGCCGGCATTTTCAGCTCGGTGGCAAATTGGGCTACGTTGTTACTTGCCATTCAGTCCTCTTTTCTATGTGGCTCGGCAGATGATGTGGGTACGCGGAAGCTTATTGCTTCGCTTCCGCGGTACTCCATGCTTTGGCTTGCAATGCCTTGGCACGCTCGTCGTATTTCGCATCGATGAGCTTCATTTCATCGTCGGTCACATCTTCAAATTCATTTTCAATCAATTGGCGCGCACGCTCGGCCGACAGCGCCAGGATGGCGCCGAATTCGTCGTAGGCCAGCGCAGCGAAGGCAGGCACGGTCTTGACGCCGGCCAGGCCGAGCTTGCCGGCGACGACGCGATCCATTCCTTCGAAATTGATCAGCGCTTCGTCCATGCCTTCCAGGCCTTCCTCGGACGCGATCGCTTCTGTCACCAGTGCATCGCGTGCGCGGTTGCGCAGTTCGTTGACGGTGTCTTCGTCGAAGGATTCGATCTCGAGCATTTCGTTGATCGGCACGTAGGCGATTTCTTCCAGGCTGGCGAAACCTTCTTCCACCAGGATGTCGGCGACTTCCTGATCGACGTCCAGTTTTTCCATGAACAGGATGCGAATCGCTGCAGTTTCCTGCGCCGACTTGTCGGCCGATTCTTCCGCCGTCATGATGTTGATCTGCCAGTTGGTCAGCTCTGCCGCCAGACGTACGTTCTGACCGCCGCGACCGATGGCGATGGCCAGGTTTTCTTCGTCGACGACGACGTCCATGGCGTGCTTTTCTTCATCCACGACGATCGAGGAAACGTTGGCCGGGGCCAATGCACCGATCACGAATTGCGCCGGGTCTTCCGACCACAGCACGATGTCGACGCGCTCGCCGCCCAGCTCGCCCGTCACGGCCTGCACGCGCGAACCGCGCATGCCGACACAGGTGCCGATAGGATCGATGCGCTTGTCGCTGGTAAAGACGGCGATCTTGGCGCGCACGCCCGGATCACGTGCCGCCGACTTGATTTCCAGCGAGCCTTGTTCGATTTCCGGCACTTCCAGTTCGAACAGCTTCATGATGAATTCGGGAGCCGTACGCGACAGGATCACTTGCGGACCGCGTGCGTTGCGGTCGATACGCAGGATGTAAGCGCGGACGCGGTCGCCGATACGCAGGTTTTCTTTTGGAATCGTCTGGTCGCGCGGCAGGCGTGCTTCGATCTTGCCGGATTCGACGATCGCATCGCCGCGTTCCATGCGCTTGATCGTGCCGGTCACCAGCGAATCGCCGCGCTCCAGGAAATCAGCCAGAATCTGTTCGCGCTCGGCGTCGCGGATGCGCTGCAGGACGACTTGCTTGGTGTCTTGCGCGAAACGGCGGCCAAACTCGACCGATTCAATCGGCTCTTCGATGTATTCATCGACGGCGATATCGGGAATCTGTTCTTTGGCTTCGAAGTGCAACACTTCCTGGTCGGGCAACTGCAGACCGGCTTCGTCAGGCACCACGTGCCAGCGACGGAACGATTCAAATTCGCCGCTTTCGCGGTCGATCGACACACGGATGTCGACTTCGCCTTCGTAGCGCTTCTTGGTAGCTTGCGCGAGCGCATGCTCCAGTGCTCCGAAGACCACATCTTTATCGACGTTCTTTTCGCGCGCCAGCGCATCGACCAATAACAAAACTTCGCGACTCATGCTTTGCGACTCCTAAAATCCACTTTCGGCACCAGGCGTGCCTTATCCACATCGGCGAGTGTAAAATCCAACACCGCTGCCGACCCATCGTTTGCTTCAAATTCCAGTTTTAAGTTCTCGCCTTCAGGGGCACGCAGGATGCCTTGAAACGACTTGCGATTGGCTGCACTTGCCATCGGCATGCGCAACTTGATGATTGCCTCCTGATCGGCGAAGCGCACATAGTCGCTCAGCTTCTTGAGCGGACGATCCAATCCCGGCGACGATACTTCCAGCCGTTCGTAATCGACGTTCTCGACCGTAAAGACGTGCAGCAACTGATGCGTGACCTTCTCGCAATCCTCGACTGTGATCGGTCCCTTGTCGGCGTCTTCGAACGGGAAGTCGATAAACACGCGCACCAGTCCGCGCGCCGCCTTCTCGAGGTCGACCAGTTCGTAGCCCATCCCCGACAGGGTGGTTTCAATCAAATCCAGCAATTGCAAGGAAATCTCTCCGCGCTTCTGTTCTTTTGACGCAGTCACGTCAATTTGTTCAGCAAAAAAAAAATGGGCATCTGCCCATCGTTCTTATCGTTTATTCAACTGCAAGCAGTTTCACGATGCGTTATTTGCCGTGAATTACCCCGTTAACTTGCGCATTATAACCGATTACGGTATGTCCGGCAATTCAAGATTGCCGGACATACCCCAGACCGCCCGATGTTTCACAAAAGAAATTCCCGAGCAATCAAAGACTTACCCGCGCCGACGACGCGGCATGCCGCCTGCGCCCATGCCATGCCCGGCCATGCCGCCGCTGCGTTGCGGACGGTTGTGGCGACGCTGACCGGCGTCCGGGAAGCCCAATGCGGTCTGCAAAGGATCCGGCTGACGCGGCTTGTTCGGCTGCCCACGACCGCCCTGGCCTTGCCCATGGCCCTGGCGTGGCCCCTGCCCCTGCCCTTGCCACGGCTCGCGACGCGGACCTTTCTGCTGCATGGGATTGGCGTTGGCGTTGCTGCGCGGCTGACCGTTGCTGTTGCCATTATTGCCATTCGCATTGCCGTTGCCGCGTCCCTTGCCGTTGCCGGCCAGGGCATCGCCGCCGACCTTTTCCAGACCGCAAGCGGCCAGCATGCCGCGCACGGCGTTTTCTTCCAATTCTTCCCAGCGACCGCGCTTGAGACCTTGCGGCAACACCATCATGCCGTAGCGGGTACGGATCAGACGCGACACGGTCAGACCGATCGCTTCGAACATGCGGCGCACTTCACGATTGCGGCCTTCGCCGATCGTCACGCGATACCATTTGTTGACGCCTTCGCCGCCGCCGTCGGCAATCTTGGAGAATTGCGCCATGCCGTCATCCAGCTCGACGCCGTGCAACAGCTTCTGGCGCATGCCCTGCTCCAGTTCGCCCAAGGTGCGCACGGCGTATTCACGCTCGATGTTGTAGCGCGGATGCATCAGGCGGTTGGCGAGGTCGCCGGAGGTCGTAAACAACAGCAGGCCTTCGGTATTGAAGTCGAGACGGCCGACGGCCAGCCACTTCGCCGCCTTCATGTTCGGCAGGCGGTCAAACACGGACGGGCGGCCTTCCGGATCGTTATGACTGACGATTTCACCGGCCGGCTTGTGATAGACCAACACGCGCGGCGGCTTCTTGCTGACCTTGCGTTGCAGCAACTTGCCGTTGATGCGCACCTGATCGGTCGGCAGAATACGCTGACCGATGTGCGCAGGCTCGCCGTTGACCGACACCCGGCCGGCCACGATCAGCTCTTCCATGTCGCGGCGCGAACCGAGACCGGAATCGGCCAGTACTTTATGCAGTTTGGGCGCGTCGTCTTCGGAGGTCAGATCACGGCGACCATTCTTGCCGCGCAGCTGGTGTCCGTTGCGGGCCCCGCCCTTGGCGCCGTCTTCCTTGTCATAGGCATCGGAAGTGACGAACGAGAAAATGTCATCGCCGGCGTCATGCGCGCGCAAACCCAGTTGCGGCGCCTTCGGCTTGCCCCCCTTGGCGAAGGGCTTCTTGCCCTTTTGCTGACGATTGCGATCCTGGCCCTGACCGTCACGGCGCGATTCCGCCATCGCCTGATCGGCGACGGGAACCGGCGCATTGGCGTCGCCGGCTCCATGAGACGCAACCGCATCGGCAACAACCGGATTGACCGGCGCAGCTTCGCCGCTTTCCGCAGCGCGTTGCGCTGCGCGGTTGTTACGCAATGCGCGCGGACCGCGTACGCCACGGCGGGCCGGCTTGGTGCGTGCATTGTCGGCAGGCGCGTCCAGCAAAACGGGGGCGGCAGTGACTTCTTCGCCGATGGTGACGATGACTTTCGGCGCTTCCGGCGCAGCCGCTGGAGGAGCAAAAGCAACGACAGCCGCCGGCGCGGGTTCAACCGCAGCGTCGGCCGCCGGTTTCTTGACGCGGGTGGCACGTTTCTTCGGCACCACGGCTTCGCTTGCCGGTTCGGCGTCAGCCGCAACCGCCACTGGCGCAGCGGCATCGGCCACAGCCTGCTCGGCAGCAGCCTTTTTCGTCACCGTCTTTTTGACGGCAGCCTTCTTGACCGGCGCAGCTTCGGCAACCGGCTCTTCAGCCACCGGCTTTTTGGCCCGCTTGCGTGCAGCCGGCTTGGCTGCAGCTGTATCGGCGTTGTCGGCGGCAGCACCGAAGAGGTCTACCTGCTTCTCATCGTTGGAACTAGATGGTTTCATTATTTGAATCGTGGTTATTCAGACCGGGCGCGGCATCACTTGCATGGCCGGAGGCAGGGTCCTTGGTGTGAATTTCTTCAGCAGCAGGGCTTTCGGCCTGCACTTCTTCGTAGTTGGCAACGCTTGGTGCAATCGCATCCACGTTGTTCTCGATGTCTTCCCCGGGAATTTCTTCCGTATTTGTTTCCGTGCTGAGGGCAACTGCACCGTCAACATCGCCGTCGATTGTTGCTATGGCGCTTTCGGCGCCGGCAAGTTCAACGGACTCCGTATTTTCAGCAGCTTGCCCGTCTGCACCCGGCTCGGCAGCATCGCTTTCAGCGGCCTCGCCTTCGGCAATCAGACTGGCCTGCATCCCCGCTTCCAGCGCTTGCAACTCAAGCAATGCGCCCGGATCGACGACGCCTTCCTTGGTGACCGTGCGCAGCGGCGGCAATTGATCCAGCGAAGTCAACCCGAGGTCGTCCAGGAAACGCTTGGTCGTGGCAAACAGAGCCGGACGCCCCGGTACGTCTCGATGGCCGATGGCTTCGATCCAGCCGCGATCTTCCAGCAGGCGCACGGTTTGCGAACTGACGGTGACACCGCGAATTTCTTCGATGTCGCCGCGCGTTACCGGCTGGCGATACGCGATGATGGCAAGTGTTTCCAGGGTTGCACGGGTGTACTTCGGCGGCTTTTCCGGATTCAGACGATCCAGATACACCTTCATCTCGGCCCGACTCTGGAAGCGCCAGCCCGTCGACAAACTGACAACTTCAACACCCTTGTCAATCCAGTCTTCGCGCAACTCATCCAGCATCTGCCGGATGACATCCGACGTTATGTCGCTTTCGACGTCCTCACCGGATACATAAAGCTTCTTCAAATCGTTGATTGATAATGGCTCGTGAGCACATAGCAATGCTGTTTCGAGGACTTTCTTGGCCTCAATAGTATTCATGTACGACTCTTGTGCGACTGTTTAACAAAAGTTTAGAGGCTTGACCAATACGAAGCGAAGCCTGGCTGCACGGGTTGAGTTTCATCACAGCGCCAACGGTGCTGTCAGGCTCTTGAGCCTGAAATACTGCTTTGATGCTGTTGGTGCTGCTTCCCGGCGCTCGTTTATAGGAGGTTGAAGATGAGCGGGAAAATAAGGCTTGGTTGCGAACACAGAATCTTGAGTTCCCAGATTCTCGCACCATTTCAACTTTTGACCTTGCAAGCGGCGCCGAGCTGAGTTTTCGGGTGTCCGCAGGCAAAATGCAAAATATACTGCGCGGAGTTTAGCACAAAGCCCCGGAGGAATGTCGCTTCGTTGCAAGCGTCATACATTATTTACACGCGGTCGGCTGCCAGACACGCCCACGGGCATTATTGGCCGGCGGACAACCCGGCTCATCACGGCCGCATCACGACATATCCTGCTTTTCCAGCTCGAGGCGGCGGGTGAAGTCGTCCACCGGCATCGGCTTGCCAAGCAGGTAACCCTGTACTTCATCGCAGCCGTTTTCCAGCAGGAAGTCGTATTGCTCCTGATCTTCCACGCCTTCGGCGATCACGCGCAGGTTCAGGATGTGACCGAGCGAAATCACCGCCTTGACGATCGCGGCGCTGTCCGCATCGCGTGCGATATCGCGCACGAAGGACTTGTCGATCTTCAAGGCATCCACCGGAAAACGGCGCAGGTAGCTCAGGCTGGAGTAACCGGTGCCGAAGTCGTCCACCGAGACCTGCAAACCCAGGCGCTTGAGCGCATTCAGGGTGGCAACGGTCTTCTCGGCGTCGCGCATGACCACGTTTTCGGTGATTTCCAACTCCAGCCAGGCGGCGGCGAGACCGCTTTCGAGCAATACCCGGCGCACGAATTCCGGCAGGGTCTGATCGAGTTGCCGCGGCGATAAATTCACCGCCACCGGAATCGGCGCAAACCCCGCATCCTGCCAGATCTTGTTTTGCGCGCAAGCCGTGCGCAACACCCATTCGCCGATCGGCACGATCAGGCCGGCTTCTTCGGCAAAGGGAATGAAACGGTCCGGCGACACCATGCCCTGATCGGGCGTGATCCACCGGATCAGCGCCTCGGCGCCGATGATGCGCCCGCTGGCCAGACTGATCTTGGGCTGGTAATACAGTTTGAACTCATCGCGGTCGAGCGCGCGCCGCAGGCTCACCAACATCTCCAGCCGGTTGCTGACCTGCGCATCCATCCAGCCGGCGAAGTACTGGAAGTTGTTGCGCCCCAGCTCCTTGGCCTTGTACATGGCCGAATCGGCGTTCTTGAGCAGGGTTTCGACGTCGCGGCCGTCGGTCGGGCAACGGCTCACGCCGATGCTGCAGGTGATGTGAAACTCGCGATCCCCCACCACCCACGGCCGCGCCACCGCAGCCAGGATGCGCTGCAGGACTTCGGTGATGTTGCTTTCGTCGGGCTGGTTCTGCAGCACCAGCACGAACTCGTCGCCGCCTTGCCGCGCCACCATGTCGGTTTCGCGCACGCACGACACCAGGCGCTGCGCCACCGTCTTGAGCAATTCGTCGCCGACCTGATGACCGAGGCTGTCGTTGATGAACTTGAACTGATCGAGGTCGACGAACACCACCGCCGTCAGCGAGCCTTTCTGCCGGGAATTCTGCACCGCGCGCTGCAGATGGTTGTGCAGCATCGTGCGGTTGGGCAAACCGGTCAGCGCGTCATGCGTGGCCTGATGCCGAATTTCGGCCTCGTACAACTTGCGCTCGGTGATGGCCTCCACCGTGCCCTCGTAAAACATCAGCTTGCCGGCGTCGTCATGCACGGCGCGGGCGTTTTCCGAAATCCAGATGATCTCGCCGTCGCGGCGATACACGCGCGATTCGAAATTCGACACCGAATTGAACTGTTCCATCATCTTCATGAATTCGGTGCGGCGCTCCGGCTCGACGTAGAGCTGATGCTTGATGTCGCGCAGGCTGACGATGAGGTCTTCCGGCGACTTGTAGCCGTAAATGCGCGCCAGCGCCGGATTGACCGCAATATAGCTGCCGTCCGGCGTCGACTGGAACACGCCTTCGATGGCGTTTTCGAAGATGCTGCGATAGCGCCGCTCCGCTTCCAGCAAAGCCTGATCGGCCTCCTTGCGCGCCGTCACGTCCTGCACATAGCCTTCCAGCGCATCCAGCACCCCGGCGGCGGTGTAAATCCCGACGCCGCGCTCCCACACCCAGCGCACTTCGCCGTCGGCGCGGATGATGCGGTACTCCATTTCAAAACGCTTCTTCGCGAGCAGGCAGGCTTGTATGGTTTGCCGCACCGCGTCGCGGTCTTCGGGATGGGTAATGCTCTCATAAGAAACCCGGTGATTGAACAGCAAGTCCTGCGGCTGGTAGCCGGTCAGCTCAAGACAGCCTTCGCTGACGAATTCCATCGTCCATTCCTGATCGTCGCGGCAGCGATAAACCATGCCGTCCAGATTCGCCAGCAGCGTCTCCAGCAGGCGCGGCGGCCTGGCGATGGAAGTAATTGCCGCGGCATGGTCCGGAGGAATCGAGGAAGCAACAATCTTCATATTTAAATGGGTTGACGCAATCAATGCCTGACGGCAATAAAAACGAGGGTGCAGAGGGAAGAAACGAACTACACGACGCTTGGGGAGCGGTGCGCGCTTTTTTGCCAACAATAAGCAATAACAATGCCACTCGACGACCTGGCGGCTGTGCGACAAACTTTTGGGTATGTATGTCCATGCAGCAATGCAATCTCCGCTCCCCTCGATCGGACGAGCATCAGGCTGCACCGCAACAGTGCAGAAGCGAATCAGGCGGGATTAAAATAAAAGCCACTCTTTTCGCCCTATCGCCGGACAAGGGCAGCAGTAGAATCGCAACACCGCCTGACAAACAACAAAAAGGATGCTGGTATGTGGGCAACTCGTTATCTGGTTTTGTGGTTCGTGATTTTTTTGACGCTGGCGCTGGCCATCCTTGCTTCCGGACACATGGTGAGCTGGTGGTGGGCCGTCGTACCGCTGGCGTTCAGCATCATCGGCATACGCGATGTCGTCCAGCGACGTCACGCGGTCTTGCGCAATTACCCGCTGATGGGCCATTTCCGCTTCATGTTCGAATCGATACGTCCGGAAATCCGCCAATACTTTTTTGAGGGCGAAAACGACGGCGCGCCGTTCACGCGCAAAAAGCGCAGCGTGGTCTATCAACGCGCCAAGGCCGACGTCGACAGCCGCCCTTTCGGCACCGAGCTGGATGTCAAGGTCGCCGGCTACGAATGGATCGGCCACTCGCTGTCGCCGACCAAGATTGCCAACCACGACTTCCGTGTCGTCGTCGGCGAAGGCCGCGCCCAGCCTTATTCGATGTCGGTCTTCAACGTCTCGGCGATGAGCTTCGGCTCGCTGTCGGCCAACGCCATCCGCGCGCTCAACCAGGGCGCCAAGAAGGGCAACTTTGCACACGACACCGGCGAAGGATCGATCTCCGCCTACCATCGCGAATTCGGCGGCGACCTGGTGTGGCAGATCGCCTCGGGTTACTTCGGTTGCCGCCATCCGGACGGCAGCTTCGACGAAGAGAAATTTGCCGCGCAAGCCAATGCGCCGCAAGTGAAGATGATTGAAGTAAAGCTGTCGCAAGGTGCCAAGCCGGGCCATGGCGGCGTGCTGCCGGCGGCCAAGATCACGCCCGAAATTTCCGCCACGCGCGGCATCCCGATGGGCATCGATTGCATTTCACCGGCGGTGCATTCATCGTTCTCGACGCCGATCGGCTTGCTGCAATTCATCGAGAAGCTGCGCACGCTGTCCGGCGGCAAACCCACCGGCATCAAACTCTGCGTCGGCCATCCATGGGAATTTTTCGGCATCGCCAAGGCCATGCTGGAAACCAATATCGTGCCCGACTTCATCACCGTCGACGGCTCCGAAGGCGGCACCGGCGCTGCGCCTCTGGAGTTCGTCGATCACGTCGGCATGCCGCTGCAGGAAGGCTTGCTGATGGTGCACAACACGCTGACCGGCATCGGCATGCGCGATCGCGTCAAGATCGGCGCCAGCGGCAAGATCATCACCGCCTTCGACGTTGCACGCACGCTGGCCATCGGCGCCGACTGGTGCAACTCGGCGCGCGGCTTCATGTTTGCGCTGGGCTGCATCCAGTCGCAAAGCTGCCACACCGATCGCTGCCCGACCGGCGTGGCGACACAAAATGCCACGCGCGCCCGCGCACTGGTGGTGCCCGACAAGGCGGAGCGCGTATACCGCTTCCATCGAAGCACACTGCATGCATTGCAGGAACTGGTGCAGGCTGCCGGCTTGCCGCATACCTCGGCGCTGCGCGCTTTCCACATCGTCCATCGCATCAACGATCACGAAATTCAGTTGCTGTCGGAGATGCTCAAGTATCTGGAACCCGGCGACCTGATCACCGGCAATTACCGCTATCAGGTCTACGAAAAATATTGGCCGATCGCGCGCGCCGAGAGTTTCCATCCGGAAATCGGCAGCCGCTTTCATTGAACAAGATATGCGATGCGCGGATGTCCGTGCATCGAATGGAAACAACGAGAGACAAGGGACGCACCAATATAAAACGCCCGCTTCAGCGGGCGTTTTTCATCTCCGGGTCCTTGCGCATCAACTGATCAGGAACAGATCAGGGACAGGTCATGAAAATGCGTAAATCATTTACGCTTCATGAAGAAAATGAATTCCTGGTTCTCTTGCGATTGCGACAGCAAATCGTTGCCCGTCTGCTTGGCAAAAGCCTGGAAGTCCCGCACCGAACCGGTGTCCGTGGCCGTCACGCGCAGTACCTGGCCGCTCGACATATCCGCCAATGCCTTCTTGGTTTTCAGTATCGGCAGCGGACAATTCAGGCCCCGCGCATCCAACTCTCTGTGAAATTCAATAACCATACTGTGAATCAAAAATTCCTAGTGATCGTTCGAGAATTCTACCCCAACATGAACCGGGTTGGTGCGTCGCAACATACTCTGTTGTATTTCGCGCACTAATGTTGTGCAGGGGAAACTAGCGGAGTGGATGAACCTGCAAATTCGACAAACTGCACCGGCAAATCATGACGCCGCATCCAGTCCGCCACCGCGTATCCCGTCCCTGCAGGCCAGGGTCGCAAGTCCGGCGGCGCCACCAGGCGGTACTCCAGCAATTCGGGAGACAGCTTGATCTCGCCCGTCGCCTTGACGTGATACGCAATGATCAATTCATTCTTGCGCATGAACTCGTAAACGCCGATCAGGGTGATTTGGTTGGCGTCGAGATTGGTTTCTTCTTTGATTTCTCGCGCGATGCCTTGCTCCGGCGTTTCGTCCCGCTCCATGAAGCCGGTGATCAAGGCAAAGCGGCCTTCCGCCCACGCCGCATTGCGCGCCAGCAACATCCGGCCATCAATCTCGACCAGGCCCGCCAGCACCGGCAAAGGGTTGTCCCAATGCGTCCAGTGACCGTCGGGACAGGCAAGCCGCAGCTTGCCCGCCTCTTGTTCGTCCGCCCGCATGACCAGCGATGCGGCGCAGACGGGACAGAACTTGAAGTCGCTCACGGATGCTGCCTGGTCGGTTAAGCTTTGCCGCCGACCCAGGCCGCGACGCCTGCGAGCGCCTTCGGCAAGCCGCTGGGATCGGTGCCGCCGGCTTGCGCCATGTCGGGACGTCCGCCGCCCTTGCCGCCGACCTGTTGCGCGACAAAGTTGACCAGTTCGCCGGCCTTGACCTTGGCCGTTGCATCGGCAGTCACGCCCGCGATCAGGCTGACCTTGCCGTCCTTGACCGAAGCCAGCACGATGGCGGCGGTCTTGAGCTTGTCTTTCAGCTTGTCCATGGTTTCGCGCAGTGCGGTGACGTCGGCGCCTTCCAGCGTCGCCGCCAGCACCTTGATGCCGTTGACGTCGACGGCCTGCGTCAGCAACTCCTCGCCCTGATTGGAAGCCAGCCTGGACTTCAGCGCGGTCAATTCCTTTTCCAGCGACTTGACGTGATCTTGCACTTGAGCAATACGTGCAATCAATTCTTCCGGCTGCGCTTTCAATGCCGCTGCAGCTTCGTTGACGCGGTTGCTGAGCGACTGCACCAGGGCCAGCGCATTTTCGCCGGTAACGGCTTCAACGCGGCGAATACCTGCCGCCACGCCGCCTTCGGCCACGATCTTGAACAGGCCGATATCGCCGGTGCGCGAAACGTGCGTACCGCCGCACAGTTCACGCGAAGAGCCGATCGACAGCACGCGCACCTCGTCGCCGTACTTCTCGCCGAACAGGGCCATCGCGCCTGCGCCGACGGCATCGTCGAAGCCCATCAGTTTGGCTTCGGTAGCGGCGTTGGCGAGGATTTCGCGATTGACGATTTCTTCGACACGACGGATTTCTTCGGCGGTGACCGGCGCATTGTGGCTGAAGTCGAAACGCGTCTTGTCGGCGTCGACCAGCGAACCCTTTTGCGCCACGTGGCTGCCCAGTACTTCGCGCAGCGCCTTGTGCATCAGGTGGGTGGCCGAGTGGTTGCGCATCGTTTGCGCGCGTTGCTCCGCATCGACCTTGGCTTCCACGGCATCGCCCACCGACAGCGAACCCTTGATCAGGTTGCCGTGATGGCCGAATACTTCCGGCTGGATTTTTTGCGTGTCGGCCACGGCAAACAATGCGCCCGAGGATTCCAGCACGCCAACGTCACCTGCCTGGCCGCCGGACTCGGCATAGAACGGCGTCGTGTCGAGCACCACAATGGCGTCCTGGCCGGCGTCGATCTTGGTGACGGCGCTGCCGTCGACGTACAAGGCAACCACCTTGGATTGCTGCGCCAGCGCGTCGTAACCGACGAATTTGGTCTTGCCGCCGCTGTATTCGATAGCGGCAGCCATCTTGAATTTGCCGGCGGCGCGGGCCGTGGATTTCTGGCGTTCCATGGCGGTGGCAAAACCGGCTTCGTCCAGTTCGACATTGCGCTCGCGGCAGATGTCGGCAGTCAGGTCCAACGGGAAGCCGTAGGTGTCGTACAGCGTGAAGGCCGTTTCGCCGTCGAGCTTGGCGGCGTTCTTGGCCAGTGCTGCTTCGAGGATCTTCATGCCGTGTTCCAGCGTTTCGCCGAAACGTTCTTCTTCCTGCTTGAGGACTTGTTCGACGCGCGAGGCAGCTTCCGGCAATTCCGGATAGGCGGCGCCCATTTCGGCGACCAGATCCTTGACCAGCTTGTAGAAGAACGGCTGGGTCTGGCCCAGCTTGTGGCCATGACGCAGCGCGCGACGGATGATACGGCGCAGCACATAGCCGCGACCTTCGTTGCCGGGAATCACGCCGTCGACGATCAGGAAGGACGTCGCGCGGATGTGGTCGGCGATGACCTTCAGCGAATTGTTTTCCAGATCGGCGACATGGGTTTCGCGTGCCGCGGCCTTGATCAGGCGCTGGAACAGGTCGATCTCGTAATTGCTGTGCACGTGCTGCAGGATCGCAGCCAGACGCTCCAGCCCCATGCCGGTGTCGACGCAAGGCGCCGGCAGCGGCGTCAGCGTGGCTTCGCCGGTCTTGGGATCGATCTGGCGGTCGAACTGCATGAACACGTTGTTCCAGATTTCGATGTAGCGGTCGCCGTCCTGCTCCGGGCTGCCCGGAGGACCGCCCCAGACGTCGGGACCATGGTCGTAGAAAATTTCCGAACAAGGACCGCACGGACCGGTGTCGGCCATCTGCCAGAAGTTGTCGGAGGCGTAAGGCGCGCCCTTGTTGTCGCCGATGCGCACGATGCGCTCTTTCGGCAGGCCGATCACCTTGTGCCAGATGTCGTAGGCTTCGTCGTCGGTTTCATAGACGGTCGCCCACAGCTTTTCAGCCGGCAGGCCGTAGACCTTGGTCAGCAGCTCCCAGGCCCAGACCAGCGAATCGTGCTTAAAATAGTCGCCGAAGGACCAGTTGCCCAGCATTTCGAAGAAAGTGTGGTGACGCGCGGTGTAACCGACGTTTTCAAGGTCATTGTGCTTGCCGCCGGCGCGCAGGCAACGCTGCACCGAAGTGGCGCGCACGTAGTTGCGCTTGTCGGTGCCGAGGAACACATCCTTGAACTGCACCATGCCGGAATTGGTAAATAACAAGGTCGGGTCGTTGCCCGGCACAAGGCTGGACGAACGGACGACGGTATGTCCCTTGGATTCAAAGAATTTCAAAAACTTGTCGCGGATTTCGGCTGAGTTCATGTTCGAGGACTGTAAAGAAAACGGTGCAAGAAAGATGTTGCGAACCGATGATTATACGTGATAAGCCCTATCACAATCATGGTCTGCAACGCGCCTGCTGCATGCCCTGCCGGACAAACCCAGGTACGGGCGCAAAAAAACCCGTTCGGATCGCTCCAAACGGGTTAATGGTGATGTCAACCTGCAATCTGATTCAGACCGGCCTCGTTGCCTTCCGACCTGGCCCCATCACGGCTTGCGTGGCTAAAACCCCCTCCGGTAAATCAGGCGCCTTGATACAGCTTGCCGTTCTTGCTCTTCTTGGCATGTTTCTTGTGCTTTTTGTGCTTTTTGGCGTGTTTCTTGTGCTTGGCAGGCTTTGCTGCCGGCGCCGCGGCCGGTGCGCTTGCAGCCGGAGCCGCCGGAGCTGCTGCAGGAGCGTTCTGAGCCAGGACAGGCATTGCGAAAGCGGCGACCAGGACTGCTGCCAGTAATTTATTCAGTTTCATCTTTTTCCTCTTAAGTTGGTTCATCACAAGTGCGCTGACGATTTGTTATCCAGAATTCGCCACGTCATTTCGGCGAATCCGTTCTGACATACGACCACCTGTGCGTGTTTAACGCTGTGCTTTCGATTCGCGTTGACACATTTTAAGCGTTGCGCAGGCTCCGTCTATTCAGGAATTACCTGATGTATTTCACCGCAGTTTTGCGGACTGGCTCCGGCTTCTTGGTGGCAGTCTTGTCTTTCTTCTTTGCCGGCCCGCTTGTCTTGCCCGGCTCGTCCTTCACCGCTGCCGCGTGATGCGGCTTGGCAGCAGCCTTGCCTTTCGGCGCATGCTGACCATGTTTAGCATGCGGGCTGGTCAGATGCTGGACGGGCGCCTTGCTTTTCTTCTTGACGGCTTTACCCGGTTTTACCGGTTTGGCGGCATGCGCCTTCTTTGCGATCGATTTCGAGGCATCTGCGGAAGCAGTCGCTTTGGGCGTTGTTCTTGCCTCCGCGCGATCACGCCTGTCCTGCAGGATTTGCGCTTCGCGCACGGTCAGCTTGCCGGCTTTCAGATCACGGACGATGGCGTCGTCGGTGTATTTTTGCTGGCCGCTTCCCTGATTTCCCTGCTGTGCGCCGGCGTTGCCGGTGATGGCAATGGCGATGGCCGCCAGCATGCGGAGCATGCCCTTGATTTTCATGATTCCTTGCTTCCCTGTGCTTTTGTTTTTACCGTTTTTCTTTTTTATGCCGGGCCGATCAGGTCGATACGGTCGGTACAAAATCCGTCCACGCCCCAGCCCAGAATTTCTTCCGCGCGCGCCGGTTCGTTGACGGTGTAGCAGAATAAACCATATCCCGCCCGTTTGACCGCCTGCGCCAGTTCCGGCGTCAAATTCTTGTGGCTGGTATGCAGCGCCACCGCATCCAGCGCCTGCAAACGCTGTTCCCAGTCAACGGGAATCCGGTCGACCAGGAAGCCGCGCGGAATCCCCGGCGCGCTACGTTTGGCCGCCATCAGCGCATCGAAAGAGAACGACGAAAACAGCGGCAGGCTGCGATCGTTCCGTCCCGGCACATGCGCGGCGATCTCGTCGGCAAAGAAACGCGCGACGGCTTCTCCGGCAACTTCGCCGGTGCGCACCGCATAGGCGTCGCCGGCAGGCTTGATTTCGATATTCATCCAGATGCCGTTGCCGCGGCAGAACTCCAGCGCCTGCGCCAGCGTGCAGACCGGCTCGCCAGCATATTTCGGGCTGTGCCAACCGCCGGCGTCGAGTTTCTGCAAATCCTGCAGCGTGTGCTCCGCGATCTTGCCTTCGCCCGGCAAGGTGCGGCCGAACACCGGATCGTGCATCAGGATGGCCTGCTCGTCGCTGGTCAGCATGACGTCGAATTCGACCGCCCTGAAACCGTATTCCATGCCGCAGCGAAACGCCGCCAGCGTGTTTTCCGGCGCCAGCGTGCCGCCGCCGCGATGTGCTGCAACTTTCGGGTAAGGCCACATGTTTTTCTCCGGACATAAAATTGATTGCCGCCATTCTATGCCGAGGCGCACAACTTGGCAGCACTTCGTCCGCCGATGTTGACGCTTCGTCGCAAACTGCTGTCGCCGCCAAAGCAGGGGATACATCATGCCGCCATACCCGCAACGAGGAAACCGTCATGTCCACTTCCCTGCCATCGTCCGATCCGGCCCTGCCCAACGCCACCCGGCGCGTCGAGCGCAAGCTTCGCTTCTTCTCCCATCTCGGCGTCTACCTCATCGTCAACGCCGGCCTGATCACACTGAACCTGCTGCAGACGCACAAGCCGTTCTGGGCGGCGGCGCCGTTACTGGGATGGGGAATCGGGTTACTATTTCACGGCTTGAAAGTATTCATGCAGGTACCTCCGGCATGGAAACAACGCATGATCGAACAGGAATTGAAAAATCACCGGCAATGACCACGAACGCAACAACCATCGCTTCACGCTTACCCCTCATCGCACCGGAACTGCTACGCAGCCTGGTGCCGACCATGGTCATCAACCTGCTGTGCGCAGTGGTGGTCACTTACCTCATGCGCATCGGCGCCGGCTTTGTGGAAAATCTGGTGTTCTCGATGTGCATCGGCACCACCGCCATGATGCTGATCGACTGCGGCCGCATTTTGTTATGGGGCAAGGATGAACCGAACAAGCCCGGCTTCCTCCTCATGCTGCTGATTTTCGCGCCGTTGTCGTTTTTCATCGGCAATGTAATCGCCGGCACCCTGATCGGACGGCCGGTTGAATTGCTCGCGCCGGGCCAGGCCAACAACGCCATCGGCGTCATCGTCCTGATCCTGCTGGTCTGCGTCGGCGCCACGCTGTTTTACTGGAATCGCGAAAAAATGGCGGCACTGGAAGCCCGCAACGTCGTCATCGAAAAACAAGCCGTCCAGGCGCAGCTGCAAATGCTGCAGGCGCAGATCGAACCGCACATGCTGTTCAACACGCTGGCGACGCTGCAAACCCTGATTTCCACCGAACCCATCCGCGCCCAGCAAATGCTGGACCAGCTGATCCACTACCTGCGCGCCACGCTGTCAACCTCGCGCAGCGCGCAAACCACGCTGGGCCAGGAGTTCGAACTGACCAAGGCCTATCTCGGCCTGATGTCGCTGCGCATGGGGCTGCGCCTGACCTACAGCCTGCAGCTGCCGGATGAACTCAGGCCCACGCCGATCGCGCCGATGCTGCTGCAACCGCTGGTCGAGAACGCCATTCGCCACGGCCTCGAACCCAAGGTGGAAGGCGGCGACTGCACCGTGCGCGTGACCGTCCATGACGGCATGCTGATCGTGAGCGTGTTCGACACCGGCATGGGACTCAATACCTCCACCAGCTACAACAAGCCTGAGAGCATCCACCTCGGCCTGGAGAATATCCGCGCCCGCCTCGACGCCCTGTACGGCCCGCTGGCGGAGCTGACGCTCACGCACAATATCCCCGAAGGCGCCGTGGCGCAGATCACCATTCCCATGGCTGCGCTGTATCCCGATCCAACCCGATAATCAAGACCATCCGCGATGACCTCACGCCAATCCCGTGCCCTGATTGCAGAAGACGAAGTCCTGCTGGCGACGGCCTTGTCCGCCAGCCTGCAACGCCTGTGGCCGGAACTGGAGATCGTCGGCATCGCCGCCAACGGCATCGAAGCGGTGGAACATGCGCTGGCGGCGCAACCGGACGTCGTTTTCCTCGACATCAAAATGCCCGGCAAAAGCGGATTGGAAGCGGCGCGCGAACTGGCGGAAGAATGGCCGGAACAGCGTCCGTTTCCGCTGCTGGTGTTCGTCACTGCCTACGACGACTACGCCGTGCAGGCTTTCGAACACGCCGCCATCGATTATGTACTCAAGCCCGCCAACGACGGACGGCTGGCGAAAACCGTGGAACGCCTGCAAGCTCGGCTGGACCAAGGCGGCAAGTCCGGCAACCCCGGGAGCGAACTGGAACGCGTGCTGCAACAGTTGCGCGGCATCGCGCCAACCCTCGCGCCGGCGCCCGCAGCGCAGGAGCGGCTGCGCATGATACGCGCAGCCGTCGGCAATCAGATCAAGCTGATTCCGATCGAAGAAGTGATTTATTTCGAGGCCACCGACAAGTACGTCAACGTCGTCACCGCCGACAGCGAATCGCTGATCCGGACCAGCCTCAAGGAGCTGATTCCGCAGCTCGATCCCGACGTCTTCTGGCAAATCCATCGCGGCACCGTCGTGCGTATCGCCCAAGTGCAATCGGCGCAACGCGACGAAGCCGGGAAATTGTCGCTGCGGCTGCGCACGCGTCCGGAAACGCTGGCCGTGAGCCGCCTCTTCACGCATTTGTTCAAACAAATGTAGGCACGGGGTCACATTGGCTTGACCGTCATCAGATACAGAATCGCCAGCGGCAACAAAGTCGCCGCCGAGCCCGCCACGGCCCAGATCGCCGCCAGCCGCCAATAACGCGCCGGGATCTCCGCCTCGCGCGGCAAGGGATGCAGCAAACGCGCCTGCGCCCTTTGCACCGGAATCAGGATGCCGACCCACAGCAAACCGGTGACGGCGAACAGGCCATAGGCCCAGTGCAGCCAGCCGGCTTGCGTCAAGCCGTCTTCCAACGCCACCATCGCATGGCCCGCAGCTCCCAACAGCAAGATGCCGCCGAATGTAAACACCACGTCGGCCCAGTTGGTCGCGCGCACGGCGAAACGGATCACGGCCAGATCGCGCGTGCGATCAGCCATGATTTTCCAAAATGCGGTGACGATGATGTTGCCGAGAAAGAGAACAACGCCGAGCAGGTGCAAGGTCTTGAGCAGACTGAGTGACATGACTATCCTCCGGATGAAAAAAGGAGGCCAGTGTCGCCGGTCCCTCGCTATGCACCAAGCGGAATGCGACGAAACGCTCCGGGTTCAGGACGAAATACCGTTCAGAGGCAACGTTCGGAAAAGAAAAATGCCCGCCGGCCGATAGTCAATCATCGACCGGCGGGCATCTTCACAGCTGACGCTTAGTAACCGGCGTCGCGAATGGCCTCTCGGGTCGCGTGCAAGGCGACGTCGACATGACGCAAGGCATCGCGCTGCAAGCCGCGCACGCGGGGATCGTCCTCTTCATGCGCCAGATCCTGATGCGCCTTTTCCAGCGTCGCCACCGCATCGTGCAGGCGGCCGCGGCGGTCGGGATGCACATCGGCGCGTTCGGGGCGGAACATGTCCTTGCCCACGTCCAGGCCCAGTTGCATTACATCACGCGCAGCCAGATCGATTTCGCGCAGGGCAACCTGCTCGCTGCGCCCCATTTGCCAGTTATCGCCGGGACGATGATCGATCAGCCATCGGGCCTGATCCAGATCTGCCTTGGCATGCGCATAGAAAGGATGGCGACCGGGTTCGTCGGCATGCGCCGCTACGGCGGTAAACGCCGACGTAGTGATGGCCAGCGCCGTGAGTATCTTTTTCATGTTCGTTTTCATTGTTGACTCCCTTGTGAATAACTTGCTGTATTACTTCAATGCCGTAGCGTTGCGGTTAACGTCCATAGTAGGGATCATGGCGATAATAGCCGCCATGCGGTGGGCCGACCGGCACGACGATGCAGGCAGACAACGAGGTGGCGACCAGCACACCCGCAATTGCGAGTTTGATCAGTTTTTTCATGACGTCCTCCTTGGACTTGGGAAACTTGACGATGAGGCACAGCTTGCCCGTGAAGTGAAAAGCCAGGTAATTCCCATCCGTATCAGGTGTAATCAATTATTTCCAGCGTGATTTGGACGAGTCGTCGCGCCGCCTGCCTCCATAACCGCCGGGAAACCCATTCAATGTTGGCGCGCTGCGGTAAAATGTCCGTCTATATAAAATATGCCTCCCACAAAGCATCCATGAGCAACGAACTGAAAAACGGTCACACCCCGGCACCACCCACCAATTTCCTGCGCGGCATCATCGAAGCCGACCTCGTTTCCGGCGCCTATGCCGATCGCAGCGACAAGCAGGGCCAGGCCCTGCCGCAGGTGGTGACCCGCTTTCCGCCCGAACCCAACGGCTACCTGCATATCGGCCACGCCAAGTCGATCTGCCTCAATTTCGGACTGGCGCGCGACTACAACGGCCGCTGCCACCTGCGCTTCGACGACACCAATCCGGAGAAGGAAGACCAGGAATACGTCGACACCATCATCGACTCGGTCAAATGGCTGGGCTTCGACTGGGACCACAACGGCCAGCCGCACCTGTACTACGCCAGCAATTACTTCGACGTCATGTACGCCGGCGCGCAAGCGCTGATCCGCAAGGGCCTGGCTTACGTCGATGAACAAAACGCCGAGCAGATGCGCGAAACCCGCGGCACGCTGACCGAACCCGGCACCGATTCGCCGTGGCGCAACCGCCCGGCCGATGAATCGCTGCGCCTGTTCGAAGAAATGCGCGACGGCAAACATGCCGACGGCACGCTGATCCTGCGCGCCAAAATCGACATGGCCAGCCCCAACATGAATCTGCGCGATCCGGCCATCTACCGCATCCGCCACGCCACTCACCACAATACCGGCGACAAGTGGTGCGTGTATCCGATGTACAGCTACGCGCACCCGATCGAAGACGCGCTGGAAAACATCAGCCACTCGATCTGCACGCTGGAGTTCGAAGACCAGCGCCCGTTCTACGACTGGGTCCTGGAGCGCCTGGCCGAAGAAGGTTTCTTCAAGAAGCCGCTGCCGCATCAATACGAATTCGCGCGCCTGAACCTGACCTACATCATCACCAGCAAGCGCAAGCTGAAACAGCTGGTCGACGAAAAAATCGTCAGCGGCTGGGACGATCCGCGCATGCCCACCATCGTCGGCCTGCGCCGCCGCGGCTACACGCCGGAAGCGATCCGCCTGATGTGCGACCGCACCGGCGCTTCCAAGAACAACAGCTGGATCGACTACAGCATCCTCGAAGGCGCGCTGCGCGACGACCTCGACCCGAAGGCGCCGCGCGCCGTCGCCGTACTGCGTCCGCTGAAACTGATCATCGACAATTTCCCTGAAGGTGCAAGCGTCGAATGCAGCGCTCCCGTTTATCCTCCGGCACACCCGCTGCACGACAGCGAACACCGCCTGTTTCCGATCACCAGGAATCTGTGGATCGAGCAGGAAGACTTCATGGAAGTGCCGACCAAGGGTTATTTCCGCCTGTTCCCGGGCAACAAGGTGCGCCTGCGCTACGGCTATGTGGTCGAATGCACCGGTTGCGACAAGGATGCGGACGGCAACGTCATCGCCGTGCATTGCAACTACTTCGAGGACAGCAAGAGCGGCACGCCGGGAAGCGCCAACTACAAGGTCAAGGGCAACCTGCACTGGGTCAGCGCCGACCATGCGCTGGAAGCCGAAGTGCGCCTGTACGACCGCCTCTTCACCGACGCGCATCCGGACGCCGGCGGCAAGGATTTCAAGCTGGCCCTGAATCCGAACTCGAAGGAAGTCATCACCGCCTACCTGGAACCGACGCTGAAGACCGCCGAAGCCGGCGCGATCTATCAGTTCGAACGCCATGGCTACTTCGTCGCCGACCGCGTCGATTCGGTGGCGGGCAAACCGGTGTTCAACCGCGCCGTGACGTTGAAGGACAGCTGGGTCGCAAAGTAATACTTCCAACCATATTCTTCACGCCGGCATGGAATGTAGCGCCGGCATTTTTATGCGGGTCAATGATGTTTGAAACAATGGAAATCAAGCGCTTCTCCTTCGGCACGGTCTACAAGATCCTGGCGATCGCCTCGGGTTTTTCAATGGTGCCGATCTCCGTCCTGATGGGCCTGTTCGCCTTCTTCGGCGCCGAGACCATCGTCTGGAACGGCCAGCACCTGACCGGCCTGATGGGACTGATCGCCTCGCCTTTCGTCGGCATCATGCTGGCGCTGATCTTCACCGGCTTCCTCGGCACGCTGTTCGCCTGCGGCCTGTGGCTGTACTCCAGGTTTCGCCCGCTGGAAATCGAGTTTCAAAAAAGCGAATTCCAGAAATACTCCTGATTCAAAGCACCACCGCATCACCTGCGTGCGCGCACCATACGCGTACCGGAAATACACCAAAGGAAAATCATGACCATCTCTTACTACGCTGCATCCGTCCCCGTTTTCAAGCAAGCACTGAACGCGCTCAAGGACATCCTCAAAAAGGCGGAAGCGCACGCCGCCGCAAAAAGCATCGATGCCGATGTTTTCCTCAAGGCCCGCCTGTTCCCGGACATGCTGAACCTGACCCGTCAGGTGCAAATCGCCGCCGACTTCGCCAAGGGCGTGCCTGCGCGTCTGGCCAATGTGGAAGTGCCGCCTTACGAAGACAACGAAGTCAGCTTCGCCGACCTCCAGGCGCGCCTGGACAAGACCATCGCCTTCATTGACGGCCTCAAGCCGGAACAATTCGAAGGCGCCGCAGGCCGCGAGATCGTGCTGCGTCCCGGCACGCCGAAAGAAAAACGCTTCACCGGCGAAGCCTACCTGCTGCACTACGGCGTGCAACATTTCTTCTTCCACGTCACCACCGCTTACGACATCTTCCGCCACAACGGCGTGGAAATCGGCAAGAGCGATTACATCGGCAGCTACTGATCGCGCCATGCAATCCGCTCAGTGAAAACGCCCGGCAATACAATGCCGGGCGTTTTTTTATCGCAGCGGTTTGCAAGACAAATTTTCATTTCCGGAAGAACGTTCCGGTTTTCCACTTCGCATCGCCCCATACCCGATCTCTCCCCCATCTCCCCCATCTCCACCATCTCCACCATCTCCACCATCTCCACCTGAACGCCGACAGCATGACTGTCCCCGTCACGCGTCTATGAAGCACCGCCATTTTCCTTTTTCAAAAACCCAGTAGATCTCGAATTTCTTCGTACGCATCCAATGTGCATTTAAGTCTTGCTTAAGTGTCGACACTTAATCTACCTCCATCGAACGACACCGCCACATGGCATCGTAACGATACAAAGGAGAAATGGTTTTCTCCGGATTCCAACCGTGAAAGGAACTGTCATGCATCTCAACAAAGCCATTGCCACCAGCACATTTCTTGCCTGCCTGGTTGCCGCAACCATGCCGATGGCCCACGCCCAGGAAGACATCATCGTCGTCGATACCGTGCGTCCGACGCTTTACATGAACGGCGGCATCGGTGCGGACGAACAAAGCTACATGAAAAAGACAGCGAAAGACTTTAACCTGCATCTGGTTTTTTCCGAGCACAAGGATGACGAATATGTTTCCGATGTCAAGCTCAGCATCGTCGACATGCGCGGCAACATCGTGTTTTACCTGCCCTCCGCAGGTCCCTTGACCAATCTCAATCTCGCCGACGGCAAGTATCGCGTGTCCGCCACCTTCAAAGGCATGACCGAATCGCAGACCGTGACGGTCAACGGCAAGCAAGGAAAAGATCTGTCCTTCCACTGGAACAAGTCGCCGAAGTAAAAATCATCGCGGCATCGCCACCGGACAAGATCAAGGCGTCCGCGGCATCTCGCACAACGCCGGGAAAACCGTCTTGCCTGCTTATCACTTCATCCTCTCAAGGAGATTCACATGCAAACTCAGGAAAAACTGGTTGCCGTATTCGATAACCACGCCGATGCGGAAGAAGCCATCCGCCAATTGCAGTCGCAAGGCTTCGACATGAAAAACCTGTCGCTCATCGGGCAGGATTACCATACCGAAGAACATCCCGTCGGCTATGTCACGATAGGCGATCGGGTCAAGTACTGGGGGAAATTCGGTTCGCTGTGGGGCGGTTTATGGGGAATCCTGTTCGGTTCCGCCTTCCTGGTGCTGCCAGGCGTCGGTCACCTGATCATTTTGGGCGCCCTTGCCAGCACACTCGTCAATGCCGCCGGCGGCGCGGTGATCGGCAGCGCCCTCGGCGCACTGGGTGGCGCACTGACCGCGATCGGCCTGCCCAAGAATGCCGTCATCAAGTATGAGCGCGATCTCAAGGCAGGGAAATTCGTACTGATCGCGCATGGTTCGGACACCGACATGAAGTCTGCGCAAGGCATCTTGGCGGCAACGCCAAAGTTGTATCTGGACCAGCATCTGGCGACAGCGGAATAATTCTGCACCTTCGGGCTTTCGGACGACATCCCTCTTTCTTGTCGTCCGGACTTTCCTATTTCCCGTACATCGCGATCACCAGATCTTCATCCACTTCAGCAAGGCAACGGTCGCGATACCCAATCCAAGCATCACGCCCATCACCATCATGAACGAGGCTTCGTCATGCAACCCCGGCAAGCCGGCTACGTTCATCCCGAAGATCCCCGACACCAGCGTGGCAGGCATCAGCAGCGCGGTCAGAATCGACAAGGCCATCAGGTTGCGGTTCATCTGCTCCGACATTTGCGAAGCGATTTCTTCCTGCAGCAGCTTGGCGCGTTCGTACAACGCTTCCAGGGTCAGGTGCAACTCATTGAGTTCATCGAGCGCGTGGTTGAGTTCTTCCAGCGCGGCGGTCGGCACCCAGGCCGGGCGCAGGCGATTGAGCTGGCTCAGCAGGCGCCGCTCCGGCGTGATGTGGCGTCGCAATTCCGCCAACTGACGACGGATTGCACTAAGCTCGGCACGGTCTTCCGGTCGACGATCGGACAGCACCGACTCTTCGATGTCGTCCACCTTGTCGTTGAGCGAGGCGACGCGCGCATCGAAGCCGTCCGCCAGGCAGCGCAGCAACTCGGCGAACAATTCCATCGGGTTGTCGAACAGCGCGCCGTCGAGCACCTTCTGGCGCAGCATGTTGGTCGAGCACAGCGGTTGCGTGCGCAAGGTCAGCAGGCGGTTGCCGTCGAGGAAAAAATGCAGCGCGCCCTTTTCGGTGCCGGTGTCGCCGATTTCCATCTTGAGATCGGCCAGCGTGCCGTAGGCGCCGTTGGCGGTGGTGTGCAGGCAGGGATGGGTATCGCTGCTCACAAGAAATTCCGCGATATGCTCGGGAATCTCGTCGCTGTTTTCCATCCAGCGGCGCACCTTGACGTCGGCGGTCTTGACGTGCAGCCAACTGAACGCGGGAGAAGCGACCTTGTTGGCCAGGATTTCATGCCATTTCAAAGGCGTGGCGCGTCCTTCGTCGAAACGAAATGCACAGATGAACCCCGCAGGCTCGTAGAGCAGATGTAAGGCCTGGGGTGTTTCTGGGGGATTATGCATGGCGCAGCGTACTCCACAGGGAAACGCCGGATTTTACCGATCGACTTTGACAATTTTGTGACAAACCGCCTGCAGACCGCCAGCCGGTTTCCGATGTCACAACAGCATCAATAATTGTAGTTGCGATTGGCGTAGGCGTCGCGTGCCGCACCGCATTGTGCAATCTGGTCCTTCTCCATGCCGGAGGTGCCGTTCATCTGGCACTGGTCGGAAACCGACTTGGCCTCATCGATATGCTGGCGGAAATAGGCATAGTCCTTCTTGCCGGCAAAGGCGTCGCAGCCGGACAGCAACGGCGCGGCGATACACAGCAGTGCGAGGGAGTGTTTGAGAACGGTATTCATACGGCGGATTCCTGTTTTTTGAGTGATGGCGGCCGACATTGCCGCAATCGCCACTACGCATCGCCAGTCCCCTTCCCGGGCCCGATCCGATGCAATGCGACTGCAACGCATGAGTATAGTAAGTCGATAAAAATTGCTCAATGGAAATTTGACAAAATTCCGTTGAGCAACATGAATAACATGAAAACGCGACCATTAGGCCGCGTTTTTATGACCACAGGATGTCATCAGCCCCGCTTTTTCAACAACGCGTACAAAATGATCGCGCCGAAGGTTGCGGTACCGATGCCGCCCAGGGCGAAACCGCCCAGCTTCAGCGTGAAGTCGCCCGCGCCCAGCACCAGCGTCACCGCCGCCACGATCAGATTGGTGTTGTTGGAAAAGTCGACCTTGTTCTCCACCCAGATGCGCGCGCCAGCCACGGTGATCAGGCCGAACACCACGATCGACACGCCGCCCAGCACCGCGCCGGGAATCGTCAGGATCACCGCGCCGAACTTGGGCGAAAAGCCGAGCACGATCGCAATCACCGCCGCCACCACGAACACCAGCGTCGAATAGATCTTGGTGACCGCCATGACGCCGATGTTTTCCGCATAAGTCGTCACGCCCGTGCCGCCGACGCTGCCCGACAATATCGTCGCCAAGCCGTCGCCGATGAAGGCGCGCCCCATGTACTTGTCGAGATTCTGCCCGGTCATGGCGCTGACCGCCTTGATGTGGCCGAGATTCTCCGCCACCAGGATGACGGCGACCGGCGCCAGCAAGGCCATCGCCTCCATCCTGAACACCGGCGTCGCAAACGTCGGAATGCCGAACCAGGCGGCGTTGGCGACGCTGCTGAAATCAATCGGTTTGCCCAGGCCGGCGCCGTTGGTCAGGATCGCGTAAATCACATAGGCCAGCAGCAAGCCGATCAGGATCAGCAGACGCTGCACCATGCCGCGCGTGAACACCGCCACCAGGCCGACGCACAACACCGTGCCCAGCGCCATCCACGCATCGAAGTTATTGCCGGTCACGCCCTTGACCGCGATCGGCGCCAGATTCAGGCCGATCACCGCCACCACCGAGCCGGTGACCACCGGCGGCATCAGGCTCTCGATCCAGCGCGTGCCGACGGCGCCGACGAGGAAACCGATCAGCGTGTACACCACCCCGCACGCGACGATGCCGCCCAGCGCGACGCCGAGGTTGGTGTTGGGACCATGTCCCGCATAGCCGGTGACGGCAATCACCAGGCCGATGAAGGCGAAACTGGAACCCAGGTAGCTCGGCACGCGGCCGCCCACCAGCAGGAAGAACAACAAGGTGCCGACACCCGACATCAGGATCGCCAGATTGGGATCGAAACCCATCAGCAACGGCGCCAGCACGGTCGAGCCGAACATCGCCACCACATGCTGCACCCCCATGGCGACGGTCTGCGGCATCGGCAAGCGTTCATCGGTTGCGATGACCTGGCCTTGTCCGTCGGAGGTGCTGCTGCGTACGCGCCACTGTGGAAAATAAGAACCTGCCATGAGTTTCCTTCCGGATGTTATTGGAACGCGCCGCCTGACAAATCTCATGAACCGGATAGACGGCGGCACGCCTTGTTATTGGATGACCGGGAGCTAGTGTATTGAGAGGCGGCAAAAATAACAATTGCCTGCAGGGTGGAAACGACCGAAATGGATAAAAAATTTACGCATGCCGCCGGCGCTGCTTTTTCACGGTGCAGATTTGCCGCCATGAGGCGTCGCCTGCCCCAATTTGGCCTGCGCAGGCAATCGCCATCGGCGCGCACCGTCATCCGATCAGCGATAAAAAAAAGCGCACCGGCAAAGCGGTGCGCCGGCTGACGTGAACCACTGTCAGGGGAAAACCGGAATATGCGGCTCGACACCCCGGAAGCTGGCTTCGGGATGACGGCTGGCGATCAGGTCCTCAATCGCCTCAATGCGCTTGAACGGCACGTCGACCAGCAATAGCACCTTGCCGGCTGCGATATCCGCATGAAAGTTTTTCAGCCGCGAATTGGGAATCGCAGCCGCCGCCATGCCCGACATCCAGCTGCCCAGCACCGCACCGACGATGGTGGTGATCAGCACGGCCATCAGGTTGAGCTGCACCCACTCGGGCGGAAACAGCACCAGCCACAAACCGCCCGCCAGGCCCATCAGGCCGCCCGCCAGCAGCCCCATTTCAGCGCCATGCGCAAGGTCGGTCTTGTGGAAAAAATTCGCATCGGGCATGTCGTCCGGCAAGTCGCCGTCGCGCGCCCAGAAATGAATGCGCCGGATTTCGATGCGCGCCAGCAAGAGTTCATCGAGCATGCTGCGCGCACTGGGGATATCCGGCAGCATGAAGTACAGCCTTTGTCTGCCTAACATGATCGCCTCCTTGAGCAAGGCGCCACCAACCGCCGCGACATGGAAAAGCCAGGACCGGCGGTGCAGGCCCCTCTGCTTTCAGCATAGTCATTTGCACAATAAAGTACAGGTCCGGCTTGAAGGCTTTTCATGCGGCATGCGCGACGGGGAGGGACGAGTCACGCAATGCCGGCGGGAAAATGCAATAATCGAGACCCGCTTTTCCATCCCTACGGAGACAACAATGATTCTGGAACTTGCCGACATCCGCATTCAACCAGGCAAACAAGCTGAATTCGACGAAGCCATCCAGCGCGGCATCGCGCAGACCATTTCCAAGGCCAAGGGTTATCTCGGTCACAAGGTGCAAAAAGGCGTGGAAGCGCCGGAACGTTATCTGTTGATGGTGTACTGGGCGACGCTGGAAAACCACACCGTCGATTTCCGCGAATCGCCGGCCTTCACCGAATGGCGCGGCATCGTCGGCCCCTTCTTCGCCGGCGCGCCGCATGTCGAACACTTTGCCCTGTTGGCCGAATCGGCATAAAAACAGCAGCAAGATCAAGAGAATATCGCCGTCTGGTTGCACTCGACCGATAGAGCGCAACCGCTCCGGCGCCGCATTTGCCGTCGTCACAATCCCGTCATTGCAGCAGGTCATCATCCTGCCGCAATGACGATCCCATACGGCGACATGCGGGAACGCATTATGCGTGGGCTACTCTGACATGACCCGGCGTTGCAGTTGCCATCGACGCATCCCGGCATGTACATCATCGCGAACTCTCATCACTGATTTACCCGGACCTTATTGCATGAAGATTCTTACCCGCATCGCCGCGTTGTTCACCGTCGCCTGCGCGACGGCCTGCAGCGAGCCGCCGGACGATACGCACCTGCAGGAGCAGGTGATTTCCGGGTTTTACCAACAGCACCTGAAGACGCACACGCCCGGCATTCCCAATGCCGAGGAACTCAAGCAACTGCAACCCTTCCTTTCGCAAGCGCTGTTCGCCTTGCTGAGCAAGGCGTCGGAAACCGAAGTCAAATATCACGCCGCCGCCGAAGAACCGGCGCCACCGCTGGTGGACGGCGACCTGTTCACGTCGCTGTTCGAGGGTGCCACCTCGTTCAAGGTGGATAGCTGCGAGAGCGAAGACAACCGCGCCTCCTGCCAGGTGAAATTCCGCCACGCCGGCACTAATGGCGGCGGCGACGAAAACTGGAAGGACAAGTTGTTGCTGATCAAGGAGAACAATCAATGGCGCATCGACGACATCGAGTTTCTCGGCAGCGGCCAGTCTTCTCAACGCGAATACCTGACCGACACGCTGGGCAGCATCGTGCAGGACTACAACTGACTCCCGATCGCCGGACCGCCTTCGCGGCCGGCGACGATACATCGCGTTCCCTCAGCGAAGACACAACTGAACATAGTGAAGAAATGCGTTGAAGAAATGCCCAGCTTCTTCCGTTAATCTCCCTGTCGGCAGCGCCGACGCACTGAGGTAGGATAGATACCGCAGACGCGGCAATCCGGGCGCGCGATGACCAGGGCAATTTGATCGCGGTTGATTTATCATGTCGGATGTATTTCCTCATGGCAATCCGCAATCCGAGGACATCGGCGCCATGACAATACGACAATAAAACAAGCAAACAATGGACCTGGTTATCCGGACAGACATCCGCGTCGTCGCTCGTCACGGCAACGCCGCCGCCAACGACGAAGACAACCAGGCCGGGGAGAAAAAGATCGTGAAGCAATTCGGCAATATTCTGATCCTTGCAGCAAGCATGCTGATCGCAGGCTGCAGCGCCAGCAGCGAACAAGAGGCCAAGGACCTGGTCAACAGTTTCTACCAGACCCATCAATCCAACCGCCCCGCTGGCGCGCTGTCGCTCAAAGAACTGATCACCTTCCGCCATTTCCTGTCGGTACCCTTGTTCGACCTGCTCAAGGACGTCTCGGTCGCCGAAGAAGCGCATCTGGCGCAGACCGATAATCAGACCCCGCCGCTGGTCGACGGCGACCTGTTCACCACGCATCCCAAAGGCGCCTCGACCTATCGCGTGCTCGGCTGCGAGGTCAAGGAAAACAACAGCACCTGCTCGGTCGAAGTGATCTACAGCGACGCCAAACTGCAATCGCCGTTCAAGTCGGTCGACCGCGTCGTGCTCGCACGCGATGCGCGCGGCTGGGTCATCGACAACATCGAATACGGCAGCACTGGCGCCGACAGCGGCATGCATCATGGCGACCTGCAAAAGAACCTGCAAGCGATCCTCAGCAAGAACGAGCGACGCATCGTTCAATAAATACGCTCAAGTCCGCCGGCCGGGTTCACCGGCCGCCGGCAAAACTCGCACGACAGCGATCGTCGGTTAAAATCGCGGAAGTTCCGGCGGGCTTCAACTGCCCCTGTTTTCCCTTGCTCCGCAATCACCGACTGCTCACTGTCCCGATGTCCAATCACACCTTTCTCTGGCACGACTACGAAACCTTCGGCGCCCAGGCGCGCCGCGATCGCCCGGCGCAGTTCGCCGCGATCCGCACCGATGCCGAACTCAACGAGATCGGCGACCCGATCATGATCTACTGCAAACCGGCGCCGGATTTCGTGCCCGATCCGCAGTCCTGCCTGATCACCCACATCACGCCGCAAGACTGTCTTGAACGCGGCATCCCCGAATACCAGTTCGCCGCGCAGATCGAACAGGCCATGTCAGAACCCGGCACGATCGGCGTCGGCTACAACACCATCCGCTTCGACGACGAGATCACGCGCTTCATGTTCTGGCGCAACCTGATCGATCCGTATGCGCGCGAATGGCAAAACAATTGCGGCCGCTGGGATCTGCTGGACGTGGTGCGCACCACCTATGCGTTGCGCCCTGAGGGTATCGAATGGCCGATGAAGGAAGACGGCGTCACGCCCAGCTTCAAACTCGAACATCTGACCAAGCAAAACGGCATTGCCCACGAAGCAGCCCACGATGCATTGTCCGATGTGCGAGCGACCATCGCCTTTGCGCGCCTGATCAAGGAAAAGCAGCCGCGCCTGTTCGATTTCTGCCTGGCCTTGCACAAGAAAGACCGCGTCGCCGCCGAAATCGGTTTGCCGGCACCCAAGCCCTTCCTGCATGTGTCCGGCATGTTCCCCGCCACGCAGGGTTGCCTCGCCGTGATGTGGCCGCTGGGCACGCATCCGACCAACAAGAACGAAATCATCGCCTGGGACCTGAGCCGCGATCCCGGCGAGTTGGCCGGACTGGACGTCGACACGATCCGCACGCGCATGTTCAGCAAGACCGATGACCTGCCCGAAGGCGTCTCGCGCCTGCCGGTCAAGACCATCCACCTGAACAAGTCGCCGATGGTGATCTCCAGCCTGAAAACGCTCACTGCGGCGCGCGCCGCCGAGTTCGGTCTCGACATCGACGCCGCGTTGCAAAACGCTGCCGCCGCGGCAGCCTTGCCCGAAATGGGCGCGGTCTGGGCCAAGGTGTTCCAGCGTCCCAAGGAAGCCGCGCCGGACGTGGACGAAGATTTGTACGGCGGCTTCGTCGGCAACAACGACCGCCGCCAGCTGACGCAATTGCGCGCGCTGTCGCCGCAACAGCTGGCGCAGGCGCGCGTCACGTTCGACGATGTCAGGCTGGAAGAATTGCTGTTCCGCTATCGCGCGCGCAACTTTCCCGACACGCTGTCGACAGAAGAAACGCAACGCTGGGAAGCCCATCGCGCCGCGCGCCTGTTCGACGGCGAAGGCGGGGCGCGCACTCTGGACGCGCTGTTCGAACAGATCGACCAGTTGTCCGAAAGCGTGGATGAGCGCGGCGAGGAAATCCTCGGCGCGCTGTATGACTATGCAGAAATGATTGCGCCGGAACGGTCCTGATCGGATGTATTCGACGACAGAACACGGCCTGGCTGCATGACTGGGTACGTTCTCTGTAACGACATGGCGTCGGGTTATTGCGACGATGCGTCGCCCGTCGCCGGCAGCGCTTTGAGTTTGCCGATGAAGTCGCGCAACGGCAGTTGGATGTCTTCAAACAAGGGATGCTTGCGGTTTTTCAGCATGACTTCGGCGAACAGCTTGAGTCCCACCGCCAGCGAAGCGCTGGTGTCGGCGTCAAACTGATTCTTGCTCGCGAGCCTGTCGACGATGTGGAAAATATCGTCGTGATTGCCGGTTTCAAATTGCAGCGGCGCATGCTGCGCCTGGCTTTCCGAGGCCGTGGCCAGATGTTCCATGGTGATGCGATAACGATGTTCTCTCATTGCTGCTCCTTGCGTTTCGTCAATGGTCAATGAATGGGTCAGGCGCGTTCGATGGCGACGGCGGCGCGGTCGATGATGTCGATGATCGCGTGCAATTGCTGCTGGTCGAGTTCGCCCTTGCCCAGTCGCGTGTGCAATGCCATTTTGAAATTCTGGATAGCGCGGCGCAGTTCCGGCGCGTCGGTGCCGCTGGCGCGCTGCTTGATTTCCAGACGCTGCAGCACGACGTCCAGCGCTTCCTTGTTCTGGTCCAGAAAATCCACGCCTTCCGCAGTCACGCGATACAGCTTCTTGCCGCCGTTTTCCGCTTCCACCGCGGCATATCCCAGTTCTTCCAGCAACGTCAGCGTCGGATAGATCACACCCGGGCTCGGGCTGTAATCGCCGCCGACCAGCACCTCGATGGCTTTGATGACTTCATAGCCGTGACGCGGCTTGTCCTGCAGCAAATGCAGAATCACCAGACGCAGGCTGCCCTGCTCGAACATGCGCGGACCGCGTCCGCCTTCCCTGCCGCCGCGACCGCGACCGCCTTCGTCAAACAATCCGCCGCCGTGATGCGCTCGCTCATGGCGATGATGCGTGGGGCCGTGGTGGCCGCCGATAAGACGTCCGAACATGATGTTCCTTTCTAGGTTAAGACGTTTAAAAGATATATCTTAGAAATTACTAAGTCAATACTTATCCTGGAATTTATTTTGCTGTCAACGATGCTCGGGAAGCAACAATGACCTGCGCTCGCCACGCGGATCGGGGGCGCCGGGGTCCACGCGCATCGCCATTTCGGCCGCTTGGATGTATCAGCGAACAATGCAGGTTACGAGCTGGCCGGCTGAGCCTCCTTGGCAGGGATGCGATCCGCAAGAAAAGTCGTGAGAAAACGAAACTTCTTGTTACGCCAGGTTTCCTGCAACCAGATATGGTTCGCTCAGATGTTGGGGATATCGCAAATTTTTACAGTGATCGATGATCTTCACGGGGAGAAATAATGAAGTGGTTCTTTAATCTCAAGATCGCAAAAAAGCTGTTGCTGTCGTTTAGCTGCGTGTTGCTATTAACGGCAATCCTGGGAATTTTTTCCATCGCGCAACTCCAGAAAGTCAACGACGCCTCGACGGAAATAGCGACCAATTGGCTTCCCAGCATCAAGACGCTTGGCGACATCAAGCTCTTTCTTGCACGCTTGCGCAGCAATGAAGCGCAAATGGCGCTATACGATGAAGATCAGGCTGCCATCGATACGCTGGGCAAAAGGACCGAAGACGTTGTGAAGGACCTCAACGCAGCCCTCAAGCTGTACGAAACCCAGATATCCGAACCTGAAGAGCGCGCGCTTTATCCCGAGGTGCAAAAAAGGATGGCGGTTCTTCTTGCAGAACATGGAAAGATCGTCAACCTGATTTATGCAAAAAAAGTTGATGACGCCAAGAAGATATTTTTAGGTGCATCGAATAACGTCTATTTTGAACTGCTGCGCGATTTCGATAAGCTGACCAAAGTCAACGCCGACGGTAGCGATACCTCGTTACGCGATGCCAACGCGACCTTTCTCAACGCGAGAATATGGATCGTGGGAATATTAATCGGAGCGCTGGCGGCAGGATTCATGCTTGCCGTGTTCGTTGCCCGCGCCATTGCGACGCCTTTGACGGTAGCCGTTGGCGTGGCAAAGCAAGTCGCTGCGGGTGATCTGACTGCACAAATTCTACCCGGCGGTCGGGATGAGACCGGCGAGTTGATGCGGTCACTGAAAGAGATGAACGACAGCCTGCTCAATATCGTCAGTCAAGTGAGAATGGGCACGGAAACCATTTCCACGGCTTCCAGCGAGATAGCCTCCGGGAATCTGGATCTTTCCAGCCGTACCGAGCAACAGGCCGGATCGCTGGAAGAAACCGCGTCCGCCATGGAGGAATTGACGTCAACCGTGAAACAAAATGCGGATAATGCGCGTCAAGCCAATCAGCTGGCTGTTTCTGCTTCTGAAGTCGCCATCGCCGGCGGTATTGTGGTCGGCAAGGTCGTCGACACCATGGGCTCAATCAACGGCTCCTCCCGGCAGATCGCGGACATTATCAGCGTCATTGACGGCATTGCGTTCCAAACCAATATCCTGGCCTTGAACGCAGCAGTGGAAGCCGCCCGTGCCGGCGAGCAAGGGCGGGGCTTTGCGGTGGTTGCTTCAGAAGTGCGCAACCTGGCGCAACGTTCGGCGGCGGCGGCAAAGGAAATCAAGGCTCTTATCGACAGTTCGGTGGCGCAGGTCGACCTCGGCAGCAAGTTGGTCGAAGAGGCGGGCAATACGATGAGCGACGTCGTCAACAGCGTCAAACGTGTTACGGATATCGTCGGAGAGATCAGCTCCGCAAGCCAAGAACAAAGTGATGGCATTGAACAAATCAATAAAGCCATCACGCAAATGGACGAGGTGACGCAGCAAAACGCGGCCTTGGTTGAAGAAGCCGCAGCGGCAGCCCAGTCTTTGCAGCATCAGGCAGGCAAATTAACGGAAGTAGTCGGCGTCTTCAAACTCGATAGCCGCGGTATTGCAGAATCGACGCAGGCTTTTCCAACGTCTCGGCGTACAGTCGACATCACTCCCCGAGTCCACGCTCTGCCGGAGTAATGTCCGTATGTCGCGAAAGTATTGATTGACTCAACTTGCCTCCGGATTTCCCGGTCGTCGTCATTATTGAGGTTGAGGCTGCGGCATCCTCTGCATCCACAGTTTGTCCAGCCCATTGTATTTGAGCCACTCTTCGCCGCCGCGCTGACGGATGCTGTCCGTCGCGTCGGGACTGGAAAGATCGATCACCTCGGTGTCGGTGATCTCGCCCTCGCTGGTATAGCGGAACGCCTTCACGACCGGCTTGGTCAACGCCGCCGAACTCTGCCGGATTACCAGCCCCAGTCGTCCGGACTCCATTTTCAGCAAAGAACCGATCGGATAAATGCCGAGCATCTTGACGAAGGCCGAGAGAATGGTCTTGTCGAAGTGGCCGGTCCATGTCGCCATTCGGGTGAGCGTCTCGGCAGGATCCCAGCCTTTTTTGTAGGGCCTTTCCGATGTTACCGCGTCGTAGACGTCGCAAATACTGGTCATGCGCGCGAGCAGTGCAATCCCGGCTCCGCTCAGGCCGTCCGGATAACCGCTGCCGTCCACTTTTTCGTGGTGGTGCCTGCACACGTCGGTGGCGTAGTCGGGGATGTTGGAGTTCTTGACCAGATGGTCGTAGCCGAGAACGGTGTGGCGCTTGACGACCTCGAACTCCGCCGGCGTCAGGCTGCCCGGCTTGTGCAAAATCTCCACCGGGATGAAGGCCTTGCCGACGTCATGCAACAAACCCGCCAGCCCGGCCTCCTTGCAGGCGACCTCGTCCATTCCCAGCGTGCGTCCCAGCGCCACCATCAGCGTGCAGACGGCGACGGAATGCATGTAGGTGTAATCGTCGGCGATCTTCAGGCGCACGATGCTTGTCAGTGCACTGCTATCGCGCAAGATCGATGCCGTGACCTGGGCGACCAGGTGCAGGCAGCGGTCCATGTCGAGCACCTTGCCCAGACGGACATCGCTGAACATGGCCTTGGTGGTGTCCTTGGCGCTTTCGCACAGCATGCGCGCCTGCTCCAGCTCGGCAAAAAAAGGATCGGTCTCAACGACGACCGGGGCCTCCTCTTCTGTCGCATTCGCCACTTCCGCCTCGGTCGAGGGCGCGGTTTCTTCGTCCTCAACCGTCTCTTCGACGATATCCTTGCCCTGGTCGATATCGATCCAGCAATGCGAAATCCCGCTGGCGCGAGCCTGCTGCAAATGAGCCGCATCTTTCAGGAGGAAACGATTTCTCCAAAAAGGATGGTCGATCCAGGAAGCTTCGAAACCACAGAAGTACATTCCCAGTTCGAGTTGTTCGACTTTTATTTTTTTCAGGCGGCTCATGTTTCTGCAATTAGTCAGGCTATCAGCCGAATTATCGCGTTATTTTGAGTCCACACCAAAATATTATTGCAAATATGAAAGCCGTTACCTGATCTTTATTGCTGTAAGTGCAACCCCCACCCCGAAAAATACCGCTCTCTCGGGCAGAGTACAGTCGCACCGGGCTAGGGCTGATGCAGCGGCAGATTTTCCAGCCGATGATCAGGAATGAACCAGAGCGCAGCCAACACGACATAGATGACCGTACCGGAGAGCGGATTCCAGAGCGACAAGGGAATCGCCAATCCATACAGCACGATCGAGGCGCAGTTCTTCAGTCCTTTGCCGGCAGTTTTCGCCAGCCGGGAATCTCTGCCTTCGCTGGCGATCAATGCTCGCCGCAATAACAAAAACGCCACCGAGCACATCAGCAGCACGGCGCCGTAGCAGGCCACCGGCACCGGATCGCGGTGATGCTCGGCGACCCAGTTGGTGACGAAGGGAATCAGCGACAGCCAGAACAGCAGATGCAGGTTGGCCCAGAGAATGCGGCCGTTGACCCGGCTGACCGGTTGCAGCAGATGATGGTGATTGACCCAGTAGATGCCGACGTAGGTAAAACTGAGCACGTAGCTCAGCAATTGAGGCACCAGCTTGAGCAAATCCGCCAGGCCCGCGCCTTTCGGCATTTGCAGGCCCAGCACCATGATTGTGATGGCGATGGCGATCACGCCATCGCTGAATGCTTCGAGTCGCGCTTTGTTCATGGGGCGACAGCATCGTCGGAAACCCGCCTGGCGTCAATCCTGTCGAGCACGATCAGCCCAGCCAGGATCAGGATAGGCGCGAGCAAGGCGACGAAACCAAAGGCACGGTATGCAAACGCTGCGGCGATTGCACCGATGCCGAAGGCCAGAATGGTCCGGAAGAATTTCATGCAGCGCGCTGCCGTACCGCTGTCGGCCACACCGCGCAGCACATCGATGCTGTCGATGACGATCTGCGTCACGTTGCCGGTCATCATGGAAGTCGGCGCCAGCTGTGCCAGCAGCAAACGGCTGATCGCGCTGTGCACGCCCATGGCCGCCGTGCCCAACAATCCCGCCGTCATCGCATACGGCGACACTGCCGCGCCGATCGGCGCAGCCAATATGCCGAACACCATGAAACCGACCAGCAGCAGCAATTGCAAGGACAACGCCAGCGTCAGGGCCGGGCCGCCGCGCCGCTCTATTGCGACAATGAACAGACGCGCTCCGGCCACGCCGGCAATGAACGCAGGAAACGCCAGGAACTTGAGCAGGATGGACATCTGCGACGCGTCCGCCAGCGCCGCGCCGATCAGGATGAAGTTGCCCGTCACATGCGCGGTGAACAAGCCGAACAAGGCGACGAAGCCGAGCGTATCCACATAGCCCGCGAGGAAGGACAGACCGGTCGCTTGCTGCAGATTGCGTCGAGGGGTATTCATGTGGCGAGTCTCCTGTGCAGCGGCACGACCAAAAGGATCGGCATGGCTGTTGAAATAGCAATGAGAAGGTGAAGAAGAGCCTCTTAACATAACAGCTGCCGGCCGCTTCGATAATTATCCGAACAGATAGTTGTCGGCGCGACATTCGCGTCTTTGCCCGGACTCTTTGCGCCAATCGCGAACGTTTTCCGATACACCGCTTACCAGTCAAGCGTCGGCCGCCATGGCCCCCATGGGTCGGCGCGTTTTATACAAAAAAAAGCAGATTCGTACAATAAAAAAAAATGACGGATGAACATTATTGCGTTTGTTTATCTCGCATTGCTTCTTGCACTTGCAGAGAATGCACGTTACTGTTTCTCCCGTAAAAATCAATGCACACCCCGTGTTCGTGGTGCAACAACTGTGACAGGAATACACCATGGAAAAAATTGTTTTTGTTGTCGATGACGACGACAAGGTCAGAGAATCCTTAGTACGCCTGCTGTCGTCCGCCGGTTATGCCGCGACGGGATTCGCCTCGGCCGATCTGTTCTTCAGCATGCCGCTTCCCGCCTCTCCTTGCTGCCTGATCCTGGACATGAAGATGCCGGTATCGAACGGCTTTGACGTGGTCAAAAAACTGGAAGAAAAAGGCGACGCCATCCCGGTGATTTTCATTTCCGGTTACGGCACCATCCCGGACACCGTACAGGCCATGAAAGCCGGCGCAAGAGAATTTTTCACCAAGCCCGTCCACAGCGACCAGTTGCTCAATGCCGTTGCAGAAGCACTGAACGCCGCCGAAAAAGATATCGCTTCGCGAACCGAACACGCGGCATCGACAATGCGTCTTGAAAAATTGACGCCGCGTGAACGTGAAGTCCTCGAACTGGCTATCGGAGGCTTGCTCAACAAGCAAATCGCCACCGAACTGGGCATCAGCGAAATCACCGCCAAAGTGCACAAACGCCGCGTCATGGATAAAATGGAAGCGAAAACGCTGGCCGACCTTGTACGGGCGGCGGAGCGGCTGCAAATTTCCAGGGCCAGAAGCCGCTGAAGGATTGTCTTGCGTCCTTGCCACGACGCCCGATATACATTTCAAGAAAGACCCCATGAGCATCACCGACGACACCAGCAACCGTTCGCAACTTGAGCAACTCGCCAAGGAACTGCGCAAGATGCACAAGCAGCTGATCGATCATCAATCGAAGAACTTTGGCGATGTCGGCAATCCTTTCGAACATCTCCAGCTGGTGACGATGCATCCCGATTTCGCGTGGTTGCGCATCCTGTCCGAATTCATGGTGGCGCTGGACGAACGGCTGGACGACAAGGAGCCGATTGGCGACACCGCGGTCACGGCCTTCAGGCAAGCGGTGGAAGGCCTGATCGGGCCGGCCGAAGCGAGCCAGCCGGAATTCCGGCAGAAGTATCTGGCGGCATTGCACGACTCGCCCGACACCACCATGGTCCATGGCGGGCTGCGTCTGGCGCTGGGACGACTGGCGCGCCCGGCCAGATCCTGAACCTGCACCATACGGCGTCGGCAATTGCCAATAAAAAAGCGCGCCTGCAACAGGCGCGCTTTTTTCTTCAAGACCAACTCTGTGTTTCGGCTTCGACGTCCTTCTTGTCCACGGCGATTCCTAGCGGGCTTGCAGGAAACCGAGCAGGTCCAGGTTCAACTGATCCTTGTGGGTAAAGCACAGTGCGTGCGGCGCACCCGGATAGACCTTCAGTTGCGAACCCGGCACGGCTGCCGCGGCGAGCTTGCCGGTTGCCTCCAGCGGCACGACCTGGTCGTCGTCGCCATGGATCACCAGTGTCGGCAACGTGAATTTCTTCATGTCTTCGCGGAAGTCGGTTTCGGAAAACGCGGTGACGCAATCGATCGTGCCCTTGAGCGACGCCAGCAGCGCGATGTTCAGCGTCTGCGCCAGGACGCCGGCGGAGACCTTGCTGTCAGGACGGTTGGTGCCGTAGAAGACTGAACTGAAGTCGCTGAGGAACTGCGCGCGGTCGGCGCGCAGGCCGTCCTTGATGCCGTCGAACACTTCCTTGGGCACGCCTTCCGGATGATCGCCGGTCTTGATGAAGATCGGCGTGACGGCGCCGACCAGAACGGCCTTGGACAAACGCTTGACGCCATGACGGCCGATATAGCGCGCCACATCGCCGCCGCCCATGGAGAAGCCGACCAGCACGGCTTCTTTCAGGTCCAGTGCTTCGATCAGCTCCGCCAGGTCGTCGGCGAAGGTGTCGTAGTTGTAGCCGTCCCATGGCTGGCTCGAACGGCCGAAACCGCGGCGGTCATACGCAATCGCGCGATAGCCTTTTTCGGCCAGGAAGTTCATCTGGTATTCCCACATGTCGGCGTCCAGCGGCCAACCGTGGCTGAAGACCACCGGCTGTCCCTTGCCCCAGTCCTTGAAGTAGATTTCCGTGCCGTCGCGCGTGGTCATTGTGGCCATGGTGCTGCTCCTTTGAAGAATGACGATATTGCCCGGATGCCGGGAGCGATAAAAAAGATTCCGGCGTTCAAGACGCTTTGGCGCTTTCGCCGGATGACAGCAGACGCCAGCGGCCGGGACCGCACAATGCGATGGAGATGAAGATCACCAGCAGCAGCCAGCCGAACTGCCCTTCCGCAATGCTCCAGTCCGGATGCACCGCCAGCATGGCGATCAGCAACACGCCGATGATGGGCAGGCATGCCAGACGCGTGAACAGGCCTGCCGCGATCAGAATCGGACAGACGAATTCAGCCAGGATGGCGGCCCACAGACTGAGCTGCGGACCAAAGCCGAAGGGGTCTTCGATCTTCGTCAGTTCGCTGCCGTAGTGCAGGATCTTGGGCAAGCCGTGCACGTAGAACAGCATGAAGCTGCCGGCCACGCGCAGGAACAGCAAACCCAGATCGATCTGCGGGAGGAACAGGAGAGATTGCAGGAGGGATTTTTTAGTCATGATGTCAGAAGGCAAAGCAGCTGCAACCGAGGGCGCCCCAGAAACCGGCGTAGTTCGACACCGGCACGGATGAAGCGCGCGCCGTGTCGTGCGAATGGCCGTGCACGCCGCACGAACCGGCGCAGGCATGCGGCAGCGCAGGCGCCTTTGCCTGCTTCGCCGCCGGACGATAATGTCCCGGCGCCAGCGTGACCGGCGACCAGTCCGGCAATACCGGAATCGGCGCCGGTCCGTGCGAAGAGAACTCGTCGTCCGCATACACCACCTTGCCGCCGACGATGGTCATGACCGACTCGATCGCCTTGATATCGTCTTCGTGGATGCTGAAGAAATCCTTGCTCAGCACCGCCATGTCGGCCAGCTGGCCGGCCTTGATGCGGCCCTTCTTGTCTTGCTCGCTGGAGAACCAGGCACTGCCGGCGGTCCACAGTTCGATCGCGGTTTCGCGCGGCAGGCGGCCGGCGCTGTCGTACAGCTTCATGCCGCCGACCGTGCGTCCCGACACCAGCCAGTACAGCGCAGTCCACGGGTTGTAGCTGGCCACGCGCGTGGCATCGGTACCGCCACCGACGGGCACGCCCATCTCCAGCATCTTGGCCACCGGCGGCGTGTGGCCGGCGGCGTCCGCACCATAGCGCTCGGTAAAGTATTCGCCCTGAAACGCCATGCGATGCTGGATTGCAATGCCGCCGCCGAGCGCGCGCACGCGTTCGATGTTCTTGGCGCTGATGGTTTCGGCATGGTCGAACATCCAATGCAGGCCGTCGAAGGGAATCTCGCGATTGACCTTTTCGAAGACGTTGAGCATGCGTTCGATGGATTCGTCATAGGTCGCATGCAGGCGGAACGGCCAGCGGTTGCTGACCAGATGGCGCACCACGCGCTCCAGCTCGTCTTCCATGCCCGGCGCCAGGTCGGGACGCGGTTCGAGGAAATCTTCAAAGTCGGCGGCGGAGAACACCAGCATCTCGCCGGCGCCGTTGTGGCGATAGAAATCATCGCCTGTTCCCGGCGAGACCATGTCGGTCCATTTCTGAAAATCTTCCAGCTCCGCGCCCTTGCGCTGGGTGAACAGGTTGTAGGCGATGCGCAGGGTAAGCTGCCCGTCCTTGGCCAATTGATCGACCACGGCATAGTCTTCCGGATAATTCTGGAAGCCGCCGCCGGCATCGATGGCGCTGGTCAGGCCGAGGCGATTGAGTTCACGCATGAACTGGCGCGTCGAATTGACCTGATGGTCGAGCGGCAGCGTCGGTCCCTTGGCCAGGGTTGCGTACAGGATCATCGCGTTCGGCCGCGCGATCAGCATGCCGGTCGGATTGCCGGCCTTGTCGCGCTGAATTTCACCGCCCGGCGGATTCGGCGTGTCCTTGGTGTAACCCACCGCCTGCAGGGCGGCGCGATTGAGCAAGGCGCGGTCATACAGATGCAGCACGAAAACCGGCGTCTCCGGCGCGGCGAGGTTGAGTTCTTCAATCGTCGGCATGCGGCGCTCGGCGAACTGGAACTCGGTCCAGCCGCCGACCACGCGCACCCACTGCGGATGCGGCGTGCGATCGGCCTGCGTCTTCAGCATGCGCAGCGCATCGACGACGGAGGGTACGCCTTCCCAGCGCAGCTCCAGGTTGTAGTTCAGGCCGCCGCGGATCAGGTGCAGGTGCGAGTCGTTGAGACCCGGCACCACCGTGCGCCCGCCGAGATCGATGACCTTGGTGTCGGCCTTCTTGTGTCGCATGACCGATTCGGCATCGCCGACTTCGACGAACTTTCCGTCGCTGATGGCGACGGCGCTGGCGATCGGATTTTGCCGGTCGACGGTATGGATTTTTCCGTTGATAAGAATCAGATCGGGTGTGGCGACTGCGGTCATGGCGGGCTCCTGGCGGTGCGATGGCATGGTCCCTGGAACGGCGCTCCCCATCGTTCGCAAACGGCGGACACGCTGACCGGGATCAAGAAAGAATGGAAGGAGTGTGCAAAATCGCGCAGGCGGCGTCTAGCTATACAAACAGATAATGGCGATCCGGTTTCCTGCGACCTATGATGCGTCCCATGATGACCGCTCCGCCCTTCCGACAAGTGCGCCTTGCAACTTCGGACCGCATCTTGTTGACAGACCGGAAAGCGGATTTCCGCTCGCCGTCTTGTGCAATTGCCATGACCGGCCATCGCTTGCAACACCGCACTTCCCGCCTCACCCACCTCACCAAGGATTAGACATGACGAACCCGAAACTCGAAGTATTGACCCCGACCAACTGTCAGATGATCTTCATCGACCAGCAGCCGCAAATGGCCTTCGGCGTGCAATCGATGGACCGCCAGGTGCTCAAGAACAATACCGTCGCGCTGGCCAAGGCCGCCAAGGTATTCGGCATTCCGACCATCATCACGACGGTCGAAACGGAAAGCTTCTCCGGCCACACCTATCCCGAATTGCTCAACGTCTTCCCGGACAGCGACATCCTGGAACGTTCGTCGATGAACTCCTGGGACGACCAGAAAGTACGCGACGCGCTGGCCGCCAACGGCAAGAAAAAAGTCGTGGTCTCCGGCCTGTGGACCGAAGTCTGCAACAACAGCTTCGCATTGTGCGCGATGGCCGAAGGCGGCTATGAAATCTACATGGTGGCCGACGCTTCGGGCGGCACTTCGAAGGAAGCCCACGACTACGCCATGCAGCGCATGATCCAGGCCGGCGTGGTGCCGGTGACCTGGCAGCAGGTGATGCTGGAATGGCAACGCGACTGGGCCCGCAAGGAATCCTACAATGCCGTGATGGACATCGTGCGCGAACACTCCGGCGCCTACGGCATGGGCGTGGACTACGCCTACACCATGGTGCACAAGGCGCCTGCGCGCGACGTCGGCAACCACAAGACGCTGGCGCCGATTCCCGCCAAGTAAGTACAGAAATAACCAGACAGCGGTTTCACCGTCCGCCGGTTGTTGCAACCGGCGGACGCATCTTCTTTTTCAGTGCATGCGGGACATTCGCAGATCATGACTATTTATCTTTTATCGCTGGGCGCGGGAATACTGATCGGCGTCATGTACGCGCTGTTCAAGGTCCGCTCGCCGGCGCCGCCGGGCATTGCCCTGATCGGCCTGCTGGGCATGGTGCTGGGCGAACCGCTGCTGCCGATGCTGCGCCACTGGTTTGCCGGCTGATTTTCCAGCTGGTACTACGCTTCAGGAGAACTACATGAAACCTTATCTGATCTCTCTGCTGATGGGCGTGCTGGCAGGCATCGTCTATTCCCTGCTGGAAGTACGCTCGCCGGCGCCGCCCATCGTTGCCTTGCTCGGTCTGCTCGGCATGCTAATCGGCGAACAGCTGGTGCCGGCCGTCAGGCGCAAGTTGTCGGGCGAGCCGCTGACGGCGGCATGGTTCCGCAGCGAATGCGTACCCAAGATCACCGGCACGCCGCCCGGGGATCCCGATACGGCAAGGAACGGCAAAGACTGAACATCACGATAATCAGGGCAATCATACCTGCGAGACGACAACAAGCGTGAGACGGTCAGGCGCCCCCAATCGACAATGACAAAGCGCCTGCTTTCCCGGCAATGGCTTTCGGATACAAGACCGCACGATTGACCGCGATGACCGAAGAAGGAAGAGAATTTCCCTTCCAGCACTGGTCGCTACATTGGCTGCTACGTTTGTCGCTACAATCGTGCTTTTTCAAGAAATCTGCGCGGCGGGGGCACTATGCACAATGGGGAGCATCACACAGCGGCGCAACCGCTGATCGCCGTCGTCGACGACGATCATGCCGTCAGAGCCGCCTTGAACAATCTGCTCCGTTCCGCCGGCCATGAGACCTGCGGCTTCGAGTCCGCCGAAGCTTTTCTCGCCGGCGACTTCCTGCGCACGGCCAGCTGTGCCATCATGGATATCAGGCTCAGCGCCATGAGCGGCTTCGAACTGAAAGAACATCTGACCGGCCTGCAGATTGCGCTGCCGGTGATTTTTATTTCCGGCAACGCGTCTCCGGCCGAACGCGCACGAGCAATCGAGTTGGGTGCGGTAGCGTTTTTGTGCAAACCTATTAATGCCGATATTTTGCTGACCTATATAAACCGCATCATCGCAAACTCCGGAGAACAGGCGTGACCAAGTCGCGCTCCCTGCCTCTGGACAACGTCGCCATACCCGCAGCCGGCGATGCCGAGTTGCGGTTTCGCATGACTGATTATTCTTACGCGCCCGTCAGTGAGACCGGTGCGGTGGCCTACCTGCGGGCATGGCGGCAGAATTCCCGTCCCGACGCCCACCCGCATCCGTTGACGATTGCCAGAGCCAGGTCCGATGCGCAGGCGGCCGAGGCGGCGCGCCAGTTGCGCAACGAACTGGCGCTATGCAGCGCCCTTGACGACACATGGGCGCTCAAGCCTGCCGGCTCGGTAGTCGGCGCCGGCGCCGTGGTGCTCTTATATGATGATGCCGATATCCTGTCGCTGGACAAGGTCGCACCGCACGCACTGACGACGGCCTGTTTCATCAAGCTGGCGCCAAAGCTGGCGCGCGTGATGGCATCCATGCACGCCAATGGCCTGGTCCACCGCAACGTCAATCCTGCCTGCTTTTTTATCGGCATCGACACGACTGTCGATGAGGCTTCACATTTTCGCGTGAAGATCGGCGGCTTCGGCCTTGCCTCCACCGTCACGGACATATCGGGCGACGATGACACGGCCGCTGCGCTGCTCTGCGGCGAGTTGGCCTACATGTCGCCCGAACACAGCGGCCGGACGCAGCGGACCATCGACGCGCGCAGCGATCTGTATTCACTGGGCGTCATCTTCTATCGCCTGCTGACGGGGCATCTTCCCTTCGGCATCAGCGGCGTCGACAGCGATACTGCCGAATGGATACATTTTCACATCGCGTCCGAACCCGTCGCCCCGCATCTGCTGAGCGATGCCATTCCCGGGATGTTGTCGAACATCGTGATGCGCCTGCTGGAAAAAAATCCCGACCGGCGTTATCAGGATGCAGCGCAATTGCACGCCGACCTGGAGTACTGCAAACACGCGCTGTCTGCGGACGCGAATGACGGCGATGCTGCCTTTGGCGACATTCCCTCCTCATCCTTGCTCCCCGCGCCTCCTTACGATGCGGAACATGCCTCGCTATTGATCTCCTCTGCCGCTGCGCAGGCAAGGAACCGGATGCACGAGGCGGTGCTGCACTATCACGCGGGAGAATATGCACAGGCCAGCGCATGCATGGCTGCGATGGCGGAATCTCAACATCTGTTGGAGCTGCACGCCGAGTTTCATTTCTTCAGCGCCCTCATTCTCGCCGCCGACGCCTCCGCTCCCGCCCAAAAAGAGCAGCGACAGCATGCGCTGACGCAACACTGCGAAAAAATTTTCTTTCCCAGCGTCGCCAGCACCCCCGTACTGTCCGTGCAGACGACCATCCTGCTGGGAGAGATGGCCCGCCTGAACACGGACACCGGCACGGCACTGCGGCATTACGAACAGGCGGCAAGCCGTGCGGAAGAAAATCAGCTATGGCACTACGCCGGCATCGCGCATGAACTGGCGGCGCGCATCTGCCAGGAGCAAAGCCTGCCGACCTCGCTGCTCGCGCATCTCAAATCAGCGCGCCGCGCATACAAGAAGTTTGATGCGCCCGACCTGGCGGCACAGCTGGCTCAGCGCTTTCCTGAAGCGACGGCCTCGCTGCCGCGCAGCCATGAGATATCCCCCCTGTCCGAAACCGCGAACATCCGCGACCTCGAAAGCGTCATCCGAGCCGCACGCGCCTTGTCGGAAGAAATCCGGCTGGATGAATTGATGCAGACCATCATGTCGGTCACGCTGGAACATGTCGGGGCTGAGCGCGGTTTGCTGATTCGCCTCGACGAACAAGTCCCTTACATCGATGCCTGCGCCCGCACCACCACGTCGGGCATTACGGTCAACCTGCGGCATACGCCCGCCACGGAAGACGACTTGCCCATGGCCATGCTGCAGTTGGCGCTCAGCAGCGGTCGCCAGGTGTACGCCGGCGATGACGGCGCACTGCAGGCATTTCCCGCCGGCCTGAATCATCGCGCGCCCGTCACCGGCGGGCATGCCCATGCGATGCACTTCAAGGCCATGTGCGTACCGATGCTGAAGCAGGCCCGTGTGGTCGGCGCACTGTATCTGGAAAACCGGGTGCTGCCCGACGCCTTCACCGTCGAACATACGCAGATCCTGCAACTGCTGGCGTCGCAGGCGGCGATCTCGCTGGAGACCGCCCGGTTGTATGCCGCCTTGCTGGCGGAAAACGCCCAGCGCAAAACGGCTGAGAAGGCGCTGAGGGCCAGCCAGACCTCGCTGGTGCAAGGCGAACAGTTCAACCATATCGGCAGCATGCGCTACGTGCTGGAAGAAGGGCTGATGTACTGTTCCGCCGAGCTGTGCCGCATCTACGAGCTGGAAGCCGGCAAGGACGTCATTACTTACGAAGAATTTGCGGCCCTGCTGCATCCGGACGACCGCCAGGGCGTACTCGACACCGTCGAGGCTGCGGTCGCCGTGGGCGGCGTCATCCGCGTGGAACATCGCATCTGCCGCAAGAGCGGCGAAGTGCGCTACATCTCCGGCATCGGCAAACCGTTCTACGTCGATGGCAAGTTCACCGAATATGTCGGCACCGCCACCGACATCACCAGCCGGCGCCAGGCGGAAGATGCGCTGCGCGTCGCCCAGGCCGATCTGGCCCGGGTGTCGCGCGCCACCACCGTCGGCCAGCTGACCGCCTCCATCGCGCATGAAATCAACCAGCCGCTGATGTCGATCGTCTCCAACGCCGGCGCCAGCCTGCGCTGGCTCGACCGCACTCCCATGCACCTGGAAAACGCCCGCGCCAGCCTGCACGACATCGTCGCCGAAGGGCAACGCGCCGGCGACATGATCCAGAGCCTGCAACGGCTCACGCGCAATACCGAGGCGGTTTTCGAGAGGATCAACCTGAATGCGGCAATACGCCATATCCTGGCCATTTCCCGCAGTGAAATCGAGCGCCACGGCATTTCTCTGGTGCTCAACCTGACGCAGGAAAACCTGCATGCGATGGGAGACTTCGTGCAGATTCAGCAGGTGCTGCTCAATCTGGTGATCAACGCCATTGAAGCCATGGCGGAGATCGCAACCCGCGCCCGCATACTGTCGATATCATCGGCGAACGCGGGCGGCGAATTCATCAGGGTGATCATTGCGGATACCGGAGAGGGCATCGCCGCCGACGCCGCCGAGCGGGTCTTTGATGCCTTCTATACGACCAAGAAAAACGGCATGGGCATGGGACTGGCGATTTGCCGCTCCATCATCGAGACGCATCGCGGGCGACTGCAAGCGGCAGTCAGGCAACCGTTCGGCAGCACGTTCTCATTCGAGTTGCCGCTGGCGCAATGAGCGCTCGTCCCTGCCCCATTCTTTGTTCAGCCTTGCGCATTGCGCCGCCAGTTGCCCGGCGAGGTCCCGACCAGTTGCGAGAACACGCGGCTGAAATGACTCTGGTCCGAGAAGTGGCACGCGATGGCGATCTCGGCCAGCGGCAAGTCGGAATGCAGCAGCAGCTCGCGCGCCTGCTGCACCCGCTGCATGAGCAGCCACTGATGCGGTGTGTGCCCGGTCGTCTCCTTGAAGGCCCGCAGAAAATAGCTGCCGGACATATTGCATTCTTTGGCGATCTCGGCAACCGAGATGTTGCCCCGCGCCTTGTTCATCAGCATCTGCTTGGCGCGCTCCTCATGCATGCGCGACAAGCCCCGGCGCTTGCTTAGCATGGCGAGCGTAGCGCCGCCATAGTGTTGTATCAGGTAGGCGCCGATGGCCGTACCCAGTTGATCGACGAACAACATGCTGGCCTCGCGCGGCCTGGCCAACGCCGGCGCCAGCGCCTGCGCCAGATGCGCCAGCACCGGATCGCGTTGTCCGGTCACGGTTTTCAATCCGTTAACACGCAGACCGGTGATGCCCTCGCCAACACGCTCAAGAAAGGCGCGCGGCAGCTCACACAGCAGGAAATCGAAACCGCCGTGCAGATCGGCGCGATAGTCTTCGGAGAAATCGCGCACGTAAACGGCGCCTGCAGTGAAGTCATGCCGCGATGCCTGCTTGCCGCGGAATATGCTGCGGCGATGCCCATCGGACATTGAAATGCCGACCAGAAAACCGCGGTCCGACGCCGAGGTGGCCACTTGCGAGGTGTGTGTCGCATCGACATGCTTGCGGTAGAAGGCGATGCCGCCGCCGCGCAGTTCCTGATCCTTGCGCAATTTGCTGGCGACGCACCCCAGGGAATCCTTTCCCTTTGCCGGCACCGCAGAGGCCGGCATCGTACCGTCGTTGAACATCGCTTGCATGGTGGGAGCCTTTCTCCGGAAATAAACGCGTCGGTCGGCAGTTGGTCGGCAACGCAAGCTCTCATCAATAAAGAGAGATGCTGTATCGGTACACGGCTGATGTCTTTTCGTTTCAGCGCAACAGGATATCCGGTATCAGTTGTCTTTGCAGGCGCTGCAGCCACCATTTCTTCGCTTCGCCCATCGCCTCCGGCTTCCACGCCAGCCAGAACGACTCCTCGGGGCGCGACTCTTCCGACTCCACCTCCACCAGCGCGCCGCTTGCCAGTTCCTTGCGGATACAGGCGCGCGGCAAAAATCCGTGGCCGATGGCCGCCACCTGGCAAGCGATCTTGGCCGACATCGAGGGGACGGTGATGCGCTTCTGTCCGGCCAGCAGGCCGATGGTGCGATCCGAGATCGTGCGTGCGCCGTCGCCGACCACGATCGCATTGTGTTCCAGCAGATCCGCCCGCGTCACGACACGGCGCAGCTTTGCCAGCGGATGCGTGGGCGCCACGCAAAACACGAACGCCAGCTTGCCCACTTCAACGGCGCGGTAACCGCCGCCGGCCGGGCCGTCGCCGGCGGCGACGATCATGTCGGCGCGGCCGTCGCGCAAGGCTTCCCAGGTTCCCATCAGGGTTTCGCAGGCAATCCGCAGCCTGGTGCCGCAATGCAGATCCTCAAAGGCGCAAATGTCTTTGGTGAACGCATCGGTGGCGATCAGCGAGTCATGCATCAGCCGAAACTCGGACTCGAAGCCGGTGGCGATCTGGCGCAGCCGCGATTCCAGGTCGGCGGCCGCAATGACCAGCCAGCGCCCTTCCTTCAACAATTCGCGCCCCGCCGCCGTCAGGTGCACGCGCTGCCCCTGCCGCAAAAACAAGGCCAGGCCCAGTTGTTCCTCCAGCTTGTTGATGGCGTAGGAGATGGTCGACGGCACCTTGTGCAGCCGCTCGGAGGCTGCCGCAAAGGAGCCGTAGCGGTCGATGGCGTCCACCAGTTCGATGGCTTCCAGACTGAGTTTGAGCATGGCGATTCCTTCGCAATCCAACTTGATCGAAAATTTCGATCATTAGAACATAAAAGCTTCAATCCGGAGTGTCTTTGAAACGCGCAAACTTCTTTCCATGGCGCGATCACACAGACAAGAAATCTTGCAGCGTGGGATCAGCCCGGCAAAAACTTGCTGAATTTAATCGAATTGAAACTTGAAGAGGCGCACATCATGATCGAACTACGCAAAGCAAACCAACGCGGCATCGCCGATCACGGCTGGCTGCATTCGCACCACACCTTTTCGTTCGGACACTATCGCGATCCGAAGCAACAAGGCTTCTCGGACCTGCTCGTCATCAACGACGACCGCGTGACCAAAAGCCAGGGCTTCGGTACGCATCCGCATCGCGACATGGAAATTTTTTCCTACGTCCTGGAAGGCGCGCTGGCGCATCAGGATTCGATGGGCACCGGCTCGGTGATCCGTCCCGGCGACGTGCAGATGATGAGCGCCGGCACCGGCGTGAGCCACAGCGAATACAACCATTCGAAAGACGAGCCGGTGCATTTCCTGCAGATATGGATTGTGCCGAACGTGCGCGGCGTACCGCCCCGTTACCAGCAAGTGCACTTCAGCGAAGAAGAAAAGCGCGGCAAGCTGCGCCGGATCATCTCGCCCGACGGCAAGGACGGCGCGCTGTCAGTCTACCAGGACGCCACGGTCTACGCCGGCCTGTTCGACGGTGCGGAAACCGCCACGCTCGACATCGCGGCAAACCGCTATGCCTATGTACACGTCGCTCGCGGCAAGATCAAGGTCAACGGCGTGCAGTTCGGCGAAGGCGACGGCGCACGCATCCGCAACGAGACCTTGCTGCAACTGAGCGATGGCGAACAGGCGGAATTGCTGGTGTTCGACCTGCGTCCCAACGAGCTGCCGCAACCGATTTGAAATCGAACCGCGCCGTCACCTGAAAAACCTGACCGGTAATGCCGGAAGCAGCGTGTGAAGACGACTATTTCTGCTCCGGACTATACGTTCAGATAATAGTTTTTGCCGGTGGCAGCTTCTACCATCACGTCAGATTCCGGCATGCCGAAGAAGAATCGGGCGAGACAAAGAGTAATAAAAACATCCGTTGCAATTGATGCAAACAATCTCCTCCACCTCACCACAACACAAGAGAAAAATCATGTCAAAAGATCAGCAAGATACGAAAATCAGCAACTCCCGCCGCAACGCCCTGAAGGGCGCCAGCGTGGTCGCGGCAGCCGTGCTGCCGACGGCCTCGTTCGCCGCCGACAAGAAAGCTCCCGCGCTCAAGCGCCTCAAAGCCGGCCTCACCGAAAACACCTTCGCCACCAAGGACGGCACCCAGATTTATTACAAGGACTGGGGCGCGGGTCAGCCGGTGGTATTCAGCCATGGCTGGCCGCTGAGCTCGGATAGCTGGGAATCGCAAATGCTTCACCTGGCATCGAACGGTTTCCGCGTCATCGCCCATGATCGCCGCGGCCACGGCCGTTCGAGCCAGCCATGGAGCGGCAACGACATGGACACCTACGCAGACGACCTCGCCGGCCTGATCGAAGCGCTGGATCTGAAGAACATGATCATGATCGGCTTCTCCACCGGCGGCGGCGAAGTCGCACGCTACATCGGCCGCCATGGCACCAAGCGCGTCGCCAAGGCTGCGCTGGTGTCGTCGGTGCCGCCGCAAATGCTGAAGACCGCCGCCAATCCGGGCGGCCTGCCGATTGAAGTGTTCGACGGCATCCGCGCCGCGTCGCTCGCCAATCGCGCGCAACTGTACAAAGACCTGGCCGCCGGCCCATTCTTCAACTTCAACCGTCCCGGCGCCAAGGTGTCGCAAGGCCTGATCGACTGGTTCTGGGCGCAGGGCATGCAAGGCGGTCACAAGAACACCTACGACTGCATCAAGGCGTTCTCCGAAACCGACTTCACCGAAGATCTGAAGAAGTTCGACGTGCCGACGCTGGTCATCCACGGCGACGACGACCAGGTGGTGCCGATCGCGGCAGCCGGCATGATGTCGGCCAAGATCGTGAAGAATGCCAGGCTCATCGTCTATCCGGGCGCACCGCACGGCCTGACCGATACGCACAAGGACAAGCTGAACGCCGATCTGCTGGCGTTTGCAAAGTCCTGAGCGTCGTTCATTGACGCAGAAAAAAAACGGCGAACATCATGTGTTCGCCGTTTTTTATTGACGCACTTCAAGCATCGCCCGACTTCATTTCATCAAGCAACAGCCCACTGACCGGCGATCGTCGCCAGCTCCGCTTTGGCGCGCACCAGCGCGGCTTCGCGCTCTTCGGCGGCGCTGAAGGTCAGCGGCTGGGCATCGACAAAAATCGGGGCGGCCACGCCGAGGAACCCGAACGCCGCGCGCAATGCCGGCGTCAACGCATCCATGGCGCTGAACGGCGTACCCGGACGCAGATCCGCGCCGCGCGTGGTGATGAACAGCGCCTTGTCCGCCATCTGCCCGACGTAGCTGCCATCCTCGCCGATCTTGTACGTCAGATTGGTGCGCACAATGTTGTCGATGAAGGCCTTGAAGGAGGACGGCATCGAGAAGTTGTACATCGGCATGGCGAACACATAGGCGTCCGCCGCCAGCAGCCGTGCGCACAGCGCGTCGGAGGCTTGCAGCGCCTGCTGCATGGCCGGCGTGCGCTGCGCTTCCGGCGTGTAGGTGGCGATGGTGAAGAGTTCGTCGACGTGCGCCGGCGTGTCGACGCTGACGTCGAGATAGTCGACTTCCAGCTCGGGCTTGTGCGCCTTCAGCAAGTCGATGAAGTGACGCGACAGCGCGCGCGAATTGGACCATTCGCGCTTGGCGCTGGCGTCGACGTGAAACAGTTTCATGAAACTTCCTTCTTCGCAATATTGATGGAGACCGCTCTCAGGCTGTTGCCTTCGCGGGAGTAATCGGCTTGCCGAAGCGCATCGAGCTGGTCAGCAATCCTTGCCGGAAATAAAAACGCTGCGCCAGTGCATTGGCCAGTCCGGTGTCCAGCACCAGCCGCATGCAACCGGCCTGTTCCGCGACCGCCGTCAGCGCATCCAGCAGGCGCGCACCCCAGCGGCTGCCGCGCGCCGTCTCGGCCGTGACCAGGTCGTCGACATAGAGGAACTTGCCGTAGACCAGATTTTCCTGGAAGCGATAACCCGCCAGCGCCACCGCCTGGCCGTCGTCGCCCCACGCCGCCAGCAGGCGATAGCTCTGCGTCTGCATGCGCGCGATGCGGTCGAGAAAATCTTCCTCGCCCTGCAAGTGCGGTCGCAGCTGCTTCATCACCGCGTAGCAGGAACGCAAGGCCTCCTGCGTGTCGGCGTGACGCAAGGCGGCGTCGCCCTGTTCCATGGCCTGCCGGTTCTGTTGCATCAGTGTTCCTTTCCATAAAGCTGATCGAGCCTGCATCTTAGCTAGCCGATGGCATAATGCATAGATCCAAGAAACGACATATGGACTAGTCCATGATCAAACCTTCCCTGCGCGCGTCATTGCCGCCGGATTTGCTGGCGCTGGATTCATCGGTCGGCGAAGCCTTTTACCGGCAGATTTACAGCCGGTTCCGCAACGCCATCGCCGACCGCTTGCTCAAGCCCGGCGACCGCATTCCCTCGGCGCGGGCGCTGGCCGAAGAACTCGGCGTCGCCCGCGGCACCGTCGAAGCCGCCTATTCGCTGCTCACTGCGGAAGGCTATGTCGAGACGCGCGGACAAGGCGGCACGATCGTGACGCTGGGACTGAAACCCGGCGCGCATGCCACGCCGACGATGCGCCATCGCACCGTTGCAGCGCCCACGGCCGACTCGCCGGCGCCGATATCCATGCCGATGCCGTTTCAGATGGGCTTGCCGGCGCTGGACGCCTTCCCGCGCAAAATCTGGTCGCGGCTGGCGGCGCGCTCGATACGCGCCACCGCGCCGGGCGACATGATCTACCCGCCTCAGGCAGGCGTGGCGGCGCTGCGCCGGGAGATCGCCACCTATCTGCAGTTGTCGCGCGGCGTGGCCTGCACGCCGGAGCAGGTGTTCGTCACCTCCGGCTATCGCGAGACGCTGCAGCTGATCGCCGGCGCGCTGCTCAAACCGGGCGACAAAGTCTGGACCGAAGATCCCGGCTACCAGCCGACCGGACAAGTCCTGATCCAGGCCGGCATGACGCCGGTGCCGGTGCCGGTCGACGGCGAAGGCCTGCAGGTTGCGCTGGGAATGCAGGAAGCGCCGCGTGCGCGCGCCGCCATCGTCACGCCGGCGCATCAGAGTCCGCTGTGCGTGTCGCTGTCCTTGCAACGCCGCTTCGCCCTGCTCGATTGGGCTGCGCGCGCCAACGCCTGGATCGTGGAAGACGACTATGACGGCGAATACCGCTACGTCGGCCGCCCCCTGCCGGCGCTCAAGAGCCTCGATCGCGACGGCCGCGTGCTGTATGCCGGTACGTTCAGCAAGGTGCTGTTTCCCGGCATCCGCCTGGCCTACCTGGTCGTACCGGAGTCGCAAATCGAACGCTTCGCCGCCGCCGGCCGGACCATGTTCAGCGGCAGCCCGGTGCTGACGCAAAACATCGTCAGCGATTTCATCGCGGAAGGACATTTCGCGCGCCACGTGCAGCGCATGCGCAAGCTCTATGGCGAGCGGCGCAAGATCGCCGCCGACGGACTGGACGGCCTGCTCGGCACCTACCTGCGCGTCGACCCGCAACCCGGCGGCATGCACCTGATCCTGCGCGTGCGCGGCAGGCGCTCGGACAAGGCGCTGGCGGCAGCCATGCGCAAGGACGGCATGTTCGTGCATGCCTTGTCGCAGCGCGCCGTCCGCTGTCAGACGCCGCCGGCGCTGCTGCTGAGCTTCACCAATATCGACAGCGCCGCAACCATGGAGGCGCTGGGACGACGTATCCTGAAACTCCTCGAAGCCTGACCGCGACGCCGGCATCGGCGTCGCTTGCCTACATCGACGTCGCCGAACGCGCCGCCTGTTCGTACAGGCCCGAGAGAATCCGGAGGAAGCGCGCCAGCTCCGCCAGTTCGAAGCTTTCGGCATCGTCCCCGGTCAGACCCGACACCAGCAATCGCTCGCGGATTTCGTAGTAGCGCTTGCACAGGTCCTGTCCTGCCTCATTGGTCGAATACAACACTTCCTTGCCGCGCCGTTCTGTGTTGACGAGACCTTGCGCGTGCAACTTCTTGAGGGAGTAGTTGACGATGTGCGCATCTTCGATGTTGAGGATGAAAGCGATATCGGCCAGCTTCTTTTCACGCGCGCGGTGATTGATGTGATGCAGCACCAGCACGTCGGTGGCGGTCATGTCCTTCATGCCGGCGGCGGAGATGCAACGCACTATCCAGCGGTGGAAGGCATTGCTCGCGATGATCATGCCGAATTCGAATTCGCTCAATTCCTTGCTTCTCCCCGAGGCCAGGTGGAGTGAAGACACGATGGGTACTTTGCGGGCGTGGCCTGGCTGGGCGAAATTGGCCTTCACGCCGGCCTTCACGCTTTTTTTGTCGGTAGGCATAGTTGATGTTGAATCTGCTTTTTTTTTTAAATTGATTGTCGATACTGGGCACATGGCGTCCCGCTCCGCAGGCTGTGCAGGCATTAGCCGCGCAGGCGACGCATCGACGCCATACGCAGCAATCCACGCTTGTCGCCTTCCGGAACCTCCAGCGTCTTCAATTCCACCGGTGCCTTGCCGTCCTCCGCAAACTCGCTGCGCGGATCGATCTTGAAAATCGCCACCGCCCGCCCCAGCGCCACCGACTGGTCGTGCATGCTTTGCGCCGCGGCGGCGGCCTGCTCCACCAGCGCCGAGTTCTGTTGCGTCATGTCGTCGATCTGTTCGATGGCGTCGTTGATCTGGCGGATGCCGGCGCTCTGTTCTTCGCTGGCGGCCGAAATCTCGACCATGATGTCGGCCACGTGTTTCACGCTGCGCACGATGTCCTGCATGGTGTCGCCGGCGGCGTCCACCAGCTCGCTGCCCGCATCGACTTTCCTGACCGAATTCTGGATCAGGCCGGCGATTTCCTTCGCTGCCGAGGCGCTGCGTTGCGCCAGTCCGCGCACTTCCGCCGCCACCACCGCAAAGCCGCGGCCCTGCTCGCCGGCGCGTGCCGCTTCCACGGCGGCATTCAGCGCCAGGATGTTGGTCTGGAAGGCGATGCCGTCGATCACGCCGATGATCTCGACGATCTGGCGCGAGCTGTCCTTGATTTCCTTCATGGTGCTGACCACCTGGGTCACCACTTCGCCGCCCTGCATTGCCACCTGCGAAGCGTTGAGCACCAATTGGTTGGCCTGGCGCGCATTGTCGGCGTTGTGGTTCACGGCGTCGGTCAGCTCCAGCATCGAACTGGCGGTTTCCTCCAGCGTGCTGGCCTGCAATTCGGTGCGCGCCGACAGATTCGCATTGCCGTCGGCGATCTCGCGCGCAGCGACGGAAATCGCATCGGAGCCGTCGCGCACCTGCGTCACCGCGCTAACCAGGCCGTCGCGCATGTCCTGCAACGCGGCCAGCAACTTGCCGGTTTCGTCCTGCGCCGTGCTTTCGACACGCACCGACAAGTCGCCGCCGGCGACCCGCTCTGCGATGTTGATGGCGGCATTGAGCGGACGCGTGATGCTGCGCATGACCGAATAACCGACCAGCACCGCGAGCAAAGTGGCGATGCTCGCCATGGCAATCATCAGCACGCTGGCGGCGCCGGAGACATGCTCGGCCTCTTTCCCGGCCTGTTCCATGCCGCGGCCCTGGAAGCTGATCAGATTGTCCAGCGCCTTGAAGTAGGCGACCTGATAAGGAGCGATTTCAGGCAGGATGAGGTCGCGCGCCTGTTCCACCTGGCCGTCCTTGACCGCCGCCAGGAAATTAGTCAATACCGGTGTGTACTGCGCTCGCGCGGCATTGACCGCATCGAGCATGCGTTTTCCTTCCGCCGAAGTCGTGTCCCCGGCGAGACGTTTGAGCGTCTCGTCGATGACGCCGCCGGCGTGCGCGATGCTGTCCAGCTCGCCCCTGATCTCGTCGACGGTGCTCATGAACAGCAGGTTGCGCATGCTGCGCGCCGTTTCGTCGAGCGCGCCCTTGACGGTGTTCGCCATCACGGTGCGCGGATAAGAATCGTTGGCGATGCTGCGAATGTTGCCGTTGATCTGGTTCAGGCGGTATACGCCGATCACGGTCAGGGCCAGCATCAGCAAGATGACCACGCCGAAGCCGAGACCGAGGCGTTGTCCAATATTGAGGCGAGTCAGTTTCTTCATTTGCCACTCCCTTCGATTCGCAAATTTTTATTTGCAGAGTCCTGCGCGTTGCAATGCCCGCAATCCGGCTGCCTGGCCGGCGGCTTCCCTCAAGAAAGAATCCGTCGACTGCCATCGGGATACCGGCCCGATCACAATCGACAAATCTCAAAGCCGCCGGCAATCAGGCCCGGAGAACAAGGCCGCAAACCGGGTGTTTTTCCAGGAGCCACCCGGCCCGCGCCCCGTCGCCGGAAGGACGCTTAGAACGTGTGGCGAATGCCCGCGTTCCAGGCGCTGTTGCCGCTACCTGCTTCAATCGAACTGCCCACGGTGTAATTCGCGCCGTTCTTGTTCGTGATGTGCGCATACATCGCATACAGGTCAGTACGCTTGGACAGGGCGTAGCGGTAGCCCAGCGCATACTGATTTGCATCCTGGTTCAATGCGGTCTTGTCGTTCTTGTGGATGTAAGACGCCAGGAAGGTATGTTGCGCGCCAAACGGAACGGTCACGCCGACCAGCATGTCCGCGCTGTCGGTGGAAGCAACGACAGCACCGGTACCGTACTGATTGACCGTATTGCGCAGCGGCGAACTGTTGAGGCCTTTGTTGATGCCGTAGGCGGCATGCAACTTGACCGGACCGAAGTTGTAGGTTGCGCCTAGCAGCGTGCTGCGGCCCGATCCCGTCTCAGTGGTGGTCGTATCGTTGTTGCGGCCGTGGAAACCCAGGCGGACATACAGCGGACCGTTGGCATAGCCGATAGCTGCGCCGATCTGGCTGGCGGCCTTGGTGCTGCCGGCGGTTTCGCCGAAGCCGTAAGCCAGTTCACCGGTCACGCCACCAAAACTCGGCGAGGCGTACTTGACGGTGTTGTCCATGCGGCTGGCGCCGTTGCCGGTATTCGGCATCAGGTTCGCGGCATCGCCCGCATAGCCGGTGCCGAAAGGATCGACGGCCGACAGCACCAGGTATTGCGGCGTGTACTGGCGACCGGCGGTCACCGTACCGAAGCCGCCGCCCAGGCCGACATAGCTTTGACGACCGAACAGCAAGCCGCCCTGTCCCAATGCGCCGGTGTCGTTCTGGAAGCCGGTTTCGAGCAGGAACAGCGCCGACATGCCGCCGCCCAGATCTTCGGTGCCCTTGAAGCCGATGCGCGAACCGCCGCTGATGCCGCTGGTCAGCTTGGTGACGTGACCTGCAGAACCGCCGCTTTCGACCACGAGGCCGGTATCGATCAGCCCGTAGATGGTTACGGAAGACTGCGCCAGCGCCGGTGCTCCGTACATGCCGGCGGCGGCAAGAGCTGCCGCAGCCAAGACTTTATGTTTCATTGTGATTCCCCAATTGAATGAAAACGAAAAACCGCGTACCGGTCAAAGCTTGTGCGCGCCCTGCCCCTTGCCGGTATGCGCCTGCTCTTCGGCAACGGCAAGGCAATTGGCCTTTTGCCCTGCCGCTGTCAAAGAGAACTGCCGGACGTGCAGCGCTTTTCTTGCGCTGCGCGCCGCCATTCTGTGGATGCCCTTGCTCCGAGTACGCCCTCAGGCGTGAAAGGTGCAAGGCATCAGCCGCTCGCGCGGCAAGTCGAATTTGTTGCTCCTGAATTCACGCAGGAAGGCGAAATCGGGACTGCTCTCTGCAATGAAGCCGAACGATGAATCCAGCACCCGCGGCGGCAGCCACGGATACGGCAGGAAGGAATGCAAGGTCGTCAGAAGATCGCCGGCGACATCCGCGATCAGCATCATGTGATCGATGCGGATGTGCATTTCGCTGACGCGCCACAGCTGTTCCGGGTGATGCGTCGTCTGCCAGTTGTAATAGCCGCGGCCGATGCGCAGCGACGCCGTCTCTTCTTCCCGCATCAGCACCAGCCACGGCAGTTTCTCGATGCGCTCGCCGTCCACCTTCAGGTCGTCGCAGACGTAGTAGGTGCGGCAATGCGTAAAGCGCGTCGCGAAATCCGTCACCAGCGTCTGCGCGATGCCTTCGGCGCCCACCACCAGCGGCGGGAAAGCCACCGCATTGGCGGAGGTGGAGATGCTGAGCACGGCGTTCGGCTCGTAGATGTCGTGGATCAGTGAAGGACAGCATTTGTCTTTTGCATGGACGTACGCTTCCAACAGGGATTTATGCGTCAACATAAAATTCCTTGGTTCATGACGGACATTCCCGTCGCTTGGGGATCTGCAGCGGCCACGATCGCGGTCGCCGCTTCGGTAGTGTTTACATGGCTATTCGTTGAGCCGGTCGGTAACGAACATCTTGCCGGGAGCATGTGTGATGCAGAACGGCAGCTTGCTCAGTTCGGCAACGTATTGCGGCGTCACGCCGCAGGCCCAGAACACCGGCAGCTCGTCGTCCATGATCTCGACCGCATCGCCGAAATCGGGATGCCTCAGATCGGCGATGCCGATGGCGTGCGGATTGCCGATGTGCACCGGCGCGCCGTGCACCTGCGGCAGGCGTGCCGTGATTTCCACCGCGCGTGAGACGTCGCGGCTCTTGACCGGACGCATGCTGACCACCGCGTTACCGGTGAAGCGCCCGGCCGGCACGCATGGCATGTTGGTCTTGTACATGGCGACGTTGCGCTGCTGCTCGATGTGACGCAGGGGAATCCCGCCCTCGATCAGCGCGCTCTCGAAAGAGAAACTGCAGCCGATCAGAAAGCTCACCAAATCGTCGCGCCAGTATTCGCTGATGTCGGCGACCTCCCCGGTCATCACCCCGTTCTCGAAGATGCGATAGCCCGGCAGGTCGCTGCGCAAATCCGCACCGGGCGCCGTACGCGGCTCGACCGCGCCGGCCTCCAGCACTTCCACCAGCGGACAGGGCTTGGGATTGCGCTGGCAGAACAGCAGGAAGTCGAAGGCATACTCCTTCGGCACGATCATCAGGTTGGCTTGCACGTGATTGTCGGCGTAGCCTGCGGTCGGTCCGTCGAATTCGCCGCTGCGGCATAGCGCGCGCAGGTCGGCGGCGGACAAGGCATCGTCGGAAATTGCCATGTTCATTTTCATCTCACAGTCCTCCGAGGTAGGCCTTCTTGATGTCTTCGTTGTGCAGCAGCTCGTCGCCGGTGCCTTGCATGACGATGCGGCCGGTCTGGATCACGTAGCCGTAATGCGCAATCGCCAGCGCCTTGTGCAGGTTCTGCTCCACCAGCAGGATCGACACGCCTTTGGCGTTGACCTGCTGGATGGTGTCGAGCACCTTGGTCACGAACTTGGGCGCGATGCCCCACGACGGTTCGTCCAGCAGCAGCAGGCGCGGCTTGGCCATGAGGCCGCGCGCGATCGCCAGCATCTGCTGTTCGCCGCCGCTCATGGTGCCGGCCAGCTGGTGACGGCGCTCCTTGATGATGGGGAAGGTGGCGTACATGTCTTCGATCGACTCGGCGATCTCGTGCTTGTCGCTGCGCGTATAGGCGCCCAGCTCCAGGTTGCGCTGCACGGTCAGGCGACCGAACAGGCGGCGGCCTTCCGGCACCAGCGACAGGCCGAGGCCGACGCGGTCGAAAGCCGGCACCTTGCCGATATCGGTGTTGTCGAACACGATGCTGCCGTCGTCGACCTTATTGAGGCCGGCAATCGCGCGCAGCGTGGTCGACTTGCCGTTGCCGTTGCCGCCCACCAGCGCCACCAGGCTGCCCGGCTTGACGTCGATATCGACTTTGGACAGGGCCAGCACGCCGTCGTAGCTGGCTCGCAGATTTCTCACCTGTAGCATCATTCATCTCCCAAATAGGCGGCGATCACATGCGGATCGTTGGATACGTCCTGCGGCGAACCGTCGGCAATCTTCTTGCCGTAATCGAGCACCACGATCTGGTTGGCGATCGGCATGATGCCTTCCAGCACGTGTTCGACGATCAGGCAGGAAATACCCTGGTCGCGGATCTTCAGCACCACGTCGACGGTCTCGCGCACTTCGGTCGGATTGAGACCTGCCATGACTTCGTCCATCAGCAACAGCTTCGGCTTGACCGCCAGCGCGCGCGCCACTGCCAGGCGGCGCTGTTCGCTGATGGTCATGCTGCCAGCCGGCTTGTCGGCGAAGCGGCCGAGGTTGACGAAGTCCAGCAGCGCTTGCGCGGTGCGACGTGCGGCGCCCACGCCACGCTCGTTGAGGAAAACGCCGACCATGACGTTTTCCAGCGCGGTCATGCTGGTGAAGGTGCGCGCCACCTGGAAGGTGCGGCCGATGCCGACGCGGGCGCACTGCTCCGGCGTCATGCCGGAAATCTTCATGTCCTCCAGCCAGATGTCGCCGGTGGTCGGCGGCGAGTAACCGGCGATGCAGTTGAACATGGTGGTCTTGCCGGCGCCGTTGGGACCGATCAGGCCGACGATTTCACCGGCCTGGACCGTGAAGGAGATGTCCTGGTTGGCGGTCAGGCCGCCGAATTTCTTGTAGACGTTTTCAACGCGTAGCAGACTCATTTGGACTCCTCCTTTGCCGCTTTTTCAGCTTGCGCCTTGACCGCTTTGCGGCGTGCGAACGTGCTCTTGACGTAGCCGAGGATGCCATTCGGGTAATACACCGCGATGACGATGATCAGCGCGGCGTAGATGATCAGGTCGGTGCCGCGGCCGGAGCCGCCGAACATGGTGCGCGTGCCTTCTTCGATGGCGGTCAGCAGGCCGGCGCCGACCAGCGGGCCGAACAGGGTGCCGATGCCGCCGAGGATGGAGACCAGCGCCATCTTGATCGACATGCCGGTGCCGAGCACCGAGGCCGGATCGATGTACAGCTCCTTCTGTGCATACAGGCTGCCACCCATCGCCGTGAAGAAACTGCTGACGGCGAACGCGATCTGCTTGTACTTGCTGAGGCTTACACCGAGGCTGCGCGCCGCATCCGGCTCATCTTTGATGGCGCGGAAGTAATAACCGAGGAAGCTGCGCTCGATGATGAAATTGGCCAGCAGCGTGAGCAGCAGCAGACCCAGCGCGATGTAGTAGTACGGCTCCTTGCCGGCAAAGATCATGCTGGCCCAGCCGCCCTCTCCCATCGGGATCGTCAGGCCGACGGCTGCGCCGGCGAAGTCCCAGTTGGTGAAGACGATCTGGATGATTTCCGCCACCGCAATCGTGGCCATCGCAAAGTAGTGGCCCTTGAGGCGGAAGCAGGACCAGCCGATCACCAGGCTGACCAGCGCGGCGATGACGCCACCGACGATCATGGCGATCCACGGGTTGATGCCGTAGATCGAAAACAAGATCGCCGAGGTGTAGGCGCCGATGCCGTAGAACGCGACATGGCCGAGCGACACCTGGCCGGCATAGCCGCCGACGATGTTCCAGGCCACGCCGATCTGCGCGGCCATCAGGATCAGGATCGCCAGGTTCTGGTGCGACGGGCTGGTGACATAGAGCGGCAAGGCCAGCGCCAGTGCGAGCAGCGCGACCAGCAAGGCATGGATCTTGTTAAAGCCGCCGGTTGACGCGCCCGGCGTCAGCGGCAGGCTGGAAGTTGTTTTGAGCATGGGGTTTCTCTCCGGGTAATTGGATGGTCGGGCTCAGGCCTTGCCCATCAGACCTTGCGGACGGAACATCAGCACCGTCAGGAACAGCACCAGCACGATCGCCATCTTGTATTGCGGTCCCAGAAAGAGACCGCCCATCACTTCGATCACGCCCACCAGCACGCCGGCAATCAAGGCGCCGACCACGCTGCCGAAACCGCCGAGGTTGACCACGACGAAAGCGATCAGGATGAAATTGGCGCCGACTTCCGGAAAGATCGGGAAGAAGGTCGACAGCAAGGCGCCCGCCACGCCGGCGCAGGCGGCGCCGACGCCCCAGGCCAGCGCGAACATTTTTTGCGAATCGATGCCCATGAGCTGCGCCGCTTCCTTGTCGGCCGCGGTCGCTTCGAGCGCGGCGCCGAGCTTGGTGCGCGTCAGGAACAGGTAGATCACGGCGGTCACGATGATCGCGCCGAGGCCGGCGGTCAGCTGCGGCGAACCGATCTGGATGCCGCCGATCGAGACGTGGCCGGCGACCATCGAGTTCTCGACGGTGCGGAAATCGGCCTTCCAGAAAAACTGCGCGATGCCGCGGAACAGGATCATCAGCCCGAAGGTGGTGAAGATCTGCGACACCATCGGCGCATTGGTGATCTTGCGGATCACCAGCTTGTACAACACGGTGCCCAGCGCGAACAGGAACAAGGCTGTCAGCGGCAAGGTGAAAATCGGATCCAGCGCATACAGCGCGAAGAGCCAGAAGCTGGAGTACATGCCGAACATCAGAAATTCGCCGTGCGCGAAATTGACGATGTCCATGACGCCGAAGATCAGCGTCAGACCAATCGCTACGAGCGCATAAATCAGTCCGATCAACAAACCGGACGCCAGGGTCTGCACCAAAATTTCCCAAGTCATAAATTTCCCCTTAACGATATTTACGCGCCGTAAATACCTGCGATAAAAATTGAATCCGGATGGCGGGCCGCCGCGCTATTGCGCTGTTGATCCGGTTGCGGCGGCCCGCCGGCACTGCAAAGCAATTACTTGCGTTGATCCCACTTCGGCATCGGCCACACGATGTCGCGCGTGGCCATGTCGAACGGCCACACGGTGTAGTACTTGCCGTTGATGATTTGCAGCAGGATGCCGGAGCTCAGCGTGTTCTGGCCGTGCTCGTCGAACTTGATGCCCTTCCACGGCATGATCAGTTTGTTGCCGGGGATGTTGGTTTCGGACAGCGCCTTGCGGATCGCTTCCGGATCGGTCGAACCGGCGCGGTTGATCGCATCGGCCAGCGTCATCAGGCCGGTGAAGGTACGCGACGAGTTGCCGGTGAAGTTGATCTTGAAGCGCGCATTGAACAGGTCGTTGACTTGCTTGATCAGCGGATTCTTGCCGGCCAGGTCGAGCGACCAGACGTCGCGGGTGATGATGTAGTCGGCGTCCTTGCCCAGCGTCTTCACGAATTCCGTGTCGATGAAACCGGCGTCGTTGGCCAGGATCATGTCCGGCGTAAAGCCCAGTTCCTTGTAGGTCTTCATCGACAGGATGGCGTCGCCCAGGTAGGAAGACTGCAGGACGACTTGCGGCGCGGCGGCTTTGAGCAGCTGCACTTCCGACGTCAACTGGGTGCTCTTGGCCGGATAGACGATGGTCTTCACCAGATCGTAGCCGCGGTCCTTGGACAGCTTGGTTTCCAGCTTGGTGGTCTCGTTGCCCCACAGCGTGTTTTCGTTGAAGGCGCCGAGCTTGCTGATCTTGATGTTCTTCTTGGCTTCCAGCTCCTTGAAGAATTCATAGAAATTGGTGACGAACAGGTCGTCATGCGCCGTGGTGCGGAAGAACCACTTGAAGCCGCGCTGGGTCAGCGACGCCGACGACGATTCCGGATTCAGGTAAGGCACCTTGTAACGTTCCGCGACCTGGCTGGTGGTGGCGGTGACGTTGCTGAAGTAGGCGCCGACGACCGCGACGACCTTCTCTTGCGTGATCAGGCGCTCCGCTTCGGTGGCGCCGACTTGCGGGTTGCCTTGCGAATCGGCGAACACCAGTTTGATCTTGGCGCCCTTCAGGTTGGGCAGACCGCCGCCGGCCGAAAACGGCAGGTTGGGTACGCCCTTGGCGCCGTTGTTGATGATGTCGGCGGCCAGTTCCAGCGCGTCTTTCATTTCCGCGCCGGTGGATGCGGCGGCGCCGCTGAGCGGATAGATGACGCCGATCTTGATTTCCTGCTGTTGTGCTTGCGCCGAATAGGCGGCCATGCAGAAGGACACGGCGAGGCCGGCTTTCGCGAGGTGTTTAGCGTGTTTGAAGACGAGACCTAACATGATGAGACGCTCCTTGTTGTATTGATGAATGACATCTAAAAATCCCCCCTCTGCATGAAACCCGAAGCGGGAGCTACCCAAAAATCACCACAGTTGCTGCCGGTTTGCTGCTGATTCACATCCGCCCCAAAAGCGAAGGATGTGTTGATCCACTCCAGCCCGGCAAGCCGGCGGGACTCCATTGCGCTGCCCGGTACACGCGGCATCGATGTGACGCGGCCGCCCGCAAAGGCTGACCGGCACGACGATGCACGACGCTGCCAACGTTTTCCGATGTTGCTGACGCTACCGGTGCTGCGCTGACTGCTATTGACTTCTCGATTCAGGATTCATCAAACCCGCCCTGCTCTTGCGTTACTGCTCGCCGGCGTTCTGCCGGCGTCGAGGGCACGTTCAAAAATGGCGGCGGTGTCTGCGCTGGTTTGCGGTCCGCTCTTTGTTGCTTGATTCTCTTCCATTTTTTGTCTCCTTTAATTTTTTCTTGAATCCTATATGTTTCATCGATAATATGTCAATAAATTATTAATATTAAAAACAATAAATGATCTCCAAATCATTAACGAGTTATTAGCAAAGCGCGTGCCAGTTTTTTAGAGACATCACCACTTCAGACGCAAACACAGACGCATCAAGGCTTTAGGGAGGATTTAACTGGTTTTCCGGTGTTTCCTCAGAAAAACATTCGACCCTTATTGCACGATTTATGTGCAAAATATCGATAATTCATCAATAAAGATGCACCTGAAAATCCATTCGAGAAAGGTAATGCACCATGAATCAAGAGCAAACCAAATTGGGAGAACAACGCTGGCAGTTTTGGATTGACCGCGGCGGCACGTTTACCGACATCGTTGCGCGCCAGCCGGACGGCACTTTATTGACGCACAAACTTTTGTCCGAAAATCCCGAGCAATACAAGGACGCGGCCGTGGCCGGCATCAAGCGCCTGCTCGGACTCAAACCTGACGAAGCGATCTCGCCGCAACAGGTGGAAGCAGTGAAGATGGGCACCACCGTCGCCACCAACGCACTGCTGGAGCGCAAGGGCGATCCGACCGTCCTGGTGATTACCAAGGGATTCCGCGACGCCTTGCGCATCGCGTATCAGAATCGTCCGCGCCTGTTCGACCGCAATATCGTGCTGCCCGAACTGCTGTTCGAGAAAGTGGTGGAAGTCGACGAGCGCCTGAGCGCGCACGGCGACGTGGTGCAGCCGCTCGACACCGTCTCGGTGCGCCGGCAACTCGCGGCGTTATATAAGGAAGGCTATCGCGCCGTCGCCATCGTGCTGATGCACGGCTATCGTTTTACCGCGCACGAAGAGAAGCTGGCCGAGATCGCCGCCGAACTCGGCTATACGCAAGTCTCGGTCTCGCATGAGGTCAGCCCGATGATGAAACTGGTCTCGCGCGGCGACACCACCGTGGTCGATGCTTACCTGTCGCCCATCCTGCGCCGCTATGTCGACCAGGTTGCCGGCGAGATGGACGGCGTGCGCCTGCTGTTCATGCAGAGCAACGGCGGCCTGACCGATGCGCATCGCTTCCAGGGCAAGGATTCCATCCTGTCCGGCCCGGCCGGCGGCATCGTCGGCATGGTGCGCACGGCGGAGACGGCCGGTTTCGACAAGATCATCGGTTTCGACATGGGCGGCACCTCGACCGACGTTTCCCACTATGCCGGCGAATTCGAGCGCGAGTTCGAAACCCAGGTGGCCGGCGTGCGCATGCGCGCGCCGATGATGAGCATCCATACGGTCGCCGCGGGCGGCGGCTCCATCCTGCATTTCGACGGCTCGCGTTATCGCGTCGGCCCGGACAGCGCCGGCGCCAATCCCGGCCCGGCCAGCTATCGCCGCGGCGGCCAGCTTGCGGTCACCGATTGCAATGTCATGCTGGGCAAGATCCAGCCGGCCTACTTCCCCAAGGTGTTCGGCCCTGCCGCCGATGAGGCGCTGGACCGCGACGCCGTGGTCCAGAAATTCACCGAACTGGCCGATCGCATCCACCGGGAAACCGGCAACCGCCGCACGCCGGAAGAAGTCGCGGAAGGCTTCATCGACATCGCCGTCGGCAACATGGCCAACGCGATCAAGTTCATTTCGGTGCAGCGCGGCCATGACGTCACCGACTACACCCTGACCACCTTCGGCGGCGCCGGCGGCCAGCATGCCTGCCTGGTGGCCGATGCGCTGGGCATGACGCGCGTCTTCGCGCATCCGTTCGCGGGCGTGCTGTCGGCCTACGGCATGGGCCTGGCGGACCAGACCGCCATGCGCGAACAGGCGATGGAACTGCCCTTGACCGGCGACTCCATCAGCAAGCTCGATGCGGAACTGAACAAACTGGCCACGCAAGCCGCCGACGATCTGCTGTCGCAAGGCGTGACGCCGGCGCAGATCGACGTCATCAAACGCGCGCACCTGCGCTATGACGGCACCGATTCGGTGATCGTGGTGGCCTTCGGCGATATTGCGGGCATGGTGGCGCAGTTCGAGTCGGCTTACAAGAAACGCTATTCCTTCCTGATGCCGGAAAAGGCCATGATCATCGAAGCCATTTCGGTGGAAGCAATCGGCGTATCCAATGACCGCGAAGAAAAAGCAGAGCAACTGCCGCCGCGCGCCGGCGCGTTGCAATCGACCGAAACCGTAAAGCTGTTCTCAGGCGGCCAGTGGCACGACACCGCGCTGTATCGCCGTGAAGACATGCGCCCCGGCGACATCGTGCACGGCCCCGCGATCATCGCGGAAAAGAATGCCACCAACATCGTCGAACCCGGCTGGCTGGCCGAAGTCACGCCGCTGAACCATCTGGTGATGCAACGCTACCAGGCGCGCACGCAACGCAAGGCCATCGGCACCACGGCAGATCCGGTCATGCTGGAAGTGTTCAACAACCTGTTCATGAGCATCGCCGAACAGATGGGCCTGCGCCTGCAAAACACCGCTTTCTCGGTCAACATCAAGGAGCGCCTGGACTTCTCGTGCGCGCTGTTCGACGCGCAAGGCAACCTGATCGCCAATGCGCCGCACATCCCGGTGCACCTCGGTTCGATGGGCGAGAGCATCCGCACCATCATCCGCGAGAACGCCGGCAAGATGCAGCCCGGCGACGTCTTCATGCTCAACGATCCCTACCACGGCGGCACCCATTTGCCGGACATCACGGTGATCACGCCGGCCTTCGACAAGGACGGCAAGGACATCCTGTTCTACGTCGGTTCGCGCGGCCATCACTCCGACATCGGCGGCATCACGCCGGGATCGATGCCGGCCAACAGCACCGCGGTGGAAGAGGAAGGCATCCTGATCAACAACTTCCAGCTGGTGCGCGCGGGACGTTTCCTCGAACAGGAAACCGTCGCCCTGCTCGGTTCCGGTCCCTACCCTGCGCGCAACATCGCGCAGAACCTGGCCGACCTGCAGGCGCAGATCGCCGCCAATCAAAAGGGCGTCGACGAGCTGCTGAAGATGGTCGATCACTTCGGCCTGGACGTGGTGCAAGCCTACATGGGCCACGTGCAGGACAACGCCGAAGAAGCCGTGCGTCGCGTCATCACGCTGCTCAAGGACAGCAGCTACGACTACCGGCTCGACAACGGTGCGGTGATCAAGGTGGCGATCCGCGTGAATCACGCCGAGCGCACCGCCGACATCGACTTCACCGGCACCTCGCCGCAATTGAACAACAACTTCAACGCGCCGAGCGCCATCTGCATGGCGGCAGTGCTGTATGTGTTCCGCACGCTGGTGGACGATGAAATCCCGCTCAACGCCGGTTGCCTGAAACCGCTCAACGTGATCATCCCGGAAGGCTCGATGCTCAATCCGCGCTATCCGGCGGCGGTGGTCTCGGGCAACGTCGAAACCTCCAGTTGCATCACCAATGCGCTCTATGGCGCACTCGGCGTGCTGGCCTCGGCGCCGGGCACGATGAACAACTTCACCTTCGGCAACGGCGAGTACCAGTACTACGAAACCATCTCCGGCGGCTCGGGTGCGGGTCAGGGCTTCAACGGCACCGACGTGGTGCAGACGCACATGACCAACTCGCGCCTGACCGATCCGGAAATCCTGGAGTGGCGTTATCCGGTCCGACTGGAGAGCTACGAGATCCGCGAAAATTCCGGCGGCATCGGCCAGTGGCATGGCGGCAACGGCGGCGTGCGCAAGATCCGTTTCCTGGAAGCGATGACGGCGTCGATCCTGTCCAACAACCGCATCGTCCCGCCGTTCGGCGCGGCCGGCGGCAACCCCGGCCAGTGCGGCCGGAACATGGTGATCCGCAAGGACGGTACGCAGGAAGAACTCGGCTTCGTCGCCAGCACGGAAATGCAGCCGGGCGACGTGTTCGTGATCGCCACGCCGGGCGGCGGAGGTTACGGCAAACCGGTCTGAGGCCCTCGCATTGTTGTAAATAGTGTTTTCTGAGCAAGTCGTCCCTTTGCGGCATTGCCTTCTTTCCGGAAGGCAATGCCGCTTTTTTTCAGAAAAAGACCGAGGCTTTACCCGTCAATTCGACGCTTTCAAATACATGCATCGTGCTAAGCTTTTTCATCGCAAATACGACCAGGTATCTTTCGGCAAGCATCGTATAAAAACGCTCAACATCGTGATGTAGGATACATTTACTCGTCGCAGGAAATATTTAAAAAAGGGGACACGCGGTGAACAACCTGTCTTTGAAACAGAAACTCTGGCTTCCGCTGATTTTTTCCTGGGTCGCGCTGTTTGCGCTATCGCTCTGGAATATTTATGAAACCAGAAATCTCCAGGTCGCCGACCGCCAGCATGCGCTGATCGATATCACGGAGATGTCCTACTCCATCGTCAACGGGCTTGCCCGGCAAGCCGCCGACGGCAAGATGTCGGTCGACGACGCCAAGAAAATGGCGATCGCCCGCGTCGCCGACCAGCGCTATACCGGCAGCGGCTACATCACGCTGGTGGGCGCCGATTCGACGGTGGTCATGCATCCGATGAGTCCCAAGCTCAACGGCAAGAACATGTACGACTTCAAGGACGCCAAGGGCAACGAGCTGTACAAGATGATCGCCTCCACCGGTTCATCGGCGGCCGGCGAAGGCTTCCTTGAATACTGGTGGCCGCGTCCCAAGGAAGAAAAACCCAGTTCCAAGATGGGCTTCGTCAAACGCTTCAAGCCGTGGAACTGGGACTTCGTCGCCAGCGTCTACCAGGATGACATCCAGGCCGACTTTTATCGCGCACTGATCCGCGCCGGCGTCGTGCTGCTGATCCTCGGCGCGGTGATGTCCGGCATTGCCATGCTGGTGGTGCGCAACATCTACCGTTCCATCGGCGGCGAACCGGGCGAAGCCTCGCAGATCGCGCGCAAGATCGCCGAAGGCGACCTCACCGGCGTCATCGCCGTGCGCAAGGGCGACGAAGCCAGCCTGGTATCATCGATCGCCTATACCCGCGACCGCATGGTCGACACGGTCAACAGCATCCTGAGCGCAACCGGCTCGATCAAACAATCGGTCGATGAAATCGCCAGCGGCAACATGGACCTGTCCAACCGCACCGAAGAGCAAGCGAGTTCGCTGGAAGAGACCGCCTCGGCGATGGAAGAAATCACCTCCACCGTCAAGCAGAACGCCTCCAACGCCAGGCAAGCCAGCGAACTCGCGGTGTCGGCCTCCGAAGTCGCCGAGCAAGGCGGCAATGTAGTGCAGCAAGTGGTGAAGACCATGGATTCGATCAACGCCTCATCGAACAAGATCGTGGAAATCATCAGCGTCATCGACGGCATTGCCTTCCAGACCAATATCCTGGCCTTGAACGCTGCGGTGGAAGCCGCCCGCGCCGGCGAACAGGGACGCGGTTTTGCCGTCGTGGCTTCGGAAGTGCGCAGCCTGGCGCAACGCTCGGCTGCAGCAGCCAAGGAAATCAAATCGCTGATCGACGGCTCGGTGCAGGAAGTGCGCGCCGGATCGGACCTGGTCGGCCAGGCCGGCAAGACCATGGGAGAAGTGGTCGACAGCATCCGCAAGGTCAGCGAAGTAATCAAGGAGATCGCCGTCGCCAGCCACGAGCAAAGCGAAGGCATCGATCAGGTCAACCTGGCTATCACGCAGATGGACGAAGTCACGCAGCAGAACGCCGCGCTGGTGGAAGAAGCCGCCGCCGCATCGAAATCGATGCAAATGCAGGGCGACAATCTGGTGAAGGTGGTCAGCGTGTTCAGGCTGTAAGCAGGCGTCGCATTAAAAAAAGCCCACGCCTTCGCGGCCGTGGGCTTTTTGTTTTTGTACCGCTAATTTCCTGCTGATGGCTTAGTACGGACCGCGAATCGCCGCGTGTATCTTGTCGCGATACAGCGCCGCCAGTTTCTCGTGCAACTCGGCCGGCAAGCGCGGCAGCGCCGAAGCACTGGCATTCGACAACACCTGCGCCGGCGAGCTGGCGCCCGGGATGATGACCGACACGGCGTCGTGATCGAGGATCCAGCGCAAGGCCATCTGCGCCATGTTCATGCCGGCGGGAACCAGCGCGGCGATCTCCTGCGCCAGATCGACCCCGGTGGCGAACTCGAGCCCGGCGAAGGTTTCGCCGACGTTGAATTGCTGGCCGTCGCGGTTGAAGTTGCGATGATCGTCGGGCTTGAAGGTGGTCGCGCGCGTCATCTTGCCGCTCAGCAGACCGCTGGCCAGCGGCAGGCGCACGATGATGCCGACGCCCTTCTCCTTCGCTTTCGGCAACAGTTCCGCCAACGGCTTCTGGCGGAAGATGTTGAAGATCACTTGCAGCGAGGTCATGCCTTCCTGTTCCAGGCAGAGCAAGCCTTCTTCCACGGTCTCGACGCTGGCGCCGAAACGGCTGATCAGCCCATCCTGGCGCAGCTCGCGCATCCAGTCGAAAATCTGGCCGTCCTTGAGCACGGCCGGCGGCACGCAATGCAACTGCGTCAGGTCGAGTTTATCGACGCCGAGACGTTCCAGCGAACGCTGCGTCGCCGCGCGCACGGCGTCGCGGCTGTAGCCGTCCGGATAAATCGCGCCGCGTCCGAGCTTGGTGGCGACGGTAAGGTCCTTGTGCGATTTCAGGAATTGGCCGATCGAGCGTTCGCTGGCGCCGTCGCCGTAGACGTCGGCGGTGTCGATGAAGCGCACGCCAGTGGCGTAGGCCTGCGCCAGCGTTTGCTGCGCGACGTCGTTGTCCCAATGATCGCCCCAGCCGCCGCCGAGTTGCCAGCACCCGAGGCCGACTTCAGGAACGGTAAGGCCATCGCTGGCGAGCTTGCGTGTTTGCATGTGTTGTCCTTGTTGTTGAATGCTGCCGATGTACAGTCAGCACGGAGGCGGCCATGGTATGTCCGCTGCGGCGCGCTTTCCAATGAATTATTTGCGGCGGCGAATACGTTTTTTGGCATCGCTCACAACTTGTCGATTGCGCAATAAGAAAGGCCGATATTTCTATCGGCCTCTTTCTCTTCAATCTTCTTCAAACCCGATCGACAATTAACGCGCAAAAAATGCGATCACACCGTACACAAACCCGGCAAACGGCCCGACCACGACAATCGTGACCAGCAACACTTCGGCCAGCACGTAGGCGACGAGGCCGGCGGCGATGCTCGACAGGTAAGCGGTGGCGCCAAGCACTCCCGGCACGAACAGGTTGATCAGCGCCAGCACAATGGCAGCAATGCCGAGGCCGACGATGACGCGGAATGTGGTGGGGCGGTAAGGGTTGAGCCAGCGGAACGGCGGCGCGGCAGTTTGCGAACTGGGGGACAAGCTGTTGGATGTAGTCATGGCAGTACCGGATTTCGAACAGGGAAAAGATTAACGCGGCGTCGTTTCCCGCATTGGATAAAACGCCGGGCAGATGATCGTGATCGCCATTATAAGCCTTTGCGGCCGCTCGACAAAGACGGCCGGCTGTGACGCACGGTCAAGCTGGTCAGAGCAAAGAACCGCCTTCGGCAACTGCTCAGCAAAATGTTGCCGAGTCTTCAACCAGTATTACTTGCACTAAGGCCTGTTCACACTAAATGACCGGTCGTCCTGACGAACGTCAGGACCCAGTGTCGTATCGACCGTCTTCACGACACTGGGTCCCAGCGTTCGCTGGGACGACGGCAGAAGATGAAAATAGCATTACCGTCGCTGCTTTGCGTCTGACTTAAGCGCTTTTGATCAGCACCGGCTCTTGCGTTTTCTGCAATGCCTCGCCCATGTCCAGATCGGCGCCGAAATCGTCCACCTGCACCGTGATGTTGCCATAGTGCGCGAAGTCGTCCAGCACCACGCGCTCGTCGGCGCTGATCAAGCCCTGCTCCATCGCGCGCGCATTCCAGCGCCGCATTTCGATCAGGCTTTGCGGTATCGGCGGCAACACGCCGTCCTTGATGGATGGCTTGAGTCGCGTCTCGATGTCATGCACTTGCGGCAGCAAGTTGAAGGCGCGTTCGCCGCAGCCCAGCGGATCGGTTTCCGCATCGGGCTGATACACGTCGGCCACCAGCCGGTCGCGCGAGGCGCCCGGCGTCTGCATGGCCACCGCAACCTCGCTCGCCAAGCGATCCGACGGTTTGCGATACGAGAGACCGAGCGGGAACATCAAGATGCGCAAGGCCAGCGCGATGAAGGGATTGGGGAAATTGTCGAGCACGTCGAGCATCGCTTCCTGGGCGCGGTACAAGGCATCCTGCACCGACCATTCCAGATACGGCAGATCGTCGCGCCGGCGACCGTCGTCTTCGTAGCGCTTGAGCGTGGCGGAGATCAGATACAGCTGCGACAGCACGTCGCCCAGGCGCGCCGAAATGCGCTCGCGGAATTTCAGCGAGCCGCCCAGCACCAGCATCGATACATCCGTCAACAGCGCAAAGCACGCCGACATGCGCGACACGGCGCGGTAGTAGACGCGCGTTTCCTCGGCAGCCCGGGTCGGCGCACCGGCCAGCAATCCCGCGCTCAGGCCGAACACCAGCGCACGCGCCTTGTTGGCGGCGACGAAACTCAGATGGCCGAAGAAGGCCCGGTCGAAATCTTCCACCGCACGGTCGTGGTCGGGATCGTTGGCGGCCGCCATCTCCTTGAGCACATACGGATGGCAGCGGATCGCACCCTGCCCGAAGATGATCAGGCAACGCGTCAGGATGTTGGCGCCTTCGACCGTGATGGCGATGGGAATCTGCTGGTACACGCGCGCCAGGAAATTGCCCGGCCCCATGCAGATGCCCTTGCCGCCGATGACGTCCATGCCGTCGTTGACGACGATGCGGCCGCGTTCGGTGACGTGGTATTTGGAGATCGCCGAAATCACCGACGGCTTCTCGCCCGCATCAACGGCAAGCGAGGACATGCGGCGCGTGGCGTCCATCATGTAGAGATGGCCGCCCATGCGCGCCAGCGCTTCCTGGATGCCTTCGAACTTGCCGATGGCGATCTTGAACTGACGGCGCATGGCGGCGTAGGCGCTGGTGCCGCGCACCGCCATCTTGGAGAAGCCGACGCTGGACGACGGCAGCGAAATGGCGCGCCCTGCGGCGAGACATTCCATCAGCATGCGCCAGCCCTTGCCGACCTGGGCCTGGCCGCCGATCACCCAGTCGAGCGGGATGAACACATTCTCGCCGGAGGTCGGACCGTTCTGGAACACGGCGTTGAGCGGCCAGTGGCGGCGGCCGGTGACGACGCCGGGATGTCGGGTCGGAATCAGCGCGCAGGTGATGCCCGGTTCTGCTGTGCCGCCCAGCAGATGGTCCGGATCGAGCGCGCGGAACGCCAGGCCGAGTACGGTGGCGACCGGCGCCAGCGTGATGTAGCGCTTATTCCAGGTGACGCGGAAGCCCAGCACCTCGCGGCCTTCATGCATGCCCCTGCAGACGATGCCGACGTCGGGAATCGCCGCCGCGTCGGAACCGGCATAGGGACTGGTCAAGGCGAAGCAGGGAATCTCATCGCCGCGGGCAAGGCGCGGCAGGTAGTGATTCTTTTGTTCTTCGGTGCCGTAGTGAAGCAGCAGTTCCGCCGGTCCCAGCGAGTTGGGCACCATCACGGAGATCGCCGCGACCGAACAGCGCGAGGACAGCTTCATGATCACTTGCGAATGCATGTAGGCGGAGAACTGTTTGCCGCCGTATTGCTTCGGGATGATCATGCCGAGGAAGCCCTTGTCCTTGATGAACTGCCAGGCCTCCGGCTGCAGGTCTTGCCAGCTGACCGTGGTGTCCCAGTCGCTGACCATGGCGCACAGTTGCGTCACTTCGTTGTCGAGGAAGGATTGCTCTTCCGCCGTCAGCGTCGGCGGCGGCAGTTGCATGAGCTTGTTCCAGTCCGGCTTGCCGGAGAACAGGTCGGCGTCCCACCAGACCGTGCCGGCTTCGATGGCGTCGCGCTCGGTGTCGGACATGCTCGGCAAGATCTTGCGGAAGACGTCCAACGCCGGACGCGTGATCAGCGTCTGCCGCACCGACTTGATGGCGATCAGCAGGGTCGGCACGCACAGCAGGATCGCCAGCAGCGCGCAGACAACGAAATTGGCTTGGTCGGTGACGCCGCCTATCCAGATCCAGGCCAGTTCCGCCACCAGCCAGGTCCATGCGCCGTCGCGCATCATCATCAATGCCAGGGCGCCTGCTACGAAAACTATGAGCCACAAGATCATGAGAGTCTCCCGTTCGAATTGCTGTTATCTGCATGACAACATCGCAAGGTGCAGATCATGCTGCTTATGGTGCAAAGAATGAGGCAAACGAGGATGCGCCAAGTACGCCGGATGCAGGACGCCAAGCGTATTGAGATATTCCCACAGAAGTTGCGATTGTGAAAACCTTTGCAGCATCCTGCCCGCGCTTGTCTTGAAGACCGCATTTCTCCGCAGAAATTCATTCTTTCCCTGATATCGGCATGTGGAAACCATCGCGCACGGCCCCGCTCCATTACAATCTCGCTTAATCAGGTCAGCAGCAATTCAAAGCAACATCAAGGAAACAATCATGAAATGGGAAGGCAATCGCGAAAGCGACAACGTTGAAGACCGCCGTGGCGACGATGGCGGCGGCGGAGGCGGCGGTTTCTCCTTCGGCGGCGGTCGCTCGATCGGTTTGGGCGGCATCGCGGTGGCGCTGGTGGCATCCTACTTCCTCGGCATCAATCCGCTCACGGTCATCAACATGCTCAGCGGCGGCGGGCAGATCGCACCCGTGCAGCATTCGGCGCCGGCGCACAAGCCGCCGCCGGACGACCAGATGGCGCGTTTCGTCTCGACCGTGCTGGCCGATACCGAAGACACCTGGGGCGAGATCTTCAAGGCCGGCGGCGCGACCTATGTGCGGCCGAAGCTGGTGCTGTTCTCCGGCAGCACGCCGACCGCCTGCGGCACCGGCCAGACCGCCACCGGTCCGTTCTACTGCCCCGGCGACCAAAAGGTCTACATCGACCTGAGCTTCTACAAATTGATGCAGCAACGCTTCAACGTCACCGGCAATTTTGCGCAGGCCTACGTGATCGCCCATGAAGTCGGCCATCACGTGCAAAACCTCCTCGGCATTTCCGGGAAAGTCGACAAGGCGCGCCGCACCATGTCCGAAAAGCAATCCAACGCCCTGTCGGTGCGCCTGGAACTGCAAGCCGACTGTTTTGCCGGCGTCTGGGCTTACCACGCCAATGAGGCGCGTCACATCATCGAGCAAGGCGACATCGAAGGCGCGCTCAACGCCGCCTCGGCCATCGGCGACGACGCCCTGCAACGCCAGGCGCGCGGCGAAGTGGTGCCGGACTCCTTCACCCACGGCACCTCGGCGCAGCGCGTGAACTGGTTCAAGCGCGGCATCACGCAAGGCAAGGTCAGCGCCTGCAACACCTTCGAAGCCAAGACGCTTTAAGAGCGGGACATCCATGCCTATTTCCTACTGGTGCATACTGATCGCCGGCCTGCTGCCGATGCTGACGGTCGCGGTCGCCAAATATGGCAAGAGGGATTTCGACAATTCCGAACCGCGCGCCTGGCTGGACCGGCAAACCGGCCTGCGCCGCCGCGCCGACTATGCGCACCGCAATCATTTCGAGGCGCTGCCCTTCTTTGCCGCCGCCGTGCTGGTGGCGCAGCAAACCGGCGCCGCCCAGGCATGGATAGACGGCCTGGCGATGGCCTTCATCGCCGCCCGCCTGGTCTACACCGCGCTTTACCTGAACGACTTGCCGAGCCTGCGCTCGCTGTCCTGGAGCGTCGGCTATGCCTGCGTGATCGGCTTGTTCGTCGTCTCCGCTTATCATTTTTAAACATCCATCATGAGCAACGCCAGCATCCAGACCCTGCACGACGCCCTCAATTCCCTGCGCGACGGCGACATCAACGTGGCCGCCTTTTGCACCGCCTGGCGCGCACAAGGCGATTTGCTCAAACGCCTGCCGCCGCGCTACGAAGAAGTCGCCGAAGACCTGCTCGGCCGCCTGGAGGCGGGCAGCCTGTTCACCGAAGAGAGCTGTTCCTTCAGCCAGGAAGACCTGCTGAACAATCTCGCCGTGTGGCTGCACAAGGCGGAGAAGACACTCGTTTGATTTTTATTGAAACACCACTACAAGGTTGATATGCAACACCTGGAATTCCAACTGCAAGGCCCCTACGTCGAACTGAACCAGCTGTTGAAGCTGACCGGATTGTGCGACAGCGGCGGCGCCGGCAAAGCCATCGTCGCCGACGGCCACGTCAAGGTCGACGGCAAACAGGAGCTGCGCAAGACCTGCAAGATCACCGCCGGCCAGACCGTGGCGCTGGGCGACGTGCGCATCCGCGTGCTGGCCGAATGAGCGCGCCGGAAAATATCGACGCCATCCTGGCATTCTGGTTCGGCGCCGACGGCAGCAGTACGGACGCGCCGGCCGCAACGGTTTCCGGCCGCCAGTCGGCGCTGTGGTGGGGCAAGGACGCCGCCGTCGACCAGACCATCAAGGCGCGCTTTGAAGCCGACCTGCTGGCCGCTGCCGGCGGCCGGCGCGACGACTGGGCCGAGACGCCGCAAGGCATGCTCGCGCTGATCCTGCTGCTGGACCAGTTCCCGCGCAACATGTATCGCGACGCCGCCCAGGCGTTCGCCTTCGATGCGCTGGCGCAACAATGCTGCCATCTTGGCCTGGCCCAGGGTTTCGACCAGCAGCTGGCGCCGCTGCAACGCGTATTCTTCTATCTGCCGCTGGAACACTCCGAAGACATCGACGATCAGGAATACGCCGTGCAACTGTTCCGCGCGCTCGCCAGGCAGAGCGCCAAAGAAGATCCGGCCTGCAAGGCAAGCTTCGACAACTACCTGAAGTTTGCGGACCGGCATCACGCCATCATCGAACGCTTCGGCCGCTTCCCCCATCGCAACCTCATTCTCGGTCGCCCTTCCACTCCCGAAGAAACGGCGTTTTTGAAAGAGCCGCACTCCTCGTTCTGAATAAGAGGATCGCCTTCAATATCCCCGAGAGGGATCAACAAAAAATTTTAAATAGCAGGAAAATTGCGCGTTGCGGCCATCGCAACGCGCAACTTCGTCTTTCCCGCCTTGGAAATTCCCTCACAATCTGGACTTTTTGCATGAACACGCCATGCGATTCCATGTGAACAAGACCGGCAGAACATCCCGCCAACGCGGCTTTACCCTCATCGAAGTCCTGGTCGCCGTCGTCATCCTGACGCTCGGCGCAAGCGGCGTCGCCGCGATGCAATTGCATGCCTTGCGCACGGCGCAGCAAAGCGGATTCCAGACCGCGGCGACGCAGCTTGCCGTCACGCTGGCCGAACTCATGCGCGCCGATCCTGAACTGGCGCGATCCGCCAACAGCCCGTTTTTGTTTTCATATGAAGCAGCGGCGACAGCGACCGCCACATTGCCATCTTCCGTCGCTTGCATGCAGCGCTCCTGCGACAGTGCCGCCATGGCCATCGCTGACGTGCAAAGCTGGCAATGGCAATTGCAACAAGCATTGCCGCGCGCCAAAGCCGTCGTTTGCCGTGACGGCAATCCGGCGACGGCGAATGGATTGCAGTGGTCTTGCGATCATGCCGGCGATGCCGCCATCGTGATCAAGATAGGATGGGCCGCCAGAGAGACGGCGTCTGCCGCGGAGATGTCGGCCCCGGCGCAATCCACGCCCTTCGTTGCCATCGCAGTCGCCATCTGAATGCTGCGCGGTCATCTTTTCCCGTGCTTGCCTCAATTCAGGCAAACCGGCCTGAGCCTGATCGAACTGATGATCGCCCTGGCGCTCGGCATGGGCGTCGCGCTCGCCTCGCTGGCATTGCTCAACGCCGCGAAATCCAGCTACGTTGCCGTCAGCGACGGGGCGCTGGTGCAGGACACGGGACGCTACGCGATCGACGTGCTGAGCCGGGCGATCCGGCAAGCCAACTTCGTTCCTTACGACCATCCTGTGTTTGCGGATTCCATTTCGCTCGACATGACGTTGCTTCCCCCCGGCATCACCGGGCTGGACAACGCCAGACTCGGTAGCCGGACTGCCGCTCTCACGGCGCCGGTGTCGAACATCGCCAACGACAACAGCGATGTGCTGGCGATCCGTTATTTCGGTTCCGGCGCCGGCAACAAGGCGGACGGCAGCATCCTCAATTGCGCCGGATTCGCCGTGGCGGCACCGGCCAATGCGGCGGCGATCGCCACGCCCGCCGCCGCAGACGATGAACGCGGCTGGAGCATTTTTTACGTCGCCGCCGACAGCAGCGACGAACCGGAGCTGCGCTGCAAATACGTCACCAAAAACGACGGCTGGAGTTCCACCGCCATCGCACGCGGCGTCGAAGCATTCCAGGTTCTCTATGGCGTCGGCGATGGCGTCGACCACCATGTCGACGGCCCCGTCGCGCAATATCGCAATGCCTCGCAAATGACCGCGCGGCAGTGGCGGCAAGTCGTCGCCGTGCGTATCGCGATGCTGGTGCGCGGCGAACAGAACAGCGGCAATGACGCGCCGGCGGCCGTCTATGAATTGTTCGGTCCGGCCTATCGCAATAACCTCGATCCAGGAACCACCGTCACGGAATTCAAACAGCCGCACAGGATGCGCAGGCTGTTCCAGGCCACGGTGCGCCTGCGCAATATGCCGTCATGACGAAACGCCATCGCCAGTCCGGCGCCTCCCTGCTGATCGCCCTGATCATGCTGATCGTGGTCATGCTGCTGGGTACGACCGCAGCGCGCATGGCGCTGATGAATGAAAAATCGTCGCGCAGCGATCGCGACCGCCAGATCGCCTTCGAAGCGGCGGAAGCTGCCCTGCGCGATGCGGAACTGGATGTTTCCGGCGATGCGGCGAATGCACGCGGGAAAATCGAGGCATTTCCCGAGTCGCCCGGCAAATGCCATGAGAGCGGTGCCTTCGCCGGACTCTGCCGCACCGGCGACACGCCGCTATGGACGACATTCGACATGCGTGCACCGACGCCCTGGATCGAATACGGCCGCTACTCCGGACAACGCTTTCCCTACGGCGCCGCATCCCTGGCGTCGCGGCCGCCACGCTATCTGATCGAGCTGATCGCGGTCGGCAAACCCGGCGCCGGCGCACCCGCCTTGCGACGCTATCGCGTCACCGCCGTCGGCTTCGGCACGCGAGAAAGCACGCAAGTCGTCTTGCAATCCATCCATGCCATCAATGCCGCTCCCGACCAGGCAAACCAGCCGCCCGTCAGGCTCGGCTGGCGCGAAATCGGCAACTGGCAGGAAAACTCTCCTTGAAAGAAAACGGCAACATCATGAAACCTCGTTTCCGTGGCTTTACCCTGATCGAACTGATGTGCGTCGTCGCCATCATCGGCGTGCTCGCGCTGATCGCCTATCCGTCCTACCGCAGCGTCATCCTCAAGGGAAAACGGGCCGAAGCGCGCGCGGCCCTCATGCAGGCCATGCAACAGCAGGAGCGCTTCTTTTCCCGCTACAACAACTACCAGGCCTATACCGCCGACAACGCAGGCTCGTTCATCTGGTATTCGGGCAGTGCGGCGGCAAGCAGCGCCTACCAGATCAGTGCGGCGGCTTGCCCCGGCGACGCCATCCGGAATTGCGTCCTGTTGTCGGCAACGCCGGGCGGACCGCAAGTCGATACCCGCTTCCGGGATGAAGTTTGCGGCACGCTGACGCTCAACAGTCTCGGCGAAAGGAGCGCGGCCGGACTGCCGGCTGCATCGACGCCTGCAATATGCCGGTGAAAGGAAGGCCGCGACATGCCCGCACACCGCATACGCCACACATGCCACATGCACCGCGCCGGTTTCACCCTGCCTGAATTGCTGATCGTCCTTGGCATCGTCGGCGTCCTTCTCGCCGCCGGCGTGCCCAGCTTCCGCGCCTATCTGCAAACCCAACAACTTGTCACCGCGACAAGCCAGTTTCTGTTTGCGCTGAACCTGGCGCGCAGCGAAGCCATCCAGCGCGGCGCCCGCGTCGACCTCGGGCCGCGCGACGGCCTGCACTGGGAGAAAGGCTGGGTGGTCTTCGTCAATAAGAATGGCGACAGCCGCCCGCAATTCGACGCCGGCGACGAGCTCATCTACAGCCACGACGATCTCGCGACGGACTTGCAAATCGCCACCACGCTGAGCGACAAGTCTTATCCCTACATCGCTTACAATGGCAACGGCAGGCCGCGCAACAACCTCAACGCACTGACGCCGCAATGGGGCTCCTGGCAGTTTTCGCTGAACGGCAAGGAAAGAGTCGTGCGCCTCACCCTGGCCGGCCGCGCCCGCCTGTGCAATCCGGCCGACGACGCCAGTTGCAGGTTCGGCGGCAGCAACGCCAACACCGGCACGGCGGCAGAAGGCAACTGACCATACTCACCAACACAGACAACGCAAACTTTAACGTGTCCACCAATTTGTCCCTCTATTCCATCGACATCGACAACGACCGGCAAGCCATGGCGCTGGCACTGGCGCAGGCCGAACTCGGCATGTTCACCACCACGCCCAATCCGCGCGTCGGTTGCGTGATCGTCAAGGACCGCCGCGTCATCGGCGCCGGCTTCACCCAGCCGCCCGGCGGCAACCATGCCGAAATCCAGGCGATGAAAGATGCGCGGGAGCGCGGCAACGACGTGCGCGGCGCCACCGCCTACGTCACGCTGGAGCCGTGCAGCCATTACGGCCGCACGCCGCCGTGCGCCGATGCATTGGTCGATGCCGGCCTCGGCAAGGTCGTCTCGGCCATGACCGATCCCAACCCGCTGGTCGCAGGCAAAGGCCTGGAAAAACTGCAAGCCGCCGGCATCGCCGTCGTGTCCGGCCTGATGCAGGACGCCGCTCATGAAATGAACATCGGCTTCTTCAAGCGCATGCAGCAAGGCACGCCCTGGATACGCATGAAATCGGCCGCCAGCCTGGACGGCAAGACCGCCTTGCACAACGGCAAAAGCCAATGGATCACCGGCCAGGCGGCGCGCGACGACGGCCACTTCTGGCGCGCGCGCGCCTGCGCCATCGTCACCGGCATCGGCACCGTCAAGGACGACAATCCGCAACTGAGCGTGCGCGCGGTCGACACGCCGCGCCAGCCGCGCCGCATCGTCATCGACAGCAAGTTGGCGCTGTCGCCCTCCGCCAATATCCTGGCCGGCGGCGGCACCTGGGTGTTCACCGCCAGCGAAGACCGCGAGAAGATTGCCGCACTGGAAGACCGGGGCGCTGAAATCATCGTCCTGCCCAATGCGCATGGCAAGGTCGACCTGCCGCGCGTGATTGCCGAGCTCGGCCGACGCCAGCTCAACGAAGTCCACATCGAAGCGGGTTCCAAACTCAACGCTTCGCTGATCCGCGAAGGCTGCGTCGACGAATTGTTGCTGTATCTCGCGCCCAGCCTGCTCGGCGACGGCCGCGGCATGTTCGACCTGCCGGCGCTGGACGACCTCTCGGGCAAGATCCCGCTGCGCTTCCACGAGGTCAAGCAAATCGGCGAGGATTTGCGTATCCTTGCACGGTTCCGTTAATTTTTTGGGCTTCATCATGTTTACAGGCATCGTCGCCGCCGTCGGCAAAATCACTTCCGTTCAACCTTTGGGCAATACCGCCGACGCCGGCGTGCGCCTCGACATCGACGCCGGCGCGCTGCCGATGGATGACGTCGCGCTGGGCGATTCGATCGCCCTCAACGGCGCCTGCATGACGGTCGTCGAAAAGACCGCCACAGGCTTCACCGTCGATGTCTCGCGCGAAAGCCTCAACCTCACCGCCGGTCTCGACGCCCCCGGCGAAGTCAATCTGGAAAAAGCGCTGACCCTGGCCGAACGCCTCGGCGGCCACCTGGTGTCCGGCCACGTCGACGGCCTCGGCGTGGTGCGCAAGTTCGAACCGGTCGGCGAATCCTGGGAGCTGATCGTCGAAGCCCCGGCCGCACTCGGCAAGTACCTGGCCTACAAAGGCTCGATCGTCGTCAACGGCGTCTCGCTCACCGTCAACCGCGTGGAAGACGTCGCCGGCGGTTGCCGCTTCTCGATCAACCTGATCCCGCACACGATCCAGGTCACCACGCTCAAGCACCTGAAGGTCGACGGCAAGGTCAATCTGGAGATTGATCTGATTGCGCGTTATGTCGAACGCATGCTCACAGCATCCAAATAAAAACGAAATTCGTTTTAAATCAATGAGTTATTTTAACACATCTTATCAAGTCATCTCGTGACATCTCATGAAATACCGTTGAATTAACGGTATACTTAACGGTATTATTTGATGAAAATTAAAAATACCGTTATGGCACTTACCGATCTGAAAATTCAAGCCATCAAGCCGCTAAACCGTCCACAGAAGCTCCGTGACGGTGATGGCATGTACTTGTACATCTCCACATCCGGAACCAAGTCTTGGCGCTTTGATTACACATTCGGCGGCAAACGCTCGACGCTAACGATTGGTCAATATCCACTGGTCAAACTGGCGACGGCTAGAATCAAGCGCTCAGAACTCAAGCAGATGCTCTTGGACGGCATCAATCCCTCCGAAGTCAAGAAAGCACGGAAAGAAGTAGCTCGAGCACTAGTTGAAGACACTTTTCAGTCTATTGCAAGTGACTGGTATGAAAGTAAATTCGAGCGACGGTCCGAAGCATGGCGCTCCGCCAACAAACTGTATCTAGAGAGGGACTTATATCCGGCTATCGGCAATTTGGGGATACGCCAGATTGATGCGAAACGCCTATTAGGTGTTCTAGAAAAATGTGCAAAGCTACGCACCATCAAAACTGCTGACCGCGTCCGGCAGACTGCATTGCAAGTCTTTGAACACGCCATATTGCGATTCAAAGCTGAAATCAATCCCGCAGCAATTCTCAAACGCTGGACGGAAATTCCCCCCTCAAAAAATCGGCCTCATCTTTTAGAAAATGAAGTCCACGATCTAGTCGACGCCATTGATGCTTACCCTGGGTACATCACTACCAAGCTTGCTGCAAAATTCATGTTACTGACTTTTTGCAGAAAGACAGAGGTAACCGAAGCAACTTGGGTAGAAATCGATATGATGAATGCAAAATGGATCATACCGGCCGACCGCATGAAGATGAAAGAAGCCCATGTGGTACCTCTTTCCACACAGGCGCTCGAAGTACTCAAGACACTCCAGACCATATCTGCTGGATCTAAATATCTCTTTCCCAAAAACAGTACCCTACTCAAACCGATCAGTCGCACTACGCTTAACAGTATGTTTGCCAACATGGGAGGAGAGAAATACAAAGGCCGGTTCTCACCACATGGCGTACGCGCGACCGCAAGTACTTGGTTAAATGAGCGCGGCTATCGTGCAGACGTAATCGAGAGGCAACTAGCCCACTCAGAGCGCAATCAAATTCGCGCTAGCTATAATCACGCCGACTATCTTACTGAACGTCGTGCAATGCTTCAGGCGTGGAGCGACTTCCTATTTCCCGAGCAATCAAAATAAAATGCCAGCTGAAAACGAAGCTTTTCGAGCCAATTGGAAAAATTCCACTGAATATCCACCCATTGGCTGCACGGACTACAGACGACTTGCCTGGGAATTTATCAGACGTAATAGTGAATATGGAGAAGCTGTGTCATCCCTAAAACACGTCCCGTCTGACGAGTTTAAGAATGGCTTCAAAAAAACATCGGAGACCTGCCTCGACGGCGTCACGTGCACCCCTTCAGCACTGAAAGGTGAATCGGCTAAGAAGTATTACGAACGAATGAAAGACAGCAGGAGAAGCGCAAAAATTCCAAAGCCTACTGTACTCTTTAGCACTCAGTGGCTGCTCTCCCTCCCTATTCCCCCCAATTCAGATTATGTCGATTTTTCGGTAGGAGAAGCCTTTTCAAAAGTCGTAAAGATAAGGACTAACACAGCTGATAAAGCAAAGATTTATCACCTCGCAATAAAACCTAACCAGATTGCGGTGCTCTTTAATATGAATGTCAATTTTGACAAGCAGATTGAAGAGGCTCGCAGCAGATTTACCGAAGCACAAGAAAGACATTTCTCTAGACGCTCCGAGACGACAATACTAAAAAAGAATTCACCCCCTATAAATAGGAGAATTAAGGGTATTGAAAACGCACATCTTTGGCTGCGTTGCTATGACGCCCTAGTAGATTCGGAATCGCGTCTTACGTCGCAAAGAGAAGTTGGGGCATTCCTGCAACAGGAATTTAACGAAGAGACCGCAAAGGGGAAGAAATATGGAGACAACAAAAAATCTCCTGGTTTTAGTGCCATTGAAATACGTACTTATTTCGATGCCGCGAAAAGCTACATAGAAGAAGAGAAATTTGCCATTCTTTATTTCGAAGGAAATTTCTCTTCAAATCATAAAAAAATTGACGATAACTAACTCCATCGAAAAGGAACTATAAATGACGTTTCAAAAACGGGATATTGGAATCTTTTCGAACAGCGCTTGGACGAATCTTTGTACTTATTCTGTCGTTTCCGGCACCAGAGATCCGCTGGCGGTAAGCTTAATCATCGATATTTTAACCCCAGAGAAGTCATTCGTTCTGACTCCTGAGCAAATCCGCGAATTTCGAATTTCGCCTTATTGCATGGGTGCGCGTAGGAGGTTTCCACAAGAAGCCGCTGAAGCCCGCTGGATAGCAGATCTCGCTAGTAGCTATATTCGGAAAAGCGAGTTCCTTGAGGTTAGTTATCTGATAGATCTTCTTTCGAACCAAAAAATTCAAGGAAAAAGCCTTGAAAAATCATTTATAGAACATTGCCTAAAGTGCTGCGTAACAGATGACTCATTTACAGCTTATAAGAAAAATAAAAAAGATCCAAATGTATATTTGAGACTCTCTTCACGCCAACGTCAGGTTGAAAAAAGAAGACTATTTGCCGGCACGCTCGCGTCCGATCTAGAAAAATTAAGTGATCGCATCCGAAATTTAATAGAGCATAGGCCGACGGCTGGTGCTTATCGAGAAAACTTACTTCAAACTCTGTTACAGCGTCTCTTGCCAGAGCGCTATCACGTTGCCACTGGTTTTATATATGGAAGCGACAAACAAATCGATGTTTTAATCTACGACAAAATCGATTACGCGCCAGTTTTCCGTGAAGGGAATTTGGTTGTTGTCCCTCCAGAGTCAGTCCGTGCGGTTATTGAAGTTAAAACTTCACTAAGCAAAGAAGAGCTGTGCAACAGCCTTCAAGATATACATAGACTTTCGTTTCTCGACGATCTAAAGCCTCCATTTTTTAAAGGGATTTTTGCTTTTGGCTCCCCCCTGTCGAACGAGAAAATATTAGACGTAATCGTTGATTTCTATACGCCGTCAGAAAACATCGATGAGATGATGAAGAAAGATATGATTTTTGAGCCGTTCCGTCACCTAACGGCTATCTGTGTCAATAACAAGGTCTATGGCAATGTGCAGTACCGTCTTAATGAAAATGAACGATTAATCCCATGGCTCTTTAGCTCGCAAAGCGCGACCGAACTATCGTCACAAGTAACCTATTTTTTCTCCAATCTTCTCGCATATCTTCAGGTCGAAGCTCTCAAGCCTCACAATACTCAATTAATGGTAGAGATGCTGGGTGCGGATTCTTACCTAGTCGAATTCGCTCCTTTGACAGAAAACAGTTGGGGATCGTACTTTTCTTATGACGAGGGCCTCTTCGAATCCGCAATGGAAGATGTTAAAAAGATGGAGACGCTAATACTAAGCACTCACAAATGGCTGGCGGGAAGTTAGCTCGTTGCCCCTTGGCATAGCAAAGTGCATTGCCTAGCAAAGGAAGCTACCGAAGTCCAAAATCAGGTCAATAGCGGAGGCTATCTTTTCTCATTTATGGCCTAAACCGGAAAATTACACTTCTTCTATCGTGATACCTCTCTCCCCCTGAAAGGTAATCATGGAAACACCGAAATTGACTGTAGCTTCTTTGGCCAAAGCAGTAACTTATCCTGCCTGCTCTGAAAATTATAAAAACACAGTGCATGGCATTGGTCCTAAGGGCAACGTGCTCCTGAAAATCGACGGCCGTAAAAAAACCGGCTGTGGCATTCTGCTTCAACAGCAGTCTAGCGCCACCCAAGATGGTCTCTGTGAATATCACAACGCAATATCACACGTAAGTCCGACATTTTCTCCTACCGATAAGGTTCAGATCGTTCCGTGCATCGATGAAGAGACCGGAATCGAATACTACTTTATCGGTACCTTTTTGAAGAAATCGGGCGCGTCCACCGTTGCCACCGCATATCAACCGGAGGCAGTCTCTCCGACTGAGCAGGTTCCCACTTCCATGGCAGCTCCGACAGCGGCCGTCGAAAAGTTTATTTCTGCGCTCCCCTCAGAGACGATTGACGTACTCGCGACAGTTACGAAGAAAGAAAATATCGACCTCTCGCGCCCTAATTCTGTGGCCTCTTCACGAGTCAAAAAGGAAAAAGCAGCACCGAAGAATCTCGAGGCAGAAATGCAACGAGTGAGTACCGCACGCGACACTGGCTGCGACATTCGCATCAAACTGCCTATCGTCTTGATTCTCACCGGACTCTCACCTGCAACTATCTATCGCCGCATGAAGGATGAGAACAAACTGCCATTCCCCAAACAACAGGCGAAAACGGGCAACGAGAGCGGTGCCTTCTGGCTGCTATCAGACGTAGACAACTATATCGGCCTCCAAGCCAAAGCAAAGCCCTAAGCAAAAAGATGATCAGTCGGATGAGCATCAGGCTGGTCATCTCACCCGTAAGAGAACATCGACACTCCATGCTTATTGGATTTACCGAAGATTTGAACGTAGTTCGGACGAGGAAAAATGCCGAATAGCGACAGATTGTCGTTATCAACTAATTTGACTAAGTTCAGCCAAGGCCGATCGGCATTTACTCTGTAATACATAACCACATATGCCAATTTGACGTATTCACCAGATATCCATCATCAACTATGAACACTATCCCCTTGATAAGTATAGATACGATTGAAATTGAAGCTGAGGGAGAAAATATCCTCCTTCCCGATACCCATTTCTCTCGCGTGGTCAGTGCCGACGGCGAGATCATCGCCATGTCCCAAAACCGCCGAGAGACCAAGAGTGAGTTCGGAATACACTCCTTACGTGCGCGCACTAAGCACGACGGCAGAACTCTGTGCGTGGAGGGTTCTCCTTACGGCCACAAATACGGCCAGAACGTCTTCACATCACCTTTGCTGCTACCTGCGTGCATTGTCGCGCTCAAAGCAGTTTGCGCTGATTGCAATATCACTCCTTCTCTGGTGAGTAGTGGCAGCGAAAGCACCAGTCATTCGCGATTTAGAGACACCACTCAATGGCGCTTGAATACACCAACCTATTTCTAGATGGTCACCTCGTTCGACGAAATTGGTAGTTCTTCATTTGTTAGCGACACCAAGTGGCGATTTTGAAGCACCGCCTATTGGCGAACTGCGCCATTGGACCGATTTGAACGCGGATAGATAGTCGATACGCTGACCGTTTAACGATGTCTCGTGTCAGGAAGAACCTGACGCGACCCCATCCGCTTTACTGACTCTAGGTTAAGGTATGACTCAATTCGACGTATCAGCGCTTGAAGGCCAATAAGAGAACACCACCGGCGACCATCGCAATACCCGACCAATCGCGCAGTGATGGCCGCTCTCCCAAGAATGTGAACGCGAAAACGGCTACCAGAACGAGGCTGAGTTTGTCCACCGGCGCTACCTTGGATGCGTCACCTATCTTGAGTGCCCGGAAATAACATACCCAAGACGCGCCAGTGGCCAGGCCGGACAAGCCAAGGAACAACCAGGTCTTAGACGAAAGTTCGAGAGGATTGGACCACTTGCCCGTATAAGCCACAAACACTGAGAGTACGATAATGATGATTGCCGTTCGGATCAAGGTGGCCAGATCGGAGTCGACGCCCTGAATACCAATTTTTGCAAAAATGGCCGTCAGCGCCGCAAAAATGGCAGACAGAACTGCCCAATAGAACCAGCCGTTTGGTATCGCCATACATATTCCTTAAAATGGTTTTTCGAGCGGGACGAGCACACATACACAAAGGCCGGAATGCATCACTTCGTTTGAGAACCCTAGTTGAATCTCAGCGCCGATCCTATCTGCGATTGTCTTGACGATGGAAAGGCCCAGACCTGATCCGACTTGATCACTCCCAATGGTGCGATAGAACGGATCAAATACTCTGTCACGTTCGATGACTTGAATACCCGGCCCTGAGTCTTGGAATTTTAGTATTGCGCGACCATCTTCCGTGGTCACAGATAGATCTACCTTGCCGCCATCCGGCGTGTAGCGAATCGCGTTGTCAACTAAATTTTTGACTACAGCAATTATGTCCAACTCGTTGCACCAGATTGAGGAGTCTTGCTCTCCTTCGATACCAATGTCGATATGCTTGGCATTTGCCAATGGTAGGAGGTCCTCCAAGACTTGGCGATAGATTTGTAGTATCGACACCGACGACTTGGGCCGGTCGAGCGGAGCCTGAGCCGTGGCCAAAGTCAGAAGTTGTTCCTGTAGATTCCGGCCGCGCTCGATGCCTCGGCGTAGTGTTCTGAGACGTTCTCTTGCAAGGTCGGACATATCCGCTTGGGCCAGTCGCTCCGCTTGCAACGACAAGGCTGTCAACGGGGACCGAAGTTCATGAGCTGCATCCGCGACAAACCTGCGCTGTGCTTCCATCGATTGATTAACTCGGGAAAGCAGACGGTTAATCGCCACTACAAACGGGCGTACTTCAGTAGGAAGATAACTTTCCTCGATTGGATGCAATTCCTGTTCGGCGCGCTGGTCAATTTCGGCCGACAACGAAGCGATAGGCTTGAACATCTTACGCACCATGTCAGCCACGATTAAAAGCAGGATGGGCATCAAGATAAAAAATGGTAACAAGGTGCGCAATGCACTGTCGCGTGCAATTTCATCGCGAACGCCGGTTTCTTGCGCCACTGCAATTCGCTCGCCACTGAGCGTTGTTTTGACCAACACGCGGAACGGTTCGCCGGTGACTTCAAGTGTATGTAGGCCATCGGCTAATGTGATTGGTAGTGGCAGCGGTGCTCCCGTATCCGCATTCTTCGCCATTTTGCGGCCATCTACTAGATACTGAACGATGACACGTGACTCTTCGTCGCTGTCTTTGTCGCGGCCATCATCCCCAGGATGAGCAGGCGGGACGGATTGCCGATCAAACAGTACTGCAACTTGGCGTAGCGTGTCGTCTTGCAACTCGTGAGCTTCATCGAATGCGAATACGAAGGAGAAGATACCGGCGACCACTGCAATGACCAAAATGGTCAGCGATAGCGAAAATGACAGTTTGAGCTGCACTGATTCGTTCAATCGTCTTTTGAAACCATCCATCCAGCGCCCCTAACGTTCTTGATGACTTGGCTGCCTAGCTTGCGCCGCAGTGCATGAATCAGGAATTCAACAGCGTTGCTCTCGACTTCTTCGCCCCATCCGTAGATACGGTCTTCCAAAGCACTGCGAGAAAGAATAGCGCCTGGGCGTACTAACAAGGCTTGCAACAAGGCGAACTCTCGATTGGAGAGTTGCAGAGGTTCACTGTTGTTGACCTCTACCTCTCGCGTTGCCTGATCGAGTGACACAACGCCATTGGTGAGTATAGGCGTTGCATTTCCTCCTTTGCGTCGCAGCACGGCCCGCATACGCGCCAGTAGTTCGGCCATATCAAAGGGTTTTAGTAAATAATCATCGGCCCCGCCATCTAGGCCGCGCAGTCGATCATCCAGGCCATCGCGGGCAGTGATGATGAGCAGCGGGACCGGATTATCTTTGGCGCGAATGCTGGTCAGCACCTCCAGTCCATCCTTACCGGGAAGGCCTAGATCAAGCAGTACCAAATCATAGTGCTGACAACTTAGCGTTGTGAGCGCGGTTTGGCCGTTTTTTACCCAGTCCGCAGCGTAAGAAGCGTCTTTTAAAGCCCCTTGAATAGCTTCACCGATCATGGCGTCATCTTCGACCAGCAATACTCGCATTCTTCCTCCTGCCGTTATTGCCGCATCCCCAGCTCTATATGCATTCGATCTGTCAAGGTAGCATTGAAGTAAGGATGCCATCTTTCAGTTTGATGTGATGATATATGGCAGCTAAAGCATGAATTCCCGCTAACCATATGATGAGATCGCCAAGAAACTTGTGTACGTCGCCCCAATCGGCAAGGCCGGAAAAATAAGAGTTTGCGATGAAAGACATGTCGTTAATCCGAAAATCTCCTAGCAACGTCAAAGGATGAGCCTCCGTTCCCAGAGCCAGTAAAGCAGAAAGCGGTAACGCAAAAAGTAAACACCACAACACAAAATGCATTAGTCGGGATAGAAGACGCATCCATGTCGCCATTTGAAACCTGGGGGCATCTGGACGTACTGCAACCCAAACTAAGCGTAGGGATGTTAGTGTAAAGACGGTGAGGCCTAAGGTCTCATGCCAAACGATGTCATTTCGTGTACCTGGGTCGATACCGTTATGCAGTAATCGACCAAAGTCACCAGGTCCCAAAACGAACGCTATGACAACAGTGATTGCCGTAATCCAATGAAAAGCTTTGCTTAATTTGTCGTATTGATCAGCATTATTTTTCTTCAAGTTGTCACTCCATTTAAAAGTTTCTAGCCGCTAAATATGCGCGACATTATCAATGCGCAGTTCTAGCTGCACGCTGCTTAAAGAGTAAGATAGCTGTGAGCATGAAAGCCAAAAGCGCCGCCGATGCTGAATAACGACTCAGCGCGAGCCCGCCAGCGCCCAGGGGCTTGTCTAGAAAGTCACCTACCACTGCACCGAGAGGACGAGTCAAAATGAATGCAGCCCAAAAAAGCAGGGTCCGCGACACATTTGTCCAATAGTAGGCCGCAACGACCAAAGCCAACAACGCGCCGAACACAATGGCGGCACCTGTGTAACCCAACCCGGCCGTATCCGCTGTCCAATCTCCAAGTGCTGTTCCCAAAGTCTGAGAAAACATGATTGTTACCCAATAGAACATCTCGGCTTTCGGTGAGTTGACAGTATTTATCGAAATTGATCCAAGCGATCGATACCAAATAAACAGAGATCCGAACAACAAAACTGTAAGTAAGGTCGTACCTCCAGTGTATCCAATGCCAAGGGATCGGTCTGCAAAATCGGCCAGCGTTGTACCGACCGTGGTGGTTGCAATGATCGTCATCCAGTAAAGAAAGGGATGAAATGCTTTAGCCTTGATTTGTGCCAATACTGCTGCCAAAAAGATGATCGCGAAAATGGCTGTACCAATCAAGTAGCCTAGATTCATGGACATCGAGACGGCATCGCCCCCAGTTTCGCCAAGTGTGGTGGCTGCAATTTTAATGACCCAAAAAACGAGGGTCACTTCAGGGACTTTGCTCAAGACTTTTTCTGCTGAATTATTCATATTGTTTCGTGTCCGCTAGTTAGAGGGTCGGCTGGAGAGCTTCGAAAGTACTCAATAGTTCGGTCATTGTCTTCTTGCAGTCAGTTTGGTTGGGTTCGCTTGCACGCAGTGCACTGAGGGCATGGTCAATGGACTTGTCGAGCACGTGCCAATCGTCTGCTGCTCGTGGTTTCAAGCCTGCCTCCGCCGAATCCCAGGCGACCTCCAAATCTTTAATCCGTGTTCTAGCGGCTGGCAGATCACCCTTGTCCACTATGGCGGCGACGCTTGCGGCGATATTCCGAAATGCGGACAAGTCTCCCAATTTGGACGTGGTCTTTGCCTCTGGCGCGGAAGTGCTCTGACTTGTTGGTAATGATGTCGAGTTTGCCATATTGGTGTCGGTGGATTTGGAGCAGCCAGCCGCAAGAGCCAAGAGGAAAATGGCTGATAGAGCGGCAACGGGGCGAGTCAGGAAATACAGATCACGCATAATTTATCCTTGAATATTTGGACGTTACTTGACGGCGGGCGCATTCATGCGACTGCCTAGGCTGAACTGCGCGACAGCGACCAGCATCACGATCACAGTCAGAAATAGAGCGCTGGTCCACAGGGCGCCTATGCCGAGACCGCCATAGATCTTAGCCTGCGTCAAAAGATCTCCCAGTGAGGCCCCGAAGGGGCGTGTCAGGATGTAGCCGATCCAGAAGGTCAACACTGCGTTGCCGCCTATGCGCCATAGCGTATAGGTGATAGCGATCAGCGCTCCGAACGATACTGCTCCCCATGTAAAACCAAGGCCGAGTGCCTCGGTCGCTAAATCACCAGCCGCTGTGCCCAGTGCAAAGGTGCAGAGGATGGCAGACCAGTAAAACAGCTCCCTGCGTCGCGTGAAAATATGATGGATAGACAAGGTGCGTTCCACCCAAAACCAAACTGCAAAAATCCCTGCTAGCGCCACAGCGAATGCCGATGTGCTGACATAGAGGCTTACCCCTAGTCCATCGGTTAGCAGGTCAGTAATTAGAGTGCCAACCACGCTGATCAGAACAACCGTGAGCCAGTAAATCCAGGGCGTATAGCGCCGTGTGCGCAACTGCATGAATAAGGCAACCGCCAATAACGTGCCCATCATTGCGCCAGTTACGCCTTGGCCGAAGCCTGCATTGACAGCTAGAAAGTCGGCTCCAGTTTCGCCGACAGTCGTGGATAGGATTTTTATGATCCAGAACGAGAGCGTCACTTCGGGGACTTTGTTGAGCCAGTTTGATGCGGCGGGTGTGGACAACGTATTCATAGAGTTATCTCCTTCCAATGGATATGGGTTTTGACACAAGTATGATCAGTCAAACTTAGCTCAGTCATAGTTGTGGTCATTTGCGCACCCATCCTCTCTGAATAAAATTTCCAAATAGCTTTCGATGAACGCGGAGGGCCACGTTGTAGGTGGCGGGTAAATATAAATGCACCTCACGAAACGCAAGCCAGGCACTCAGCATGGAGACCAAGCCCGCACCAACCATGTCTAGAGGAAAGTGAACGCCGAGGTAGATTCGTGCCCATGCAATAGGCAGCCCCAGCAATGCAAGCGCTATTCCCGCTAGGCGCGGGCTACGATGCATCAAGAAACTAAACGCGACAGCCCACAGGAGCGTCAGGTGGTCGCTCGGGAAAGAGGAATCGGCAGCGTGGGGAATCAGCGTATGTCCAAGCCCGATCATGAAAGGGCGAGGATGTTGCCAGACCAGGCCGATGATCTGGTTGATAAGTAAGCCCGCCAGGCCGGAAGCAGTGGCTTCGAGTAAAACTTTACGTGTACGCTCGCTGCCTCGCAGCCAACCGATCGCTATGATGACCGGTACCACCCAAATGGCGTACTGCGCGAAGACAGTGGCGATGGCCAGCAGGAGCGTACCCGGATGCTCGGGGGCATTAAGCCAAAGAAATAGTGTGTGATTGAAGTTTTCCATGGAGTCTCCGTGTCCGGATCACTCATCAGGAATGACCCGGACACACTGGTATATAGTCAGTCTTTCTTGTCGTGATCGTCATCGCGATCCGCTTTGTCTTCAGAGGACGAAATAACAGTCCCCTTGTCGGGATCGACTTTGACATCGAAGACCTTGGGCCCGCTAGCTACTTCCACGTCATAGACCCAGCCGTGCTTCGTGCTCTCGTACTCAGCTCGTGCAGCCTTGCCGTTGGCATGCTGCTCGGCTATGGTGACAGCTTGAGAAAGCGGGATTTTTGCCTTAGTTATGGACAGTGCATCGTTTTCCATGTTGCCTTGAGTGGCATAGGCAGCACTACCCGAAGCGGCGATGATGGCAGTTAGAATGGAAATCTTAATATAACGATTCATTGTGCTTCTCCAAAAAGAACGCAGGAATTTGCGTAAAGGAGAGACTACGGAAAGTTACTTAGCTGGTACTGAGCCGCTCCAAAATCGATTAACGTGCTTTATTTTCCGTTTCCTGAGAGCCTGTGATACCGGTTGGCTATGGTTTGACGCCCGTTTGGCAGGTAGTGATTGCTACGAGGCAGTTTGGCCTTGAGTTTCGTCAATGCACCTCGGCTGAGTCGTTAGGCCGCTGATGCTCATTGGTATGGCCACAAATATTCCTAGCCCACCTGGAACACACGTGGCCATCAGAATGCTACTTTTGCGCTGGTCAAGCCACGCACCCAGGACAGGCAAAGACCACTGATTCCAAGACGGATCCCCCTGTAAGCAACCGATACCAACGGACGCCATTGAGAGTCCGTTGGCCTGCGACAATCGATCGTTAATCGTCGGAGCTGGCTTTCTTGCTCCTCGGCTTAGCCCTTGGCGCTCGCGCGCTTCGCATTGACTCGCCTTTGAGTTTAATCTCGTAAGATGTGTTGATCACTCGATCCATTACAGCGTCAGCAATTGTTTTGTTATCGAACGTTCCGTGCCACTCTTCCAGAGGCAATTGGCTGGTGAACAAGAGGGATCGCGCCCCCATACGGTTCTCGATAAGTTCGAGCAGATCGCTTTGTGCCCGCTTACTGAAGGTATCAATGCCCCAGTCGTCCAGAATCAAAAGGTCAAACTTCTTGAGCTGCTGGAGTCGGTTTGCAAATGTTCCTAATGCACGGGCCGCAGTCATGCTCTCAATCAGAATAGGCACGCGGACAAAGTGTGCAGATAAACCATCTCGGCATGCTTGGTTGGCCAACGCGCAGGCAAGCCAAGACTTCCCAGTTCCTGTGGGGCCAGTGATGACTAGGTTATGCCGCTGGCGTACCCAGTCGAGACTGGTCAAACTGATGAACTGCGATTTATCCAAGCCTCGTTGTGCTCGATAGTCGATGTCCTCAATCGCCGCGCTTACCGGCAACGCCGCACGCTTAAGCATCATTTGTTGCCGACGATTGTCTCGCACTGTCATTTCGTGATCAACCAGGCTTCTGACACGATGCTCGAACGGTAGGTCACCGGTATTTGGCGTAGATATTTGTCTTTCGAATTCCGCAGCCATGCCCGACAGCTTGAGATGATGCATTTTTTCAATTGTGAGGTTGTTCATCATTTGGATGGTTCTCCTTCGTTATGACTCAGTACTTGTTCGTAATAGCTCGCACCACGGATATTTTTGTGTTCGAGAAGTGTCGCCGCCGGGGATGAGGAGTTTTCCCGCTCCAGCAGGTCCAACCCTTTGTTCAAGATGTCGCGCAGCCGTGCGGTGCCAAGGACATGGTTCTCCCCGGCGTAACTGCATACAGACTCCATCCGTTGCTCCCCGCAGCTCTTGGCAATTGCCTGAAGCGCACATGTGGTACGGTAGCCAGAGTACGGACCCCGCACCCGGTCAAGGAGTGCGGCTAATTGCCCTGCGGTTGCAGGGCCAATTTTGGAAGCCCATTCGAGCGCCTTCTCACTGGTCCACCCCGCAACAGCAGCATGAGCAGGCGGACGATGATGTGGAAGGATCGTCATTTTCTCCCGTTTTCGACTGCGCTCATGCGTAACGATGGATTTTCCCAGTTGGAGTAGCTCAACAAATCTCTGCGTAAGTCGATAGTCGAACTCTTGGTTACGCTTCTCGCTGGGGACGCTATACCTATGTTCATCTATAAGAACCAGGTAGTCCGGCCCTGCGCGCACCTTGCCCCATTCCGCGAGTTCGTACGGTTGATCCGGCAACGGCATCAACAATGGTTTCTCTTCTGCAAGCCAACATGAAAACCGCGTTCCATTGCGCTTCTGAAATTTTCGATGATTGAACTCTTCCAAAAGCTCCCGAATGGCACGATTCAACTCTGCCATGGTGAAGAATTTTCTGTTTCGCAGCCTGAAGAGAATCCAGCGCTGAACCAGCAATACACTCATCTCAACATGCGGCTTGTCTTTCGGCTTACCGGCCCTTGCAGGCCACGGTGTGGTGCCGTAATACCTGCATAGCTGGAGATATGATTCGTTCATCGTCGGGTCATGGCGGTAGGCTTTGATCACTGCGGACTTGAGATTGTCCGGGACAATTGACTGAGGAACGCCCCCGAAGTATTCGAACATATTCACGTGAGATCCCAAGAAATCTACGATACGCTGCGACCAGGACGCTTCCGCATAGACGTATTGCGAACCTCCCAGCACTCCCACGAAAATCTCCGCAGTCAAAATCTCGCCCGAATCCTGGTCATGAATTACGACCTTTTTCCCCGAATAATCGACATAGGCAGCTTCACCGTAACGAGCCTCTGAGCGCATCGAGAGCTTTTGTGACTTCTTCCATTTGCGGTATTTCCTGCAAAAAGTCGAATAGTCGAGTCGATGCTCCTCTGGGTCAACGGCCTGCCACTCAACGTGAAGCTCTGCCAGCGTAGCCCCGGGCTTTTTCATCTCCTCATCAACGTAGTTCAAGTCGAGCAGATTGCTTTTCTCATCAACCAAGCGTTTATGCGGGTTGAACTTGTGGTCTAGGAGTTCGTCGTCCAGCTCGGCCGGAAGTGGCCAAGGCAGTCCTAATTCCTTATAAGTTTGGATGATCCGATTGATGGTTTTTCGACTGATGCCGGTCACCAGTTCTATTCGTCGCTGAGAGTATCCCTTGTCGAGGTGATACTTCAAGACATCACGTACGATGCGCACGTTTGCTCTCCTTTGAATTCCCATGGTCGTAAGTTGTGCTGCGCACGTTGGATACACCTCGCGAGCCAGAATGAACGGACGTAGACCGTCCTCTTCAGCCAAGCGAAGTATTGACATAGGTAGGGGGAAGCGGGATACTCCAGCGCGGAGGGTCAACTTCCAACGCTGTATCTAAAGGTCTGTAGGCTGCCACCTGCAGGCCTTTTTTGTATCCGCCTTCGCTTTCAGCGAATTAGGTCATTTCTCTTCTCCTTTCTTTCCTGCCTGCACGGCTTTGGTGCGTTCCGCCACCAACCAGCGTGCAACGTCTAGCGTCAGCGCAAATTTCCCTCGTCTGTTTTCGAGTTCAAAAACTGGTATCGGAATGGACTTGCGGACCAAGGCCATTCGGTAGGCCTCTTTGCTGGGATATCCTAGCGCTATCCTCAAATTATCACCGGACAGCAGCGGCCCATATTGCCGCGTGAGTTCACGAGCCATCAAGACATCCAGATCCATATCGTTCTCATTGGCTTCGAATTCGTTTGTCACGGCTAGTTACCATTCAGGCAGGGTTAATGTTCGTTTTGCCAGCATAACGGTCTCAATAGGCAAAATCCACCCGATGAAATAATCGCAATTGACGATCATTTAGAATCCTGACACTTGCCTTTATCTCTTTGATTTTCAAATAAAAAAGCCGTGACTACTTTAAGACTGTACTAGTTAAAATATCGGGTAGGTATAAGAAGATTCTTTATCGCAATGTTGATTAAAAATTAATCAACCCACTTACATCCACCGCTAAAACACGAGAATGTTGGACGAAAAGCAGCCACGCAAAGACGAGGAAGTTGACCGTATACGCTCTATTTTCTGGTTCTATTTAATAGCCGCATCCATGGGATCAAGCAAAGCTACAGATGTACGAAAGGCTCTGGAGCCGCATAAGAGCAGCGTGAACAAGCACGGGCAATCCGACAAAAACGAGAAATTTGCTCACTACCGTAGCGGCGAGCGAATGCCAAATGCCACCCTCGTGGATCTGGCGAATCGCAAGGTTCCAGGGAGCCGAGCATGCATTGATCACCCGCTTTGGAGGGTTCTCCGCTTCCGGGGCTCGATTCAATTGCAGGCAAGTTCTTGGATAGGTCGACTCAGCAGCCGCGTCCAAAACCTGATGTTCACCAATCAGCGAACATTGATCGAGCCTGCCTCCCAACTTCAGTTAGAGAATTTGGTTAGGGACAAGAGCTTAGATAGCTTAGCCGCGCTGACCGTCATTTACCGGTTGAGCCAAGAGAGAGAAGACGCAGATGCCATGTGGACCTGCGCGACGGCGATATTCCAGCTGTTAGTTATGATGAATGGGATGCTAAGTACGTTTCATATTGGGCAATTACTTTACGACCTCTACGCAGACCGTTTGCTACGTTCAGCCTCATGCGGGGGAAATATTCGCGCATGGGATGTTTTTCAATACGATGTAGGTGCCGAAGTAATTCACTTATATGCGCACTTATCGCAAAAGAAGATTAATGGCCGGCGACGCCATCCAGATTATTACGTCATGCAGGCGATGACCGAAAGTCATCCTCGGCAGACTGACGAGTTCCTGCCAATACTTCTACCTAATCTTGAGCTCGGTCCGCCTACGTCCGAGGGCACTGAGCTTCTCCGGAAGTATCTCGCCTTGAAAGTACAGTTGGCGTCACAGAATTCTCCAGCAGAGGTGGCTGTAGAGTAAAGGTTTGCGGTGATGGTGTCATTTGCCATTCGCTGGCGCACAAGGATGCCAGAGGGTGGTAACTTTACCGCGCTATTCGATGGTGCTCTGTGGCGGAATTTAGGTGGTGCAGTTAACCATTGAGTGGCGCTTTACGCGCCATTACTCACTCTGGAACAGAAGGAGAAATGGATGCGCGGCGACATTAATGTGCGTCGTACCGACTTGGCAGCTAACTTCAAGATTGATTCCGATTCCGACGCTAACGACATACTGCATCAAATTGCAAAGCAATTTCTCGAATGGGAAATTCCTATGCGCCGAGTTGGAAACTCCGTGTATTGGGCTCCGCGCAATGGCAAAGAATGGACAATCGCGTTCTACGCCAAGGGCCCCGAAATGCGTCGAAAGAAAGGATTGAAGTCTCATCCTCATCGCGATGCATTGCTCGAAGAATGTGAAAACATGATCCGAGTGGAAGTTCGCTTGCGTGCATCCGAACTGCGAAAACTAGACCTCGCCAAAGCCAGCACATGGACTGAAAGAACTGCATACGAAGTGTTTTCCAAGTACATGAAAAAACTGAAGTTCTTGTCGATTACCTCCGGTCTGCTGGATGAGGACGAACTGAAAGAGCTGCCAAGCCGTTTGCGCGCGCCGTTCGCGTTGCACAAAGCAGGCGTCAAATTGGCGAAGGTTTTTGATGCTCGCACACTGCAACGTCACAACAAAGCTTTTAAAGACATGGGAATTGATATGCGTACGCCCAATCAGTTGCATGACAGCGTTCTGCCGCTGAAGAAGATTTTGGGGCCGTCGAAAGCGTATGCTGCTGCGCCAAAGTGGATGGTCGATGCAGGTTTAATTCCAGGATCGAAGAAGGCGTTGAAAAAGCCTGCCAACATCGGTTCGGTGTCGTTTGCGGAACCCGGGAAAATGAAACTATCTGCACGTCGTAAGCGCCGTTAAGCTTTCGACTCCGCCAATTTTAATAAAACCAAGTTAATTGGCGGAGTCGACACACGTTTTGGTCTACAGAGTTCAAGACTGGCAAAGTGAAGGTCCGCTTGATTTGTAGCCGATGAGAGCCAATCACTCAGTCATGACTGTATTGGAAATACTTTTTACTACAGAACAGATGATGGATGTTGTTTTTTATGGAAAACTGACCCAGTCGCCCCTGCTAGCTCTGCCGACTTTTAGTAAATAATAAACGCGCCTCCCCACGTAAAAACGTATCGCGCATGGAGAGGGAGAAAAACGGCTACGGATCAATCTATCTTAATTATTCCAATGCCCCCGACGACGGCGAAAAGTCGGTAATAATAATATCTTCGTGCGGAGAGCATGCGAATAAAATGCAGGTTTGTTTAACGCCTTCTACCGTAACAGGATGGACGCAGAAGTAACCAACTTTGCCATCATATACAGTGGCCCGCGATATTAAAGCACCTCGCCCGTGACCAGCATCCAAAAACTTATTAACATTTGCAATCTGTTCAGTTTCAGTACCATATTTTATATTCATTAGTTCGCCTCAAAGTTTTACGTTTTTAACGCTTTACACCTAATCCACTAACATAACATTCCGGATATGTTGAGAATGTCTACCTAAGTGGGGCAGTACATAGCCCTCAGTGAAGTAACGAAAATACTTCGATCACATCTCCCGACCTCCAGGCTCTCTCTAATATACATCGAAGCGCATTAAGGACGGTCCAGAGGTAGTTCGAATTTAGATCAGAGGTAGGAAAATGCGCGGCACCAAGCTGAACGAACTTGCAGCTCTGCCAGTTTAAATGAAGCAGATCCAGAGCTGCTTAAGCTGATTGAGAGAGCGTTCCATGCATTGTGCCGCCAAGACGGCGTTAAAGCCGCTCTAGCGACGTTTAAACACTCGGAGTACGTTCGCGCCGTCAACGCTTACTGGCGTAACCGTCAATGCGGTTGGTGGCAGCCAGAGCCAATGTGGCAGCAAGCGTGTGATGCTGTCCGCAACATTGGACTCTTCTCAAATCGAGCGTTTAGTATTTAACCTTGACAACTGGGATGCGCGGCAAATCCGTGATGTGCTTAGAGTCGCCAAGGTTCGTTTTCATATTTTTGTACGATCAAAGTAACAAGCTAATTTTTTCAAATTGACCTTCAGCTTCTGCTGCCGATTACGAACGATGATCGACAGTTCCCAGTCAAGCGCAACAGGCTGCTACCTTCCTGTATCCCGGATACGATTTTCAAAGTCTCTCCACCAGTTTGCGTCAATGTTCTCGGTATAGGCACGATGATCTTTATACGTTCGCTGAACAACATCACCTTTACATATTTTAGTGAAGTTGTGAGATTTATCCATATATGCAAAAAGTTTTAACCAATCGGATAGCTTATTTGGCCCAGGGTGTAAATTATCAAAAACGTGATTGTGCAACATCACTCCCCAATGCTCTCCATTATGGGCTATATCGCGGCCGTTTGAAGCAATGTAGCCATTGAATGATTTATCGTGAACATTGATATGCAAGGAGCGAGTGGCTCCTAAATGTTGGAAGCAATACATCAGATGATTGGCAGCCTCCATGCACTTCAACTTAGGGTATGTTTTGCAGATCGCGTTTGCTTCTAAGTAATGTTGCTCAATTTCTGTCTTAGTAGTACTCATAGCCGTCCTGTTTGCCTTATTTTTATGATTCGCTCTCTTAGTGTCGCGTCGAAGAGGATATGTTGAATACGGACGCATCAACATCTTTGGAGCACCACGTGTATTTTCGCCACAGATCTTGGTCCGCTTTGCCGGAAGCGGTCTTCACTATTCGGTTGATTCTAATTTTCTGGCCATTGAGAAAATTTCTCTTCATAGCATGTCAAAGTGTTCGTTTTTCATGGAGGCACATGAAAACACCGCCATCTTGGAAGCTGCCCATACCACCAAAGGCTTATAACAGCTACCCCACACCATAAAAGTTCAGATGATGAATCGATAGACGTCTTTTGAAAGCCAATCGACTCAACGCGATTCATGGTGGACGCTTTACGCTATCTTTCCGCACTGGTAGGATGTTTCAGATCAACGGACCTATTCTTGGGAGAACAAATTTGTTGCAATATAACGAAAACGGATGCAGGGTCATTATTGGCGTACACGAGAAAAGAATAATAGATATCAACAAAGAGCTAGATTTTTTGCGTAGAGAAAGAGAGCTAGCAAGGGCAGATATGACGGTGTTTTTTGCCTTCACGGAGATCATAAATAAACTTGAGTTCGATATAGCTAGCGCAAAACAGAAAATAGAAGAAATGAAAGCTCATTTGCAAAATTCGTAGCTATGTTTACTGCGATTAAAAATACATCTGTCATGTTGAGGTTGATACGGAGAGATTTGACTTTCTTGCAACGCATTCCATCGCCTATCTCTTAAGAGTTTTTTCATGTTCAGTTTTTTTGCACAAATTTATGAATGTCTGAGTAAGTTAGCTATACGAATAGATATGAATAAATCGGAGAATTTGGAGAAAAGAAATGGAAAAATTAAACTCCACTAAGTTTTATCAACTTATGGGGAAATTTTGCGTCCAGTTTGAAATGATCTGCGCCGAAATGGAGGATTGTGCTGCCACGGTTCTAGAAGAAAATGGCCTAAAGAACAGAGCGCTACAGAAAATAATTCTTGCAAATCTTACTGCAGATCCTTTACAACGAATGCTCTGAGGGTTACTAGCAGAGCATTTTAAAGATAAAGGATATGAGAAGGTATTGTCAGTCACATTTAGTGAATTTGAAAAACTAACCTCTATAAGAAATAGCGTAGTTCATGGAAAATGGCTACCCCCCCTTGATGACGAAGCGTGGGCACCTCAAAAAAATTACGTTCTGAGCAGGCGATTGAAGACAAGCAAAATCGGCGAAGATTCAGAGTATCTCAAATATTCTGAATCTGATTTTCAGACTCATATCTATAAATGTGAAAGTCTGCAAAAGACAATTTCTTTTTTAAACTTTCTTTGCGCCTTCCCCGAACAACTAAAAAGATATTTTGATGAAGAAAAAGGAAGTCGCATTATCATCCCCACTAATTCACAATAACCGACACGGCTTCCTTCTAATTAGTATCAGTCCATGTACCCGTCGATACGAACTTGAAAAGATTATTGTAGGCCTGCCAGATACGAGTATTGTTTCCTTGATCCGCAGCTCTATCTTTGAGTTCTCTCAGATAACCACTGGCAATAGTCTTCGCATTCACGTCACCCTGGAACCTTCTTACATGTCTCGTATGACCTTCCGCCAGGACTACGATCGGATATGTATCATCACTCTCAATAATATCTTGCAAGGGCCGCAAATATTCTATCGCTTCCTCGACTAAACGATTTGCCGCGACTTCGTCATCTATATCATTTGCGACAATAAATAACTGATGCCCCAACGCATGTTGAGTGTGATTTGCCTCATATGCAGAAAAAGCTGTCCTCAGCTTGATTAAAGCCTCACCCTGCCGCTTAAAATCTCGCAATGAGAGACCATACTGCAGCCAAAAAAGCCCATCCATTTCGAAGCGTTTTTCAAGGTCTTGATATAAGGGAATAATTAAATCGCCCCGCCCCTGCAATAAATCCCATAGAACGTTATGGTTAATGAGGCTCTTATAAATTCCTGCTTCTAGTTTATTTAAATTTTGAATGACAGGTGCCTTATATTGAGCAAAAGCCTGTAGCAAGCCCCCTATAGCATCGGCAGTCAATCGTGGATCAACTATGTGCTCTAATAAATATCGAACATACACAGGATGCCGCACCATTAATTTCCCATCAATGCGCGACACAATGCCAGCCAAACTAGGTGCGAGCAATATGGAAGTTGACAAAACGCCCAAGTGAGCTAACGCACGGTCGACTAAGCCTGCTGGAGCCGGAAAACTTCTATCGGTAATAACTGCGACGGTTAAGAGAAATAACTTTTCAGGCCTTGACTGTAAAGCTGCATAGTCTTCCTCTATAATTTTTTGGAAACCCCGCCCATAGGTTGCTTCCAAGAGAGCAATTAGTAGTTGCTGTTTCGATCTAATAAAAAGAGCATGGATCTGCGCCTCTTCTGTCAACTGCCCTAAAATTGTCCACGAGCCAAACTGACGTAGCTTCTCCAGAATTAACAGAGCATCTTCTTGAGTAAATTCTTTTACAAAAATAGGACTTCTAGCCGCGCTAGATAATTTTTGTTTCAGGCGCGAGCTCCAGATATTTTCTCTCGTTGCACAAAGTATTTTCGTCCGATTTAACTTTCCTGATGAAAGTACGTCGTCCAGCGCATCCACAGATTGCTCCACATTGTCGATCACAACCCACAATGTGTTATCTAATGGGGTACTTTCTTGCAACGCCTCCAGAGTCTTCTTAAGCTGATTTAGCGGCTGAGAAATAAAATAGACGTTGAATCTTGAATCTAAACACAGTTCATAGGAAAGCTGCATTAACAGAGTCGTTTTCCCCGAACCTGCCGGCCCAATAAAAGGAATAAACGAATGAGAATCGGATGCTCGAATAATAGCCAAAGCTTGCTCAAACACGCTCAACCGCGCTGGAACACCTTCAACTACGTCATTCCACGTTGGAGGAAAACCTTTATAAAAATTCCTGATGGCCCCTGTTGAATTTATCGGCTGAGCAAACGCCATATCCGATTTAACTACAGTAACGCCTTCTAACAAATTGACATAGTTACTCTGTTCTATTGAAGTCATCCCTAATAGCTGACTATACTGGGGGAATTTTCTCTTAGCTAGATCAATAGGGAGAGTGGGCTGAGGAAATTCAATCTTCATCCATGAACAGAAATCTTTCAAAGTCCCTGGGATATGCTGAATGTTGTAATCCTCTAATGCTCCTTGCTGGATAACTGTCGCAGTTGGCGTAATTACATAGCTTCTACCTGAGCGCTTATTGTTCAGCGATTGATAGCGCTCTATATGATATTTTAGAAGTGGTTCATTTAATTTTGTGCCGATAAAAAGAAACGTACTTTGCACAAAATCAGATGCACACTGATCGTACCAAGGATGATGTGCGCTAGCTGCATTGGCATACTCGGCGGCAGAGAAAATTACACCATCTTGTAAGCGTGTTACACAGCCGTTAAGTTTCACGTAATCAAGCCGGTCGAAAAATGGATCTCCATCTTGCAGAGAATCACGAGATAAACGTGTACGAACATTCTGAGGGGATTTATATAACGCTCGTTCTAGCCCATCATCAATATTCAGTGTGTATATTCTGCGCCAAGCATACCGAGCCAAATCGCGATATTCGTCTGAAGGTTGCGTATGCAGAAATAAATCTTCTAGTATTGGATCAAGTCGATTTTTTAAGCGAAATCTAGTTGCAGCGTATACCTCATCCAAAGGCTCTTTTGCATACGGAAGAGAAGCTTTTTCAGCAAGCTTGATGGCCAAGTTTTCTCCATCCAAAGTCGTCAGGCCTTTTGAGTCCTTGCAACCTCTAGATGCACCAGCACCTAAAAACAAAATTACTTCACCGGCAGAAATTGCGGTTTTAAGCGCTTCATTCATTTTGAATTCCCAGTATTATTTTAATGATGGGCGAACAGGTGAACTTTCATTAAACAGAAAAATACGCCAATAAAATCTGAATATCGACATTTCAACTCCGTCGCTCTCTAAAATAAAAATGCTATCGTCTTCGTTACGTCTCTCTCAGCGAGTCTAAGACTATATGTTTTTTTGTATGTTAGGTCGCGCTCCGCTTGCTGCCCCCCCTAAAGCGATAAAGTCAGAAGATAAATGACAGCATCTTTTAATTTTTCTTCTTCATTTTTTATGTCAGGGCTCTTCAAGTCAATAAAATATTGAAAAACCCCTTTATTATCTATCTGCCCTAAACAACGTAGACCAAGGTTTTCTTTGGATGAGGATGGCAATACTAGGAGGCTATGAATAGAGCCGTAAGATGCCATATAGGAAACGACTTGGTTTAGATCATCTCTTTCCACTATGTTTTTGACCGACTTGTATTTCACCTCCACCACTAAGTTTACGCTCCGTTCTCCGGGTATGTCGTGGTAGATTAAAATATCCGGAGTCGCAGGAACTTCTTCTCCTAAAAAGTTAGCAAGGGATGATTTATCTAATAAAGGTTTTTTCCCACGACGCCCGCCTTTATTCCCATCAAATACGCTGATCGTATCATCTCTTTTTGCCAAGTCTTCGAGCGTCACTCGCACATAAATTTCAAATGCAGTCGCTAAATTAAGAATCAGGCTATCTAAAATCAGATTTCTATTCGTACTCGAAAATCCCAATCCCTTATTCAACAATATCAGCCGTGCCAAGTGCAGGGTTTTACGATAATGTTCCTTCGACTCGGGAATATGGATGGCATCCATATTTTGAATTTCCTGAAAAATCTCAAAAGGCGTTACAAGTTTGATTTGGTCAAAGTAGCTAAGACAAACAGCGATATTGCGCTTTCTAGCTTTATTGTTTGATATTCGAGAAGACTCAAAAATGTTCTGTAATAAGAATTTAATAATTCTATTTTGTATATTATCTGGATGCCGTTCTTGCCATTCATATGCGACCAGAGATGTACCTGCTTTAGATCGAGCGCGGGCAGTATGCCCGAAGTGAATCTTTCCTTTGGGGAAAAATCCAGTTTCTCTTCTCCGCTCGTATCTTTTTAACAGACCTCTTTCATGGATCTCCTCTGCATATTTCAGAAACGAATTTTCTAAAAAAATACCGATAGGCGAACTCGCGTACTCGTGTTCACTATATGTACGATCGGTTCTAGAAAGATGAACGGGGCTATAACCAGATAAAAGTAATATTCGTTCTAAATTGGCTAAAGGGACTTTAGGACGTACATCTAGCGTTAAATATTCGTTAATTGGAATCAAGCCGATATAACCACGGGCTTGTAACGCTACTTTTCCGTTTCGATAGCTAACCTGAAAATAGTCTTTCTGAAGAACATCAGAAAATGCCAGCAACTGCCCATTTTCCGAAATAAGTTCTGGCCGAACGTCAATCGTCTGGAATTCATTTATTTTTAGTATTTCGATTCGACGCATAACTTAATCTTCAAAGATGCGGGCCCAACTAGTTTGAACTGAAGAAAATTCCTCTGTATCCGTTTTCAGAACTCGTTCAAAGTGGAAAACTAATTGATTAGTCCACAAGCGAGCCAATGCCTCGTCTGACTTCGCGGTCTGAAAGTAGGCATGACCAATGCGACATAGAGGATTTTTATGATTCGACACCATTTGGAAAAATTGTTCGACTTTAAGCTTTCGAGCATCACTAATTGAGGAATGCTCCAGAATTTTTCTTAAAGACTCCAAACTTGGATCAATTTTTATTTTCGCGAATCTGCGCTCTAAAGCCAAATCTAACTCATCTACGCCTCGATCCCATGGATTCATGGTCGCAATTACAATCAGGTTTTTAGGTATGAAAACTTCTATGTTCGACGCTAAGTAAAAGCTAACTCCCCGTTTTGGTTGCTCTAAGTAAGTCAACGCTTCCCCAAAAACGCGTATCACGTCGGTGCGACTAAGTTCATCGATAACTAACACTACGGGTGTCGAAGCAGATTTCACCGCTGCCTCACATGCTTTAAGAAATACCTTCGGTCTTAGTTCAAAGCCGCCGTTAATATTTGGCACATAAGACTCAATGAAGTCCTCATATTGATATCCGGGGTGAAATTGGACGTAAAAAGTTTTATTTGGATCGAAGCCCGTCAGATATTCTGCGATTAAACGTGCATATCGACTTTTTCCAGTACCAGGAGAGCCGGTAAAGATGATGCCGGCAAATCCATCCTCAAGTAGTTTCATACTCGTTTGAAGAATCGGATCAGCAGCGTCAATCTTCTCAAGAGCAACGCCTGAATTCATATGTGCCTCAAACTCATTGTCAGAAACTTCTATACCTAATTGTGCGGAGGTCATTGACCGTGATTTTTCTTTTTTATTTAACATCTATACGCACCTCAGTCGCAGGGACGAACAAAACACTTCCAGAGGCATCTAAATTCTCAGAAACTTCAAACATGTCTTGAAATTGAAAATCTTCGCTTGGCAGGCCCTTCCGAAAACCAAATTCATCTCGAAAAATCTCGATCAACATACTGCTATTTGCCTGCTCCTCCTGATCGAATTCAAAACTGAAGTCTCTATATAGAAAAACAGCCAAACAACCGGGATCTATTTTTTTGTCTTTCAGAAGTAACTCCGCAGCCATCTTCCCATAATCCGCCTTCAGAGAAAAAACGCCACTTCTCCCTTGAGTCTCAATATTGCAAAGCTTAGCGATCGGAGATTTAGCTCGAATAGAACTTGGAGCGTACGAGCCAGCGACGTTGGAATTAAACCAAATTCTCTCAGCCCCCGCCAAGGAGAACGGCAGAATATAAGGAGTCTCAGCGGAACCATCACCCACCGCTAAAAACTCATCAAAGAAGGATTTGAATTTAGGGTCGAAGCCCTCTGCGCTGTCTTTCGCGCATGCAGCACGCTTGATAGACAAATATCCGGCAAAAGCAGGATGAATTTGTGTTTCTCGCAAATTTTTAAGCGCAGCTTTAACTACTTCCGTGTTTAGAAAGTACGTATTGTCGTTTATTGTTGGCATGAAGACCTATTTTCACAGTGGACTCCATACATGATCGTCTGTTTCTGGGGCGAGATCAATGCCTAGGGCTGTGCGCCCCATTTTTCTCGCCACTTTTAGCGTGGTGCCGGTACCCATGAACGGATCAAGGACAACCCCTGGGACCAACGGCTTGTTGCATCCGCAGCTCGTCCACCCAACCGTTTTTTTCTTGGCGAACGTAAACTCGCGAAAATACCCCCCCAGAGCGGCCTTTGCTTCTAGTGCCAATTGCTGAACTACCGCTGTATTTCTCCCTGTACCTGTCTGTACTTTAAGAGCTTTACCGGCATCAGATATCCCCGTAGCTTGAATAGCTGCAATATGCTCCGGTGTTAATTTATGCTCGATTGCCAGCTGCATAGCACGCTTTGCTTGCGGACGACTTGGATCCAATTCCGCAGTTCTCTCTAGAACACGTTCTGGAATATGACCACATACTGGGCAGGTCGCCGGTGGACATGCCAATAAAATAGCTCTACGTACGATCTCGTCTGGAAAGGGAGCCAAGTGGTCTCCCATATTTCGTTTCAGAGGAATGTTCCACACATCGCCTGGATTTGTTCCATTTCCAATGGCTTCTGAGTAACCAACCAAATCGTAATAGTATTTGGAAGATTTAACGAAATGAATAATATATTCGTGGCGTCCGGCTAATCTATTTTTGGCCGGGTCAGGCATACCTGTATCTTTTGTCCAGATAATGCGGTTTCGCACTATCCATCCATCATCAATCGCGGCGGCCTCTAGCCGGCCAGGAACGCCCGCTAACGTTTTATTCCAATATGAATCGCCTATATTTATGAACACGGAAGCTGTTTTTGTAGTTACACGACGCCATTCGCGCATGCAGTCGACCATGTTCGTCACAAATTCTTGCGGCGTTGCTTCCAATCCAATTTGCTCTGGATATCCATAGTCACGTTTTTGCCAATACGGCGGAGAGGTAACGATCAAATCAACGCAGTTATCCATTAAAGGAACTGCTCTAGCGTCGCTGTAATATCTATGAAATTCTGGAGGAAGTATGGATTGAAATACGTCTTCCTCGGGTTTTACTATTCTTGACATCTGCTTTTCAAATAAAAAATACAAGTCACGTCCGACGGGCGTTATAGACCAATTGGACAGAATTATAAGTGCACAAAATCAGCCTCGTCGAGAACTTTATCGCGAGGGCTAAGAGAATTCAGTTTTCCCATCTCGTTATTGGGTGAACGATATAAATCGTTGTGCGAGTGTTAATTTAAGCGACATTATTTCATACACTGCTTTTTGCACGGTGAAACGAGAGACGTTAAGTGATCTACGGCCATTGGCTTTCTGCTTAATTGCACACGAATCGTACTGATCTCTATTAGTGAACAACAGCCGACCAAATTCTCTCCAACTCATAGAGTTCCTCAATCCAATTTTCTGCGTTTGAAAATACAATAAGTGCTTTGCTATTTTCTTGACTCCAACCAATCCTCTGCCCACCATAACCAACTGCCCAATAAGTATTTTTAGCATGAGACGTATCCGTCCAAGTAAGAAAGCCATAGCCGTCAAACAGTTTTCCGGCATTTTTCTGGGTATTCTTTATTTGCGTCATCGTCGCTTGCCGAACATAGTCTCCAAAACACCCCTCGATAGTTGAACTTTCTTTGACCCACATCGCAAACCGGATCCAGTCGTCCATCACCATTCGATAATTTCCATCAGCTTGTGCTTGTCCCCATTTGTCCTCACCTATGATTACCGGTTTTGAAATTCCAGCTTGTTGGAGAACATTCTCAGTCGTCCATTTTGCAAATGTAGTTCTGGTGGCACGGTTGATCATGATTCCGAGCGTAACGGGATCAGTACTCTTGTACCAAAACTGCTCACCCGGCGCGTAAACCGAAAACACTCCCTTTTTTGCAGCTGAAAGCCGATCTTCAACAATCGTGTCTAGAAGATTCAACCGCCCTTCACTCCACAATTTGTTTTGTGCGGGTGTTAGCATAGTAGCGTCTGAGTCACCGCCAGTTGTACCAGATGCCATGCGGAGTAGATCACGTACCGTAGCCATACCAAGCGCTTTTCCCTTGAGCTCGGGAATGAGTTCATCTGCGCGAGTAGTCAGTTGCAATTTTCCAGCACAGATAGCTTTGCCAACGGCCATACTTGTAATTGTCTTCCCCATACTAAAGCTAAACAGATACGAGTCATCGTCGGCCGGAGCTTTGAAATCCTTGTAGACAACGTCTCTTCCGTCGATCAGCGCAATTACCTTCGCAGGTCGATTAGCGAACAACTCCTTCGCTTTATCAACAACTTTTTTCTCCTCTACCGTTGGCGCTCGACTACCAATCACTGATGGGATCGCGGCCGACTGGCCGTGATAGAACCAAGCACGACCTTTTCCGATAAGCCAATCATCCGGTGCAATTGCGCCATCTTTGCTAGTCGGAAGAATCGATTGCGCCACGACATTAGTGGGGGTTATGCTCAAGATCAAGCATAACCATACAAAGTACATGATCGCTTTCTTAAGCGTTAGCTTTGGCTGCAATACCGGACCGACTAGAGCTGATTTATTCCTCGCGTCTAAACTCATGACTGTTCTCTTTCTTATTTTGATGAAATCGTTCACTTCATGTGTTTTTCAATGAACTTAAGTGCTTGCTGACGTGCCTGGTTCCGGAACGTAGAATTTCCTTGAATATATCCGTCGCTCTTGATCGCCGCCGGATCAATGAAATGACCGATTTTGTAGCCATCGAATCCATGATGGCCGCCCTCGAATGCAACAAAATCCAACTCCGCTGTACTGATCGTCGCCAACTGTTCCTTTAATTTAGGGCAGTATTCCCCGTCACCGTAAGCGTCATCTGTCCCCCAAAAAACCTGGATTGGTACAACAATACGAGTTAGAGAATCAAGCTTACGTGCGTAGAACTTGCAGCCTGGATAAAAAGCCACATGAAGTCTAAAGCCGGGCGCACTATCACCTATCCACATTGTTTTAAATACGGGAAGCGTTGCAGACATGGTCTGCTGCCCACCCAGACTGAACCCCATCACTCCAACTTTGTCGGGAATGATCTCAGAATGAGATTCCAACAATTTCAAAGCCGCATAAGTAGCCGGAATAAATGAGTCATTTGGTGGTCGGTCTGTCGGCGTACGAAAGACGCCAGTTTTGTAGTCCACGACGAAAGCGGCTATGCCGTGCTTCGGCAGTTCTTTGGCGAAGTACTCTGTACGGTCATCTTTTCCGCCAGTACCGTGGATGATGACCATCGCTGGAACAGGTCCAGACATGTTTTGCGGCAGAAATAGCTCACCAGAGACGTTAAGTGGATGGCTAGCATCCAGCGACACAAACGGAATCACGTCTCCTGCTCTCGCAGCAAGGCAAAGGCAACCGAGCGCAAGTAATGCACTCCATTTTTTTTATAATAAGGTTCATTGTTAGCTTCCTATTAGTGTGAGGCTTGACGCAATAGAAGAAGTATCTGGCTCGTCGTTCTAATTGATCTTAATAGGGATCATTCCGAATGACAGCCAGATGCGAAATGCTTTACTACCTCGATATGACGTTACTTCCCGGTTGAGGTCTCATTAATGTTGCGAGCCAATTGCAACTGGCACGTTCTGAAGACGCGCTGGCCGGAATCGTCTGTCAGTTGACCGGCCGCGGAAAACTTGTTGTCCGTCATCGCTCCCTTGAAATAGACACGCCATTGGTCGTCAGGCGTATTTCTTCCAATACCACGAAGCACCAACTGGTCCTTATCATCAAACTGTCCGTCCATTTTTTCGACACCTCCAGCAGCTGTGACGCGTTCTAGCTTGGCTTTGGCATAGTCTTGAACTTCAAGCGTCACTGGTTGAGAAAATCCAGCCTTGGCTCCGCTCGTTTCACCATCAAGACCGTTGCAGCTGTATGTGCCACGCCATTTTCCAGCGAGTCTTCGTTGACCAACATAGTCAATGGCATAACGGCTTACTTCATTAATCAGCCGCTGCCCTTCTTCTATTTTGATTAGGAAGTCATCTTTTTTGTCTTCGGTCCTCTGCGTCGAGTAGTTAATATCAGCATGGCCTTCTCGATCCAAGAACGATGTATCTAGCTTTGCATGGCAACTGAAACGCTTAGCCTTCTCGTCGTAGCCATCGCTGGTTATAGTGCTTACTACAAATTTCAATGTCTTGAAGAAAGCAGCTGCCGGCGTTGGATCGCTTTGATATGCCACGTCGTTCTGTACATTCTTCTGAATTGCGTTGGTGAGAAGATTTTGTATTGCCGTGATCGACTTCTCATCGCCGCATGCTGGTGGCTTGTTACTGCATCCGGTTAACACTACGGCAATGGTCAATGCAAATGACGTGATTGTTTTTTTCATTTCGTGTGCGCTTTCTGAATTTAACCGGCAACCCGGTTCTTGTCTTGTTCTTTGGCTTTGCGTTCTTTTTCTTCGATACGACGGCGGTCAGCATCGATTTGCGACTGCTCAGCCGCTTTCCGCGCTGCTTCTTGCCGCTGAATCGTATCTGCTCGCTGTTGGTCTTCCAGCTTCTTTTGCGCAGTGGCTTGTTGATACTGGTGGCCGTACAGAATCCGCTGCTGCGCCACATATTCATCTGTGACTTTGGCGTATTCGGTCATCAACTGACCAAGAGTCTTAATGAAGGGCGCCGTTTGATTTGCGGCCAACCGACATTCACTAGCGATACGGCGGAACATATCGTTAATAAACTGAGCATCTTCTGGGCTAGCCACACCAACGAAGGCCGGTGGCTGCTTGCTCAATAAGCTCATACGATTCTTGGTGACCGCTTGTATGAGAGTGTGGATATCTTGTTTGAGCAAGGTGTTATCGCACGTCGCTTGCGAACTACCGCCTGCAAATCGATTCTTACCGTCCCAATTCGGAATCGGCGTGCCGTATTCTTTTTCCAAGATCACACCAATGGCGTAGACCAACTGCTTGCTCGGATACACACCGTAGTTTGCAATTTTCCCGTAGTCCGCCATCTCACCTCGTCGCACATCCTCGAAGAACTGCTGTTTAGTGAAATAGCCTGGTCCGTTCGGACTGGCTTGCGTTGGCTGACTAGGTGGAGTGCCAACAATGTCAGCGCCAAAATTCTGCTGCTCTGCCGGTGCCGACTGCTTTGATACCGCCCCAGTCACTAAATCACGTGCCTTGTTAAACAAGTTTGGCAGTTCGGCGTGTGCGCTCGCCGAGAGCAAAAGCGAGACTACGCCTGCTTTTAGAGTTATTTTCATTGCTGTTCCTTATTAAGTTTTGCTGTAGAAGAGCTATAAACGCGTCATATTATTGTCGAATATATTCTACAAGTAAATGAAGTGTTTACTCCGTCGTTAATTAGTCGTCAGATGGGCATGATCGTCTCCCATGGACAATCCACTAGTTGATGTTGTTGAGAATCCGGTCAAAAAGACCGCAAATAAGCGCAATCCGGTGAGCGTTGAACTTGGAAAGCGCCTGAAGAAGCTGCGTATTGCTGTGAATAAATCTCAGGAGACCGTGGCGTTTGAAGCTGGAATTGATCGGACTTACATTTCCACACTTGAGCGCGGGATTGCCAATCCGTCTGTATTGGCATTGGCAAATATCTGCTTTAGCTTGAATATCACTTTGGCCAAATTATTTGAGCCGCTGGATATATCGTTGGCTCCAGACGGTGAGTTCGTCAGACGAACCAACCAAGCCGAACCGCAGCCGAAAGCCGCCAAGTCTCGCTTACGCTGACTTAGTCGATGGTGCCAATGGATACAGCTCCGGAAAATGAGACGGAAAGCGATCCGCCGGCATCCGCGGTGAAGTAACGAACAAACTTCGAGCTATGACCTGGTATACGCTGACTAAACTCCAGGCGTCCGTTATAGCCGCATAATTGTGGATGGTAAGAACCAGGGTCTAGGCAAAGATACGTCTGCGCAGCAAAAGCATCATCAACTTGCACTCCTTCCACGCCGACGACGAGCACCCAATGTCGCTGAGTGTATCTTCGAGTTCTCCATGCCAACAACACGAGCCGTCCAGCATCCAATTCGGACTGAGTAAATTCAAGCACACCGGTATGCGATCGTGCACTAACCTCAATTCGCAGACCGGCATCTAGGGATACCAATAGATCGGCCAGTGACTTGACACCGATCCCATCAAAATAGACTTTCCGTGCTGCCGACCAAAGTCGAGCAGCGACTCCAGAACGTCTATCAGCCAGTCGAGCCGGATCACTGATCTTCCCAAGAATAGTCAGCGCCGACGCTGCACTGTACGTGCCACAAGCACCATCAATCTCACCTTGACGGCAATGCACCGGCACAGTCTTCTTACCAATCTCGACCAACGCTGTATAGCCGATTTTCAGTCGTGGATGAAAGCGCTGCTGAATGTACGGTAGAGTCGCCATCTCAATACTCCTCCGGCAGTAAGCATGTCGTCACGCTTCGATCATGTTCCGTGATGACCCATAACGATTCTTTCTTCGGGCCAAGCTTATACACTGAGAGAATTCGCTCTCGATGCTCAACCGCTTGTGAATTCGCCGCTGCATCTTGAGCGCAAATATCACCCCAGTCTCCGCCGTTGTGACGCAACAAGAGTTCATTCGCGTTGACGCCGGATCTATCCAACAAATCTATAGCACCGGGCGTAGCAACAATTTGACCAAGCTTGAACAACGGTGGCCGTTGGCGCAATACAGAAACGATAAGCAGCGCTTCGGCTAGAGATTTAACTTTTTCAAACTCATCTCCAACTTGACTCTTTCTCTCATCAAAATATTTCTTTCCTGGTTCTGCCGTGATAGTGAAAACATCGAGACGGTAAGTGCTCACGAATACTCCTCTGCTGTAGATAGACGGACGCATTCCTCCGAAAGACCGGATTTAAAATCGCCGAAGGCGCGTACGTACTAAAATTGAAAAACGAAGTGACTTGACAGGAGTGTTACCGGACTACGGCGGCAACAATCACAGATTGATTTAATCGAATAAGATGACTGCAAGCGGCGACTTCAACAACGCAAAAAGATGGTCAGTAAATGAGCATCAAATATCGCGAAAAAAGCCGTTGATTCTCAACTGCTCTCAACCGATATCACAACAGCTCACCGATTCGACGGTATTTTCGACGGTACAGAAAACATCGAAAAACAAAATACATTTACGAATCAAATACTTAGAAACAAACCAACATACTTGCGCGTTATGTCGAACGCATGTTGTCGGCTGCCAAGTAACGCCCCTCCCCCAACCCGGACAGGCAGAGGCCTGTCCGGTTGCCTCACCTTCCGCCGCATCCCCCTGGCTGCGCCTTGCCCTCTGCAGGCTTGAAAATACCCTGCTCGTCGCCACCTTTCTCTTCGCCCTGACAAGCAAATTCTTGCCATTAGACGACCGGTCTAATTTTGAGGTATCATGGACCCGTGTCGCGTTATTGCGAGCCGTATTTTCTGGTTACCGTTACTAAGACAGTGAAGCACCGCTGTCTTTTTTCTTGCTAAAGGATATTTCATGACATCCCTGTTCGATCCCATCCAGTTCGGCGATATCGCCCTCGCCAATCGCATCGTCATGGCGCCGCTGACGCGCAGCCGTGCAATCGAAGGTCTCAAGCCGGGTCCGCTGACGGTTGAGTACTATCGCCAACGCGCCAGCGCCGGGCTGATCATTGCTGAAGCCACCCAAATCTCGCCGATGGCTCAAGGCTATATCGGCACGCCGGGCATCCATTCTCAGGAACAAGTCGCCGCGTGGCGCGACGTCACCGATGCCGTGCATGCCGCCGGCGGCAAGATCGTGCTGCAACTGTGGCACGTCGGCCGCATCTCGCACAGCTCGCTGCTGCCGGACGGCGCAGCGCCGGTTTCGTCGACCAACCGCGCCGCCAACGCCAAGACCTTCACCGCCGACGGCTATATCGATGTGTCGACGCCGCGCGCGCTGCGCGACGACGAACTGCCGGGACTGGTGGAGGACTATCGCAAGGCCGCGCGCAATGCGATCGATGCCGGCTTCGACGGCGTCGAAGTGCATGCCGCCAATACTTACCTGCTGGAGCAGTTCCTGCGCGACAGCATCAATGATCGCAGCGGCCCCTACGGCGGCAGCATTCCCAATCGCGCGCGCCTGCTGGTCGAAGTCATGCAAGCCGTCGTCAAGGAAATCGGCGGCGGCCGCACCGGCATTCGCCTGAGCCCGATGACGACCTTCGGCAACACTCCGATCGACAGCCAGCCGCAGGCGCTCTACAACTACGTGGTGGAACAGATCGCACCGTTGGGTCTGGCTTACCTGCATGTCATCGAAGGCGAAACCGGCGGCACACGCCAACCGGCCGGTGCAAGCTTCGACTATGCCGCGCTGCGCAGCCGTTTCCCGGGCGCCTTGCTGGTCAACAACGGCTTCACCGGCGCCGAAGCGCAATCGGTATTGGGCGACAAGCTGGCCGACGCCGTGGCGTTCGGCCGCCTGTTCATCGCCAATCCCGACCTGGTGCGTCGCCTGCGCGAAGCCAAGCCGCTCAACCCGCTCAGGGAAGAAGGCATGTACGGCGGCGGTGCGGAAGGCTATGTCGACTACCCGGCGCTGGCTGCTTGAACATAGCGAAGAAACAGCAAGAGAATCCTGCAACACCGGCAGCGACCGGCAGCAGTGAATGAAAAAACGCCGCCGGCATCACCGGCGGCGTTTTCATTTTCCGGCGCCCGCGGCAAGGCCGCAGTGATTGCAGGGCAGGTTCTGGAGCGCCGCTTATTTTTTGGCGATTTTCGGCAACGAAAAACTGGCCACCTGATCGTGGCCGCGTTGCTTCGCCATCTGCAGGGCATGATCGGCCGAGCGTATCAGATCGGCGCCAAGGTCGTTCTCATCCACCGGGTCCAGGCAGCTCACGCCGATGCTGACGGTGACGACGCCGTCGTCGCTTTCCCAATGGGGGATCGCAAGGCCGCGGGTCGCTTCGCACAATCGTTCGGCAAAACCCACTGCCGCCGTCAACGTGCAATTGGGCAGGATGATGCCGAACTGCTCGCCACCGTAGCGTGCCGCAAGGTAAGGCGATTGCCTCAGGTTCGTCCTGATCGCGCCGGCGATGGCGCGCAGGCAGTCGTCGCTGCCGACATGCCCATACAGATGATTGAATACCTTGAAATGATCGATATCCATCATCATGAGCGCCACCGCCGCCTGCCGGTCCTTGGCCTGATCGAGCTCGCTCTTTAGCAGCGCATCGAATTGACGGCGGTTCGGCAAGCCGGTTACGTCATCCCGCAAGGCAAGCTGTTCCAGCGACTGGCTGAGCCGCTCGGCTTTCGCCTGTGCATCCAGTGCAGTGGTCTCGGTCCTGGAGCGTTGGCTGACCTGCGTGATCAATCTGTTGCCTGCGTACAGCAATGCAACCAGGAGCAATGCGACGCTGCCGCCGTGCAAAAGGGACTCGCGCCACCAGTCGGACAGGATTTCATCTTCGGACATCGCGACCGCCACGAACAAGGGGAAGCTTGCAACGCCGCGATAGACGTTGATGCGCGTGACGCCGTCCTGCGACGACTTGATGAGCGCGGAACCTGTCAGCGCATTTTCCTGGTATTGGCGGAACAAGGCGGTGCCGGTCATGTTCTTGCCGGCAAATTCGTCGCGCATGGGACGGCGATACAGGAGTATGCCGTCCGAACGAACCAGTACGATCGCGCCGTCGCTGCCGATGTCGAAGGTCCGATAGAATTTCTCGAAATAGCCCATATCGATGTTGGCGACGACGACGCCGCCGAAACTGCCGTCAGGCATGTTGTAGCGGCGGCTGACCGTAAATCCCCAACGCCCTGTCGACCTGCTTTGTATCGGCACGTCGATGTGGGTGCCGGGATCGACATGATTCTGATGGTAGCGAAAATAGGCGCGGTCGCGCCCGTTCAATTCCTTGTTGAGTTTTTCCTGCGACGTCATGATCAGATTGCCGTCCCGGTCCAGCACATAGAGACCGTCGATTTGCGGCAAGGAAGCCAGTCGCGCCCGCAGCGCCTGATGCGTGCGTTCCAGTCCTGCGGACGATGCGCCGTCGCGCGGCAATCGTTCGAGTACGTCGCCGATGATGATCACGGCTTCTTTCAGGGTATCTTCGGCATGCTGCGCCAGCGCGCGCGTCACGTTCGAGATGGATGCCCGGCTTTCCTCTATTTGTACCTTGCGGCTATAGCCTATTCCCCACATTTCAAGAATAACAATGGCCAGCGCGATGAACGCAATGAAAAACCGCGCTCGCCCGCCTGTGAAGACGTTCTTTTTGTCAGACATGATTCCCGGGTGAAATAAAAAATAGCTCCAGCAGCATAGTATTTTGAAAACCCGAACAGCGGTACTTCTATTCGCCATCCGGCGCCAACAAGTTTGCTCCGGAAGCGGATCGCTTTCGCATGATAAAGTTGGCAAAGTGAAATGCATGCTTTCATGGCATCCCATGCCGATCATCGGTCAGTCTAATCATTCCAGAGGTCCCTTCCTTGTCGAATCAACAAGAACCCCGGCGCCAATCCAATCAAGTCGCCGGCATCCTCGGCACGGCGACTGTCCTGGCCCTGTTGTATTTCGGCCGCGACGTCCTGATCCCGATCACGCTCGCCATCATCCTGAGCCTGCTGATCACGCCCTTCATCCATCGCCTGCGCCGGCTCGGCCTGGGGCAAACGCTGTCGGTGGGCGTCGCCGTCGTGACACTGGCGCTGTCGCTGGCGGCGGTCGGGCTGGCCATCGGCACGCAGGTGGTGCGCATCGGCGCCAGCCTGCCGCAATATGCCGACACCATCCGCAGCAAGATTTCGGTGCTCGATCAGCTGACGCTGGGAAAACTGGGCGAGCTCAACGGCCAGGCCGGACGCTGGATCGAGCATCTCTCCGACGACAAGGACGCCGGCAGCACAAGGACGCCGGGCAGCACCGCGCTGCGCGGCAATAGCAACGGCACAGGCCCCATCCCCGTCGAAATCCATGCGCCGCCGCAAAAACCGCTGCAGCTGCTCACGCGCATCGTGTCATCGGTCTGGGCGCCGCTGGAAACCGCCGGCATCGTCTTCGTGGTCCTGATCTTCGTCCTGCTGGAACACGAAGCCCTGCGCGACCGCTTCATCCGCCTGGCCGGCGGCAACGACCTGCGTGCCACGACCATTGCCGTCAACGATGCCGGCGAGCGCTTGTCGCGCTTTTTCGTGTCGCAATTCGCCGTCAACATCGGCGTCGGCGTGCTGGTGTGGACAGGCCTGAGCATCCTCGGCCTTTCGCAGGCCTTGCTGTGGGGAGCGATGGCCGCGATCCTGCGCTTCATCCCTTATGTCGGCGTGTGGATCGCCGCCTTCTGCGCGACCTTGCTGGCGGCGGCGATTTCGCCGGGCTGGTCGCTGGCGGTGATGACGCTGCTGCTGTTCCTGGTGATCGAAGTCGTGTTCGCGCAACTGGTCGAACCCAAGCTGTACGGCCACACCACCGGTCTGTCGCCGTTGTCGGTGGTGATCGCCGCGATCTTCTGGAGCTGGATCTGGGGGCCGGTCGGGCTGGTGCTGTCGACGCCGCTGACCTTGTGCCTGGTGGTGGCGGGCAGATATTTCCGCGCGCTCAACATGTTTGAAATCCTGCTCGGCGAGATTCCCGCGCTCACCTTGCCGCAAAACTTTTATCAACGCGCCCTCTCCGGCGACACGCAGGAAATCATCGCCAGTGCACGTCAGATCCTGAAGCGCAAATCCTTCGCAGCCTATTGCGATTCGGTGCTGGTGCCGGCGCTGCATCTGGCGCGCGCGGATCTGGATGCCAACGCGATCGGCAAGAGCGAACAACTGAAAGTCGGCAGCGCCATCGCCTCCGTCATCGAAGCGCTCGGAGAAAATCCGAAATGGTGGCGCCAGTACACCCGCATCTCCATGCTGGAAGACGTCAACATCGGCCGCCAGCTGCGCCGTCGCCGCGAAGCCGTCATCGGCGGCACGCAAGGCTCCTTCGACGTCCCGGCCGGCACCATCGTGCTGGGTATCGGCGCCGGTTCCGGCGCCGACGAACTGGCGGCGGAAATCCTGGTGCGCATCCTGCGCAAGCAAAACGTCGACGGCCGCCACGTCACGCTTGGCGAAATGGGCGACGCGCCGCCGCCCGACGTCAACCCCGGCATCGTGGCGATGTTCTGCCTGGTCAGCATCGAGCCGGCCAAGGAGCAGGCGCAGATCGAATCGGCGCTGATCCAGATGCAGCAGCGCCTGCCTCACGTCAAACAACTGGTGCTGCAGATCGCCAGTCCGTTCGAGCAATTGCAGTTGCAGGACAACGCCATGGCGGGTGCACATGAGGTCGTGTATTCGTTTGAGGAAGCGGTGCAGAGTTGCCTGCGCACTTTGCATGTCTACGACAAACCCGGGTCCGGCGGCAAGAACTGAAATTGCTCAACCACTTACACGCAGCCGCCGGCACTCTCCGGCGGCCTTTTTGCGTGTTTTATAAAACTGACGGCGCACTGACAAAAAAACGAATGACTTATCTCCAATATCTCTCATTGCCTTTTATTTCGTGATATTCATCGCGTTGCAAAAGCAAGTCGACAACCACTGAACCCTGCCATCCGAAGCCCATGGCGGCTTTCGAAGCCCGACAAATCGCGGAAACAATGCCGCGCCGCAAACAGAAGCCAGCGATTCTTACTATAATTGCGCTGCAATTTTAATAACAATCCTTCCACCAAAAGTATGAGGAGAATTTCTATGCGGCTCTTACTCCTGTTGCCGTTCATTGGTCTATTGTGGGTCCCGTTTTACAACGACGAATTGCCCGCGCTGTTCGGCTTTCCTTTTTTCTACTGGTATCAGTTCATGTGGGTTCCGCTGACCGCGCTGATCATCTGGATCGTCTATAAAGACGGCCTCAGAAAGGGAATCGAATGATGAATTCCTCTTCCATCAACTGGACGGCGCTCGGCGTCTTCATCTTCTTCTTTGCACTTGTCACCGTGATGGGTTTCTGGGCCTCGCGCTGGCAAAGCGGCGGTTCCGCCAACAAGGGCGCGCACCTCGACGAATGGGGTCTGGGCGGCCGCAACTTCGGCACCTGGATTACCTGGTTCCTGGTCGGCGGCGACTTCTATACCGCCTATACCGTGATCGCGGTGCCGGCGCTGGTGTATGCGGTCGGCGCTTACGGCTTCTTCGCGCTGCCGTACACGATCCTGGTCTACCCGATCGTGTTCCTGATCATGCCCAAGCTGTGGCATGCCGCGCACAAGGCCGGTCACGTCACCGCTGCCGACGTCGTCTTCGGCCGCTACAAGTCGCGCAAGCTGGAGCTCGCCATCGCCCTGACCGGCGTCGTCGCCACCATGCCCTACATCGCGCTGCAACTGATCGGCATGGAAGTCGTCATCAAGGCGCTCGGCGTCACCGGCGAACTGCCGCTGCTGGCGGCTTTCGTGATCCTGGCGCTGTACACCTACTCGGCCGGCCTGCGCGCGCCTGCCCTGATCGCCTTCGTCAAGGACCTGATGATCTACATCGTGGTGCTGGTGGCGGTGGTGCTGGTGCCGATGAAGCTCGGCGGCTATGGCGTGGTGTTCGCGTCGGCGCATGATGCCTTCGCAGCCAAGGGCGGCATGACCGGCCTGACGCTCAAGCCTGCGCAGTTCCTGCCGTTTGCGACGCTGGCGCTGGGTTCGGCGATGGCGGCCTTCATGTATCCGCATACCCTGACCGGCATCTTCGCGGCCAAGAGCGCCGACACGATCCGCAAGAACGCGGTCTTCCTGCCGGCCTATACCGTGCTGCTGGGCCTGATCGCGCTGCTGGGCTACATGGCCTACGCGGCGGGCGTCAAGGTCGAAGCCAACAACGACATCGTTCCTGCACTGTTCAACGCCATGTTCCCGAGCTGGTTCAGCGGCTTTGCGTTTGCCGCGATCGCCATCGGCGCGCTGGTGCCGGCGGCGGTGATGTCGATCGGCGCGGCCAACCTGTTCACGCGCAACTTCTGGAAGCCGTACGTCAACCCGAACGTGTCGGCCGAAGGCGAAGCCAAGGTCGCCAAGATCGTGTCGCTGGTGGTCAAGTTCGGCGCGCTGGTGTTCATCCTGTTCCTGCCGACCAAGTTCGCGCTTGATCTGCAGTTGCTGGGCGGCGTGTGGATCTTGCAAACCTTCCCGGCACTGGTGTTCGGCCTGTTCATCGGCTGGTTCGGCGCGAATGCGCTGCTGAGCGGCTGGGCGGTCGGCATCATCGGCGGCAGCTGGCTGGCGTATGCGGACGGCATCAAGCCGGTGCATACCTTCCACATCGGCGCAGATTCGTACACCATGTACACCGGCCTGATCGCGCTGGCGATCAACATCGTGGTGGCAGTCGCGGTGCAACTGGTGTTCGGCAAGGGCGGTGCGAAAACGCCGGCGCTGAAGCATTAATGCCGTAACTTTGCTCGCAACAAGAAAAAGCCACGTTATCGCTAACGTGGCTTTTTTACTTCCATTCCGGCGCCGGGGAATCCGGATCAGTCGAAGCTCAACTGCACCTTCATCATCTTCGAACGGTCCCCGGCAATCTCAAACGCTTCCACCGATTTTTCGAACGGATACGTCGCCGAAATCAGCGGCTTCACGTCGACCAGCTTCTTGTTCATCAATTCCACCGCCAGCGCGAACTCTTCGTGGAAGCGGAAGGCGCCGCGCCATTCCAGCTCCTTGCCGACCAGCAGGTTGGCCGGGAAGTTGATGTCTCCGCCCAGGCCGACCTGCACGATCACCGCGCCGGGACGCAGTGTGTCGAGCGCGCCGCGCAAGGCTTGCTCGTTGCCGCTGACTTCGAACAGCACGTCGAAGCTGCCCTTCTCCTGCGTAAAAGCCTTGAGCGCCTCGGCATCCTGCGCAACGTTGATGGCCTGGTCGGCGCCGACTTTGAGCGCGCTTTCCAGAGGCATCTTCGCAACGTCGGTAACGACGATCTGCAAAGCGCCCGCGCGGCGCGCGGCGATCACGGTCAAGGCGCCGATCGGACCGCAGCCGGTGACCAGCACCCGCTTGCCGAACAAAGGACCGGCGCGACGCACGGCATGCAGCGCGACCGATAGCGGCTCGGCCATGGCGGCTTCGCCGTCGGTGACGTGATCCGCGACGACGTGCGCCTGGGCGCGTTCGATGATGATCTCCTGGCGGAAAGCCCCCTGCACGTGCGGCATGCGCATCGCGCTGCCATAGAAACGCATGTCGAGGCAGTGGTTGTGTTTGCCTTCCTGGCAATATTTGCACAGGCCGCAAGGATTGCTCGGGCTGATGGAAATGCGCGTGCCCGGCTTGATGTCGCCGATGGCGGAGCCGGCTTCGGCGATCACGCCCGAGACTTCATGGCCGAGCACCATCGGCTCCTTGATGCGCACGGTGCCGAAGCCGCCGTTGTGATAGTAGTGCAGGTCCGAACCGCAGATGCCGCCGGCTTTGACTTTGACCTTGAGCTGATGCGGTTGCAGTGCAGCGGTTTCCAGTTCCTGTACGCGCAGATCGTGGGGCGCGTGGATGACGATGCCTTGTTGCATGATGTTGTCCTTGGTTTTTACAGAGTAGCGGTAACGCCGCCGTCGACGTAGAGGATGTGACCGTTGACGAACTTCGAGGCATCGCTGGAGAGGAACACCGCGGCGCCGACCAGGTCTTCGACATCGCCCCAGCGGCGCGACGGCGTGCGGCCGATCAGCCATTCGGAGAATTTTTCATCGGCCACCAGCGCCATGTTCATCTCGGTCTTGAAGTAGCCGGGGCCGAGGCCGTTGACTTGCAGGCCGTACTTGCCCCAGTCGATCGCCATGCCCTTGGTGAACATTTTCACCGCCCCTTTGGTGGCGGTGTACGGCGCGATATTGGGACGGCCCAGTTCGCTCTGCACCGAGCAGACATTGATGATCTTGCCGCGGCCGCGTTTGATCATGCCTTGCGCGACCGCCTTGGCGGTGAAGAAGACGCTGTTGAGGTTGGTGCTGATCAGGTCGTTCCAGTCGGATTCCTTGAAGTCTTCCAGCGGCGCGCGGCGTTGAATGCCGGCGTTGTTGAACAGGATCTCGATCGGGCCGATCTCGGCTTCGATCTTCGCCACTGCCGCTTCCACCGACGCCGACGAGGTCGCATCGAATGAAGATTCGTGGATGGTGTAACCCTCTTCGCGCAGCTTCGCGGCAACGCCGGCCAGCTTGGCGGCATCGCGGCCGTTGAGCACGATGGACGCGCCCGCCGCCGCCAGGCCGCGCGCCAGCGCCAGGCCGATGCCGCCGCTGGAGCCGGTGATCAATGCCAGTTTTCCTGTCAGCGAAAAACTCTGCAGACCTGCGGGTAGTGTTGCGGTCATTCTGTCTCCTTGTTTGCGTTGTACTGCGGGATTTATTTGACGCTCAGCCGCTGGAACTCGGACAGCGCCCGGTATTCATCGGCCAGCTTGTTCGGGATAGCCAGGAAAATCGGACGCAGGCGTTCGTAGATCGCGACATTCTTCTCGATCGGCGCGTGGCGGTTGGTCGAACCGACCATGTCGGAAATCACATCCAGCGAGCGAATCATGCCCAACGCAAACAGGCCGAGCACGGCGGCGCCCAGGCAAGACGATTCGACGCTTTGCGGCACCATCACTTCGCGATTGAAGATGTCGGCCATCATCTGGCGCCACAAGGCCGAGCGCGCGAAGCCGCCGGTGGCCATCATGCGCTGGGTCGGACCGATCAGGTCTTCGACCGCCGGCAGGATGGTGTAGAGATTGAAGATCACGCCTTCGAGCGCGGCGCGGATCATGTGTTCCTTGCGGTGATGCAGCGCGAGTCCGAAGAAGGAGCCGCGCAGGTCGGCGTTCCACAGCGGCGCGCGCTCGCCCGCCATGTAGGGATGGAACAGCAGGCCTTCGGCGCCGGGCGATACTTTTTCGGCGATGTCGGTCAGGGCGTCATAAGGATCGACGCCGGCCTTGCGCGCCGTTTCGGCTTCGGCGGTCGCCAGTTCGTCGCGCACCCAGTGGAAAATATTGCCGCCATTGTTGACCGGACCGCCGACGACCCAGTGCTTTTGCGTGAGCGCATAGCAAAAGGTGCGGCCGGAAGGATCGGTCATCGGCCTATCGATCACGGTGCGCATCGCGCCGGAGGTGCCGATGGTGACCGCGACCTGGCCCGGGTGGATGGCGTTGACGCCGAGGTTGGACAACACGCCGTCATTGGCGCCGAGGACGAACGGCGTGTCGGCGTTCAGTCCCAGCTGCGCGGCGACGTCGGCCGGCAACCCGGCGATGTGATGCGTGGTCGGCACCGGCTCGGACAATTGCGCGGCGTCGATGCCGAGCAAGGCCAGCGCGCCCTTGTCCCAGTTAAGTTCCTGCAGGTTGAACAGGCCGGTGGCGGAGGCGATCGAGTAGTCCACCAGCCAGCGGCCGAACAAACGGAAGAATACATATTCCTTCACGCCGACGAAACGTTCGGCGCGGGCATAGATGTCGGCATGGTCGTAGCGCAGCCACATCAGCTTGCACAGCGGCGACATCGGGTGGATCGGCGTGCCGGTGCGCTGATAGATGGCCTGGCCGTCATGCTCCTCGCGGATGCGGCGCGCCCACAGGCTGGCGCGGTTGTCGGCCCAGGTGATGCTGTTGGTGATCGGCTGGTGGTCCTTGCCGATGGCGATGACGCTGTGCATGGCGGCGCTGAAGGACACCAGCGCAATCTCCCCGGCATTGGCTTTTGCTGCCTTGACAGCGTGGCCGATGGACGCCAGCACGGCATCGTATATCTGCAGGGGATCCTGCTCCGCCATGCCGGGCACGGTGCAGAGCAAGGGGTATTCGACCGCATGCTGGGCAACGACCTGGCCGTCCAACGTGAACACGACAGTTTTGGTGCTGGTGGTGCCGATATCGACGCCGAGCATGAAGTGCGACATGAGTGTTTCCTTTACTGCGGGCCTCAACCTTACTGCGTTCAGACCACTAAATTGAGCAACATGATGAAGACGAGCGCCACCACCGAAATGATGGTTTCCATCGCCGTCCAGGTCTTGAATGTTTCGCCGACGCTCATGTTGAAGTATTCCTTGACCAGCCAGAAACCGGCATCGTTGACGTGCGACAGGATCAGCGATCCGGCGCCGGTGGCCAGCACCAGCAGTTCGCGGTTGGTGCCGGGAATCAGCGTCACCAGCGGCGCCACGATGCCTGCACCGGTAATCGTTGCCACGGTCGCCGAACCGGTCGCCACGCGAATCACGCCTGCCACGAACCAGGCCAGCAGCAACGGCGAAATCTGCGCATGCACGGCCAGTTGACCGATGGCGGTGCCGACGCCGCTGTTGACCAGCATTTGCTTGAAACCGCCGCCGGCGCCAATGATCAGCACGATGGCCGCGGTCGGCGCCAGGCTTTGATCGACGAACTTCAACACTTGCTGGCGCGTGAAACCGCGCGCCACGCCAAAAGTGTACAGCGACAGCAGCAGCGCCGCCAGCAAGGCCACGATCGGGTTGCCGATGAAATCCATCAGGTCGCGCATGGCGCTGCCTTCCGGCAAGGTGACGTCGACGAAGGTTTTCAGCAACATCAGGAAGACTGGCGACAGCACGGTGATCAGCGTGATGGCGAAGCCCGGCAGGTCCTTGGTTTGCGGTTCGCGCGCCAGTTGCTCCATCAGCTCGTCGGACGGCTTGATGTCGACATACTTGGCGATGAAGGCGCCGAACATCGGACCGGCGATGATCACGGTCGGCAGGCCGACCACGAGGCCGTAGAAAATGGTCTTGCCGATATCGGCGCCGAAGATGCCGATCGCCAGCAACGGCCCCGGATGCGGCGGCACCAGGCCGTGCATCACCGACAGGCTGGCCAGCATCGGCATGCCGATCTTGAACAGCGGCACGCCCGAGCGACGCGCCACGATGAACACCAGCGGGATCAGCAGCACGAAGCCGATTTCAAAGAACAGCGGGATGCCGACCAGGAAAGCGCCGATCATCATGGCCCAGTGCACGCGCTGCTTGCCGAAGGCGCGCACCAGCGTCTGCGCGATCTGATCGGCGCCGCCGGATTCGGCCATCATCTTGCCCAGCATGGTGCCCAGGCCCAGCACGATGCCGACGAAGCCGAGCACGCCGCCGAAGCCGTCCTGGAAGGACTTGACGATCTTGGGCAAAGGCATGCCGGAGATCAGGCCGAGGAAGCCGGAGGTGATGATCAGGGCGATAAAGGGATGGATGCGCAGGCGCGTGATCATGACGATCAGCACCACGATGGCGAGAAAGGCGTTCAACAGCAGACTTGCTTCGTTACTCAATCCGAACATGGGGATGTCTCCAGGGCTGCTAGTGCGCACGGGCATGCCGAAGCAAAAGCCGCCATTGCCACGCCGTCAACACCATGCCTGCCATCCACTACGGAGTCTTTACATTGTCTCGACGACGCGCCTGGTTGCTCAGTGCTGAGTTCAGGCTTGCCGTGCCCACTATCTGCGTAGTGTTTATAAGGTTTATCAAGGGAATTCTTTGTTATTCGCTGACTACATTTTCAGATGTTAGCGTTAACATTGGCCGCGATGATAACGCTACCAAAATTTATGTGTCAAATCATTTGTATGAATATCTGCACGCGAAGAATGCCGCTGCATGCGCGATGCGGCGATGCAACATGAATTGAGCTACTCCTTAAATACTGGGAGGAAAGAGCGCTCAGGTATGATGTCAGGAATAGAAAATTCAGTCCCATCATGAGCAAAAAAGCCGTTGCCGAAAAACCCGTCAAAACCAGCAAGGGGAGCCGCGCCACCGGTCGCGTGACGATCGTCGACGTCGCCGAGGAAGCGAAGGTCAGCCCGATGACCGTTTCGCGCGCGTTGAAGACGCCGGAACTGGTGCAGCAGGAAGCGCGCGACCGCATCGCCGCCGCCATCGGGAAACTCGGCTACGTCCCCAACCAGGCCGCCAGCACGCTGGCTTCCGCGCGCTCGCAGGTGATCGGCGTGCTGGTGCCGTCGCTGACCAATGCGGTGTTCATCGAAACACTGAGCGGCATCCGCGACTACCTGTCGCAAGCCGGCTATCAGTTCCTGATCGGCGAGACCGGCTACTCCAAAGAGAAGGAAAGCCGGCTCATTTCCACCTACCTGGCGCATGCGCCGGACGGCTTCCTGCTGTCGAGCTCGGACCAGCATGAATTGCTGCGCCGGCAATTGGCGAGCAGCAACATTCCGGCCGTGCGCATGTTCGACCTCGGCAAAAGCAATGCCGACATGTCAGTGGGATTTTCGCAAACCAAGGCCGGTTATGCGGTGGCGCAGCATCTGATCGAACGCGGCTATCGCCGCCCCGCCTTTCTGGCGGCGCAGCTCGATCCGCGCATGATGAAACGCCGCGAGGGTTTCCGCAAAGGCCTCGCCGAAGCAGGACTGGATCCGAACGTCGAAGTCTTGCTGCCGACGCCGACCACGGTGGACATGGGCGCGCAACTGCTGGCGCGCGTGCTGGAGATTTCACCCGATTGCGATGCGGTATTTTGCTGCAACGACGATCTCGCGCTGGGCGCACTCTTCGAATGCCAGCGCCGCGGCATCAAGGTGCCGCAGCAAATGGCGATTGCCGGTTTCAACGACTTGTCATGGGCGGCCTGCGCGACGCCATCGATCACCACCATCATCACGCCGCGCTACGACATCGGCTACAAGGCAGCCGAGTTGCTGATCCGTCAACTCAAGGGCGAACCGGTCGAGAAGGCGCGCCTCGATCTCGGCTTTCAGTTGGCGGTACGCGAAAGCACGTAGAACGCAGCCCGCTATCCGAGGTTCGTCGCGCGTTCGTCCCGTACGATTCATCAATCATCTTTTCCTACAAGAGATTGATGAAACGAGCGCGACGCATGCTGTAGCGCACCTAAAATTTATCAATAAATTCTATAGACACGACATCTCCTGAAGCTACAATCGTCTGGTGCGAAAGCATGCGTATCACCATCGGCATCACCATAATTAGACCCGGATAACCTCAGGAGAATCACCCATGCGGAAAATCAACGGCTTGCTCAAGCCGGCCACCATGGCATTGCTGCCCCTCTGTACTTCCCTCGCCTTCCTGCCTGCCCACGCGCAGACTGCCGCCCCGGCCGCAGCGCCCGTGGTCAAGTACGACCTGACCTACGACATCATCAGCCCGGTGATGGCGAAGAACGGCATGGTCGCTTCCGAGCAGGAACTGGCGACGCAGGTCGGCCTCGACATCCTCAAGCGCGGCGGCAATGCGATCGATGCCGGCGTTGCCGTCGGCTTCGCGCTGGCGGTCGTGCTGCCGAACGCAGGCAATATCGGCGGCGGCGGCTTCATGATGATCCATGATGCGAAAACCGGTAAAAACGTCGCGCTCGACTTCCGCGAAATGGCGCCTGCCAAGGCCAGCCGCGACATGTACCTGGACGACAAGGGCAACGTCGCCCCCGGCCGCTCGCTGTACACCCACCTGGCCATCGGCGTCCCCGGCACGGTCGCGGGCCTGACCCACGCGCTGCAAAAGTACGGCACGATGAAACTGTCCGACGTCATCGCGCCTGCCGTCAAGCTGGCGGAAAAAGGCTATCCGGTCAGCCCGAGCCTGGCGCTGATCCTGGCCGCGGAACGCGACCACCTCGGACAATGGGAATCGAGCAAGGCGATCTTCTTCAAGGATGGCCGTCCGCTGCAAGCCGGCGAAAAGCTGGTGCAGAAAGACCTCGCCAAATCGCTCAAGCTGATCGGCAAGAAAGGTCCTTCGGTATTCTATGAAGGCGAGATCGGCCAGAAAATCGTCGCCGAAATGGACAAGCACAACGGCCTGATCAGCGCCGCCGACCTGAAGAACTACAAGGTCGTCGAACGCGAACCCGTGGTCGGCAACTATCGCGGCTATCAGGTGATGTCGATGCCGCCGCCAAGCTCGGGCGGCATCCACATCATCCAGATGATGAACATCCTGGAACGCTATCCGCTGAAGCAATACGGCGCCGACAGCGCACAGACCATCCACCTGATGGCCGAAGCGATGAAGCTGGCCTACGCCGACCGCGCGGAATACCTGGGCGACCCGGATTTCAACAAGGTGCCGGTCAAGGGCCTGACCTCGCGCGGCTATGCCGACGAACTGGCGAAGAAGATCAATCCCGATCGCGCCACGCCGTCTTCGGAAATCAAGCCGGGCAAGCCGCAACCGTATGAAAGCGACCAGACCACGCACTTCTCGGTCGCCGACAAGCAAGGCAACCTGGTCGCCACGACCTACACGCTGAACCTGAACTTCGGCAGCGGCATCGTCGCCACCGGCACCGGCATCACGCTCAACAACGAGATGGATGATTTCTCCGCCAAACCGGGCGTGCCGAACGCCTTCGGCCTGGTCGGCGGCGAGGCCAATGCCGTCGGCCCGGGCAAGCGTCCGCTGAGCTCGATGTCGCCGACCTTCGTGCTCAAGGACGGCAAGCCTTTCCTGGTCACCGGCAGCCCGGGCGGCAGCCGCATCATCACGACCACGATGCAGACCATCCTGAACGTGATCGAGCATGACATGAACGTCGCCGAAGCGACCATTACGCCGCGCATCCATCATCAATGGGCGCCGGACCAGCTGCGTATCGAAAAGGGCATCAGCGCCGACACGATCAAGATCCTGCAGGACAAGGGTCAGAAGATCAGCGTGCAGCCTTCGATGGGACGCACGCAAACCATCCAGATCAAGGACGGCGCTTTCTATGGCTATTCGGATCCGCGTAATCCGGATGGACGTACGCTAGGGTTCTGATGCGCGATTGCTAGGGCCTGTTCACATTAAATCTACGAGATGCGTTGCTGCCGGAAAGCGTGCTGGCAAGGCGCGTGGCGTAGCAGGTGGGGGGCCCACCTGCAAGCCATGCAACGCCGCCAGCGCGCTTTCTGGCAGCAACCCTTCGGGAACGGCTGCAGGCGTCGCCTGCCGTTGTTGCAGCGCCAAGGGGTTGCAACTTCGGTAGCACCGCTACGACGCGTCGCCGCGCCTAGGCAGTCAACGCCTGCCGCGCGTTCGCACTCGTAGATTTAATGTGAACAGGCCCTAGCGTCTCGTCGTTCCAGTCAAAAGGCCAATGCAAATGCATTGGCCTTTTTCATTGTCCGTTTGTCGAACTGCGCAATGACGCCGCGCATGACCTCAGCCCAGGCGTTGCATCTTGTCGCGCGCGCTCTTGAGATGTGCTGCCAGAGCATCGATGCAAACCTGAAAAGCGTCGGAAAATCTTGCGTCTTGCCGGATGCGATCAAGAAAATCGTCGGCGAGCGCCAGTGCGCGAAGCCAGGTGTCGGCGTTCACGCAAGAACGCAAATTGGCCGGCCCCAGGGTGTCCGGCAAACCGCCTCCCGAGCGCGGGGAAAAGCCCATCGGCAGCATGTCGTAAGCCGGGGCCAGGCCATAAGGACGACCATGCTCGCTGGCAAAGGACAGATTGCCGTTATGCATGTCGGTATTGCCGATCAGCGTCCCGAATGCATACAGCAACGCGGCGCCATCGGCAGCCTCCTGCGTGATGTGTCCATCGGCAGCCAGGCGCGCAGTGATGATCGGCCATGGCGAGGCGGCGTCGCCGACGAACTCCGCCTCGACCGCCGCCAGGGAGAACAGGCCGCGTCGCCCCAGCGCGCCGACGCGATCGAATCTTTCGACTTCGAGGAAGCGTTGGCCGGCATGGTCAATGACGGAGGAGCCGGCGGCGTTGATCCCGGACGCCGCGAGCGTATCGAGAGCATGATGTTCCGCCAGCAGCAGATCGCGCCAGCGTTCGGTCACGGGATTGATGTCCGGCAGCGAAAACTTCACCAGGACATGACGCGGGCCGTTCGGCGTTTCGACGAAAGTAAGAAATTTCGGTTGTTCGCCGCCCGCGGAGGATCCGGGAACATCCCCTCTGGCGGCATCCCGCGCCAGCCGCACATAGGCGTCGCGCCTGGCGTTCATTGCAACCGGCTCGGGCGGCGGCGCCTCAATGAAGCGATCGCGCGCTGCGTCGCCGAGCAACAGATTGCCCACGGCGTCATGTCCGTGCGCCATCAGCGCCCGCAATGCGTCCGCGTCGGTCCACTCCGCAAGCCGCGCAGGCAGGCCCAGCGCAGCGGCATGCCTGGCGACATAGGCGCGTCCGATGAACCCTTGCGGGCGCATGTCCAGCAACCACCAGGGCAGGCTATCGCTATGCAGCGCGACGCCGTCCGCCTGAAGCATTGCAAATCCGTTCGGACAAACCGGCGCCAGTATTCCCAAATCCCTTATCTTGCCATCCGCACCGACGCGATATACGGGAACGTCGCCGAGTCCGCGTTGCCTGTCGCGCAAGGCATATTGAATGGATCTTGCCGCGCCGAATCGCAGTATTTCGTCACCCATTGCCGAGATGGCGCGGGACAAGGTCGGCTGACTAACTTCAATATTTTCAATGAGTTGCCGGGCATTTTTTACCCCCTGTCGCAACTGAAATCGAATCTGATCAGTGTGATCCGCCATTGAAATGAATAAATTAATGAATAGATATATGAATAATTAAATGTAGCACAAAATTGCCGAAATGCGCCATTCATCATCTATTTCAGCATCCGCCTTCCTCCGTAACCGCCACTTCAGGCTGGGAACGCGGCTTGTTGCCGCGTTTATTGGCCGCCGGCTTCCTCGCGCTCCATGATTTTCCTTAACACAAACCCCGCCGCCACCAACCCAAACGAAGCCGTCACCACCATCGCCGACCCAAACCCGGCGCAATTCAATCCGGTAACGCCAGCCTCCTGACGACGCCCATCCACATCGACGGTATCCAAACCGTCAGCCGCATCATCGGTATCCACCTCACAAGCCTCCCCTTCCGGAAACCGCAACGGCTCCGTCGAGAACACCGCATCGATGCCGAATTTGTTCTTGGTCCCGCGCGGAAACTTGTGCCACGCGCGCAGGCGCTTGCGTACCTTGGCCAGCAAGGGTTCCTGCTCGGTGCGGCACAGATCGCGGATCTCGATCCTGGTCGGGTCGATCTGGCCGCCGGCGCCGCCGCTGGTCAGCAACGGCACCTTGTGTTCGCGGCAATAGGCGATCAGCGCCACCTTGGCACGCACGTTGTCGATGGCGTCGATCACGTAGTCGAAGCGGCCGACGCCGATCATCTCGGCTACGTTGTCGGGCGTGAGGAAGTCTTCCACTTCGGTGACTTCGCAATACGGGTTGATCTGCACGATGCGCTCGTGCAGCGCCGTGACCTTGGCCTTGCCGAGCGTATCGGTGAGCGCGTGGATCTGGCGGTTGACGTTGGACTCGGCGAGGTTGTCGAGGTCGATCATGGTGATCTTGCCGATGGCGCTGCGCGCCAGCGCTTCGACGATCCATGAACCGACGCCGCCCACGCCGACCACGCACACGTGCGCAGCCCGAAAGCGCGCCAGACCTTGCGCGCCGTACAAACGGGCGATGCCGCCGAAGCGGCGGTCGAAATCGATATCGGCGTCGCTGGCAGCAGCAACAGGTTGAAGATTGGACATAGTAGTTATCCGGATAACAAAGTAAAACAGGCTGTTTCCTGAGAAACAGCCTGCAAGACAACAATTCTAACGATTAAAACCGCTTCCGGTTCTTACACCACGGCGCCGTCAGTTTCATCCTTCGGCTTGGCCGGCTTGATCAGGTCTTCGCGCTTGACGCCCAGCCACATGGCGATCGCCGCCGCGACGAACACCGACGAATAGATACCGAACAAGATGCCGATGGTCAGCGCCACGGCAAAATAATGCAGCGTCGGACCGCCGAAGATCAGCATCGACAAGACCATCATTTCGGTGCTGCCGTGGGTGATGATGGTGCGGGAAATCGTGCTCGTGATCGCGTGGTTCAACACTTCCGGCGCGGACAGCTTGCCGTAGCGGCGATCGCGGAAGGCTTCGCGCACCCGGTCGAACACCACCACCGATTCATTGACCGAGTAACCCAGCACCGCCAGCACCGCCGCCAGCACCGTCAGCGAGAACTCCCACTGGAAGAAGGCGAAGAAGCCGAGGATGATCACCACGTCATGCAAGTTGGCGATGACGGCCGCGACCGCGAATTTCCATTCGAAACGGAAGGCCAGGTAGATCACGATGCCGATCACCACCATGCCCAGCGCCATCAGGCCGTCGTGCGCCAGTTCGTCGCCGACCTGCGGGCCGACGAATTCGACGCGCTGCAGTTTGACGTCAGGATCCTGCGCCGTCAGCGCGGCGATGACTTTTTCGCTTTGCTGGGTGGAATTGACGCCATGCTGGGCCGGCAGGCGAATCATCACGTCCTGCGCCGTGCCGAAGCTCTGCACTTGGGTATCGGTGAAGCCCAGGCCTTCGACCGACTTGCGGATGTTTTCGATGTTGGCCGGCTTGGTGTAGGCGACTTCCATCACGGTGCCGCCGGTGAATTCGATCGAGAAGTGCAAGCCCTTGCTCAGCAGGAAGAACACTGCCAGCACGAAGGTCAGCGCCGAGATGACGTTGAATACCAACGCATGGCGCATGAAGGGGATATCTTTTTTGATGCGGAAAAATTCCATCACATACCTTTCAGTTCTGCGCCCCTGCCGTCTGTCGGGCAAAGGCGCACGGGATTCTGTTCGCTGCGCTTATTTGATTTTGACGCCCGACTTGGTGTCGGCATTGGCCTTGGCTTCCGGTTTCCAGATCTGGCCAATGGCCAGGCTGGTCAGTTTCTTCTTGCGGCCGTACCACAGGTTGGCCAGGCCGCGCGAGAAGAACACCGCCGAGAACATCGACGTCAGGATACCCAGGCAGTGCACCACCGCGAAACCGCGAATCGCGCCCGAACCGAAAATCAGCAGCGCCAGGCCGGCGATCAGGGTCGTCACGTTGGAGTCGAGGATGGTCGCCCATGCGCGGTCGAAACCGATGCTGATCGCTGCCTGCGGCGAATTGCCGTTGCGCAGTTCTTCGCGGATGCGTTCGTTGATCAGCACGTTGGAGTCAATCGCCATGCCCAGCGCCAGCGCGATCGCCGCGATACCCGGCAAGGTCAGCGTGGCCTGCAGCGTCGACAGCACGGCGATCAGCAGCAGCACGTTGACCGACAGCGCCAGCGCGCTGAACAGGCCGAACAACTGGTAGTACACGATCATGAAGATGGCCATGGCGGCGAAACCGTACAGCGTCGCGTCGAAGCCCTTGCGGATGTTTTCGGCGCCGAGTTGCGGGCCGATGGTGCGTTCTTCGATGATTTCCATCGGCGCGGCCAGCGAACCTGCGCGCAACAGCAGCGCCAGATCGCTCGAGGCTTCCGCCGAACCCATGCCGGTGATCTGGAAGCGCGAACCCAGTTCGGAACGGATGGTCGCCACGGTCAGGACTTCGCCCTTGCCTTTTTCAAACAGGACGATGGCCATCGCCTTGCCGACTTTTTCACGGGTGGCGTCGCGCATCTTGCGGCCGCCGTCGCCGTTGAGGTCGATGCTGACGGCAGGCTGGTGGTTTTCATCGAAGCTGGCCGAGGCGTTGGAGATATAGTCGCCGGTCAGAACCGGGTCCTTGTACAGCACGACCGGCGCGCCCTTGCCGACCTTGAACAACTCGGAGCCGAAAGGAATCGCCGCGGTTTCTTCGGTGCCCCGGGTCACGGAGTCGTCGACCATGCGCACTTCCAGCGTAGCGGTGCGACCGATGATGTCTTTCGCGCGGGAGACGTCCTGCACGCCCGGCAGCTGGACCACGATACGGTCGGCGCCCTGGCGCTGGATGATCGGTTCAGCCACGCCCAGTTCGTTGACGCGCTTGGACAGGGTCGAGATGTTTTGCTTGACGCCGTCTTCCTGCGTTTGCTTGAGCGCTTCAGGACGCAGTGTGGCGACCAGCTTCAGGTCATCGCCGGCGCCGGCGTCTTGCAAGGCCAGTTCGGACACTTCGCCGGCCAGCACGTTGCGCGCCTTGTCGCGGGTGTCGGCATCGCGGAACAGGATGTCGATCTGGTCGCCGTTGCGGTTGATGCCGTTATGACGGATGTTCTTGTCGCGCAGCACGCTGCGCACGCTGGACTGCAAACCTTGCAGACGCTTGTTCATCACTGCCTTGACGTCGACCTGCATCAGGAAGTGCACGCCGCCGCGCAAGTCCAGACCCAGGTACATCGGGAAGGCATGCAGGCTTTGCAGCCACTGCGGCGTGTTGGGCAGCAGGTTGAAGGCGACGATATAGGTCGGATCGGCAGGATCGGTATTCAGGCCTTTTTCCAGCAAGGTCTTGGCCTTGAACTGGGTATCGGTATTGGCGAACCGGGCGCGCACGGAAGGCGCGGTGCTGGCGTTATCGAAAACCACGCTCTCTGGCGCGAGGCTGCCTTGTTGCAGGAGCTGCTGCACGCGCCCGGCGACCGAGCTGTCCACCTTGATGGTGGATTTGGCGCTGCTGATCTGCACGGCAGGCGATTCGCCGAAGAAGTTGGGCAGCGTATACAGCGTGCCGAACAGCAGGGCGATGACGATTAGGACGTACTTCCAGAGAGGATAACGATTCATATTGATTCAGCGTTGATGATGAACATCCAGGATGGATTCGTTTGCAGCAAATGTGAACAAGGGCGCATCCGCGTCAGAAACAAAATACGCGATGCGCCCATGTCAGCCATGCGGCCGGACCGATTACAGTCCCTTGATGGTGCCCTTCGGCAGCAGCGTGGTGATCGCGGCTTTTTGCACGACGACTTCATTGCCTTCGGAAACTTCAACGGTCACGTAGGCATCGGTCACCTTGACGACCTTGCCCAGCAAACCGCCGGAGGTCACGACTTCGTCGCCCTTGGCCAGTGCGTCCATCATGGCCTTTTGTTCTTTTTGACGCTTCATCTGAGGACGGATCATCAGGAAGTACAGTACAACGAACATCAGGATGATGGGCAGGAAGCTGGTCAGATTGCCCATCAGGCCGCCTGGGCCTGCAGCAGTGGTTTGTGCAATTGCATCGGTAATAAACACGTGTCGCTCCAAATGGTTGTTTAAAAAATAGCCCCGCATTTTAGCACTGCGCCGGGCGCTTACCCCCATTCCGGGCAGGCCGAATCGGGCGAAAGCGCCGTTAATAGGAAAAAGCGGCGAAAAAGTGCCGAGAAAACGAGGAAAAACTGCCTTGCCGCGAGGAAAACTTGTTATATCGGCATCGCCAATATGGGGGTACGGAGGTACATTAGCAAGCCAACAAGAGCAAAGAATTGCCGCGCATTTTGCCTATCACCTCAGGAGACCTGTTCCCCCATGCTGCCCATCGAAGCCCGGTCCTATCAGGAAATCAACGACGCCTTCCGCTGGAATATCCCCGAGTACTACAACATCGGCGTCGACGTCTGCGACAAATGGGCCGAAACCGATCCGGGCAGGCTTGCTCTGATCCACGTCGCCGCCGATGGTTCCAGTCGCCGCTACAGCTTCGGCGAAATCAAGGAAAGCTCCGACCGCCTCGCCAACCTGTTCCTCGGTTACGGCGTAACAACCGGCGACCGCATCGGCATCCTGCTGCCGCAAGCGCCCGAAACCGCGATGGCCCACGTCGCCGCCTACAAGATCGGCGCGATTGCGATCCCGCTGTTTGCGCTGTTCGGCGCCGAGGCGCTGGAATACCGCTTGCACAACAGCGGCACCCGGGTAGTCGTCACCAACGCCGCCGGCGCCGCCAAGCTGGCCGGCATCCGCGACCGCCTGCCGGCGCTGCAAACCATCCTCACCATCGACGGCGCCTTCGACGGCACCGCGGATTTGCATCAGGCCTTGAAACAAGCCGGCAGCGACCTGACGCCGGTCAAGACCAAAGCCGACGATCCTGCCGTCATCATCTACACATCCGGCACCACCGGCCAGCCCAAGGGCGCCTTGCATGCGCATCGCGTGCTGCTGGGACATCTGCCGGGCGTGGAGCTGTCGCACAATCTGTTTCCGTTGGAAGGCGACCTGCTGTGGACGCCGGCCGACTGGGCCTGGATCGGCGGCCTGCTCGACGTCTTCCTGCCGGCCTGGCATCACGGCGTCCCGCTGGTGGCGCATCGCTTTGAAAAATTCACCGGCGAAGCGGCCTTTCAGTTGCTGCAGGATTACGGCGTGCGCAATACCTTCCTGCCGCCGACCGCATTGAAGATGATGCGCACCGTCGCCGAGCCGGAAAAACGCTGGCGCTATCAGCTGCGTTCCGTCGCCAGCGGCGGCGAATCGCTGGGGATGGAATTGCTCGACTGGGGACGCCAGACCTTCGGCCTGACGATCAATGAGTTCTACGGCCAGACCGAGTGCAACATGACGGTGTCGTCCTGCGCCGCCATCATGGATTGCAAACCCGGCGCCATCGGCCGCGCCGCCATCGGACACAAACTTGCCATCGTGGATGCGCAGGGCCGGGTGCTGCCGCCCGGCAGCGACGGCAACATCGCCGTGCAGCGTCCCGACCCGGTGATGTTCTTGCAGTACTGGAATAATCCGCAGGCCACGCAAGACAAGTTCGTCGGCGACTGGCTGCTGACCGGCGACACCGGCTGCATGGACGAGGACGGCTACATCCGCTTCGTCGGCCGCGACGACGACGTCATCACTTCAGCCGGCTACCGCATCGGCCCGGGCGAGATCGAAGACAACATCCTCCAGCATCCCGCCGTGAAGATGGTCGCCGTGATCGGCTCGCCCGATGCGCAGCGCACCGAAATCGTGGTGGCCGTCATCGTGCTCAAGGATGGCGTCGCCGGCGACGACGAGCTCAAGCGCGAGATTCAGGAGCACGTCAAGGTGCGCCTTGCCGCGCACGAATATCCGCGCGAAATTTTCTTCGTCGATGAATTGCCGATGACGACCACCGGCAAGGTGATCCGGCGCGAGCTGCGGGCCCGCGTCAGCGAGTGGCGCGCACAGCCGCAGCAGGCATGATGGCGATGCTCTAGGCGGCCAAGGCAATCGTCAGTTGCAGCCAGCCGCCGGCCTGCTCTTGCGCCACCAGCGCGCCGTTGGCGACGACTATCCGGCGTTTCTCGTATGCCGGCAGATGCACTTGCACCGAGTTCTGCGGACGCGGCAACTGTCCGCCGAACGACAGCTCCAGATGCAGCGTCTCGTCGTCGCCGCGCGCAACCACGCGCCAGTGGCCGTAGTCGCCAGCGCGCCAGGCTTCGGAAACGCCGTCGTCTTCGATGCAGCTGCCCTCCACTTCGGCAACGCCTTGCGGCGGCACGATCAGGAAGGCGCGTTGATCCGACGGCTTGCCGAAATGCTGCTCGGCCACGTTCAACGGCACCACGCTGCCTTCGCGAATCAGAAATACCGGCTGTTCCCACGGCGCAGGCAGGGTAACGGTCTTGCCGCCGTCGAACAGTTCGCCGCTCCAGTACGATACCCAACGCGCCCCCTCCGGCAAATACACCTCGCGCTCGGTCCGGCCTTCGTCCACCACGGAGGCCACCAGCAAGGCGTCGCCCACCATCATGTCGTCGCCGTCTTCATAGCAGCGCGGGTCGCAGGGAAACTCGGCGAAGGTCGGGCGCAGCACCGGCTCGTAGCTGCGATGCCATTGCCACAGCAGATGGTAGTAGTAAGGGATCAGCCGGTAACGCAGCTTGATCAGGCCGGAAATCTGCGCCGTGACCTGCGGATGCATCCACGGCTCGTTGGCGCTGCGGTCGTCGTTCCAGGAGTGGATGCTGAAGCGCGGCAGGAATACGCCATGCTGCACCCAGCGCAGCAGCAGCTCCGGCCCCGGCGCCGGACCGGCGAAGCCGCCGATGTCGTGGCCGATGTTGGAGATGCCCGACAAGGCCAGCCCCAGCGCCATCTTGATGTTGTAGCGCAGCGTTTCCCACGACGTGTAGTTGTCGCCCGACCAGGTCTGCACATAGCGATGCATGCCGACGCCGCCGGAGCGCGACACCAGGAAAGGCCGCTTTTGCGGCGCATGTTCGCGCTGGGCGTCGCGCGAGGCGCGCATCATCAGCATGGTCTGCAAGACCTTGGCCTGGTGCGCGGGAAAGGCCTTGCCGAAACCGTTGGCGACGGCCTTGGTGTTCCAGACTTCGAATTCGTTGTTGTCGTTCCAGGTGGAGGCGATGCCGTAGTCGAGCAGCGCGGTTTTGACCTGCCCTTTCCACCAGTCTATGGTGGCGGGATTGGTGAAATCGAGATAGGCGCCGACCTCATCCCAGAACTGCACCCATGACGGCGAACCGTCTGGTGCGGCAATCAGCAGGCCGGCGCGTTGCACCTGCTCGAATGCGGGATGGTCCTGCAACAGGCAAGGCTTGATGTTGGCGCACAGCGACACGCCGTTGTCGGCATAGCCTTTGGTGAAGCCGTGGATGTCGGGGAATTTTTCGCGGTTCCAGTTGAAGACGTAGCGCTTGGCCCCGATCGAGGTATAGCCGGAAGACAGATGGAAGGAATCGCACAGGATGTCGTGCTCGCGGCACTTGTCGATGAATTCGTTCATGCGCTCCTGCGCATCGGGAGCATCGGTATAACTCATGGTCGAACCGGAATAGCCCAGGCCCGACTTCGGCATCCAGGCCGGCGTGCCGGTCATCCACGTGAAGCGCCTGACCGCATCCAGCGGCGAGTGCGCCGAGGCGATGAAGTAGTAATCGAGATCGCCGTGGTCCGCCACGAAATGGCGATACAGGCCGTGGTAGTTGTCCAGCTCGCGCCCCATGTCGAAGGTGCAGTCGGCCAGCGTGTCGTAGAACAGGCCGAAACCGAGCGCCGCCTGCGGCTGCCAGGTCAGGTAGAACGGGATGTGCTTGTAGAGCGGATCGGAAGTCTTCGCGCTGTACCCCATGGAGTCGACGTTGACCATCTTGTAGCTTTGGTTGGCGCGGTTGAGCGAGCCGGCGCGCTCGCCCAGGCCGAGATAGATTTCGTCGGCGCGGCGCGCCTTGTAGTGATAGACGCGGTCGTCCCACCAGTTGAAGTTGTAGGCTTGCGTCGCGCGGTCTTCCAGCACGGCATGCCAGACGCCGTCGCGCCTGAGCGACCAGCTGCAGCGCCCGCCGTTGAGCGCGATCTCCAGGCGCACGTCCTCGGTCTGCACGTGCAGCTTGTCGGCCTCTTCGCGCAAGGTAAACGCCGGCAGCGCGAAGCCGCTCAGGTCGAGCCGGTCGCGACCGTCGATCGCCACGTCTTCCTGTCCCGGCGCGATGGCCCAGCTGCGCGGGCCGCGCGCCAGGCCGTCCGGCAAGACGCGTACGCGGAGGATGTCCTGCTCCAGCACGAAGATGTCGATCACGGCCGCCGCGTCGCTGAGCAGGCGCAAATGGTTGCCGTCTTGTTTGTCGAGCTGAAATTGCGGTGGGTGCAACAATGAGGTCATGGCGAAATCCGATGTGCTTGTGTGCTTATGTGCTTGTGGCGATGTTTGTTTTTTACGCCGCGTGGCGCTGCATGCCAAGCTCGATCCGCGCGCCGTCGGCGCCGAAGCAATGCAGCTGCGCCGTCGGGAAATCCAGCAACACGCTGCTGCGCTCCTGCAAATCGGTCTGGCCGTTGACCACGAATTCGAAGTTGCCGTCCTGATTGTTGCCGATTTTTCCGCGAACGAGACTGCTGCCGCCCATGCGCTCGATCTGCGTGATCTGCAAGGCGATCGCACCGGCCGCGTCGGGCACGACATGCTCGGGACGGATGCCGATGGTGTGCGCCGTCGCCGGCAATTGCAGCCGCCGGATCAGGTTGGCGTCCAGCGCCGTCACCGGCAGGAAGTTCATGCGCGGCGAGCCGATGAATCCGGCCACGAAACTGTTGGCGGGACGGTTGTACAGCTCCAGCGGCGCGCCGATCTGTTCCACCTTGCCGGCGCGCAGCACGACGATCTTGTCGGCCATGGTCATGGCCTCGACCTGATCGTGCGTGACGTAAATCATGGTGGTGCCAAGCCGCGTGTGCAGGTCGCGGATTTCGGCGCGCATGGAGATGCGCAGTTCCGCATCGAGGTTGGACAGCGGCTCGTCGAACAGGAACAGCCTGGGATCGCGCACGATGGCGCGGCCGATCGCCACGCGCTGGCGCTGGCCGCCCGACAATTGCGTCGGCTTGCGTTGCAGCAGTTCTTCCAGGCGCAGCATGCGCGCCGCCTCGCCGACCTTGCTCAGTACGTCGGCTTTCTTGACGCCCGAGTTGATCAGGCCGAACGCCATGTTGTCGTACACGCTCATGTGCGGATACAGCGCGTAGGACTGGAACACCATCGCGCAACCGCGTTCGGCGGCCGACCTGTCGGTGACGTCCCGGCCGGCGATCAGCACCTGGCCCGATGTCGCCGGTTCCAGCCCGGCGATGACGCGCAGCAAGGTCGACTTGCCGCAGCCGGAGGGACCTACGAACACGACGAATTCGCCGTCCTGCACTTCCAGGTCGATGCCGTGCAGGGTGGTCGTGGCGTCGAAACGTTTGACGACTTGTTGCAACTTCAATGTGGCCATGACTCAGCTCCAGATTTTTCGATACTTATTTGACGCCCGCGCTGGCAATGCCGGTGGCGATGTATTTTTGCAAGAATGCGAACACCAGCGTGACCGGCACCAGCGTGATGACGGTCATGGCCAGCAGGTAGTGCCACTCGGTGGTCAGCTCGCCCTGGAAGGAATTGAGCGCCAGCTGCAGCGTGAAATTCTCCGGTTTGGACAAGACCAGCAGCGGCCACAGGAAATCGTTCCAGCGCCACATGACCGAGAAGATCGCCAGCACCGCCAGCGCCGGCGCCGACAAGGGCAGCACGATCTTCCAGTAGATGCGCCACTCGCTGGCGTTGTCCATGCGCGCCGCTTCGATCAACTCATCGGGAATGGTCAGCATGTACTGGCGCAGCAGGAAGACGCCGGTGGGCGTCGCCACCGCCGGCCAGATCACGCCCCACAGGCTGTTGAACAAACCGACGCCGGACACGATCAGGAAGGCCGGCACCAGGATGATGGTGGGCGGGATCATCAGCGTCGCCACGATCAGCAGCAACACCGCCTTCTGTCCGGTGAAGCGGTACTTGGACAGGGCAAACGCCGCCATCGAATTGAACAGCAAGGTGATCGCCGTCGCCATGACGGTGATGAAAACGCTGTTGTTGAGGTTTTGCAGGAAGTTGAACTTGCCGAACAGCTCGGTATAGTTGCCCGTCGCGATGCTGACTTCGCGCACCGGCTTGCGTTCCTTGATGTTGATCTTCAGTTCCTGTCCGGGTCGGGCCGGATCGACCATGGTGGCGATGATGCCCATGCGGCGCAGCTCGACCATCTCGCGCGGCTTGCCGTCGGCGCCCTTGACGGTGAACACCGGGTGAGGCTTGCCGTCATCGTTTGCACCGGCGAGCCTGACCATTTTTTGCGTGTAGGGCAGCAGGGTCGGCGGGAATTCGCTGATCGCCGCCTCGCTCTTGAACGACGACAGCACCAGCCACAGCACCGGCGCAAACATCAGCAGCAGGCCCATCGACAAATACAGGTAACTGAGCCAGTCGGTCCAGTGCAGGCGCCGGCGACCGCGCGTACGGGTAAGGAAATTTTTCATACGGGGAGTCCAGATACTCTCGTGTCAGTTTGTGGTCGGATCGTCGAAGCCATCAGCGCTTTCTCTTTCCCGCTTCACCGGCGCGCGACAGCTTCAGCTGCAGCAGCGTCAGCACCAGGATGCCCGCCGCCAGCACCAGCGAAGCGGCGGCCGCCAGGCCGTAGAGATGGATCTGCTCCGCAAAACCGACCTGATAGATGTACTGGACGATGAAGGTCGTGGCCGATCCCGGACCGCCGCCGGTCAGCACGAATACTTCGTCGAAGATCTGGATCGCGCGGATCAGGGCCAACACCACGACCACGATCAGATTGGGCATCAGCAGCGGGATCGTGATGCGGCTCAGGGTGCGCCAGGGCGACGCGGCATCCATCTCGGCGGCGTCGTACACGTCGCGCGGGATCGCCTGCAAGCCGGCGAGCAGGATCAGCGTGTAAAAACCCATGTGCGCCCAGATCGACACGAAGATCACCCAGAAGAAAGACCAGTTGGCGTCGGTCAGCCATTCCTGCGCGTCGTAACCGCCGGCCATCAGGCCGGCATTGAGCAGGCCGTGCCGCTGCAATATCCACTTCCACAACAGCGCCACCACCACCGGCGACAACAGCACCGGATAAAAGAACACGCCGCGCCAGAAACTGCGGCCGATGATCTTGCGATTGAGCACCAGCGCCGTCAGCAACGAAAAGAACACCATCAGCACCACTTGCAGCACGGTGAACTTCGAGGTATTGGCAATCGCCTTCCAGAACAAGTCCTGGTTGCAGGTGGAGATGTCGAAATGATTGCTGCACTCGAACAGCATGGAGAAATTTTCCGCCCCGACGAAGGGACGCGCCGACGGCATGATCTGCACGCCGGAGGTCATCGCGTAATGGAAGTTGATGACGATGGGCAGAAAGGTGAACAGTCCGAAGATGATCAGGTTGGGACCGACGAACAGCCAGGCGATGCGCGACAGGCCGAGCCAGCGCTGGCCGATGCGGAAGAACGGTTCGAACAGATTGAAAAAACAGCTTGCGATGAAACCCACGACTTCTCCTGAAGGGCAAAGCTCCGGCAAAAACCACGAAAAAGCAGACGACAGAACGCGGAAAACCCTGTCCGATGATCAGATCGCGATGGCCCGGCTTGCGGCCATCGCGGCCCGCGGTTTATTTTTTCGCCTGCCTGACCGATTCGGCCATGTCGCTGGAGAGTCGCGTCATGGCGTCGTTGACGCTCATCTCGCCGACGATGGCCTGGGTCACGCGCGTGACGGTCGGGAACATCAGCGAGCGATTGTATTGATAGCCTTGCAGACGATACGCCAGCGGCGACAGACGAGGGATGTCGGTGGAAAAGACCGTCAGCGCCGCCTTGATTTCCGGCGCCGAGGCGTAGTTGATGCCCTTCTGCACCAGGCCCTGATGCGCCGGCAGGTTTTCGGTCTTGGCCATCATCTCGGCGTAGATGTCTTCCTGCGCCAGGAAGTCGAGGAAGCGACCGGCTTCCTTGGGCGACTTGCTGCCCTTCAACGCGACGAAGGCAGCGCCGCCCGGCATGCCGGAACAAGCCGCCGGTCCGCAGGGATTGGGCACCACGATCCAGTCGAAATTTTTGCCGATCTGGCTGTTCATGCGGCGGATCTGCCAGGAGCCGCTCAGGTACATCACGATGCGGCCGTTCTTGAAATCTTCAAAACCGTCGCGATAGGCGGAACCACCGGCGCCGGCCCAGACTTCCTTGGACATGGTGCCGTCCTTGTTCCAGCCGACGAATTTTTGCACCAGCGCCTTGTAACCGTCGTCGATGACCAGATCGCCGTTGGCGTTAAACAGCTTGGCGCCATAGCTGATGGCGGGGCCGGCAAAGCGGTGGCCGGAGCGGTCCCATGCCATGGCGGATTCCAGCTGCGTGGCCTTGGCGACTTTGCGCGTGGCGGCGACCCAGTCGTCCCAGGTCGCTTTCGGCCCCGGCAACGGCACGTTGGCTTGTTCGAACAAGGTCTTGTTGACGTAAGGTCCGGTCACCGTCAGTTGCGACAGCAGACCATAGATGCCCTTGTCCCCGGCGCTGGTGCGCATCCACGACAGGGTGTTGCCGAAATTCTTTTCCCAGTAATTGCGATCCTGCACGTAGGGACCGATGTCCAGATAGTACTTGGCCAGTCCGCCGATCTCGGTCACGCGGGCGATGTCGGGGCCTTGGCCCGATGCCAGCTGCACGGGCAGTTGCTCGACCACGGTCTTGTAGGGGACCTTGTCGATGATGATTTTGGTGCCGGGATTTTTTGCCTCGAAACGTTTGGCCAGTTCGGCCGTGACGTCGCATTCGTTGCCGTCCTGATAGCACATGACGCGGACGTCTGCGGCCCATGACGCGGCGCTGCAGCCCACTGCTGCGCAAAACGCCAACAAGCGCATTGCATGACGGTTACGGCCGGGGCGCGCTTTCGATTGACTCATGTTGTCTCCACTGTATTGCGCTGCTTTGAAGCAGCTGCTGATTTTTATTCTCTGCCAAAAAAGCCACCTGAACCTTAGCAGGTCCAGGTGGCCAACCTCAAGCTATTTCAGTCCACAAGCTTACTCGGTCAAACTTAGAAGAAATGACGGAAACCCGCCATGATCACGGTCTGGTTGCGCCCCGACGATGGCGAACCGTTTTGCGAATCGCCGACCACGGCGACGGCGTTGACGATATTGCCGGCGCCGGCTTTACCCAGCGTCTGACCGCGCGCCAGCTGATAAGCTTGCAGCAGGTAGAACGCCGTACGCTTGGACAGGGAGTAAGTTTCTTCCAATGCGATCTGATGATACTTGGCCGGATCGTTGATACCGTTGGCTGCACGCTCGCGGGTGTAGCTGTAACCTGCAGCCAGCATCCACGCGGGAGTCGCCTGATAGGTGGTGATCACGCCCAGCGTATCGAAGGTCGCTTTTTGCGTGAACAGCGAACCGCTGCCTGGCTTGTATTGCGCATTGGCGTAGTTGGCGCCGAACATCCAGTTGCCGGTGGTATAGCGCGTGGCGCCGGCGATCATCACCACGTTGTCGGAAGACGCATAGCCGTTGTTGATGGCCGACGTGGCGAAGCTGCCGGACGCAGTCGAGTTCCAGGCCGTGGCCGGACCCGAACCGTTCTTCAGGCGCTGAAAGCCGAGCGCGAAATTCCACGGACCAACGTCATACTTGCCCGCCAAGCTGTAGGCGTTGCCGGTGGAGGCGGAACCGGCCGTTTCACCGAAGCCATACAAGGCGCTGATCTGCGCACCGCCGCCGAAAGTCGGCGAGATGTAGGTGATCGCATTGCTGATGCGCACGGTGGTGTCCAGGCCGTCGACGTCGCCCGGGTGGGCGCCGGTGGCGCCGGTCAGCACGCTGGTCGGGCCGATGGCGCCGACATACTGGAAGTAAGGCGTGTATTGGCGACCGACGAGCGCGCTACCGTAGCTGTTGTTGACCAGGCCGACAAAAGATTGGCGGTTGAACAGCGTGTTGGCCGAGCTCATCGCGCCGGTATTGGTGTCAAAGCCGTTTTCCAGGGTGAACACGGCTTGCGAACCGCCGCCCAGGTCTTCCGATCCCTTGAAGCCGATCTTGCTGGCGTTCAGGTTGCCGGTGCGCAGATACAGGTTATGCAGACCGCCCTGGTTGTTGGTGTAGACCAGCGCATCGTCGATCGCGCCGTAGATCGTCACGCTGCTCTGTGCAGAGGCCTGCACCGATGCGCCTGCCGCGACAATTGCCAGCCCTCCCATTGCCAAACTGTGTCGTAGTTTCATTTCTTCTCCTCTTCTTATGCTCGGATATTCGCGGTATTGCTCCGCCCTAAATTGATTCCGGTATGCAGGGCATGGCCGAACTCAAAACCTGTACAACCACAAATCGAAGACGCAGGAATCCCCGGCAGTACGGACATGCCGACTGCATTGATTTCGTTTTTCGGGGGATGCCGCCGGCGCGGGGCCGGTTACCGCAGAGAACGTCCTATGTCTACGTATAGGGCGCGAAAGTGCGTGCAAAGGTGCATAGGCTGCTGCAGATGCTGATCATGTTCATTGCTGTCTCCGTCCTGGGTGACGTCCTCTGCGGGACGTTCTTTCATCACGCATGACGAGACCGGGGTCCGGTGTCTTAACGCCATGCCTTTTTAAATTCGTTCATCACACGCTCGAGATGCTCGCGCATCGCGTCGCGCGCCGCGACCGGGTCGCGCGCCACCAGCGCATCGAAGACCTTCTGGTGTTCTTCCAGCGAGGCTTCGCGCAACTGCTGCGTGTGGAAATGCTCTTCCAGCTTCTTCCACAACACGCCGCGCAACTGGTCCCACAAAGCCGTGACGACTTGCGCCATCACGCTGTTGCCGCTGGCTTCGGCGATGCGGATGTGAAACAGCCGGTCATCCGCTTCATTGGCCAGCTTGTCCTGAAAATTGCGCCCCATCGCCGCCAGTTGCGCATAAATCTTGTCGATGTCGGCATCGGTGCGGTTCTGCGCCGCCAATGCCGCCACTTCCGACTCGATCACCCAGCGTGCCCGCAACAGTTCGAACGGTCCGGCGCCGCCGTCGGGGATGAATCCCACCGGCTTGGTCGCCGCGTCGCAGACATAAATGCCCGACCCGCCGCGCACTTCCACCAGCCCCTGCACCTCCAGCGCAATGATCGCTTCGCGCACCGAAGTACGACTGATCTCGAACCGGTCCGCCAGGCTGCGTTCCGAAGGCAGGCGCTCGCCGGCCTTGAACTCGCCTTGCAGGATCAGATCCGCGATCTGTTCGGCCAGGCGCTGATATGAGCGCTCCGGCGCTGAAACTGGTTCCAACAATTCTGAACGCGCTGCTTTTCTTACTGGTTTGTCTTTTGCTACGTTATCCACGTTTGCGGCTAATGATCGACTCTGACGATCTGCCATAAAACCCTCTTTTTAGACTTAAATTGGTCTATCCACTGTATAGAAAAGCAGCATTCAAAGCAATCAGTGGCTTACCAATTTGAGCGATACTCTCATTTTGGTCTAACCATGTCAATCATCATGCGCACCGGTTTGTGGCTTAAAAACAAAAGGCTGCGGAGACCCTGTCCTGTTCGACTATTGCGCCGAGCAAATTGGAATGCCATAATCAATATTGGTTAGACCACATTAAAAATCCACCCAGAACAGCCGGGCGTCCAGGCAATCCAAAACCGGACCGCTCGCATCGAGACAAGGAAATCGCATCCATGAAGATCCTCAGCGCCAAGGTCATCGTGACCTGTCCAGGCCGCAACTTCGTCACCCTCAAGATAGAAACCGACCAGGGCATCTACGGTATCGGTGACGCCACCCTGAACGGACGCGAACTTGCCGTCAAATCGTATCTGGAAGATCACATCATTCCTTGCCTGATCGGCCGCGACGCGTCGCGCATCGAAGACACCTGGCAATACCTCTACCGCGGCGGCTACTGGCGCCGCGGCCCGGTCACCATGACCGCCATCGCCGCCGTCGACATGGCGCTGTGGGACATCAAGGGCAAGGCCGCCAACCTGCCGGTGTACCAGCTGCTGGGCGGCAAGAGCCGCGAAGGCGTGATGGTCTACGGCCACGCCAACGGCCGCGACCATGCCGAAGCGCTGGATGCGGTCGGCCATTACATCGACATGGGCTACAAGGCGATCCGCGTGCAATCCGGCGTGCCGGGACTGGACAAGGCCTACGGCGTCGGCAAGGGCAACATGTATTACGAGCCGGCCGACAAGGGCTTGCCCGACGAAGAAATCTGGGACACGCCGCTGTACCTGCGCCATACGCCCGACCTGTTCGAAAAAGTGCGCGTCAAATACGGCAGCGACCATCATCTGCTGCACGACTGCCACCACCGCCTCAAACCGATCGAAGCGGCGCAGCTGGGCAAGGCGCTGGAACCGTTCAAGCTGTTCTGGATGGAAGACGCCACCCCGGCCGAAAACCAGGAAGCCTTCAAGCTGATCCGCCAGCACACCACCACGCCGCTGGCCGTCGGTGAAATCATGAGCACCATCTGGGACTGCAAGGACCTGATCCAGAACCAGCTGATCGACTACATCCGCACCACGGTCGTCCATGCCGGCGGCATCACGCACCTGCGCCGCATCGCCGATCTGGCCTCGCTGTACCAGGTGCACACCGGCTGCCACGGCGCCACCGATTTGTCGCCGGTGAGCATGGCGGCGGCGCTCAATTTCAACATGTGGGTGCCGAATTTCGGCGTGCAGGAATACATGCGCCACACGCCGGAAACCGATGCGGTCTTCCCGCACGGCTACTACTTCGACAAGGGCTACCTGATGTTGCCCGACGCGCCGGGCCTGGGCGTGGACATCGACGAAGCGGCGGCGCTCAAATTCCCTTACGAGCGCGCCTACCTGCCGACTTGCCGTCTGCGTGACGGCACGGTGTGGAACTGGTAAGAGCGAGTTGATTCTGCTGCTGTCGTCCTGACGAAAGTCAGGACCCAGTGTCGTATCTGAGTCCGTCACGACACCGGGCCCCGGCTTTTGCTGGGACTACTGCCAAATTCTGCCGGGAGTCAGGCGCCGCGCGCGCGGTCTTCCTTGAACCTGGCGACGAATTGCGTGAACTGCCCGTCGTCGATGGCGGCGCGGATTTCCTTCATGATCTGCAGGTAGTAATGCAGGTTGTGAATCGTGTTCAACCGTGCACCGAGGATTTCGCCGGTGCGGTGCAGGTGATGCAGATAGGCGCGCGAGAAGTTCTTGCAGGCGTAGCAATCGCAGGTTTCGTCGAGCGGCTTGGTGTCTTCCTTGTAGCGCGCGTTCTTGATCTTGATGTCGCCGAAACGCGTGAACAGCCAGCCGTTGCGCGCATTGCGGGTGGGCATGACGCAGTCGAACATGTCGACGCCGCTGGCCACGCCGGCGACCAGGTCTTCCGGCGTGCCGACACCCATCAGATAGTGCGGCTTGTCGGCCGGCAGACGCGGGCCGATGTGATCCAGCACGCGCATCATGTCTTCCTTCGGTTCGCCGACCGACAGGCCGCCGATGGCGATGCCGTCGAAGTCGAGTTCGTTCAGGCCCGCCAGCGATTCGTCGCGCAGGGTCTCGAACATGCCGCCCTGGACGATGCCGAACAGCGCGTTGGGGTTTTCGCCCTTCTGGAATTCATCGCGCGAACGCTTGGCCCAGCGCAGCGACATGCGCATCGATTGCGCCGCTTCCACTTGCGTGGCGGGACGACCGTCGATTTCATACGGCGTGCATTCGTCGAACTGCATGACGATGTCGGAGTTCAGCACGCGCTGGATCTGCATCGACACTTCCGGCGACAGGAACAGCTTGTCGCCGTTGATCGGCGAGGCGAAGTGCACGCCCTCTTCGGTGATCTTGCGCATGTCGCCCAGCGAAAACACCTGGAAGCCGCCGGAGTCGGTCAGGATAGGCTTGTCCCAGCCCATGAAACCGTGCAGGCCGCCGAACTTGGCCATCACCTCCAGCCCCGGACGCAGCCACAGGTGGAAGGTATTGCCGAGGATGATGTGGGCGTCGATCTCCTTGAGTTCCAGCGGCGACATCGCCTTGACGGAACCGTAGGTGCCGACCGGCATGAAGATCGGTGTCTCGACCACGCCGTGGTTCAGTTTGACGCGACCGCGACGGGCGTTGCCGTCGGTTTTGAGGAGAGTAAATTCAAGCATAGTCAGACGTTAGAAGCGTCACAGGTTAAAAGCATGGCGTCGCCATAGCTGAAGAAACGATATTGCTGCGCGATGGCGTGCGCATAAGCGGCGCGAATGTTGTCGTAGCCGGCAAAGGCCGAGACCAGCATCAGCAGCGTCGACTTGGGCAGGTGGAAGTTGGTGATCAGGCGATCCACGGTCTTGAACGCATAACCCGGCGTGATGAACAGCCGCGTGTCGGCGCTGCCCGCTTCCAGCGCACCCGATTGCGAGGCCGACTCCAGCGCGCGCATGCTGGTGGTGCCGACGGCGACCACCTTGCCGCCCGCCGCCTTCACCGCGCGCACCTTGTCCACCGTCTCCTGGGCGATGGTGTACCACTCGCTGTGCATCTTGTGCTCGGACAGGTTTTCCACCCGCACCGGCTGGAAGGTGCCGGCGCCGACGTGCAGCGTGACGAAGGCGGTATCGACGCCCTTGGCTTTCAGCTTGTCGAGCAAGGCTTCATCGAAATGCAGACCGGCGGTCGGCGCCGCAACCGCGCCCGGTTCTTTTGCATAGACGGTCTGGTAGCGCGTCTCGTCGAACTCGTCGGCTTCGTGTTCGATGTACGGCGGCAACGGCAGGCTGCCGTATTGCTCCAGCAGTTCGAACACATCCGACGGAAATTGCAGCGTGTAGAACTCGCCGTAGCGCTCGCCGACGATCACGTCGAAAGCATCTGCCAGACGGATCTGCGTACCCGCCGGCGGCGACTTGGAAGCCCGCACCTGCGCGTGCACGCTGCGGCTGTCGAGCACGCGCTCGACCAGCACTTCGACCTTGCCGCCGGTTTCCTTGATGCCGAAGAAACGCGCCTTGAGCACGCGGGTATCGTTGAATACGAGCAAATCGCCCGGCGACAGCAAGTCGGCCACATCGGCGAAGCGGCGGTCGGTCAATTCAGCACCATCGACCTGCAGCAGGCGCGAAGCACTGCGTTCGGCCAGCGGCAACTGCGCAATCAATTCAGGCGGCAAGTCGAAATCGAAATCGGAAAGTGAATACATGGAAAATAAGTCATAAAGCGGCAATACTGTGGATAAACACAGTAAAATAGCGCCGAACCCTCTATTTTACGCTTTCTCGACATAGAAACCTCTCTGCATGCCAGCACCGAAGAAGAAAGCTTCCGCCGACAGCGTCAAGAACACCAAGGAAGGCAAGGCCACTGCCAAAGCGTCCAAGAGCGCTGCGCCGCTCAGCAATGCTCAGAAGGCGCAAAACAAGCTCGCCAAACTGGGCTTGCGCTCGGACATGGACCTGGCCCTGCACCTGCCGCTGCGCTACGAGGACGAGACGCAGGTCATGAGCATCCACGACGCCAGCCTGCGCGGCACGCAAGTGGTGCAGGTCGAGGGCGTCGTCAGCAAGAGCGACGTCCAGTTCCGCCCGCGCCGCCAGTTGGTGGTGACGATCGCGGACGACAGCGGCCCGCTGGTGATGCGCTTCCTCAATTTTTACGGCAGCCAGGCCACGCAACTTGCCGAAGGCGTGCGCGTGCGCGTGCGCGGCGAATTGCGCCACGGCTTCTTCGGCGCCGAGATGGTCCATCCCACCTATAAAGTCGTGCTCGAAGGCGCGCCGCTGCCGACCGCGCTCACACCCGTCTATCCGGCCGGCGAAGGCCTGTCGCAAGCGTATCTGCGCAAAGCCATCGCCGGCGCGCTAAGCCGCATCGACTGGCGCGACACCCTGCCGCAAGCCACCTTGGACGAGCTGAAGCTGGGCGGCTTCGAATCCTCGGTGCGTCTGCTGCACAATCCGCCGACCGACGTCGACGAATACGCGCTCGAAGAACGCTCGCATCCGGCCTGGATACGCATGAAATTCGACGAGCTGCTGGCGCAGCAACTGTCGCTCAAGCGCGCCCAGGCCGCGCGCCGCGCCCGCAACGCCAGCGCGCTGCCCACCATCGGCAAGATTTCCAGGGCCTTCATCAAGCAGTTGCCGTTCAAGCTGACCGGCGCGCAGCAACGCGTGCTGGAAGAAATCCGCCACGACCTGCAGGAATCCTTCCCCATGCAGCGGCTGCTGCAAGGCGACGTCGGCAGCGGCAAGACCGTGGTCGCCGCGCTGGCGGCGGCGCAGGCCATCGACAGCGGTTTCCAGGCGGTGCTGATGGCGCCGACCGAAATCCTGGCCGACCAGCATTTCCGCAAGATCGCCGCATGGATGGAACCGCTCGGCGTCCAGGTCGCCTGGCTCACCGGCAGCCTGAAGAAAAAAGAAAAGGCCGAAGCCAACGCCCGCATCGAATCCGGCGAGGCGCGCCTGGTCATCGGCACGCATGCGCTGATCCAGGACAACGTGCAGTTCCGGAAACTCGGGCTGGTGATCGTCGACGAGCAGCATCGCTTCGGCGTCGGCCAACGGCTGGCGCTGCGCAACAAGGCCTTCGACGCCGAGAACGGTGCGCCGCAAACCGTGCCGCATCAACTGATGATGTCGGCCACGCCGATCCCGCGCACGCTGGCGATGACCTACTACGCCGATCTGGAAGTCTCCGTCATCGACGAGCTGCCGCCCGGCCGCACGCCCATCGTCACGCGCACCATCGACCAGAACCGGCGCGACGAAGTGATCGCGCGCGTGCACGCCGCCGCGCAGGAAGGCCGTCAGATTTACTGGGTCTGCCCGCTGATCGAAGAATCCGAGGCGCTGCAGCTGCAGACCGCCACCGACACTTATTCCATGCTGGCCGAAGCCCTGCCCGACCTGCGCATCGGCCTCGTGCACGGCCGCCTCAAGCAAGCCGAAAAGCAAGAAGTCATGGACGCCTTCAGCCGCGGCGACATCCACGTGCTGGTCGCCACCACCGTGATCGAAGTCGGCGTCGACGTGCCGAATGCCTCGCTGATGGTGATCGAACACGCCGAGCGCTTCGGCCTGTCGCAACTGCACCAGTTGCGCGGCCGCGTCGGTCGCGGCGCCGCGGCCAGCGCCTGCATCCTGCTGTACCAGAGCCCGCTCGGCGGCACCGCCAAGCAGCGCCTGATGACCATGCGCGAAACCGCCGACGGTTTTGAAATCGCCCGGCGCGACCTCGAGATCCGCGGTCCCGGCGAATTCCTCGGCGCGCGCCAGTCGGGCGAAGCGCTGCTGCGTTTCGCCGATCTGGCGACCGATCAGTGGCTGGTGGAAAAAGCCCGCAACCTGGCGCAGACGCTGTTGCAAAACGACGATGCCATCGTCGATGCCCATTTGCAGCGCTGGCTGGGCGGCAAGGAAGACTTTCTCAAAGTCTGACGATATCGCGGGCTTTTTTTCGCCCGGCCTTGCTCAGACATTTACAAGTCGGCCGACTTCGCCGACATTAGCGTTTTCCAATGGAGACTTCATGCAAGACGCCGCGCCCGCAGACGACAACGACACCCTGCAATCTCCCGTCGGCATCTTGTCCGGCCGCCTGCGTGTCGCGCTCGGCATTGTGCAAGGCTTGCTGCTGTATGCGCTGTATTCGAGCTGGACGGCCAGGTCCGGGATCTCCACACAGCCGATGCTGTTCATCCCGGCACTCATGCTGGCGGTATTTTTGCCTATCATTGCGGTATCGGGCATCGGCCATTTGTCACGCCGCAATGTACTGATCTGGCTGGCGACGCTGGCCGTCGTGCTGTGTGGACTGGGAATTTATGACGCCTGGCGCGCCGATTTGTCCTCGCTCTTGCCGACCCGGCATATCGATGATGCCTGCTGCGGCAATGGCTCAACCGGTGAATCAAAGAGCTTGCCCTCGTCGGCACTGATCTTCCTCACGATCACAGGCCTGTTCATCGCCCAGGCCATGATGCTGGCCGGCGACGCCGACGGCAAGCGCATTGCCAGTTATCGCAGCTATTTTGAAATGGCGTGGAAGCTGCTGGTGCAACTGATGTTTGCGGCGCTCTTTACCGGCTTGTTCTGGCTGGTGCTGGAAACCGGCAACGCCCTGTTTTCACTGATTAAGCTCAACTTCCTCGGCAAGCTGCTCGAAAAGAGCTGGTTCAACATCCCCGTTACGACGCTGGCGTTCTCGTTCGCGCTGCATCTGAGCGACGTTCGCCCGCAAATCGTCGCGGGCATCCGCAAGCTGCTGCTGACCTTGCTGTCGTGGCTGCTGCCGATGGCGACAATCGTGATCGGCGCCTTTTTATTGAGCATCCTGACGACCGGGCTGGAACCTTTGTGGCAAACACGTCGCGCATCGTATGTGCTGCTGGGCGCGACAGCCCTGCTGGTCGTGCTGATCAATACGGTGTACCAGGACGGCTATCACCTGACGCAAAAGACGCACCGTTTTTTTTCAATCTGTACGCGCATCGCCTGCCTGCTGCCGGTTCCGCTGGTATTGCTGGCGACGTATTCGCTAGGCCTGCGCGTCGCCGAATACGGCTGGACCGTCAGCCGCATCACCGGTGCGACATGCGCGCTGGTTGCAGCGATGTATGCGACCGGCTATGCACTCGCCGCCATTCGCATGCGCGACAACCTTCAACGCATCTCGGCGACCAACGTGCTGGCCAGCTTCGCCATCCTGGTGATTTTTCTGGCCTTGCTGTCGCCGGCGGCCGATCCGGCGCGCATTGCGGTCGCCGACCAATTGCATCGGCTCACTCAAGGCAAGACCGGCCCAGACAGCTTCGACTTTCGTTTTCTGCGCTTCAACGGTGCGCGTTACGGCGTGCAGGAGTTGAAGCGCATCAGCGAGCAAAACAACAGCGCCTATCCTGCGGCCGTTCAGGACAAAGCCCGCCTGGCGCTGGCAAGCACCGACCGCTGGGCGGCGGACGAGTTCGTCGTGGCGGCGCCTGACCTGAACGCGAACATCCTCATGCATCCCTCCGATCGGAAATTGCCGAAAGAATTCGCTGCGCAGGACTGGCGCAATGCAGCCGAGCGTTATCACCTGCCTCTTTGCATGACCAAGCGAAGCCATCTGTGCGATGCCTATGTCGTCAAACCCGATCCTGCTGCGGCCGAGCAGTTGCTGGTGTTTGAAAGCAGCAACGGACCGGCCCTGTTCAAGCAGAATACCGACGGCCAATGGCAGCTCATCGGCAAATTGCTCGCCTTGCCGGGATGCGTCGAACAATTGCGCAAGAGCGCCGAGCTGGGCAGCTTGAACTGGCAATTGCCGCAACAGCGCGACATCGAAATCAACGGCGTGCGCGTGCACATGGAATCGGTGCGAGCCGGAATAACAGACTGCACCAAAACCGACGCAAAGAAATAAAGCAAACGGCGGTCGTTGCAGGGCTAGGAAAAGGTCTTCATATACGCCAGCAGATTATCCAGATCCTTTTCATTGCCGATCCCCCAGAATCGCATCTTGGTCCCCGGCACGACATCGCCGGGCGACTTCATGAAAGCGCGCAGCTTGTCTTCGGTCCAGACGATGCGCGAATTCTGCATCGCAGGCGAATAGCGATAGTCCCTGGTCGAACCCGCCGGCCGGCCGACGATGCCGTTCAACTGCGGTCCGAAACCGGCGCGCGCCGACGGGCCGATCTGATGGCAACTGGCGCATTTGGCAAACGCCGCCTTGCCGGCCGCCGCGTCGCCGGCGGCCTGTGCCGACGACGACAGGCAAAGCAGCGCGGCAACCAGCGCCGGGGCCCGCATCCATACTTGTTTTTTACTCATGTTCCTGCCTGCGAATCCAGGGATTTTTTCTGCGATTGGGCGCAACTCTAGCATGCGGGCGCCGCCCTGCATGCCACCCGCAAATGAGCTATAGTCTGCGCATATCAGCTCGCCTAAGTTCATATGACACTCACCGAACTCAAGTACATCGTCGCCGTCGCGCGCCAAAAGCATTTCGGCCATGCCGCCGAGGCCTGTTTCGTGGCGCAACCGACCTTGTCGGTTGCGATCAAGAAACTGGAAGACGAACTCGGCGTCGTCATCTTCGAACGCGGCGGCACCGAAGTGTCGGTCACGCCGCTGGGCGCGCAGATCGTGGCGCAGGCCGAGCGCGTGCTGGAGCAGACCGCCGCCATCAAGGAAATCGCCAGCCAGAACAAGGACCCGCTGTCGGGCCCGCTGCGCCTGGGTATCATCTACACCATCGGCCCCTATCTGCTGCCCTCGCTGGTCAAGACCATGATCGAGACCGTGCCGCAGATGCCGCTGATCCTGCAGGAGAATTTCACCACGCGCCTGATCGAGCTGCTGCGCCAGGGCGAACTGGATGCGGCCATCATGGCGCTGCCTTTCCCCGAACACGGCCTGATCGTACAACCGCTGTACGACGAAGAATTCGTCATCGCCCTGCCCAAGCATCACCGATGGGCCGAGCGCAAGGAAATCACCGCGCAAGACCTGAAGACCGAAACCATGCTGCTGCTCGGCAACGGCCACTGCTTCCGCGACCAGGTGCTGGAAGTCTGTCCGGAAATGTCGCGTTTCTCGACCGCCGGCGACGGCATCGCGCGCACCTTCGAAGGTTCGTCGCTGGAAACCATCCGCCACATGGTGTCGTCCGGCATCGGCATCACCGTGCTGCCGCAGGCGTCGGTGCCCGACATGCACGCCAAGGACGGCATGGTGCGCTATGTGCCGTTCAGCAAACCGGTGCCGTCGCGTCGCGTGGTCATTGCCTGGCGCAAGAGCTTCACCCGCCACGCCGCCATCGATGCGGTACGCAAGGCCGTGCTGTCCTGTAATCTGCCCGGCGTCGACATGCTGCATGAAGCGGAAGTCACGGAAGGTTGAAGCCGTAATCGATCAAGAAGCGCCCTGTCATCCACTATCCTTTTCCCACCTTTCTCGCCCGGAGGAAATCTGTTGAACTCACCGTCTTTCGCGCTGTATGTTGATGCCCAATTCCTCAGTCCTTATGCGATGTCCGCCTTCGTCGCGCTGACCGAGAAGAACCAGCCTTTCGAACTGCGCACCGTCGACCTGACGCTGCAGCACAATCATTTGCAGGAATACGCGCAACTGTCCATGACGCATCGCGTGCCGACGCTGTGCGAAGGCGATTTCCATCTGTCGGAGTCGTCGGCGATCGACGAATACCTGGAAGATCGCTTTCCGGAAGCGGCGCCGCTGTATCCGCAGGATCCGCGACAAAAGGCCAAGGCCCGGGAAATCCAGGCATGGCTGCGCAGCGACCTCGGACCGATACGCCAGGAGCGGCCCACCGAAGCCGTGTTCCTCGGCAAGAAGTACGAGCCCTTGTCGACTGCCGCGCAGTTTGCCGCGCGCAAGCTGATTGACGCCGTCGACGGCTTGCTGGGCGCAGACGCCGCCAATCTGTTCGGGCAATGGTGCATTGCCGACACCGATCTCGCCGTGATGCTCAATCGCCTGGCCCTGCATGGCGACGCCCTGCCGCCCAAGCTGATCGCCTATGCCCGGCAACAATGGCAGCGGCCGTCGGTACAGCGCTGGCTGGCGCTGGAGCGGCCGACCGTCTCGTAACAAGCGCCTCCCATCGACCTTCAACAAGAAAAATCAAGGAGTGTTCATGTCTCTGTCTTCATTGACCAAACGTTGCGGCCTTGCCGTTTCAATCTCGGCTTTGCTGCTGGCCGGACCGGCGACGGCGCAAAGCGCTTCGCTGCAGTTGATCAACGAATATCCGGCCACCTCGATTACCGCCAGTGCCGACCTGCAGTTTGCGGCCGCCGTCAAACAGTTGTCCAACGGCGACATCGCCGTGACCACGCTGCAGGAAGCAGCCAACCCCTACAAGGGCAAGGACCAGGTCAGCGCAGTGAGCAGCGGCAAGGCGGAAATCGGCACGCTCTTCGCCGGCATCCTGGGCGGCAGCGATTCCTTCTTCCTGCTGTCGTCACTGCCTTTCGTGGTGGATGATTTCGATCAGGCGCAAGCGCTGTTCACCTGTACCCGGCCGGAGCTGGAACGCCATCTGGCGGCGCTGAACATGCGCCTGCTGTACGCCACGCCATGGCCGCCGTCGGGCATCTGGTCGGCCAAAGCGCTGCCGGACGTCGAGGCGGTCAAGACGCTCAGCGTCCGCACCTACGACGACAACAGCCGCGGCGTCTTCCAGCGCGTCGGCGCCAACAGCGTCAACCTGCCGTTCTCGGCGGTCGGGCCGAAACTGGTCTCGGGCGAACTCAATGCCGTGCTGTCGTCGGGCGACGGCGGCGCCGGCAATCGCCTGTGGGACCATCTGCCCAACTTCACCGCGATCAGCTATGCCATCCCGTTGAGCTACACCATCATCAACAACGACGTCTGGAACAAGCTCACGCCCGCACAGCAGGCCATCCTGACGCAAGCGGCCAGGACCACCAGCGACGCCAGTTGGGCCAACGTCAAGAACCGCATCCAGGACAACTACGCGCGCATGAAGGAACACAACATGCAGCTGAACCTGCAACCGGCGACCGACATCCGCCTGGCGTTGCGCAAGGCAGGCCAGGAACAGGCCGACAGTTGGTGGCGGCAAGATAAAAATAGCGACATCCGCACACGCTGCGCGGCCGTATTGCAGGCAAAATAAGCAAGTGAAAGAACTGCCGGGAAACGAAGCAAACCGAGGAGATCCTGATGCCAAGCAAAGAGACACTGGAAAAGTTCATCGCGCGCGTCGAAGCGAATGCGCACGTCGAGGCCGTGGAAGAGTTCTACGCCGAAGATTCCACCATGCAGGAAAACGGCAACCCGCCGCGCTTCGGCCGCGATGCCCACGTCGCCAACGAACGCAAGGTCATGGCGCGCGCGAAGTCGCTGCAGTCAAAGTGCGTGCGGCCGGTGTTCGTGGAAGGCGACAAGGTGGTGATACGCTGGATCTTCCGCTTCGAATGGCTGGACGGCACCGTCACGCGGATGGAAGAGCTGGCTTACCAGCGTTGGGAAGGCGAACATATCGCCGAAGAGACCTTCTTCTACGACCCGGCACAACGCGTGCCGCTCGTAGAAGAAAAGTACTGACAAATCAGAACAAGTCGATATCGCCGCCGACCGGCTTCTTGGCCAGTTTGCCGGCGTAATCGCGTTCTTTCATTGCCAATGCCGGATCGGCGGACTTCAGTTTCTTGACCAGCACCTTTCCCGAGCGCGGGAAATAGTGCACCTTGCGCGGCCAGATGTCGTTCAGATCTTCCGCCACCACGCGGATGCCTTCGGTGCGCAGATAGTTCCTGACGAAAGCGGCATTGCGCTCACCCACGTTGATCGCGTTGAATCCGCGCAACACCGCGCCGCCGCCGAATACCTTCGACTCCAGATTTTCGCGCCTGGCGCCGGCCTTGAGGACTTCGTTGATGAGAATTTCCATGGCGTAAGTGCCATAACGCATCGAGGATGAAATCGGGCTATCCGCATCGTTGCCGCCATCCGGCAACATGAAATGGTTCATCCCGCCGATGCCGTTGACGCGGTCGCGGATGCAGGCCGACACGCACGAGCCCAATACCGTCACGATCATCATGTCGTGGTGCGTGTAATAGTACTCACCGGGAAGGATTTTTGCCGTATCGCAATTGAAGCTGCGGTCGTGATAGACATGGGATGCGAACTGCTCGATATTTGCGTTCATCGTTTTTCCTTTTCCGGTGGGGGGACCGTTCGTTGTCTTAGGAGACATCTTATTAATGAACCGATTCTATGTGCCCCGACGCGTTGCCGATATAGGGGAATCCCCTATGCTTCCGCAAGCCTTCCCTTCCCCTTTCCGGCAAAACGGCCCGGCATCCGTGACGATGCCGGGCCGTTTTTGCAGGTTCTTCCCTCTTACGCTTCCGACCGGATCGGATTGCGAATGATCCCCACTCCGGTAATTTCGGTTTCCAGCAGATCGCCCGGTTTCAGGAATTCCGGCGGCGTGCGCGCAAAGCCCACGCCCGACGGCGTGCCGGTGGCAATGATGTCGCCCGGCTCCAGCGTCATGCCGCGCGACAATTCGGCGATGATGCGCGGGATCTTGAAATACATCTGCTTGTAGCTGGCATTCTGTTTTTCGACGCCGTTGACGCGGCAGATCACGCGCACCTCATCGAGCTGCACGCCCGCGGCGGTGACGATCCACGGCCCCATCGGACCGTGCCCGTCCAGGCTCTTGCCTTTGAACCATTGCCCGCCGTGGCGCTTCTGCTGCACCTCGCGCGAGGTGGTGTCGTTGTAGGCGGCATAGCCGAAGACGTAATCCATCGCCTTGTCCTCCGGAATATTGCGCCCGCGCTGGCCGATGACGACGGCCAGTTCGGCTTCCCAGTCGGTGGTGTCGGAATTGGTGATGTCGTGCGGAATCGGATCGAAGGGGCCGTTCATCGTATGCGTGGCCTTGGTGAAAAACACCGGATGATCGGGCAGCTTTTGCACCGCCTTGTCGGCGCGCGCGTTCTTGCCTTCTTCGAAGTGATCGAGATAGTTCCAGCCGACGCAATAGATATTGCGGTCGGGGCGCGGGATCGGCGACATCAGCGTAGCGTGGCTGAGGTTCGGCAAGCCGGATTGCCGGGCGGCACGGTCGACCACCATCTTCACCTGGGCAAATCCTGCGTCGCCGCCGGCGACCAAAGCCAGCATCGACGAGGCATCGAAACCGAGCGTCACGTTCTGGCGTTGCGCCTCGCTTTTGATATCGACCACGCGGCCGTCGTCCAGCACGACGATGACGGTCGGCGCGCCGGAGTCGCCCAGCCTTGCCGTCGCCAGACGCATGCCGACCTTGCCTGCCAGCGGCGTGACCGCCGGCGATTGCCGGCTGCTGTTCGCCGTCTGCGCCTGCGCCAGGTTCTGTCCGATCAGCATGCTGCCGACAGCCGCCGATGCGCCGGCCTTGATCCAATTGCGACGATTTTTGTCCATCCTTGTCTCCTCTTCTTTTAGTGAAGTTATTTTCCGGTCAACTCCTTCCAGAACTGCCGGTCTTTTTCAAACGACTGCAATAGCCAATGGGTGAAAGCAGCAACGTTGCCGTTCATCTCGCCCTCTTGCGGATACACCAGCCAGTAAGCCTGCGCGGTCTGCTTCAGCGTCAACGTATCCGCCAGCGGCACCACCAGGCGTCGCTGCTGCAAGGCATGCGCCACCAGCGAAGAGCGCGCCAGGGCGACGCCTTGCCCGGCCATCGCAGCATCGACGGCGGCGCTTTCCTGATTGAAGACGACGCCGCCGCCGATGGCAACGGCGGCCTCTTGTTCGCCCTGCCCGGAAAGCCAGTCCGTCCATGCCTGGCGATCGTTCACGTGCAGCAGGCCGGCGCCGGCAAGTTCGCTCAGCGATCGGAAGGCCATGAGGGAAGGCGCGCATACCGGCAGCAGGAATTCATCGCCAAGCCGCGTGCAGGACAAACCCGGCCAGGGTCCTTCGCCATAGCGAATGGCGACGTCGATGTCTTCGCGGATGAAGTTGGCATGACGTTCGCTCTGGTCGAGCCGCAATGCCATCTCCGGGTATTGCGCGGTGAATTCGCCCAGGCGCGGCACCAGCCATTTGGCGGCGAAATTGGGCGAGGTGGAAATCGCCAGCTGCCGCCGGTCCGCCTGCGCGTACAAGCCGCGCGTGCCGCGTTCGATGCGATCGAAGGCGTCGCCGACGACGTCCAGGTAGCGCTGCCCGGCCTGCGTCAGCCGCAATTGATTGGACAGCCGCTCGAACAGGACCACGCCGAGCTCCTCTTCCAGCGCCTTGACCTGATGACTGACGGCGCCCGCGGTGACGTTGAGCTCCTCCCCCGCCAGCGTAAAACGCCGATGCCGCGCCGACGCCTCGAAAGCGCGCAGGGCATTGAGCGATGGCAGTTTGCGAGCGGTCATCGTGACATGAGAAATATTGAGGCCGGCCTGAGAAAAGATGCTTTGCAGTTCCGGCACGAGGAAATTTATTATAGACCGCAATGCACGCAACCATCTTTTACTCTCGTGAGGAATCACCATGAATCTGGAACAACGTCTCGCCGAACTCGCCATCACCCTGCCCGCCTCCGCCGCACCCGGCGCGCAATACGCACCCGGCGTCGTCCATCAGGGACTGGCCTGGATCGCCGGCCAGTTGCCGCGCGACGGCGACCGCGTGCTGGTGTCGGGCAAGCTGGGCCGCGAGGTCGGCATCGACGATGCAAAAATGGGAGCGCGCGCGGCGCTGATCCGCGCCTTGGCCGCCTTGCGCGATACCGTGGGCGATCTGAAGCGTGTCGACAAGATCCTGCGACTGAACGTCTACGTCAACAGCACCGACGACTTCAGCCAGCAGAGCGCCGTGGCCGACGGCGCCTCATCGCTGATCTACGAATTGTTCGGACCTGAACAAGGTCGCCACGCGCGCACCAGCGTCGGCGTCGCGCAATTGCCGCGCAATGCGGCGGTCGAGCTGGATATCGTGGTGGCTTTGGAGAGCTGAAGCTCCTTTAGGCGAGTACGAAAAACCGGAAAATTACCACCTGATGCTCTTCAGTTAAGCTTAGGGCCTGTTCACATTAAATCTACGAGATGCGTTGCTGCCGGAAAGCGTGCTGGCAAGGGTGCAGCAGGGGTTTCGTGCAGCATGCTGTGCGCCTGCGTAACGGTCTGCGCATGCAAGCGCAGATGCGCCCTGCAAGGGCGTGGCGTAGCAGGTGGTGGGCCCACCTGCAAGCCATGCAACGCCGCCGGCACGCTTTCCGGCAGCAACCCTTCGGGAACGGCTGCAGGCGTCGCCTGTCGTTGTTGCAGCTCCAAGGGGTTGCAACTTCGGTAGCACCGCTACGACGCGTCGCCGCGCCTAGACAGCCAACGCCTGCCGCGCGTTCGCACTCGTAGATTTAATGTGAACAGGCCCTAGAAGTTTCAACTCATCATGGCTGTCGTCCTGACAAAAGTCAGGACTCAGCGGCATATCGATCGTCTTCACGACTCTTCACGACACTGAGTCCCAGCATGCGCTGGGACGACTGCTTTAGGAAAGCGGCTTAAATGAACGGCATCAGGCAAATGACTGCCGGCTTTTTCATTGCAATGCACTGATAGTGCAGGCTTAATCAATACGATGCGTGGTTTGCGGATCGAACCAGTGCAACAGGTTGGCGTCGAAACCGGCCGTCACCGATTGACCCATCGCCACGTCGGTGCCTGCCGCGCAACGGATCACCATGGACTGCCCGCCGCAACGCGTGTGCACCAGCAACTCGGCGCCCAGCGCTTCGACCAGTTCGACTTGCATGTTCAGGCCGGGACACCCCAGTTGCAGATGCTCCGGACGAATGCCGAGGATGCGCGCGCCGCCGCCGATGTTTTTCGATGCCGGCAGGTCGACCGTCGAACCGTCGTCGAAGGTGAAGCGCGCGCCGTCGTCGCTGAGCTTGCCGTTGAGCAGGTTCATCGGCGGCGAACCGATGAAGCTGGCGACGAAAGTCGTCGCCGGCCTGCCGTAGACTTCCGCCGGCGTGCCGATCTGTTCGGCGCGGCCCTTGTTCATCACGATCATGCGCTGGCCCAGCGTCATCGCTTCGACCTGGTCATGCGTCACGTACAGGCTGGTGGTGCGCAGCGAGGCGTGCAGCTTCTGGATTTCCAGGCGCATCTGCACGCGCAGCTTGGCGTCGAGGTTCGACAGCGGTTCGTCGAACAGGAACACCGCCGGCTTGCGCACGATCGCGCGCCCCATCGCCACGCGCTGGCGCTGGCCGCCGGACAGTTGGCGCGGCGTGCGTTCCAGCAGCGCGCCCAGCTCCAGGATCTCCGCCGCGCGTTGCACACGGGTGTCGATCTCGGCCTTGGGCAAACCCTGGATCTTGAGCCCGTAAGCCATGTTCTCGTACACGCTCATGTGCGGATACAGCGCGTAGTTCTGGAACACCATGGCGATGTCGCGCTCTTTCGGTTCCAGGTTGTTGACCACGCGGTCGCCGATCATGACGTCGCCGGAGCTGATTTCTTCCAGCCCCGCCACCATGCGCAACAGCGTCGACTTGCCGCAGCCGGACGGACCGACCATGACGATGAATTCGCCGTCGGCGATATCGATGTCGATGCCGTGGATGACGTCGACTGCTTTCGGCGCTTTGCCGTAGGTCTTCTTGACTTGCTTGAGATGAATTTTTGCCATGTTATTTCTCGGAATCGACCAGACCTTTAACGAACCACTTTTGCATGACCACGACCACCAGCCCCGGCGGCAACATCGCCAGGATCATCGTTGCCATCACCATATTCCATTCCACCGCCGAGTCGCCGCCCGAAATCAGCGTCTTGATGCCGATGCCGATCGGGTACATGGTTTGCTCGGTGGCGATCATCAGCGGCCACAGATACTGGTTCCAGCCGTAGATGAACATGATCACGAACAGCGCAATCACGTTGGTGCGCGACAGCGGCCACAGCACGTCTTTCAGGAAGCGCAACGGCCCCGCGCCGTCGATGCGCGCCGCCTCCGCCAGCTCGTCCGGCACCGTCAGGAAGAATTGCCGGAACAGGAAGGTCGCCGTCGCCGAGGCGATCAGCGGCACCGTCAGCCCGGCATAGCTGTTGAGCATGCCGAAGTCCGACACCACCTGATAGGTCGGCGTGATGCGCACCTCGACCGGCAGCATCAGCGTGACGAAAATCATCCAGAAGAACAGATTGCGTCCGCGGAAACGGAAGTAGACCATCGCGAATGCCGACAGCATGGAGATCGAAATCTTGCCGATCGCGATCACCAGCGCCGTCACCAGGCTGACCCACAGCATGCGCGACACCGGCGGCGAGGACACGTTGCCGGAAGCGCCCTGCGTCAGGACGGTTTTGTAATTGGCGACCATCTCCGTGCCGGGCATCAGCGACAGCGGCGACATGGCCGATTGCTCGGCGGTCTGGGTGCTGGCGATGAAGGCGACGTACAGCGGAAAGATCACGATGATCGCACCGATGATCAGCACCAGGTGGCTGACCGCGTCGAGAATGGGACGGCGTTCTATCATGCTGGCGCTCCCTTCAGGCTGAAATGCTTAGGCATATTGCACCTTCTTTTCCACGTACTTGAACTGGATCACGGTCAGCAGGATCACGATCACCATCAGCACCACCGACTGCGCCGCGGCGCTGCCGAGGTCGCCACCCTTGAAGCCGTCGCTGAACACCTTGTAGACCAGGATCTCGGTATCCTTGCCCGGACCGCCGTGGGTGGTCGCTTCGACGATCGCAAACGTGTCGAAGAAGGCGTACACGATGTTGACCACCATCAGGAAGAAGGTGGTCGGCGAGATCATCGGGAAGATGATCGTGAAGAAGCGTTTGACCGGACCGGCGCCGTCGATGGCGGCCGCTTCGATCAGCGATTTCGGAATCGATTGCAGGCCGGCGAGGAAGAACAGGAAGTTGTAGCTGATCTGCTTCCAGATCGCGGCGATGACGATCAGGGTCATGGCCTGGTTGCCGTTGACCATGTAGTTCCAGTTGATGCCAAGCCAGGCCAGCACGTGCGAAATCAGCCCCAGCGAAGGACTCAGCAGGAACATCCACAGCACGCCGACCACCACCGGCGACACTGCGTACGGCCAGATCAGGAAGGTCTTGTAGATCGCCGCGCCCTTGACGACGCGATCGGCGAACACCGCCAGGATCAGCGACAGCACCATGCCGCCCACCGCCACCAGCACCGAGAAGATCGCCGTGGTCTGGAAGGCGGCCAGATACGTCGGGTCGCCGAACAAGGCGGCGAAGTTGTCGAACCAGACGAATTCGGAATAACCGCCGAAGGCGTCCTGCAACAGCACCGACTGGTACAGGGCCTGCACCGCGGGCCAGAAGAAAAATAATATCGTGATCAGGATCTGCGGCGCGACCAGCGCATACGGCAGCCATGACGATATGAAGCGAGCGCGTTTTTCCACGATAGCTTGTGTCCTATAAACGATGCGATGCCGGGATTGCCGAGAACGTTTACATCCGCATCAGTGAATTCAGCTGGCAGCTAAAAAATGCATCGCCCCGGCGCGGGCCGGGGCTGAGTGTCTTGCCATCGCTTGTTCAAACTGCATTCCCGATTGGCTGAAGTCAGCGCCGGGAATGCAATTCATACGATTTTACTTATTGGCTTTTTCGAAGCGCGCCAGCAATTCGTCACCGCGTTTGGCGGCGCTGTCGAGCGCATCCTTCGGTGTCTTCTTGCCGGTCCAGACGTTTTCCAGTTCTTCGTCGATCACGGTGCGGATCTGTGCGTAATTGCCCAGGCGGATGCCGCGCGACTTGTCGGTGGTCTTGACGATCATCTGCTTCACGGCGACGTCGGTGCCTGGATTGCGCTCATAGAAACCGGACTTCTGGGTGATTTCGTAAGCGGCCTTGGTCACCGGCAGGTAGCCGGTTTCCTGATGCCACTTGGCTTGCACTTCAGGCTTGGACAGGTAAGTGAAGAACTTCGCTACGCCCTTGTACTCGTCGGCCTTCTTGCCGCCCATGACCCACAGCGACGCGCCGCCGATGATGGTGTTTTGCGGTGCGCCTTGCACGTCGCTGTAGTAAGGCAGCGGCGCCACGCCGAACTTGAACTTGGCGTTCTTGCGGATATCGGCGTAAGCGGACGACGAACCGGTGATGATGGCGCATTCGCCGGCGTTGAACTTGGCGTTGGCTTCGTCCTTGCGGCCTGCGTAGATGAAGTAGCCTTGCTTGGCCCAGTTGGACAGGTTTTCAATGTGACGCACTTGCAGCGGACCATTGATCTTCAGACGCGCGTCGAGGCCGCCGAAGCCGTTGTTCTTGGTGGCCGTCTCGGTGTTGTGCCAGGCCGCGAACGACTCCAGCTGCACCCACGATTGCCAGGTGGTGGTGTAAGGACAGGTCACGCCGCTGGCTTTCATCTTGGCGGCCATGCCGACGAACTCCTGCCATGTTGCAGGCGGCTTGTTCGGATCCAGGCCGGCCTTGGCGAACAGGTCCTTGTTATAGAACATGATCGTGGTCGAGCTGTTGAACGGGAAGGACATCATGCCCTTCGCGGTCGAGTAGTAACCGGAGACGGCTGGCACGTAAGCGCCCTGGTCGAACTTCTCGCCGGCTTGCTGCATCACTTCGTAGACCGGCTTGATCGCGCCCTTGGAGTACACCATGGTCGCCGTGCCGACTTCGAAAATCTGCAGGATGTCCGGTGCATTGCCCGCACGATAAGCGGCAATCGCTGCAGCCATCGATTCGTCATAGGTGCCCTTGTAGACCGGGGTGACCTTGTAATCGGACTGGCTCTTGTTGAATTCGTCTGCCATGGTGTTGACGCGTTCGCCGAGGGCGCCGGTCATGGAATGCCACCACGAGATCTCTGTAACCGCGTAAGCGGAGCTTGTCATTGTCGCCATCACAGCGGCTGCTGCAAAGGCTTTCAGATGCAGGTTCATTAGGGTAATCCTCCCGGAAAAAAGGTGACCGATGTTATCAAGTCATTGTGACTGTCTCGTTACACCGGGCGTACATTAACGTCTAATTTCGCCATTCGCAAATAATTTCGCAGTTGCCGATCATTAACTTCCCTTATTTGCTACAAGTGTTCACATCGACAAAAGCCCGGTGAAAAAAAGTTCTTTCGATTTCCATCGGCACCGTCAGAAATCTTCTGCGTCGCGCGGCCGTGACCAGCCGCTCACCCTCCGCTCACCCTCCGTTTACCCACCATTTATAATGGCCTTTTTCTTCCCGGCCGCCCCGACATGAATCATTTGAATCAGCGCCTGAATCTTTACTTCCGACTGATCCGCCTGCACAAACCCATCGGCATCCTGCTGCTGCTGTGGCCGACGCTGATGGCAGTCTGGCTGGCGTCGGACGGCCGTCCGGACTGGCATATCGTGGCGATCTTCATGGTGGGCACGATCCTGATGCGCTCGGCCGGCTGCGCCATCAATGACTACGCCGACCGCGATTTCGACAAGCACGTCAAACGCACCGTCGACCGTCCGCTCACCGCGGGCAAGATCAAGGCATGGGAAGCGGTCATGGTGGCGGCGGTGCTGGCGCTGATTTCCTTCCTGCTGATCCTGCCGCTCAACGGGCTGACCAAACAGTTGTCGGTCGCGGCGCTGATCGTCGCCGGCAGCTACCCCTACTTCAAACGCTTCTTCGCGATTCCGCAGGCCTACCTGGGCATTGCCTTCGGTTTCGGCATTCCGATGGGATTCGCGGCGGTGCAGGAATCGGTGCCGGCGGCGGCATGGCTGATGCTGGTCGCCAACATCTTCTGGGCCGTCGCCTACGACACCGAGTACGCGATGGTGGATCGCGACGACGACATCAAACTGGGCATGAAGACATCGGCCATCACCTTCGGCCGTTTCGACGTGCTGGCGGTGATGCTGTGCTATGTGGCGGCGCTGGGGATTTTCTGGGCGGTGGGCTGGCAGTACGGTTTGCGCACCTGGTTCAGCCTCGGCATGCTGACGGCGGCCGGCTGCGCGGTCTACCACTACCGGCTGATCCATGAACGCGACCGCGCCGGCTGCTTCGCCGCGTTCATGCACAACAACTGGCTGGGCGCGGCGATGTTTGCCGGGGTGGCGCTGGACTATGCTTTGGGTTGAGCAGAACGCATCTCATGCATAGCGCGAACAAGCGCGAGATGCGTTCCAGATATGTCGTCAGCTGTGCGGCTTCGGCAGCAGCGGCGTCGGATTGATCGGCTTGCCGTTGCTGCGGATCTCGAAATACAGCTTGACCGTGCTGCTGTCGGTATCGCCCATCTCGGCGATCTGCTGGCCGCGGTTGACGGTCTGGCCTTCCTTGACCATGATCGATTTGTTGTGGGCGTAGACCGACAGCAAGGTACGACTGTGGCGGACGATGATCATGTTGCCGTATCCGCGGATGCCGCGTCCCGCATACGTCACCTTGCCGGCTTCGGCAGCCCAGATCGGCTGTCCGGTGGTGCCGACGATATCGATGCCCTTCAGATTGCGGTCGGTGGTCGGGCTGAGCTTGCCCTGCGCCGGCCACATCCAGTTCAGTTGCCCGGCTTCGGCCGCCGAGGGCGCCGCCGCTGTTGCCTGGGCTTCCGATGCGGCGTCCTTTTTCGCTTCGGCGGCTTTACGCTCGCGTGCCGCGGTCGACTCGGTCGGGCGAGCCGGCCGCGCGCGCGAAATCGGCGCAACCGATGGCGGCGGCCTGATGCGCAAGACCTGGCCGACCTCGATGTCGTCCTTGTCGGAAATTTTGTTCCAGGCAGCCAGGTCGCGATAGTTCTGACCGAATGCACGGCCCAGTCCCATCAGCGTGTCGCCTCTCCTGACCGTATAAAAATCCCCATCCGCTTGCGGGGCGCCTGCGCAGGCTGCCAGCAGCACTGCGCACAAGACATGACCATATCGACGCACGTTCAGACTAATCCTTGCCAAACTCCTCCCCCAATTCCTTCCCTCTCGCAGCGGCGGCTTTGATCGCAGTAATAATGCGCGGCCCGACGCCGTCGTTTTCCATGCTGGTGAGCGCCGCATAGGTGGTGCCGCCCTTGGACGTCACGCGTTCGCGCAGCACCGACAGCGGTTCCGGCGAACGGATCGCCAGTTCGACCGCACCTGCAAACGTGGCCTTGGCCAGTTCGACGCCTTGCTCGGCGCTGAGGCCCAGTTCGGCGGCGGCCTGCTGCATGGCTTCCATGAAGTAGAACACGTAGGCCGGACCGCTGCCCGACACCGCCGTCACCGGATCGATCAGGTCTTCGCTGGCCAGCCAGATGGTCGTGCCGACGGCGCGCAGGATCGCATCGGCGCCGGCGCGTTGCTCGGCGCTTACGCCTGCCGTCGCCACCAGGCCGGTGATGCCTTTGCCGATCAGCGCCGGCGTATTGGGCATGGCGCGCACGACGGCCTGATGGCCGCCGAGCCAGCGCGACAGGTCGACGCTGCGGATGCCTGCGGCGATCGACAGCACCAGTTGCGTGCCGATGAAAGGCTTGAGGCTGTCGGCCACCTGGCGCATCTGCTGCGGCTTGACCGCCAGCACGATGACGTCGACCCTGGCGAGCGCGTCGTCGACCTGCAGCGCCGTGGTGACGCCGAAACGCTGGTTCAGTTTTTCCAGCGACTCGGGGTTGAGGTCGACCACGTGGATGTTGCCGCCGTCGGTCAGCTTGCCTGCGAGACCGCCGATCAATGCCGCGGCCATGTTGCCGCCGCCGATGAAACCTATCTTCAACATATGTTTTCTTCCTGTGGATGACTACGGATAGTTGCGATTAATGCGTCTGACGCTGTCCAAAAATGGCCGTGCCGACGCGCACGATCGTCGCGCCTTCGGCGATGGCGGCGTCCATGTCGGCGGACATGCCCATCGACAAGGTATCGCAGGCGATGCCGTCGGCGACCAGCAAGGCCGCCAGTTCGCGCAGGCGCCGGAACGCCGCGCGCTGTTCCTGTTCCACGTCGGTCGGCGCCGGGATCGCCATCAGCCCGCGCAGGCGCAGACCGGGCATGGCGGCAACCGCCCGCGCCACCGGCAGCAATTCCTCGGGAGACAAGCCGCTCTTGCTGTCTTCCGCGCTGATGTTCACCTGCAGACAGACATTCAGCGGCGGCAGTTCCGGGGGACGTTGCTCCGACAGGCGACGCGCGATTTTTTCGCGATCGACCGAATGCACCCAATCGAAATGTTCGGCAATCTGACGCGTCTTGTTGCTCTGTATCGGTCCAATGAAATGCCACGCGACCTGCGCTTCGGGCGCCGCCAGTTTCAACGCGGAGATTTTGTCGAGCGCTTCCTGGACGTAATTCTCCCCGAATGCGGCCTGTCCTGCGTGTACGGCCTCCAATACCGACGTAACATCAAAGAACTTCGATACAGCCAACAGTTGAATTTCTTGCGGATGGCGGCCGGCGGCCAGCGCGGCAGCGGCGATGCGAGCATTGACAACTTGCAACTGTTTGGCGATTGACGACATAATTCTTTGGCTCGGGGAGGGGCAACGCTGTTTTTTCGGTAAGAGATTATAAATGGACATTCCCGGCCTGCTCGCCTTTTCGGTCAAGAATCACGCTTCCGACCTCCATCTGTCCACCGGTTTGCCGCCCATGCTGCGCATCCACGGCGACATCCGGCGCATCAACTTGCCGGCGCTGCAGGCGCACGACCTCGGCAACATGCTCGACGCCATCATGGACCAGGCGCAGGCCGATGCCTGGCGACGCGATCTGGAATGCGACTTCGCCATCGACATCGCCGGGCTGGCGCGCTTCCGCGTCAATGCCTTCCATCAGGTGCGCGGCCCGGCGGCGGTCATCCGCACCATCCCGCATGCGGTGCGCAGCCTGGACGAACTTGGCGCGCCGCCGGTGCTGGCCGAACTGGCGCTGCGCCGGCAAGGCCTGATCCTGGTCACCGGTCCCACCGGCTCGGGCAAATCGACCACGCTGGCGGCCATGATCCGGCATATCAACGCGCATCGCCCCGGCCACATCCTGACCATCGAAGACCCGATCGAATTCATCCACGAACCGGATAAAAGCCTGATCAGCCAGCGCGCCGTCGGCGCCCATACGCACTCCTTCGCCAATGCGCTGCGCTCGGCCCTGCGCGAAGATCCGGACGTCATCCTGGTGGGCGAGCTGCGCGACCTCGACACCATCCGCCTGGCGCTGACCGCGGCGGAAACCGGCCATCTAGTGCTGGCAACGCTGCACACCGCGTCCGCCGTCAAAAGCATAGACCGCATCGTCGACGTGTTTCCCGGCGACGAGAAAGAGATGGTGCGCGGCATGCTGTCGGAATCGCTGAGCGCGGTGGTCTCGCAAATGCTGCTGAAAACCAGATCAGGCGACGGCCGCATCGCCGCCCACGAAATCATGCTGGGCACGCCCGCCATCCGCAACCTGATCCGCGAAGGCAAAGTGGCGCAGATGACGTCGGTGGTGCAGACCTCGGCCGGCGCCGGCATGCAGACGCTCGACCATTGCCTGGGAGAATTGCTGCGCAAGGACCTGATCGCGCCGGAGACGGCGCGCGCAGCGGCCAAGGCGCCGGAGCAGTTCGTCTGAAGTGGGTCCGAAGTTCACCGGCGGTGGGCTATCATGGTGTCCTTCCCATTTACTTCGACGAGGCCATCATGCCCACCATCTACGACTTCCAGCCCGCCCTGCCCGACCACACGCCGGCGGCGCTGGAGCAATATCGCGGCAAAGTCGTCCTGATCGTCAACACCGCCAGCAAATGCGGCTTCACGCCGCAATACCAGGGTCTGGAAAAAATTTATCGAGAGTTCAAGGACAAGGGCGTGGAAGTGCTCGGCTTCCCCTGCAACCAGTTCGGCGGCCAGGAACCCGGCACGGCGGAAGAGATCGGCGCTTTCTGCGAGAAGAATTACGGCGTCAGCTTTCCGCTGTTCGCCAAGATCGACGTCAACGGCGACAAGGCCGATCCGCTGTTCACCTACATCAAGACGGAAGCGCCCGGCCTGCTGGGCAGCAAGGCCATCAAATGGAATTTCACCAAATTCCTGGTGCGCAAGAACGGCACCGTCTTCAAGCGCTACGCGCCGGCCACCAAGCCGGAAGACATGGTGGCCGACATCGAGAAGCTGCTGGCAGAATAAGACGGTTCAATGCACGCGACAGGTGCCGTCGCCATATGGCGCGGCAGCGAATTCGGGCAGCGCTTCGGCGGCTTTCGACAAGGCCGCCAGCGCCGGATAGCGGTCGGCCGGCACCACGTCGGCCACCAGTTGCTGACTGAAGTGCCAGGCCACTGCGGTGGTCAGCGTGGCCTGGTCGATGGTCGCGCTGGTCACCGCGCGCGGCCGCTTCTCGAATTCCTCTTCCAGCGCCTTGTAGGCCGCCGACAGCTGGAGGGATACGCGCGACAGCCAAGGCTGGTGCAACTTCTCGGCCGGACGCAATGTGTGTTCGTAGACGATCTGCACGCTCTTCTCGCAGGCCGTCATCGCCAGGCCGATGATGCGCAAGGCGCGCTGCAACTCTGCCAGGTCGGCAGGCAGCAAGCTGCGCTTTTTCTGCGGAAACGCCTCGGCATATTGCGTGATCAATATCGAATCCATCAGCACCATGCCGTCGTCGCAAATCAGCGACGGCGCTTTCACCAGCGGATTGATTTCACGGAAGCGGTCGAAAGTGCTGAACACCGAGATCGATTGATGTTCGAAAGGCAAGCCGAGCAATTGCAAAGAAATGGCGGCGCGGCGGACGTAGGGGGAATCGAGCATGCCGATCAGTTGCACTGGTGTCTCCTTGATGGATGAAACGGGGAACGAGTTAGCCTCGGGCCGTAAACATACCGCGAAATGAAAAAGGACGCCAAGGCGTCCTTTTCTTACTTCATTGCCAACGTCATCATCAACCGACTTCTTCATCAGCCAACTACCGTCGTCCCAGCGAACGCTGGGACCCAGTGGCGTCCAGTGCATCGGTCAACCGCTTTTACGACACTGGGTTCCAACTTTCGTTGGAACGACAATTCCGAGGTACGAACTGGTTCTTCGACTGGTTAAAAAAGCACGCCAAAGCGCTCTTTTCTTACATCTGATCCGACTTCATCGCCAACTACCGTCGTCCCAGCGAACGCTGGGACCCAGTGGCGTCCAGCGCATCGGTCAACCGCTTTTACGACACTGGGTTCCAACTTTCGTTGGAACGACAATTCCGAGGTACGAACTAGTTCTTCGACTGGTCCACCAGCTTGTTGGCCTTGATCCTCGGCAGGCCGGACGGGGTTTCGCAAAGCACCGCTTTGCGCCGTCCCGCCCAAGGCGCGCATGCTTGCGCGTCCTGTGATGATGCCCGCGATCGCGGTCCGGGGTCGTATTAGTTCTTCGACTGGTCCACGAGTTTGTTGGCCTTGATCCACGGCATCATCGCGCGCAGCTTCTCACCCACGATTTCAATCTGGTGTTCCGCATTGATGCGGCGACGCGACAGCAGGGTCGGTGCGCCTGCCTTGTTTTCCAGGATGAAGCTCTTGGCGT